>JAESFW010000089.1_pt1 | contig 187747 bp, 146 predicted proteins | sample 9269481 | NCBI WGS metagenome assembly JAESFW01 (sample SAMN14515350, study PRJNA621654) | algae metagenome | isolation source: Lyngbya sp. HA4199-MV5 and co-occurring heterotrophs from soil with... | place: USA: Ahupuaa O Kahana State Park, Hawaii | collected 2009-07-21 | reverse complement strand
CCAATGGTCAACCGCGACGGTGCTTGGATACGAGCCGAGCGCAACAGGCGTTTGGCTTTACGTCACAAGTGAGCTTTGAGGAGGGGTTGCGAAGAACGATCGACTGGTATCGCCAATACGCAAGTTAAACGAAAATATAAACTTTTCCGCAGACTATGAACTCTAAACCGACTACGCTTGAAAATCAGACTGCCGATTTAATTTGGGCGCACTTTAAAGCACTACGTCCCCGGCAGTGGACCAAAAATTTTATTGTGTTTGCTGCACCTTTATTTGCGTTTGCACTCACTGTGAACGTTTTACTGGGCAGTCTACTAGCATTTACGCTTTTCTGTCTTACCTCTAGCAGCTTTTATCTATTGAATGATGTCGTTGATGTAGAATCCGACCGTCGTCATCCTATTAAGTGTAAGCGACCCATTGCTTCAGGCTTAGTAGCTGTCCCAACAGCGATCGCAATGTCAGCAACTTTGCTGACAACAGCACTCATTTTGGGTTGGTGGCGATCTCCTGGTTTAGGGTTAGCAATTCTCAGCTATGCCCTTTTACAAATTGTCTACAATCTTCGCTTGAAACGCACAGTCATTCTGGATGTGGTTGCCATTTCAATCGGCTTCATTCTGCGCGCCTGTGGTGGAGCCGCTGCTACTGGCATTGCTTTGTCTCCTTGGTTTTTGCTTTGTACTGCAATGTTGGCTCTGTTTTTAGGCATTGAAAAACGCAAAGCGGAGCTCCGACTTTCAGAAATTAAAGGGAAAAAATCTAGATCAGTTCTGCATCGGTATTCTCTCCCACTGTTAAATCGGATGGAAAGCGTAGTAACAAACGGAACTATTCTTACCTATGCGTTGTGGAGTTCTGGTCCTATCGTTAGCGGCGCTTCGACCCCCTGGATGATGTTAACCTTACCCTTTGTGTTGTATGGAATTTTTCGCTACCAATTGCTGAGCGATCCCGAAGAAATCGCTCGTCGAACTACTGGGATTGAAGAAGGAGGACAGACAGAGCGTCCAGAAGAAGTTTTGCTCGGTGATAGACCGCTGCTGTTGACTGTCTTAACTTGGGTGGCAATGACATCTAGCATCTTATTTTTGAAAAGCCAAGGATTGTTAACTTAAACGTCTTGACGACCCTTGTACTGAGGATTTGTACTGAAGATAAGCTTAGTTACTGGAATATCGATGCTGAACCTTCTAGCTATTGTTCTTAAAAAATTAGTATTCCCAACTGCTCGATGTTTTCTAAAGCAGTCGAGTACTGTAATCGCAACGCTCAAAGCAAACGAGCTGCCAGCACAGGTAGATATACTTGCATCGATCGACATCAATCAACTGCTATCTGTTGGAATTCGAGGAGTCATCCTTGATCTAGATAACACCATCGTCTCTGAAGACGATCGCTACTTGTCGCCCTATGCAGAAGCCTGGATCGGTCAAGCGAAAGACTTAGGAATCAAGTTTTTCTTCCTATCAAATGGTAAGCGACATCACCGAGTCGAGTATTGGTCTAGCTATTTAGATATACCAGCAAGCAGTCCGGCGAAGAAGCCCTTCCCTCGTGCATTTCGTAAAGCAATGAGATACATGCAACTATCACCGAGAGAAGTTGTGATCATTGGAGATAGCCGCCATACGGACATTCTGGGGGCATGGTTGGTCAGTTGCTCAAGTATTCAAGTGGCATCTCTCCCACATCCTCCCCGATGGTGGGAAAGATTGCTGGGAAAATACGTCCAAAAACCTTACCCTTCAGATCAAAAGCCATGGGCTTTTCAACCGTCAAGTTACCACTACGGCAATCCCTAAGTATTTCTATGCCCGCATACCTTCTTCCAAGTCTACTCATTTTAGCTACCGTGGGACTAAATACACTAGCACAAGCTCTTCTTAAGCTTGGATCAGGGAAAAATTTGCTTAACTTTTATTTATTTGGAGGTATACTTATCTACGGATTAAGCACAGGCTTATATATTTTGGTTCTAAGTAAGCTTAACCTGTCACTTGCTTACCCTGTAGTGATTGGTCTAACTGTTCTCTTCACTACAATTACTGGCTCATTACTATTAGGGGAAAAAGTGTTGCCTGTACAGTGGATAGGAATTGGATTAATGCTTAGTGGCATTTCAGCGATAGCTTTTGGAAAACCTACTTAACTAAACACTACTAGAAACAATGCTCATTCACTATGTATGACTGCTAAAGTCGTTCTCTCATGAAACTCCAGGTAATCCTTAAAACACTAATCTGGTACTATCAAAGATTCAGGTTGGGGTGTGTAGGCAAAAGAACAAATGTTAGTATCTTGGCAGATTTGCGAGGTCAAAAAAAAGGCATTTTTGTTGGAGAAGATAGCCTGATATGCAAACACGCAACGCTGGAAGTTGATACTGTCAGTATCAGTGAATCAAAAATCGTCATTGGTAGCAATACTCTAATTAGTTCGTTCGCAATTCTGCGTACTTATGGTGGAACGATAAAAATTGGAGACTCCTGCTTCATAAACTCTTTTACTGTGCTTTATGGGCATGGCAATTTAACGATTGGAAACGGCTGTTTAATTGGACCACAGGTGACAATTGTGCCTGCCAATTATGGTTTTAAAGACAAAGACGTTCCTTTTAGGCTGCAAATTCCAACAATGAAAGGAATTACGATTGAAGATAATGTCTGGATTGGAGCTGGAGTGACAATCCTGGATGGCTGTACTATTGGAGAAGGCTCTATCATCGGTGCTGGAGCTGTGATCACAAGGAACGTTGAGCCATACTCTATTGCTGCGGGAGTTCCCGCTAAACGTATAGGGACGCGAGAATAGCAGTAAGCTTTAGCTATTTTTAAGAGTTAAATGCTTTAACGAGAAGGTTTAGTTTGTTAGAAGACACTTTAAAGATCTAGAAAAGCCCACACTCAATCGAGATGTTTAGACGCATGAAATTCATTCATCTATATCGTATCTAGACTGCAATTTAGCTGTTTATCAGTAATCTCTTAATTAATATTGAGACGATGTCTAAAGAAGAAACATTCGACTTCAAAATGTTCAGAGAGTTTTTATCTAAACAGATCTACATACACTGGAGAGATATTGCGATTGTTCTCATTCTGACGATCGTAGTGACAGTTACTTCTTTTCTGTCATCTCAACAAATTCCTCATCCAGTGCTGACCGATTTCTATGCCCAAGATACCTGGTTCGGTGGTGACATTCCTACCGTCTTTGACAACATCACAAGCTTGAAAAGTGATTTTGGTCGTAATAATAAGCATCCCCTCTTACCTATTCTTGTTTTTCCATTTGTTTTTGGAATCAGTAAACTACTTCACCTTGAACCAATTACAGCAGTTCGATTATTACTGGCGCTGACTGCTTCGCTATGGGTCGCCTCACTTTATACCCTCTTTCGTTTAATCAGTTGCCCACGCTTGGATGCTACGCTCTTCAGTCTATTAGGGGGTGTTAGCGCTGCTGCTATGTTCTGGTTTGTGGTGCCAGATTCATTCCCGTTTGCGTCCGTTACGATACTGCTGGCGCTCATTTTTGTCGCGCTGACTCAGCATCGAAAATTTTCTCCAGCCTGGTATGTTGCAATTAGTGCTTTGACCCTCAGCATCACTATTACCAATTGGATGGTGGGCTTGCTGATGACGATCGTAAACTTCCGCTGGAAGAAGGCGCTTCAAATTACATCCCTAACGCTCTGCGTGGTAACTGGAATTTGGATGGTGCAGCGAGTTGTTTTTCCTAGTTCTGGTTTTCCTTTTCAACCTAAGACCTTCATCGGTGAAAAGAAATTTATCTCTGGACCCAGTGCTGAAAGTATTCTGTCGGCACTCAGCTCTTTTGTGTATCAGACAATGATCATGCCTGCTGTCCAATTGAGAGATTCTCTTTTGCGACCTGGGTGGACTACGCCGTACGTTAACACTCTCGCTCCAGGTTCTGGTGGTTTTTGGGGCACTCTTGCAGTAGTTGCATGGACAGGGCTGTTAATTTTAGGGTTATGGGGCTATTTCTCCACAAAGCACTATCCAAAGCTACGCCTCGTCCTGGGGTTCTCTATTGTCGGACAACTGCTTATTCACAGTGTGTATGGAACAGGAGAAACCTTTCTCTACTCTCTCCACTTTGCTCCACTACTCCTTGCCCTAGCAGCGTTCGCTTCTTTAACTCGGTTACGCTTGGTGGGGTTGGCTTTGGCATGTGTATTAATCGTTGGTGCAGGAATTAATAACCGTTTGCAGTTCAATCAGTTCACCGCAGCCTTGCTGGACTATGGTACGCCACGACAACAAATGCAGGCTCAAATGAGTATACGACCCACTGACTTTTGGCCGCGTAGCGCTGGTCATATCGTTTTAGCTGCAACAGGGAGTTCGTTAGAAGACAAGACATACCACGAACCGGGGGGGAGTTTTAGCCCGAAAGTTGGCAGTTTTGGTGTAGCAATTTGGATGATTGACAAAGACGGGAAGCCTCAGATCACAAGTGATACCATTCCGCTCAACCAGATTCAGCAGCAACTCACTGATACGTCGGGGCAAGCGATACCAGGAATCCTAACGAAGACAGGCTCTTACCAGGCATCCTGGTCGTCATCTAAGCCAGGAGTTTGGCAACTCAACCTGAACCCATCTGCAACTTCTAGCGTTCGACCTGCGATCGTGATTCGTAGTGTGGGTCCAGCAGGTGGCGATATTCAGTCTTTGCATTGGGACGGGCAACAACTGCTGATTAACGATCGTTGGTTGGTCAAAGAATTACCGACTCAAACCAAGGTTTACTTAGGCAGTGAGCGCTCTCCAGGTTGGATTCGTCAAAAAGCAGCCACGACTCAGTGGCAGGATGAAAAAGGATGGGGTTACGCCCGACTGGAACTGGATACTAGCAGGACTGTAAGCCTTGTGATTGAAGATTTAGCCCCAGTTTCTAAGCTAGATTTGAATTTTACTGATACGGCATCTAACCCAGTCCTGAACCTACCAAACTCCCAATTTATTGATAGCTTCAAGGCTCAAATTGCTCACCTGAAGATGGGCTTGGTCGGTAATCAAACTCGTCCGGGTGACCCAGTTGACTATCCGCTGCCGCGTTTCCGGGACGGTGCCTATGAAGTGGTAGCGTTAGCTCGTACCGGGCACCTGGATCTAGTCAAAAGGCTTGTATCTTACTTTGCAGCGACCGATTTCATAAATGGTACGCAGCCAGAGGCCGATATTCCTGCCCTCGGTATTTGGGTATTAACTACAATCGCGGAGCAGATCAATCAGCCAGCATATGACCAGTTGCTATGGTCTGATGTCCGTCGCAAGGCTGAGCTGATTGTTGAGATGGCAACAAGCAATCGACCTGGTTACTTGATCGCAGACAAGTCGAGAATTCTTTTTTCTGAAAACCCAGACGCAATCGGTCTTGATCTTGTCGCAGGCAAAATGGAAGGCTCACTTGGGCTGATAGGGCTTGATCCTTCAGCAACCCTTATGAGTTATCGAGCGCTATTAGATGCTGCCACCTTTGCTGATCGCGTCAAACAATCTGATATGTCAACCCGTTGGCGATCGCAGGCAACTCAGATACAAACGGCATGGAAGCAAACCTTCGATCGCCAGTTTGCTGAAATGGATGCAACCTACACAAATGGACTTTGGCCTAGTGGGATTGCAACGGCTCATCAGAGCGCTTTCACGCAGGGTTTGGAAACTCGTTGGAAGACAGCACATGATGACAAGGGAAGCCTGCGTCAGCTACCAGAAAACACTAACTTCAATCTGGCTGAAACCCATCAATGGCTATATCTCAACCGACATGAACGAGTCTGGACAACTTTACAATGGTTTTGGCAGAACCAGGTATCGCCTGGACTATATACCTGGTGGGGCAAGAATGATGACCCAAATGGTATTCGCATTCCAGCTAGCCTTTCCCATTGGCATCGCCTTCGGGGTTGGATAAACCCACCCCACGTTACACCCTATTACTGGACTGCAGCAGAGATGTTGTTATTACAACTAGATATGCTGGCTTACGTTGATTCGACAGCAACCGCTCCGACGTTAGTCATTGGAGGAGGTATTCCACAGGATTGGCTCAATCAGCCTCTGAGTGTCAAAGGTCTATTAATGAACGGTAGTGTTGTTGGCTGGATATGGGATGGTAAAGAAATGAACGTGCAGATCCGAGGAAAGCAAATGAGCGTAAAACTTGGAAGCGCATTTCCAACAAACACATCCGTGAAAGTAGTGATGAAACCAGAGCCAGCATAAGTCGTTACCTTTTCCCTAAACAAAATAGGAAAATGATTTATATCTCTTGCTTTTAGCACAGGTTAGAACGATGAAAATTGTAATATTCAAGTTTTTTAGACTTGTTTTTTGTACTCTGCTACTGCTTTTCACTACTCATTCGATGGTAGTACAAGCTCAAGCCAGTGGTGGTGAAGGAGGGGGCAATGTGCAATCGCCAGTTCAAGTAGTTGTGCAAATCGCTGTGACTGCGATCGTCTTGAGGGTTCTAAATTCCTTTGACTTGCCTTGATCTATTTTTGACTGGTCGAAGATTTCTCACTACTCATAGACTAACAGAGAAAACGAATAGAAATTATTTAAAACTCTTGGTCAGTTCATTCTGAAGAGTAATTTTTTGATCTTGCCATCCTAGCCCAATCATACTAGCAACAAAGAGGGTATAGCCTGGCTCTTCGAGTTGAGAAAATACTAAACCAAAGGCGAATACGGTCAGCATGAGATATTTAGAAAGCTCGGTCACACAGACATGGTGCCAGACTAAAAATGCCATATAGAAGTACATTGCCAAGCCTAGAATCCCCAGATCTCCCCAGATGCCTGCCCAGCCAAATAAAGGAGAGAAAAGACTTGACTGATCACCTAACCAACTAGCAGCTACAGCTCTCCATATCTCCTTGCTAACAGGATGCATGGTTGCACCCAGTGGCGCTAACAAATTCCAGTATGACTCTAACATCCAACCGCCTAATCGCCCCACCGTATGCCCGGGTCCCAGTCCTAGAAACCAGTTGAGGGGGGAGTGAAAGTGTTGGGGAACAAGACGAAAGGTTGCAAACTTTAATAAGGTTGCTTCCCCGTCTGGACCATAAATTTCTGGTCGAATCCAGACGGTATAGGGTTGTAACGCTTCGATATTGTAGCAAGCCCAAAGGAAAATACTAATCAAAACAAAACCCAGAATTAAATACATTAAAGTTTTTCCAAAATCTTTGACATTAACAAGGTAAAGCAGAATATAGCCAACAATAAATGACAGCAATACTTGCTTTGTGTCTGAGATAAGGATTTGGTTAAAGCAAGCCAGGACGATCGCAATGCGAAACCAGAGCGGTTTCGTTTTAGCTGTAACGAAGTAGTAGACTGCGAAGGTCATAGCAACTGACCCTCCCAAAACATGACCAGCTCCTTGTCCAATAAAAAGTCCCTTTACATTGTCTTCTAAACCAATTAATTTATCCATTTTAAAGACATATTTCTGGACGTAAGCGAATAACATGTTAATGAGGGCAGCTTGCAAAATCCACTTACGAAAGCTTTGATAACTCTCTGTCGTCATGGGTATGCTGACGATTGTCAAGATCAAAATAAAAGGTTCTGCCAGCAATAAGTAGTCCAAGATAACATTAACAAGTCCGGCATCATTGAGCAAAGCACTGGCAACAACAACAATTAAAAATAGAAATAAACTGAGTAGAATACCTTTTGAAATCGCAACTTGTTTTGGGTCTTTACTGCGAGATTTAAACAATACCGATCCACAGGCAAGTGGGATCATCACAAAGTGTAAAAAGTTGATTGGAGAAGGTATTTTAAGCGCGGTAAGAACTCTAGGGAAAAGAGCCGTACCAATGCCAAACAGTGTCAAGTTTGAATTGGTGACATACCCCTTTGGTTTGGATACAGCCTCTAGTTGTGTCGTCATTTGTCTGCCTATGATCAATGGGGCTTAGTAGAGAGCTTACTCTAATTTCTCTGATAGCCTGTGTAAAGAGTAAACTGCTTACCAGTACCAATATAGTTTTGCAAGCTGCTGTTGGCGAGATCGCGGGTAACTCCGCTGCGGATTTCTCTAACGTAGATCGGGTAACTGGGCGCGCCGAAATTCACTTCACCTAGAGTAATAGAGACGGAAGACTCATGATTGATAAACATTGGGGCGCTTTGCGTACCACCCGGTCCACCTGTGGTTGTGTAGGCTAACCCGCCCAGCAGTTCTGTTTTGCCGCCTCTTGTCTCAATTAACGTACCACCTCGCTCAGTTTTGAGCCCCAAAATCCATAGGTTGCCGCCCTTATTTGTGATGTGTGTGCCTTCGTTCTCAACGTTAAATTGACGTGCCCAAACATTTTGGGCGTTAAACGTCCAGCTTTGAGATGGGTTAGAAACTACGTTTTCAATGAACACGTCACCTGATCCGGTCATGTTACCAGATACATTTGTGGCATCGCGAATCACCAATGTCCTAGAGGAGGCGTTTTCGATCGTCGGCGTAGAGTCATAGCCAGACTGAATGCGCTCAATGACAACCACTGGATGTACGCCATCGACCACTTTGAAGCCCGGATTGACCGTATTGGGAACTTGGACAGAAGCCTCTGTACCGATAATCCGACGGGCACGGTTGCGAACAAACACGGTTTTCTGCAAGTCATAATTGCCTACTGGTAGATAGACGGTCGTTTTGCCAGAGTCGATCGCCGCTTGAATCGCAGCCGTATCGTCCTTCCCATCGTTGGGAACCGCACCATAGGACGTGACGTTCGCCCAAGGGGTTGTCAACGGGTTGTCCCAGGGAACGTCAGGTGTTTCCTTAATTGGCAGGTTCAGCGTTTGAGCGGGTGATTTAAATAAACTGTTTACCCTACCGGGCACAAACTCCGTAAGCGCTGGATCTGCCAACGTCACAGTGGCATCTTGAATTGCCGCTTGATAGCCTGATGTTGTGACGTTTCGAGCGACCAGACCAAGCGGAACGTCACTTTTAATTGCAGGTTTAGTGGCAGCAGCACCCACGCCAACGAAAGATGAATCAAGGACTGTAACCCGTCCACTCGCGTTATAAATGCCGGTAACTGTATTCGTGCTGGTTAAACTACGAATGGTGACGATTTGTCCCGTGTTGTATAGTCCATAAACCGTTTGATTGTGAAGCGTGACATCTTCCAGCGTTTGGCTGTTGACGCTGAAGCCTGTCCGGATACCATGCTGAAACCCTTTGACCGTAACGCTTTTGATCAGCAGTGGACCAATTTCATCGGTAAAGCTCATGTCTAAACCATTAACCCCCTGCCTGTCCCCAGACTGAATGGTTACTTGACGCATTGAACCTTGATTACTGGCGTTAAATTGAATGCCGATCGCACCGGTATTGCCCACACCTGTATCGACTGTTAAATTCCGAATTGAGTTGCCAAACCGTTGAGCAGGAGCTGGTCCAGTAAAAATGACTGCTTTTGGTGCGCTAGCATCCGTAAAACCTGCTGCCCTATTTTTAAGTTTGATCACCGCTCCTTTTTGGCTTTGTCCTTGCAGAATGGTGTTTTTGTAATCGTTGCCTGTACCTGGAGTGCCTGCGGGCCAGGACAAAGTACCAGAAACCAGATAGGTGCCATTCGGTAGATAAATGATTCGCTGTCCATTTGGAAAAGCATTGAGGGCGGCTTGAATGGCTGCCGTATCATCTGTGACACCATCCCCCTTGGCTTTATACTGCGTTTTTACATTCAGAACGCCTGCATCCAAAGGAAAAATGATATTTTCTGGCTTTTCAATTTTGGTCTTTAATGGCGATGCATTAGCCAATGTGCTGTGCTGCTGCCAAGCTTTTCTGTTGGGTTGAGAACCACAGCATGTGATGAAAACCAATGAGATAGGCAGAATTAGCATCAAATAAAGTTTTCCATCGGCTGCTTTGAGCTGAAACCGTGCCAATAGCTGGCTTGCTACGTTTCGGCGACTCATACCTCGCTCCTAGCGTTATTACGTATGAAGAGAGTGCGATCAAAATCAAAGTTATTTGCAGACAATAAGCCACTCGATCAAAAAAAGTGAAGTCTACAAGCGCTGAACTGCTGCTTTTAACGCCCCTATTAGCTTAGATAAACTGACGTAAAGTGGCACGCTCGTTCACCACGATCGCGCTCGACATACAGTGTCCGGAGCAGCGACCATTCTTCTACTGAAAACAGACTGCTCTGTGGGAAAGCTGTATTTCTCTAACAGGAGCTTACGGAATCTTGATAGCTTTATACCTGTTCATCGCCTGATCTTAATCAAGGCTTTAAGAATTGATAGAGAAAGCGTTTCTTAGTACGATCGAGATATTAGGTTGGCAACTTACTTAATGACGGACTGATAAATTTCCATCAGGCGCTTATAGTTATCAGCGGCTGTATACCGCGCTTCAAATTCAGCACGAGCTTCTCGGCGCATCTTGCTCAGCTCTTGGGGATGAGTCAAAAGCCAATCTACTTTTGCTGCCAGGTCGGCTGCATCACTGGGCTGAAAGTGTAAGCCTGTACGCTCGTGATCAATGAGTTCCGTAATTGCCCCAACTTTTGAAGCAACGACAGGTGTGCCCCGGGCAAAGGCTTCGATCGCCACTCGCCCAAACGTCTCGTACCACTCGGAGGGAAACACCAGGAAGGCAGCATTGCCCACAATTTCATACACTTGCTCTAGCGATTTGCGTCCCAGCCATTCAATTTCCGGCATTTGCTGTGTGGCTTCAATCACCTGCCCTGCCAGCGGTCCATCGCCCAGAATTTTAAGTGGAAGTTTGCCACCCAGTTGTTGCCAGGCATCCAGCATCACTCCAAGCCCTTTCTCGATCGAGAGCCGTCCCACAAAGAGGGCATAGCCACCCTTACCCTCTCCTGGTTCAGGTGCAGGATGAAGAAAGTTTGTCTTAAAGGCGAGTTTCTTCGCTGGTAAACCACCTTGAATAAACTTCTGCATCGCAAACTGGCTGTAGGCAATGAAAACATCGACCTTGTTTTGCCATGTACCCAGAAATGAATGCAGACCGATCATCGTTGCTACAGTTGCAGTGGCACCCTGATCACCTCGATAGCAGCCATGTACAACCCCTGGTAGTGGAAACGGTTTGCCCAGACAGTCTTCACAGATGCGTCCATTGCGAAAGAAAAGTGCATTTGGGCAGAGCAAGCGGTAGTTATGCAAGGTTTGCACCACAGCAATACCTTCATCCTGAACAGCATGATAGGCAGCAGGGGATATTAAAGGAAATGTGTTGTGGAAATGAACAATCTGTGGCTTTTCTTGACGTAACAGCGATCGCAACTCCCGATACACTGTGCCATTCCATAATGTATTCTTAGCTAGCCGCAGAGAGTTTGACCCCATAATGTTGTCATTATGAAGTGTGTAGCGCAAAACCTCATGCCCGTAGGATTCCAGCAAAGCAGCTTCCGTAGCAAAGATTTGCTCTTCGCCTCCTGGTTGTTGATAGTAGTTATGAACCGTTAAAACTCGCATGGTCTTTACCCCTGGTGTGCCAGAATCGTTTTGTAAACACCCACCAAAAACTTGCCCTTCGACTCCCAGTTAAAGAACGTATTGACTCGCTCTCGTCCTGCGTGCCCCAGACGAGAACGTAGCTCTGGCTCCTGCACCAATTGAGTCATGGCTTTTGCCATTTCTTGCACAGCCTGGTCGGGATCGACTGCTGAAATCTTGAAGCCTGTTTCTGCTGTCACCTGTACGGCTGGTCCTCCCAAATCTAAACAAATCACTGGACGACCTGCTGCCATCGCTTCCAGACAAACAAACCCGCCCGATTCATGCAAGCTTGGATGCACCAGTGCCATACAAGTACCTAGCTTTTGCAACAAATCAGTTCGCGGCATTTCATTCAAGAACTTGACTTGAGCAGCAATACCAAGATCGATCGCAAGAGACTGAAGTGCTTCCTGCTCTACTCCTTTGCCTACAAGCCAATACTCCGCCTCCGGTGGTAAAGACGCTTGGGCGAATGCTCGCAATCCCAGGTGAAAACCTTTCCAGTGCAAAAACCGTCCAATGCTGATAAATCGTGTAGGCGCTTGATCGATTAAAGGATATTGCGCCAATTGTTCTACTTCTTCAGACAAAAGCCCAACCTGTGAGAGGATTTGAACGTTTTTGCAGCCCATCGACACCAACCTTTTGGCTGTGTCATCTGTTGTTGCCCAGGCAAGCACACTACGCTGCGCAGTGATCCGAGAAAACGGATCACGTTCCCCAATCCAGCGACTCAGGCTGCGTAGAGCTTCGTAGAGCTTGCCACGTCGACTGAAATCTCGAAAAAATGCTTTGGGAGCAGTTTCTCCACCACCGACTGGTCCCAGAATAAAGGGAATGGGTAGAAGAGAGAGAAAGCTAGGCGTAGAATGTTTTACGAATGTGACATGATGTGCCAAGTCAAAGCCAATGTCACGATGCAACTTCCGGGCGACAAAATACGCCTGAATCTGCCACAGATAGTAGTGAATTTGAAACGCACCCTGTCCCCATGTCCATCCATCGCCCCAGATCGGCAGGGTGAAATAAACAAAGTGGAGGTTGGGAATTGGATTACGTGCCAACTCAGCTTCGATCGCCTCACGTCCATCATCAGGACGGGTAAGCACCCAGACCTCACAGTAGCGGGCAACTTCCCGTACTGTATTCCAGCCTACTCCCAACTCTGTCCCTCGCCCTGGTTCACAAGCATACGCCGATAGCAAAACCTTCATGGCGCTATTGCCTCCTTCGTTTTCTGGGAGGCGGAAAGCACTTGATGACAAAATTCGAGATACTGCTGGCTGGTATTCAGATAATCAAAATCCTGCGATCGCCGCTTTGCCTGTTCCTGGTAATGCTGTTTCAACTCAGGCTGCGTCAAAATCTTTAAAAGACCTTCTGCAAGGGCTTCTGATCTCCCGTTCTGCACCATCAAGCCTGATTTCCCATATTCAACAATGTCTTTCATTCCTCCAGGCGCATCTGTCACGATTACGGCTGCTCCACATGCCATTGCTTCTTGTAGGGCGATCGGGCAACCCTCCCAAGCAGATGCCAAAACAAACACATCGGCATTTGCCATGTAACGGTAAGGATTGGGATCATACCCCGGCATCCAGACGGAGTCAGTTACTCCCAACTCTTGACTCAAACGTTCCAGGTCTGTGCGCAAAGGTCCGTCTCCCAAAATTAGCAGTCGTGCTGGCGTTACCTTGACTACTTGAGCAAAAGCATGGAGCAACCCATCTAGTTGCTTCTGTTTTGCCAATCGAGCAGCCGTGACGATAACTGGAATTTCCCGCTTTTGAAACCAGAGATGCTCAATTTTTGTTTGAGCCAATTGCTGTACTCGCTTAGGGTTAATTGGGTTCAGCACGACTCGCATAGGGATATTAGCAGCAATCTTGAGTGTCTCTACTAGGTCAGTGATGGTATCTTTAGAAACACCAATCAAACCATCACCGTGTGGGTAAACGTACCGCATCAGGACAGGCAAAAAACGAAGATGAGGTTTGTCGCGGTGCTCAATGCTGGCTTCCAGGCTGATAATGTTGTGCTCTCCCAAAATCACTTTTGTGTGATTGCCAGAGAGATAACGTGCCCAGACCGCCACAACATTAAAATACCAAGGCATTGGCAGCATGACATCGGGTTTATAGTCTCTCAAATAGCGCGCGGTTGCCCAAAGAGAAAAGGCTGTACGCTTCACATCTAGGGTCACAATCGAGACATCAGGATAGCGGGCAAGCTCTTCAGGCGTAGCATTGAGGACGACCAGATTAGAATCAACCCCAAGCTCTTGAAAACCACGAACAAGGGCAATGCAGAGATTTGTAAATGTGCCTCCACTGATATCGTGGGTCAGTATGGAAACCTTGAGTGCTTTCATAGGTTGTCTTATAGGTTCTGTCGTGAAATTCGCTATTCTCCCTCAGGTACTCACTCTTAATTTGCCATAACCAGCTCTGCAACCTCTGCCAGACACCTCGCCGCAGCCGCTGGAGTGTATTGCGCCATAATCTGTTGTGATCGCTTGCCCATTGCATCAATTAACTGTGGATTTTCTAGAAACTTCTGCATCAGACCTGCTAACTCATGTGGATCATCAGGTAGAAAGACATACCCATTCTCACCATGCACCACCAATTCTGAGGTACCTGCCCCCTTGGAGCAGAGAATGGGTTTACCCAGCAGCATTGCCTCTAGCGTCACAACGCCCCAGGTATCTTCCATTGTTGGGAACACAAAGACATCCGCGCTCTTGAAGTAGCTACCAATTTTGTCGTAGCTCACTCGCCCGATCCATTGAATGCGATCGCTCAAACCATGCTCCTGGCAAAAGGCTTCCAGTTCGTCCTGCTGAGAACCATCGCCTACCACTAACAGGGTGTAATTGGTGTAGCCTCGTGCTTGCAACGTTGCACACGCTTGCAATAAAACGGACAACCCTTTACGTGGAATGACATGCCCTACAAACAAAAAGATCGGGCGTTCTAAGGAAGGTAAATCACCACCAATGTCACCGGAACCAGGTAGCGTCTTCTCATCAGGAATTTCATAGGGTTGTAGAAAGACCCGCTCCTGACGAGCATACAGCACATCAATCAGGTAGTCTTTCCCTGCCTGACTGTTGGTAACGTAGGCATCGGCAAGCCATACCATCGATCGCCGTACAAACAGCCGCAGTGCTGAATGGCGATAATCCACACCAGGCGAGCTTCCCTCATAAGCAATAATCACCCGCGACCACAGAAGTGGCTTCAACAATAGTGCCAAAATTGTCCAGACCCCAAAAGAGCTGGAAAAAATTACGTGCGGTCTAAACTTCAACAAATGTCCGATGATACCTGGCGAGAGGTAGGTAAAGTTATCGCCATAGCTACTGTCGTCTCGATGGATCTCTACAACTCGAAACTTACCGACCACTTCGACGCGAAGGGTGCCTTCTAAACCTTTTGCGAACCCAGGGAAGAGTCCTGTAAAGACTGCTGTATTAGGAAATAGTTGCGCAAATTCACTTAAGGAGGGTTGCCAGTAAAACCATGCAACTGGTAGCAGCCAAGCAACTCGAAGGTTGTTCATGAATAATACTCAAAGTATTTGATGTGAATAGTCTTCGGTATTTACATCCAGCCAATATAAATCAACTTCTTTGGGAAAAGCTCCTTTAGCGAAGACTGCTAAGAAAGTGATTTTGAGATTTGCGAATCAATTCACTATCTGAGTAGAAATCTCTGAAGTAATTGCATACCTGAGAAGAACGCCAAAATGACCGTTACTGCAAGCATATGAGAGGCTAAGAAAAATTTACTGAAGCATGACTCTTGCTTTCACATAGAACAGCGACTTGGTTCTTCCATAATCCTTAAATTTATCTTTACTGTAGAAATAGTAATGTTTTGCACAGCTTAACTCAAGGCAAACATGGATGTCTTTGTCAAAACCTTACAATCAGAGGATGTCTTGAAAGCCCAGGTATAGTGCGGCGCCAGGGAAAAAGCTCTCCTCCGGTAAGCTGTAGAAGAAAGAAAATTGGCAGAGAGGCGAGAGTAATGGAGCATCTTATCTGACAGATAGTAGCGATTATTAGGCAGAAACCTTGGTGGCACGAGCGATATCAGTTAGGCAAATCCGTTCCAGTGGCAAGTGGGCACTAAACCCTGACATTAATTCGTTTTGGTAGGAAAAACCGCAATCATCATGCCATAGTCGCGTGTTGCTTTGCCAGCAGGGTACAATACGGTAGAACATTCGTCCTGATTGAGTGGGTCGTTTTGAGAAAGCCGATCGCCCAGGCAACCCTCGCAGAACCTTTTCAACGTCGGCGTGCTGTGTCTTTGCAGACGCTACGCCCGATCGCCGTGTCTCCCCAGCCACCGCGAAATGGGCGATTGCGCGGGGAACTCATGCTACTGGTGCATGCAGGCTGGGTAGGGATGGCGCTCCTCATCGTGACTTGTATTCCTATCTGGAAAGCAGATTTCGATCGACAACGGCAGCAACAAGTTAACAAAAGTGTTGCCAAAAGTGCTGTCACATCCAAACCGCCTCTTGTAGGGAGTGAGGGCAGCAATTTGTCTGGACAGCAAGCGCTGTTTGCAGGCGGTTCTAATTCCCTGATTGCTCGCACTGTGGGACATGCTGAAGGTACACGCACACCAGACGGTCGCAAAACCCGTGCGTACTACGGGCATAAAGACCCTGGTAATGGAGTTTGGAATCTGGGCAGCTTCTCCTTTCAGCACTGCGGGGAGGCTCGTTACCACTGCTCAACTCCTGAAGAAGCAGACGATCGCCAACTGCAACGCTTGCAGTCACAACATACGGCTTTGCAGCGACGGGCAGGCGCCGCCAAACTTCAGATGACGCTATTGGAAGAACTTAATGCTGTTGATCTCGCCAATCAAGCGCCCCTAGCAGCCTTGAGCAACCAGGGATATATCGATCGCCTGCTGCAAGCCAAGCAAAAAGGCTTCAAGGGACAGGATGCCATTCTCGAAGCGCGGGTATGGAGCTACTGGAGTCCTCAAAAGAACCGCTGGGATGCACCTGGGTTGGGCAACGTCGAAATCAGTATCCGTCACGATCAAGACCGACGACTGCTGGCGATCGCCCGTGCTTTGACGATCGCCCAACAGCAGCTTGCAGGGCTACCTGCCGACCAGCGTAGTCTGAACCTACTCAAGCTACAGCCAGACACCCTAAATCCCTATGACTTCATCAGCCGCCACCGATCGGACTATCTCTGGTGGGAAGCGGGCTATTGGGATGCCAAACTCCAGCAGCAACGGCAAGTGCCTGTAGGCTATGAATCGGCTTACGATCAAGGGTTTGCCCTTGGCTCAAATCCATAGAGGCTTCAACCGATAGATTTAGCTTAACTATCAGACTTGGCTTTAAGTTTCCAACCTGGTTTAATGACCTGACGCGCACGGGCAATCACCAGGCAATCGTTAGAGACATTCTCTGTCACCGTTGAGCCAGCCGCAATGTTGACATCTTCGCCAACCGTAATTGGTGCCACCAAAACACTGTTAGCACCTGTTTTTGTGCGATCGCCAATCTGCGTACGATGCTTTTTCACCCCGTCATAATTCGCGGTGATCGTGCCAGCACCCACATTCACCTGTTCCCCCAGCGTTGCATCACCCAGATAGGAAAGGTGTGCCACGTTAGTGCGATCGCCCAGCTTTGTATTTTTCAGTTCGACAAAATTACCAATACGGCAACCAGCACCCGTTTCGACCTGTCCTCGGAGATGGGTGTAAGGACCAATGCGGGTGTTTGCCGCTACCGTACTACCAGTCACCACCGAGTACAACACTGTGACCTTGGCACCAATATGACTATTTTCAATCAGGCTACCAGGACCGATACGGCTACCAGTTTGAATCGTTGTCGTGCCCCGTAGATGGGTTTGGGGTTCAATCACCACATCTGGCTCTAGCGTCACTGTATCGTCGATCGTGATGCTATCCGGGTCAATCAACGTCACCCCAGCCGCCATCCAATCATCTTTAATTCGGGTTTGGAGGATGTCATAAGCGCTGGCAAGTTGTCTGCGATCGTTAATGCCGAGAATCTCCTGATAATCCTCCACATCGACTGCCATCACCGGATCAAGGTAATTCACCACATCGGTCAGGTAATATTCTTGCTGGTCATTATTGGCAGTCAGCTTGGGTAGCACTGCTGCCAGATCAGCCCAGCGGAAGCAATAGACACCCGCATTAATGCGACGGTTTTGCTTCTGTGCGGGCGTACAGTCACGGTCTTCGACAATGTGCTGCAACAGATTTTGACTATTGCAAAACACGCGCCCGTAACCCTTGGGGTTGGGCAACTGAGCCGTCAAGATCGTTCCTGCATTGTGATGCTCTCGGTGGGTTTCTAGCAGATGCTTGAGGGTCTGGGGACGCAGTAGCGGGACATCCCCATTCAAGATCAACAAATCGCCCTGGAACCCTTCTAAATGCGGCAGTAGCTGCTGTACAGCATGTCCCGTGCCCAGTTGCTCGGTCTGCTCGACAAATTCCAACTGGGGCAGTGTGCCATCATTTTCTTCGTTTGTCAGCGCTTGCGTCACCAACTCACCCCGGTAGCCTACAATCACCAGCCGCCGAACCGTTTCAACCGCTGATAGACTGCCAAGCACCCATTCGATTAGGGCTTTCCCTCCGAGTTGATGCAAGACCTTGGGCAGGTCGGATTTCATCCGAGTGCCTCGCCCAGCAGCCAAAATTGCCACCGCTACCATGATCGTTTCTGCCACTTAGTTTGCCATGAAAAGCGACACGGGCGATCGCGCCGTCTCTCTGCCTTGTCACGCTCTACAGGATACCATTCGTCTTAGCGACATGACCCTGCCAAGGTACCTTTCGATAGCTAATTTCTTGCTGATGTACCATGGGTTCCTTCGCTTAAGGCGGATTCAGATGCAGTTAGGCTGATTGAGGGAGGCGCGATAGCTCCAGTGACAGATCTTGCTCTGAGTGAACTGATTGAATGAATGCTTTAAACTGCTCCACCAACTGAGGGTTGCGCCAGCCTTTAGCAGTTTCTTCATCCAAAATGGTGAGTGCCTCGATCGGAGTAAAGGCTTTCTTATACGGGCGCTCACTGGTCAACGCATCATAGATATCGATAATCTGAAAAATTTGGGCAAGTAGAGGGATTTGCTCTCCTAGCAAACCGTCTGGATACCCTGTCCCATCCCACCGTTCGTGATGATGGCGAATGATGGGCAGCACACCACGCATGGTTCGGAGCGGCTGGCAGATTTTGACCCCAATGGCTACATGTTGCTGCATGACCGCCCATTCTTCGGGGGTGAACTTTCCTGGTTTCAGCAAAATGGCATCAGGAATGCCCACCTTGCCGATGTCATGAAGGTATCCACCCCACATCAGGTCACGGATCTCAATACGGGATAGCCCTAGAAATTCCCCAAAGGCTTGACCATGAGCAACCAAGCGTTCGCAGTGATCGCCCGTGTTGGGGTCACGGCTTTCGACCGTTTGCGCGATCGAAAACAACACTCTTTCAGCGTGATCGAGATCTTCGTTCAGGCGTTTTTGACGAATGAGCGATTTGACGCGGGCAGACAGTTCTAGCTGATCAAAGGGTTTGGTCAAAAAATCATCGCCCCCCGCTTCAATGCCTTTTAAGCGCGCCCGACGATCGTCCAACGCGGTGACAAAAACCACCGGAGTCAGGCGGGTCTGCTCATCCTGCTTGAGTCGGCGACACACTTCAAAGCCGTCCATACCAGGCATCATGACATCCAGCAGAATTAAATCGGGATTAGTTGCAACAACAGAGTCTAATGCTGCGGGACCACTATCTGCCTCCAATACGTCGTAGCCTTCGACTGACAGCAACGCCACTGCTGTGAGGCGACTGGAGGGATTATCGTCCACAACAAGCACTCTGGGTCGCTCTGTATAAAGGCGGTTCACTAAGGACCTCACGGTAGAGATAAAGCACACCGTCTAACAGAGCACCGCTTATGGCGTGCCGCTAAGCAAACATGGTGTTTTTATCAGGGTATTGAACTCTAGTATGAGCAATTGCCCAAAGCGCGAAATCGGGTTTTTCACGGAGATCGGTTCTTCGTCAACTGGGTAAGTTCACGAGGATCACAGCAAACGCGGCGTAAAATTACAGGCTGACCGTATCCTCTGGTGGCAATTCGCCGAGGATTGTAAAGCGGACGTGATTAATGGCTAACTCGCCGATCGAGACATCCACGCCATCATTCTGCGTCGTCATCGTTTCAAACGGAATCCCTTTGCCAATTTCGGCGTGATACCAGGGCAGTCCCATAAAAAACCGAGTTGGGTAGGGACCGCGTTCAACCACATCGTCAGGGTTTGACTCCATAGGTAACCAACCGTAACCAGGCACATAAAACTCGATCCAAACGTGGTTGTAGTCTGGCTCTAGCGGCACGTTATGCTGCTCTGCTTTAGCAGGGCATTTGTAGCGACCAACTGTGCGGCAGGCAATGCCATTTAACCGCGCCAAGGCTAGCAGCACCCCTACATATTCTCCACACGAACCAACGCCTCTCTCCCACACCGTATCGGGTGTATCGATATGAGGCGTAAGGCTGTAGGAGAGGCGATCGTAGACGTAATTGCGAATTTTCAGGATTTTCCGCAACAGGTTTGTTTCAGTGCCGATCGCAGCTTTTGCTGCCTGTTGGATTACAGGTGTATCCATCGCCAATTCGTCGTCATCGACAAGATAACGGGCATGAAAATCAGCAGGCATGGCGGGTAGCGTGTCCACGTCGTCGGGAGTCAGAGCGTACTTAATGCCGCGTACTTCCAGCAGTGCCTTCCAGCCAAAGATTTGTCGTTCCTGCGCTTTGAGCGTGTCAAAGTGGAAGACAGCGACCCGTTGCCCATCTTGCAGTTCTTCGGTAAACGGGAGACCGATCGACTCAACACGCAGAATTTTTTGGCGGTGTGTTTCGGTGGGTAAGGCAATCCGCCATTCTAAATCGTGGATCTCGACTTCCTCTAGCGGCAGCAACTCTTCCGCATAAGACATTTCAATCAGATAACCGTTAGACAGGGTATAGCGATCGCTGGCATTGTGCTGAATGTAGAGAGGGTGAATGAAGGTACGATCGCGGAACGTCAACTCTAGCGGTTCTTCGAGATTGTTTGGGTTGTCTCGAATATACGGCTCTTCACCGGCATAGGAAACATAAAGGATATCTCGCTTCTGGTCTGGAGAAGGGTAGAATGCCAGACCTGTCGGAAATTCAAAGGGCGTTAAGACGCAAAACTGCTGCTCACCCGTTGCTCGATCGAGGCAGTAAACCGTTTGTTCCAGGCGATCGCATACCCACAGTTCTTCACCACGAATCGACAGATTGGCAACACCCACACCAGGCATGGGCAAGCGGGTGATTAATCGCCGCGACTGACGCTCAAAAATCGAGATGTATCCCTCTTTTTGGCTGGAAACATAGACCGTTGATTCCCATACCGCAACACCATCAACCTCATAAGGCATGGTGATAAAAAGCTGGGGCGCAAAATCATCGACGCTGCAAACGTAGACATTCTCTTCGCGTGCAAACCAAAGACTCGACTGCCAAACGGCTAACCCAGTCGCACCAATAAAATTATCCACCTGGCAGGAGTTGAGGACTGTGGCATTGTCGGTAGCGGGATCAATCCGTAGCAAATAGCCCCGGATGGAATCCAGCGCTATGAGAGAGTGACCTAAAACCGCAAGCCCCTGAATTGCATAAGCGCCTAATGGACGAACGGTACGAGACCAAGCATCCTGTGTAGAAAGAGGCGTGGGAATAGGGTCAGAAGGCTTAACTACAGACTGTGCGTGGCTCGTTTGCATATTTGCGGCTTTTCTATACCGTTATGCTGACTGCCTTTGTCATCGCTTGCCTTCACTTGATGAGTAAAAGAAAGGAAACATCGAAAGCCAGCCTCTCAATCAGTATTCGGTGTCCTCATCATAAACACAATCCTTCAAGCAGATCTGTATCCAGACGGCTTTCCGTGAAATTGATTTAGATACCTTCAGAAGCGATCGGGGTTTCCAACTGATGACGCTTGCCGTACTCACGTCAGCGCAGTACATCGAACGATTGATGCAACTCCACGCAAGCCATAGAAATTGGGAAAGGCGTAGGAGCAAGGGGAAGAAGTCGTCGTCGCTTGGTGTAGTCGCGTGATACACAGCAATTTTCAATCAGGTGAAGTACAGATCCATGCAGGGAGTGAATGGAATAAGGTATACCTCAGCAAACTGGAAAACGCTGCAACAACCGATAGTCAAAGCACATGAGGCAGGGAAACCAACCGCTCTCGTTGCTTCTGCCCCATGCGTTAAACATCGCCCCCGATAGGCAAATTGGGCTAAGGTTCGCCTAGCCGCCGTAGCCTGCCTGTCGAACGACATCGGAAATCTCTTCAGCATCCTTGACATGGTGGAGCGCCTTCTGGCTACCGTCCGCTTCATCTACAACAAAGTAAGCCGGTACAACAATGTGGTCGCCCGTAATGTCAGGCGAATCGACAGCCACTTGCTGAGCCTTTTCTTCTAACGATTTAGACTCATCGATTCGATCGCCCGGATTGACTGTCATGTCTGGGTTGCGATCAAGCGCTTCCTTTTGCTCTTGTTTTTGCGCGGGATCAACCTCTTCAGGTGTCATCGGCTGATTGATGGTCGCTGCATTATCGTTTGGCGTAGAGTCTTTGTTCATCACACAGTCCTCTTTGTATCTCTGCCTACAGAATAGAAGGAGAGCTAGGAAAGCTCATCTTTCTAATGGAGCGATGCTTGCTATTTCGCAAGAGGGACATACCATCCTGCAACACCTTACGTTTGCGATCGCAGACTCGATCGTGACAAATAGACTGAATACCTAAATCGGGTCGCCGATCGTCCTTGGTCTCTAGTCATTCTTTAACACTCCACCTGTAAGCAATCGGGCAAATGCACGGTAGAGTGAAACCTAGCTAGAGGCTATCTTTAAGAATCGGTTTGATGGTTACGGGTTGTCGGTAAGCAAGGTAGCAGCGGTATGGATCTGTTGGAGTATCAGGCAAAGGAACTCTTTCGCGATATGGGCATTCCGGTGCTGCCCTCTCAGCGCATCGATCGCCCCAAAGATTTGAAAGGACTTACCATTCCTTACCCGGTTGTGCTGAAATCACAGGTATACATTGGGGAGCGCGGGCGAGTAGGTGGCGTGCGGTTTGTCGAAAACACGATCGATGCTGTCGCCGCCGCGCAAACGATTTTTAACTTACCAATCATGGGGGAGTATCCAACCGCGCTATTAGCAGAAGCAAAATACGACTCCGAACGCGAATTTTATCTAGCAGTGGTTCTCAACCGATCGATTTGCCGTCCCGTACTGCTGGGGTCGCAGCAGGGTGGCATTGATGTCCAAACAGCATTGGAGCGGATGCAGCATGTGGTGGTTGATCAAGATTTTTCACCCTTCTATGCTCGTCGTCTTGCGCTCAAAATGGGGTTGCAAGGGGAACTGATTGAATCCGTTAGCGCCATGCTGGAGAAGATGTATCGGCTTTTTATACAGCACGACTTAGACCTTGTGGAAATCAACCCCCTGGGTGTTACCAGCATGGGTGAAGTGATGGCGCTGGACGGCAAAATTACTGTCAACGATGATGCACTGGCACGACATTCTGCGCTAGCTGCTCTCATTTCAAGGACAGACAGTGCAAGGACAGACAGCACTGCTGGGCATCCTGGTACAGAGCTTGTCACGATGGAGCCAGACGGTCAGATTGGCATTTTGTGCAATGGTGCAGGCTTGATGATGGCAACGATGGATGCGGTTGCTCAAGCGGGAGGCAAGCCAGCCGCCTTTTTGACGATCGGGGGCGAAACCCAATGGAGTGCCACTCCAGAAGGTTTGCGAGAACAATTGGAACGTGGTCTAGAGCAGATGGTGCAAGCAAAACAGGTGCGCGTACTGCTCATTAACTTAGTGAGTGGACTGATCCCTTGCGACGACATCGCAGCCGTGATTGTCCACTATTTACTTAATCGAGTGCGCAAACCACGTAGCATTAGCGAGATCAGCCCTGAAGCCTTGATAGCGCAGGCGACCCGGTTCCCCCAACTGGTCGTGCGGTTAGTTGGTCGTGATCGTGATCTGGCGCGATCACGCTTAGAAACCGTTCAAATTTCGTTGACCGATAGTCTTAATGATGCTGTGACGCAGACCGTGACGTTATCTAAAACAGCCGCACGTAATTCGTAGAAGGTTTCGCTCACGCTGCAAGCAATGGCATTTATTCTGCCCTAGTTTAAGTAAACTTCACCATCGGACTCAATGGTAAGTGCTGTTTTATCAAGGGCAAAGTCAGTGGTTTCAGTAAGCGTGAGTTCGATCGTATTGGCAGCCGTTGTAGGCACCTGCGGATTCACGAGCAAAAACCCTCGATCGCGCCGATAGAACGTGACGTTGGCGGGCGTTTTCAGGGCTTGTAGCGTTACGGTCGATCGTCCTACCAGCGTCCGCACCTGTGTATCACCAATCACCTGATAGGCAATGTCAGCCCCAGTTTTGTTGATCAACTTAACACCTACCAGTCCATTGGTCGGTCTAAGTGTGGCAATAGGAGGCTGCTGCTGACTGGGTAAGGGTGGATTGATGACGGGAGGCGAAGGACGCATTTGAGCAGTTGCATTGCTTGCAGTTGGCAGCACCATTGCGGTGGCAATCAAGATGCTGCCAAGCATCCCGATGCGAGTGATCATTTTGCCTGCCTTTTGTAACGCTGAGCGCATCATGGTTTCTCCCGACACTGTTTCTGTTTGCACAAATAGTCTCCTTAGCGAGAAAGCGCGTCTACGATCGTTCTTTTAGAGATCGACCTCCGCTAACAGCAAAGAATTGCCCTGTTGAAATAGCTCAGCCCTTGTGCTGTTAGATGAAGCACGACCATCCTTCTGAGCGCTATTCATACTTTTACGTGTAACCTAAGACGAGCTAGGAACACAAATAGTTTCCACGTAGCCAATGCTAATTCTCTTTGAGGGTGCGCAGAATCGTATTGTTGAGGTTCACTAGACTCGACTCAGCCGACCATTTGTGTACAAGCTTATGTGAAATTGGTATTGAAATGAAACAACTCTGCTCTTAATGAGCATCTTCAAGCGATGCAAAGCAAAGAAGCGAGTATGGTTAGTTAGCTAAAACTCGCTTCTTTCTACACATAGAAAACGACTAAAGGAGACAATTAAGCTTCATCCCATAACCGTCGAATGACACCGGGCAAAAAGCCTTTGACTTCCTGAATGCGGTCTTCAGATAATTCGTCCTTGGTTGCAGAAAATACAGCTTTAACAGCAATCTCCGGATCAACCGTTCTTTGCAGACTGGCTTCTTGCTTGACTCTAAACAAGAACGTGCCGTCCTTAATATCAAGCGGTTGTCTGACCCGACTAATGAAGCGCACTAAAGGATTGGTGTCTTCCCAAAGCTCGCTGATTTCGTTTTGAAGCGCTTTTTCGCTGGTTGATTCCATCTCTTTATGCAGTTCATTCGCAACACGATCGACCGCTTGATTAGGCATCATGTCACGCATCGTGCGAAACACAACTTCTGTGATATCTCTTGCATCATACAGGTCGGATAAGCCGCCTTTAACCTTTACCTTCTCAAGAAAAGGTGTGTCTTTAGTAGCGATCGGAACAGTGGTTCCTCGTTTCATTGATTCTGGTGGATTCTTTTGCATGTCTTCTAGCATTTGGCGACCTTTTTCGGTTAACTCTGCTCTCTTAAACTCAATCAAGTGTGGCAGGGGACCATCGGGAGCACCGTAGGTGTTCGCGATGCAAAAATCAACTTCTTTAGAGTTGATGACATTGGGCACATCATCCTGGTTTCCGTAGGCGTTACCACTGAATTCAGCGTTGATATAGTGCTCTTGGTTTAGATAATCGAGATGACCAAGAAAACCTGCGGTTGCTAATTCGATGCCGACGAAATCAGCTTGACTAAACGCGACTGGATCTGTTCCAGGGACACGATCGCTGTCCTGGATCTTTTTCAACATGATGTAGACGACATCGTCTCTAATGGCGATTGGCATTATGTGTTCCCTCTTCAACAGCAGCCTTATCAGAAAAAGTTAGATAAGAGTTCGCTCCTTCTGCTAGAGCTTTCCTTTACTTCGTGATGGCTCATGCCTATCCACAGGTCTAACGTTCAGTTAGTTGCAAACGCTACGTAAAGCGCTGGGGTAATGTTGCGAAAAATTACAGTTATATCCCTCTACCACAAGCATTAATTTTGCTGTTGTCATGGCTTGGTCTTTTGATAGATTCGATCGTTAAGACGACATTACGTCAGCCTCCCAGCGATCGCATCGCAGTCTAAGATGAAGTGAATCGCTGCTATCCCACTTTTTATTGATTAACAGAAGATACACGTTCTCTTCAAATTCGCCTTGTCAGTTGTTCTTATTAGCTGTTCTCATTGGCGCACCTGTTGCACCCTCGCTCTCAAAGTTTGAGCTATCGCTACTAAATCTGCGCGTTTCAGGGAAATCTGGGAGCGCTTGGAACCAGTTGTCACTGAATTTTTGACTCAATGAAACTGTCGCTTTATTGCCCTACCTGCTCTCGACCGATCGCTGACCTCAACAACACCATGCCGCAGATCACTTGTGCAGCCTGTCAACGTCGCTATGGGTTGGTGCATGGCAAGCTCTCTAAGCATTCTTCCATCAGCGAACCACTGCTATTTCTTAGCGACAAGCTGCCCAGTTTTCACAAACGGCACTACACGCTGCAAATTACAACGCCCGATCGCAACTTAAAGCAGCTTCAGTTTTCGATCCCTGGCAAAGCAGACCCGCTCTCGGTTCACTATGGCGATGTGGTGTCTGTGCTCTACACCATGCAGGGCTACCTGATGAAAAAGCTCGTTGTCGTCACCAACCACACGACTGGTAAGCGCTACGTCCTGCCGAAGCCCGTACCCAGTACCACTCACCGAACCGTGACCCTAAGCACGATCGTCCTTGGGCTTTTGACAGGTTCTTTTCTCTTAAGCGGGGTGAACGTTTTTCTCGTCTCGATCGTGACGGCTCTGGGCGTACTAGCCTATCTCAAAGTGACCAATAGTGCTCAGTTAACCAGTCCACCATTGGATGCACAAGGGCATGAGGGGAGGCGTTTAACAGGGGATCAGCGTCTTTTAACGCAGAAGGTCAAGATTGAGCATCGCATCGATGAAATCAACCACGAGTGCAAAGCCAACCAGGGGCTTATCGATCGGCTAGAAGACTTGAAGCGCAAAATGGTCGATGTAGATCAACAACTTTATGCTCCGCGCATCTTTAGAACGACGGGCGCGATCACAATCTTGAAGCAGCAGATTACTAACAGCCAACGGCTCGTGCGGGAATACCGACGGGCGTTACAAATGATTGAAATTGAGGTGGAAACCTCCTGGATTGCAGATCAACTGCCCGATGCCAACAACTTTACCCACGCCATTCTGCAAAAGCTGGAAGAGTTAAAGGCGATCGAAGACCAAAATCAATTCCTCAAGCTTCAACTCGCTGCCTATGAAGAAGTACAGCATCATGTGATTCCTGGCTACGAAAGCTAGAGAGCGATTGTAGGAAAATAGACAGTAGCTCTTGAGATGACTGCGATTGCATGATTGGCATTGGTGCTAGGGGCTGTCATCAATTACGACTACACATTACTTGTACCACGGGTTCCAGCCCTTAGCCTGACGTGTTGAAACGGGCGTGACACTGCTGATACTGCAAGGTTTCAGAGCTAATTGATAACACGCTCTAGGGACGTGCGATCGGATTCGGTCCTCGCTCAAGGTGGGCTACAATCGGTCATTAGGTAGAGCACTCGTAGATAGAGTATTTATAGGCAGAGCACTCAAGTGAGGTGCCTTGACGAGGATTTTCATGGAACTTGGAGTACAGCTTAGCTGGCAGCGAGTCAAACATATTGTCAGCAGTTACCAACTGGATGGTCGTGACGCAGAAGCCTTTGAACACGATTTACAGTTGCTCTTTGCCCATTATCCATCTCCCCTTATTGAGCTTGCCCTCGTTGAAACACTGGTTGATGGCTGGCTCCAGGTGCCGCTTCTGCGAGGCTGTGCGTTTCTAGCTAAAGCGTATGAGCTGCTCAAACAATGGGAAGAACAGGCGCTTACCAGGAGCGACTCCATAACACAACAACGCGCCAGCACCATTTCACCCGATCAGTTTCAGCAAATTACAGGGCTTGATCCCACCCCCATTTTTGGTGCTGCCCGATCGCCCTCTCAACCGTCCCTGCCGTCTTCCGGCAACAATTGTTAAGGCTGGGCGCGCTGTATAGCAGAGTTTTGACCGTTGCATCTTACGAATTGTGTGACGTAGATCACGTTAGAGTATTGACCGCGATCACCTACCGATGTAGAAGGAATCACAGGTTCTACGTTGGGCTGTCACTGGAACTTTATGCCAAAGGCTCGATACTAAAACCATCGAGTTCTAATTGTCGTCATGGTTGCTATCAGTCCACTGCCTTGCGCCATCTCTGAACTATTTGCTCAAGTCAGCGTCTCTGGAAAGATGACGGTAGCCGATCGCTACGGCATCTTGGCAGTGCTGTTGCACGAACCCACAAGCGAAGAGGAACTGCACTGCATCGATCGCCTCTTGCACTCTTTACGGAAGGGACGAGTACAGATTGTCAATGAGCTTTCAACGATTCTGTAGAAGCAACTAACGGTGGCGGGTTGCTCGGAGGTCAACTCGTACAAGTAGGTTGTGGGGCAAACTTTGACAACCAGCGGACGGATGCAGCCCGATCGCGGTTTACTGGAGATAGCGATCATCCGTTTTGCCATCAATCATCTAGGGCGTGTCATCAATTAGCTCCGAAACCTTGCAATATCAGCAGTGTCACGCCCGTCCCAACACACGAGGCTAGGGGCTGGAATCCTTGCTGCAAGCAATGTGTAGTATTAATTGATGACAGCCCCTAGGGAATCAGGCGGACGATCGTACCCTTGCCTCACAATTCCAAACCGCTCCTCTTCCATGAAACTGACTCTTCCAGCCATTCTGAGCATTCTGGCGCTCACGCTAGCAACTGTTGCCACAGCCGCCAACCCTGATCATCTGAAGAAATTGATTGACGATCGTGCGTGTGCAAATTGTGATCTTGCTGGAGCTAATTTGTATAGCTATGACCTTCAAGGAGCTAATCTCAGCGGTGCCAATCTTGTCGAAGCGGCATTTCAAGGCTCCAATCTAGAGTATGCCCTGCTGACGAATGCCAATTTGGAGAAAGCAAACCTGGCACTGGTCAAGCTAAACGGAGCAGATTTGAAGGGGGCAAAGCTGGGTAGAGCTAATCTTTATGGAGCCGATTTGTCAGGTGCTGATTTGTCAGGTGCCGATTTGAGCAATGCCAACCTGGAAGGAGCCAACTTGCGGGGAGCCACTTTAGTGGGAACCAATCTGCAAAAGGCGAACCTGCTGCGGGCACGCATGGGAGGCGCTACGCTGACAGACGCAAAACTGGATGGAGCTAAAATGCCCGACGGTCGAGAATTTAAGACAGGTGGCAAAGTCACACCGGGGCTAGTTTCTCCGCAAGCAGTTCCTACACCTTAGAAACGCGAATTTAATAAGGTGTGCTTCTTTGTGTAGAGATCTCCTATCTACAACGCCTTACACAGTGTGCGAAAGTGATCACCGCGCTGTTCAAAGTTTTGGTACTGGTCGAAACTGGCGCAGGCGGGGGAAAGGAGCACGACAGGGATTTGATACTGTTTGGCAAGCGTCGTCGATTGTGTGACGGCTTGTTCCATCGTCTCTACAATTTCAACGGTGGTGTAGCCAACCTGGTGTAAGCGTTCAGCAAAGGCAGAAGCTGCGTTGCCAATCAGCAGAACCGTAGCGGCTCTGGCTTGAATGGCGGCAATCCAGGCGTGATCGTCACCTTGTTTTGCTTCGCCACCCGCGATGAGAATGACAGGATGTTTCACGGCTGACAACCCAACTTCTGCCGCATCGTAGTTGGTGGCTTTGCTGTCGTTGATGAAGTCGATGCCTTGCCAGGTGCGAATATGCTCCAGACGGTGGGGTACACCAGGGAAGGTGGCGATCGCATGGGCGATCGCGTGTTTGTCGATGCCTGCCAATTTTGCAGCGGCAACTGCCATCAGAAGGTTCTGCCGATTATGCGCTCCGGGCATCCGCAGCAGACTCACCGGCAAAATCAGTTCGGTCGGTGTGCGCACCCAGGCATCTTCGATGTAAACACTCTGAGCGGAACCATTGGTTAACATAGTCTTGCCCGTTACACTTGTCCAGCAGGCATCTGAGCGCACGGGAGCAAGCTGTTGCGTACCCAGATTTTGTAGAAACGGGTCGTCTCCATTGAAGATCTGCTGATGAGATTGGCTCAGCAGGTGTGACTTGATTTCGCAGTAACGCTCCAACGTTTTGTGGCGACTCAGATGATCGGGCGTGAAGGTTGTCCATACGCCAATGCGAGGCGCGATCGAGGGCGAAGATTCGATTTGATAACTGCTGAGTTCGGCGATCGCCCAATCAGGCTTCTTCTCCTCTAGCGCCACTTCGCAAGCAGCATAGCCAATATTGCCAAAAGCAGGCGCATGTAGCCCTGCGGCTTGAAAGATGGCGGCAATGAGTGCAGTGGTGGTTGTTTTACCGTTGGTGCCTGTAATGCCGACCCAGGGGCAATTTTTTAGATGTTGCCACGCCAATTCGGTTTCACCGATCGTTTCCATACCAAGTTCTCTGGCACGCACCAGACCCGGCAGATCCCAGGGAACACCAGGGCTAACGACGATTCGCTGGAGAGACTGTGCTAAGGTCTCAACGTGCTGAGGGCTAAATGATTCACTGAGCTTAACAGGGATCTGCTCGGCTGCAAGTTGCTGCTGCTGCTGGCGCAAACTATCAGAGATACCCGCATCGCTAACGGTGACGTGCCATCCTTCGCGTTTAAGTAATCGAGCGGCGGCCATTCCCGATTTTCCAAGACCAATGACATACGCGTTGGGCATAGCAGCGTCGAAGTTCCTCATTTTGCATGTTTCATCGTACCGCTTAATGGTCAGTAGTCTTTTGGGTTTGAGCGACAACAGATACCGAGTTATACCAATTCGATTTGAAGAAGTTGTCGATCGATCAGGGGCGAACGGCGAAATAGAAAAGACGAAGGAGCTGATCGATAAACCTTTCCCCCTTTCCCGTTCCCCGTTCCCCGCCTTTTCAGGAGGCGATCGGCGACTGTAGTTCGCGCATCAACTGCTGTTCCAACACGGCAACAACGGCTAGTTCTTCAGGTTTCAAGGCAAGGCTATTTTCAACCACGATCGCAGCATGTTTTTGCATAATTTGATGCAATGATTCATCCAGATATGCGTCTAAGATGGCTGGATGAACGTAGTATTTGCGACACGTTGCCGGACGGTTTCTGAGATAGGAAGCGACTGTTTTGACTGCCTGAACGATGTTCTTCTTCGCCGCTGTTTCGGAGGTGAAGGTGCCAATGTCTGTAAGCTCTGATGCCGCTAGTACTGTGCCTGCCCAGGTGCGAAAATCTTTAGCTGTAAAATCTTGCTCAGTAATGGTTTTCAAATAACTGTTAACGGTGCCAGAGTCGATCGTCTGATACTGCCCCGCTTCATCCCGATATTGAAATAACTCCTGACCAGGAATATCCTGACATCGCTTAACGATTTTAGCCAAGCGTTTATCGTTCAGCTCAATATCGTGTTCAACACCACTTTTACCGCGAAATTGAAATTGAATTTTGGAGCCTGTAATATCAACGTGTTCGTCTCGCAATGTTGTTAAACCATAGGATTGGTTAGAGCGAGCGTATTCTTCATTGCCAACGCGAACGCGAGTCAGCTCCATGAGGCGAACGATCGCAGCCAGTACTTTTTCTTTTGGTAAACCTGGTAACGACAGATCGTGCTCCAAACGTTGCCGAATTTGCGGTAGCGATTGGCTAAACACAAGCAACCGAGTGAATTTGCTTTGATCGCGAATCGTGCGCCACAGTGGGTGATAGCGATATTGCTTGCGTCCTTTGGCATCGCGCCCGGTTGCTTGCAAATGCCCGTTAGCAAAGGGACAAATCCACACATTCTTGTAGGCTGGCGGAATGGCTAGCGCATTAATGCGGCGAATTTCGTCTGGATCACGAATGCGATCGCCATTGGGTTCAAAATAGGCAAACCCTTTCTTACCAGAACGTTTGCGCTGAATGCCGGGAATATTGTCTACAACGTACCGCAAGCCGATTTCCTCTGCTGATTTGATCGGGTCGGCGGTTGTCACTGCTCGCAGATGCTTTTGCAGGGATCGCTTTTGACGCGATCGCGCTTGAGTCGTCCGTTTCTGAACCTTACGCTGCATGGACTGTTAAGAAGTAAAAGATTGTTCACTCCTTTCTTTTAACGAAGTTCAACCAGGTTGAAATCTGCACAGCAGTATAGTTTTTCACGCAAGATTCAAGTCGTCTGCGTGCATTCAGATTCAGAAGCCGGATGTGGGTACACTGGGTGCTCTTGGTTCAAAAAGGTTTGGTATTGTCCAAACGGTTTGTAACAGAACTCAACAAAATGTGTGATGATTGAATGAGTCTGAGGTTAAGCGAATGCCAATCACGCCCTTTGATTTTTAGCTATGCCGCGACGATCGTCTCCCCAAGCTGTGCTCTTGGTCGATGGCTACAATGTCGTCGGGCTGTGGGCTGACTTGCGGCAAATCCGCGATCGTGATGGGTTGGAACCTGCACGTCGTCAGTTGGTGGAGGCATTAGCAGGCTACAGTGCGTTTCAAGGGTTTGATACCCAGATCATCTTTGATTCTCAATATCGGGAGACTGGTAGTAGCCGCGAAGTCATTACCCCTAACCTATCTGTTTGCTACACAGATTTTGGACAGACTGCCGATACTTATATTGAAAAAGCCTGCGCTGACTTTCGCTACGACCTGCGAAAATTTCAGCAGCGGCTCATCGTCGCAACCTCCGATCGCGCACAGCAGCTAACGGTTGTGGGTTACGGGGCAGAGTGGCTATCCGCTGAGCGGTTAGGTGCAGAAGTGGAGGCGATCGCGCGTCGAGTACAGCGCCAGCAAAAAACATCCAAAAAGCCCTCCACTCGGTTCCTTGCCCACGCTTTAGATCCCGCTGCACAACAGCAATTGATGAAATTGCGCTTTGGCAAGCAGTGAATTAGAGGCTGCACCGCATAGGGCAGCCAAGGTGACATTCAACGGTTGGCTACCACTTCTTGTAGGGTAAGAACTTGCCGTTCATGGTGATTATGACCCGATCGCCCTTGGGATCGACTTCTTTTTCGATGTCCAGGGTGAAATCGATCGCGCTCATGATGCCATCGCCAAACTTTTCGTGAATGATTGCTTTGATCGGCATACCATACACCTGCATGATTTCGTAGAAGCGGTAGATGAGCGGATCGGTGGGTACGATCGGTCCCAAGCCTTTGACGGAAGAAGCGGTCAAGGCAGGGATAAGATCAGCACTCAGTCCTAAAGCACTGAGTAGCTTACTGGCTTCATCTTCTGAGGGGCTGGCTTGCCGATAGAACACGGCTGCAATCCACACCTCATCCCGACCGATCGCTTGTTCCAAATCGGTAAAGGTGAGTCCTTTTGCCTGCTTAGCGGCAAGTAGTTTCTCAGTAATGGTCGGAATTTCAATATCTGACATAATGTTTCCTTTCAGGCAGTTTGACTAATGCAAGGGGTGCGTTTTCCCATCATTGACGCTCATCTTTAATCACCAACACGCTTGCCATCGCTGCCTGATTGAGAAAATGAACTGAGTCATGAAGAGAGTTTTTGACGCGTATGGTTAGTTTCTAGCGGTACTATGAGGACTCGGTAGTGTAATGGAATACAGACTTTCAGCGATCGCAGCCTCTGAACACGTTAAACCTTTCTGCTTTAACCGTTGGATCTGCCTTCCCATAAGTACTTAAAAGGCTGGTATTGCTCAATATAAGTGTTTGCTGGCTCCGTGAGCTTTGCTTGCAGGCAAGCGATGAGTTGACGATCGCCCTCTGTCCAGACTCGCGGCTCTGCAAAGATAGAACACTCCAAAATACCGATGAGCAAATGATCGTCATAAATGGGTGCGTGAACCAGTGCTCGGTGACGAAATTTCTCCCGCTCGTAAGCGCGATCGACCACCTCATGACTCGTGGTTTCAACATCATCCACAAACACGGCAACCGGAGTACGCAGGGCGATCGTCATGAGCGGATCTTCAGGCGCGCTGGGGTCTTCTAACCAGTCGGCTCCAAGCCATGTTTCTGCGTCGTGACCATCACATGACCAGCAGTGGGTAATGATGCCTCGCTTTTGTGTTGGCTCCCGTAAATAAAGGAAGCAGCGATCACACGGCAGTACCGCTCCCAGGGCTGACACCAACGCTGTAAAGAGATTGTTTGGCTCCGTAAATGGCTCAAAAAGACGGTCTAACGCCTCAGGTAAGGGCTTCTCTTTCATCGTCTATCCCTTCACACACCTAGAACACTACGCAAGTTCCCACCTTCTCACCATGAGAAAGTCTGTGAGTTACTCCTAGTGTGAGTAACGCCTAGAGGGACATGCACCGTTGTTCACTCAAGTCGATATTCTTGCACGAATATGAACACCTATTCGGTGAGATAACCACATTCTGAACGTGTAGGGTGTTAATGGCGTAAACACATTTCTCGATCGCCGCACAAAGAGATGAGAGCGCATGGAACGGTTTGATGCCCCAGAAGCTGAAGTGCTCTCCGATCGCTGGTTTGCGCTGTCGATCGGTAACTCGCGCCTACATTGGGCAGAATTCATCGGCAACGACCTCCATCGCACCTGGAACACCCCTCATCTTTCTCCCGTTGAAGTACAGCAGGTCATTAAGACTCAATTCACCCAGAAACCTGCTCTTTACATTGCCTCTGTCGTGTCAGCGCAATCTCAATTGTGGGAACGTTATCCGTTTGTCCACTTCGTCACGCTAGAACAAGTCCCGCTTAAGGGAGTGTATCCAACGCTGGGGATCGATCGTGTGCTGGCAGTATGGGGCGCGATCGCCACTGTTGGCAGTCCCGTTTTGGTCATTGATGCAGGCACGGCGCTGACCTTTACAGGAGCAGATAGCAAACAGCTTGTCGGTGGAGCCATTTTGCCAGGGCTAGGGTTACAGTTACAGTCCCTCAATCAAGCAACAGCGGCTTTACCTGATGTAAGAGACCACCTTACCGCGCAGCATCACCTACCATACCGCTGGGCACTCAATACAACAGACGCGATCGCCAGCGGCATCCTCTACACACTTCTGGCAGGGATACGAGACTTTATCACCACCTGGTGGCAGCAGTTTCCCGGTAGCCCAGTGCTGCTCAGAGGCGGCGATCGCGATCGACTCCATGCTTATCTCACCGCTTACGATCCTGCCCTGGCTAGCAAAGTCACCATCGAGCCGCAGTTGATTTTTTGGGGACTGCGATCGGTGAGGGGTGAGGGGTGAGAGACAGTTGTTGGTTGTTGGTTATTAGAGAAGAGGGGAGAGTAGGGAGTAGGGCTAAAGGCTGAAGCTTTGAGTGCGCGCTGTCCGCTCACTCCTGACTTCTGACTCCTTCTAAAAACTAAAAACTAACAACCAACAACTCTTCTGCCTTATGCCTTGCTCCCTACCCCTTTTCTCCCACAAACGATCGAATTACCTCTGCTACAACATCTGGCTGGGTTGCTAGAAGAGTTTGGCTGTTGCCACGTAGCTGCTGTAGTGTGGCTTGGGGCGCAAGCTGAGCATACGCGTGACTCAAACGCTTGACATCATCAGTATCGTGATCCCCTTGCAGTACCAGCACAGGCAGCTTGAGCCATTTCAACTGTTCCTGGAGTTGTTCTGACCGCAGCTCGGCACGCCGTCGTTGAAAGAGTAGCTTGCAGGCAACAGGGTGGTCAAGTAGTTGCTTTCGTCGCTGTAACAGTCGTTCCACCTTACGATCGGGCACGATTTTTTGGAGTGAATGGAGCGATCGCAATCCCCAGCCGACGATCGACAGCTTCAAAAGCTTTGCTTGCCACCAGCGCCTGTTCAGTCCTTCTACCTGCACGCCTTCTGGAGCCAGCAGCACAACCCCTTCGACCTGCTCCAGATACTTCAGTGCGTAGCTTGCCGCAATCCAGCCGCCTAAGGATGCTCCTACGACATACACTCGCCGCAAGCGTAAGGCATCCAAATGCTCTGCCAAACAAGCGACCTCAAGTCCGATCGAGTAATGGACGTTAGGCTGCTCTGATTCCCCACACCCTAGCAGGTCTGGCGCGATGCAGTGGTACTCTGCGCTCAACTGCTCAATGAGTGGTACCCATTGGCTGCTGTCCTCCCAAGCACCGTGAAGAAAGACGATCGTGTCTCCCTGACCCACTTCACGCCAGAAGATTTGTCCATGTGTGAGCCTAATGCGAGCATTTCTGAGGGGTAGAGGCATCCTGCATTGATTTATGAGTTTTGAGTTAATACTAAACGTCGATCGCCACTTTTAAAAGCCATCAACTCAGATGCATCAGCGAAGAGTCTTCAACGATGCTTCATCCTAGAGCCGTTTTTGTTTGCATTCACCACACCCCACACCCCACACCCATATTCTGGACTGTGGCTTACCCAATCGGTAACTGCTGTAAGACGCTTCTACGCCAGAGTGGTTTGTCCGTTGAAGTAATCCTGAAGCTGGCGATCGTGGTCGTGCGAAAGATGACCCAAGGGCAAGTCTGCCCGTGAGAAGGCTTTGACATTCAGCACTTCCATCGGGTCGCTAATGTGCATGGTGCCCCGTGCCTCCACCTCCACCACAACGCAGATCGAATGAATGCGGGGATCACGCTCTGGCGAAGAATAGACCCCAACCAGGCGACGAATCGTGGCAACCTCTAATCCTGTTTCTTCGGTTAGCTCGCGGTGAACCGTTGTAATCAGATCTTCTCCCCAATCAACCATGCCGCCCGGTAGCCCCCACTGACCGTTATCACGACGCTGCACCAGCACAATGCGCCCATCCGGCAAAATTGGAATAATGCTTGTGCCTGCCACCGGATGCCGGAACAGGATGCCTAACACTGCTTGTCCAAAATGCCATAACCGACGCATAGATTACTGTTTGGCTAAGAAAGGGCTGCCTGATGACCAGACACCTGATGACCAAATGCCTGATGACCAGATACAAAGGCATTTGCATCCAGGGTCGTGACGATCGTCTTTAAGTCAGCGCTGCCAAAATTTCCTCAGCGTGGGATTCAGGCTTCACTTTCTTGTAAATCTTCTCGATCGTACCATCTGGGGCAATCACAAAGGTATTGCGACTGATGCCCATGTACTCCTTGCCCATGAACTTCTTGAGTCCATAGCTTTCATAGGTAGCCGCAACCTGACCACCCTCATCAATCAACAGTGGAAATGGTAACTCAAACTTAGTGGCAAATTTGTTGTGAGACTTCGCATCGTCTGTACTAACGCCCAAAATGATTACATCTTTCGCCTGAAATTGAGCGTAAGCGTCCCGAAAGTTACACGCTTCTTTAGTGCAACCAGGAGTGTTATCGCGTGGGTAGAAATACAACACCACACGACGACCTTTCAAATCGACCAGGTTCACGAGCTTACCATCGCTATCCGGCAAGCTAAATAAGGGAGCCGGATCACCAACATTAAGAGCCATAGCACACGATTAACTAAGCCAATACTGTTTTTGAATGTTACGGGGTTCTTTACAATCTGTCTAGATTGGGAAAGGCAGAAGGCAAAAGAGTTGTTGGTTTTTAGTTTTTAGTTCTTAGAAGGAGTCAGAGGTCAGGAGTTAGCGGACAGCAAGCACTCAAAGCTTCATCCTTTAGCCCTACCCTCATTCCCCACTCTTCTCTAACAACTAACAACTAACAACTGTTTCTCACCCCTTCCTAAAGTACCCCCTTAGAGCTGGGAATCGCTTGTGCCCGTCGAGGGTCGCTTTCGGTTGCCATGCGAAGCGATCGCGCCACAGCTTTGAACGTCGCTTCAATAATGTGGTGCGAGTTAATACCATCAAGCTGGCGAATGTGCAGGGTCATCTGAGCGTGATTGACGATCGCCACGAAGAATTCTCGTACCAGTTGCGTATCGTAGGTGCCAACCCGTTGAGTGGGAATCTCTAACCCATAGCTGAGGTGCGGACGACCCGAAAAATCGAGTGCGACCTGCACCAGGGCTTCATCCAGTGGGGCAACGAAGTGTCCAAAACGCATAATGCCTTTGCGATCGCCCAGCGCTTTTGCCAGCGCCATGCCCAACGTAATGCCCACATCTTCGTTTGTGTGGTGGTCGTCAATCTCAAGATCGCCAGTCGCATACACTTCCAGGTCAAGCAGCCCATGCGAGGCAATCTGATGGAGCATGTGGTCGAGGAAAGGAATCCCCGTTTTCGCCGTACATTGCCCTGTACCGTCCAGATTTAGCGTCACTTGCACATCAGTCTCACCCGTTTTGCGGCTGACTGTGGCTACGCGGTCAGGGATATTCAGGTTTTGGGCGAGAGTCGTGAGGCGATCATGCCGTGACTCTGTAAGAGCATCACTGGTCTGCATGGCAGTCGTTGAAAGGCAACAGCTTCATTATCGGCAATTTTGGCAACGATGCGTGAGGGGGGGGGTAAATCAGGGGAGTGAGGAGTAGGGAGTGGGGAATAGGAAGCAGGGAGGGCAGGGGAAGCGACAATCACTTTAACTCCTGCCTCCTGCCTCCTGCCTCCTGCTATGACATTGATATCAGAACCTCCACGGTTAAGAACTAATTCTCTTGAGAGTATCTTCTTGCTTGAGGGACGATCGAACCGGGAAGAAGCTCTTGAGTCTTGTTTGCACCCAGGTGACAAACTGGTTATGCCGCTCATCCATTGCCAGCAGTCCAAGGTCTTGTAACTGTTGCCGCACCGATTGGTAGATAGCTGTTTCTTTCGTTAATTCCTGGCTGAAAACATCGGCTAAATGCGGGTGCAATTGCAACAAGCGCTCAAAGCTTTTCTGATGAATAACAAACAAGCTTGTATCTTCTAGCACACGGGCGGTACTGGCATAAGGGAGCTTGAGCATAATCGCCACTTCGCCAAACACATCCCCAGCGCGGTAAACCTTGATCGACTGGTTGAGCCGAGTGACCACCGTTTCAACCGAGCCGGACAGGATCAGATAAAAGTCGCTGCCCGTCTCTCCCTCGTTAAACACAATATCTGAGGCCGCAAAATACTTGCGGTAGCCTGTTTCAATCAGCTCTCGCAAACTCAGGTCAGAACAGATGCTGAGGTGTGGTAGCTGGCGCAGAGAATCCCGAATGGAGATTGGTTGGCGAGTATGGTGGGCGATCGCCTGCCCCGATGTCTTGCCTGGTAGCTCTTTGCCTGTCCCTTTAGCGGCTGATTCTGTAGGTGAACCGTCTGCTCGAGGCTGAGAGCGATCGCCGAAATTGAGCGCATCCGCATTGCGTAGCCACAAGTCCCGTTGGGGAAACGGAATTTTGAGTCCCATGCGGCGCAGGTTGTCTTCAATGATAAAGTTCAACGAGCTTCTGACGGTAATGCCCTCATCAATCCGAGCCACCCATACCCAGAGGTCAAATTCCAGCGAACTGTCGCCAAACCCCTTAAAAATGACCTTGGGCGGTGGGTCATGCAACACGGCTGCTTCCATATAGGCAGAGTCTAGAAGGGTTTCGGTGACCAGAATAGGGTCACTGTCATAGGCGACATTAATCGGTAGGTGAATCTTACCGGTCAGACTTTTATAGCTCCAGTTCAGAACCCGGTTACTGGTCAAGTTGCTATTGGGCACGACCACATCGCCGCCATCAAAGGTACGCATGACGGTAGAGCGCATGGAGATTTCTTTGATATAGCCAGACAAGCCGTCAAACTCAATGTAATCGCCGACCTGAAGCTTGCCTTCAATCAGCAATGTCAGCCCGCTGATGAGGTTTTTGGTAATTTCTTGTAGCCCAAAGCCAACACCAATGCCCAACCCTCCTAACGCGACAGCTAGCGGTGCCGGGTTTAGCCCATTTACTTGCAAAACCACCACAAAGCCAAGCGCGCCAACCCCATAACTGAGAAAGGTTGACAGGGCTTCCCGATGCCCCTGGCTCATCCCAAAGCGCAGCAGGATGCGATCTTTGAGTAACCGCTTGAAAAGGGTCGAGAGGATAATGACGATGAGAAACGCGATCGCCAGCTTCAACAGCCACAGCAGCGAAATTGACTCATCCCCAACCTTAAACAGAGAGACCTGAATGAGCCGATTCACATTGGTTAAAAATGCTTCGAGTTGGGGGTTCATGCCACCTGTCACTTTGCCCGTGTGCCGTACACCATCTGACGCATCAGATTACCACAGGACTTACGCAGAAGAGATCTCCCAACCCCTTGCTAACGCACCGCTTTGCTAGGGCGCGGCATCAATTCAGCTCGAAACCTTGCGGTGTCAGCATTGTCGCGCCCATCCCAACACACAAAGCTAGGGGCTGGAACCCTTTCTGCAAGGTATGTATAGCCGTAATTGATGACAGCCCCTAGAAAAAAGAGAGCTTTAGGGGCTTCTCCCTTCTTAAGGCAGCTAAGGTCGTGGATTAATTAACCTGAACTACTTCCCGTCTGTAGGGACTTACATATAACGTTCCTACACAAAGAATTACTTCAAGCTTCAACCGCGTCAGTCCTACTCAACGTTGGTATATCACTATCGAGCCTGATTCCAGGGAATCATGACATCCACTGCCAGCCGTCGAGAAACTTCGTAAGCGCCATAGCGATTCAGATGGCTGGGGTCTGAGAAATAATGGGGTTGAGCCACAAATGCTTGCCCAAGATCACGGTAGACAAAGCCCAACTGGGTCGAAAGCCGCAGCATCTGTTGCTGAAATGTGTCTTCGTGCCGCTTGCGTGTAGGATCGAGGTAATCGTTCGTCAAGGGCAAGTTGACGAAAATGAGCGGAATCTGGTGCTCTTGACTGAACTGAGCCAGATTGGTCAGGGCTTGAGTTTGGTTGCCTTCCAGGCTGAACGAGTCGTAATCGGTATCGTAGTCTCCGTTGACTCTGGCGTATTTTTGGTAGTAAGTGGCTGGGTTAAATTGGTTGGCTAACGGCAAGAACCCATCCAGGTCGATCGCGCTCTGCCCTTCAGAAAGAACGGATGTCGGATCACTCGCCGCTGCACCAGGACTGGTCGCCTCGCTGAGCATGTTGGGCGCGATCGCGCTGCCAAACGCTAAATCAAGCGCACGTTGAGGAAGCAAGCTCACCACACCATCCCGTAAGCGTGTTTTGAACTGGTCACGCTGCATGTACAGAGCCGACAGAGCCATTAAACGTCGGTTGAGTTCCTGGTTGACCGTTTGATACCCACCCGACAAAGACGTTGGTGGCTCTTCAGTAACAGAGGTTTCTGGAGCGGGTTCAGCACGTTTAGCTCCATCTGGCACCTGCGCTACAGCAGTACCAGGAATGGGTGGTTTGCCTGCTGCCAGAGTTCTGCAGCCATCTGATGCCACCATACCGTTATAGGTGACATCTGGACGACCGCTATTAAACGCACGCGCCCCATCCGCCCACACAATGAGCTTGGGCAACTTATCCGCTGGCAGCATTTGACGCACGATCGCATCCACCACTTGAGCCGTAGCACCATTCACCCCAAAGTTAAAGATTTTGGTTCCGGTGTAGCCCTGGTCAGCCAGCGCTTTTTGGAGGGCGATTGGATCAACGCCTCTCAAGGCGCGTGAACTGCCAATAATGAGCACATCAGGAGTGCCGTACTCGCGGAGGTAGCCTTGATACAGGGCAAGCTTCTCGTCAAGCTGGCGGCTGTTAAAGGTGGGATACCTCTCTAACCCCTGGGTCAGGCTGCTGGCTTTGGGACGAAGCGGGGAAGCCGGAAGCGTGCTTTGAGCATTGGCTGGCTCTTGAGCCGAGCCGTCTAAAGGCTGTGTTTCTGTAGAGGCACCTGATTGAGTAAAGCCGGAGCCATTAAAAGCCGTTTGATCGCCTGCCTTACGTTGCTTTAGAGACAGCTTTGCAAAGGGAGAATCGTTGGATGCAGGGGCGATCGAAGGGGGCGCTGAAGGAAGCACCGTTGGCGAAGGTTGGCTAGACGCGATCGGCGCTAGTTTAAGCCAGCGGCTGAGCAACCAATCAGATTGCACCACCAGCAGTAAACCGATCGCGCCCCACACAACAGCCACCTTCAAGCTGCGATTGGCTGTTAACTCTGGCGCACTCAACGCATGGGTTAGGGGAATGTTCCGCTGCGTGGGATCTAACGGTATAAACAGTTGCGACCAGACCAGGGGTTGCCGCACCCGCTGCAGGAGGCTTTCAAGCAGCGTGGCGAGAAACGACGGTGGCGTATCCGATGGGTGTTCTGTCCGCAGTACAAGGGCACCGGGCGGCGAGAGCAAATCACCCACATACGCCTCAGACACCGCAAACTCTGGAGTTGCTTCGGGCACCAGGCGATCGCGCGTACCAAAATCGACCCCGTAGCTCCAAAGGGGTTGCTTTTGCCCAGACCGACGACCATACACCCGAATCCCTGTGATCGTTGGGATTTGCAAGGGCTTCAAAAAGCGGGCGATCGCTGACCCCATCTGGTTTTGAGCAGGGCAGATTGGTGCTTCGCCCATAATATGCAGCAGGTCGCCTTTGAGCCGTACCTGTACCCGAATGCCTCCGGTTGCCAGGGTGCGATCCAGGTCGGGGTTCAACATGCGCGTCAGCAAGAAGGCGATCGCGTCCAGATTTCCTTCCTGTGCCAGATCAAGCGTCGATCGCGGCTGGGGGTCAGCAGACAGATCCAGCCAATGCACCCAGGCAGGCGCAGGGGCTGTGGAGTCACTTAATAAATCAGCGCTACCGTCCTGATAGGCAAAGCCATAGAGTGTGGCAGCACGAAGACCTTGGGGCGAAAGCGATTCGAGTAGGGGGACGATCGCGGCGATCGTCGTCAGCTTATCGGGTGCAGAGGGCTGGGTGCTTCGGCACGTTAAGTGTAGTGTTGCTTCTTTCAGCAGCGCTGAGGTTTGTACCTTTTCAGCGCGTAGCACCCGATCGAGCAAGCGGGTAATCGCCTGCACATCGCCCCAGCGTGCCCACGCCTTTAGCATGTCATCGGGTGGGGTTAGATCAACGCGTAGCACCCACTCAGGACTGGCTTCACCAGCGACCTGTCCAAAGACAACGGCATCCTGAAAGCCTTTGAGTTCCAATGCCCGCAGGTGCTGCGCGATCGGCTCGGCAAACAGGAATGGATCGGGGCTGTAGGCAGATTCGCAGGCAACAAAAAGGCGTTTTGGGGGAGTGGGGAGTGGGGAGTCGGGAGTGGGGGAGGAGGCTGGTTGGGCAGGTGGTTGGGGTTTTTCTAAACGAACGCGGACGGAGACTCCTAGCGCGCTCAGGGTTTCGCTCAGGTAGTGGGCGATCGCGTCTGGTTGTCCTAAACGTGCGGCATTCAGCACCGAAAGACCTGATGCCTGTACGTTGCAATCCTGAGCGTTAAAGCCAGCAATTTCTGAGAGCGATCGCGAACTATTCGACTCGGCAGGTTGGGGTGAGGCGGCGCGATCGACGATCGGCACAAAGGACTCTGCCCATGCAGGCTTCGGCTGCTGTGGCTCCCGCCCGTAGACGATGACTCGATAGACAGGAGGCGATTGAGGCGGCAGTAACTGCGCGATCATCGCCGTTGAAAGTGCGGTAGCCAAGGGAGGAACAATGGCAGCTTGCTCTGGACATGGCTGCCCCTCAAACAACAGATAGAGATTGTTGCCACGCAGCTTACTTTTTACTTGCAGGTGTGACACAGCCAACTGCTGCTGGAGCCAATGGGTGAGCGACGTGCCGTTCCCCATCGGAGAGCGTTTGGCATGAGCAGAGGAAGCATTGTGTCCATGTACATCCAGCATGAGCGCCTTAACAATTGCGACGTGATTCAGAAACGTGAGGTACCGTCATTTGCCCCACCGTCATTTGCCCCATAGAGATAACATATACCCAGAGCTTTGGCGCAGTTTCTCTGTAACTCTAGTCATAAAGTCTGGTTTCAAAGCGAATCGTATTGAACGAAACTGCACCACAATCTTAGCGAGATTGCCTTCTGATAGTTCAGTTGGGAGAACTGGGTCAGAAGTCCCTTGATAGCAGTTGCCCTGGTGAACAAGCAGCGCAGAAGACATTCAGTACAGAAGAAAATCAGCACAGACTCTTTGCACGGGCTACCGATTCATGTTTCTCACCTTCACGAGCTTTTGATTATGCCATCTTCTGAACAATCCGCTTCTTCGATCGAGTCCAATGCAGCACCGTTGATTTCTCCAGACGTTTTGCTAAGTCTGGCGACAGCTCCAGTACTCGTAGCGTTGGTGGGCAGTCACGTTGTTGCCAAAGCCATTCAAGAACTGGGGCTATTAAGTGAAGAAATCTTTCGTGGCGATCGACTCCCTGTGCTTCATTTCCCCCACGAGAAGCCGACGGATCCGGACGATCGCGCCGCTTCTTAGCCCCATTTGGCTCCTAAGTAACAATTTGGTTCTCCTGAAACCACAAAACGGAGGATTACCCCATAGAATTATTGAAAGATCTTTGATAAGAGCAGCCCCATGAGTTCGACAAGACCTTCGTCAGATGATGGATTGGGTCTCAGCACGGCGACCGAATCCAGAGCATCCGAGGCAATCCCCGTGACATCTACATCTGATCTATTTTTGCGGCATCGACTCAAGATTATTGAAGACTTGTGGGCGTTTGTGCTGCAACAGGAATGCGGTCAAGAACTGGTCGATCTGCTGAACCAGTTGCGCGACCTGTGCTCACCCGAAGGACAGGCTCCCAGCTTTTTAGAGTCAGAAGTACTCAAGGTCGTGGAACGGCTGGATCTTAACGAGGCAATTCGAGCAGCGCGTGCCTTTGCGCTTTACTTTCAGTTAATTAATATTGTCGAGCAGCACTACGAACAGCGCGACCAGCAGCAGCAGTACCGGGCCTCGCGGGATACCGCTTCGTCAGTGGGGGTTGATCCGAGTGCGGCGATCGCGGGCTATCCCGGTTCTAACGGGGAGTCGTCAACACCCATGGGCAGACTCGAAGCCGATCTGCTCGAAAAAAGCCTGCAAGACCCAGAAGCCCGCAAAGAAATGGGCACCTTTCACTGGCTGTTTCCCAAGCTTCGCAGCCTGAATGTGCCGCCGCAGCACATCCAAAATTTAATTAGCCAGTTAGATATTCGACTGGTCTTCACCGCTCATCCCACGGAAATCGTCCGTCATACCATTCGGGATAAGCAACGCCGCATTGCGCGGATTTTGCGACAGCTTGATCACGTCGAAGATCGGCTCAATTCTCAGGGTCTTCCCGCTGCATCTTGGGAAGCCGAGGTTTTGCGCGAACAACTGACTGAAGAAATTCGACTCTGGTGGCGCACCGATGAACTGCATCAGTTTAAGCCCACCGTGCTGGATGAAGTGGACTATACGCTCCACTATTTTCAGGAAGTGCTGTTTGATGCCATTCCGCAGCTTTACCAGCGGTTTAAGCAAGCCCTGCATGCCTCGTTCCCAGCCATGACACCCCCCAGCAATAACTTTTGTAAGTTTGGCTCCTGGGTTGGCTCCGATCGCGATGGCAACCCCTCCGTCACGCCCCAAATTACCTGGCAAACGGCGTGCTATCAGCGGGGCATGGTGCTGGAAAAATACATTCAGTCGGTGCATCGGTTAAAGGATTTGCTGAGCCTGTCACTGCACTGGAGCGATGTGTTGCCCGACTTGCTGGAATCGCTGGAGCAAGACCAGCTTCAAATGCCCGCAATCTACGATCAATTAGCGATCCGCTATCGGCAGGAACCCTATCGGCTGAAGTTGTCCTATATCCAGAAGCGGCTGGAAAATACGCGCGATCGCAACGCCATCATCAACAACAGCGATTGCCTGCGCGGAGACGAACCCGACTGCAACCCCAACACCATCTATAGTTCTGGTGAAGCGTTCTTAGCAGAACTCCGGCTCATCGAGCGCAGCCTTACTGAAACGGGGCTAAGCTGCCGGGATCTGGAGACGCTGATTTGCCAGGTCGAAATCTACGGCTTTAACCTGGCGCACCTCGACATTCGGCAGGAAAGCACCCGCCACTCCGATACCCTCAGCGAAATCGTTGACTACCTGCAAATCCTGTCCAAGCCCTACAACGAGCTAACTGAACCCGAACGCACCCTCTGGCTTGCTACAGAACTGCAAACGCGCCGACCGTTGATTCCCACTGAGCTGCATTTCTCAGACAAAGCGCGAGAAACCGTCGAAACCTTTCGCATGGTGCGGCGACTCCAGCAAGAGTTTGGCACTGAAGTTTGCAACACCTACGTCATCAGCATGAGCCACGAGGTGAGTGACCTTCTGGAAGTCCTCTTGCTGGCAAAAGAAGCAGGGCTTTACGATCCGGCGACGGGCAACAGCTCACTCCATGTCGTTCCCTTGTTTGAGACCGTTGAGGATCTGCAAAAGGCACCGTCTGTCCTGAAGCTTTTGTTTGAGTTGCCGCTCTACCGGGCGGTGCTAGCGGGCGGCTTTGCTCAGCTAGAGGCACAGGCACCCTCGTTGCAAGAGGTCATGCTGGGCTACTCAGATAGCAACAAAGATTCTGGGTTTCTGAGCAGTAGTTGGGAGATCCACAAGGCGCAACAGGCATTGCAGACCGTTGCTGAAAGCTTTGATGTCGCGCTCCGCATCTTCCACGGTCGCGGTGGGTCGGTGGGTCGCGGTGGCGGTCCTGCCTACGAAGCCATCCTGGCGCAACCCGGTCGCAGCGTGAATGGTCGCATCAAGATTACCGAGCAGGGTGAAGTACTGGCATCCAAGTATTCGCTGCCGGAACTGGCGCTGTACAACCTGGAAACCGTCACAACAGCCGTCATTCAAGGTAGCTTGCTCCGCACCGGGTTTGACGACATCCAGCCCTGGCACGAAATTATGGAAGAGCTGGCAGACCGATCGCGCATCCATTACCGTGCCCTCATCTACGAGCAGCCGGACTTTCTGGACTTTTTCTTGCAGGTTACGCCGATCGAAGAAATCAGTCAACTTCAAATTAGCTCCCGTCCCGCCCGTCGTGGCGGTGGCAAGAAAGACCTTAGCGGGTTACGAGCCATTCCCTGGGTTTTTAGCTGGACACAAAGTCGGTTTCTGCTGCCTGCCTGGTACGGTATGGGCACGGCTCTCCAAGACTTTCTCATCGAGCAACCGGAAGAGCACCTGAAGCTATTGCGCTACTTCTACTTCAAATGGCCCTTTTTCAAAATGGCGATTTCTAAGGTCGAAATGACGCTCTCAAAAGTCGATTTGCAAATTGCTGGGCACTACGTGCGTGAACTGGCTAAACCAGAAGACAAAGCACGTTTAGAGCCTGTTTACGAGCAAATTGCCAACGAGTATCATCTCACCCGCGATATGGTGCTTGCTATTACAGGACACAAGCGCCTGCTAGATGGCGATCCCGATTTGCAACGATCGGTGCAGCTACGCAATGGCACGATCGTTCCCCTTGGATTCCTGCAAGTGTCGTTGCTCAAGCGGTTACGGCAACACAATACTGAAGCGGTGACTGGAGTGGTGCGATCGCGCTACAGCAAAGGTGAACTGCTGCGGGGTGCCCTGCTCACCATCAATGGCATCGCCGCTGGTATGCGGAATACAGGCTAATTTAGGCATGTTTATGACAAAGCGTTGGTTGTGCTGGGTGCAGAAGACGCTTCCCAGGGACGTGCTGATCCTAGTGGTCTGCTTTGCAGTGCTGCTATCTGGTTGTCAGGTGTTGCCTGCACCAACGGCGATCGCCCCATCACCATCTACGCCGATTGCCGATTCTGTCTATCAGCAAAAAACACCCAGTCGAGACGGGATCGGCAAAGTTTACATGGGTAGAGAAATCGCTCAAGTGATGGGGCATCTCGGTGCGGGTTGGCTAGAGCGTCCCAATCGAGAGCGAGAAGAGCAGCCGCAGACTTTGATCAACGCCCTAAACCTGAAGCCTACCGATGTGGTTACTGATATTGGCGCTGGAACGGGTTACTTTAGCTTTCGATTAAGTCCTTTGGTGCCGCAGGGAAAGGTGCTGGCAGTGGATATACAGCCCGAAATGCTGGAGATTGTGAATGCCGTCAAGCAAGAGAAAAAGATCACGAATGTCGAAACAGTGTCAGGCAGTATCACGAATCCAAATTTGAAGGCTGCCTCGATCGACCTGGCGCTGCTGGTTGATGCCTATCACGAGTTTGACCATCCCCAAGAAATGATGACGGCGATCGCGCAAGCACTCAAACCCAGCGGGCGTGTTGTTTTAGTGGAATATCGTGGCGAAAATCCCCTGATTCCGATCAAAGCGCTGCACAAAATGACTCAGAGACAAGTACGTAGAGAAATGACTGCCGTAGGGCTAACCTGGCTAGCAACGAAGGAAACCTTACCGCAACAGCACATTTTGACGTTTGGGAAGCAAGGTGGTTAGGAGGTGCAAGACAAGAGTTGAAACCGTTTGTGTTTTCAGGTTTTCGTTCCGCTCCAGCAACACGCTCAGATCACACCAGATTCGGCTTCTAAGACAGATGGCAGACCTTATTGAGCGCATTCAGCAGTTTAATCACGATCGACAGCCAGAGCTACTTGCCCGTAAATATCAGTTGATGCGGCAAGATGCGTTTGCCTTTTTGCGCGGCACCTGCCATCTCTTTTACGAAGATTTTCCGGTACACTCACCGCTCAATGCAGCTCCGTCTGTGTGGCTTTGTGGCGATTTACATCTCGAAAATTTTGGCACCTACAAAGGGAACGATCGTCTGGTCTACTTTGATATCAATGATTTTGATGAAGCCGCTCTCGCACCTTGCACCTGGGACTTGGCACGGTTCCTCACCTCAATCCTGGTCGCCGGACAGAGCCTTGATATCGATAGCATTGATGCACTGGCGCTTTGCCAAAACTTTCTGACTGCCTACACCAACGTGCTGGCAAAGGGGAAAGCTGGGATCGTGAGTCGAGATACTGCTACTGGTTTGGTCAAAGAGCTTTTAGACAGCTTGAAACGACGAAAGCGCAAAGACTTCTTAGAGAAGCGTACTCAGAAAGTGGGAAAGCTGCGCCAACTTTTGCTCAATGAAAAAGCCCGTGCGATCGCCCAAACCCGGCGAGATAAAATTGAAGTACTGCTCAAAAATTGGGCAGCCAAACAGAAAAAACCTAAATTCTTTCGGCTACTCGACGTGGCGTACCGGGTAACCGGCACAGGTAGTTTGGGGCTTGAGCGCTATGTTCTACTGATCGAAGGCAACGGCTCACCCCACAATAATTATCTGCTAGATCTCAAGGCTGGTTCAAGCTCATCGCTCCAGCCTTATCTCACACTGCCGCAGCCCCAGTGGGCATCCCAAGCCGATCGCATTGTGTCTGTTCAGCAGCGCGTCCATTGGTCTCCCCCTGCGTTGTTAGATACCGTAGAACTCGATGGGCAGGCGTATGTTTTGCGCGAGTTGCAGCCGATGGATGATGAAATCAATCTCAGTCAATGGAATGGCAAACTCCATCGCTTGAGAAAAGTAATCGAAACAATGGCAGAAGTAACCGCCTGGGGGCAACTACTCAGCAGCGGGCGACAAGGCTCTGCGATCGCCGACGACCTCATCACCTTCGCTCAAAACAATGCCTGGCATGACCCTTTATTAGCGTACGCTTGTACCTACACCATTCAAGTAGAAGACGATTATCAAACATTCTGCAACGCCAAGCTGTGAGAGAGAAGGCAAAAGGTGGAATAGGGAGTAGGGAGTGGGGAGTGGAGGAAACAGAGAATTGTGAGCTGTTAGCTGTTAGACAAGAATTAGGATAAAAGGCTGATTCCTGACTCCTAATTTCTAACAACTAAAAACTAGCAGCTAAAAACTCCCTTGACTCCTCACCCCTCTCTCCTCACCCCTTCCCTTCTCTCTTCCACCGCTTACACCCCTTCAACCCAAGCATTGGCTCCTGGCGATAAGCCTCTTCGGGTACCCATACACTGATATCCCGTTCAGACGTTATCCAGTAAAAATACTCAACGTTTGGGTCATACCGCACGCCAACGCGCAAATTTGAGAAGTCATCCTCACAAATTTCAAAGCCAAAGCGCACGATAATTTGGGCTACCAAGCACTCAGGCGTATCGCTGTTTTCTCCCACTAAATCACGCTCTTGCCAAAACTTATCCAAAAAGCGCTTGAGAATTGGCAGTATACGATCGGGCGTACCGTTACGGCTGGCATAAATAATGGCAGGATTGCCCGCTACGACGATATGGCAGGGATGAGACATGGATTTAAGTATTGAGCATAAGGCTGACTGGCTTCGAGCAGGAAAGTTCTACGCGAAAAGGCTGAAAATGCGCGTTATCACGGTTTCAGTTGAAGATTGAGGCGGCGAAAATAGAACCATCCTGGTGAAGTTATTTTGAGGTTCTTAAAAAGAGCATCTCAAAAAGTGACTCTTCTGGAGCATCTATTTGAGGTCAGTTCATGCTAACTCCGACGCACTCTCCATTCTCCGTAGATCCTCTGGATCTGACTCCTAAAATACTCGAATCTCGTGACCAATACCATTCCTGTCATATTTGCCTGCCAGGGGAAGATTATCGAGTGGCAGCGGTTGTGGTAAATGATAAGTATTACAGTCTTGTCAAAGTGGTGCAAGACCGGGCGCGATCGCTCGAAATCGCCAAACGGTTGACATCGGTGGGCAAAGCAGCCGTCATTACCAGACTGGCTAAAGGATACGCGATTTGGCGGTTAGAGCCTGAAGCCTATGTTGATGCCTGCCCCCGGTTACCGTCGCCAACACCATCCCAAGCATTCTCCCAAATTACTGATGTCCCTGCCTGCAAGATTCTTGAATCTCGCAGCGATTACAAAGCGTGCCACATCAGCCTGCCGGATTCTGATCAGCGCCTAGCCGCTGTGCTGTTTGATGGTAAATATTACAGTCTGCTTAAAGTAGCGACCACCCAACAGCAGGCATTAACGCTGGCTGCCAGATTGCAGCGCAAAGATGTTGGCGCTTTAATTACCAGGGCAGTTCAGGGTTACGCTGTTTGGTGTTTAGAGCCGAATGCAATCCTCAGTAAGGATTAGTGGGCGACTGACGCGAGCCAAACATACTCATGCAAGCGGGGTCAGGTCTTCAAGGCGTGACCCATTTTCAATGAGGACTGACGCAAACCTCGGAGATTTTGGTTAAAACTAATGGTTCCCACCAGCCGCATTTTCAGCGAAGATGCTTTGTATGCCATGAAAAACTGCATTAAGGTTACGTTCTTCCTCTTCGGTTCTTTAATTTTTGGCTTTACTCGCAATCATGGTTGAATTTCCTCAAACGTTAGACGCAGCGATCGCGCAGGCACAAAGCGCCACCCAAGCGGCGATCGCCGCGGGCTACACTCGTCTGCAAATCGATCTACTGTTACCAGAGCTAAAGCCGACCCCGATCGCATTTCAGTATCTCCCAGTTTTTAGCCACATGGGTGCTGGACTCAAAGTCTTTTTTACCGATGCTGGAGCGGCGGCGCTGGCAAGACGAGATTGGGGCGAAACTCCCTTCAACATTTGCAGCTTAGATGTAGCAGGAGCGCGACAGACAACCCCCGTTGACGAATTGGTGAGTCCCGATGACCAACTATTTCTGTTTGTTGCACCCTCTTCGGTCGAGGTTTCACCTGTGGAACAGGTCTGTACTGCTGCGGGCGATCGTCCCGTTGTTTTGTTTGCCCCACGCTTAGAGGATATTGGCACGGTTGGCATTGGCTACGCGGCACGCAAAATTCGTGAGCGGTTTCTCAGCACGTTTGAGCCGTGTTACTATCTGCGCCCCTTCGATCGAACGGCGTTGCTGCGTTGCTATCCTGCACCCTGGCAAGTGTGGCGTGAGACAGACAATACCTATGCTTTAGTTGTCGAAGAATTGACAAAACCAGGCACCGAACGGCTAGAACAACTTTTGCTTCAGGCTGGCGGTACGCAAGCCTCACCGAAGCGAAATGTGATTGAAGAGATGCAGCGCTTTTTGAGAGCCTTGGGTCAGTAAATACCTGTCGAATGCCAGACCAGTTCTGTGTTTAAGCTATTTGATAGCGAAATAGATCAGTGAACGTTTAGTAAATTTCTCGCCAACAAGTGTAATCTTTAATACCTGACATGGAACGGGTAAAAAAATCAGGGCATAATGAGTCTAGTGATTCAAATCACCCTGAGAATAAAGGCTCACCTGAACAACTTACAGCAACGATTTGCATCATGATCATTGTGTGTAGAGTGCTGTTGAGCAAGCAGAAGACGAATCAGAAGCTTATAGAGAAGGCGATCGCATGAGTGAAGCTAATCATCGTCGTATCATCATTGGCGATGTACACGGTCACTACGAAGGGTTGATGACGCTACTGGAGGCGATCGCACCGGGTACTGGTGATCAGCTTTATTTTTTGGGCGACTTAATCGATCGGGGTCCCGATAGCGCCGAGGTCATCAACTTTGTCCAGCAGAATGGCTACAATTGCCTGCTGGGGAACCATGAGCAGCTTTTGCTCGATGCCTTTCCCAATGGGCGCGTCTTCCATCCTGCGCTACAGGCTTGGCTCTATAGCGGTGGACGTGCAACCGTGGCTAGCTACGGCGATGCGGGCATTCGACCCGATCACATCGAATGGTTGAGAACGTTGCCCATCTACCTTGACCTGGGCGACCTGTGGCTGGTCCATGCAGGTGTCCATCCTAATCTGCCCATTCAGGCGCAAACGACGCAAGAGTTTTGTTGGATTCGAGATGAATTTCACAGTAGCCCCAAACCATACTTTGCAGACAAGCTCATCATTACGGGGCACACCATTACGTTTACACTACCAAATGTTGCGCCTGGTGAGTTGGCACGCGGTCATGGCTGGTTGGATATTGATACGGGTGCGTACCATCCCAAAAGTGGCTGGCTGACGGGTGTGGATATGACCAATCGACGCGTCTACCAGGCGAATGTCTTCAAGCGCTGCGTGCGGATGCTACCACTCGATGAAGCAGTGACTGAGATTGAACCCGCTCAAGTATTGGCGCATCGGCAAGCCTTATTTCTCTAAGAAATAAAAACTAAGTAAGCTCGACCAGCCATGCCGAAGGCTTTACACCGCTTAAAAAAGTTCGATGTTGTGGCATTGCTCATTCTTTAGCGAACCGAATCGGGTAAGGAAAAGCATCTCACTGAACGATCGCGCCATAATCTCTCTACCAAGATCGCCGCGATTTGCGATACTAGAAGCTGGTTCTGTGACGCACGCAACACATGTTTATTATCGACATTACGCTCAAAAATACGCCCCTCTCGTTGTCCGTACAGCGCAAAGCGGAAGAGGATGCCGAAGCGGTCTATCAAAAAATCTTGGAGGTACTCCGGTCTGGCAGCAACGAACTGTTGGAACTGGTATGCGAGAAGCAGCCTGGGAAAAAAATTGGCATTCTTGGCAGCGAAATCTCCGCCGTGCAGATCTCTGACAAATCGGGTACGGCTGCGGCTTCTGGTAGACCACCCGGTTTCTTTGCCCTAGCAGAATGAACGACTCAGGAAGTTTTGCACGGCAGAATGATGACAGTTTTGGCAATCAGCCCTCTCTCTCTGTTGGGAAACTAGAGCCTCTGGAGTCCGTCTCTGCCCCCCCAGCGATTCAGGTTGAGGATTTAGGCTTCCGCTGGTATAAGGGTGAGACCGTTTTGGACTCGTGCAGCCTGGAAGTCCCTCAAGGCGAATTCTGGATGCTGTTGGGCACTAACGGCAGCGGCAAATCGACGCTGCTGAAACTGCTGGCAAACCTCTTGCAGCCTCAAACAGGCTCGATTCACATCAGCCCCCATATTGGCTTTGTGTTTCAAAATCCTGACCACCAGCTTGTCATGCCAACAGTGGGTGCAGATGTTGCCTTTGGGCTGGTGGCAGAAAAACTCACCTATGCCCAGGTGCGGCGACGGGTAGAAGAAGCGCTCGGTGCCGTAAATCTGCTGCCACTCCTCCGGCGACCCATTTATGCCCTCAGCGGCGGACAAAAACAGCGGGTTGCTATTGCAGGCGCGATCGCCACTCGCTGCGAAGTCCTGCTGCTGGATGAACCCACAGCCCTTTTAGATCCCGATAGCCAGCTCGATCTGGTTGCTCAGGTACGGCAACTCGTCAAAGAGCGTGGGTTAACGGCACTATGGGTCACCCATCGCCTGGATGAACTGGATTACTGCGATGGCGCGTTTCTGTTGGAGCAGGGCAAGGTGGTCGATCGGGGCGATCCGCATCGCCTCAAACAACGCTTGATGCAAACACCTGTGTAGGGACGTTTCATGGAACGTTTCTACAGCGCCTGAATCCACTCTTTCACGGTGTACTCTGTCCACACGCCGTTTTGCCAGTAGGGATCAGACTCGATCAGTTGGCGCACCGTGGCTTCATCCGCCGCTTCATAAATGCCAAAGACTTTTGTGAGGTCTTTCGTGGGACCGATCGTCACCAGTACACCTGCTGCTTTTTGTTTCGCCAGTCCGTCTAGATGTGCCTGCCGATGAGGGGCACGCTTTTCCAACACGTCGTCGCAATAGGTGCCCCAGAGAACATATTTAGTCATGGTTTGAGTAGGGTGAGGGGGGAGGAGAGAGGAGAGGGGAGCAGAGGAAGCAGAAGGCAGAGGGCAGAAGGGTGAGGGATGAGGGATGGACGTTATGAGTTTTGAGTTTCGAGTTGATTGAGCGGTCAGTAGTCAGTTTGAGAGTTATGAGTTTTGAGTTTCAAGCGTTGAATCGGTATGGTCTTGCACCTCGCTTCCCCTGCCTCCTCTGCTTCCCCTTCTGCCCTCTGCCCTCTGCCTTCTGCTTTTCTAGCTTCTCAGATCAACGCGGAATTTATCCACTAACGCCTCGCGCACTTGTTGATGCACAGGGTCGATGTCTTCGTCTTTGAGGGTACGATCGTCCGCTCGATACAGGAGTCGGAATGCTAAGCTGCGTTGTTCTGCTGGGACATTCTCGCCGCGATATTCATCGAACAGGTCGATCGCTTCCAGTAAACTGCCGCCTACTTTGGTAATCACGCGCTCAATGTCTGCCACCGAAACCTGGGTGGAAACATAGAAGGCAATGTCGCGATCGGACGGTGGATAGGTGGAGAAGGGTTGAAAGATGGGAACTTGCGTTTCATCCTGGTCGAGTTGATCCAACAGCACATCCAGATCGAGTTCAAACACGTAGACTTCATCGGGTAGTCCTCGTTCCTGGCGGAGTTGGGGGTGCAGTTGCCCAAAGGTGCCTAACCGACTGCCCCGAATCCATAGAGAAGCCGTGCGACCGGGATGGAGGCGTTCATCCCGGCGATCAGGCTGATACTCAACCGCCAACCCTAACCGTTGAAAGACGCTTTCCAAGAGACCCTTTGCTTCAAACCACGTCAGCGGTTGCTCCCGACCAGAGCGCACCCATTGACCGCGTGTGGCATCCCCACCCAAAATGCCTGCTACGGAATCTGCCTCGCTTAAACCATCCTCCTCAGACCAGAAGATGCGACCGATTTCAAAAGCGTTTAAGGCACCGTTGCCTTGCTCCAGATTGTATTGGAAGGCATCAATCAGTCCTGCTATCAAGTTTGTTCGCAAGGCAGAATATTCTGCGAACAGTGGATTTGAAAGCACGATTTGCCGAGTGCCACCCGGTTTTCCCAGAGTGTAGTGGGTCACTTCAGTGAGCCCGATCGCCCGTAGCGCCTGACGCAGATTGCGACCCAGCGCCTGTTCAACCGAGAGGAACCCGGCTTCGGTTTTGTCGGGTAGCGTATCGCAAAAATTGTTGTACCCGTAGAGACGCGCAATTTCTTCGATGAGATCAATCTCGCGCTCCAGATCCCGGTAGCGATAGGGCGGCACCGTGACAGACCACACACGATCGGTAGTAACGGTCGTCAATTCACAGCCCAACGCCGTGAGAGTCCGCTCAATGTCTTGCGGTTGGAGTTCACCGAGTTCCTCACCAACGGTGACAGGTCCCAGGATTTGATTGACCCGATCGAGCCGTAACTCAATTGTTCGCACTGTTGAAAGCTGACTGCTCCGAGCATCTGCAACCGTCTGCGCCACAACCACACCCCCTGTCAGTTCGCCAATCAGCGCGATCGCACGACGACAGGCAACTTCCAGCTCAGCCTCATTGACACCCCGCTCATAGCGTGCTGAAGCCTCGGTTCGCATCCCCTGCGATCGGGCAGAGCGGCGAATCGCAGCCGCATCAAACAAAGCCGCCTCTAGCACAAGTCGTTGTGTCCCTGCATGCACTTCCGTTGCCTCGCCGCCCATCACCCCTGCCAGCGCCACAGGCTCCTTGCCCGCCGTGATCAGCAACGTCTGCTCTTGGAGCGATCGTGTCTGCCCATCCAGCGTTTTGAGCGTTTCGCCCGCTTCCGCAAAGCGCACCCCGATTTGAAGTGAGGAGTGAGGGGTAAGGGGTGAGGAGTGAAGGAGCTTGCCTTCTGCCTTCTGCCCTCTGCCTTCTGCCTTCTGGCTGACCGCTGACGGCTGATGGCTGACCGCTCCTAACTGATCGCCATCAAACGCGTGTAACGGTTGTCCCCATTCCAGCAAAATGTAGTTTGTAATGTCCACCACATTGTTGATGGGGCGCGTTCCGGCTGCCTGTAGACGCTGTTGAAGCCAGGGAGGAGACGGTGCGATCGTCACTTGCTCAATGATCGTGCCGATGTAGGTTGGACACGCCTGCGGTTCAGAGATCTTGAGCGTCAAGGATTCTGTGCCCGTTGGAATGGTGGATGCGGCTGCTTGAGGAAGCTTTAAAGCCGCACCCGTCAGCGCCACGACCTCACGCGCAATGCCCACCATACTCAGCGCATCGGCTCGGTTTGCCGTTGAAGTCAAGTCCAGAATGACATCATCCAGCCCCAGCAGTGGACGCACATCGCTGCCCACCTGCAACCCATCACCCTCAAAGCTATGAATCCCTTCTGAGTCCTTTGCTAAACCGAGTTCTGCCAGCGAACAGATCATGCCCTCTGATGCCACGCCACGCAGCTTAGCAGGCTTAATTCTGAGACCGTCCCCAGCTTTCGGTAAAAAGGCACCCAGGGTTGCCACAGGCACAAACAGTCCTGCTTTGACATTCGCCGCACCACAGACAATCGTCGAAGGCGTTCCCGTGCCAATATCCACCTGACACACACTCAAGCGATCGGCATTAGGATGCTGCTGGCGATCGATCACCTTACCGACGACCACACCGTCTGCCCACGCTCGCCGATCCTCAATCTCCTCTACCTCAAACCCTGCCATCGTCAGCATTTCTGCCAGCGCTTCCGGACTCATTGTGATGTCAACCAGTTCGCTCAACCAGTTTAAAGAAATACGCATGACCTGCCTGCCAACCTTGCTTTATGCAAACCTATTCTACCGTTCTCCCCGGCATCAGCGGTCAGGAAGTGAGGGGGCAGGGGTTAGGGGTCAGGTTTTTAGCCTTTAGTCTTTAGCCCTCATCCCTCATCCCTCGTCCCTCATCCCTTCTGCCCTCTGCCTTCTGCCTTTTATCCTTCATCCTTCCTTTCCCCACAAAATCCCTTCGACACCTTTTCAAAATCCTTTTAGCAATGGAGAATCAAGGAAGCGAAAATTAATCGTAAACGTTCGGAATTTCTCTCGGTCTTTAGTAATAACTTAGTAGGATTAGCTATCAGCCTGTTGTGCGCCTTTAGCTTTTGGGCACATTAAAAGCAGGGGTGTATCTTGAAGAGACAGCAAAGTCCGTAGATGTAAGGACACGATCAATAGCTTTACGCGCAGGCAGAAGAACTTTAGCAACTCTTCAAGGGGTAACCCGCATGAACGACACTCCGGTTTGCTGTTCCTGCACAGATAATGAAGCTAGGGTAGCGATACCCCGGTAGGCAACGTCAAAGCGAGTGATGCTAAATGAGCTACTGCTTAAATCCAAGCTGTCCTAATCCTGAAGACTCTGCCATGGCTGATATCTGTCCAGCCTGTGGCTCCAACATTTTGCTGAACGATCGCTACCGGGTCATTCAAGCACTAGGACAGGGCGGCTTTGGGGCGACGTTTCTGGCGATCGACGAATCTTTGCCCGGTCAGCCCAACTGCGTCATTAAGCAGCTCCGTCCCAGTGCCACCGCTCCTCACGTTTTGCAGATGGCACGGGAGCTGTTTGAACGCGAAGCCCGCACATTAGGTCAAATTGGGAATCATCCCCAGGTGCCACGCTTACTCGACTATTTTGAAGCGAATCAGGAGTTTTACTTAGTACAAGAGTACGTCAGTGGTTTCACGCTACAGCAAATAGTGAAGCGTGACGGTCCGATGATTGAGCAAGAAGTCAAGCGCTTTTTGAGCGAGGTTTTACCCGTCCTGGAGTATATTCACAAAAACCGAGTCATTCACCGCGATATCAAGCCTGCTAATATGATCCGCCGCGCCCAGGATGGCAAGCTGGTGTTGATTGATTTTGGTGCCGTCAAATACCAGCATCAGCCCAACTCCACCAATTCTGAGCAAACGGCGTTTACGTCCTACGCGATCGGCACACCAGGGTTTGCCCCGCCCGAACAAATGGCGATGCGCCCTGTACCCGCCAGTGATATCTATGCGTTAGGTGTTACCTGTATCTACTTACTCACTGGGAAATCGCCGAAAGATCTGGATTACGATCCATCGACGGGCGAATTGCTCTGGCAAAAGCACGTCCACATCAACGAACACTTCATCAGCGTTTTGAAAAAGATGCTCGAAGTGTCAGTGCGCCACCGCTACCAGTCCGCCGACGATATCTTTAGAGCACTTGACCTGGAACCCTACCTGGACAGTCTCGCTAACAGCATGATTACGCAGCCAGGTAGCGCTGCACGCAAACCAGGTGATTACCGCTTTGGTCCTGACTCCACGGGCACCCCGTCTTCTCCCCACTCGCGTGCAGCCGCCGCCATTCGAGCACGTCAAATCAAATCCGATGCAACGAGCCTTCAATCTGGTCCAGCACGGAGCCGTGTTTTTGACTCTAGAGGGGCTGCCAGTACCTCGCTGAAAAGCAAAGACTCTACAGGTCGAGGCAGAGATGGTCAGGGTGAGAAGACCAAACCGCCTACTCGCCTGGATGCGGAAGGCTTGCAGAGTTACTATTCTAAGGGACGGCGAGACTTTGCCTCGTTTGACCTCAACTCACTCAATTTGCCCAAAGCAAATCTGTCTGGCGCGACCTTTCATCAAGCCAACTTGAGCAAGATTAATCTGCAAGGCGCAAACCTCTTTAACGCCGATTTTGGGCGGGCAACCTTGAACCGGGCAAACCTGCGCGATGCCAATATGATCAAGGCGTACATGAATAACGCTGATTTAGAAGGGGCTGATTTACGAGGGGCTGACCTGTCCCATGCCTATTTACTGAATGCCAACCTGCGCGGTGCCAACCTTTGCGGTGCTAATCTGACGGGTGCCAAGCTCACTGAAGATCAACTTTCAATGGCACGAACTAATTGGATGACGGTCCGCCCCAGTGGTAAACGGGGCATGTGGTAGGGAGCTGATGCCTGTCTCCCTCCTTCAAACTGCTTGTCATACAGTGACGCGATCTGCAATTTACACACTTAATTGTGTGCCATGCGGGTGGTTTTGAAGGTGACGTTGGAGCCTTCCTGAGTTTGCTCTAGCACCAGCAGCGGCGTTGGTTTTGCTTTTTGATCCCAGCGCATGTTGGCAATGCGTCCTTGAATCGTGGGTTGCCAACTGTCGTGTTCGCTGGTGGGATTGAGGAAGGTCTCCATGCAGTCAATAATTTGCCCGATCGTGACCGACGTAGGCTGCGTGGGAAGCTTAAAGATCTTGATTTCAACCCGAAAGAGAACGCGCTTGGTGCCTTTGGGGAGATCGCCGGGTTCGTATTCCACGTCAAAAATTTCATCAATCTGTCTACCAGTGCTGGCAATGCCGATTTCACCTTGATTGGCTTGACTGGGACGTAGAGCGACCGAAATCTTTTCTTTAACCTTCAGCTTGATCTGGTTCAGGATGGCAAAGTGAAAGACTTCCTCATCCATCCGCATTCTGAGATAGTCGAGGTTAAACTCGCGTGAGTGAATGAGGTCGGGGTTTTTCTCCATCTTGCCGATCGTTTCGACGGCAAACTTCAGCTTCTTTTGCAGTTCCCGGTTCTTAAACGTTTCAAATTTCATCTGCTTGGCAAGTTTATCCATCGCCAGCTTGGAAAAGACTCCCAAAATGACGATGAGCAGCACCAACCCGCCAGATGTCATCATCCATAGCTGATTGGAATTCGCATCCGGAGCCTTTGCAGGTTCTGTGGTGATTGGTTTGGGCTTTATGGACTTGCTAGGCGTTTGCGCCAACCAGGTTTCTACAAAGAGCATAGGGGTTGACATGGCAGTGAGGGATGAAAACGGTTCGTTCTATTTGTAGAATGCCCTGAATCACGCGCTTGACATCACTAACCTACCTTAATTTGTAGACAGAAAGACCGTTAAGAAGCCGTTGCTTGTATTTGCTTTCTGATGCATTAAACAACGATCGCATTCTCAAGCATCGTTGTTTGAGTTTGGACGTGTCTGAATCGGTAGTGACTGGGAAGCGATAGTGACTGGGAATCGATGGTGACTGGCTCATGCTGTGCTGCCTGATGGAGTGTTGATGGCATGGAGCGAGCGTTACTGTACCCAACGGGCGCGATCGCCCCGGGCATCGACATAGCAGAGATAGGGGAAAGACTCATAACGCCCTAATCCTCCTGTCCACCAGGGGTCTAAGAACCAATAGAGTTGGGCACCTGTGAGTCCGTGGCAGTAGAAGGTGAGTGCATCGCCCAAACAATGGCGGTTGGACATCATTTTGGCGGTGGCAGTTGCATCCGGGGCACCATACCAGCTTGTAATGTGAAGCGGACGATCAAGCCGATCGCGCACCTGCTGAATGAGTTGGGCAAGGCGAACGATCGCGTCCACGGCAGACTGATTCGATGGCATTCTGACACCGCCGCTAGTTGCCTCTGCCCAGGTAAAGCTGCCATTGGGGATAATGGACGCATGGAGTTGAAGCGTGTCTGGAGTCCAGCGATCGGGGCGAGTTGGTAAAGGGAGCGAAGTGGGGATGGGCGTAGCTTCTGGCGTATCGCGTTGCGCTGTTGCCATGTGCTTAAGGTCATTTAGCAATGATTGCAGAGCTTGTTCTGGTGTGTTGATCGATCGCCAAAGCTGAGTGAGCCGCAGCAACGCATCTCGTTGAACCTTAGTACCTGTGTAAAAAAGCGGCAGACGGTGGAAGAAGTCCAGCAATGCCTGATCTAGCTGAACGGCTGCATGGGTGATGGTAGCCTGGGATGGGTCGGCTGTGGTGAAAAGGTCAGGATTGATGCCAAGTGCGATCAGAGACTCACTGCGGCTATCTTGCTGATGCCAGAGGCGAAAAGCTTCAACAAGAGCATTGCGTTGGTCGCCTTTGCCTTCATAGTGTTGGGGAAGGCGCTGAACGATCGCCATCAAAGCAGCATCAAGGCTATTGAAGTCGAGCATGGGTAAACGATGATGCAAAAGAGAGGCGATCGCGGCTTCGCGTGAGTCTAACTGGTGCCAGAGCTGTGTCAGGCGTAGCAGGGCTTCTCTCTGGTAAGGGTAACCAGCATAGTCAGAGGCGATGCGCGATGCAAACTGCCGTAACGCCAGATCAAGCTGGGCATCGTCTGCGATTGCTCCCTGAGTGAATGGCTCGATCAAGAGGGCTGCGATCGTAGCTGCGGGTGTATCCAACTGGTGCCACAAGCGAGCAGCTTCCACTAACGCATTCCGCTGGTAAGGCAGGCTGAAATAGCAGCGGGGCAATGGCTCTAAAAACGCAATCAAGGCAGCATCAAGACCTGCAAGCGATCCTGATAGTCCTACGCGTTGAGCGTCTGCTGTCCAATGATCAACGTATGCCTGTAATAAGTTGTCTGCGTCGCTTGCTTCTAAGAGTGCCGCTGTTGGGTCGCTGGACGGTGCTGTATAGCCTGCCGCGATCGCCTGTACAAACCTGTTTGTGTAGCGTCCTTGCTCTACATGCCACAGCTCTGCACTTTGCCAGCCTTCATCCGTCAGGTGATGGATCAGGCTACGAATGGTGTGGGCTGCGTAGTTCACTTGGGCTGGGAAGGTATCAACCTGCTCCAAAACAATCTGGTTTGCAGGAGCAATGCCCAAACCGCTTTCACCCTCTGTGAGGGCTGGTTTCGCTTGCACCTGGTAGAGCGCTGCAAGGATGGCTTGATGGATTCCTGTTCGAGCGGCGGCTTCAACATAGAGATGCTGACGCTGTGCAGAGGTGAGTGGTCGCATAGGAACGAAGGCTGTAGGGTGGAAGGAGGCAGAGGTTGGGCTAGAGAAGCAGAGGGATCAGGGGAAGCGAGCCGCAGGAGTTAGATGGTGAAGCGCTGAGGTGGCGGGTGCCAGGTGGAGCGCGATCGCGGTATTCTGACAAAAGCAATTTGGCTTGGGCGTTGGCGTGTGAGTGATTTCTTAAAAGGTACGAACCTTTACCTCATTGGCATGATGGGGGCAGGGAAGACCACGATCGGGCAACATTTGGCAGCAAGGCTCCACTACCGCTTTTTTGATACTGATCAGATCATTGAGCGCGTCGCCGGACTGTCGATTCGTGACCTGTTTGCACAGTCAGGAGAAGAAGCCTTTCGCACCCTCGAAAGTCAGGTTTTGGCAGAGTTATCAGCCTATACACGATCCGCGATCGCAACAGGTGGTGGTATTGTCCTCAAGCGCGAAAACTGGGGCTATCTGCGTCACGGCATTGTTGTGTGGCTTGATGTTCCAGTCGCGCAACTCCACATGCGGTTACAGACAGATCAGACGCGCCCTTTACTCCAAGATACCGACCCAGCAGCTAAGCTCCAGTTGCTTCTTGAGCAGCGGCAGTCTCTCTACGCGCAAGCAGATGTGTGCATTCGTCAGCATGAAGATGAAACGCCAGAGCAAGTTACAGAACGGACGATCGAGCAAATTAAACAGGTGCTTAAAACCAGCTAATCCTTACACAGGGACTAAATTCATTGTGATGGACTTCCCCTTAAGGTTGTCAGTCACTCCAGAGGGAGCTGAAAACATTTCTTTGAGAGATGGGGTTTTATGACTGATGAGGGGCATTCTAGATTCGCTGAACATTCACCAAAGCTTAACCATAGCTCAGGCTCCAGCCTTTAAAATGATTCTGTAGTTGATGCCACAGAACCCTACTCCCGAAAGCCGTTAGTAGCGTGCAGCCGCAGGTCAAGCTTTGATTAGATGCAACACCGTTGCCTGTTCTGACGGACGGTATGCGCAAAGGACATTGAGCAATTGCGTTGGTTGCATGGTTTGGCACAAATTATGCCCCAGGGCGTAGACTCTTACCCCTGTTTTGCTTCAGAGTAACTTAGAGAGACACTTGGGAACTGTATGAAAAGTAAAGCTGAGAACGAACAAAAGAAGACTGCTGAACCCGTTGGCAGCAATGCAAATGAGTTTAATTTTGACCTGTGGGCAAAGCAGGTGCGTCCACAGCTTCTTGCGTCCTTACACAAGCGTGGAGCCCGTTAGTTAGGTAGCGATCGCAGGCTCTCGCCATGATTTCAAACGCTACGCAGCACCAAAGCGCCCAGTGATGTGGCAGTTAACCATCCTTGACGCTTGTTCCGATGCACGTTTTGTTTCAACGCACTTCATGGTCCTACCTCAGCCCTTCTCTCAACGAGGAGGGTTTTTGGTGTACCAGTGCGTTGAGGGAATGAGCAAGGGGTGAGCTTGTAGGATCAGGCATACATTTTTGAACATACACATACAGCAATTTTCGTTTGCATAAGCCACATCAAAGAGTGTGCGCGTCTCGCTCACGGACGCGAGCAAGATGTAAGTGCAAAGCCTCGCTTCGCGCACGCACTGTGGCTAACCCATATGAAAACCGCTGTAAGTTGAAGCATCAATAGAAAGCATACGACGCGTTTGCTGATTACTCTTTGTTCTCAAGCTCTTGTTTTCAAGCTCCTGTTTTCAAGCTCTTGTTTTCAAGAAGAGCATGTGCCTTGCCATCTTTAAGCCTGTTATTTAACGGTCAAAGTATAATTTATTCAGCGGTATAGGCATCCATTATCATACGCAGTTACAGATTACTGGCAATTTTTAGACTATTAGCAAAAGAGGCTTGCATGAAGCGTCAGGCTGCACTGATTGGGATGATGGTTGTTGCAACCATCCTGTTATCTATGCTTGTAGCTCAAAGCGTGGCTCAGCAGTCCATACAAGTGCGGGTCGATCGATGGCTTCAAGTGCGTCAGGTGACGAATGAAGTCACAATTGCACACAATGATAACCGCCGTGCGGCACAAGCAGGCGATCGCCTGCAAGCAGTGGGTGACACCATTACAACGGGCAAAAAGTCTGGGGCGACGCTCATTGTTGATACAGGTGTGGGGGTTATTGAACTGTCAGAACAAACAACGTTGCGAGTGCGAGCCTTGTCTGTTGCTCCTGATAACGGTCGGATTACACGCTTAGACGTGCTCGCAGGCAATGCTCGCCTACGCGTGCGTCGCTTTACCCATCAGGGGTCGGAGCTTGAGGTTCAAACACCTGTCGGCTTAAGCGGGGTGCGCGGTACCGTGTTTGGCGTAGCAGTACAGCCAAATGGTAAAACGGGGCTGGCAGTGCGTGAAGGAGCCGTCATCAGCTCAGCACAGAAACAGTCTGTTAATGTGAGAGGAGGGTTTCAGAATTTCACGTTGCCTGGAGAACCACCTTCTACCCCGGTGCGTTGGACGAACGACACCAGCCTGCAATACAACTTTGAGAAACGAATTGAGCGGGGCGTGCGCAAGGTGCGGCTTTTGGGACGAGTTGATCCAGTGAATAGCGTGCTGGTTGATGGCAACCCGCAAGTGACCGATCGTGAGGGAAGATTCGCCACTGACTTGCAGCTAGTGCCATCTTACCTGAGAATGCAGGTAGTCGTTACGACACCGCTAGGAAGACAAAAAACGTATGCACTGGCGCTTCACTAAGTATGGTTGGCGATTGCTTCCGGGTAGTTTAACGACCCTTGCTTTTGCTGGCTTGTTAGCTTTGGGAGCGCTACAACCCCTAGAGCAACTGGCTTACAGCGTTTTGTTTCGGTTAAGAGGAGAGCAGCCGTGGGACGATCGTCTGGTGCTCATTGCGATTGACGACGCCAGCATCAATCAACTGGGTCGGTTTCCGTGGTCACGCAACCAGTACGTGAAGTTACTGAATGTCTTGTCAAAAAACAATTCGGTCGCACCGAGTGTCATCGCGATCGATCTGATCTGGTCTGAGCCTAGCCCGGAAGATGCCGAACTCGCTCAGGCGATCGCTCAGTCTGGTCGTGTGGTGCTGGCGCAAGCGCGTGATAGTACCGGGCTACCGCTCAAGCCTGTACCAGCTTTACAGAATGCCGCGATCGCCACCGGGCATATTTTCATTCAGTCCGATGCGGATGGTCTTGTGCGTCATGTTGATTTGTACAACCAAGGCATACCAACGCTCGGCTTAGCAACTTTAGAAGCCTATACGCTGACTCAGGCTGCCGTACCTTTACCCAAAACAGACCAACGCCTGTGGCTCAATTGGGCGGGACAGGCTCAACACTTACAGCAATACTCATTTAGCGACGTGGTACAGGGGCGAATACCAGCGCAAGCGCTACAAAACAAACTTGTTCTGGTGGGTGTAACGGCTGCGGGCATTGATCCGTTAGTGACTCCCTTCAATCGCAATCCACCGATCGGCGGCGTGTACCTCAATGCGGCTGTTGCCAATAATCTGTTGCAGCAAAATGCACTGCAACCCGCTTCATTTGTCTGGTCGTTGCTGCTACTGGGTTTGGCGGGACCTGGGCTGAGTTGGCTGCTGAGCGGTCGCCGAGAGTTATTTCAGCTTCTCATTTTTCTGGGGCTGTGCCTGGGCTGGGGAGGGACAAGTTTGCTGCTATTTAAGCTGGGCTATTGGGTGCCTATCGCTCTGCCGTTGGGCTTGGCGAGCTTGACCACGCTCGCAGTCAGCATCAGCGATCGAATGCGACTGGCAACCCTCTTACAACTGCAAGTGCAGCGTCTCTGGAAGCACCATCAAGGCGATCTGATTCCAACGTTACAGCTAGAGTCGATCGCATACAAAACGACTACCCCATGCCAAAAAGCGGGGCTGGTGCAAAGTGTCACCCGCATGACAACGCTAGCAGAACAGTTTGCCCGCTCCCAATCGGCTCAAGCTGCGATCGCCCGGAGCCTACCGATCGGGTTACTGGCTGCTGATTTGGATGGGTTTGTGTGGTTTTGCAACCCAATGGCAACCCAGTGGTTACAGGTAACGATCGGTAGCCATTTAAGTCAGCATCTGGTGCCATCGTGGATCAGCGCCGAGCAGTGGCAGTCTGTCTTGCAAACCTTGAGGCAGCAAATGCCCGTACCCCCCAATGAGTTAAAGCAGGGCGATCGCTGGTTTGAGCTACAGCTAGAACCATTGACCTATCAGCAACAGGTGCCAACGGATAGCTCACTTCAGCCAGATGGCTTTCTGCTGGTTCTGGAAGACATCACACCTCGCAAGCAGGTTGAAGCCACCCTGGAACAACAGGTTAACGAACTTCAGCGATTGTCACAGCTCAAAGACGACTTCTTGAGTACCGTTTCGCATGAACTGCGATCGCCGATGACAAACATCAAAATGGCGATCGAATTGCTCAAAGTCGCTCGCTCTGAAGCCTCTACCGCGCATTATCTAAAAATCTTGCAGCACGAATGCACCCGTGAAACCAATCTCATCAATGATCTGCTCGACCTACAACGGCTGGAGGCGGGTGCTCAAAGCTATGCGCCCGAAACCATTAACCTCAACGATTGGTTGCCACCCATCATTCAAGCATTTTCAGAGCGGGCTGAAACGCAACGTCAACGGTTGTCGATCGACCTGCCGCTGCAACTCCCCGTACTGATATCAGACCAGCCGAGCTTAGAACGGATTGTGGTCGAGCTAGTGAACAATGCCTGCAAGTACACACCGCCAGAAGGTGCGATTAGCGTGGCAGTCAATTGGGCACCTCCCCATGTTGAACTGGTCGTGAAAAACTCTGGCACCGAAATTCCAGCATCAGAACTCCCCCGCATTTTTGAGAAGTTTTATCGTGTGCCCCAGGCTGATCCCTGGAAGCGTGGTGGCACCGGGCTAGGGTTAGCTCTAGTTAGCCGCTTAGTGGACTATTTGGGCGGCAAAATTTTAGTCAACAGCGGTTCTGGAACAACGACCTTTACAGTTCAGCTACCGCTGAAGTATGCAGCCAACTCAAATGAGACTGAGGAGTCGGGAGTCGGGAGTCGAGATGAGGGATGAGGGATGAAGGATGAAGGATGAAGGATAAAAAACTGAGCGCCAGGAGTAAGGGGTGAGGATGAAGGATGGAAATTCGCCCCTTGCTCCCCTGCCCCCTGCTTCCCCTATTCCCCTCACTCCTTACTCCTCACTCCTCTCACTCTTCATCCCCTCAGATGAATCCATCCATTCCGTGTCACCTGATAAAGTGCCTGAAAGCGGGTCTTGGCGTTAAGTTTTGCCAGAATATTGTTGATGTGGAACTTGACCGTACGATCGCTGATATGCAAGGTGAGCGCAATGTCACGATCGCGTAGCCCCTGCGCCAGCAACGCCATAATTTCTTGCTCACGCTCTGAAAGTTGCTTTGTGTCAGTTTCCGCTTTTTGGTCAAAGCCCCAGGTTTCGCCCCGAATCACGGCTTCGACCGCCGCACGCAATTGGGCAGGCACGATCGATAGGTTCAGCTTTGCTCTTGCCTGCTTTGGCATGGGTTGAGTTTGCGTCTCTACCCATAAAAGCGGACTAAGCGATTCTACAGAAGCAGATGTATCGGTGAGAATAGGCACAGTTACATCGGTTGCCGTCTCGCAAAGCGTTAAGCCAGCCAGATAGGCGAGGTGCGTAAACGCCATCTGTAGAACAGGCAAGCCGCACTGGACATGTAGACGTGGTCCCAATACGCAGCCTGGATAGGGAACGGTTAGCAACACCTGGACGGCACGTTGATCCACCCCAGCGTCGCTTTGCAAACGCCCCCCCAGGCACGTCACGGCAAACAATAGTTCGCTCAAGGGCGAGGGACTGGGATAACTGCGGTCTAAAGCATTGGGCAACCAGGACGATGTCATTGCTTCCAGAGAAATGGATGCAGTGCCGTAGGTGAGGCGACAGTATAGGCATTGCATGTCGCGCAGAATTTCTGCTGCCCGTAAAAACAAGCAAGTAAGAGATACTGATAACGGAATTTCAGTGCCAACGAGAGTAGGGCGTACATTAGCAAGAATACTGGCGAGTTGCTCAGATAATGGACTCTGGTTCGCATTGAGCTGAGGTGAGGCTTGCCATGCTTGCTTTTCCTGAAGCCATACCTGCTTTTCTTGCTGGTGCTGGAGTGCGATTTCCAGGGCGATCGTCACTGTCGCACAAAGGCTTTGTAATACTTCTAGAAATTCGGGTGCCATCGGCTGACGACTGAATACTGCCAGCACCCCCACCACATCGCCACCCGCTGTTAAGGGATAGCCCGCGAAGCCACGAATACCATTTGCGATCGCCCATTCACGATCGCGCACCCACGTTTCATCTGCCAGAGCATTGCTCAAAAACGGAATGCCATTCTGAGCAATTTTGCCGACCTTGAAAGCTCCCATCGGCACACTGGCAAAGGAGCCATCAATGCGGGTGTACATGCCAGAGGATGCCACCAGTTTGAGAGTGGTGCGGTCAGGCTCGACCAGCCAGATACGGGCAAATGTGCAGCCAAATTCTGCCACCATGCCCTCTGTGACTCGACGCGCGATCGCTTCTGGCTCTAAGCAACCACTGAGACTGCGGGCAATTTCATTGCCTCGCTGCAAATCAAATAGCAGCCGAGTAGAGTTCAAAAAGCCAGAAGTCGGCTCAGGCACGAGCAACCTCTACAAAGCGTCCTTTTCTATTGAGCCGCAAGTAAGAGACTGACTTTGTATCTGAAACTACAGTTCAACCCAACGCAACGGCAGAATGAATGGGTGCCTGTTGTCTCATTGGCGATCGTTTGAAAAGCGCAATTGTGCATGAAGAGAAGGTCTCTTGTCATGCTCTCAATCCGTTCAAAGCGTCACTCAGTTAGGGTGCTCCATAACTGACAGAATGAGAACCTTTTCCAGCTAAGTTAATGACTGCTTGATGAGCGTTTGATGAGCGATCGTCTGGCCATTGATAGGCTTCAAGCTCTGCCGCCTCCGTCTCATCTGGCACGGCACTAGAGTCTTCCCAGGCTAGTGAATCAACCGGTAATTCTAAGAGATCAAGCATGCAGCTCTGCGTGGGTCGTTCTGTGCAGTGATTTGAATGATTTGTTGGAGCAGCGTCTCTCGCGGCAATCGTTTGAGCGATCGTCCAGGTGTGTGTTGCGTTGCCAGGTGATTCACTCTGCCGAGTTTGTTGACGACAGTTCTCATAGTGCCGTCGCTGTAAGGTACATTGACGAGCATATTCTTCCACGCCTGTTTTGAAGGGTAACGACATCATAAAACTGTCCTCTTTAAACGTTGAGTGGCAAAAGTTGAGTGGCTGTGAATCGTAACCGGTTTAGTTTTGCTGTTTTAATTTCGCTAAAGTCTTTTTGGGAATGGTGGGTCAGCGTCTAAGCTGCTGTAATTTAGATGCATGAAGGCACTACATCAAGAGAGAAAAAGTTGAACAAACGGTTGTGCCTCTCAAGGCTTTTTCTAGCTCAAAGCCATTCACATTGATCAAGCTTGGAAGTACGCGTAACCGTTGCCACCCATGCACTATTCAACCGACAGAAATTCGACCGACATCAACTCAACCAACGGAAATTCAACCGAGGGAAGGCATTGTAAAAAGAGGCTATTTGCTAACTCATTTAATATGGCTCTTTCCACTTCTATTTTCCATCTTTAGCCGCAATATTTGAGTCTAATTAGGTTAACGAAGCCAGGATCGCCCATCCGGTATGCCTTGGCAAAATGTTAAGTTCTCTAACCAATCATTGCGCCATGTAAATTCCCTTTAAGCTGCGAGAAGCATACCCACGCGATCGCCCTCACCTATGCTGCAAGATCATGAATCTAAAGCAGAGATGTCATGCGGTGGAGCGTTTCTGTGCGTTCTGCCTTGAGAAATGGTTTAGAATCAGCCGACGACTGGAACGCTGATGCGCTGAAGCGATGCGAGTCATCACCGTGAAAAGTTGTTATCAACCATCCGCCTTTTTGGTCAACGATTGTGTGGCTCTACTTGATTAAACGATTGCTCAGTCTGGTGCCTGTTTTATGGGGCATTACTCTTTTAGTCTTTGGCTTTCTGCACTTTATCCCCGGTGATCCAGCCGTGGCGCTGTTAGGAGAACGGGCAACCCCCGAACAACTGGCAGCGTTGCGAGAACGACTTGGGTTGAATCAGTCATGGGACGCTCAATATTTCACGTTTCTCAATGACCTTTTGCACGCCCAGTTGGGAACGAGCATCACCAGTGGTATTCCCATTGCTGAAGAAATTCGGCGGCGGTTTCCGGCAACCCTGGAGCTCTCGATCGCGGCGATGCTGGTAGCGCTGCTACTCGGCATTCCAGCAGGCATTCTTGCAGCCGTTCATAAAAATCGCTGGCTAGACAACTTGACGATGACTGGTTCGCTCTTAGGCGTTTCGTTGCCTGTGTATTGGCTGGGCTTGCTGCTGATCTACCTCTTCGCTGTGCATTTACATTGGCTACCACCCGGTGGACGCATAAGCGTGGAGGCTGGGTTTCGGTTCCAACCGCTGACAGGCGTTTATGTGCTGGATGCGTTGCTTCAACTTGATGGCAGTGCGCTCAAAGATGTGCTGGCGCATCTCATCTTGCCTGCGATTACCCTGGGCACCATTCCGTTAGCCATTCTGGCTCGCATTACCCGTAGTGCCATGTTAGAAACCCTAGCCCAGGATTACATTCGTACTGCTCGCGCCAAGGGTCTACCAGAACGTTGGGTCATCCTGCGTCACGCCTTGAAGAATGCGCTGCTGCCTATGATCACGATCGCGGGCTTGCAGTTTGGTACGCTGCTGGGAGGCGCGATTCTCACCGAAACGATTTTCTCCTGGTCTGGCATTGGCTCCTGGATTTACGATGGCATTTTGGCGCGCGACTATCCCGTTGTGCAGGGGGGTGTGATTACAGTTGCGATCGCCTTCGTCCTCATTAACCTGCTCGTAGATCTGTCCTACGCGGCTTTTGATCCCAGAATTCAGTTTAAGTGAGGGAGTGAATCGGTTGTTAGGGCGCGTCATCAATTGGCTCTAAAACCTTACGGTATCAACCTTATCGCGCCCGCCCCAACACACAAGGCTAGGGGCTGGAACCCTTGCTACATGTAATGTGTAGTTGTAATTGATGACAGCCCCTAGTAAGACTTACACAAAGCTCGGAGGTTTTAACCAAGAATTAGCATCGTAACCAGCGTCGTCGCTTAAACCTCCGAGGGTTCAATCAAAATGGGTAAGTCTTGCACAAATGGGTTTCAAGTTATCGCTTGGCGTAAGCCGTGAGCGAAACGCCCAAAACGACGAAAACTACTCCTGCAATGCGTTCTGGTGTTGCTGGCAGCCTGGTTAAGCCGATCGCGCCATAGTGATCCAAAAGCAGAGCAGTAATCATCTGCCCTGCGATCGTCAGCGCCAGTGCCAATGCCGCTCCAATCTGAGGCGTTGTAAAAATGGTTGCCCAGACATACATTGTCCCCAAACATCCGCCAATCCACATCCACCAGGACGTTTGAGACAGTGCCGCCAGGGTGGGGACTGGATATTGAGCCACGAGGCAAACGACCAGCGAAGCCAGCGTACCAACCAAATAGGAGATAAACGTCACCTGCATCGGCTCGCCCACATAGCGCCTGAGCAGGGAGTTTAAAGCGACCTGAATCGGTAATACGGCTCCGCCAACAAGGGCTACCAGCAGAAAAAGGGTGCGTCCACTCATAGGAAATCTCCAAAAGCATTCGTTAATAGGACTTACGCAAAAGCCATTGTGAGGGATGGCTCTTTGAGTTGCTGAGATTTGAGTTGCTGAGATAGGTAAATCGTCAAGCAACCCGTGTTTGAGTTGATCAATCGTCTGTCCTGCTTGGTTGGCAAGAGCATTGAGCCTTACCCAGACAAAGTGCAACCAATATAAATGCCCTGAATGCGTGCTTTGCGGTACTGATAAGCCTCTAACACCGTCACCTGCTTGCCTTCACGATGCAGTTACTCAATCTTCCAACGCAAGCCACACGCCTGCTGTGTCGCTTGCGTCGAAGTTGAAGCCAACGCGTTAGAGCCAACGACATCCGTGCGGTGGGTAGACACCACAATCCGGAGACACTGCACCTCAATCAACAACATCAACTCTTTGGTCACATACCAGGTATCCATCAGCACCGCCTGCAACGGCAATTGCTTGTGATAGACCGTGTAGCTTCACCTGTTGCACACATGCCCCAGTTGGCTTTTGCCGTCTCCAGCCAGAGCGTAGAGGCGGTATTCAAGCAACCAGAACTGGTCGAGTTCAGGGTGGACGTAAAGGCACCTTTGGCGAGGCGTAGCCCTACGCAAAGGCGTGGTCCTTGTCGAGCACCGTATCGTCAAATCTTAGTACCGATTTAATCGCGATCGTGCTGTTTGAGAAAGGCTTCTACCGTAGCGCGATCGGGCAACGATGACTGTGCGCCTGCTTTTGTAGCCGAAAGTGCGCCTGTCGCCGCGCCCCAGGTAATGGCCTGTCGGATTGGCAACCCATTGGCTAATGCTGCTGCCATACCACCATTAAACGCATCACCCGCCGCCACAGTATCAACCGCTTTGACTGAAAAGGCAGGCACAAAAAAGGATTCCTTTGGGGTGGCACAAAAGACTCCAGTTGCACCCAATTTAATGACCACGGTTTCTACCCCGCGTTGCTGCAAAACATCGGCGGCATGTGCAGCAGTTGTAGGGTCATGGACTGGAAACCCAACCAACTGTGCCGCTTCAACCGCATTGGGCGTGATGATATTCACACAAGAGTAGAGGTCGGTTGGTATGTCCGATCGTGCTGGTGCTGGATCTAAAATCACACGAACGCCTGCCTGATGAGCGGCTTTAGCAGCAGCAACGACAGCCGGAAGCGGAATTTCAAATTGCAGCAAGAGGGCAGCGGCTCCAGGAAGGTGATGGATCAGGCGATCGACATCACTCTCATTGATCTGTCCATTGGCACCCGGAATCACAATGATGTGGTTTTCACTCTGGTCATCGACCGCAATCATCGCTACCCCTGATGGAACAGCCTCATTCACTAGCACACCCGATGTATCCACATCCGCCGCCTGGAGGTTTGCCAGCAGAGTTTGTCCGAATCCATCGCTTCCCACCCGCCCGACCATCACAGTGGGCACCTTCAACCGCGCGACGGCAACAGCCTGATTTGCGCCTTTTCCACCTGGAATGGTTGCAAAACTGTAACCAAGCAGCGTTTCACCCGGAACCGGCAGTTTAGGTGTTCTGGCAACTAAATCCATATTCATGCTGCCAAAAATAATGATATGTGCTGGGTTCATAAGCGTAGCAATCGGGTTTGATGAACGAATAGGAGTTACTTTTTATTAAGTCTAAAGCAGTTTTAGTATTAGAAGAAAAGCTGGAAACGCCTTTCCGAGAGGGTTGTGGCACACCAGATTGAAACTCTATCTTTAGACATAGACCTTTACAGGATGATCTAATTTTACAACCCATCACGGTAGGATAGAAATCTAAAGATTAGATGGAAGCAAAACCTGATAGCTTAATCACAAAACAACTTAAGCGCAGCAAATTTATCAAAGGTTATTTAGTTCGCGAAGGCTGTTTATATCATCCATTTGTACTCGGCTGACGGTAACCTTAACCAAACCCGTTAATTCCTTGATTGGGTCAAACTTATAGTTTGGCACGTAAACAAACCCAAGCCTCACCCGGAATAACAGGTTTTGCGGCATTGAGCGACGTTGTGAAACATGAGCTTAATGTAGTTTTGCTTTTGCAGATAAAATAGTGTCGCTGTTTTTGATTTTTAGCGATGCTACTGTTTTTTGTATTGCTTTTCTTACTTATTTGATACGTCTTTGCAAGTCTTGATTTTGCTAACTTCTTATGCATGAATTGGGTGAATACAACTGTGAAAGTAACGATTAGTAAAGCAATGCTTCAACGCGGTCTTCTGGCTAGCGTGGTTGGTCTTGCTGGCAGTGCCTTTGTCGCTTGTACGGCAAGCAATCAGGTAAATGAGGGCGTTCAAAAAACGGTTCAAAGCGGTGATTTAAAGTCGATCGCCGTGACCGTTGGAGATCTCAGCAATCCCTTTTTTGTGTTGATGGGTCGGGGGGCAGAAACAGAAGCCAGGAAAATTGGCGGTGACAACGTGCGAACGACGATCGTTTCTAGCGGGTATGACCTGAATCAACAGTTCAATCAAATTGAGAACTTCATCGCGTCTAACACCAATGTCGTGATTTTGAATGCGGCTGACAGCAAAGGCATTGCCCCAGCAGTGACAAAAGCCAAGCAAGCCGGACTGATTGTCATTGCAGTGGATACGGGCGCAGATGGCGGGGTGGATGCCACAATTACCTCTAACAACGTGCAGGCAGGGCAGTTGAGCTGCCAGTACATTGTCGATCAACTCAAAGGTAAGGGCAATGTCGTGGTGGTGAATGGTCCACCTGTTAATTCGGTGCTCGATCGGGTGAAAGGCTGTGAAGAGGTCTTTGCTAAAAACCCCGGCATCAAGGTGCTTTCTAAAGACCAGAACGCAGAAGGCAGTCGAGACGGTGGTTTGCGCGTGATGACTGACTTGCTCACCTCGTTCCCCAAAATTGATGCGGTGTTTTCCATCAACGACCCCAGCGGCATTGGTGCAGAACTGGCGGCAAAACAGGCAAAGCGGGATGAATTCTTCATCGTGAGTGTGGATGGTGCGCCCGAAGCCAAACAGGCGATCGAAGACCCCAAAAGCCTCTTTGTGGCAACGGCGGCTCAAGATCCACTGGGCATGACTCAAAAAGCAGTGCAAGTGGGGAACGACATCATGCACGGCAAAAAACCTGCCGATCCCAACATCTTGATTCCCGTGAAGCTCATTACTCGCGATAACGTCAGCAGCTACAAAGGCTGGACGGGAGAGTGAGGGGGGAAGGTAAGGGAGTTTTTGGTTTTTGGTTTTTAGTTTTTAGAAGGAGTTGGGAGAAGAAGTCGGGAATATCTCCTGCACGAACAATCTTTCTTGAATGCCCGAAGGGCTATACAACTAACAACTCTATTGATTTCTGCATTCTGCTTTAGTAGATAATTCCCCTTTTTTAGGCAACTCATCTGCTTCATCCGTTACCCAATCCGCTGCCACCCTGATCTGCTGCCACTGAAACTCGACCAGACACCAAAATCTTTGATCAACCATTTCATAGGACGTTGTTCATGACAATTGATACTCAAAGCTCTGTGCCCGATACTCCGATCGCCACACCCGTGTTAGAAATGCGGGGCATTACCAAGCGCTTTAGTGGTGTGCCTGCGCTGCAAAACGTCAATCTCACCATCTACCCCGGTGAAGTTCACGCGTTGATGGGTGAGAATGGCGCGGGCAAAAGCACTTTGATGAAAATTCTGGCGGGTGCCTATGTTGCGGATGACGGTGAAATTCGCATTGATGGCGAACCCGTAGATATTGCCGATCCAGGCAGGGCAAGACGTGCAGGCATTACGCTGATTTATCAAGAGTTAAACGTTGCGCCTAACTTAACCGTGACGGAAAACATCTTTATGGGCAGTGAGCTGCGACGAGGGCAATTTCTCGATCGCACTCAAATGGAACAACAGGCAACGGATGTCCTGGCAACTCTGGGAGCCGATTTTGGACCCAATGATGTGGTCTCTAGCCTTTCCATTGCCGAGCAGCAGCAGCTTGAAATTGCCCGTGCGCTCAAAGACAAAAGCCGCATTTTGGTAATGGATGAACCGACCGCCGCGTTGTCCGATCGCGAGACTGAGCGCTTGTTTGAAGTCATTCGCAAACTGCGGAGTGATGGCATTGCCCTCATTTACATCAGCCATCGGATGGAAGAGGTGTATGCACTCGCCGATCGCATCAGCGTGTTGCGCGATGGTGAATACATTGGGAGCCTGACGCGAGATGAAATTTCGGCAGACCGTCTGGTGCAGATGATGGTGGGTCGATCGATGGGCGATTTTTATGAACACAAGCGGCAAGCCAACGTGGGTGCAGCGGTGTTGGAAGTAAGAAATATCAGCGATGGGCGCAAGGTGAAACCCGCCAGTCTGACACTCCACGCAGGCGAAATTGTAGGATTGTCGGGACTGGTCGGCGCAGGGCGCACGGAGCTATCACGGCTCATTTTTGGGGCTGATCCAAAAGTGAGTGGTGACGTGATTCTTAACGGCAAAACGCTAGAGATTCATTCACCGGGAGATGCGATCGCGGCGGGTATTGGCTATGTTCCCGAAGACCGCAAAGACCAGGGCTTGTTCCTCGAAATGAGTTCCGGCAAAAATATTGCCCTTAATTCGCTACGGCAAGACTCCAAAATGGGGGTCATCAACTTTGGCACGATCGGCAAGATTGCAGCCGATGCAGTGGAAAGTTTCAATATTCGCCTTGCCAATCTAGAAATCCGCGCGATGGATTTATCGGGTGGCAACCAGCAAAAGCTGCTGCTGGCACGGTGGTTAGCCATCAAACCCAGAGTGCTGCTGCTGGATGAACCGACTCGTGGCGTGGATATTGGTGCCAAAAGTGAAATCTATCGCATCATTAGCGACCTGGCAGCGCAAGGGGTTGCCATTCTCATGGTTTCCAGCGAACTGCCGGAAGTTGTGGGTCTGAGCGATCGCGTGCTCGTCATGCGCGAAGGGCAGCTCGTCGGAGAGCTAGGCGGCACCACAGGCATTGAAATCACACAGGAGAACATCATGGCTTACGCCACAGGAGCATCGGAGGTTACTGCATCATGAGTCAAACGGAACTGACCCCACTCGGACGGAACACGGGCGATCGACCCAAGGCGCGATCGCGCGGCGGCACCAAAAACTGGCTGCAAGTGGCAGGCATTCTACCCATTTTGCTGCTCATTTGCATTCTGTTCACGGTGCTTTCACCCAGCTTTCTCACACCAGGAAATCTGGTCAACATTGCGCGACAGGCATCAATTAACATTGTGCTGGCAACCGGGATGACGTTTGTCATTCTCACGGGTGGCATTGATCTATCCGTGGGCTCCATTCTTGGCGTGTCGGCTGTAATCGCCGTGTTGGTCTCCCTGTTGCCTGCGTTAAGCTGGGCAGCCATTCCCGTTGCGCTGTTGGCAGGTTTGTTAATGGGGTTGGCAAACGGTGCGCTCATTGCCTTTCTAGATTTGCCACCGTTTATCGTCACTCTGGGCGCGTTGACCGCATGGCGAGGCGGGGCATACCTCGTTGCCAATGGAACGACGGTCATCAACCGCGATCTCGGTTTCGCCTGGATTGGCAACAATTATCTGGGTCCCTTGCCCTGGCTGGTGGTGATTGCGCTGCTGGCGATCGGGGCAAGCTGGTTTGTGCTCAAACGTACCGTATTGGGTGTGCAAATCTATGCGGTGGGGGGCAATCAACGGGCAGCACGGCTCACAGGCATTAAAGTCAACCGGGTGCTGCTGTTTGTTTACGGGGTCAGCGGGTTACTCGCAGGCTTGGCGGGCATCATGAGTTCCAGCCGCCTTTACAGCGCCACCGGGCTATTGGGCAATGGCTATGAATTGGATGCGATCGCCGCCGTCATTCTAGGTGGCACTAGCTTCACAGGCGGCATCGGCACGATGCCCGGCACCTTACTCGGCGCGCTGATCATTGCCGTGCTAAACAATGGGTTAACGCTACTGAATATGTCTTACTTCTGGCAGTTGGTGGTGAAAGGTCTCGTGATTATTGTTGCCGTGACGATCGATCGACTCCGTAGACGAGGAGCGCGTTAGTTTCAACAGCCAACGAGTTCCAACAGATTAAGTCGCCATCGGTTGATCGGGTGCGATCAGAAAACCCAATCAGCCATAGCCTGGTCAAAGTACATCGCCTTAAAGTACGCTGCCTTAAAGTACTTGGACAGTACGACAATACGCGCAAGGCATCAAAGTGTCCTTCAGGAGCCGATATACAGCCCTCTTCCTGGGCTTTTCCACTTACCCTTCGTTTTGCCAACCGACAGAATATTGCTGAGGGAACTCTTCGCTCGCTGATATGGTTCACCGGACAAGCCAGCATACAACTGAGCCATGATGGCATCTGTATTCAGAGGCTCTTTGGTTGCCGCCAAAATTGCACCAACCGCATCGGTCATGGACTGATCTTGAAAGCTAGCCTGCAAAAATTGCTGAAACCCATAGTCGGTGGCTTTGCCCGAGTCGCTGGCGGCTTGTGGTGGTCGCCCTGGTTTTCTGGCTTTTGTTGCGGTTGCTTTTGATGTGGTTTTGGCAGCACCAGGCTTTCCAGTCGCAGGCAGCTTTGCCTTACGTTTGGATGAAGAAATGTTGTCTGCTTGCCGCTGCTTGCCCCGTTTTGGTGGTGGCGCTGAAGCCGTGAGCGTAGACTCAGATGGAGTGCCTGCAATTGCATCCGTTGGGGTCGTTGCCTCGACCGTTACACTATTGCCGTTGGTCGCTGCAAGAGCGGCAGGACTGCTGGCTTGTTCAAGCTCTGTAGCGACTGTGGAAACGGCATTTGGAGCAAGTAACCCTAACCCAACGGCTTCAGACAATAATGTATCAATGCCCTCAAGTTGAATCGTTTTCTGCTGGACTTGCCCATTAATCCATTGAAGTTCGTGACTCAGGTGTTCTTTCACTTTCTGCAACGATGACACAAAGGCGATCGCTTCATCTTTCGCTAACGTTTGCAGATAAGAAACATGAGAATTAGCCACAACAAAGTTCCTATGGGTTAATTTTTCTCGATCTTACTCTACACTTCCATCAGCGAAGCATTGATCGATCAATGACTTTTCTGCGCTTCATAGGGGTGCTTTGCAGCTCAATTCTGCCGCCATGACGAAAGGATTGCGGTTGGCATGAGTGGACAAGCAGGAGAAAATGAATGGTTCGATCGTCCAAAGCTGCAACCTGAGACGAAAACATCGCCAATGACCAAATGAATTGCTTAAGAGCGTGAAAGCTGCAACGCTGCTGACATAAGCTCAATGGTGTGGAATCATGGCACTGACAATGCTCTTTTTGGTGCTGCCACAAGTAATTCTTTCTGTAGGGACGTGACATGTAACGTCCCTACAGACGGGAAGTGGTTCAGGTTAATTAATCCACGCTCCTTAGTGCTTTGGAGGGTGTTGACTCGAAGGTTAGCTTCGACTCCTTTGGATCAAGTTGAGGGGCAAGTTCGTAGACATTACGATAACCATAGTTGTACAGCGCAATGTAGGTTGAGAGGTTGAGCGACGCGGTTGGCATTTTCGTAGGAAACGGTTCCTCAGCATTGACAAAATTGTTGTTGCAATAGATGAGAATCCGAGCCGTTTGATTGGGCAGAGTGCGCTTCAAGCTCTCCACTGTCATGTCTGGAAAGCTCAGGTTGATTGCGCCTTTAATGTGCAAAAGCTCGTACTTTTCACGGCTACGAGCATCCAGGACGATCGTGCCCGGTTCACGACTCATGCGAATGAAATCGGCTTCCGAAAGTCTGCGCGTCTTGCGATGCTTTGCTGCCTCTGATGATACGCGGAGATACCCATCCATATCGATCGCAGGGTTTGCAGGAGGCGCTGGAGCCGCCAAAACACCGTCCGAAAAAGCGACACAGACGAGAAGAGCGATGGCGAGAGGTTTCATAGAATGACTTCTAAAGATAGGGAATGTGGGAAAGCTGCCCAGCTTCATTGCACCCCATAAACGTGTGAACTAAGTTTTGTCATTACTTGAGCGGGCTACTTGAGTTTATCAAACCGCAAAAAGCAAACGTGACACCATAACTGTGCAAAAAGCCACTGAGCAGCAATATTGGGATTGTTGGAGTTGTAAGGAACCCTGTCCAACCCAAAACCATTTGGGCTTACCTGTACGATCGATAACGCAGAGAACAACCAAGAATCGCCATGCACTCTTCAACAGCTTTAGAGGAGATGGTTTTACAATAAAAACACTCTGGTCGGATCAACACGATGTCTGTGCCTGAAGCAAACCTAAAGGCGGTAGAGGCTCCTATGGCAGCACTCGATCTTTACGAAACTGATTTTTACGCCTGGACACAGGAGCAAGCCATGTTGCTCCGCAGCGGCAAGTGGAGTCAAGTTGATCTACCAAACCTTGTTGAGGAGATTGAATCGTTGGGAAGACAGCAACGCCAGGAACTTCGCAACCGTTTGAGTGTGTTGCTTGGGCACTTGCTGAAATGGAACTATCAACCGCAGCAGCGCAGTCGTAGCTGGCTGGCAACCCTTCGCGTCCAGCGTCGGGAGATCTTACGGCTGCTGAAAGACAACCCAAGCCTTCAACCATATTTTCCTGATGCGTTGCCAGAAGCATATGAGAATGCTAGAGACCTTGCAATGGGAGAAACAGAATTGCCTGAACAGACGTTTCCATCTAGCTGTCCCTATCAATCAACTCAGATTTTAGACGATCGCTTTTATCCGGGTGAACCCAGTGCATTACTCAGCAACTCAGAGCCATCATAGACTCTCTGTGAATTAGGCAGTATTAACTTTCTGCCTGTTGCAGTTTTTGCTGGATTGCCGCTTGAATTTTCTGATCAAAATCCGGATCGCCAACCCTGGTGATTATTCTTAAAGACTGCTGTTTGCGGCGATCGAGGTAAGCTTGCAAAGCAGTTTCATCATCACGATGCTCAAGGAAGTAACGCTTTAACTCTTGATTCGACATGGCAGCGTAATTAACCTGTCTCATCAAAACGCCTCCCCATCAGGTATGCTTCTAAAGTTCGAGGTTCTCCTGAGATGAATGCCAAAAGCGGGCAACACTGATACGTTTTTTGTCCTCTTCAACTCGGTAAACAACTCGGTATGGCTTCAGTATCAGTTGGCGAATATTGGGACTATCAAACTCAGGCACCTTCTGCCCTTTGAATGGAAACTGGCTCAACTCTTTGGTCTTGCCAAGGAGACGCTGACCCACCTTTCTTGCAGCGTCTGGATTGCTCAAAGAAAGATAGCGAACAATCGTCTCTAAATCCCCGACTGCTTTTGGAGAGAGGATTACAGTGTAGTCCATGCGTCCATCATTTTCTCGACGGCTTCAATCGATACGCCTTGCCCTTGATCGATTTCAGCCAAACCCTCTTTAACCCCAGCAATAAACTCAATCTCTCGAAGGATTTCACGGAGTGATACTTCCGAGGGAAGACGCTTTAGAAGTTCAATCACTGCTTCTTTGTCGCTCATTTCAGTTCGCTTATTAAGTCTTTGGACAGCCCAGATTCTAACGCATACCTCACACAGACGTATCTAGTGAATGCTTTCAAAGATTGCAGATGGTCTTGGACACCCGTTTACCTATTTGCTCAGCGTTTTCAGGTATTGTTAACGACTCCTCCGGTGAAGATTATTTTTTTGCAAAACTATACCCCAACAACCTAACATGCTTGTTCAGGGGAAATCACGAGCAGGGCGATGTTTCAGCCGCACAAATCATCCTACTGGTAGTTTCCCATTCAGTTGAAGCAATTGACAAAGCTACTGCGCCGGGGTCAGCACTTTTTCCGTGACGGCTTCAGGATTTGCTTCGGGTGAGTCTTTCTCGGATGGCGGGACAAGCTGCCAGAATTTGGGCAGGTATTCTGACCAGTTTGCCAGGATAATTTGGGCTTTTTGGCTCCTTGTGCGATCGGTGTGTGCCTCAATCAGCTCTTTCAACTGTTGCTCTCCGGCAGGCGCAATGACCCGCTGGGCTTTCACAATCTCCGGATTCACTTTGGTGGGGAAGCTGCCGTCTTCGTCCAGGAAGTAGGCTAAACCGCCCGTCATCCCTGCACCGACGTTGCGCCCCGTGTGACCCAGCACGACAATCACGCCGCCTGTCATGTATTCGCAGCAGTGATCGCCTGCCCCTTCTACGACTGCCTGCGCCTTGGAGTTCCGCACGGCGAAGCGTTCACCTGCCTGACCGTAGGCAAACAGAGTGCCACCCGTCGCGCCGTAAAGACAGGTGTTGCCAATAATGACGTTCTCGGAGGGGTTGTAGGTAGCGGCAGCAGGCGGCACGATGATGATATCGCCACCGTGTAAGCCTTTGCCCACATAGTCGTTTGCCTCACCTTCTAAATAGAGCGTCATACCAGGAAGGTTAAAGGCACCAAAGCTCTGACCCACACTGCCTTTGACGTGAAGCGTGATGTGCCCACCAAAGCCGTTATTGCCGTATTGACGCGCGAGCGTGCCTGCTAAACGAGTGCCGATCGTTCGATCGGTATTGACCACCTCGATCGTTTTGGTCACGCTGGTCTGGTGGGCGATCGCCGCTTGCATGTCTGGATCGCTCAAGAGTTGGTCATCCAGCACGTAGCCATTGCTGTGTACCGCTTCATGCACTAACCAGGCGCGATCGTCCCGCGTATCAGGCAATTGCGTCAGGCAATCGAGGTTCAGGCGTTGGGTTTTGGGAATTTTGGCTCCATCCCGCACTTTCAGCAGATCTGCGCGACCAATGATGTCATTCAAGGAGCGGTAGCCCAGCTTTGCCAGCAGCGATCGGGCTTCTTCGGCAATAAAAAAGAAGAAATTGACGACCTGTTCCGGTAGACCAGGGAACCGTTTGCGTAACTCATCGCGCTGACTGGCAACCCCAACGGGGCAGTTATTGGTATGGCAAATACGCGCCATAATGCAGCCTTCGGCAATCATCGCAATGGAGCCAAAGCCAAACTCTTCACCGCCCATCAGCGCTGCCATCAGAACATCCCAGCCTGTTTTAATGCCGCCATCGACTCGCAGCAAGACACGATCGCGCAGTTCGTTCTGCATGAGTGCCCGGTGGACTTCGGTTAGCCCTAATTCCCACGGACTGCCTGCGTGCTTGATCGAACTCAGCGGTGAAGCACCTGTGCCGCCATCATGACCCGAAATCTGGATAATGTCGGCGTTTGCCTTGGCGACCCCAGCCGCTACCGTGCCGATGCCCACTTCTGCGACCAGTTTGACTGAGACTTGTGCCTCCGGGTTAATTTGGTGCAGGTCAAAGATGAGCTGTGCTAGATCCTCGATCGAGTAAATGTCGTGATGGGGTGGGGGCGAAATCAGCGTGACACCAGGCTTCGATCGGCGCAGCATCGCAATATAAGGACTCACTTTCGGTCCCGGCAATTGTCCGCCTTCACCGGGCTTCGCCCCTTGAGCCATCTTGATTTCAAGCTGCTTGGCGCTCATCAAATACTCTGGGGTGACACCAAAGCGACCGGATGCCACTTGCTTGATGGCAGAATTTGCGGTGTCACCGTTTCGCAAGCCGTTGAGGTGCGGAAACACGGGAGAGTGCCCCTGTCCATCCACGTCACTTAACGTCTGGAAGCGCGTGGGGTCTTCGCCACCTTCACCAGAGTTAGATTTGCCACCAATGCGGTTCATGGCGATCGCCAGCGTTTCGTGTGCCTCCCGCGACAACGCGCCTAACGACATGCCACCCGTGCAGAAGCGCTGCACAATCTCACTCGCAGGCTCTACGTCCTCTAACGGAATGGAAGGGCGATCGCTCTTGATGTCCAGCAAATCTCGTAATGCCGTCAGCGGACGCTCTTCCAGGTACTTTTGGTACAGCGTGTAATGGTCGTAACTTTTGTCTGCGACGGCTTTATGCAGATACTTCGCCATCTCCGGGCTGTTCATGTGATACTCGCCGCCCGGACGATAGTTGAAGAAGCCGTAGTTTTCTAGCTTCTTTCCATGGAGTTCGGGGAATGCCCGCTGATGAAAAGACACCACTTCTTGCGCCAGATCCGCCACGCTCAAACCGCCCAGACGAGAGGCAGTGCCAGAAAAGCCGAGATGAAGCAAATCGCCGCCAATGCCGATCGCTTCAAAAATTTGGGCACCGTGATAGCTGGTTAAGAGCGAAATGCCCATTTTGGAGAGAATTTTGAGCAGCCCGTCCTCGATCGCCTTGCGGTAATTACCTTGCGCTGCCGATAGCGTGATTGCCTTAAGCTTGCCCCGCTCCATAAAGCTCTGGGTTTTGGGGTCAGTCCACCATTGGCGCACGGTTTCTAGCGCCAGGTAGGGGCAAACCGCACTGGCACCATAGCCAATCAGGCAGGCAAAATGATGGGTACTCCAGCACTGGGCCGTATCCGCAATCAGCGAGGCTTTCATGCGTAAGCCCTGCCGAATCAGGTGATGATGCACCGCCCCGATCGCCAGTAGCGGTGGAATGTAGGTGTAGTCTTCGCCCAGGCTAATTGCTCCAGTGTGACTTGCTCGATCGCTCAAGATCAGAATTTTCTTGCCTGCACGAACGGCTTCGGCAGCATGTTGGCACAGGGCAGTCACGGCTCGCTGTAACCCATCCGGTCCTTGCGAGAGTTCAAACAGGGTAGAAAGATCAGCCGTTTCAAAGCCAGAGTGACGAATCTGATCGAGTTCGGCATCGCTCAGCACGGGCGATTCCAGCTTGAGCAGATGGGCGTACTTAGAACCTTCTTCAAGCAAATTGCCCCGCTCTCCCAACTGAATGGACAGCGACATGACCAGCTTTTCCCGCAGCGGATCGATCGGTGGATTTGTCACCTGAGCAAACCGCTGTTTGAAGTAGTCGTACAACAGGCGCGGCTTCTCTGACAGCACCGCCAGGGGAATATCATCCCCCATGCAGAAGGTTGGCTCTTTGCCCTGTGCGCCCATCTCCTGGATGATCATTTCCACATCTTCTGCCGTGTAGCCAAAGGCGGTTTGATAGCGCAGCAAGTTCCCGGTGGGAATGTAGGGCACATTCTCGGCAAAGGGCTGGTGCTTGAGGTCATAGCGATTTTGCTTGAGCCACTCACCATAGGGCTTTGCGCTGGCAACCCGCTGCTTGATTTCCCAGTTTTTCTGGATTTCGTGCGTCTCTAAATCAACCGCGATCATCTGCCCCGGACCCAGGCGACCTTTCTCGATGATGTCCGCTTCAGGCAGATCGACCACACCTGCTTCAGAAGCCACAACAATGTAGCCATCTCGCGTGATGCTATAACGAGCGGGACGAAGACCGTTGCGATCGAGCGTGGCACCCACCACCTTTCCGTCACTAAACACCAAGAGCGCCGGACCATCCCAGGGTTCCTGGATGCCGCTGTAGTACTCGTAGAAGTCAACAATTTCAGGATGATCCGCCAGGTCAGGCTGATTTTGGTACGCTTCGGGCACCATGATCATCAGCGCTTCTTGAGGACTGCGACCCGATCGCACCAGCAGTTCAAAGACGTTATCGAGGTTGGCAGAATCACTATTGTCAAGGTTAACGGCGGGTTTCAGGTCAATGAGCCGATCGCCCCAGCAGGAATGCTCCAGATCGGCTTCCCGCGCCATCATCCAGTTAACGTTGCCCAAAAGCGTGTTGATTTCGCCATTATGACCGAGCAGGCGCATCGGCTGTGCTAGGGGCCATTTTGGCAGCGTATTGGTACTAAAACGACGGTGATACACCGCAAACGTACTCATGTATTCCGGCTGCTTAAAGTCGAGATAGAACTCACCCAGAATCGCCGATCGCACCATGCCCTTATAAATAATTGTCCGGTTTGAGAACGAACAGATATAGAGATCAGCGACCTCATTTGGCAGAGCAGCCTCCTGAATTTCGGCGGGTGCCGCTGCATGGGCACGTTTGCGGGTCAGGTAAAGCTGCCGTTCCAGTGCTTCGCCTTCTTGCTGCGATCGCACCAGAACCTGCTCAATTTGCGGCAGATTCTCGCGAGACTGTCTGCCTAAAAGGGTCGGTAACGTCGGCACAACACGCCAGCCCAGCACCGTTAACCCTTCTTCTATGGCAACCCGCTCAAACACCCGACGGGCAATGACGGCAGCCTCTGCGTTTGCGGGTAGAAAAACCATCCCAACCCCGATCTGAGCCGTGGTGGCTACCTGGATGCCTTGCTCGGTAAACCATTGATGCAACAAATCCCAGGGAATGGCGGTCATTAAACCAGCCCCATCGCCTGAGTCCTGGTCGGCGCTACAGCCACCGCGATGTTCCAGGCAGGTCAGTGCTGAGAGTGCCTTCTTAATGAGATCGTGGCTTGCGCGCCCCTGGCGATCGGCGATGAAACCCACACCGCAGGCATCCCGTTCCTCGACCAACCAGCGCTGACCAGCATACCCACCTGTTTCCTGATTCTGATCGTGATTCACAATTGTTCTATCCATGAGATGGCTCGGTTTCGTTTTTGTCAAAAGGTGTGGTGTGATTGCTTAGCGCTGATCTGGCACTTTCGTTGCAAGTCCAATAGCAACTCTTTAGGGCGATCCTCAGAGTAGAGAATGCCACCCTATTCTTTCAAAGTATCCAAAATCTGTATACGGGTACGCTCTAACAGCTAGATCACCGCCAACGCTTGACCGTTTCAAGTGGCAATGCGCTTCAGTGAAAGTGTGTAAGTGATAAGGCACTGTCGATCGCCAGCAGTCATTGCAGCGCACGGATGATCACACTCCGATTCTACATAGAATCTGGGCGGAGCGGAGACTAGCCAGACTTTACCCATCGTGCATGATCCAGCCAGTACCGTCGCTGCATCGGTCATCGTTTCCTAACATGCAGTAATCAGTATTCTGCCTCAATGCCTTGCGTGAAAGTCGCAGTTGGGAGGAGGTATTTTCTCAACTCTGTACATGCTTTCTGGTACCGTTCAATTAAATCGGCTAACTCCTTACTGATTCCAATGCGAACGATCGTCTGTTGCTAAAAACGCCTGTGTTGAAACGTGCTATGAACCATCAGTGCCAACTATTTGAGCCTGCGATCAACCACTGGAAAACTCGACTGAGGGCTACCCGCTGGCTCCTGCTAACGGTAGGGCTGCTTTGCCTCAGCGGAGTGAATCTGCCCATTGAGACTGCGATCGCTGCGCCAAAACGGAGCCATATGCCCATGCAGCGCGATCGTCTCAGCCAGGTGCCTCCCCTTCCTGTCCAGAATCCATCGGGCACACAAATTCTGCTGAATGGTCGCCCCTTGTCTGTTAGTTGGGCGCAATGGGCAGCGAATGGACAGCGCTTTGGCATTACAGATGCGGGATTGACGCAAACGATCGGGGTCGAACTCCTCAACACCGCCGATGCCACAAAACAACCTGTGCAGTGGTTTTCTGACCCGATCACTGCACCGCTGAACCTTGGCACTCGACTCACAGGAGCCTTACGCTACCTGGATATTACTGATCTGGCGCAGCGATCGGGCTGGCAATTGCAACCGAACGGTGCCATCCTCCAAATCACCTCACCACCAGCAGCCGTTACAGCCATACGGCAGGGCAAGCAGCCCTGGGGCGATCGGCTCGTGCTGGAACTCGATCGCGCTACTCCCTGGCAGGTCGATCAACAAGATGAGCAAGTCGTTTTGACGCTGGATGCCCAAATTGCCGCGACGGTGTTGCAAAGCTTTAAATCGGTGGCAGGCAATCGACTTAATGCCATCAGTATTGAACCAGGCATCAATCAGACGCGCCTTCGACTCACGCTTTCCAGTTCCTTGCGTCCGCGAGTATGGAGCTTACCCAATCCCAATCGGCTCATTGTGGATATTCGTCCAGATGCGGTGGTCGATCGCGACATTCTTTGGGCACCAGGGCTCCGCTGGCGAGCGCAAACACTTACCTTGGGAACTGCCCGATTTCCTGTCATCTGGCTAGCCGTTGATCCCCGCCAGCCTGGAGTCAGTCTCAAGCCGATTCTGCCAAACCCTGGCACACTCATCGGCACCGCTCCCCTACTGCGGACTGCCCAACAAGCTCAGGTTGCAGCAGCCATTAACGGTGGATTTTTCAATCGCAATAATCAGTTACCGCTTGGAGCCGTGCGGCTAGATGGACGCTGGCTCTCTGGTCCTATTTTGGGGCGGGGCGCGATCGCCTGGAATACCACAGGCGACGTGAAATTTGCCCGCCTCACCCTCCAGGAAACTCTCACAACACCGAACGGGCAGCGGCTACCGCTTACCCACCTCAACAGTGCCTACGTGCAAGCAGGCATCGCTCGATACACTAGCGGTTGGGGTGCCACCTACAGTCCCTTTACAGATAACGAAATTCTGGTCACGGTGCAGAACGATCGAGTCGTCAACCAGCAAACGCTTGGAGGTGTTGGTAGCAGTACCATTCCCATACCGCCCAATGGCTACTTGCTTGCCGTGCGATCGAATCGCAATGCCGCCGCTCTGCTGACAGTTGGAACCTTGTTGAAACTAGAAACGGCTGTCACCCCGCCCGAATTCAGCCGTTACGAACAGATCATTGGCGGTGGACCGCTTCTCCTTCAGAACCGTCAAATTGTTTTAGATGCCAGGACTGAACAGTTTAGCAACGCGTTTGCGATCGAGAAGGCAAGCCGTAGCGCGATCGGACAGACCGCAGATGGCAATCTCCTCATCGCTGCCGTTCATACCAACCTGGATGGTACTGGAGCCACCCTGACCGACATTGCCCAGATTATGCAGCAGTTGGGTGCGGTCAACGCGCTTAATCTCGACGGGGGTAGCTCTACCACGCTATACCTGGGTGGACAACTGCTCGATCGTCTACCTCGCACAGCAGCGCGTGTTCATGATGGAATTGGCATCGTTGTCCCGCCAGGTCGCTAAAGCTGCTATTTGGCATTGCTTGTCGCTATCCATTAGCAATGGTCTATTTTTATACCTTTACATCTAAATTCTGTAAAGCTTACGTGTGTATTCAGTTAAGCCTGTTGATACGAGCTTAACAACGTCTCGGAATTTGTTAAGGTGATCGTCGTCGGTCTGTTCATGGTCTGGCAGCACTCCACTGATGTTGTGCTTACCCATATGCAGACCTGTTCCCTGGTTTGTAGTTTCGTCTGAGCATCATGCATGGAAACTACCTACCACATTAAACGTCTTGATACCTTGCAGTAGAAAACCTCTCAAAGAGACAGCAATCATGGTTCAATCCCAAGAAAGCCTTCAAAGCTCTTCCCTGGCTCTGCCTCTTGCCAGCGCTCAAAAAACAGTCGCAGCCACAGAGTTAAGACCTTGGGGGTCTTTCACGATTTTAGAAGAAGGTCGAGGCTACAAGATTAAGCGCATTGAGGTGAAGTCTGGTCATCGCCTGAGCCTACAGATGCACCATCATCGGAGTGAACACTGGATTGTCGTTTCGGGCACAGCAAAGGTCGTCTGTGGCGATCAGGAGCATGTTCTAAGCAGCAACCAATCTACTTATGTGCCTCAATGCACAGCTCATCGGCTAGAAAATCCTGGTGTCATTCCACTCGTCTTAATTGAAGTGCAAAACGGGGAATATCTAGGAGAAGATGACATTGTGCGGTTCCAGGATGATTACGCCCGTGCCAAATAGTTAGTCTCACGAGCAGCAATTCGCGGTTTGTGTCAACCTTAATGTGTGTCATCAGGCTTTGTATTTTCAAAGCCACTCAAATTTTCAAAGCTACTCAAAGCGCTTCACCTTAGGGCGCGTCATCAATTAGCTCCAAAATCTTGCGGTATCAGCATTGTCGCGCCCGCCCCAACACACCAGGCTAGGGGCTAGAACCTTTTCTAAGAGGCATGTGTAGTTGTAATTGATGATAGCCCCTAGCAATCCTATCGCCTCAGATTGCTGTAGTGTAAGCTCAGAGTAGCTTTCTTTTTTGACTCGGAGATGATACACCTCAGCCAAGCTGCAATCAGCGAAATTCTGCGCTTGCGAGCAAAGCGAAACGATCCTCAGCTATTGTTTCGCCTCGGCACTCAGCCCAGCGATTGCCTGCCGCTCTCCTACGTCATGACCTTTGAAACGGGTGTACAACCAGATGACGAGGTATTTAACTGTAGTGAGATTCAGGTTGTCATAGATGCTCAGAGCCTTCTAGCCATCCGAGGACTCACGTTAGACTATTCAGAAGATCTAATGGGGGGAGGTTTTCGCTTTCACAACCCCAACGCTGTTAAAAGCTGTGGGTGTGGAAACGCCTTCTCATTGAGCGAGTCAACTTGAGCGAGTCAACCCAGCGAGTTCATCCCTTGGAGCCACTCAAGCTTGCAGCGTAAAAATCTTGATTCAGGTCAAGCTCAAATTTTAGGTTGACATTAACCAGAACTTGTCGGTACTATTAGAGTTTGTAAAAAGTTAGTCAACCGCACCGCACGCGCCTCATCATGCCCACTATTCAGCAACTCATTCGTACTGAGCGTCAGAAAACGCAGAAGAAGACCAAATCCCCCGCTTTGAAGAGTTGCCCTCAACGCCGTGGTGTTTGCACGCGAGTTTATACAACCACGCCTAAGAAGCCGAACTCGGCTCTACGCAAGGTCGCCAGGGTTCGGTTAACGTCTGGTTATGAAGTTACTGCATACATTCCAGGGATCGGGCATAACTTGCAAGAGCACTCGGTTGTGATGATTCGGGGTGGTCGTGTGAAGGATCTGCCTGGTGTGCGATACCATATCATCCGCGGTACCCTGGATACGGCTGGCGTTAAGGATCGTAAACAAGGTCGTTCCAAGTATGGAGCGAAGCGCCCTAAGAAGAGCTAGGCGTTTTACACTTCTAAATGCTATCTCCCGATAGCCTACTTGCAGCGTTATTTTTGTGTTTGACGTGGTCTCCTGTTTCAGTGGGCTACTGTAGCACCCTTCTGTTAGAAAATCTGATTCCATTGGAAAATCTGATCGGCTAGACTGTCAGTCTGGTCAATGCCCTCTTAGTGTTTATTGCGCTAGTCCTTCACGTTTTACTTTTCAAGGTCTACACTTTTCAAGGTCTACTATGTCTCGTCGCACTTCCATTCAAAAACGCACTGTTCCCCCTGATCCGGTTCACAACTCTCGACTGGTCAGCATGATGGTTCGACGCATTATGCACCACGGCAAGAAGTCGGTGGCTTCTCACATTATTTATGATGCGTTTGAAGCCATTGCTCAGCGCACAGGAGCTGATCCGATCGAGGTTTTTGAACGGGCCGTCAAGAATGCGACTCCCCTGGTAGAAGTGAAGGCGCGCCGCGTTGGGGGTGCCACGTATCAGGTACCGATGGAAGTTCGCTCCGATCGCGGTACTGCGTTGGCGCTGCGTTGGTTAATTCAGTATTCTCGTCAGCGCCCGGGGCGCACGATGGCAAGCAAACTCGCCAATGAGTTGATGGACGCTGCCAATGAAACGGGAAGTGCCATTCGCAAGCGTGAAGAAACGCACCGCATGGCGGAGGCAAACAAGGCATTCGCTCACTACCGTTATTAGGCTCTCTGTGCGGGAATCACCACCCTCAATTCCACTGAGAAAGTATAAAATCTTAATAGATGCACTAGGTAGTAACGACTGCGGCAGAGACTAAGGAGGTAGTTGTGCCACGTACCGTTCCGATCGAGCGAGTCCGCAACATTGGGATCGCCGCTCATATTGATGCTGGCAAAACCACAACGACTGAACGGATTTTGTTCTATTCCGGTGTGGTTCATAAAATTGGAGAGGTTCACGAAGGAACCGCCACTACCGACTGGATGGCGCAGGAGCGGGAGCGTGGGATCACGATTACGGCGGCGGCGATCAGTACCAGTTGGAAGAACCATCAGATCAACATTATCGACACGCCGGGACACGTAGACTTCACGATCGAAGTTGAGCGCTCAATGCGCGTTTTAGACGGTGTGATTGCGGTGTTCTGTTCGGTTGGCGGTGTTCAGCCCCAATCTGAAACGGTTTGGCGGCAGGCTGACCGCTACAAAGTGCCTCGGATTGTGTTTGTCAACAAGATGGATCGCACCGGAGCGAATTTCTACAAAGTTTATGGGCAAATTCGCGATCGTCTGCGTGCAAACGCGGTGCCCGTTCAACTGCCGGTCGGCAGTGAGAATAACCTGAAAGGGATCGTTGATCTGGTTCGGATGCGTGCCTTCATTTACAACAACGATCTGGGAACCGATATCGAGGAAGTAGACATTCCTGAAGAGATGAAGGCTTTGGCGGCGGAGTATCGCTTGAAGCTAGTTGAGTCTGTGGCGGAAACTGACGACACGCTGACAGAAAAGTATCTGGAAGGTGAGGAGCTAACGGAGGCTGAAATTAAAGCGGCTCTCCGTAAAGGAACCATCGACGGCACGATCGTGCCGATGCTGTGTGGTTCTGCCTTCAAGAACAAAGGGGTTCAACTGCTGCTGGATGCCGTCATCGACTACCTGCCTGCCCCCATTGATGTTCCCGCCATTCAGGGGCATCTAATGGATGGCACGATCGCTGAGCGTCATGCGGACGATGAAGAACCGATGTCTGCGCTTGCCTTCAAAATCATGGCTGACCCCTACGGTCGTTTGACCTTCATTCGGGTGTACTCCGGCGTGCTGAAGAAAGGCAGTTACGTTCTGAACTCGACAAAGGATAAGAAAGAGCGGGTTTCTCGCTTGATTATTCTCAAGGCGGACGATCGCACTGAAGTCGATGAAATGCGGGCGGGTGATTTGGGCGCGGTGCTGGGTCTCAAAGAGACCTTCACGGGTGATACCATTTGTGATGATCATGCGCCCGTCATTCTAGAATCGCTCTTTATCCCGGAACCAGTCATTTCCGTAGCGGTCGAACCCAAGACAAAGCAAGATATGGAGAAGCTGTCCAAGGCGCTCCAATCTCTGTCTGAGGAAGATCCCACGTTTCGAGTCAACGTTGATCCCGAAACGAACCAAACGGTGATCGCTGGGATGGGTGAACTTCATCTAGAGATCCTGGTCGATCGCATGTTGCGGGAGTTCAAGGTTGAAGCGAACGTTGGTGCGCCTCAAGTCGCTTACCGGGAAACTGTGCGTAAAGCTGTCAAGGCAGAAGGTAAGTTTGTTCGCCAAAGCGGTGGTAAGGGACAATATGGTCATGTCGTAATCGAACTTGAGCCAACTGAGCCAGGTAGCGGCTTCGAGTTTGTCTCGAAAATTGTTGGAGGTTCTATACCCAAAGAGTACATTAGTCCAGCAGAACAAGGGATGAAGGAAGCTTGCGAATCGGGCATCCTGGCTGGCTATCCTGTCATTGACCTGAAGGCAACTCTGGTCGATGGGTCTTATCACGATGTCGATTCGTCTGAAATGGCGTTTAAGATTGCGGGTTCGATGGCAATCAAGAGCGCTGTGATGAAGGCTTCACCCGTTCTGCTAGAGCCTATGATGAAGGTTGAAGTCGAAGTTCCTGAAGACTTTTTGGGACCCGTCATGGGTAATTTGATTTCGCGTCGAGGTCAGATTGAAGCACAGGGAGTCGAGCAGGGGCTTGCCAAAGTAACCACAAAGGTTCCACTGGCGGAGATGTTTGGATATGCTACAGATATACGGTCAATGACGCAGGGTCGAGGCATATTCACAATGGAGTTTAGCCACTATGATGAGGTGCCTCGCAGCGTGGCTGAGACGATCATTGCTAAAAGTAAAGGGAACGCATAATCAGGAAGAGGAATAAGTAACTCATGGCACGTGCAAAGTTTGAACGGAATAAACCCCACGTCAACATTGGAACCATTGGTCACGTTGACCACGGTAAAACAACGCTGACGGCTGCAATTACAATGACCCTCTCGGCTTTGGGGCAGGCAGCAGCTAAAAAGTACGATGAAATCGATGCAGCACCCGAAGAAAAAGCGCGGGGCATCACGATTAACACCGCTCACGTTGAATATGAGACGGCTGATCGTCACTATGCACACGTCGATTGTCCCGGACATGCTGACTATGTGAAGAACATGATCACCGGCGCGGCTCAAATGGATGGCGGCATCCTGGTTGTGTCGGCTGCTGATGGTCCCATGCCTCAAACGCGTGAACACATCCTTCTGGCAAGACAGGTCGGCGTACCCCGGCTGGTGGTCTTCCTGAACAAGAAGGACATGGTGGATGACGATGAGCTTTTGGAACTGGTTGAACTGGAGGTACGTGAGCTGCTTAGCTCCTACGATTTCCCTGGTGACGATATTCCGATCGTGGCAGGTTCGGCGCTACAAGCGTTAGAAGCCATGACGGCTAACCCCAAAACCAAGCGTGGCGAAAACGAGTGGGTGGACAAGATCTACGAATTGATGGACAACGTTGATTCCTACATCCCAACTCCAGAGCGTGACATTGACAAGCCGTTCTTGATGGCAGTGGAAGATGTGTTCTCGATCACGGGTCGTGGAACCGTTGCGACTGGTCGGATTGAGCGGGGTGAAGTCAAGGTTGGCGACACCGTTGAACTGGTTGGTATTCGTGACACGCGTTCGACGACTGTAACGGGTATCGAAATGTTCAAGAAGAGCCTTGAGAAAGGAATGGCTGGCGACAACGCGGGTGTTCTCTTGCGCGGTTTGCAAAAGGATGACATTGAGCGGGGCATGGTCATTGCCAAGCCCAAGTCGATTACACCCCACACCAAGTTTGAATCTGAGGTGTACATCCTGAAAAAGGAAGAAGGTGGTCGTCATACGCCCTTTTTCCCTGGCTATCGTCCTCAATTCTACGTGCGAACCACGGATGTGACGGGTACGATCAGCGACTTCACGACGGATGAAGGCGGCGAAGCCGAAATGGTGATGCCCGGTGATCGCATCAAAATGACCGTTGAACTCATCAACCCGATCGCCATTGAGCAAGGCATGCGCTTTGCCATTCGTGAAGGTGGACGGACAGTAGGGGCGGGTGTCGTTGCCAAGATCTTGAAATAGATTGCCCTAGTAGGGACGTTACATGTAACGTCCCTACAGCAGTCGTGAACAACAGTTCTAGAACATCACCCTCTAAGAAATAGCGCTGATCGCTGACGGCTATCAGTCAAACAGAACCTTGACAATTTAGGCTTACTCCAATGGCAACTATTCAGCAGCAAAAGATTCGCATTCGACTGAAAGCATTCGATCGTCGGTTACTTGATACATCCTGTGAAAAGATCGTAGACACGGCTAACCGGACGAATGCGACTGCGATCGGTCCGATTCCCCTTCCCACGAGACGACGCATTTACTGCGTCCTTCGATCGCCACACGTAGACAAGGACTCTCGTGAGCATTTTGAAACCCGTACCCACCAGCGTATTATTGACATTTATCAGCCGTCCTCAAAAACGATCGATGCGCTCATGAAGCTGGATTTACCAGCAGGTGTGGATATTGAAGTGAAGCTCTAAAAGCGGTAAATAACGCCTTGCTGTCGCTGTTAAGGTGATACATGGTCAGTAATGACTGACTCCGTGTTTGTACAGGACAGCAAACGTTTCTCTGCTATTTTTTATACCCCAGTAGCCGTAATAATCCTGATACGGCTGCCCCGCTTCAGTCTAGATACGGTACAGTAGAGGAAGAAGTACTGTCTCTGACTTGATAACTAATGGCACCTTCTTCATCGATCGCGGTTCGAGAACTCCCTCTTTTCCCCTTACCTGAAGTGGTTTTGTTCCCAGGGCGACCTTTGCCACTTCATATTTTTGAGTTTCGCTATCGAATCATGATGAATACGATCCTCGAAGGTGATCGACGCTTCGGCGTTGTCATGTGGGATCAGGCTCAAGGTAAACCTGCTGCGATCGGTTGCTGTGCTGAAATTATTGAATTTCAACGGTTGCCAGACGATCGCATGAAGGTGTTGACGCTGGGGCAGCAACGGTTTCGCGTTTTAGAATACGTTCGAGAGAAGCCGTATCGGGTTGGCTTGGTGGAGTGGATTGAAGACCATCCTCCCGAAACCGATTTAGATCCGTTGGCAAGCAATGTGTCGCAATTGCTTCAAGATGTCGTTCGTCTTTCGGCAAAGCTGACGGGACAGGAGATTGAATTGCCGGAAACGATGCCAGACTTGCCGATCGAGCTTTCTTATTGGATTGCCAGTAATCTCTACGGTGTAGCCGATGAGCAACAAGCCCTGTTGGAACTACAGGATACAGCCGCACGCTTAAACCGCGAAGCGGAGATTTTGACATCAACGCGGAACCATCTTGCGGCTAGAACGGTGTTGAAAGATACGCTGGACGATACATTGTCCTAGGGCACGTTATCAATCCAGCTCGAAACCTTTGGTATCAGCATTGCCGCGCCCGCCTCGACACACCAAGCTAAGGGCTGGAACTCTTGCTGTAAGCAATGTGTAGTTGTAATTGATGACAGCCTCTAGCTTGGTCGTTATAAGGTTCGGTTTCATCTGTACCATCTGGTTCCTCCTAATCGTATGCGGCTGACGGCAAGTATCTCTATCCTTGCCATTAACCGTATTTTTAGTATCGATCTATACGTTTGCGTAAAATTACTTAGCGAGAACTTTAAACAACCTACGGGAGCGCATAAAGTTTCCGCGAAATGACGGGCAACCATTGGGCATAACCGAGAATCCACGGCTATCGTTGGGTGCATGAGCTGAAATTCTCTTGGTTACTACTCCCAGTTAAGGTTTACTTATGCAGAATGTCCTTGTTCGTCCTCAAACTGCGGTTCTTCAACCCTCTGGTTCTCTTCATTCTGGGAACGTAGTCACATTCCAACATGAGTTGAATGCAGCCATCCTGTCTGAACAGCATTCGAGCCTCGTGGTTGACATGGCTCAGGTTGAGTCGATCGACAGTGACGGTCTGATGGCGTTGGTCTCGGCGTTAAACATGTCGCAACGCTTAAATAAGCGTCTGAGCCTTTGCTCCATTTCGCATTCAGTGCGGATTATTTTGGAACTCACTCAACTCGATCGCGCCTTTGAAATTCTGGAAGGACGCGCTCTACTCACCGAAGCATTGGCTTGAGTAACGCTTGTCTCAGCTATCGTCTATCTGAACCTAAGCTTGCTTGTAGATGTAGTGATTGGCCAGCGAGATGCGCTCGTTTAGTGTGTCGGCTGGTTTTGTTCTTTGAGTCCGACCCTTCTTGCAACCGTTCATTTAAGTAACATTGCTATACTGACCAGTGCCAGGATTGACTCAGGTACTGGATGTAGGAAGGAGTTCGCCGTGACGGTTGCTGTTGATGCGTTATTGACCCCAGACATTTTGAAACCAGCCCGCTATCTGGGCAACGAGCTGGGCGCTGTGCATAAGCCCTGGGATGCAGCGACCGTCCGCTGGGTACTGACGTATCCAGAGATTTATGAAGTGGGTGCTTCTAACCTGGGGCACATTATCCTCTACACCATTCTGAATGCTCAGCCTCGGCAGTTGTGCGATCGGGCTTATTTGCCTGCACCGGATCTGGCAACGAAACTGCGGGAAACGCAAACGCCACTGTTTGCCGTGGAGTCACGTCGATCGCTCATTGACTTCGATATTTTGGGCTTTAGCCTGAGCTATGAGCTTGGAGCAACGAATATTCTTGAAATGCTGGCGCTGGCAGGCATTCCGTTGACCTGGCGAGAACGGCAACAGGCAGAACACTGCCGAGACGCGGAGACGCAGAGCAACTTTGCAGATGGTTCACAATTAGCGCTTAAGCAACCGACTCACGCGTCCTATCCACTCATTTTTGCAGGTGGGCAGACGGCAACATCGAACCCTGAACCCTATGCAGACTTCTTTGATTTTATGGCGTTGGGCGATGGGGAGGAACTGCTGCCCGAAATCGGGTTGGTGTTGGAAGAGGGCAAGACAGCCGGATTGAGCCGAGAAGCCCTTTTGCTAGATTTAGCTCAAATACCAGGGGTGTACGTTCCTCAGTTTTATGAGGCGGCACTGGATGGTTCGGTTCACCCCATCCGATCGGAGGTGCCTGCCCGTATCTTGCGGCGCGTTGCCGATCCGATGCCTGCCTATTCTGTCGGGTTAGTGCCCTATGTTGAAACGGTACACGATCGCCTTACGGTAGAAATCCGCCGAGGCTGCACGCGGGGCTGTCGGTTTTGCCAGCCAGGAATGCTCACCCGTCCAGCGCGGGATGTAGAGCCAGCAGCGGTTGTAGATGCGATCGAGCAAGGAATGCGGGCAACGGGCTATAACGAGTTCTCGCTGCTGTCGCTGAGTTGTTCGGACTATCTGGCGCTGCCTGCGGTGGGGCTGGAGATTAAAAAGCGGCTGAAGGACGAAAATATTTCACTCCTGTTGCCAAGCCAACGGGTCGATCGCTTTGACGAAAACATTGCGAACATTCTGGGTGGTACACGCCAGTCTGGGCTGACCTTTGCACCAGAAGCGGGTACCCAGCGGTTGCGGGACATTATCAACAAAGGCTTAACGAATGAAGAGCTTTTGCGAGGGGTGAAAACCGCCTGGGAACAGGGGTGGGAGAAGGTCAAGCTGTATTTCATGATTGGGCTTCCAGGCGAAACGGATGTCGATGTGGTGGGCATTGCGGAGACGGTGCGCTGGCTGCAACAGGAGTGCAGTGCCAAGGGTCGCAAACGGCTGCACTTTAACCTCACAATTTCTAATTTCACACCGAAGCCACACACGCCGTTTCAGTGGCATTCGGTTTCAACGGCTGAATTTGCCCGCAAGCAACGGCTGCTACAAGACGAATTTCGTCGCCTGCGCAACTTAAAGGTCAACTTTACCGATGTCCGCATTTCGGCAATGGAGGATTTTGTGGGCAGGGGCGATCGTCGTCTGTCCTCCGTCATCCGGCGCGCCTGGGAACTGGGTGCCGGAATGGATGCCTGGTGGGAAAGCCTCGATCGTGCGTTTGGGGCATGGACACAGGCGATCGCTGAATCGGGACTGGATTGGAAATATCGCCAGGTTGAACGGGGCGAGTGGAATGTGTTTGAAGAGAAGGATAAAGGCTTAAGGATAAAGGATGAGAAGGAGCTTAAGCCTTTATCCTTTATCCCTTATCCTTCCTTCGACGCTCCTCTCCCCTGGGATCATCTAGATACGGGGATTGATAAGCAGTGGTTGAAGGATGACTTACAGCGGGCGCTAGAGGCTGCTACCGTGCCCGACTGCTCATTTGATGGGTGCTCTCATTGTGGGGTATGCGGCACCGATTTTGGGCATAACGTGGTGGTACCACCTCCCGCTATGCCGCCGTTTGCCGGACATTTTGTGCCCAATCAGCAGCGGGTGCAGCGGGTGCGGGTCTGGTTGGGCAAGCAGGGTGAAATGGCGCTGGTGAGCCATCTTGATCTGGTGCGACTGTTCGATCGCGGGGTGCGACGAGCCGCCTTGCCGATCGCGTTTACAGGCGGGTTTCATCCAGGTCCGCGCATTATTCCTGCCAGTGCGCTACCGCTGGGCTGGACGAGTGCGGGCGAAATTGTGGATTTTGAACTCACGCAACCAATGGAGTTGGCAACCTTCCAGGCAAAATTAGCCGCCCAGCTTCCGGCTGAGATTCCCATCTACCATGTAGAATCTGTGCCAGTGAACGCACCTGCTGCCACGCAACTGCTAGACCAGGCAGAGTACGTGATGACCGTTGGCGTTGCAGGTGATGAAAGCCCGTCTGTGGCGCTGCCGTCTCTACAAGCGTGGCAAGTATGGGTAGACAGCATCCAAACTGCCGATGCCATCTGGTTTGAACACACCACGAAGTCCGGCAAGGCGCAGACCATCAACCTGCGCGATCGCCTCTTTCACTTAACCATAGATGCGATCAACGATGAAGCGTCGATCGCCCTTCGCTACATCGGCAGCCACCGCAACGATGGCACGTTGCTACGCCCCGATCACGTCATCTACATGCTGGAACAGGCTTCTGGTCAGGCATTGCAGTTGCTGCACGTACATCGCGATCGACTGGTTTTGGCAACACCGGAAGATTGGGTGAAGGCAGAGGGCAGAGGGCAACAGGCAGAAGGCTAAAAAAGGCAGTAGGCAGAAGGCTAAAGGCTAAAAAAGGCAGTAGGCAAGGAAGTTTTTGGTTTTTAGTAGGAGTCAGGAACAGCTCATCACTAACAACCTTAGCGAAGCCATGCCGTAGCTTGTTTCTCGAAGAGTAGGCTTTACAACTAACAACTAACAACTAACAACCAACAACTGGTTCTACTCCTCACTCCTCACTCCTCACTCCTCTCCTCTTCCAGTTATCGATTCTTCAACTTTAGTGGCAGAGAAATCTGTACACGCTATAATGCAACTCAACAGAGGCTGCTGCGGGTTGAAGACTCTTAGGAGTACCGCCAGTGATCAGCACTTGGTGTTGAATGCAGCTTTCTTAGCCAGACTTCCCGTTCATTTTTACAGAGCTTGATGCCTTCTCTTGTGAGCAGGTATTGAGCTGATTTAGTCGATCGTTACTTCAGTGGTCTTTGCCATCATTCACAATTTTGAGGCTGCTAGAGACAGCGTTGCCTCAGAATCAGAAACGCTTCGCAGTCATTGCGTCATTTTAGAGCCTACACGCTTTAGAGCTTACACACTACGCAGTGGCTTATCTGCACGAGCCGCGAGGGGATTGCGCACTGACTTCTCCCGCAGCCGCCAACTTTTGAGGAAATTGAATGTCTAAGCAAATTGTGATCGCAGAGCAGCATCGGATTGCTGCGGTTTTTTCGGAAGATCAAATTCAAGAATTGATTGTTGCGACGGGTAGCCATCAGGTAAGCGATGTCTACCTTGGGATTGTCGAAAACGTTTTACCCGGTATTGATGCGGCGTTTGTCAACATTGGTGACAGCGAACGGAATGGGTTTATTCACGTTACAGATTTGGGTCCCTTGAAGCTGCGCCGTATGGCTGGCTCGATTACCGAATTGTTGGCTCCCCAGCAAAAAGTGCTGGTGCAGATTATGAAGGAGCCGACGGGAAATAAAGGACCACGGCTGACGGGCAATATTTCGCTGCCCGGTCGCTACCTGGTACTGATGCCCTACGGCAAAGGCGTAAACCTCTCTCGCCGCATTCGGAATGAGAATGAACGCAATCGACTTCGGGCACTGGCGATTCTGGTAAAGCCTGATGGCATGGGAATTGTGGTTCGCACTGAAGCGGAAAACATGCCCGAAGACGCCATCATTGAAGACCTGGAAGCGCTGCAAAAGCAATGGGAATTGGTGTTGCAAGAAGCCAAGACGACTCGTGCACCAGCACTGCTGAATCGGGATGATGATTTTATTCAGCGGGTGCTGCGGGATGTCTACAGCGCGGATGTCAACCGTATTGTGGTGGACTCTCACACCGGGTTGAAACGGGTGCGGCAACAGTTGACCAACTGGGGTGGGGGTGAATTGCCACGGGGGGTGTTGATCGACCACCATCGCGATCGCGCTCCCATCATGGAGTATTTCCGCATCAATGCCGCCATCCGCGAGGCACTCAAACCGCGAACCGATTTGCCCTCTGGTGGCTATGTCATTATTGAGCGGACAGAAGCCTTGACCGTCATTGACGTGAACTCTGGCTCGTTTACGCGCTCTGCCACTGCCCGTGAAACCGTACTGTGGACGAATTGTGAAGCCGCAACAGAAATTGCGCGTCAGCTTCGGTTGCGTAATATTGCTGGCATCATCATCGTTGACTTTATCGACATGGATCAGCGCCGCGACCAACTGCAAGTGCTGGAACATTTCAACAAAGCGCTGCGGGCAGACAAGTCGCGACCGCAGATTGCTCAATTGACTGAACTTGGATTGGTAGAGCTAACGCGCAAACGCCAGGGCAAGAATATCTACGAAATTTTTGGTCGTCCCTGCCCAACGTGCGGTGGCTTAGGTCATCTGGTGCATTTACCAGGAGAGAGTGATACAGCAGAAGGCGACATTGTGGAACGTCCGGCGGCTGTTTCACTGCGAGACTCACGCACCGTCGATCGCGGAGGGCGCGGACGTGGACGCGATCTCGTTCTGCCTAGCCCACTCAGTATCCCTGAATCAACCTGGGAAGACCGCAGCGAAGACCTGGACGATACCGATGATATGCAGGAACTGGGTCTGAACCATCCCAGCTATCAGGAGCTTGGGGGTAATAGTCGCCGTCGCCGCCGTCGTCGTCCCGGTGAAGATGGTCGTATTGAAGGGCGACCCGAAGGACGTTCTAGTAGTCCACCCTACCCCAGCGCACCCACGCTCAAGCTTGATCTTGGCAACGAGGGGGAACCCTCGATCGCAACAGACCTACCGTTTAGTGGGCGCTCCGATCGCCCAGAACGTCCGGCGCGAGGGCGTAGTAGTCGAGGTCGAGGCAACCGCGACAGCACTGCACCAGAATTTCTGCCCAGTCGGGATGCTTCTGCCAAGGACGTGGGAGCCGTGCCAGACTCAACCTACGGACAAGAAGCGACTTCAGAGATTGGCTATCCAGAAGAACGGCGTGGTCGATCGAGACGCGAATCCTCACGCCCACCTCAAGAGCCACCAGAAGTCATTTCGGTGGAAATGTCACCCGAAGAGCAGGAGGTCTACGCCTGGATGGGCATTTCACCGCTAGTGTTATCAAATCAGGAGGTGAAAAACCCGAAAGCCGCCATTATTTCAGTGGTTTTACCAGGAGAAGCCCCCCTTGCAGCAGCAGAACCCGAACAAATGTCGCTGCCAGACCCCATAGAAACCGCTCCCGCAGAAGCCACTTCTAGAGAGCCAGTCGTCGTATCCTCCAGACCAAGGCAACGAGTGATTGAGCGTGACGTGACAAATGAACCAGAGCCAGCCCCCCCGCAGGTTCAACCTGATGTAGAGGCAGCGCTCATGTTAGAGTCAGCCGCTGTAGAGACATCAGACATAGATTCCGCCAATGGAAATGACACGCCTGTGACTCGCCGTCGTCGCCGTCGTTCTTCGGCAACCACCTCTGACTAAGCGGTTACTGAAGAGCCGCGACATGGGCTTGATCAAGAAAGAATCAGCGCTTCATCCCAGATTGCAGGCTAGAGTCATCCTGAAGGAATCGTTAGCTACGGATTGATTTTGCGATGAAATGTGACAGCCAGCTTCAGAGACAGCAGCTAGAACTCACTACAGAATTTCAGTCGCACGCTTCGACGATCGTGGCGGGTGTGGATGAAGTCGGTCGAGGGGCACTGTTTGGACCTGTTGTGGCAGCGGCGGTGATTCTCTCGCCTGAGTCTGCCATGAATCTTGCTCAAGCAGGAGTCACGGATAGCAAGCTCCTGTCACCAGAACGACGGCTTGTGTTGGCAAAGGAAATTCTTGCTAGCGCTGTAGCGGCTCAGGTTCGCTATGCCTCTGTTTGGGAAATCGATCGCCTGAACATCTTGCAAGCCTCTCTTCTAGCGATGAAGCGTGCGATACTCAGGCTCTCTGTCGTACCAGACTTATGTTTGGTTGATGGTAATCAGCGGATTCCAGGGCTATCGATTCCGCAAGAAACGTTGGTGAAAGGAGATCAACGATCGTTGGCGATCGCGTCTGCCAGCATTCTTGCCAAAGTCTGGCGTGATCACCTCATCACGCGTCTGGCAAGCAAGTATCCTCAATACGATCTTGCAGCCAACAAAGGCTATGGTACCCCAGCTCATCGAGCCGCCCTGCATGTACACGGACTTTCACGCTGGCATCGCCGCTCCTTCAGCCCGTGCCGTCTAGATACAAAAGCAGAAGATAAACAGCTACTGCTCTAACGCCCTTGCCTGTATAGCCAATTTGACTAGCCAATTTGATCAGGCAAGTGGGCTGTTAGTGGGCAAGATGGAGGCAGGGACGGCTGGATCTGCTGAAGTTGAAATAGCCCACGCTGTATAGTCTGCTAACAGATGGTGCATCAAGCGTTGTTTCACCGTTAGCAAGACGCTTTTCAACAACCCGTTTGTGGTGGCTTCCAAAATTGGCTTGGGCGTAAACGTGATCGGGGGCGGCACATCAACCTGCACCTCGAGATTGACCCTGCCTCGTAAAATCGTTGCCCCATTACTCTGGTGCGGTTGCAATCTGCCCACCAAACTTAACTTAAATCGCTGGTCGATATAATCAATCCCTCGAATTTCACATCCAGTCGATTGCACATGCACGGTGCCATCGCACTCCGACCAAACATGTAGATCGACGATCGGCTGCATCGTCAGCATCATAAAATTTAAGGGTCGCATTTTCAAACGAAACAGCTCATCCCCAAGCGTCTCAATCTGGCTGGAGGCGGCTAAAGCACTCACTACCCGCTGAGGCTGGCGGAGATAGTGTTGAATGGGAATCGGCTGTTCTGAAACCGCCATTTCAACCGTCTGAAAGGCAGTGAAGCGACTATACATGGCTAAGCAACCCAGGGTTAAATAGGAGATTCGGATCTCAGTATTCCTTCTAATCTTAAACAAATATAAAGGAATTTTTCGTATTCTTTTCAGTAGATACACGTTCTATCTTATGACAGACTATTCTTGCAGAATTCTCATCAGAAATCTCATTTATCTGAGAATGGTAAGAAGAATTGTTGCTATGGTGAGGTTTAGTTTCAGGCGGTAAGGAGTAGCGCAATGATAGTCTCGATCGCCCACCTGGGTCCCTCTGGCACCCATACTGAAGCCGCCGCACTGCAATATGCCGCCTGGTTTACTCAAGCCACTGGTGAGGAGACTCAGTTGTGCCCTTACCCCAGCATTGCCCTGTCGTTACGCGCTGTGGCTGAAGGTGAAGTCACTGTAGCCGTTGTGCCAGTCGAGAACTCCACTGAGGGCAGCGTCGCCATGACATTAGATGGCTTGTGGCAAATTGGCAGCTTGCAAATTCAGTCAGCGCTGGTTTTACCCATTCGACATGCGCTGTTGTCCTATGCCACCACTACCGAAACCATCAAAACGGTTTACTCCCACCCGCAGGCGCTGGCCCAGTGTCAGGGCTGGCTCGAAACCTTTCTGCCTGCTGCCAAGCTGATTCCCATCAATTCGACGACGGAAGCGCTTCAGCATTTAGCAGAAGACTCCACGATCGCCGCCATCTCTTCCCAACGTGCCGCTCAGCTCTACAACGTGCCCATCCTGAGCGATGCAATCAATGACAATCCTGACAACAGCACCCGCTTCTGGGTTCTCAGTCAGCAGTCGTCTCCTGGTGGTTGCCACACGTCCCTCGCCTTCACCGTGCATGATCTTCCTGGTTCTTTGGTCAAACCACTGCAAGTTTTTGCCAGTCGTGGAATCAATCTGAGCCGCATCGAATCTCGCCCCGCCAAGCGATCGCTCGGTGACTACCTGTTTTTTGTCGATTTGGAAGCCGATGCCCGCACACCAGCAGTACAACAGACCCTAGCAGAACTCACCACCAGCACCGCAACGCTGAAAGTGTTCGGCAGCTACGACGTTTTACCGACGGGGGAGAGGGGAGAGGAGTAAGGAGCTGATCCAGTTGTTAGTTGTTGGTTGTTAGTTGTTAGTGCTGAAGCATTCCTAATTTCTTCTAAAAACTAAAAACCAAAAACTCTCTTGCCCTCATCCCTCATCCTTCTGCCCTTATCTACTCCCTACTCCCTGCTCCCTACTCCCACCTTCTGCCCTCTGCCTTCTGCCCTCTGCCTTCTTCTAACCTTACTCCCAACTCCCAGCTACAGAGGCTTCAACGCCAACACCCAAAAACTCTCGCACCAGCCGAAGGTAAGTTGGCGCATCTTCTAGCATGGGAAAGTGCGCCGTATCAGGAATGACGACGTATTGGATGTGGTCGTTCAACGCAGCGGCTTGTCGTCCCATTGCGGCGGGGATGATGATGTCACGATCGCCCGCTACTAGCAGTGTGGGTACTGTAAGGCGCGCAAACTCCTGGGGCATCACCTCGGTTGCCTTTTTGCTCACGCAGGTAAAAATGGTGCCTAAAGCTGCGTCATAATCTGCCATGAGAAAATCATTGAGGAACGAGCGGCTAATAGCTCCGGGTAGCGCACGGTGGAGAAAGCGCTGCATGAAGAGCCGATCGACAAAGGGTAGCCCATAAAGCCAGCGCGGTCGAAACTTAACCACGTAGCCGCCAAATTTGTAGAAGGCATTGAAGGCTTTTTCGTCGTACTCAAAAATGCCGCTACAGGTGAGAATGGCACGATCGACGCGATCGGCATATAAATTCAAAAAGAATGTGGCAACCGACGCACCCATCGAGTGAGCGTTTAGGTAGACACGCTGTAAGCCAAGCGCATCTAGGAGTCCAGCAAGATCGTCTGCGTAACTTTCTAGTTCATAGCTCAGTTCAGCCGCCGTCTCCTGTGGGTCAGCTAGAGGGGATGTTTCGCTGTTGGAGCGCGATCGCCCAAAGCCGCGCATGTCATAGAGTAGGCAATCGAAGCGATCGGACAATGCTCTAGCGGTGCTTTCCCAATACCGGGCAGAGCCGCCCCACCCATGCACAAAAACCAGCACGGGCTTACCAGAAGGTTCGGCATTTTCCGACGCTGTAATCCATTCGTAGTAGTGATTAAAGCCGCGAACGTTAACGTAAGACATTGAGGAAAAGAGTTGTTAGCGGTTAGTTGTTGGTTTTTAGATCTAACAACCAAAAACCAACAACTAGCAACTAGGCAGATTCAGGTTTGGGCAGCGATGAGGGATGGATAATGAGTTCGGCGGTCGATCGCTTCTCGACCATTTCGCGGGTAATGCTACAGCGGGTGACATCTTTCCGCGAGGGCAGTTCGTACATTACGTCCAGCATCAGTTCTTCAACAATGCTGCGGAGGGCACGAGCGCCTGTTTTGCGGCGGTAGGCTTCCTGGGCGATCGCGCGGATCGCCTCTTGCCGGAACTCTAGCGTTACATTGTCCATCTTCAGGAGCTTCTGGTACTGCTTCACCAGCGCATTGCGTGGTTCGGTCAGAATTGCCGTCAAAGCATCTTCGTCTAGTGGATTGACAACTGCCATTACAGGCACCCGTCCAATAAATTCAGGAATCATGCCAAACTTCACCAGGTCATCGGGTTCCATATGGCGCAACACGTCTGCTGTTCGCTTTTCTTTGGGTTGTGCTTCACCGGGTTGGATAAAGCCCATCGATTTTTTACCAATCCGCTGTTCGACGGCTTTGTCCAGCCCAACAAACGCGCCCCCACAGATAAAGAGGATGTTGCTGGTGTCAATCTGAATGCAGTCCTGGTAAGGGTGCTTACGTCCACCTTGAGGCGGCACATTGGCAACCGTGCCTTCTAGCATTTTCAGCAACGCTTGCTGTACGCCTTCACCCGAAACATCGCGGGTAATGGAGGGGTTTTCGCTTTTGCGAGCAATCTTGTCGATTTCGTCGATGTAGATAATGCCGCGCTGTGCCTCTTCGACATCTAGGTCAGCCACTTGCAGCAGGCGTAGAAGGATGTTTTCCACATCCTCACCCACATAGCCAGCCTCGGTTAGCGTTGTGGCATCCGCCACCGCAAAGGGTACATCCAGAATCTCTGCCAGGGTTTGAGCCAGCAGCGTTTTTCCACAGCCTGTAGGACCAATCAGCAGAATGTTGGACTTTTGCAGTTCAACGGGATCTTCTGCCTGTGCCTTGCCGTTGGTTTTGGATTGGGTGAAGCTCAGGCGCTTGTAGTGGTTGTAAACCGCGACTGAAAGCACCTTTTTGGCATCATCTTGACCGATGACATGCTCGTCCAGGTACTTTTTGATCTCGCGCGGCTTTGGAATCTGATTCAAGGACAGATTCGCAGACCGCGCCTTGCGTTTTTCAGGCGATTGCTCACGGCGCTGCACAGGCTGAGGAGCCGCCGCGCTGGAGTCAAACAGTTCTTCGTCCAGGATTTCGTTGCAGAGGTCAACACATTCGTCACAAATGTAAACTCCCGGTCCGGCGATGAGTTTGCGAACCTGCTCCTGAGATTTACCACAAAAGGAACATTTGAGATGGGAGTCGTACTTGTTAGGCATATCTACCTCTTAGTGAACGGCGGCAACAGCCTCTCCCGCTTTAGGAAGATTTTGTCTGGAAATGACCTGATCAATCAGCCCGTAATCCTTCGCTTCGATCGCAGACATAAAAAAGTCGCGCTCGGTATCCATCTCCACCCGCTCAAACGGCTGTCCCGTATGATGTGCCAGCAATTCGCTGAGCTTGCGTTTGTGGTAGAGAATTTCTTTCGCCTGAATTTCAATATCAACGGCTTGCCCTTGCGCCCCACCAAGTGGCTGGTGAATCATGATGCGAGAATTGGGTAGAGACATCCGTTTGCCCTGAGCACCTGCCGCCAGAAGAAACGCTCCCATGCTGGCAGCCAGACCAAAACAAATCGTCACGACATCAGAGCGCACTTGCTGCATGGTATCGTAAATCGCCATGCCTGCTGTCACAGAACCGCCAGGAGAGTTGATGTAAAGCTGAATGTCCTTTTCGGGTTCTTCAGCTTCGAGAAACAGCAGTTGAGCGACGATCGAATCCGACACCATGTCATCGATCGGAGTGCCCAGGAAAACGATGCGCTCTCTGAGTAGCCGAGAATAGATATCGAACGCGCGATCGCCCCGACCCGACTGCTCAACCACCATCGGCACGACGTTGCTGGGGTCGATCGAGGTGACATCCAGAGAGTTAAAGCTATTGATGGAGTAGTTAGGAGAGCGAGATACAAACATAGTCGGTGTGGTTGCCTGAATTCACTGTAAACCGGATCTTTGCACGTCTGCACAAGTGCTTGATGCATGAAGTCGCAGCCTATACCCAAACATTATGCCTTAACTCATCGAGGACTTGTGGGCACCCAGGCGAAATGCTCTGCTATTGTAGCCTGGGTGTTTCAAGGCGCAACGCCTTCCTTCCAGAGAATAGACAAAATGGTGTGCCAAACTGCTATTCCTGCTACTCAATGTCAGAGGATTCTGCTTTTGCCTTGCTTTTACGCGTTTTTTTCGGCTTTTCGGCTTCAACGTCGGGCGTTGCTTCGCTGTCAGCAGTGGTAGCAGGCACATCCACTGCATCAGGCGCGTCAGGCGTAGCTTCGTCAGGTGTTTCAACGACGGTCGATGTCACATCAACAGTGCTGGTAGAGGCTTCGAGATCAGGGGTGGCTTCAGTCTCGCTGAGTGCTTTAACATCTGGTGCTCCTTCAAGCAACGCCTCGTCTTCATCTGGTTTTGCTAGCGTCCCTTCCGGTACGAGTTCGATCGTGGAGTGTTCAATCAGCCAGTTGACGATCTTTTCCTTCAGCAGATCTTCTGAGACGACCGCTTGCAACCGATCGGGATCAATGTCTCGATCGCCCAGTTCTTTGAGCAGTTCGGTCGTTTTTGCGGTGACTTCTTCTGGCTCAACCTTGAGCGATTCGCGTTTGGCGACCTCGCCCAGGGCAAGGGTTCGTTTGATGCGATCGATCGCTTCTGGGCGCGATCGCTCCTTCAGCATGGGAATCGTGTCCTGGTTAAACAACCGCCTCACGTCAATGCCCTGGTTTTGAAGCTGCATCGCAGTCTGGTTCAAAAGATAGCTAAGCTCCCGTTCTACCAATGTTTCTGGCAGATCGACCTCAATGTGCTTCAGCAATTCATCTAGAATGACTTGCTCTTTGTTCGCCGTTGTTTTGGCTTCAGCTTCTTCGGTGTAGCGCGTTTTGAGGGACGATCGCAGCTCTGCCAGCGTTTCAAACTCACTCACTTCTTGAGCAAAATCATCGTCAAGCTCAGGCAGTTCCTTTTCCTTGATCTCTTTCAGCGTGATGGTAAATTGAGCCGCTCGACCTGCCAGCGTTTCTTGCGGGTAGTCTTCCGGGAAGGGGATGGGCAGATCTTTGGTTTCGCCAGGGTTCATACCCACAATGCCATCAATGAACCCTTCGATAAATTTGCCTTCGGTTAGCTCGACCTGAAAATCTTCAGACTCGCCGCCGGGAAACGGCTCGGGTTCTGCATCCGGGTCATCGCTGAGGAGTACACCTTTGTAGTCCACGATGGTGACATCGCCCAGTTGAGCCGCACGTCCTTCCACAGGAATTAGGGTAGCGGTTTGCTCCTGATATTGTTTCAGCACCGTATCTACCTGCTCCAGATCTGGCTTGATCTCTTCTGCCTGAAGCTGAAAGTCAGTGTACTGAGCAAGGGTGACATCGGGCTGTACATCCACTGAGGCGGAGAAGGTGAGCGCTGCCCCTGGCACGAACTGGCTAACCAGCTCTTCAAAGGACGATCGCAATTGATAATTGCCCAGCGCGTCGATCTTTTCTTGCTCGATCGCCTGCTTTAGCGTTTCGTCAATGAGTTCTTCTAGTGCCGTCGCTTTAAGCTGCACCGAGCCAAAGCGCTGAATAAGTACCTGGCGTGGCACCTTCCCTTTGCGAAACCCAGGAATATTGGCAGAGCGGGTAAATTTCTGAATCACCTGCTCGTAAGCCTTTTGAGACATTTCCGGCGTAATTTCGATTTCCAGACCAATCTGGCTGGCGGGAAGCTTTTCCTGGGTAACTTTCATCGGTATATTTGCTACAGACAATTACTTTAGTGGGTTGCTGGCTCGGTGGGTTGCTAGCTTGGCGCGTCGCTCAGGGGGCACAAAATCGCCCACTTAAATGTGACACAAACAGTCGAAACAGGCGATCGCATTCACTGCATCGCCGCAATATGTCATCGTAACTGATCCTGATCAAGGGTTACGCATTAGTTTAAGTGAATCTTAAAAATAGAACCACCATTGGGTTTACGAAAAATTTCGTTAGCACGCTGAAACTCCCTGGAGGCGTATGCTGAAAGAGAGGCTTTTGGATCACCTCGGAGGAAATTACGTTGGTTCATCCCTATCGGGTCGCCATTCTAGGAGCGACGGGTGCTGTTGGTACCGAACTTCTGTCCCTGCTTGAGCAGCGGGACTTTCCGATCGCCGATTTGAAGCTACTGGCATCCCCGCGATCGGCGGGTCAGACACTCTCCTTTAAGGGTGAATCGTTGCCCCTCGAAGCCGTTGATGACAAAAGCTTCAAAAATATCGATCTGGTGCTGGCATCGGCAGGTGCATCGGTATCCAAGACCTGGGTGAAAACGGCGATCGCGTCTGGGGTCGTTTTTATTGACAATTCCAGCGCCTTTCGGATGGATACCTCCGTACCGCTAGTGGTGCCAGAGGTGAACCCTCAAGCGGCAGCGACTCACCGGGGACTGATTGCCAACCCTAACTGCACGACCATTCTGATGGCGGTGGCGGTGTATCCACTCCATCAGGTGCAGCCCCTTCGACGCGTCGTAGCTGCAACCTATCAATCTGCCAGCGGTGCAGGGGCACGGGCAATGGAAGAGGTGAAAACGCAAGCGCAGGCAATTTTGCACGGGCAGGAACCTGTTGCCGAACTCTTTCCCTACCCGCTGGCGTTCAATTTGTTTCCGCACAACTCTGCCCTCAACGACCAGGGGTATTGCGAAGAAGAAATGAAAATGGTCAACGAAACGCGGAAGATTTTCGGTGTTCCTGACCTGCGGGTGACGGCAACCTGTGTACGGGTTCCCGTACTGCGGGCGCACTCAGAAGCGCTTAACCTGGAGTTTGAGCAGCCGTTTGATGTGGCACACGCACGCACCCTGTTGAGTCAAGCTCCGGGTATAACGTTGGTAGAAGACTGGCAGGCAAATTACTTCCCTATGCCGATCGATGCCAGTGGTCAAGACAACGTGCTTGTAGGACGCATCCGCCAGGATCTGTCTCATCCTGCCAGTTTGGAACTCTGGCTGTGTGGCGACCAGATCCGCAAAGGGGCGGCGCTCAATGCGGTGCAGATTGCCGAACTGCTGGTACAGCAGAATCTCATTCAGCCGTCGATCGCCCTTGCAAATTAGCGCCATTAGCGATTAGCTAATAAGCAGTACTTGTGATATCTGGCGAGAGATCGCTTCTGGTTGGCTATTAAGACACGACGCTAACAACCAACAACTAACAACCAACAACTGTACCCGTGTGGTGAATTTTGGACGAGTTTTAACTGCAATGATCACGCCGTTCAAGGACGATGGCAGCGTTGATTTTGCGATCGCCGCCAAGCTTGCGTCTCATCTAGCCGAGAACGGCACCGATACGCTGGTTGTCTGCGGCACAACGGGAGAATCGCCCACCTTGACCTGGGATGAAGAGTACGAACTTTTTCAGGTCGTGCAGCAGGCGGTTGCTGGAAAAGCAAAGATTATTGCCGGTGCGGGGTCAAACTCGACGCGAGAGGCGATCGCAGCAACCCAAAAAGCAGCTAAACTAGGGTTAGATGGTTCGTTGCAAGTCGTCCCCTATTACAACAAGCCACCACAGGAAGGGCTTTACCAGCATTTCAAGGCGATCGCGGAAGCTGAACCTGATTTGCCAATGATGCTTTACAACATTCCTGGGCGTACTGGGCAGAATATGCAACCTGAAACCATCGCTCGCCTTGCCACTATTAGCAATATTGTGGCAGTCAAGGAATCAACGGGTAATCTTGATCAAGCAAGTGAGATTCAACGTTTGACACCCACTGAGTTTGCACTCTACTCTGGAGATGACTCTATTACCCTGCCATTGCTGGCGATCGGTGGCACTGGAGTTGTCAGTGTTGCGAGCCATTTAGTTGGACCACAGCTTCAACAAATGATTCGTGCCTTTGAGTCAGGTCAGCATCAAGTTGCTACTAAGATTCATCTTGAGCTTTTTCCACTCTTCAAAGCCTTGTTTACGACCGCGAACCCGATCCCTGTGAAGGCAGCCCTGCGGTTACAAGGCTGGCAAGTTGGCTCTACCCGTCTTCCCTTGGCAGACGCTTCGACTGATTTAACGGCAGCTTTGAAGCCAGTAATGACACGTTTATCATTGCTTTAATCGCTCACTCTTCAGTCGCTTGATTGCCACAAAGTTTCTAGACAACTGAATAGACCACGACCCGCACTCACTTTCGTGCTAAGGACGTTCAACTGACTGGCGATCGGCAGTGCTTGTTGATTGATCAAGCCTCCGCACGGTTGTTGATCCAGTCAACCCTATGCTGCTTCGATGTAACCAGCTTTTCTAGAAAGCTTGCCGCTATCCCACTGCTGCTATCCCAGAACAGTTGCACCCTTGGCTGCACAGACTTTAATCTTTAACGTCTTTCTCAATCATCTCAACCAACTTTTTTACCTTTACACGTTCGATAAGGATGCCCATGACTCAAAACAACTCTTCACCCGCGCTGAAAATCATTCCCCTCGGTGGTTTGCATGAAATCGGCAAAAACACCTGCGTCTTTGAAATTAACGACGAGATTATCTTGCTCGACGCAGGGCTTGCATTCCCGACGGATGGGATGCATGGGGTGAATATCGTCCTGCCAGATATGACCTATCTGCGGGAGAACCGTCATAAAATTAAGGGCATGATTGTCACCCACGGTCACGAAGACCACATTGGCGGCATTGCCTTCCATCTCAAACAATTTGAGATTCCCATCATCTATGGTCCTCGCTTAGCGATGGCGTTACTTAAGGATAAATTGAGTGAAGCGGGTGTCACCAAGCGTACAGAACTCCGTACCGTCGGTCCGCGTGAAACCGTGCGACTCGGTAAATCCTTCTTTGTGGAGTTCATCCGTAACACGCACTCGATGGCAGATAGCTTTACAGTGGCGATTCGGACTCCAGTGGGTGTGGTCATTCACACGGGCGACTTTAAGGTTGACCATACGCCTGTGGATGGCGAATATTTTGACTTTCAACGACTGGCAGAATACGGCGAAAAAGGAGTTCATTGCCTGATCAGCGACTCGACCAACTCTGAAGTACCGGGAAGTACACCTTCCGAACGATCGGTCTATCCTAACCTCGATCGTATTTTTGCTCAGGCAAAAGGGCGCTTGCTGGTGACGACGTTTGCCTCGTCCGTCCATCGTATCAACATGATTCTCGATCTGGCGAAGAAGAACGGGCGGGTGGTATCAGTGGTCGGGCGATCGATGCTAAACCTCATCGCCCATGCCCGCACCCTGGGATACATCAAGTGTGACGACAATTTATTCCAGCCGCTCAACGTGCTCCAAAAGCTATCTGATGAGCATGTGTTGATTCTCACGACTGGCTCTCAGGGCGAACCGATGTCGGCGATGACTCGCATTGCCAACGGTGAGCATCGTCAAGTCAAGATTCGCGAGGGCGATACGGTCGTCTTCTCGGCAAACCCTATTCCAGGCAACACGATCGCGGTGGTCAATACGATCGACAAGCTCATGATGAAGGGCGCAAAGGTAATCTACGGCAAAGAACACGGCATTCATGTTTCGGGACATGGCTGTCAGGAAGACCAGAAGCTCATGCTGGGCTTAACTCGACCCAAATTCTTCTTGCCTGTGCATGGTGAGCATCGGATGCTGGTCAAGCATTCCCAAACGGCTCAGAGTGTAGGAGTGCCTGCTGAAAACATGGTGATTATTGACAATGGTGATGTGGTAGAGCTGACGGCAACCTCCATGCGAATTGCAGGTAAAGTGCCCTCTGGCATCGAACTGGTTGATACCTCCCGATCGGGTGTGGTGAACAACAAAGTGTTGAAGGAGCGTCAGCAGTTGGCTGGAGATGGCATTGTGACAGTCGCCGCCGCGATCGGCTGGACAGGTTCGCTGATGGCAAAACCACAGGTGCATTTGAGTGGCGTGGTGACTTCACTGGAGCGATCGAAGCTCCAAGCGTCCATTGAAACCGCTATTGGCACCACGTTGCGAGAGCGATGGACTGAATTTGCTCGCCCCGTTGGTAACGAAGGGCAGCTTGAAATTGACTGGGTGGGGCTACAAACACAGATCGATCGCGAGATTCAGCGGACGTTGCGACGTGACCTGCAAAGCAATCCGCTACTCGTCTTCTTGATGCAAAACCCTGAAGAGCCGCCTATCCGAGACGTAGCCCGCGATCGGCGAACGACTGCGATCGCCTCTTAGTTTGGTTGTGGTCTGAGCATGAACGCTGACTATAAAAGAGAAAGCGGGTCATAACTTGGTGACGACCCGCTTCGTGAATCGAAATTAAACGACAAATGCTTAGTTGTCCTCTGCAGCGATCTAGAGCGATCCACTTTCGCCACTACTCATGAATAAGGCAGGCTAAGCGCCTCAAGGCAGGTTGGGATGACCACTATTTGATGAAGGTGCTGTCTCAATCTAATCCGGTTGCTAAACGATGAAGAAACGTGTGCGTTTGCCCTACGATCGCCAGAATGAAGTGCTGGATCAGGTAACGGTTGAGCCTGTTTTGCTAACGACTGAAGCTCAGCCAAGCTATGTGCTTTTAGCTGCCGATCGTGATCAACAATTGGTCGATCGGCTGGTGCTACTGGAAGACTGTGCGTTTGGTCAGCTTGCTCAGACTGCATTGGAGCGATCGCAAATGGTCGGAACGGAGGCTTTTACAGCAGCACTTCAGCAAATCGCTCAGTCTCCGCAATGATGCGGGCGTTGATGAGGGAAAGATGCGATCGAGTGCCCAACTCATCGCAGGAGTGCAATGAAACCTGCTTGTTCAAAATGCTTGTCGTGGGTCAAGGCTTCCAGAATTGATCGTTGTTGCATGATGAGAAACGACGCACAGTCGGTATGGCTCCACGCTTGATCAAGGCGTTCTTCGTAAAGCTGTAGTGCGTTGCTGAATGATTCACTGGTTTGAGGCACAACCTCGATCGTGGAGTCAGTTTTGATATCCTGCATCAGCGCGACGGTTGTTTTTCTCAAGCCTGATCCCTTTCGAGAGAACGAGTTTAATACTTCTGTTAAGACCATTTCACTGGTAACGAGTTTGAGCGGTGCTAGAGAAGCAGAAACGACCGTTGCGTGATGATGCAAATCGTCGTCTGGATTGATCAGGGCAATTCAATAGCCTGCATCCGCAAAGACGGTTTTCATTCGTCCTGTTTCGGTGAGCCGTATAGATAGTGATCGACGTTTTTCGACAAATCTTTGGGCAGTTTCGCCCACTCTTCAGGGGATACCTGGGCTGAAATGTCTGCCACTCGTTCCCAGATGGGGCGCGAGTCAAGTGGTTGGCTTTCTTGCACAGGTTGGCTACTGGGTGCATCTGGCTGAGTCTGCTCAGGTAGTTGATTGGATGAGTCGGTCAGCAGCACGATGATTCTGACCCGACCGGGATGGGCAACCTGTAGCGGCTGATCCAATGCGAGTTGTCCGTAAGCATCGATCGTTCCGGTGGCTTCAATCGCTTGCATGAGTCTCAAACGGATGGGTTCTGCCCAAATTTTACCAGTGGGCAAGGCTTAGATTGAAGTTAGGAGTTTTCAACTCTAGCAGAGGGTGAGCGATGCTTACTTTACAGCTAACTGACGTGGATCTTGCTGAGGCGGATGCCAACCACCACGAATCCAGAGCCGACGAGCACGTTGAATGGAACGATCGTCATGATAATTGTCATTCATGTCTAAACGTTCTACAGTGGCACGTCCGATACTGGTAACGCCGACGATGAGTTGACCATCAGCAGACCAAAGGAAATGCTCTGACCATTGCTCATGTCTAGGGTTAAAGAGTCGCACAACGGCTTGAGTTTCAGGATCAAGACCATCTGTGAAGTTATAGCGGCGACCATTACAGCGATGGCAGGCAAGCGCAAGGTTATCCTCATTGTCGTTGCCACCGAGAGATTGAGGAATCAGATGATCAAGGGTGAATAGAGCGGTGCTGGCTTCTTCAGACGAGTGGCAATATTCGCACAAAAAGTTGGCTCGTTGGCGAATGCGCTGGCGCATGGAATGGCTGATGCTCATGACTCCGCAATGATGCGGGCGTTGATGAGGGTAAAGATGCGATCGAGTTCCGTAATACCTGCCAATTCAGCTTCTTCTTGCGCGGTCAGGGTATGGGCTTTTTGCTGGTCAATCAGCGCTTCAAGGCGAGCTTGCAGTTCATCGGTAAATTTGAACAGGTTGAGTCCACGAATGGTCTGAATCGTGACACCCGCTTCAACCCAGGAGGAGGGTTGCACCATTGTTTGAGTAATCATTTCTGCTCACTCGGCACGCAACTATTTCTCATCTTAGCGTGACCGATCGATTGACTCAAACCTCGGAGGTTTCATCAAGGATCAAGCAGCGTGTCCAACTGATTGGCTCAAACCTCCGAGGTTTCGACACCCCACCCCCTCAACCACCCCCACCAACCATCCGTCCCTGGCTGCATCGACTGCCGCGGCACCGGCTGAGCCGCAGGCGGACGAACGCCATCACACAGATGCTTGTCTTCTTTGCTCACATTGGGATTGTTCTGGAGGTAGTTATGTAACCAGCCACAGCCTTTTGCCAGCAGGTCATCCAGGTTCAGGTTCCACAGCTTCACGGTGGTGTCATCACTGCCCGTCGCCAGGGTCTTGCCATTGAGGCTGAAACTTACGCTACTGACACTGTCGCTATGCCCCTGGAGGGTTTGCACCTCGTGCCCCGTTGCCACAGCCCACAGCTTTACCGTTTTGTCCCAACTACCCGTCGCCAGCGTTTTGCCATCGGAGCTGAAACTCACGCTATACACACTGCTGCTGTGCCCTTTGAGCGTTTGCACTTCGTGCCCTGTCGGCACGTCCCACAGCTTCACCGTGTTGTCATCACTGCCCGTCGCCAGCGTTTTGCCGTCCGGGCTGAAACTCACGTTATGGACACTGCTGCTGTGCCCTTCTAAGCGGTTGCGCTCTTCCACCCCGTAGACCACCTGACGGAGCGCTGCAATTGCCCGCATCCGAGTATCGGGCTGTAGAGTCTTGCTCTTGGATTGCTCAAGCTGCTTGACGCGCTGCCCTGTTTTGATTGCTGCAATCAGTGACTCAAGCTCCAGATTGGATGTCAGCAAATTTTGAGCAGCGACACTCTGGAAGTTAACCTCTGCATTGATTTGCTCCTTCTCGGCGATGGCTTTAGCGGTAACGGCTGCTTGCCGCTGTTGCGTTGCGATCTCCGTCTGCGTTTGCGCTTCTGCCTGTCGCTGTTCGGCTAGTTTTTGCGCTGCCACTGCCCGTAACGTCTGTGCGGCTTCTGCTGCCTTCGCTTTCTTGGTTTGGTCTAACGCTTTTTTTGTTTGGTCTAACGCCTGTTTGGTATTTCGCTGTTCTGCTTTCACCTTATCTCGTTGCTGATCGGCTTCCCTGCTCTTGTTAACGGCAATCTGCCGTTGCTGCTCTGCCTCTTTTCTTTGAGCAACCGCCTCTTTTTTCTGACTGATCGCCTCCTGCTGGTTCTGAAACGCAACACCCGCCGCTCCCACTGCTACTAATGCAAAGGCACCCATACCAGCGGTGAACAATCGCTGTGTGCGACGATCGGCTTTCTGTCGCGCAGTTTCGGTCTTGCGGCTGGTGCTGATGTAGTCGCCTTGAAGTTCTGTGGGTCGTGGCTCCTTACTGGCTCCCTGGGCTAACCATTGCTCAGCGTCCTCCAGGTCATCGCCCCGCAGTAAAAAGCTCGGATTGCGGGTCTTCGTATCCCATTCGATCGCCCGTTCCAGCAGTCGGGTGTGCGCCCTGACATATTCCAGATCGGTGTCGATCGCGGTAAGCAACCCCTGGAACCCCGTGTCAAACTCATCCTGTTCTCGAAAAAACAGCCAGTTATGACGATTCAGCGCGTCGTGAGCAGGCAGGCTTTTGTCGAGCGTAAACCCTTCCCGATGCACGATCGGCACCAGGCGCTTGTGATTAGCCATAGCATGGTCAATCTCTTCGCGGCAAACACGAGATGCAACCGAGTCGGGGCTGAGGATAAACACAAAGGTCTGGGCACCTTCAATGCCGCGCTGAATTTCGTGCCACCAGTCCGCCGTGAGGGGAATGTCTTCCCAGTCCACCCAGGTATCGCGATCGTGGGCGTTCAGCGCTTCGTGAAGTGATTGGACAAACGCCTTGTCTTTGCGCGAATAAGAGATAAAAACGTCTGTCATAGCGTGCGTTCAACTATCAGCATGGTGATTTGAGCCAACCCAAATTTAGATGGTGACGTTGGCAAACGCATGAATATTCCAGATTTCTTCTTACTACAACAAATTCATCTAAACTTCCCTGGGCTTGAATGCCCAATTGCCGCTAGAGCGAGGTGCGGCGGTCGAAACCAGTAGTGCCACCGTCGAGAACGGCTGCACGATCGTCCCACCGAACTGTCGTTGCACCGTTGAGTACTGTTCAGCAAGTAGCTAGGTGGAATCAATTGTAGGATGGGTTAGCGATAGCGTAACCCATGCGGGCGTTGGGTTTCGTACCTTAACCCAACCTACATGGATCTTGTATTTAATTCGCCCCACCTACTTAGTACTGCTCAGTAACGTGTGCATTGCCCACCTTGCCAATGACTGAAAAGTGGCACATCAGTTTGCAACAGAGCGAAAACCGGAGGTCGTGGATGATCGATCGCTGATTCAATCCACTAGCTATCCGTTTCATCCGATGCTCATCCGCTGCTGATCATACTTCTCTGCCTCTACTTGCGCTCACCCGATCCTCACCTCGGTACAACCATTGGTTACTTCCGCACAGCCATTGGTGACTTCTGCTCAAGCGTTGGTGACTTACACTCAAGCGTTGGTGACTTCCGCTCAAACGTTGGTGACTTACACTCAAGCGTTGGTTAGTAACGATGAAGCTGTGGTTACTTACGGTAAAGCTGTGGTTACTTACGGTAAAGCGTTTGTAAAGTACAAGGGTGCGATCGCCACATCTGAGTAGCAGACAGCATGACCTGTAGGATGGGTTAGCGATAGCGTAACCCATGCTGTTAAAAGATTTGATGCGTTACGGCTACGCTTAACACATCCTACATCTAGTTCTGTAACGGTTGCATCAACCACATCCGTACACTACCGCCGTACAAGCACGACCCGATCGCCAAACTCTTCTCAGAACCCATACACAAGCTTGCGGAGTTCGCGGCTCTCAAAACCTTTACCTGTTAGCCATGCTGATCTTGTCCATCTTCTTTAGCAGGTTTGTATCTTAATGTCCCGCAAAAAACGTACCTCTCGGATGCTTGAAAACGTCGAACTCCGCTCTGCCGGATTGAAAGCTGTTGACCCCACGATGGATTTTGGGGATGTTCGTACCCTCGCCAACCTCACCGCTCAGATGGAACAACTCCGCGCCAAACTGGACGCGTACAATACCGCTCTCGCCATCATCGATTCCTCCAAAACCGAAATTGATACTTTGGAGAAGACCCTGGGCGACCTGGCAGACCAGATGTTGATTGGCGTTGCGTTCAAGTACGGCAAAAACAGCCGCGAGTACGAAATGGCAGGCGGTGTCCGTAAGAGTGAGCGCATTCGCCGAAGTACCGTAAGCCGTTTAAAGGCAAATGCAGACGAACAAACGAGCAGCAGCACCAGTGGACAAGCGGTTTAGTTGCCCAACGTAGGTGGTGTTCTAGAAATGTTGTTCACGATTTCTGTAGAGACGTTACATGTAACGTCCCTATCGATCGCCGACCACACGTTTGAAACACTACCGCCAGAGCGATCGCCCTCTGCCAAACGCTTCAGCAGCGCGATCGCCCAACGGCTCACAGTAGAATGGGTAAGCGAGGATTCATCCACATTGGCAATATGCAGTTGTAGAGGTGAATAATGCAGTCTCCGCCGTTGGATCTTTCTAGCGAGCCTTTGAACGCCGTGCTGTGTCGGCTTAAGCAACACTTGATTGAGCTGTATGGCGATCGCCTGGAGCAGCTTGTTTTGTATGGGTCACAGGCACGCGGCGATGCTACCCCAGACTCAGATATTGATGTCCTTGTGATTCTGAACGGCTGTGTCAATCCTGGTGACGAAGTTGCACGAACTGGAAAGCTCACAGCAGCCTTGTCACTGAATTATGGGGTTGTCATCTCGTGTGTTTTCATGTCTGTCGATCGCTATTGGACTGAGCAAAGCCCTTTACTCCTAAACGTTCGTCGTGAGGGCGTTCTGCTTTGACCCCAGAGCAAACTGCTTTAATTCGTAAAGCAGAGGCAAGCCTTCCAGCGGCTCAGCTACTGGCAGAACAACGCTTTTATGACTTTGCCGTTTCGCGTGCTTACTACACCATGTTCTACGTGGCATCGGCGTTTCTTCTCAGTAGAAAGCTTTCTTTTTCGAGTCACGCAGGCGTTATTGCAGCCTTCGGTCAGCAGCTTGCCAGAACAGGAGCCGTACCCGTTGAGTTTCATCGCTATCTCATTGAGAACCATCAGCAAGACGGAAAACGCCACAAAATTCGCGCCATTTCGTCCACTTCGTGCTACAACACTACTGATCCACAACTCTACTGATGGTGTAGACTGTGATCTCTAGATGCTACATCTAGCAAGCCCACCCCGTTTCAAAGAAGTGAGCGCTTAACCTATGGTTCGAGAACTTCATCAAGTTCGTGCCAATAGCCAACCAGCCAATCCTGCTCTCGTGCAGGATTCCGTCTTTCTGTCTGGGCAGTTTCCTGAAACCGCACCCACTGCCAATCCTGTCTTTTACAGAACTTACAGCCGTCGCATTGAGAACCGTCGTGAACCGCTTGCAGAAGTTATTCAGCGGACGACCGAAGGACTCGTGGCACTGGGTAAGCTGACGCGTGAAGAAGCCGACCTGATCCAGCACATGCAGACGCAGCTTAAGAGTATGCCTTCCGGTCGCTGGCTATGGGTGGGCGGTACAGACTGGATCAACAAGCCCGAAAATTTTTCGGGGGCATACAACTGCACCAGCACCAACGTCATCGACTGGCAAGCCTTTGGGCTGATGATGGATCTCGCCATGATGGGTTGTGGCACGGGCGCCATTCTGGAACCGCGCTACATCAATCAATTACCTGCCATTCGCAATCGGTTGCTGGTGAGTCTAGAAGGTGAGATTGGCACGACTCCTGCGGCTCAACGGCACGATCGCACCCAGACCAGCATTAACGGCAATCAAGTACACATTCTCGTCGGTGATAGCCGTCAGGGGTGGGTGCAATCGTACAAAACCTTGCTGGAGCTTTCCACCGACGATCGCTTTACCGATGATGTCTCCGTCACTGTAAACGTCAGCGATGTTCGCGCCGAAGGGGAAGTGTTGAAAGGCTTTGGCGGCATGGCAAACCCCATTCGCTTACCAGGGCTATACGAACGCTGTGCGGCATTACTGAATAAGGCGATCGATCGTCAGCTTACGTCTGTAGAATGCTGCCTGTTGATTGACGAAGCCGCTGCGACGGTGGTTGCTGGAAACATTCGGCGCTGTCTTCCTGAAAACGCGCTGGTGCATACCTTTAAGGGGTTAGTTCCCATCAAGGATCTCCAGGTGGGCGATCTGGTTCAGACTCCTCTAGGCTTCCGTAAGGTTGTCGATAAGTTTGATCAGGGGATTCAAGATGTCTATGAACTGGAAACGAATGCGACCCCACTGCGATCGACCCTCAACCACCGTCATGCCATTCTCAAAGATGCTAAAGGCGGCATTGTTTGGAAGCAAGCCGGGGATATTGAGACAGGCGATCGACTGCTGCATAATACTCAAATCCTTCCTGGCACCGTTACTCAGTTACCCCTCGATTTTACGGAAACTCGTCCTGACCAGAGCCGTACCGTTAAATCTTTAACCATCCCTTCCTTGACATCAGAGGTTGCCTGGTTAATTGGCTTCACTCATGGAGATGGCTATGTTGCGCTGGGACGAAATAAGCATAATAAGCCCTATGGTCGGGTTGAGTGGGCAATGAACGGACTGGATACCGTCAATGTGCCTCAACTGCAACATAAAATTGATGCTGCCCTAGCATTATTTGGGCTAACGGCTACTCACGGGACGGTGCGCGGCGAAAACAAGGCGAAATCAGTTTGTTCTTCCATCCGGTTAGCAGAATATTTCCAACGCTATATCAAGCAGCCAGGTCAACCGTTGCAGGTTCCCGCTTTTATTTTGCAAGGAAGCATTGATGTGCGATCGGCGTATCTGGCAGGGCTGATGGATAGCGATGGAGCCATCAACAACCGACCACCTCATCTCGTTACCACCGTCTACCGCTCCTTCGTCCAGCAACTAGGAGCCGTTTTGTCGAGCTTGGGTATTGCTGGGAGAATCACGATCGTGCGTCCGCAAGAAGTCCGGTGGCAGGTGAAGTACAATCTCACCCTCCCGGCGTTGAAGGAACGCTATAACGCGCTCATTGCGCCCCATTCTGCCAAAGGATTGCTCCGTCAGGGCTTAAAAATGTACGGTTTTACCGTGCCGGGTGTCTTGATGCGAGAAGCCTATACTTACAGTGAAATGCGGGATATGGGCTTCCAAGGGTCTCGCTCAGTGGATGCCAACTACGAGCGGTACATCGCTGAGTCGGAGGTTGAATTAGATATTCCTGTGACCGTGAAGGGCGTGGGAAGCTATGATTCCGTCCAAACCTACGATATTGAAGTGGAGGAAGCCCATTGCTTTTACTGTGATGGCTACCTGACCCATAACAGTGCCGGAATGCGCCAAGGCGTGAGTGATGATGCTGCCTTCGCCGTTGCAAAGGATAATTTGTGGCAGCAGGACGAGGCAGGCAACTGGCGCATTGACCCTGAGCGCGATGCGTTGCGGATGGCGAATCATACTCGCGTGTATCACCACAAGCCCACCGAGCGAGAATGTGTGGATGCGGTGCGCAAACAGTTCTACTCCGGTGAAGGTGCCATTCAATACGCACCAGAAGCGATCGCTCGCTCTAACCGTGATCTGCTCACCACGCCTGAACTCAAAGCTGACTTTCTCACGGCTTACAATCAGGGCGCTGCAACAGAATGGTTACAACAACACAATCCTGCGATGCCCCAGGATGAGTTAGAGCATCGGCTGGGACGCTACGGGCTGAATCCCTGCGGTGAGATCTTGGGTGCCGATTTTCACTGTAATCTTTCGGAAGTTCATCTCAACCAGCTTGATCCCCGTAATCTTGAAGAACAGGCAGATGCCTTCAGAGCGGCTGCACTATCGGTTGCGGCACTGCTAAATCATCACTTTGCCGAACCGCGCTATCAAACATCACGCGATTTAGATCCGATCGTCGGCGTTTCCTTCACCGGACTGTTCGATTTCTTCGTCCATGCGTTTGGGGTGGATTGGTTGCGCTGGTGGGAAGCAGGTAGACCTGATACCGTACCCGGTTTAGAGTTCAAACAGCAAGAGCAAACCTACCTGTCGCGCTGGCGAGAGACGGTGGAGCAAGCCGTGTGGGACTATTGCGATCGCCATCACCTGAAGCGTCCCAATCGCTGCACTACCGTTCAACCCGCTGGTACTAAATCCTTACTGACAGGAGCCAGCCCCGGTTGGCATCCGCCTAAAGCACAGCGGTTCATTCGCCGTATCACCTTCCGTAAGAATGATCCCGTTGCTTTAGCGTGTCTGGACTACGGCTACAGCATTGTGCCTTCGCAGTCAGACAAGGACGAAACTGGCAATCTGCTCAACGATCCGTTTGATCCTCGCTGCACGGAATGGTTGGTCGAAATCCCCGTCGAAGTGTCCTGGGCAAATTTACCCGGAGCGGACACGATCGCCATCGAAAAATTCTCTGCCCTCGCCCAGTTCGACTTCTACATGCAGGTGCAAACCTACTACACGGCACATAACACCAGCGCCACGATCGAGCTGACCGAAGCCGAAGTAGAACCTTTGGCACAGCGCATTTATCAAGCGATCGCCAACGACGAAGGTTACATCAGCGCCGCGCTTCTAGCTCGGTTTGATGCACCCTTTCCGCGTCTACCGTTTGAGAAGATCGACAAAGAAACCTTCGATCGCCGCCAGCAAGAGGTTAAAGCCAAGCAGCAAACCAACGACTTCTACGCCGCCCTTAGCCGCTACGACTCCGGCTTTAGTCTGGCGGAAGGTCCTGCTGGCTGCGATAGCGATAAGTGTATGTTGCCGGAGAAGAAGTGAAGAGGGAGTTGTTGGTTGTTAGTTTTTAGTTTTTAGAAGGAGTCAGGAAAGGCTCATGCACTAACAGCTAGCAACTAACAACTGCTTTAACTCAAAATTCTTCTACCCCTCTCTCCTCTCCCCTCTCTCCTCACTTCGAGATGAAATGCACCCAAAACTGGTTATCACCGCAGCACAGGTCATACACCAATCTGTATGAGTATGTCAGACCTGCGCCACTGGCGTAGATGTCGTAGTAGCTGTCGCCGGGACCGTTGTAGGTGAGTTCGCCGTAGGGATCATTCACGACGAATCCGTTGGCGTTATAGCCAGTGAAGACTACGATATGCCCGGACTCTGTGAAAAAGCCGTGGACGACAACGGGGTTGCCCTGAATCAGCCACTCTTTCACGTTTTCAAAGCTGGCAGTGGTTTTGAAGGTATCCTGACAGCCGTAAACCTGCACAATCTTTGCCAACACGTCGGGCACATGACGATCGAGTCCATTTGCCTCACAGTAATCCTGAAGTTCATCCGGGAAGCGCCGTTCAGGATGGTTGCGCCGTGCGCCCAGATACGCCAGACACATGGCGATCGAGGTGACATTACACGTCCCGTAGGGGTTTTCGGTATTGTCAAGCTGGTCGTAATACGGCACAGCTAGCTTCACCGCCTTGGGGAACACCACCTTGTTATCTTCTAAAAGCGCGCCGTGGCGTTGATAGATATACCAGGTGTTTTTGCCTTGAAAGCTTTGATCTGCCAGCGCCACCTTAATGTGATCACTGGCGGGCGCGTAGGAACTGACGTTGAGCAAAGTGCCTGCCTTCACAGATTGAAGCTGATCTGCCGCCAGCTTTGAGGACTGAATCGGCTGTGGTTTGAGGGCGGTATCGCAAAGAATTTTGAGTTGAGTCATAAGAAAGCACCTGTTTTAGTCAATGGGCTGCATTGAAGGTGAGGCAATATAGCAAAAGGCAGGAGGCAGAGGGCAGAAGGCAGAAGGCAAAATTCTACCCATCAGCGCGTTGACCACAATGGCGTGTCCCAACCAACCTGCATGCTGCTATAACAGCAATTCTCACTTGAGTAAGCCACAGGTTTGTCAAGACGGGTGTGGGGTGTGGCAAAGACAAATGAAAACGGCTGAAAAGTGGGGCGATCGAAGCACAGTATGGATGAACCTTAGCCTGCTTAACATCAACAGACCCATGCCTGTTTCCGGATGTCGCCTTCATCGTTGTTGTCATCCTATGTTAAGTCTGCCTAAACGATCACGCGGCTGATGCGTCCATTCACTTCGCGTTACAATCACCAGTAGAAAAGCTTTCAGCGGTTAGACATGAAAAAGTGATTAGCGGTCAGCTTTTGGGTGATTTAAAAAAAGGCTGAAGGTCGATCGAGCCAAGCGCGGACAACGATAGACTGCTCTCGATCGCTAGTAACCGAAAGCTGATAGCCGAAAACTGATAGCCGAAAACTGATGGCTGACCGCTCACAACAAAGGAAAGGAGCCTCGATTTATGTTTCTGGATGAACTCACCCCCGTTTGGAAAGAGCTGTCGCAACAGCCGATCGCGTTTTTAGGCGGCTTTGTCTCTGGTCTTCTCCGTCTTAACCTCTCTGAAGATCCCGTTAGAAGCTGGTTGGATCAGCAGTCAGGGGGCACGGGCTATACTTCAACGACTGGCTCAAACAACGGGAATAGCGGTGGACCAAAGTCGATTTCGATCGATTAGATTGCGAGTCTTTCGCATCAGTAACCCTCGATAGGTATCAGGGTTTTCAGAATGAATTAGGGAGGATGTGCTATCACCGGATCAATGGGGTTTTGTCTGACCCCTCCGCTCCTCAACCTGATGATTCGCCCATGACTATTTACGTTGGTAACTTGTCCTATCAAGCAACCCCTGATGACCTCACGGAAGTATTCGCTGAGTACGGCACCGTGAAGCGCATTTCGCTACCGACCGATCGTGAAACGGGACGGATGCGTGGCTTTGCCTTTGTTGAACTTGCCGAGGATGCTCAAGAAGATGCCGCGATCGCCGATCTAGACGGGGCAGAATGGATGGGTCGTCAGCTCAAGGTGAATAAGGCAAAACCTCGTGAAGATGCTCGTAGCGCGGCTCGATAGGTCGGTGCGATCGTTAGAGATTCACTCCCGGGGCTACAAAGGCTGGCATCAAGGCTTGCGCTGCCGAGCAGATTTGTCATGGATTCATCGACAAATTTAACCGTCAAATTTAACCTATCTGTGGCAATCTGTAAGGACAGAGACAAATGTGTTCTCCTGTCTATAGTGTTGTCCTGCCGACAAGCGTTATTACCAGCGTATGCAAACTCTGCCTAGCCCTACTGCGGTTTCCACTCCTGCGGCTGCTTTTACCGATACCTCCCTTCAACGTCGCCAAACCCGATCGGTGCCTGTGGGCAGTCTTGCGATCGGCAGTCAGCATCCCGTTGCCGTCCAGTCCATGATCAACGAAGACACGCTGGACATCGAAGGCTCGGTCGCTGCCATTCGTCGCTTACACGAAATTGGGTGCGAAATTGTGCGGGTGACAGTGCCCAGCATGGCGCACGCCAAAGCAATGGAAGAAATTCGCCATCGCCTGAACACCACCTATCAGAACGTGCCCCTAGTCGCAGATGTGCATCACAACGGGTTGAAAATTGCGCTGGAAGCCGCCAAGCATGTGGATAACGTGCGGATTAATCCAGGGCTATACGTGTTTGAGAAGCCCAAGAGCGATCGTATCGAATACACCCAGGCAGAATTTGACGAAATTGGTGAGAAAATCCGCGAAACGTTAGAACCGCTCGTTATTTCCCTGCGCGACCAGAATAAATCCATGCGGATTGGGGTCAATCACGGCTCCCTGGCAGAACGGATGCTGTTTACCTATGGCGACACCCCCGAAGGCATGGTCGAGTCGGCGCTGGAATTCATCCGCATTTGCGAATCCCTCAACTTCTACCACATTGAACTGTCGCTCAAAGCCTCCAGAGTGCCTGTGATGATTGCCGCCAATCGCCTGATGGTGAAGCGTATGGATGAGTTGGGCATGGCGTATCCCCTGCACCTCGGCGTGACAGAAGCAGGCGATGGCGAATACGGTCGCATCAAATCCACTGCTGGCATTGGCACGCTGCTGGCAGAAGGCATTGGCGATACCATCCGCGTCTCTCTCACCGAAGCCCCCGAAAAAGAAATCCCGGTTTGTTACGGCATTCTGCAAGCGCTCGGACTACGCCGCACGATGGTGGAATACGTCGCCTGCCCCTCTTGCGGACGCACCCTGTTCAACCTGGAAGAGGTGCTGCATAAAGTACGCGAAGCCACCAATCACCTGACAGGCTTGAACATCGCGGTGATGGGCTGCATTGTCAACGGTCCTGGTGAGATGGCAGACGCAGACTATGGCTATGTGGGCAAACAAGCAGGCTGGATCTCTCTCTACCGTGGACGCGATGAAATTAAAAAAGTCCCCGAAGCGCAAGGCGTTGAAGAATTGATTAATTTGATTAAGTCAGACGATCGCTGGGTTGATCCTTAGAAAAGGGAAAGTAGTTGAAGCGTTGGGTAGAATAAGCTGCTCTCAACTTGTAGACAACTACTAGCGCATGGTTATTTATCTGCTCCTCACTGCTCTATTAGCTCTACTTCTGTACATTACCTATTCTCGTCGGTTGATCGCTCGGCGAATTCGTCAACGGACCAGCAATTCAAGCTATCAGCCAGGGCAATCTGATCGAGACAGACAAGAGCGATATGCTGCTTATAATGCACGTTTATCTCACCAAGAAACTGTTGAGCCGACTGCACAGATATCAAATGAGCAATCCAGAGCAGAGCAGTATGCTGCCTACAAGTTACGTTCATTTCAGCAAGAAATTGGTGCTAGACAGCCCTGGTTTGATCCGAGATCACCGCATGATTTGAAGGTTACGACTTATCTAGAGCCGCAACACCCGATTGAAGTAGATACGATCGAGAATCTCCGCCTGAGCCAATCAGCTCTCTACGCCCCCCGCAACCAGTTTATTGTGTACCAACAGTGGGGAGAAAGACCAACAGAGCGCGATCGTGCTTTAGGTGTGCTGAGCAACCCTGTTACTGGTCGTATTTACTATGCGTTAACCGAGACTGCTGCCGTTGCAATAGCAGAAATTATCAGAGGCGGACCAACACGCAATCTAATGCTTCTTTGCACTACTTTTATGCCAAGTGCCATACGAGCATTCGTTGACACACTGACACAAAATGAAACGCCTAATGATGCGCCGCAACTGGAGTTTTTAGGTTTGTTCTGGTATTTTAGCGGCGACGATATCACTGACGAGCCAGAGCATTCAACCGATGTTGCGTATGCTGCCAATAGTCTCCGGCTCAAACGCTTAACAGTTCTAACGGGAGCATTTAACGACGAATGTGAAGATCTTTTAGTGGCAGGCTTGCAGCAAAATACAACACTTGAACATTTCGGCATCTTCCACAAGAATGAACTCCATAAATGGAAACAGATCCCGACCCCAAAAGTTGATGCTTTGATCAGTGCTAATCGCAATCGGTAGAGGTGGGAAGACTATTGGAAACTGGAGTTCGTTCTATGACTCAAGATCTGAATCAACTGACCAACGCTGAACTTAAGCAGGACATCTCAGTACACCGGAATAACGATGAGGCGTTTCATGAAGCGTTGCAGGTTTTGATGAGCCGACGTGACCCAAATGCTATCACCTATCCTTACCCTTACGACATGGCTGATCCTGAGCGTGAAGTCGAGGCGATTTTAAGGGAGAGAATAAGCCAGATTGAGCGGGATCAGGCAATAGATTAATCATTTGAGATCGCTTTTAGTCTGGGGTGAGAGCAGTCTTTGCAAGCATCTTGAGATGGTCGCAGATTGCGTTGCTTTAGCAGAGATATTCTGCCTCTTGCCAAAGACGTTGGCGGTAGAGCCGCTCAAACGCCATTCCCGGTTAGAAACTGGGAACGAGTCTTGGTCAGAATTTTTTCTAGCAGAAGTGACAGAAGGATAAAGACACAGGGTTGTGGGTCGTGGACTAAAGAACCTGAGTTTAGGATAAGCTGAAGCCTTTATGTCATCGTTGCTAAAGAGGCAACGTTGTGGGGTTAGTCGCACGATTGGCTCAATGCAGCGAAACGGATAAAACGGGACTGACGGGGCTCGAACCCGCAACTTCCGCCGTGACAGGGCGGTGCTCTAACCAATTGAACTACAGTCCCCCGGTGCCTTTTTAGAGGCGATCTTCATTGTGATGATCGGTGACGCTTTTGTCAAACATTTTTTGGAGGTTTCTCAAGGGATCTTAGGGCACTGACGCAGAAAGCGACTTTGTGATAAGTTCCACCCAACGTGGAGTGAGGGGTAGCAATGCACATTCGCGACGCAGTAGAAGCAGATTTAGCCACGATCGTAGCGATCTATAACTCAACGATCGCCTGTCATACCGTCACCGCCGATTTGGCTCCCGTTACGGTGGAAAGTCGCTTGCCCTGGTTTCGCGCGCATACGGCTGACAAACGACCGCTGTGGGTCATGGATGCAGACAATGAAGTCGCGGGCTGGCTGGGCTTTCAGTCGTTCTACTACGGGCGATCGGCATACGATATTGCCGCAGAGTTAAGCATCTATGTTTCGCCAGCGTATCGTCGGCAGGGCATTGGGCAGGCGCTTTTGAAGCAGGCGATCGCGCGCAGTCCATCTTTCCACATCAAAACGCTGTTGGGCTTTATCTTTGCTCACAACCAGCCCAGCCTGCGCCTCTTTGAACAGTTTGGCTTTCAGCAGTGGGGCTATTTGCCTGGGGTGGCAGAGTTTGAGACCATTCCTCGTGATCTGGTGATTGTGGGCTTACAGTTTAACGATCATTAACACTTCAGCCATACCGGATGCAGGGAAGATAACTTAGTGGTCTGACGATCGTTTAAAGCGATTCATCAGAGCGATCGTGGGGTGCTTTTGTCAAGTTTTATACCATCTTCAGGATCAGTGCTTGAGGCGTTGATCTGCTTTTAAAGACAACACGCCCTTACTGACATGCTCTAGCTGCGTCTTGAGTCATCACGTCAAGCGCCGCTAGAGTCCGTGATTGGTTCTATTCTCAAGGCACACTATGTCACCTCTGATTTCGCTTATTATCACAACCTATGACCGGGAAGCCTATCTCAAGGGCGCGATCGAGAGTGTTCTTCAACAAACGTTTACCGATTTTGAGTTGCTGGTTTGGGATGACGGTTCCGACGATCGCTCCGTTGCCATTGCCGATCAGTATGCCCAACAGGATGCGCGAGTGCGGGTGGTTGCGGCTGCCCATCGAGGACGGGTGCCAGCGCTGCGGGCGGCGATCGCCCATACGACAGGCACCTATCTCGGCTGGGTGGACAGCGATGACTTGCTGGCTCCAACAGCACTTGAACAAACAGTGCAGGTGTTGCAGCAGCAGCCAAAGATCGGAATGGTCTACACCGATTACCTGGATATGGATGAGCAGGGCAGCGTGATCAGGTATGGCGATCGCTGCCGTATTCCTTACTCCCAAGAGCGGCTATTGATCGATTTCATGACCTTCCACTTTCGCTTGCTGCGGCGATCGGTGTTTGAGCAGGTGGGCGGTATCAGCGGTGCCTCAGACTACGTGGAAGACTACGATCTTTGCCTGCGATTATCCGAAGCCACTGAGATTTGCCAGGTGAAGCAGCCGCTTTACTACTATCGCAATCATGCTGGCAGCGCGTCTCAGCAGTGGCGGTTGGAACAGGTGTTGCGATCGCGATCGGTCATTACCCAGGCGCTCAAACGTCGCGGCTTAGCAGACCAGTTTGCAGTCGAAGTCCGATTACCCGAAGGACGTTTTTTTCTCCGGCGCAAGGTGTCACCCACTCCTGCTACACCCGCCCTGGTGGCGAAGATGGGTTCTCTGCTGGCAACCCTGCCGTTGCTAGGACTGGCAACCGGGTTATCCGTCCGCGCTCAATCCATCACTGCTGCACCAGATGGGACAAATACCAGCGTGACCCTTAGCGGCGATCGTTACGACATTGGCGGCGGCACCCAATCAGGTACCAACCTATTTCAGAGTTTCCAGCGGTTTGGACTGTCCGCCAACGAGACGGCAAATTTTCTGGCGAATCCTCAAATTCAAAACATTTTGGGACGAGTTGTTGGTGGGGAAGCGTCCAATATCAATGGGCAACTTCAGGTGACGGGCAGCAACGCAAACCTGTTTCTGCTGAATCCGGCGGGCATTATTTTTGGCGCGAATGCCAGCCTGAACGTGCCTGCTTCGTTTACCGCTACAACCGCTACGGGTATTGGATTCGGAAACAACTGGTTTAGCGCGACTGGCACTAATAATTACGCTGCCCTTAGCGGAACGCCCGGTAGCTTTGCGTTCACGACCGACCAACCTGGTAGCATCGTGAACTTTGGCAATTTGGCTGTCACAGCGGGACAAACCCTGGCGTTACTGGGTGGCACGATCGTCAGCACAGGCACCCTCTCTGCACCCGGAGGACAGGTTCTTGCTGCCGCTGTACCGGGTCAGAGTCTCGTCAAGCTCAGCCAGCCTGGAAGCCTTCTCAGCCTGGAAATTCAGTCGATCACGCCCGCCCAGCCAGCGACCTTGCCACAGGTCTGGAATTTGCCGATCGCGTCCCTTCCTCAACTGCTAACCGGGGGCAGTTTGGGCAACGCCACAGGGATCAGCACAAATCCCGACGGCACTGTTGTTTTGACGGGTTCAGGCACCCCAATTTTGGCAGGTGATGGGGTCGTTCGCACCGCTACAGCTCAAACAGCCACCCTGTATGCCAGTCGCAACCTCACGCTGGTCGAAAGCCAGCTACAAACGACAGGCGACTTGAATTTACTGGCACGCGATACGGTGTTTATCCGCGATAGTGTTGCCAATCCGTTTACGGCAAACGCAGGCGGAAAGCTGACCATTCAGGGCGATCGGGGCATCGATATTCTGGCACTCAACCATTTGCAAACGGCACCCTTTCAGAGTGGCGGTGATCTGAGCTTGATCAGCGATGGTGTCATTTCGGGTGATTCGCATTTTACCAACGGCGGCAATTTGACGGTACAGACCTTATCAGGTGGCCCAGGCAACTTCACCAGCCTTTACGACCCAATTTTTACCGTGGCTGGAGCGTTTACGTTTGGTGCTTACACAGGGGTTGCCCTCAAAGTGCAGGCAGGCGGCGATATTACCTTTACAGGACCGATCGTCATTACGGGCGCAGATGCTACTGCAACGGGTGATCCCGATTCGGGTTTGCTGACGACGAGCCGAGCGCTCATTCTACGCACCACTGCTGGCAATATTACGACGGGCAATATCACCACTAGCGGTGCAGGCTTTGACAATGGTGGACCGGTTATTCTGTCTGCTCCTGGTAACATCACCACGGGCACGATCGACACGTCCTCTACAGGTAGCTCGTTTGGCACTCCTTTAAGCGGAGGAGACATTAGCCTGACCGCTGGCGGCTCCATCACTACAAACGATCTCAACTCGTTCTATGCAGGGGGCAATGGCTATGGCGCTCAGGGTGGCAATGTCACGCTGCAAGCTGGAAGCAGCATTTTGACTGGCACCATCAACGCCTCAGCCATTTCAAACGCTACCTTTGCGATCGGCACCCCCGCCTATCAGGGAGGAGACGTGACGCTGACCGCTGGTTCTGCCCCTGGTAGCAACATCACCTTTACACGCATCGACACGCGCGGCACCGAAGCCCTGGTTCCCGCGACGGGCGTAGGGGGCAATGTAGCGGTTACGGCGACGGGGTTGGTGCAAGGTACCCAAGCAGGCACCACGATCGACACTCAAGGGTCAAATACAGGTGGCACAGTAGCGATTCAGCACGATGGTGGTTCCAGTAATGCACCGTTTGTTGTGGGAGCAGCCAGCACCAACGGCACCGCAGGCGCAATCAATCGGGGCGGCGGCAACGTCATCGCCTCTGGAATCTTTCCGGTACAGGCAAACACCATCACCGTCGTACCCGCCACTGGCATTGCTCTGACCGCGCTCAACACACCGCCCACGTTAAGCGCCAACACCATTCTGTCGGTTGCTACCCAAAACACGCCGTTTACGATTAGCTATGCCTCGATCGCCCCTAGCGTCACAGATGCCAACCAGGACGCAACAACGCTGACCATTGCTTCGATCGCGCCTGGTGCAACCCTAACCCGTAACGGTAATCCCGTCATTGCAGGTTCGACGACCTTGATACCAGGGGATGTCCTCGTCTACACCCCACCTGTTGATGCGACTGGGTTGCTCAATGCCTTTACGCTCAGAGCCAGCGATGGAGTCTCCACGTCCAATCCAGTACAAGTGCAGGTGAACGTCCAGGCTTCAACCTCAACCCCAGAAACGATTACCATCTCAGATCCCTGTGCGCTCACAGTTTGCTCCAAACCAGATCTCAAACCAAATCTGACTCCGGTGCCCACCTTCGAGCTAACTCCCGATACCCCAGAAGACCGTTTCACCCGTACCTTTGAGACCTATCTTGGTTTGGATGACACCCGCCCGAAAAAACGTGAAGACCCGCGAGATGTCGCTCAACGCATTGAAAAAGATACTGGGGCTAAGCCAGCCTTTATCTACATCAGCTTTGTGCCTGCATCGCTAAATCGGGCTGAAGAGACTCAAACTAAACAGCTTCAAGTGGATGATGCCGCGATCGACCGCAGCACCGACCAGCTTGAACTCGTAATGATTACCGCCAAAGGCGAAGCGGTTCGCAAGCGCCTTCCCGAAGCAACCCGTACCAAGGTGTTAACCCTGGCGCAACAATTTCGCACTGAGGTTTCTGACCCGCGCAAAACGCGTGCCAATACCTATATGGGCATGAGCCGACAGCTTTATCAGTGGCTCATTGCGCCGATCGCGCCCGACTTGCAAGCCAGAGGCATCAACAATCTCGTGTTTTTGATGGATGCAGGGCTGCGATCGCTGCCCGTAGCAGCACTCAACGACGGTCAAACGTTTCTCGTCGAAAAATACAGCGTTGGTGTCATGCCCAGTCTGAATCTCACCGACACGCGCTACCGCGACATCCGCGATGTGAAAGTTCTGGGGCTAGGTATCTCCGAAAGCACCCAGGATCAGCCGCCCTTACCCGCCGTGCCTGTAGAAGTCTCCATCCTCGTCAACCAACTCTGGTCAGGACGGCTCGCCTTCAACAACAACGTCACCCTCGAAAACCTCAAAGCCTTCCGCAAGGAGCAGCCCTTTGGCATCATTCATCTGGCAACCCACGCTGACTTTTATCCCGGAGCACTCGACAACTCCTACATCCAGCTTTGGGACGACAAACTTCGGCTCGATCAAGTCCGTCAGCTTGGTTGGAACGATCCGCAGATCGAACTTCTCGTACTCAGCGCCTGTGCTACAGCCTTGGGCGATCGTGAAGCTGAACTAGGTTTCGGTGGGCTCGCCGTTCAAACAGGCGTGAAAACCGCCGTTGCCAGCCTGTGGTACGTCAGCGATGCCGCCACCACTGCTCTTATGACAGGCTTCTACAAAGACCTCCGCACCGCGCGTATCAAAGCCGAAGCCCTCCGGCAGGCACAAATCGCGATGGCAACGGGCAAAGTGTTTCTACAGAACGGTCGTTTACAGGGCATTGAAGCAGGTGAAGGCATTCCCTTACCACCCGCCAGTCTTGCGATTCGCGATCGCCAGCTCTCCCACCCCTACTACTGGGCAGCCTTCACAATGGTTGGCAATCCGTGGTAAGAGGAAAGGCTAACCGCATAAGGCGATTTCCAGAAAAGTTTATACCCGCATCTCGTAGGGGCTGCTTCCTCAGAAATCTCCTAAGCACTCTTAGCCTGAACTGACGTTCGTTAACTACCGGATTGAGTCAGCGTTTTGAGTGTCTTGAAGTCGTAATGATGCACAAGCTGCTTCAAGCCATTGATGAGGGCTGTACGGGTAGAGGGGATGGATTGGATTAAGTTCAAAATCTCTTCGTCGTCGCAGTTTTGGGCAGCGTTGTGCAGCGTGATGATCCACTGAGAGGGCATGACCGATAGGTTTTCAGCGGTTAGTGCCATTGGGGTGGATGCGGCACTCTGGCTTCCAGGCGTTCTAGAGAGCGAGCCTTCGCTGGCATAGGTATAGCGCAGATTTAAATGGGTTGCCATTTTAGCGAACAACTCGTCTTCTTTAAAGGGCTTGCTGAGGAAGTCGTTACAGCCAGTGGAGAGGGCAAGGGTGCGATCGCTGCTGGATGCCTGAGCGGTGAGGGCAATAATGATTAGCGATTGTCCATCAGGATTGGCGCGAATTTCTTGAGTCGCTTCATAGCCATCCACTCCTGGCATCCGAATATCCATCCAGATCAGATGGGGATGCCACTGTTGCCAGACCTGAACCGCTTGCTCGCCGCCGCTGGCTTCCCGGACTTCTAACCCCACTTGAGTTAACAGCTTCACAAGCAACTGACGGTTTTCAAGCTGATCATCGACGACCAGAATCCGATAGGCAGGCTGACCCGGTACCAGTCCAATGACCCGTCGCTGAACGGGGGTGGAGGGAACATCATTTGCTTTTGCCACCTCTACAGGAAGCTCAATTTGAAACGTGCTGCCTTGCCCGATCGCGCTTGTAACCGTAATCTGCCCACCCATCAACTGCACAAACTTCCGGCTGATCGTTAACCCCAGCCCTGTGCCCTCTAACGTTGCTCTGGATGTATGCGTTTGGGTAAAGGCATCAAAAATTTTAGTCGTATCATCCGAGGCAATGCCAATGCCAGTGTCTTCGACGGCGAAGAGTAGGGAGTAGGGAGTAGGGATTAGGGAGTGGGGGATGGCGTGTGGGGTGTGGGGTGTGGGGTGTGGGGTGAGAATTTGATCAGACTTCTCCGTGTTCCCGCGTCTCCGTGTCCCTGTGTCTTCTCCTGTCTCCTGCCCTCTGCCTTCTGCCTCCTGCCTCCTGTCCCATTCCCCATTCCCCACTCTAGCTCGCAGCGTCACGCTGCCTTCATCAGTGAACTTAATGGCGTTGCCGATCAGGTTAATCAACACCTGGCGTAGTTTGTTGGAGTCGGTGGTGACGTAGGCAGGGAGATCGGGAGCAAGATCGAGGTGAAACTGCAAGCCTTTGATTTCGGTGCGCTGGCGAAACATATCCTGGAGGGAGTGAAGCAGGGCAGAAAGATCAACGCTGCTTTCTTCGAGGGTGATGCGTCCGGCTTCAATTTTGGAGAGGTCGAGAATATCATTGATCAGGTTGAGCAGGTGATCGCCGCTGCGGTGGATGGTATGCAGGTTTTCCTGCTGTTCGGCGGATAGGGCGGTGTCGTGGCTCATGACCTGGGTAAAGCCCAAAATCACGTTGAGTGGGGTTCGCAGTTCATGGCTCATGTTTGCCAGGAAGACGCTTTTCGTCTGGTTTGCGATCTCTGCGACTTCTTTGGCGCGTTGCAGTTCGAGTTCAGCTCGTTTGCGATCGCTGATATCTCGATGAGTACCTGTCATGCGCAGAGGCTTGCCGTTAGCATCACGGGCGACCACTTTCCCATAATCAGCAATCCACTTCCAGTCGCCCGCTTTGGTTCGCAGCCGATAATCAAACGCGTAGGGCACCGAGCTATCGTGCAGATGTGCGTTTAAGATGTTTTTCATCAACGCGGCATCATCTGGGTGCATCAGTTGTTCCCAGGTATCAAAGTTCTGAGGCAATTCGTCAGCGGTGTAGCCTAGCATCTCTAGCCAGCGGGGGCTAAGGTAGATTTTATCGGCTGCAATGTTCCAATCCCACAAGCCATCGCCAGAGGCTTCTAATGCCAGTTGTAACCGTTCCTCACTCTCATGGATGGCTTGTTCTGCCTGTTTTAGCTCTGTGACATCGCGCCCTACAGACTGATATTCCAGAAAGTTTCCCTGCGAGTCAAACAACATCCGGTTTGCCCACTGAGTCCAGCGCTTCTCTCCTTGAGCATTGACCACCTGATTTTCGATCACAACACTGGGATTCTCAGCATTCATGGACTGCACCAGTTGAGTGACCCGCTCCCGATCGGCTTCAGCCACAAAGGGGGTGTAACTATGACCAATGATGTCATCCTCGTGAACGCCAAAATAGCGACAGTAGGCATCATTGACAAACTGGATAGTGCCGTCGGGCAGAAACCGCGTAATTAGTTCGGTCTGGTCTTCGACAATCGCACGGTAGCGGGCTTCACTTTCCTGCAAAGCGGTTTCTGCTCGTCGGCGTTCGGTGATATCGACGGCAATCCCGCTGACCAGACGTTGACCCGTTGAGCTACGCATGGGAAATTTGTACACCAAGAAATCGGCGATCGTACCATCCCGCAGAGGAACCATTTCGATCGATTCCACCACCTGATTGGTGTCAACAACGGTGCGAATGGTGTCAAAAAACTGCTGGGCAACCTCGGCTGGAAACAGTTCAAAGACCGTTTTGCCAATGGGATCGCCCCCTGGTAGCTGAAAGGCGCGAAGGTAGGTGCGGTTGGTATAGAGCAGTCGTCCCTTGCCATCGGTGATCCAACTGGGAGCGGGGTTGTGATCCATAAAAGCCTGAAACTGCTCTTCACTCGCGCGCAGTGCCCGTGTTGCCTGTTCCCGTACCAGCAATTCAATTTGCAGGCGATCGTTGGTTTGTTGCAACTCCACGGTACGCTCTGCGACTCGATTTTCCAGGCTTCGGTAAAGCTCTGCCTGCCGAATGGCGATCGCCAGTTGCACCGACAATTGCTCCATCAATCCCAACTCAGTTGGAAGCCATTGGCGTGTGGTCGAGCATTGGTGCGCGATGAGTAAGCCCCAGAGGTGGGGTGAGGGAGTGGGGAGTGGGCAGTGGGCAGTGGGGTGAGAGTTTTGAGTGAGGGATGAGGGATGTAGCTTGCTTCCGCTTTGCGGTGGGATGAGGGATGAGGGATGAGAGTTCTGGATTGAAGTTGTCTTCTGTTCTCTGCCTTCTGCCTCCTGCCCTCTGCCTTCTGCCTCCTCTGCCTCCCCTGCTTCTGACACCTCTCCCCTCTCCCCTCTCTCCTCTCTCTCCAACAAGATCGGTACAACCAAGTTTGCTTTGACCTGAAAGCGCTCTAGTAGCTTGATGTGGCAGTCGGTGAGTCCAGCTTGATGGATGTCGGCGATCGCTCGACTGTTGCCGTAACGGTATTCGCTGCCGGAGTTGGCGCGAAAGCAAGTATCGTCAATGTGTACATCAAGACAAGACGACCACCCTGGCAGCACAAATTCAGCGGTGATGGTACCGCTCATGTCAGGCGCAAACTGGTAGACGACGACCCGATCGACGTTCAAAAAGGCACAGACATCATGAACCGTCGTGTTGAGAATATCCTGTAGCTGGAGCGACTGCCGGATATGGAGGGCGATCGCATTTACCAGGCGCTGTTGTTCCTGTTGTTGGGCTAGCTGTTGCGCCAATCGCGTTCGCACCACTACATTTTGCACCGTTCGGCACAACACGTCTGCGGTCAGTTTGCCCTTTACCAGATATTCTTGTGCCCCATTTTTGATCACTTGCACGGCAAGCGTCTCATCGCCCTGCCCCGTCAGCATCACGATCGGAAGCTGATCGTAGCGGCTAACGCGTTTCATCTGCTCCAGGATTTCTAACCCATCGCTATCGGGCAAGGCATAATCCAGCAGTACCAGATCGGGCATTGCTTGTTGATACAGCTCCAGCGCCCTTTCTCCAGTTCCAGCTTCCAGGAAATGATATGTGTGGCGTGAATCTCGCTCCAGAAAACGGCGATACACCGATTTGTCTGTTACCGAGTCATCCACAATCAGAATGGTCAATGCGTCCGTCATAGGGGTGGCTCATTTTCAGGTAAGACGCTGGAATGGAACCAGTATTGCAAGAGGGTGCGGACGTTAGCTTGAAACAGCTCAACGCCAATCGGTTTCAACATATAGCTATTCGCGCCATAGCGGTAACATAGCTCAATATCTTTGGCGTTCGCAGAGCTGGTCAAGGCAATGACTGGAATGTGTTTGAGCGCATCATCCTGCTTCACCTGGCGAATCACTTCCCGTCCATCCATCCCAGGCAGGTTGAGATCCACCAGGATCAGTGTGGGACGCGGAGCCGCGATCGGATCACCATAGTCTCCCCGTCGATGGAGATAGTCCAGCGCCTCTTCGCCATTGCTGACTCGATAAAGCGGCTGGGTAAACGCACACTGTTTCAAACTGCGCGTGAGAGCCACAAAGTCATGATCGCTATCTTCCACCACCAAAATTACCAACCGCTGGTCGGAGTTATGCCGTAAAAAGGGCACAGATGACAGTAGCATGACTCAATCACTCCTCTTTGCACCGTTAGTATTCCCAGGGTTGGCCGTTTCTGGACTGGGTAGGGTGAAATAAAACGTGCTCCCTTCACCGAAGGTCGAGTCTACCCAAATGGTCCCGCCGTGTCGATCGATAGTTCGTTCAAATTGGCAGACCGCTGAATGCGATCGAGTGTGGCGATCGTCAATTGGTAAAAGCTAAGAAACCCACCATTTTCTTCCTGATCCAGTGGCTCCAATTCCAGAATGACATGATTGGACGTAGAGCGATGAACAATGCCATTAAAAGCCGCCTGTCCCGTTTGCGTCTGGACTGCAAGCTTGAGTGGATTGGGCTGAGCCAACTCCTGCTGGAGGCACGCATGTATCGCCGCAATCTGTTTGTTATCTAATAACGTGGTTAACGATCGCCCCAACAACGCCGCTGCTTCAATGCCTAGTAGCTGTCCGGTATTATTGCTAAGCTGGGTAATTTTTAGATCGGGTTCAGACAGCACAAAGAGTATCCCATGCGGTTGTGTTGCCCCAGGAAGATGAATGGCTTCGCGATCGCAATTGGTTAAATCAACGCTGTCGCTTGAAATAAACTCACTTACAGCGTTTTCCAATTTGCTGAGGTACATCTTACAGCAATGCTCAGATGGGTAAGCCACAGTGCGTGCGCGTAGCGAGTGCTTTGCACTCACATCTTGCTCGCGTGCGTGAGCGAGACGCTCACACTCTTTGATGTGGCTTATGCAAACGAAAACGGCTGTATTTCCTTGACTCCTTGACTCCCGGCATAGATCTGTACGTCACTTGATTGAAAATTGCTGTAAATCCATCACGAGCTTGCGTTGAAACAGTGTTCAAACTATAGAATGGTTTTTTGCATTGTTTAAGTAGCCATATTGAAAACTGCTGTCAATTGCTTAATCAAAAACATGGAGAATTTCACGAAATAGCTGCAAGCTCAACGCCGACGGGCTTTCTAATAAGATAGCCTGAGCAGTTTGATGAACCATTAAACCACCAGACGGCAGCGTACTAAAGTCTTTACCGGGGATGAGTCCGTGCTCAATGAGTCGCCTGCTAGCCACAACAGCCATTTCTCGTTTAAATGCAATATAAAAGTCAGCGTCATAGTGGTGTAATGCCCATAGAAAGGTTGCAAAGTCAGTTTCGGCTAAACAAGACAGGGTTTCAATCAAAAGATAATACAAGGCTTCGCGAGCGATAACCGCTGATACTTCTTGTCTGAAGGTATCGATTAATATCTGGTCTCGACTTTTTAAGAGGTTAGTCAGGGAATCAAGCACGCTTAGATAGAGCTCTGGATCGCTAAGATCAAGCAGTTTTGGTTGCCTAAAAACAGGTTGTTCTTGCACAATTTTATCTCTCATTTTTTATGTTTGTTTTGTTATAAAAGCGGCTAATACAGCAATTTTCAATCAAGTGAAGTACAAAGTCATGTAGGGAATCAAGGAGCCAAGGGAGTAAGGTGTACCTCAGCAAATTGGGAAACGCTATATGATCAGCAACGTGGCATAGAGCAGCAAGCTACAGCAATTTTTAATCAAGTGAAGTACAGATCCATGCAGGGAGTCAGGGAGTCAAGGGAGTAAGGTGTACCTCAGCAAATTGGAAAACGCTGTATTTCATTCTGTTGAATGCTTGATGAGCAGCGGATGAAAACAGATGAAACAGATGATTCTTTCAGCAAGGCTGTTTCATTCTAGTGAGCGAGTGTGATTGGCAACGGATTTATAGTGGATGAAGCGGATAAGTGATCTGTTTGGCAACGGATTTATAGCGGATGAAGCGGATAACTGATCTGTGAATAGCGAATGAAGACATCTGTTTCATCTGTTTGCCATCCGTTGCCAACGTTCTATCGCAGAATGAAATGCCCCTGCATAAATCGGTGGCAAACAATGAGCATGGGCTGCGTTCCCTTGACGCATTGCCTATCAACAAATCCTCCTCATGGCTATCTGCCTTTGAAGGTACGAGGAGAAAGTAACGAACTGGTATGGATGAAGCAAATGTTACAAAAGAATGGTTGGTTTTAACGTTTCTCAATTTGGTCGCATCCATTGGCTCATGACGCAACCGAAGAGAAGCGATCGCCACCCTTTACCCTTTACCCCTGCTTCCCTCGCTTCCCTCGCTTCCCCCGCTTCCCGATATCACCACCACGCTTATTGATCCGTAGGTGGTTGGTAAATTTGGACGATCGAGTAAAGAGGTTCTCCGGATGCGCTTCTAATCAGAGACAGGCTCATCTGTACTGGAATGAGGTGTCCGTTGGGGTGACGAAAGCGCAGAGCCATCGGATTGGTGGTTGCTTTGCCAGCCAGCATTGTTTGATAGCAGGCAGTGAATTGAGGCAAGTCGGCTGGATCCACGATCGCCGCCACGGTCAGAGTCAACAACTCACTCTCGGCGTAGCCCAAAAGCTGACAGAGGGCAGGATTCACTTTGAGCCAGCGATCGTCCAGTCCGACTAACGCCATGCCGATCGCCACCTGATCAAACGCATTGCGAAACCGCTCCTCACTGTCTTGAAGCACTGCACTTGCCTCCGAGAGCGCCATCTCGGACTGCTGCCGCTGCTGAATTTCTCGCTGAAGCTGGCGGTTTTGCTCCACCAGTTGTCGTTGCTGCTGCCGGATCAGCAGTTGATGTTTAATCCGGGCTAACACTTCCTCTGCCTGAAACGGTTTAGTAATGTAATCTGCACCCCCAACAGCAAAGGCTTTGAGCTTATCGGTAGCATCATCCAGGGCACTGAGAAAGATAATGGGTACCTCGCGGGTGGCTTCAGAGGCTTTGAGTGCAGCACAGACTGCATAACCGTCCATCGCTGGCATCCGGATATCTAGCAAAATCAAATCGGGGTGCTGGGCACCAACAGTCTCCAGTGCCGCTTCGCCACTGGTCGCTTTTCGCACCTTGTAGCCCTGCCCGTGAAGAATGGCGGATAGGGTACGCAGGTTATCGGGTTGATCATCCACCAGCACCAGATTTGGACTGCTCGAAAGGATGGCGTTTTGGCGGTCTAGCTCGAATCCTTTGGGTTCCCGTGCCGTCGTTCTTTGAGCATAAACACGCTCCAGACGGCTGACGACCCGCGTCACCAATTCGGGACCGACGATCGGCTTGCCAACAAAATCATCTACCCCAGCCGCAAACATCTGTTGCACCCGATCGGCATCGGTAGACGCAGTAACCACCAAAATCGGCAAATCGCCCCAACAGTCATCCTGGCGGATTTGCTGACACAGCTCAATGCCGCGCGTAAAGGGGATTTCGATGTCTAAAATTAGCAGCGCTGGTGCTACTGTGATGAGGGTTTCCCAGAGGCGATCGGGCTGACTCAGGCACACGACATGGATGCCCCAGGGCTGAAGCAGATAGCTCAACGCTGCGCGAGTGGTGGGATCATCATCCAGCACCAGCACCGTTGCCGAGGGTAAAGCGGTGGGAGAGGGGTAGCTAAACGGGGTGGTCTCGGCGATCGCCACTGCCGCTGGTGGGCGATCGCTGACCGCTGGTGGATTGGGTTGATCGGAGGGATCGATCGCGGGTGCGGGTTTCAATCGATAGCCCAAACCATACACGGTTTCAATTAAATCGGTTGCCATCCCGGTCGCTCGCAGCTTTTGCCGCAGATCCTTGATGTGGTTAGTGACGGCTCGTTCGGTGGGCACATCATCCATTGTCCAGAGGCGATCGAGGATGGCAGTGCGGCTCAAAATACGCTGTGGGTTTTGCAGAAACAGATCCAGTAAGCCATATTCTTTGGGCGTGAGTGCCAGCGGTTGGTGATTGTACGTCACTTCGGCTGACGTAGGGTTTAAGCGCAATTGCTCCCAGGTTAGAAGGGTCGGTGCAAGGGAGAGTTTGCCCCGGCGCAGCAATGCCCGGACTCGCGCAATCAGCTCCGATGGGTTGTAAGGCTTCATCACAGAATCATCGGCACCCGCATCCAGCCCCGTACTGGCATCCCAATCGTTTGCGATGAGTAACAAAATCGGGTTGGGATAGCGCTGCTCGCGCAACTGTTGGCAAAACTGGAGGCTGGGCTGTCTGGCGATCGAGGCATCGAAGACAATCAAGTCGTACTGATTGGCAACCACCGACTCAGTGCCGATTTCATCGTGGGTTGCTGCCTCAATGGTATGACGCTGCTTGATCAGGTCACCAGAGAGTCGTGCGATCGTAGGCGCATCACAGTCGATCAACAGAATCTTTGCCATTGCAGTTTCAGCCAATCATCTCAGTCAGTCACAAACCCACTGGTAAGGTGAGAGTGTCAGGCGTTGGCACCACCAGGCAAACCCTCAACCGTTGCGATCGACTGAGTGTATCACCGTTAGCGAAGGGAATAGCGAGTGATTGAGGCATCATCTGTATGAACAGATAGACAAAAGGTATTGCGTCCCCTGGCTTTAGCGGTATACAACGCCTGATCCGCAAAGGTGATGATTTCCTTCAGCGATTGTTCTTGCGTTGGAACCAAACTAGCAATTCCCATGCTTAACGTTACACAATCGCTAGCCGTTGAGTCAGCATGGGCAAGCTTCAATTGACAAATTGCCTGCTGAATGCGTTGAGCAATATAAACGGCTCCCTGCGGTGTGGTGTTTGGAAGCACAGCGGCAAACTCTTCCCCTCCATAACGGGCGGCGAGATCGGCAGGACGGCGGATGCTGTTATTGATCGCCTGAGCCACTTTCTGTAAACAGTCATCGCCTGCTGGATGCCCGTAGCGATCGTTGTAGCGTTTGAAGTAGTCAATGTCACAGAGGATGAGTGAGAGCGAAATGTGTTCCCGCCTTGACCGTCCCCACTCGGTTTGGAGAAAGGCATCAAAGGTGCGACGGTTGGGGATTTGCGTCAGTTCATCAATGCTGGCAATGCGATGAAGTTCCCGGTTGACCTGTTTGAGCGACGCTTCTGCCAGTTTGCGCTGCATGGAGACACCCAAATGCAGTGCCAGCGCTTTGGTTAACCGCAAGAGTTTGGCATTAGGAGCCGCCATCTTTCGGCTGAAAAAGACAAGCACCGCCAGGATTCTCTCTTCAACCACGATGGGAACCCCAAACGCGCTGGCTAGATCCGCCACGATCGCAGCTTCTCCCCGCAAAAATGTTTGCTCTGATTGTTGTGCAAGGGATTCAATCCATTCGGGTTGTCCTAACGCCCAGATTCGCCCCGGTAGCCCCACTCTGTACGAAAATGTGATGGCTGTGCTGGTTTCATGGAACTGCTTGAGTCGCACGTTCTGTCGGTCATAACTGACCTGGCAGAGATGAAACGTCATGTCGTCATCGTCCAGCATCCAGGCTTCACCATAGTCCCACGCGATCGCCTGTTGAATGCTGCATAAAGTCGCCTGCAACGCTGTTTCTAAATCAGCCGCTTCACTCACCGCTTGAATCGTATCCAGAAATAGCTGTGTTTCTGCCTGTGCCTGCTGGCGTTCCAGAATCTCTCGCTGCAACTGCTGGTTTTGGTGGATGAGTTGCTGCCGCTGTTGTTGGATGGTTAGTTGGTGCCGCACGCGGGCAAGGACTTCTTCTTCATTGAAGGGCTTGGTGATGTAGTCGGCACCACCCACTTCAAACGCCCTAATTTTGTCCTCAGCACCATCCAGCGCACTGAGAAACACGATCGGCACATGGCACGTTTCAGTGATTGCCTTCAGTTTCGTACAGACTTCATACCCATCCATCATGGGCATTTTGATATCCAGCAGCACGAGAGCAGGTGGTTGAGAAAGAATGGTATCGATCGCCATTTCGCCACTGGTGGCTTTTCTCACTTTGTAGCCATGCGATCCCAGAATGATGGAGAGCGTCCGAATGTTATCGGGATGATCATCTACGACCAAAATCGTCTCTTTTTCGGCTACCATATCAACTCCAACTGACCAGGCTGATACGCCAATTATTGATAGTTTCCTGATCATTGCCTACAGCTAAATCACGGAAATCTTTATCATTTCAGCTATCCCAGACCTCCGAGGTTTTTAAAACCTCGGAGGTCTAAAGTGTACTCAAATTAGTTTCAATAAAGCAGGGGCGATTTGATCGAGTGGAATGGATCGATCGCTCAACCCGGCTTCATCAACCGATCGGGGCATGCCATAGACCACACAGGTATTTTCGGCTTCGGTGACAATAGTGCCACCAGCGGCTTTAATCCAGGCGGCACCCTGTTTGCCATCGGAACCCATGCCTGTCATCACAATGCCAAGGGTGCGATCGCCGTAGACATCGGCGGCAGATTGAAACAACACATCAACAGCGGGACGGTGCAGGGTATCAAACGGACGGGCATCTAAGTGGGTGACAATGGTGCCATCGGGTTTGCGGATAAAGCTCAAATGCCGCCCAGCGGGGGCAATCCACACAACACCGGGACGAACGACTTCGCCTTCCTGTGCTTCCACAACGTTTAGAGCCGATCGCTCGTTGAGCCGTTGAGCAAACAGTTGGGTGTAGCCGACAGGCATGTGCAGGACGATCGCCACAGGAATGGGAAAATCTTCTGAAAGCAAGGGAATCAGGTAGTTTAAGGCTTGCGGTCCACCCGTCGAAATGCCGATGACCAATAGATCAAAGTTGCCTGCTTGGGCACGGTGTTGGAGGGTGTCTCCAGCGATCGCTTTTTGGCGTGTGGTCACGGTCAGGGGAAGTAGATCTTGTTTCCATGCCAGGGGCGATCGGTTGAGCGGAATTTGGGCAGCATTTTCCACTTTAGCAATCAATTCCTGGGAAATGGCAAACATCTTGTCGGTGGCGAGGGCAGTGGGTTTCTGGACAAAATCAATGGCTCCGGCATTGAGGGCAGTGACGGCTTCTTCGCCTGTTTCATTGGCAATACTAACAATGACGATCGGCACGGGATGACGTTGCATTTGGGTGTGCAAAAAGGTGGTGCCATCCATATCGGGCATGACCAGATCGAGCGTCACCACATCGGGCTGCAATTGTTCAATCAATTCCAGTGCCTCATTGCCATTTCGAGCGGTGCCTACCACTTCTAATGATGGACTTTGAGCCAGCATCTGCTTGAGCACTTTACGCACATAAGCCGAATCATCAACGATTAAAACACGGGTTGCAGGTGTCATTGGTTGCCTCATTACCGGGGATTTCACACGATCGTTTAACATAAACAAAGGCTCCGTTAAGTTGTTGGAGTTCAAAGTTGGTTCCCAGACGGAGCAGGGATTCGGATGCGCCAATGAATAGATAGCTGTGATCTGTCATGGCGTTGAATAACTGGTGGGTGGTTTGAGCAATGGCATCATCGGAAAAATAGATAAAGACATTGCGACAGAATACAACCTGCACAGGCGGCATGGTTTGGATATCTGCGGCTCTGGCTAAGTTGATGCGTTTCCAGGTGATGTGGTGGTGAATGTCTGAACGAATGCGCCAGCGATCGCCTTTGGGATCACTTTTTGGCTCAAAATAGCGATCGCGCAACGCCTGTGGGAAGCTCCGAAACGATCGCTCCCGATAAAGCCCCAGTTGGGCATTGGCGATCGCGGCAGGGCTGGCATCAGTAGCATAGATTTCAATCGGCATTTTATTAAACCAGCCTGCTTCTTGAAGGGCGATCGCGATCGACAGGGGTTCTTCGCCAGTGGCACAGGCAGCACTCCAGATTCGCAATGGTTTAGATGGATTCTGGTCAAAATACGTGGGCACAATCACATCCACCAATGCCGCAATTTGATCAAATTCACGATAAAAGAAGGTTTCCTGCACCGAGATTGCATCCATGACGTGTTGCCACTCGGTCTGAGCAGCAGTGTCATATTTCAACAAATAGTAGTAGTCTAAAAAGGAATTAAAATCATGTTCCATCACCCGGTCAGCCAGCTTATCTGCCAGCAGGGAGCAGTTTTCTAAGGTGTAATAAACGCCTGTCTGCTGCTGGATTAGATCGCGCAACAGCAGGATGATGGATTCGGATAGATAGAGGCTTTCGGAAACAAGTTGCATTGTAAGAATTCCTTACGCCAGCAAATTGTCTGCAACTTGCCGAATCAATGGATCGGGATCGGTCTGGGAAATGGTTTGTAACTGTTGGGTAATTTGATAGTTGCCCAGTTGCGAGAGTGAAACCATCACCGCTAACCGAACCGTTTCATTGGTATCGGTTAATGCCTGATAGAGGTACTGCGATGCCTGGGGATGTTTTAGCCGGGTCAATACTTTGACCATCGCGTGGCGTACCTCTGGATGGACATGGTGCAACCCATTGGCAATGGTGGCAAGACAGGATGCTGGCAGTTGCGCCAGGGTATTGATGCAGACACCGCGGCAACGACGATCGGCGGTTAGCTCAATCAGAGCAGCGATCGTTTCGGGTGTTTTGAAGCGAGCCAGGGTGGCGATCGCCGCATCCATCACTCTGGTCGTTTCATCGGTTGCCGCAATCCACTGCAAGCTTTCGACCACGCGACTGTCGGACTGCTGACCGAGTGCCTGTAGCACCACAATTCGACGCTCTGGATCGGTCGATTTCAATGCGCCCAGCAAAAAGGTGAGGGCATGGGGATGGGTGGTTTGTCCGAGGGCAGTGAGAATGGCGCGATCGAGGTCATTGTCGGCAGAGATAATGGGTGCCAGACCAATCAGGGCAGTGGCGGCTGCGCCATCGCCGATTTTGCCGAGTGCCTCGATCGCTGCCAGCCGTACCGAAAAACTGATGTGTGCCTGTGTCAACTGCGCCAGGGGTGCGACCGCTTCTGGATAGCGCAGCAAACCCAGCGATCGAATGGCGTAATATTGCACCCAATCATCACCATCGTTGAGGGCAACCAGCAGCGGTTCATAGGCAGTGTCGCGATCGATCTGTGCCAGTCCCCGTGCTACGGCTGCCCGGACTTTGGGCGAGGAATCGTCCAGGGCATGCACCAGACAAGCGACACTATCGGGCGACTCTAGACAGGGCAGGGCTTCGATCGCCGCTACCCGCACCCGTTCATTGGCATCAGTGCAGTGGGTCAACAGCACCGCCTGATGCTGGGGAAACGCAAAATAACCCGCAATTTTGGTGGCAGATTCGCGCACAAACGGGTTGGGGCTGGATAACAGGGATTCAATCCGGGTGGAGAGGTTGTTGCAGCCGAGGGCATTCAATGCCGCTACGCCCGTCTGCCGTGTGACTGCCAGGGGATGCGCCAACAGCCGCAATAGTGCATCGGCTGCCCGTTCATCGCCAATCCGTCCCAGGGCAGTGGCGGCATAAATCATCAGTTCTGGTTCTGCGTCGAGCAGTTGCAGCAGGGCAGGCACGGCACGGCGATCGCCAATCCGTCCCAGTGCTTCTACGGTCAGACGACGGGCATCGGCATTGTTGGCAGTCAGGTTGTCGATCAAGAGCGGTACAACACGCGTACCATGCTGGATCAGGATAGCAACGACCTGCTGATTGACGCTGGGTTGAGCCAGCAAGCGGATGAGCGCCCGTTCGGCAACGGGAGTTTCGAGCCAGCCCAGCAGGGTGACAAAGGGAAGCAGTTCGTGGCTGTAGGTGTTGTGTAGGGTTTGAAAGAATTGCTGTAAGCCCGCTTCGGTCAGCGCTGCCTGAGTGAGATCGGCAATGTAGCACCCTTCCTGAAGTTCAGTTTCGTAGCGATCGTGCAACGTCACCAGCGCTTTGACAATTTCGCCCACGGGAGCCGTGCCTTCGTTTAACCGCTGCACCAGAGCAGGCACCATGCTTGCATCGCCCAACGTTGCCAGGGCATTGGCGGCGGGAGTGCAGAGCAAGTCATCTTCCAGCAGGGGCAGTAAGCGGGACGCAATGGTGGGTACCCCAATCCGACTGAGGGCATCGAGTGCGGGAAAGCCCAGGAAAAAGTCGCGGGATTCGGCGATCGCCAGCAGTGCCTCGACAGCTTCAACAGTGCGCTGGTGTCCCAGGGCATCGATCGCGTGGTATTGCACATTCGCATCCGCATCCTGGAGTGCCTTCAGCAAAATCGTTACCACACGCGGATCTTGAAGATTTTGCAGAGCGGTGATGGCATAGATGCGGAGATCGACATCGGCATCTTGAAGACACTCTTCCAGCAGCGGCACCACGTCAATCTGTCCCCGCGCCAGCACTTGCAGCACGCCATTCAACACACTGGGGTTTTGGTGATCCTGCCGGAGCGAGTGCATCAATGCCTCAATCACGTCCGGCGTTTGGCGTTGCGCCAGTCCTTCAACGGCAACCCGTCGCACCCGCCAGCTTTCATCGCCCAGCAGGGCAAGGAGTTGTTTACCGGCATTCAGTGAAGCTCTGGCAATCAGGCTTTCCGCTGCCTGAAGCCGCACCCGTTCATGGGGGCTGACGAGCTGGGCGGCTAATTCGCGTTCTCGCTCTAGTTGGGGGGTCATATCCTGTGCGCTCATAGGGGGTTCCTTAAAGGGGGATTCCTTAACGGGATTGTCTGTTGGAGTTGAGTTGATCGAGGCTGTCGGTGAGCGATCGCAGTTGTGACTGCAAACCGACGCTTGCCTGTTGGGTGGCGTTGATACCCTGAGCGCTGCGATCGGTCACTTGCCGAATGGTGCCCATGCCTGTTAGCAGCGTGGTAGCCGCCGCCGAATGTTCCCGGTTGGCGCGGCTGATCAGTCCAATTTGCTTGGCAATACTTTGCACCGTCACGGTCATTTCTCTGCCAGCACGGGATTGCTCACCCATCGCTTTGGCAATTTGATCGGCTTGCTGGCGCACGTTCTCTACTGCCACTGTGACTTGTTCGGTGTTGGTGGATTGCTCTGCCATTGCCTGCGTGACGCTGGTAATCAGTTTGGTCAGCCGTTCTGCTTCCTTTGCCACCAGATCGCTGCCAGTGGTTTGCTCGGCGATCGTCCGCGAGGTGGCGTTGGCTCCCTTCCGCATCGAATCCATTGCCTGCATCACCTGACTCACGCCTTTTGCCTGTTCGCCCATTGCCTTACGCGATTGGACTGCCAGCGTTGCCGTAGTTTGAGAGGCTTTGAGAATTTCCCGCATGGCTTTCCCCTGTTCGCCCATGGAATGCGCCAACTCTTGAGCAATCTTTCGCATCCGGGCAGTCGATTGGACGATCGTCTGGGCTGATTTTGCCTGCTCGGCGATGGCGATGGCGGCTTCTTTTGCCTGGGCTGACACGGTGTTGATGGCGGTCACGACTGCCTGCCCCGCCCCCAGTTGCTCCTCAGAGGCGCGGGTAATCTGGCTCACCAGTTGGGTAGTGTCTTCAATGCCAGTGAGGATGGTTTTCAGCCCGGTTGCGCCCTCTGCTGCCAGTTGGCTGTTTTCATCCGCCACCCGCAAGCCTTCATTCGACGTATCAACCGCTGTCCGCACCACCTCTTGCTGCGCTTTGATGATGGTGGCAATGTCGGTGGTTGCCTGAGCCGCCCGTTCTGCCAGATTGCGGATTTCCGCTGCCACCACTGCAAACCCCCGTCCGGCATCGCCTGCCCGTGCCGCTTCGATCGAGGCATTCAGCGACAGCAAATTGGTGCGTTCGGCAATCAGGTTGATGGTTTCCACAATGCCACTAATTTCATCGGTGCGTTTGCCCATTTCCTGCACCACAGCCGCCGACTGCACCATCGAGTCGCGCATCTGGTTCAGCCCTTGAATCGACTTCTGAACGGTGGCACCGCTGACCTCCGCATCTTTGGTAATCCGGTGCGTGACCGTATCGGCTTGCTGTGTCAGGGAGGACACCGATCGAATCGAGCGATCGAGTTGCTCGGCACTTGCCGCCGCCGCATCCACTGCTGCATTAATCCGCACCGCATTCTGGGCAACCCCTTGAATCGACGTTGCCAGTTCCTCGATCGAGGCTGAAACCTCTTCCACATTATCGGTTAGCGTTTCGGTGGTGCCCGTTACCTGCTCGATCGACGCGGCCATTTCATTGGTCGAAGCCGTCGCCTGTTCTGCCATGCTGCTGAGGCTGTCGGTAATCGTCTCTACCTCTTGAATGCTGCGCGTCATCTGCTCCATGGAAGCCGCTGTTTCATTCACCGCTGCCACCAGATTTTCGGTATCGCGGCTGACGCTCTTAATCGACCCCGCCATTTGATTAATTGATGTGGTGACACCCGCAGCGGACGTTGCCATTTCCTGGCTGCTCTCCGTCACCCCGCGAATCGAGGTCGTCGTCAACCTGGCAGATTCCGTCATCTGAGTGACCGACGTGGCTAAACTCACCGCCCCTGCCGTCACCTGCTCGATCGACGCTGCCATCTCATTCACCGACGACACCATTTCTTCACTTGATGTCGTCACCGATTCCGCCTGTCCTGCCGTTTCTCGCAACGACCCCGCCATCTGGTTAATGCCCGTCACCGCCTCATCCAGCGCTCTGGTCTGCGCCTCCGAGTTTTCAGCTACCTCTTTAGAAAGCTTTGCTACGTCATCAGCAGACTGCATCACCTGACTGGCACGATCGCGCATCTGACGCACATCGTTTTGAAACTGAGTTTGGCGATCGTTACGGGTGAAAAGAACCATAAATCTCCTGGGTGTGGGGAAGGGGGAAAGCGGGGAAGGGGGGAAAGGGGGAATAGGGGAAGCAGGGGAAGTTTTGAGTTGGAAGGGAGTAGGGAGTAGGGAGTGGGGGAGAGTTTTGAGTAAGAGTTTTGAGTTTTGACTCCTTCGCTTCCCCTGCCTCCCCTGCCCCCGTCGCTTCCTCTCCTGCCCTCCTGCCTTCTGCCCTCTGCCTCCTGCCTTTTCTAACAACCAACAACTAACAACTAGCAACCAATTCGAGGTCAAGTAGTTGTTGGACATTCAAAATGAGAATGAGCCGATCGTCCAATTTAGCGATGCCAGAGAGATATTTTTCCACTTGCTCGGACATTGATTCGGGTAGGGGTTGGATGGCACTTTCGGAAATCGTGATAAATTCACGGGCGGTATCGACAATTAAGCCGATCGTGCGGTTGTCCAGTTGAATCACAATCAAACGGGTTCGCACATCGTAGGGCGTTTTTTCAAACCCAAAGCGCACCCGCAAGTTCATCACCGGAATGACCTGTCCCCGCGAGAACACAACACCATCCATAAACCGGGTTGTATTCGGCACAGGCGTAATGGTTTCAACCATTTCCATTTGTTTCACCACATGACTGGAAACGGCATAAATTGCCCCTGCCAGGTCGAAGAGGATGAAGTGTTCGGTGCGATCGGAGGGAGGGGTGGACATAGTAATAGTTATGAGTTTTGAGTGTTGATGAAGAAGGCAGGAGGCAGAAGGCAGGAGGCAGGAGGCAGAAGGCAGGAGGCTAAAAGCTAAATTTTTATACTTTATCCTTCATCCTTTATCCTTTCCTCCCACTCCCACCCTCCGTCTCTGCTGCGCGGCTCGAATCAACGCAGCGGCATCGAGAATCAATACGCCTTGCCCGTTGCCAAGTTCGGTTGCGCCTGTGATGCCGGGGGTTTGCACCAGGGGATCGGTGAGGGCATGGACGACAATTTCCTGTTGGGACAGGACGCGATCGACGACAATGCCCACCTGATTCAATCCAGCTCTCACAACCAGCACACACGCCGTTTCACTAGAATGGGAGGGCACCCCAAACAGGCGCGAAAGCCGCACTAGCGCCAGCACGCCATCCCGGTAGGAGAGGATTTCGTCGGTTTCCAGGGAAACGATCGCCGCTGGTGACACTTGAATCACCTCTTGCAACGATCCTTGCGGGATGGCATAGACCTGATCGCCCACAGTGACAATCAGAGCGCTGGCAATGGATAACGTCAATGGCAGGTGGATGATAAAGCGGGTGCCGCTTCCGGTCTGAGTGTCGAGTTGCAACAAACCGCCCAATTCGGCGATCGTGTTTTTCACGACTGCCATGCCAACACCACGCCCACTGGCAAGATCCGCCTGTTCACGGGTGGAAAAGCCAGAGGCACAGAGGATTTCTAGCAGTTGATCGGTATCGGTGATGGCTGTGTCTAGCAAACCAAGCGTTTGGGCACGGGCAGCAACGCGATCGCGATCGATGCCATTGCCATCATCCTGGACTTCAATCACCACCATTTCACCATCGGTGGCGGCTCGCAGGATCATTTTGCCTGTCGCTGGTTTGCCCCGTGCAATCCGTTCTTCGGTGGTTTCCAAGCCATGACTGACCGCATTTCGCACCAGATGCAGCAGCGGTTCCATCATTCGCTCGACCACAAACTTATCAATTTCGGTATCCTGTCCCACCAGTTCCAGGGCAACCTGTTTACCGCATTCCCGCGCCACATCTTTCACCACAAACTGCATCCGGGCAAAGACTTCGGCGATCGGCACCAACCGTACTCGCATCACCCCTTCCCGCAAATCCCGGATTTGGCGTTCCAGGGTCAAGTCGATTTCTTGCAGGTTGCGGAGTTGGGAGTGCGCCACCTTGTTACTAACGTGGGAAAGGCAATCTTCCAGACGCGATCGGCTGACAACTAAATCGCCCACCATGCGCATCAGGTCGTTGAGTTTGTCGAGATCGACGCGGACGAGGTTGGAAGAAAGTGAGGAGTGAGGAGTGAGGGGTGAGGGGTGGGGAGTGGGGAGTGGGGAGTAGGGAGTGGGGAGTGGGGACTCTTGAACTGTTATAGGTTCGGGGGATGAATGGATGGTTTCGGTGATGGTTTGAGGGTTGGGTTGGTGGGGGGAGTGGGCGATGCCGTCGGTTTCCCAGGGGGTGAAGGTGGTGGCAGCGGTGGTGCTTTCGACTAAGAAATGGAAGCCAACACCACCCGCGGGCAAGGCTCGTGGTTCTGCCTGGAGGATGGTGCCGATCGATTTGATGCGATCGCGCACACTGTTGACATTGATACCGCGTGCTGTCAAATCAGGGGTAGGGGTAAAATCAAGTGCCCAGACTTGCTTTTCTATGGTTGGTTGCAGTGTATCTTGATTCGTTTCATCAGCACTCTGGTTATCAGACTTCTCTGCATCAGGCTTCTCTACATCAGGCTGCTCTGCATCAGGCGTTTCAACCTCCGGCTTGACACCATTTGATGATCCATTCAGCGATCCATCAACTGATCCATTGCTGTCACTTAAGACTTCCGAGTTCTTCAAGAATTCGGAGGTCTGGGTATGACACTCCCCAATGACTGTCTCTGGCTGGATACCAGGCTGATAAGCGCTATAAACTCCAATGACTGTTAACTGTTTCAGGACAGGTGTAATATCGGGTGCAGCCGTTTGATGACGATGGGCGATGATCGCCTGCTCCAGCAAATTGGTGCCCTTGATCAACACATCCAAGCCGTCATTGCTGAGGCGCAGTTGGCGATCGCGCAATTCTCGCAAATAGCTTTCCAGATGGTGCGCTAGCTCTTCAGCGACATGCACCTCTACCATGCCCGACAGCCCTTTCAGCGAATGAAAGCCGCGAAACAATTCATCCAACAGTTTGCTGTCGATCGGTAGTTGTTCCACATAGGCTTCGATCGCCAACAAGCTCTGCCGAATGGTGGTTAAATAGTCATCGCACTCGGCAAAGAAATCGTCGAGAAAACTATCAAACAGGGAATTTTGCGGTTCCATTTGCATCACACACGACTCTTGATCTTTCGTAGGGGTCAGGGGTCAGGGGTCAGGGGTCAGCCGCCAATAACCAATCACTAACAACCAACAACCAACAACCAACAACCAACAACCAACAACTACTGTAAAAGCCCCATCACTTGTCCAGCAAATACGCTGGGATTAAACGGTTTGGTACAGTAAAGCGAGACTCCAGCCGCGATCGCCTCACTCTGGCTGGACTCATCTCCTCTCGTCGTTAAAATAATCACCGGAATCTGACTGAAGCTTTGATGTTGACGGATAAATTTCAACACTTCCAGCCCATGCATATCCGGCATATTTAAATCCAGAATCACCAGATTCATGGGAGTCAGCGCAATCCGTTCGATTGCCTCCAGCCCATTACTTGCCTCACAGAACTTGATGTCTTCCACCTGTCGCAACGATGCCATCACCATCCGTCGCATCGAGGTTGAATCATCCACAACTAAAATTTGTTTCATACGGATTCTCTTAACGAGCGATCAATAGAATGGGCGATCGATACAGCGTTTTCTAATTTACTGAGGTACACCTTACTCCCTTGACTCTTTGACTCGCTGCATGGATCTGTACTTCACTTGATTGAAAATTGCTGTAAATCGACACATGCATGGCTCAGGTTCCAACTTTTCTCTAAGCTAAAGGGAAAATGTATGGAACTTGTATGGACTGTGTGAGTGATATAAAACTTCATCTCATGTGTTGTTTCTTCAATGTGAAATGCATTTCTAAACATGATTGGCTGAGTTTTGATCGTTGTTTAAAGCTCGTCAATCGCAAATTGTAAAATGAAGGAGTAGAGTCGTAGCCAGTAAATTTACAGACAAATAATTGGCTTTTCTATGTATTACCAATCAGTCCACGATTTACTCCGTATTTACACTAATTAAACGAAGCTTGAAAAAGACCATTAAAGTCCCATCGCCATAGCAGCCTTTTTGTCTTTAAAGACAAACAACCATGCAAGCCAATACAAGCAAAAGCTTAAGATTGCTTTCGGGCAAGCAGTGCCAGGGCGCGTCATCAATTCAGCTCGAAAGCTTGTGGTATCAGCATTGCTGCGCCCGTCCCGACAAACAAACTAGGGGCTGGAACCCTTGCTGCAAGTGGTGTGTAGTCTTAATTGATGACAGCCCCTAGAACTATCAGCCATTAAGGGATCAAGTATTGAATGACTGCTTGAGCGATCGCTTGATTGCCGTCTGTGATCACGGGTTGCGATCGTGGTGGCTGCAATGGTTGCTGCAAAAAGTTCCAATGACTGTCAAAAAACTCAGTTGGCGTGAGAATTTGCGATGGCACGTAGTCTTGAATGCCATCGAGCAAAATGGCGGCTTCGGCAAAATCATCGCGGGTGATGGAGACGATCGGCGTACCCAAACGGCAGGCTTCCGAAAAGGTGCTGTAGCCCGGTTTAGAGAGCAGTCGTCCGCACACGGGCATGAGGTCAACGGGACGATAGTGGTGGTCGGTAATTTTGATCAGGTTTGGTAGATCGGGCGCGGTGCGATCGAACGTGAGAAACTGCCAATCGGCAAACCGTTGCAGAGTTTGGTAGGGAATCTGCGCCAAGCCCAAGCCGCCAAAGGTCATGAGCACGGTGCGATCGACACTCGCCTTCAGCCCAAAGGTTTCTCGCAGTTGTGCAACGCTGTAGCGGGGTGTGCCGCCCGTTAAACCAACATCCGTAATCGTGGGAAAGGCGCTCATCGGTTCATGCAGCGGCAGGCGAAACAGGCGATCGCACTTGCTAAAGCACCCTGCAATCCAGTCTGCCATGTCCACAAATTCGCCACCCCAGGGACGGTAGATAAAATCCCAGCCAAAATTGCTCATCATCCAGCAAGGGATTTGAGCCGCCTTTCCTAACAGCGCTGCTAACGGTGGAATGTCTGCCAAAATTAGCCCGACCCGATTTTGCTTGATGAAATTCACCTCAGAGGCAATCAGGCGATTTTGCTGCGTCCTTAACTCCTTGAGCCGTTCTAGCGTTGCAGGTAGCTCCATCGTGACGCTATCCGTCTGCAAAATGCCCACATCAAACGCTCTGGGACGGTGGATAAAATCGGTGGGGATGTATGCCTCTAGCAGCCAGCGAGGAGCCGTCGTCACCAAGATGATCAAGATTTCAGGGCAGAGCCGCTGGATTTCCGCCGCGACAGAGGCAGCACGCGTGGCATGTCCAAACCCGTGATTGGTGATGGCGATGTAGAGGATGGGTTGAGGCATACGTTAAGGATCGCGGATTTATGAAGGTGTCATTCTGTGCGTAGGGGCGTGGCATGCGGTAGAAAGTCCTCGCCTTCGTCCAGAGTGATCTGCCGCATGCCGCGCCCGTACAGCTAAAAGGCTGAGGTTGTCGAAGTTATTTAATTCATGATCCTCAGTAAAGACAGCAAGCAATATAATTTCCATTTCCCGACTCTATGATGCGTTGAATGATTTTTTGCGTCAATGTGACATTCAGTGGGTGACATTCAGTGGCAGAATATCTGTCACCTCAATCCTTATGCACCTCAACCCTTCTGTTGGATGATCATTGGCATGGTATTCTACTTCGACCCAAAATTCAGGCTACAATCTGCCCAACGAACAAACTCAGCCTGTCGATCGCAGCGTTCCTTATGCTCAATCGCCGTGTTTGCCGTCTGCTTGGATTATTCATCGCTAGCATCATTCTGTGCCTTAGTCTAAGTCGTGTTGTGGTGGCTCAAGCGGTCAGTCCTGCACAACTGGTGCAGCAAGGGGTCGATCGCTATCAGGCAGGCGACTACAAAACGGCTGTTGACCGCTGGAAGGCAGCGCTAGAAGCAGACCCAAACGATCGCGCCAACACTGCCATTATTCAGGAAAACCTGGCACGGGCATACCAGCAACTGGGACGAAGTGATACCGCGATCGACCAATGGGAGCAAGTCACCGCTTACTATCGTCAGACCAAAGCTTTGCAATCGTTGGGACGTAGCCTCACCGAACAGGCACAGGTTTACAGCAGCTTGGGGCAAGCCCGCAAAGCGATCGCCCTGCTATGTGGACAAGAACTCAATCGACTCCGGGCGACCGACCAGTTAGCTTGTTTGCCCGAAAGCGCCCTTCAGCTTGCGCGTGCTGCCAACGACAAAAAGGGTGAAGCCGCTGCATTGGGCAGTTTGGGCGATGCTCAGCGGCTACTCGGCGATTATCCCGCCGCGATCGTGCTGCTAAAAGCCAGTCTGGAACTAGCGCCAGACACGCCCGCCTACCGCATTGCAGCCCTTCATAGTTTAGGTAATGCCTACAGCAGTCTCGCTCAGGTGAACTACCGTCGCGCCGAATCTGCCAATCAGCGGGGCGATAGTCAAGAAGAAAGACGATTCACGACGATCGGCAAGGAGCATGACGAAATTGCCTTGCAATCGTTTCAGCAGGGTTTGCAACTGGCTCAAAGCCAAAGAGATGTAGCGGGTGAACTGCGATCGCTCATCAGCGCCATTCCTGCCTACTACCGTACCGATAAAACGACAGCAGCAATGCAAGCTCATCGACAGGCAACAGCCGTTCTGGCACGAGTGCCTGATAGCCAAAGTCGCGTTTATGCAACCATTGATTTGGCACAATTATTGAAACCTGTTGCAATCAAGGAACCGTCATCGCGTAGTCCTTGTTTGGAAGCGGCGTTGCTGCCTCAAGCAGAAACACTGCTCAAAGACGCTGCTGCCACCGCACAACGCTTAAGCGACCAGCGTGCCGCATCCTTTGTGTTGGGCGCACAGGGGCATCTGCAAGAGTGTCGTGGTGACATTCTGCAAGCACTCCAATTAACCGATCAAGCGCGACTTGCCGCCGATCGCTCCAGGGCAAACGATAGCCTGTATCTCTGGGAGTGGCAGACTGGGCGCATTTTACGGCAGCAAGGACGGCATAAGGCGGCGATCGCGGCTTATCAACGTGCGATCGCTGCCTTAGAAACCATCCGCGACGATATTCTGTTAGCCAACCGCGACCTGCAATTCGACTTCCGCGACACGATCGAGCCTATTTACCGCCAACTTGTTGCCCTCAGACTGGAGCAGGAGCAGCCTCTTCAAACGAAAGCCACCCAAATTAAAACCGAAGAATCGAAAAGCGAGGAAAACTTCAACGGCATTTTGGAGGCGATCGACTCACTCAGGCTGGCAGAATTGCAAAACTACTTTGGCAATGATTGTGTCATTGTTGCCGCGAATCCGACCAGCCAGGAACAAGCGATGGATCCAACTGCCGCCATCATCAACACGTTTATCCTGGACAATCAAACAGCCATAATTCTAAGCCTGCCCAATGAGCAGAAGAAACTTGTCCTTCATGACATTAAGCGGCAAGCGTTGATTGACCAAATTAAGTCTTTTCGCCAGGGCTTGCGGCGTTATCGCGACCTGGAATACGACCTTCAGCCATCGCAGCAGATATACGATTGGCTGATTCGTCCGTTTGCTGATGACCTGCAGCGGGCAAACATCAAAACGCTGGTGTTTGTGCAAGATGGAATCTTACGCAGTGTCCCGATGGCATCGCTACACGATGGCGAAAAATTTCTGATTCAACAGTATGCCATTGCGACCACGCCCAGCCGCAGTTCAATCGATGTCAAACCGTTCAATCGCAGTGGTTTACGAGTGCTGGCGCTGGGTTTAACGAAGGAAGCGATCGTGGATAACCAGACGTTCCCAGCGCTAACCAACGTGAGCAACGAGATTACAGGCGTTGAAGCAAAAATCCCTGGCAGTAAGCAATTGCTGGATGATGCCTTCACGCCCATTGGGATGCAAAAAGAACTCAGTCGGGCAGTTTATCCCATTATTCATCTAGCGACACATGGTAAATTTGGCACCGATCCAGACGATACCTTCATTCTGACGGGCAACAGCCAGAAACTAAAGCTGAACGAACTCGATCGCCTGATTCGCCAAACAACCCGTAACCGCGAACCGCTGGAGTTGCTGACGTTGACTGCCTGCGAAACAGCCGTTGGAGACGATCGATCCTCGTTGGGCTTGGCGGGCGTAGCGATTCAAGCGGGAGCAAGAAGTGCGTTGGCATCCCTGTGGTCAATCAATGATGCCGCAACCGCCAAACTTGCCACTGATTTCTACGCCAAACTGCCTGATGTCAATTTCAATAAAGCTCAAGCGCTCCAGTTAGCCCAGCAAGCGCTGATTAACGATGCAGATTCTTCCCATCCTGCCTACTGGTCTCCGTTTGTGCTAGTCGGCAACTGGCAGTAACCACGATTACACTAACCAGGATTACTGTCGCTCAATTTCCACTATTTGCCGGAGTTGATTATGCTGCTGTTTGACTTCCTTAGAAGTCCCTGTCTCTTCCACATCAACTAAATCCTCTAGCAATGGAATCATAAACGACTTTGCCTTCGAGTCTGCTGTTTTAGAGCCGACTGCTAAGGCTTCAGCAAACGCATCGTACCAGAAGCCAGCTTCGGCGTACAAGTTAGCCCGTTGCAAGCGATCGGCTGTTTTGGCTAAAGACGCTTGCAACGTGGCTGGCATTGCCACAACCTCCACTTCTGTCCGCACGACTTTATCCTTAGAATCGTCACCTAAATCGCATCGAAGCGCTACTTGCCAGAGATACGTTTGCCCAGGGGTTAAAGCAGCGTATTTTTTTGGCAGCGTATACTGCATGACCCCTTGAGTGCTCTGCCTTTGCTCCACTATGTAGTCACGTTTGTTGCTGTAGGCATAGAGACGAAACTCGATCGGATACGACTGCTGATCTGGCACATACCAGGCAAAGGTTGGACGCGTTGCTGTGGTTTGTCCGATGTGACTCAGAGGCGCAAGGGCAGTCAGTGATCCGGTTGGTTTTGCCTCACAAGAACCCTCGCCTCTCACAACCGTTCCGATCGTCGTACCAGAAGGTCTAGAGGGCTTGGGGGGCTTGTATCTTGCTAAAACAGCAGGGGTAATCGTAAGAAACAAGAGGAGTGCAACGCTGACAAAAACCGTTGCACGCTGGGTGGTCGCTGTTGACTTAGGAGCCGTCCAGAACCGATGTGATTGGGAGCGTGGATGCAGAGCCATATCAGTTGATTGGGGGATAAGTTACTGCCACACTACTGAAGAACAACCGATTAAACCAGCCTCTTTATGGTCAGAGGTGATGTAGATTTCGGCAATCAGCATCGCCAACAATGACACTTTTTTGCCAATAGCTTTTTTGCCAGTAGCTTAGGGCGCGTCATCAATTAGCTCCGAAACCTTGCAGTATCAGCATCATCGCGCCCGCCCCAACACACCAGGCTAGAGGCTGGAACCCCTGCTGCAACTGATGTGTAATCGTAATTGATGACAGCCCCTAGCAACTGCTGCCCACGATCGCAAACCTTCAGTCGCAAACCTTCAGCGTTTCTTTGCGCTGGCAGCTTTCGGCAAATGGGGTCGCGCGATCGTGCCATTGCGTTGTCAAAAGGCTGCCAGCAGTCTGGTAGAAAAGGTACGTGAGTCTCCAGGGGCGTTTCCCTACTGTGGAAGTCAACCACCCTAATCGGAGGATGACCATGAACAGCTTTGACTGCAAGACTCAGACGGCGCTCACTGGTTTAACTCATGCCACCGCTGCAACAGCCTTGACTGCCAATGGGAAACCGTTTGGCACCTTACAAGATCCCTTAAATTCCCATTTTCCAGTTGCGCTCCAAGCCTCCCAAGCGCCCGATTACAGCATCAATACGAGCGGCAATGATTTTGTGACGAATGTAGGGCAAGTGACCAGCCAGGGGGATCGATCGATGCGCTCTGATATCGCTCGTGCCCTTTATGGTGTGGATGGCACAGGTATCACGATCGGCATTTTGTCCGATAGCTTCAATGCCTTGGGGAAGGCAGCGGTTGATATTGCAACAGGCGATCTACCGAGCCATGTAGGGGTTTTGAAGGACTCACCGAACGGTAATGATGAAGGTCGCGCCATGATGCAACTGATTCATGATGTGGCTCCAGGTGCGCGGCTACTCTTCCATACGGCTACGGGAGGACAGGCAAATTTTGCTCAAGGTATTGTTGCTTTAGCAAACGCGGGTGCCAACATCATCGTTGATGATATTAGTTACTTCAATGAGCCAATGTTTCAGGACGGCATCATTGCTCAGGCGGTTGATTCTGTTGTCTCTAGAGGCGTTTCCTACTTTTCCTCAGCCGGTAACAGCGGTCGTGATTCTTACGAAAGTGGCTTTAATCCAAGTGGCTTCGTTTTGAATGGTGGCGCGGTGCATGATTTTAATCCTGGTGCAGGTGTTGATCCATTTCAGAGTCTTTCCATTCCGGTTGGTGCCCAGGCGACGATCGCCTTCCAGTGGGATGCACCTTTCGCGTCAGTCAGCCCGTCCAGCGGGGGCGCACTGAATGACATCGATATCTATCTTTATGACAGCACCGGAACCAGGCTTCTGGCAAAAAGTGATGCTTACAACATTGGTGGCGATCCAGTAGAGACCATTCAGTTTGCTAACACGGGCGCTTTTGGTACAAATTTTAACCTCGTCATTACCGACGCGAGCGGTCCGGCTCCTGGCTTGATGAAGTATGTCATTTACAGCAACTCCAACGTCACGATCAACGAATATGACACTCGCAGCAGTACGCTCTACGGTCATGCCAATGCTAGAGGAGGGTTAGCTGTGGGAGCCACTGGCTTCTTCCAAACCCCTGCCTATGGCACAAACCCTGCCCGCTTAGAAAGCTTCTCGTCGCCTGGAGGCACGCCCATTTTGTTTAACCTGGCTGGTCATCGTCTCTCTACACGCGAAGTGCGCTTGAAGCCAACCATCGTCGCTCCAGACGGTACGAACATTACAGGCACCACAAACGTCGGACGCGATATTTCTCAAGATCCAGATACTTTTCCCAATTTTTTTGGGACATCAGCGGCGGCACCCAATGCAGCAGCGGTGGCAGCACTGATACTACAAGCCAACCCCTACGCGCGCCCTGCTGATATCTATGACGCGCTAGAAGCCAGTGCGCTGGATATGGATGATCCGTCCACTCCGGGCTTTGACCTTGGGTTCGACTTCGGTAGCGGTTATGGACTGATTCAGGCAGACGCGGCTATTCGGGCTTTAACGGCTGGAAACACGCTGGGAGCCGCTCGTAACCTGGGAACCTGGCAGGGAACCCGGACGGTGAGTGATTTTGTGGGTGCTGGCGATCCTCAAGATTTCTACCGCATTCAGCTCAATACAATCAGCAATCTCAGCCTCTCGTTGAGCGGGTTAAGGGCAGATGCCGATCTGATCCTGATTCGAGACTTTAATAGTAACGGCACGATCGATGGAGGGGATGTGCTGGCGATCGCCGCCGCTTCTGGTAACACGCCTGAACAAATTAACGCAACGGGTTTAGCCCCTGGAAATTACTTTGTTTTAGTCAATCAATACCTTGGTGATACCAGCTATACTTTACAACTAGCGAACGCACCAGTGAGTAGCACTCAAACGGCTGCGATCGCGGCTCTCAATCAATTTGAAGATGACGCTTTCAACGTTGAGTTAACTGAATTTAGAGACACCAGCACGATCGCTAAGTTTGATGATCTTGCGGCTGTTCCTATTGGCACTTAATGCATTCGATGTAGTTTTGTAACCATTTAGGCTACCTGTTAGACTACCTAAAAAAATTGACTGCCGTTTTTTCAAGGCTGCTCTGATATGAAGAAGTATTCAGTAGTGGTTCAGCAGTGCGCCAATGTCATCCGTTGGGTTGGAGTGGTCTGTGCAATCACTGCCATATTGCCTGACCGCACAATGGCTCAGATCGTACCAGATGCCTCTCTGGGTACTGAGCGCTCTGTTGTAAGACCAAACACCGTCATTCGAGGATTGCCCAGCGATCGCATTGATGGCGGTGCGATTCGCGGCAGCAATTTATTTCACAGTTTTCAGCAGTTCAATATTGGCGAGGGGCGAGGGGCGTATTTCGCGAATCCAGCAGGCATTGAAAACATTCTGAGTCGCGTCACAGGCAACACCCGCTCTGAAATTTTGGGCAGACTCGGTGTGCTGGGGAATGCCAATCTATTCTTTCTTAATCCCAATGGGATTGTGTTTGGTGCCAATGCCAGCCTGGATGTGGCAGGCTCATTTACCGCCACAACCGCCAATGCGATTAAGTTGGGCGATCAGGGCTTTTTTAGCGCGACCCAACCCGCTCAAAGTAGTTTGCTGGCGATCGCCCCCGGTGCCCTCTTTTTTGATCAACAGCTACAACAGCCGAGAACGATTCAGAACTCTGGCACGTTAATCGCTGGACGTAATCTCACATTGGCAGCGGACAATTTGGAGTTGCAAGGACAACTGCGATCGGGCGGCGATTTGACTTTAAAAGCGCAGGATACCGTTCGTATTCGTGACAGCGCCACCAATCCCTTTATTGCGTCAGCAGGTAGAAATTTGCTGGTGCAGGGCGATCGATTAGTGGACATTTTTGCGTTGAATCATCCGAATAGCGGGTTATTTTCGGGTGGAAATATGGTGTTGCGATCGGCAGCGCCCATCATTGGCGATAGCCACTTTACAAGTGGAGGAAACCTTTGGGTAGAGCAGTTAGATCATAGCCTCGGTCGTTTAACCAGCCCTAATGACCCTGTATTTCAGGTTTTAGGAGACTTTTCCTTATTTAGCTACAGTGGAACCTCCCTGCAAATTTTGGCGGGTGGCAGCGTGTTTATTCCTGGTGGTGTCACCATTACAGGTGCAGGTGGCGGCTTCAACGACAGCGAGATTCAACTCTCAGATGGCACTCGGCGAACAATCCTGGGGAGCACGATTCCCACGCTCGAAATTCGTGCAGGAACGACCGAATTCTTTCTGGCTTCTCCTCTTTTTGCCGGGTCTCTTCCTCCCAGTGGTGCCAACATTGTGATTGGTAATGTCACAATGACCGCCTTTGGTGGCGTACTGCTGACCAACCAAATTGCCCCCAATGCGTTGCTCTCACCGGGCGTTATTGTCACTGGAGGCATCCAGACGGCTGGCGGAGAAGCGATTATTGACGCTTCCGGCGGTATTCTGACGACGGGTGCGATCGATGTCAGCATTGCCAATGGAAAAGGGGGTGATATTACCTTATTTGGCGGGCTGGGTGGCATTAACACTCGCGGCGGTAATTTAAGATCCATTTCGGCTAATGGCAGTGCAGGCAACATTACACTGGCAGCTAACCAGACTATTGCTACGGCTGGCATTCAATCCTATGTTGGTGCTGGAGGAACTGGTGATGGTGGAAATATTGCAATTATCAGCAGCAATGGCAGTGTTGATACCAGCGCTGGAACGTTATATTCATCCGCAACCAACGGGAATGGTGGCACTGTCACCATTAATGCGGCAGGTGATGTTTTGACCGCTGGTATTCAATCTTTAGTGGGCACTGGAGGTAGAGGGCAGGCTGGAGCAGTCACAATCACCAGCAGAGGGGGTTCTATCAATACCACTGCCTTGGCTCCTGACTTCAGTGGCAATACGCTTACGACAGGCATTCAATCTTTAGTGGGAGCAAACGCGAGCGGCTATGGAGGCAATGTCACATTAACGGCTCTTGGCAATATCATCACGCGGAATATTGAATCTCGTGTTGGAGCAGGAAGTGCCGGATTTTCGGGTAACATCACCCTCTTTAGTGCGCTAGGCTCCATTGATACAACAGCAGGTACGTTATCGTCATCGACCGAGAATGGCATCAGCGGTAAAATCACCTTCGATGCGTTTGGCGATATTTTTGCAGGAAATGTGCAAGCGTTTTCAACGGGCACAACGGTTGGGCAGGCAGGCGAAATTAACATCAGAAGCATCAATGGAGCATTCTTCCTTTCAGGAAAGCAGGTCACCAGCCAGGCATCGGGGGTGGCTGAAGGTGGCAACATTTCAATCAGCGCCAAGTCTGTATTCTTAACAAATCGAGCCTACGTTGCATCAAGTACGTTCGGGCAGGGAAATGCGGGTGATCTGATTTCAGTTCTGGCGGATGATACCGTTTCTCTATCAGGCAGTAGCCAAATTCGAGGCACAGTCGAACCTGGCGGAAACGGTAAAGCATCAGATATTTTTATTCGGGCACGTGCTTTACTGTTAACAGGCGGTTCCCAGGTTCAAACTGAGCTATTCAGAACCGCCACAGATCCAACAACCAGAATTGTCACACCCGGCGGTCGAGGACAGGGAGGGAATATCGGTGTTGTTGCTTCTGATCTGGTTTATATCTCTGGTACCAGCTCCAATGGCTTTTCAAGTGGTCTGCTGTCTCTGAGTGAGCGGGGAGCGTCTGGTTCAGCAGGCAACATCACTGTCGATGTAGGAACTAGTAACTTTAATAATGCTGGTGCCGGGTTGTTTCGTGTTGAATCCGGAGGAGCCGTCATTGCGAGTACTCGTAACAATGGCAATGGTGGCAACATTACGATTAATAGCCGAACCTTTGAAGCTCTGGCAGGTGGGCAAATTCTGGCGGCTAGCGGCAACCGCGTAGATGCCCGTGGAACAACCACAGGATCTGCTGGAATTATCACCGTGAATGCAATCGATCGAGTGACGATTTCAGGCAGAGACCCTAATTTCCAGGATCGGTTGAGAAAGATAGACCAATTTGTGCGCAGCCCAGATGCACGGGGTACCACAAGGCAAGATGTTTTAATTCGAGAGTTTGATACTAGTGGCTTATTCGTCGATACACGGGATGCGGGCGCGGGTGGATCTGTTGCGGTCACTACCGCTGGTTCTTTCTCTCTAAGCAACGGTGCCCTCATTAATTCTGCCACCTCTGGTCAAGGTGGATTTGCAAATGCAGGCAATATCTTTATTTCAGGGGGATCTATATCTTTACAAAACAGAGCGCAATTGCAAGTCCAAACCAGCGGTGTCGGTAATGCTGGATTGGTTTTTCTACAAGCCCCTGGTGGTGCGGTTTCCCTGGACAACAGTACCATTTTTAGTTCCGTGCAACCTGGAGCCGTGGGAAATGCAGGTGGCATTGTGATCTCAGGTGCGTCTATCTCCCTGAAGAACGTGTCACAATTGCAAGCTCAAACGGGTGGCACTGGCAATGCTGGATTGGTTTTTCTACAAGCCCCTAACGGTGCGGTTTCTCTGGACAACAGGAGTGTTGTCTTTAGCAGTGTACTGGAAGGTGCAGTAGGAATCGCTGGTGGAATTCTACTACAGGCTGGTTCATTCTCTGCAACCAATGCCTCTGGGTTAACCACCTCAACCTTTGGGAAGGGAGATGCGGGACTGATTTCTGTTCAGACTAGCGGTGAAGTCTCGCTCAGAGGCAGGGGAAGCGGTATTTTCAGCGCTGTGGGTGGTAATAGTACAAACAAAGGCGGTGGAATTGAAGTTCTTGCCAGAAATGTTGCCCTTACAGACGGAGCCGCGATTAGCGTAGCCAATGGAGGCTTAGAAGGAGCCGCAGGCAATATTGAAATCGCTACGAGAAATGTTGAATTAGATCGAAATAGCATCATTACAGGAGCAACGTTATCAGGAAAGGGCGGCAATGTTCAAATAGATTCCAGGGAGTACATACTCCTCCGTCGCAACAGTAATATTTCAACGTCGGCTGGCTTGCGACCCTCTGATGGAGATGGCGGTAAGATCACCATTACTACACCGTTTATCATCGCGGTTCCATCACGAAATAGTAATATTCGCTCTCAAGCGTTTACAGGTGCGGGGGGAATCATCACAATTAATGATATAAACGGCGGTACAGGATTATTTGGCATTGCGCGTCGATCGGGTGATTTCCTGACTTCTAATGACATTACGACCAGTTCTCGCTTTGGGGCTTCTGGCATCACGGTTATTACGGCTCTCAATACCAGTGTGATCGAAAATAACCTGGCAGAGCTAGCTCAACAATTTATCGACCCCAACACCCTGCTGGCGAATAGCTGCATCGTTCGCAATCGTGAAAAAAAGCGTGAGTCAGGCGGTGTCTTTCAAATCACAGGCTCTGGTGGTTTGCCTGTGCGCCCCGGTGATGCACCAACCGCATCCTTTCCAACCGGGGACGTGCGATCGCTGCCAGAAGCAGGGAGTCGGGAGTCGGGAGTCGGGAGTAGTAGAGCGTGGCAACCGGGTGATCCGATCGCGGAACCGCAAGGTATATATCGGTTAGCAAATGGCAAGCTGGTGATGAGTCGGGAGTGCGCGCCTTGAGACGTATGATCGTTGCGATCGCCAGCCTTGCCGTTCTGTTGAGCAGGGCGGCGATCGCGGTTGCCCAATCGATTCCCCCTGCTGGTGTCACCGTGCCATCCAATGCACCGATTGATCAAACCATCCCCACACCCTCTCAATCTCCCAACCTGCCTTCTGTTGCACCCAGTCCGACACCATCACCGCGTTTAGAAACGCCCCCTACACCAGTTTCACCGGAACCATCCGTGCCCAGCGGCGAACGGTTTTTGATTCGGAAAATCGAGATCGTTGGGAACCCTACCGTTTTGCAGCGCGAGATTGCTGCGTTGGTGAAAGAGTATGAGGGCAAAGAAGCAACGTTTGAAGACCTGCTGAATCTGCGTGCCAGCATCACCCAACTCTACATCAGCAACGGTTACATCACGTCTGGTGCCTTCTTGCAAAATCAATCCTTAGATCAGGGTGTTGTGCAGATTCAAGTGGTGGAAGGCACGCTAGAGCAAATTGAAATTGATGGTTTAACCCATTTACGCGATCGCTATGTGCGGAGCCGTTTACAGCGTGCAGCCAAAGCACCTCTGAATCGTCAACGACTCGAAGAAGCATTACAACTATTGCAGCTTGATCCGCTCATTGCTCAGGTCAACGCCGAACTCACCGCTGGTACGGGTCCCGGTCGCAACCGTTTGCGCGTCACGTTACAAGAAGCGTCACCGTGGCATCTTGGTTTTGCGATCGCCAACGATCAGCCACCCAGCGTGGGTTCCATCGCTGGCAGCATCTTTGCTTCTTATGATAATGTGCTCGGTTTTGGCGATCGCCTCACTGCCAACTACGGTAAAACCGAAGCACTCGACCTCTACAGTTTCAGCTATACGGTGCCTTTCAATGCGCTCAATGGCACCGCGAGCATCAGCTACGGCAACAATAGCAGTGAAATTATTGAAGCACCCTTTCAAGCTTTAGGCATTCGGAGCAAAACTCGGACGCTTTCGTTCACTGTGCGTCAGCCCGTGCAGCGATCGCCGCGCAGTGAATTTGCAGTTGGTTTAGGGCTTGATTTGCGCCGTAGTCAAACCTTTATTTTGGATAATGTTCCGTTCTCGTTCTCCGAAGGTCCTGATGAAGGTGAATCAAACGTCACCGTGATTCGCTTATTTCAAGATTGGGTCGATCGCAGTGCCACACGGGTGCTGGCAGCACGATCGCAGTTCAGCCTGGGTATCAACGCCTTTGATGCGACCGTGAACAATCTTGGTACCGATGGTCGCTTTTTCGCATGGCTGGGGCAGTTTCAGTGGGTGCAACAGCTATCGCCTAGAGTTGTGTTGATTAGTCGCGTGGCGGCTCAACTGACTCCCGACTCACTGCTGCCCTTAGAGCGCTTTAGCGTGGGGGGTATCGATACAGTGCGGGGGTATCGCCAAAATCAACTGGTATCAGATAATGGCGTAGTGGGTTCCTTAGAACTGCGCTTTCCCCTGACGAAGAATCCGAGTCTTTTGCAGCTTACCCCGTTCCTTGAAATTGGCAGTGCCTGGAACAATCGGGGTGCAAATCCTGACCCGCAGACGATCGCCAGTCTTGGTCTCGGCGTGCGCTGGCTGGTGAGTCCCGGCTTTGAAGTGCGGGTTGACTATGGCATTCCGCTGATATCAGTCGGTGAATCTGGCAATTCACTACAAGACAACGGACTCTTCTTCTCCCTGCGTTATCAGCCCTTCTAACGCGTTCCTGCACCCTCACGGCGACCCGGAACACCAACACGAAACAGTTTACAGGAGTTCGGCACCACAAGCTGAGTCTGCATACCTGAAGCGGAAGGTTGACCTGTTGGCACTGGCTCAAGCGCAATGGCAGCGATCCCTTTGGAGCACAGCAATAAAGCCGTTAAGAGAAGCACACGGTAGGTTTTCACAATTCCCTCTTTTGGTGAAGGGTCGTTGAGCGGCAATCATGCTTGCTCAGTTCATACAATAGAGGTGTGAAAACCTTTGTTACTGCCTGCTTCCAGTTAACTTGGGTACTGAAACTAGACAGCGAATTGGCTCGAAACAGCAACGCTCAACCATGACAAAAGGGCAACCCCCAAGGACTGCCCTACTGGGTTGTCTAGTCATTCCCTTTACCGATTTTGCGACGCTGGACTGGTTTGTGTCTCTTGTGACGAATGCACAGAGAGGAAAAACTGACCCCGATCGCTCGGCTTCACTGTGCTCACGATCAGAGTGTAAGAACCATCGCGGGGAAGTTTTACGCGAATCATTGCTTGACTTGCCTTTCCTTTCGCAACTACCCTGCCTTCAGCATCCTGCAAAATCAGGTATGGATCAAAGGCAAACTGGTGTAAGAAAATGTTGATCGTTTGATTGGACTGCCCAACAAAGCGGTAGCTGCTGTAGGGTGAGCCATTACGCAACTGTGGACTGTTAGACGTTAAGCGTCCTTGCTCAGCCAGCAAAGGAACGGTTGCTTGCAGTTGATACGCTCCAAGTTGCTTTGGACGCAGCGCCTTAGCAACTACAGTGTAGGTTCCTGCTTTCGGCAATTTTGTTAACACCATCGCAGTCCCACTCTGGTTTGCCTTCGGGCTTGCGATCGATTCCCCATTTGGTCCTAGTAGCACCAGAGAAGAACCAATCTGTGAACTGGTCATACGAATCATGATCGGTTGGTCAGCCTCTCCCTTAAAGGTATAAAGGTCAGCGCGGCTGCCATCACACACCAAATTGTCATTTCTCTGAATCACACCGTTGCTCTTCGCTCCAGTCAGTGCCAGTTTCGATACCGTACCAGTTGACTCCGGTGTTGCAGCCAGCATGTACCGTCCAAGCACTGGAGACAAGCCCTGCTTTGGCGCTTGCATAAATGCCCGCACTTGTTCGGCTGCCACCGCATAGTTCAAACCATCTCCACCAGCATCCTTACCATAGCCACCCTTGATCACACCAACCAACTGTCCACGATAGTTCAGCAAAGGACCACCCGAATTGCCTGGATTTAACCGTGCATCAGTGTAAACTTTCCATTGAGGAATCAGGTTGCTGATTCTCCCAGCAGTCAATGTGTCTCTAGTATTCAAGGCATTTCCGATCGCAAACACATTTGCCCCAATCTTGGCTGAGTTTGAAGGCGCTAATTCAATGGTGGGCAATTTTGTCTGGTTTAGAAGCCGCACCATTGCCAAATCGACACAGCCTGAACTGCCAGAAGCCACGACTTCCCCCATCAGACGACGACCATCGCGTAGCGTTACTTGAACGCGATTAAAGCCTTCTACAACATGAGCATTCGTCACAATCAAGCCGTTAGCAGCAATAATTGCTCCACTACCAGAGCTATTCGGAGTCTGAATTAAAACGACTGCTTGACTCACTTTTTCATAAATTTGACTGAGATCTTCATCCATTCCCTGAGCGTTCGCTTGTTGGGTACGATTGACTCCTGGTGTTGTCGCAACCAACTCGTGAATCACCGTCGTTACGATCGCTACCTGCGATGCTATCAGCCCAGTTAATGCAAGGCGAGCCAGCCTAGATGACGAGGAAAAGAATTGCAGTGTCATGAGATGTAACTCCTTGGGGGTTGAAGTAGAGCAGGTGGCACAAATCAGCACGACAAAGCAAACCGCAGCCAATACCAGCCTGGATGAATCGAGTGGTGAACGAAATGAAAGCTTTGAGGGCTGTAAGCAAGCATTAGTCTGTGTTTCGAGAGTTTTTGTCTCTGCTTACCTGCTTGATTAAAGAGTACGGCAGTCATTGAGGGGAATGACACACCTTTTCTACCAACCCACTTGACAAAAAATGGTGGCTTGATTGCACAAAGCAGCAATGTTGACAGATGCCAGCAGACGAGATTGAACAGGACTCGCTAAGGATCGTGAATTAAATAACACCGACAACCTCAGCCTTTACCTGTAAGGGCGCGGCATTCGGCAGATACTTCTAGGCAAGAGCAAGGACTTTCTACCGAATGCCACGCCCCTACGCAGAGAATTACACCTTAATAAATCCACAATCCTAACCGTGTTTGGCTCTTTCTCAACTGTTGCTAAAACCAAAATTACCCTGGAGCAAACTCTAGCTTAAGGTAGAGGCAAGTTCCGATTATTTTTGGCAATCTATACTGAATCACTTGCCGCTAGTGAGCAAGGCAACTGTACATGCTTGGAGGTCATTATGATGACACCGATCGAACGGAACGACATTGTCGGTTTGACACGGAGCTTGAGTGACGAGTTACCAGAAGGGATGATTGGGCGCGTGTTGTACTGTCATGATCAAGGCTTTGAAGTGCAATTCCCAACTCAGAGTGAAACTCGCTACGCCAATGTGAGTGGTCATGACCTGAAGTTTATACTTGGCGGTCTTGCACCTTAACGCAGCCTGCTTTCCTAAGATCAACGCCACATTTTGGGTGCGATGGCAACTGTAACCTCGCTCACCAGGGTTTTTACAGCAATCATCGTTTGCATGATGCTTGTGAACTCAATAACCTTTAAATCTGAGGTTTGGTAGGGGCATGGCAATGGCATTTCCCTACCCAGAGAATTGCACCCTAATTGAATGTCATTGACCTAAGCAAAGCTAGCCCCTTTTTTTGTATGCCCGTTTCTTTTATGCCTGAAAGGCTTTAGGGTTTAAGCCGACAAGTCTAGGGGCGCTGGAGTTCAAATCCCGCCAGGATACAGCCTTCGGCATACAAGAAAGGGGGATATAGGGGCGAGTGCGTAAGTCTTACAGGTTTTATACTGCTTCAGGGCAAGTAGTCAGTTCCACGCGAATTGTGGTCACATAGAAACTGATGCTTGAGCCAGGTCTATGCTTTGCATGTGCCTAAAGGATCTGTAGCGAGGGCGATCGTGCTGTCACAAAGCTCGACAGGATTGCCGTCGGTTGCCATTTCTGTGGGCAAAACCATGTGAGCCAAAGCATCCGTTAAACCATGCCTGGTGATCGCAGCCACCGGTAGTCTTCCATCTTTGGGCAAAAAACTCGGGCAAAAACACGTTTAGTTTCTTCCCGATCACGTATGCTGAATGCACGACTCGGTTCTGACGGGGAGCACCCGTTGGAGGTAACAGGGAAAGTGTAGTGAAATTCTACCGCTGTCCCGCAACTGTGAATGCAGTCTCATCGGTTGTCAGCGATCGGTTATCAAGTGTCAGTAAACAGTTACTCGCTGTTGACTGCCTCACCCTTGACTGATTGCTGTTCACTGTTCACTGTACAAGTCAGAACACCTGCCGCATCGCTTGACACCATCGTCTTATCTGCGAGGTACAGGATGAAGACACGCTATCGGCAGTTAGTCAGCCTGGGATTCATGGCTGGCTTGACTTGTTATTTATTGCTTGGCTCTGCGAATGCTGCGAATGCGATGCACATTGCAGAAGGCTTTTTGCCCGTACAGTGGGCTGTGTTTTGGTGGGCTGTGGCATTGCCGTTCTTTTGGGTCGGGCTGCGATCGCTCACCCGCATTACAAAGCAGAATCCTGAACTAAAGCTGCTTCTGGCACTGGCAGGCGCTTTCACCTTTGTTCTTTCTGCACTCAAGCTTCCCTCTGTTACAGGTAGTTGTTCACACCCAACGGGGACGGGACTGGGCGCGATTCTGTTCGGCCCTTCAGTCATGACTGTTCTCGGTGGCTTGGTGCTGTTGTTTCAGGCAATCTTGCTGGCGCACGGGGGGTTGACCACGCTGGGCGCGAACCTGTTCTCGATGGCGATCGTGGGTCCCTACGTTGCTTATTTCATCTATCATCTGGTGCTGCGAACCGGACATCAAAAGGTGGCGATCTTTCTGGCAGCCGCGTTGGAAGACTTACTGACGTATGTGATGACATCGGTGCAACTGGCGCTGGCGTTTCCGGCTGCAAGGGGTGGCTTTCTGGCAGCCTTTCTCAAATTTGCAGGCATTTTTGCCATAACGCAGATTCCTCTAGCAATTAGCGAAGGTTTGCTGACAGTGCTGGTATGGAATTGGCTGCAATCTTACGGTCAGCAGGAGTTGCAAACGCTAAAGCTCCTGAAGCAGGAGGGCTGAACCATGAAGCACGATTCATCAGGTAGGCAAAGTTGGCTGCTGGCGATCGCGGTTGTTGTCCTTGCTGCCTTTCCCATTTTCTTTGTAAAGGGCGAGTACACGGGGTCGGATGCTCAGGCAGAAGGAGCCATTAACGAACTCAGCCCCGACTACAAACCGTGGTTCACCCCCTTTTTTGAACCGCCCAGTGGCGAGGTGGCAAGCCTGCTGTTTGCCTCTCAAGCGGCACTGGGAGCAGGCGTGATTGGTTATGTCATTGGGCTGTATAAAGGGCGATCGGAGAACCGCAAGAAGGACGAGCGTTAATACCTTTTTAGTTGTTGCTTGTTAGATGATGACCACCAACCTCTCTGGTAGCTAAAAACTAACAACCAACCACCAACCACTTCTCTAACCAATGGCGCTGCAAATTGATACGCTTGCGTACACTAATGGGCTACGGCAACTGCCACCAGAACACAAGCTGCTGTTTGCGATCGCCCTGCTGCTCCTCACCTACTGCACTTGTGTACCCATTCAACTTGCGATCGCGGTTTGGATGGGCATTTGGACAGTTATTTATGCCAAAATCCCGGTACAAATCTATGTTCGGTTGCTTTTCATTCCGATCGGGTTTTGGTTAACCAGTTTGCCTGCCTTTGTCATCAGTGGCGTGGATGTAGACAACCTGGCAGTTGTGCAAGTGGATGTATGGCAGGGTTTTACCTGGGGTCAATACTACTGGTATCTGAGTCATCATGGCATTCAGCAAGCCGGGGCTTTGGCGGCACGGGCGATCGCCTCAACAACCTGCATTTACTTCATCATGCTCACAATCCCATTCACTGAACTGCTAAGCATTCTGCGTCGCCTTGGGTGCCCCACCTTGCTCACCGAACTGCTGCTGCTGATGTATCGCTTTATCTTTGTGCTGCTGCGAACTGCCAGCGAAGTGTGGACAGCGCAACAGTCACGCGGCGGCTACCATACCTGGAAACTGTGGATGAAAAGCCTGGGGTTACTGATCGGACAATTGCTTCACCGCACCCTGGAGAACTACCATCAGGTATCTCAAACTTTAGACTCTCGTGGGTTTACAGGCGATATTCGCGTCTGGCATTCCCGTCGCTATAAACCCTCCAAACGCTACAGCCTGGAAGCGTTATTTGGCTGCACGCTTTTGGTGGTGCTTACGGTATGGCAGTATGTTGTTGGCATTTGAGCAAGTCGGTTATACCTATGCTGGCTGTTCGGAGCCTGCGCTTCAAGGTTTAACGCTCTGCATTCCGGCTGGCAAACGCTGTGCGCTGATTGGTCAAAACGGTTGCGGGAAGACAACGCTGTTTTTGCTGGCAAATGGGTTGTACAAGCCACGGCAAGGCGTTGTGCGCTGGCAAGGAGAACCGCTGAAGTACGATCGCACCTCGCTGATGGCATTGCGCCAGGAAGTGGGTTTAGTCTTTCAAGATCCCGAACAGCAGTTGGTTGCGTCTACGGTAGAAGAAGATATCTCCTACGGCTTGTGTAATTTAGGCTTGCCAGAGGCTGAAGTGGCGGAACGAGTCGGCAAAGCGATCGCCGATTTTGGTCTTACCGATTTAGTTGATCGCCCTGTCCATCATCTCAGCCTGGGACAAAAGAAGCGAGTTTCGCTCGCAGATGTCATGGTGATGCAGCCAAAACTGCTGCTGCTGGATGAACCTACCGCATACCTCGATCGCCTCCATACCCGCGATCTCATGCTTCAGCTCAAACAAATCTGGGCAGCGGGTACAACCATTCTCATGGCAACCCACGATTTAGATCTGGTCTACAGTTGGGCAGACTGGGTGTTTGTCGTCGATCGCGGTCAACTGGTCTTGGAAGGCACCCCCCAGGATGTGTTTGCTCATCGTGATTTCTTAGAGAACCTGCATCTGGGCGTTCCCCAGGTCTTTGAAGTACTCGATCGGGTTGCAGAGACCTTAACCATCCAAGATCCTCACTTCAGTGATTTCCAACGGCTACGCCAACACGTTTTGGAGTCTTTCCGGCAAAGCTGAAGGGCGCAAGCGCATCTATAGCAAGAGTCAGGAGGCAGAGGGCAGAAGGCAGAGGGCAAAACCTTACCTAGCAGTGCTTTGATGGTTACGATGTATCCTAATCAACCTCTCGATTGCCATGTCAGTGCTTTGATGGTGAGCATATTCACATCTATAGATCTGGCTCAATCCCAGCAGCACGTAGTTGAGCGGTTAGCCGTTCTGCTCGTTGGCGCTCTTGTTCTGCCCGTTGGCGTTCCTGTTCTGTCCGCTGGCTTTCCTGCTCAACTTGTTCTGTACCCCACAGGAGTAACGTTCCCTGCTCATCCCACCAGCGCAGCCAGTAGCCCTGGCGATTTTCGCGGGTTCCTTGCCAAACTCCCAAAAAAAGCTGCATTTCAGGGATCCAAAAACGGTTCTGCTCATTGGCAGATGCCAAACAATACCGTTTTGCTTCGTCCAGGGCGTAGACTTCTAACGTGCCTGCTTCTGGCTCAAAAATGCCATAGCTGGGCACTTGCAGAATTTGTTCGTAATAGAAAAATTTTCCGGGAGGGTAGGTTCCCTTGATGGAGTACTCGCTGCCGTCTGTGTCAGATAAGAATTCCAGCACCAGTACCGGAATTTCACCCTGAAGTCGGGGGGTATAGCTACGCACCACGTCTGAGCGAAGCACGGTAATGGTTGGGATGTATGCCCAGTCGGGTGCTTTTACCACAATTTTGCCGTTGACCGTAGCACAAATGCCGTAATTGGTCGGGGTCAGGGCGCGATCGGGCAAGCGTCTGGCAAGCTGCAAACTTTCGGTCAACGCCGCCGCCAAGGAGGGCTGATTAATGTTATCCACAGGATCGTCGGGTAAGCGAAAATCATCTGGCAGCTTTTCCCAGACAACTTGGTAGTCAGGAGAGGTGACTCGCATGAGAATGGGCAGTGAATTTTCTGTATTCTATCGCAGCCTGATCGCAGCAAGCACTTGACCTTGACATCAGGCGCAATCGGCGATCGAGGTGATGGCGATCTAACCAAGTACAGCCCGATGCTGCACAGGCGATCGCTCAACTCAAAAGCTGGTTACTCTGAGTGGGTGACGATTGCTCAGAAGTGAACCGAACAGAGGGGTGAAATGTAGGGTCAAAATGGGTGTATCACTGGAAAGAACTCGTAACACACCCTTAGGAAAGCGGGACTACGCCTGGTGCATAAAAACGCCCCAGGGCGCAAAGGCATTATCAATACCGACGTGAGCGGGAGCCAATTCAGGGTGATGACGGCGTAGCACGGTCAGCATGGTGTTGTTTTCAATCCAATCCAATCCCAATTGGGTGTACACTTCAGCCCGGTAATCTTTGGTGAAGAAGCGATCGCTCTTTAAACGGCGAGAAGCCATCAAAATAAACACCCGGAATGCCGTATCGCTAAACCCGAAGCCATCTGGTAAATCTTCGGCATACAGCCCAACCATCAAGTCCACACTGTTAACATCGTTGTTGTAGACTTCCCGCAGTTCCTTTGCCCATTGTGGATTGCTGGTAATCTCCTCAAACGATTTCACCCGTCCGCGACCAAGCAATTCACGGAAGCGATTGTAACGGGGTACTCCCCGCTCCCGATCGCGCAGAATATCGACCGCAGCGAGATCAAAGGCTTCTCCATTCTCTTTCACCAGTTGCCGCAAAAAGTGAGGGTAGTTGTGCAGCGTCACAGCACCCGGATGCATCAACCCAAACGAGTAGAACAGATCCGCCATCGGTATGGATTCCATCAGGGTACGCGCTTGCTTTCCAAAGAGGTCAAACAGCGTGTTTGTTTGAATCAATTTACCCGTTTTGATGGAATGGAACTCATACTCATCGCGCACCAGGGGATGCATCCGATAAACAGAGGTAAATTCCTCGGTCAGGTAGTAGGGTGTGCTGTGGTGATCGGTGGACGAACCTACAATGCCACTGAGAATTTCGCTGTCGCCAATGCGCCCAAAAATGCGTTTGAAGTCAGGTCCCAGAATGCCCCACCAGTTGGCATGAAGTGAAATTTTAGTGGCGGGATGGGGCAAAATGGCTGGAGTCCATTCAACCGTATGAATTTTGGCGGTCAGCGCCGCAATAATCAGGCGGGCGTGGTCAAACAGTTGATCATCGTTCCAGTCTGGATAGGCTTGCTTCAGGCGATCGCACACCACATTATGTTCTTTCACAAAGAGGGTATGCAGCAACCCCATTGCCAACCACCACGTACCCGGATTCCCGACGCGATCAATGCCCGTGGTTGGATCAATAGGCAGCAACCCATCATCCCCGATCTGCATCTTTCCATCCACATGAGACCGCAGCTCATCAATGCGCTCCTGACTGCTGCCGTAGATCTGTGATGCATCCCACCAATGGGTTTCGTGGTTGATAAACGTTGCAGGACGTTTGGAGTCTCCAGTGCGGGTGGGATCATCCAATGTTTTGTCGATCGCCAGTGGTTGATGATGCTCCTGCTCCCAGGTGTCATCGGGATTTAAAGGAATCTTGATTTTTTGGTCAGGCTGATTGTTGCCATGACTGAACCAATCATGGGTTTCAAACTGAATCCAGGCAGCCGCCAACAAATTCAAAATCGTAGCGGGTTTAAATTCTTCACGCGCCAGTAGTTTGCTGCTGACCAAACGAGGGCTGGGTTTGAGTAAATTTGCCTCATCCACGTTTGCATCGGCTAACGGCACATTTCGCCCAAACCGGGTGCCTATCATCCCCATCTCTGGATGTTCAAGGTCGTTGTAGCTGCCATCTGCGTTGCGAGCGGTTAGATGACGACCATCGGGACTGGGAGCAGGGGGTTGAGGCAGCTTGTCTTGATGCGGTAACTGCGATGTGTCATGAAGATTTTTGTCTCGTAACACTCGACGAAACTTAAATAATTCAAGCAAGGCTAAAGGGGTTGGTAGCTGATGCCAGGGAGTTTTAGACATGATGCGATCGCCTCATGAGGACAATTAACTATAAAAAATTAACAAGTCAGCTTTTCGTCGGCATACGTGTTGAAAGCACTAGCAGAAGCACTCTAGCAACTTCTAGTAATGGAGGCAGCACCCTTTCGGGTACTTTCAAAGTTTGCATGAGGTCTGTAGAATAGCGTGCATGAATCAGCCAAGAGAAAAATCAGAAGGGCGCAACGAACACCCCATTGCCTTTTCCGCAGTGATTGATTAATCGCGCTTCCTGACCCGATGCTAAACCGAATTCTGGCAACGATCGATCGCGGGCAGAGCAAGTCACTTTTGGGTAAAAGACGACTAAGAAATACCACTGAGAAATACTACCGTTATCTAACGTGTTGCTGCTCAAAAAATGAGCGTTTGTTAATATTCCCTCAACAAAACTTATTGCGAGATCACACGCTGATGCAAAGCTCTGAGAACATGACACAAGACGATGCTGCAATACAGGATAGCTCTTTACCAGATGACTATCAATCCTGGACTGCTGAGGAAAAACAGCGTTTTTTGTGGCAGCAACGCCTGTTGCCCTCTCAATACGATCGCTTGCCTGCTCTTAAGAAAATTGATGTGTTTGGCTTATTTCTCACGGTTCTCAACGCCAAGATGGATCGTCTCTCTGATGAAGCACCGCAACACTGGAAAAAAGCCATTCATGCCCATGCTAGTGTGGCAAAGGTGAGGTTTGTGCCGGCAGTGGAGACACTGTTTACGGGGTTGTTTAAGGGGGCTGATTATGGGCTTCTACGGTTGTCTGTGACGGGCGATCCCACCAAGCGCGGCTTCGCACCAGGGCTGGCAGCGAAGTTTTTCATTGATGGTCAACCATCGGCTAACTTTTCGGCACTCGTATCGCTCGACGGGCAGGGTAAAAATTACAACTTTTTTGCCAATGAGTTTTCCAACATTGTGCCTGTCGTCAATCGCCTGGGTCCAAAACTAATCAATTTGATCTTCAGGCGAACCTCTCGCTATCCCACAAAGCTTGACCTTCAGAATTTGGGAGTTGTTCGTCAAGACGGGCAGGCAGAGAAAGCACCCCACTATCCCTTACGTATCTTTTTAGTGCCCCATAAAGCGGTACAGTTTGCTGAAGCGCCGCCCCATGATTTTAGAACCGACTTAGCAACCATTGCGCCAGGAACAGCTCTGTTTTCAGTGTACGGAGTTGATCCAGCAAATGGCAATGACGGCGTTGATCAACCGGACTACCGACAGAACGCTCAACTCATTGGCTCGATTGAAACCACATCTGAATTTGTTGCCTCCGACTATGGCGATCGACGGCTGTTCTTCAGGCATCAACGCTTTCGTAATCAATAAACGTCACGCGATCGGGAATTTGTCAATTTACTCTCGTATGCATTCTCAACACTGATTTAATCATTGGCTGCTTTAACCATTAATCACAACGAGGTGATGGCATGACCATTACAACAGCAGATCTGACCAAAATGTCTCAAGCCGAGCTAGATGCTTTGTATCAAAAAAGTTCAATGGGATCACTACCCAATGGGGATAGCCAGGGTACGGCAATGGTAATGCCGGGAACCCTGATCAGCAAGGTGCTGATGCCTTTAATCAAGGTCTTAGCCTGGAAAGGAAAAGTTTTTCATCGTGATCAGGAATACTTATTCAATAAAGTGTCTCCCTTGAGTGTGCAGTTAGTAAAAGCGCAGATTTACAAGGGCGATAGCTGGATTGACGGTGGAGAAGCGATCGTCCTGGACTATTCTAAAACGTCTTTTGTGGCTCAAAAAATCCGCGATGAAATTCGAGAAGTGGCACCGGGTCTTTATTTGGGACAGGCATACTGGGGCAAAACAAGGATTTTGAATTTTATTCTCGAATTCTAGAGCAATGATCATTGTTTCTGCTGAGCAGTCAGAGTTGTAGAGCTGGTTGACTGACAAATCTTTTAGCAAGTCCTTGAACCCGCCCTGTACTGAAAGTACGGGCTGATGGCAGGAAGTCCTCTCAAGAGGATTACGAGCGCCTTACAACCCGTTTTAACGGGTTTCGCACCATTAGCCCGGATTTGAATCACGGGCGGGTGAGCAACGAAGCGACCAACCTTTCAAGACTTTTGTCAGTCAATCAGGTTGTAGGGTGAGCAGCGGATGGGAACAGATGAAACGGATGTTTTTACCGTTTGCCGCTCATTGATCCGCTGTATCCCACAGCGATTGTCAATAGGACTCGATGCTTAGGATGAAATAGCCCTGAGTGTCTGCTACCAAAAGCTTCTATAACGTCTTCGTTACCACGATCGTTAAATTCTATTGAAACTGAGTTGTGAATCATGGCGCATCAAGTTCCACTTACCATCATTGCCCGGATTAAGCCTGACCACATGAGCCAGCTCAGGCAGTTGCTTGAGCGAATGAGTCAAGCGGTTGGATCAAATGCAATTATTCCGTTTGCGCGGTTCAGGCAGGTTCACTTTGCTCGCTTTGTCATTCTGGAAGAGTCTCGTGATTTAAACAATCAGATCATTCCATCCAGTCTTGCCTTTTCCACTGAACTTGATGCACCGTTAGACGCGTATTTTAATGATCTTGTGGATATTGCGGGGAATGGGTTAGATGAGCTTTACAGTCATTGCGTCGGATATCCAGATCCCAGTAGGCGCGATCGACAAAGCCGTTTAGCCTATCTCCACGCCCATCAGGTCAAGGTTCAGGCATTTTATGTGAATACGGTGAATCGGACGGTGCTTCAGATCCATCAAGAGGCAAAACTACGTGATGAGCTTGAAACCTTTATAGATCAGCAACAAGCAAAACAGGCGTGGGCAGGATGGAATGGCATCAAGGTGCGGCAGGCGATTCAAGCCTTTATCAAAGAGGAGCGATCGCTTCATTGGGCGTTAGCACCTGTTGTCCCACCCAGTTTAGGCTGGCGACTTGGGGAAGCGATCCATTTCACAACCGGGCTGCTGCTTATCCTGGTATTGGGCTTAGCCTTTCTACCGTTCTCTCCCATCTATGCAGCCATCTTACGACGCAAGGAACGGCAGGATGCTCAGCAGACTGATCTGCGGCTCAGCGCAAAGGAACGGGATGAACTGGCAATCCGAGAAGATCATGTGGTGCAAAATCAGTTCAGTGCGGTGGGATTGATTAAACCGGGCTTGTTTCGGCTCACAACCGTCCGAGTGCTGCTGTGGCTTGTAAATTTCACCGCGCGTCATGTATTTAATCATGGCAATCTCGCTGGGGTGCCGTTGCTGAACCTGGATGGAGTCGATACCATTCATTTTGCACGCTGGATTGTCATTGATGAAGGGCGACGTGTGCTGTTTATGAGCAACTACGACGGTAGCCTGGAAAGCTATATGAATGATTTCATCAACAAAGTTGCCTGGGGCTTGAACGCCGTCTTTAGCAATGGGGTCGGTTATCCCAAGACGCGATGGCTGGTGCTGGATGGCGCAAAGGATGAACAGTCATTTAAGGCGTTTCTTCGCCAACGTCAAATGGTGACTCAAGTTTGGTATACAGCCTATCCGCAGCTAACAGCGGTCAATTTGAGCAACAACGCCGAACTGCGTGCCGGATTGAGCCAGCCCCTAAATGCATCAGAAACAGACGCATGGCTACGTCGCCTGTAACACCCCATCCCACACCCCATACCCCCCACCCTACTCCCCACTCTCTACTCCCCACTCCCCACTCCATCGCGCTATGTCTACCCTCGAACTCCAGGATATTCAAGGCATCATCGTCCGGGGTTACTCCAACCTGGAAGCCGCCTGTTTTGTCTTACTCAGCATCCAAAACGCGATCGCAACTCGAAACTGGCTCGGTTCGCTGGCAGATCGCCTTCAGAATGGTCACGATCGCCCCTCAGAAACCTGCCTGAATCTTGCCTTTACCTACGACGGGTTGAAAGCATTAGGGCTTGATCAGACCACACTGGAGACGTTCTCAACTGAGTTTCGGGAGGGGATGACGCAGCCCTATAAAAGCCGTGTGTTGGGCGATCATGGCGATAATGCGCCTGTTCTGTGGGATTGGGGTGGCGGCGTTCACTCCCCCCCTATCCACATCCTGTTGATGGTCTATGCCACTGATGAAGTCACACTCACGTCCTTCTATGATGGCTTGGCAGAATCCTTTGGCAGCGGTGGGGTGGCGCTGATTCGCAAATTAGACACTTTCATGTTGAAAGATGAGCAGGGGGGCTTTCGAGAGCATTTTGGGTTTCGGGATGCGATCGGGCAACCCATTGTAGAAGGACTGAGCAAAGCTGGAGCACCCGATAATACAGTCAAAGCGGGTGAATTTATTCTGGGCTATCCCAACGAGTATGGATTGTTCACTGAGAGTCCTACCGTTAGCGCTGAGCGCGATCGCCAGAATCTTTTACCCGCTGGACAGAAGGGTGCTGAAGCGCATGATCTGGGACGCAATGGAAGCTATGTGGTGTTTCGGCAATTGGGACAGAAGGTGCAGGACTTCTGGCAATTTCTGGATGGCATCACCCAACAAGCAGATGGCACCAGCAATCCAGAGGCTCGTGTGCAGTTAGCATCCAAACTTGTAGGACGGTGGCCCAGCGGGACTCCTCTGGTAGAGGCACCTGATCGCGATCGTTCAGATGTGAAAGATAAGAATGCGTTTGCCTATTATCACGCCGATCCTCACGGCTTTAAATGTCCAATGGGTGCTCATATTCGACGCTCCAATCCCCGTGATTCACTCGATCCACAGCCAGGTACGCAAACATCGATCGCGATCAACAAAACCCATCGGCTGCTGCGGCGCGGTCGCACCTACGGAACTCCTGTAGCAGACTCGTTGAATCCCCAGGACATGCTACAGGCAGAAGCTTCCGGCGAACGAGGACTGCACTTCATTTGCATCGGTGCCAACATTGCGCGTCAGTTTGAATTCGTCCAGCAAACCTGGATCAACAACCCCAAATTTAATGGGCTGTACAGCGAGACCGATCCGCTGGTGGGCGATCGTGCCCCTGGTGGTGTGGGAGTCGCGGCTGACTTCACTGAACAGGCGCAACCTGTGAGAAAACGCGTGACGGGTCTTCCAAACTTTGTCGTGGTGCGCGGTGGGGCTTACTTTTTCTTGCCCAGCATTTGCGCCTGTCGCTATCTTGCCTCCCTTTCCTAACGCCTACATCACGCCCCTCATGCCAATTCCATCGAAGCCCTTCCTGCTATGAACTCAAACACCAGTCGCCCGGTGCCACCTGCCAATACTGGCTCCGCTTTTTTGAATTGGGTCAGCAATACCGCGACCTTTCTGTTGCAGATGGAACGCCGTATTGATCCCTGTTTTCGACCTGCCTTTGATGCTGTGCTGCGCGATCCGATCGCCCGTTTAACCACAGCACTCATCAACCTGAAGCGACCCAACGAAGGATTGAAAATTGCCGAGGAAAAGCTGCTTCCCGATGAAGAGGCGTTCCTCGATTCCATCATCACCACCTTTGAGCAACAAATGCGTGGACTCTGGAAGCCTGGAGGCTTTGAGCGCGGCGGCAATACCAAAACACACGGCATTGTGCGCGGTGAGTGTATTGTGCATGATGATCTCCCCAAGGAATTTCGGCACGGCATCTTCGCGCAACCCCAGACGTTCCGTGCCTGGGTGCGGTTTTCGGGTCCTGGTCCCTACGTGACACTGGATATCGATGATGTGGGCTTTATGAGCATCAGCATTAAATTGATGGGAGTACCCGGTGCAAAGCTGATGGATGAGGAGAAATTTACCCAGGATATGTTCGGCGTTTCCACACCAACGTTTGTGACCCCCGACACAAAGGCAAATGCACAGTTGCAGATTGAAAGCCTGAAGAACGCGCAACTGTATTATTTTGTGAACGTCGATCGCCCCCACATTCTGGATCTCATCATGCAGTCGCTGTGGATCAAGACGCAAAGCAGCCCCTTTGAAGCGCCCTATTTTAGCTGTGTTCCCTATCTTTTAGGCGAAGGTCAGGCAATGCAGTATTCCATCTTCCCCAAAACCAGGAAACGGACTCCCATTCCCAGGTTGCCGTGTCGTCCGCCCGATGACTATTTGCGGAATGCGATGGTTTCTGCCTTAGCAGAAGCAGATGTGGAGTTTGATATTCGCCTGCAACTGCAAACGGATGCACACCTGATGCCGATCGAAAACAACGCGGTTCTCTGGTCTGAGCGATTGTCGCCGCGTGTATCAGTGGCAACCCTGCGCCTCCCTCAGCAAACATTCAATTCTCCAGCGCAGATGGAATTTGCCAAACGCCTTTCATATAACCCGTGGCACTGCATTCCTGAGCATCGTCCGTTGGGAAATCAAAGCCGCGCACGACGACGCATGTATGCGGAACTTTCAAAACTGCGACAGTCGATGAATGGGGTGCCTCACTATGAACCAACAGGAGATGAAGTGTTTGAATAATGGCTCATCGTGTCATGATCGACACATTTTTTTATCAATGTGAAAAGATTCGCAGACTAAAATCCAGAAGCGCGATCGTTAGGGCGCGTGATCAATTAGCTCCAAAACCTTGCGGTATCAGCATCATCGCGCCCGCTCCAATACACGAGACCCGGGCTGGAACCCTCACTGCAAGTCATGTGTAGTTGTAATTGATGACAGCCCCTAGTTTGAACACATTCTTATTCTCTACTCACAAGGTAAGACTATGGTGATGGATAACGCAAAAGCAATTAAATGTGCCCTTCTTTCTCAAGAAATCTACACGGATTTTGAGCAGCTCAAGTTTGCTGATTTCCCTGACATTACCCCCGCATGGATTAACCAGGCGACGACCGATACTCAAGGTGCCATCCTCGTTAGCACCAACGACTCCTCGCTCTACATCGTTTTTCGGGGGAGTGGGCAGCGTCTGGACTGGGAAACCAACGCTGAATTTTCCCAAAAAGAAGCAGACTTTCAGCAAGCCGTCATTGAAGAGCAAATTGTGCAAGACCGGGCGCAGGTCTACCCCTACGCCGGTAAAAGTAGCTCTGGCGCAAAAATGCATCAGGGTTTTGTGGATGCCTACTTTTCTGTGCGAGAACAAATTCACACCTACTTACGCGAGCACCCGACGACCAGCGTGACCGTCACAGGGCATAGTTTGGGTGGAGCTTTGGCAACCCTATGTGCCGTCGATGTGCAGTATAATTTTTCGTCGATCGCGATCGAGCTTTACACCTTTGGAGCGCCAAGAGTGGGCAACAGCGGTTTTCGGGACTCCTTCAACGAGCGTGTGCCCAAGAGCTATCGATTTGTTTACGGCATGGATATTGTGCCAGCGCTGCCCAGACCGTGGCAGGGCTATAGCCATGTGGAGGCTGAATACAGACTGGGACCGCGTTTTAGCCTTAACTTTTTGAGCCAGCGCTTTAAAGATCACGCCATCTCCAATTATCTGGAGGCATTGAAAAAACAGGCAACCTGATTCATCTCTGCATGCTGAAACCAAAGAAGTAGCGCGGTTGTTAGAAAATAATCGCTCTTCACTCAGCTCTTGTTTAGAAATTTACAGCGGTTCTCAATCGAGTAAGCCACAGACTTGTCATGCTACAGCGTTTTCCAATTTGCTGAGGTACACCTTACTCCCTTGACTCCTTGACTCCCTGCATGGATCTGTACTTCACTTGATTGAAAATTGCTGTCTGTATCCAAGGATTCGCAAATTGGTTCAGGTAAATTCAAACCTCGCTGGCTGCCCGGTCTTTAATGGGGCTGCAAATAGAAGTATATTTCTCTAATCAGTCGTAATCGTGCGAACTGCAACGCTAATCACCGCTCCTGGTTTCCGTTGCAGTAGGATGGCTCTACTCGCTACCAGCAATGATGTTGATGCAGTGTAAAAGATAAATCATTCTTGAAACAGCCTTGCGGGAACCTGTTGAATGCATCTTCCTCAAAACGATCGTGAAGAATGATCATCCTGTAACAATCATCAATGTCATAGTGCTTACCTAAGTACAGGACAAAAGTTGGAGGGATTGCACAAAGTCGGACTCATTGGACGCAGATGGATTGAGCACCAAATGGCGCAAATAATCGAGCCCTAACCGGAACAAACTTTTGGCACGACGACGGTGT
>JAESFW010000088.1_pt1 | contig 192572 bp, 186 predicted proteins | sample 9269481 | NCBI WGS metagenome assembly JAESFW01 (sample SAMN14515350, study PRJNA621654) | algae metagenome | isolation source: Lyngbya sp. HA4199-MV5 and co-occurring heterotrophs from soil with... | place: USA: Ahupuaa O Kahana State Park, Hawaii | collected 2009-07-21 | reverse complement strand
AGTCGGGCGCCCAGTTCACGTTGGGCCACAGGTCCAGCGAGGGCGGGGTGATGTACACCGGGCCCGAGCCGTCCATCACGAAGTGGGCGTGGCGCGTGGCCGCGCAGTTGGGGATCATGGCCACGGGCTTGCTGGCCGCGTGGGTGGGGTACATCTTGATCTTCACGTCCAGCACCGTGGTCAGGCCGCCCAGGCCCTGGGCGCCGATGCCCAGGGCATTGACCTTCTCGTACAGTTCCAGGCGCATTTCCTCGACCTTGTCGAGCTTCTCGCCGCGCGAGGACTTGGCCTGCAGCTCGTACATGTTCAGGTCGTCCATCAGGCTTTCCTTGGCCATGACCATCGACTTCTCGGCGCTGCCGCCTATGCCGATCCCGAGCATGCCGGGCGGGCACCATCCCGCGCCCATGGTGGGGACCGTCTTGAGAACCCAGTCCACCACACTGTCGCCAGGATTGAGCATGGCGAATTGGCTTTTGTTCTCGCTTCCTCCCCCCTTGGCGGCGATGAACACTTCCAAGGTGTTGCCGGGCACGATCTCGGCAAAGATCACCGCGGGCGTATTGTCCCTGGTGTTCTTGCGCTCGAATTGGGGGTCCGCCACCACGGACGCCCGAAGCGGATTGGCAGGATCGGTGTAGGCGCGCCGCACACCGGCATTGATGGCATCGTCCACGGTACCCTGGAACCCCGCCCAGCGGACATCCATCCCCACTTTCAGGAACACGTTCACGACGCCCGTGTCCTGGCATACCGGGCGCCGCCCGGTGGCGCTCATCTTGCTGCTCGCCAGGATCTGCGCCATCGCGTCCTTCGCGGCCCGGCTTTGCTCCTTCTCATACGCCCTCGCCAGGTGGGCGATGTAGTCCGGTGGGTGGTAGTAGCTGATGTACTGCAGCGCAGCAGCAACGGACTCGACGAGATCGTCGTATCGGATCGCAGTGGAAGTCACGGGCACCTCAATCGACCTTGATGCCGCGCTCGCGGATCAGCTTGCCCCAGCGCTCGCGCTCGGTCGCCACGTAGCTGGCCATCTGCTGCGCGGTGCCGGGCGTGGGCTCCACACCCATAGCGAGCAGCTTGGCCTGCACCGCTTCGGACTGCAGGGCCGCAACCAGGGCGGCGTTGAAGCGCTTCACGTCGTCGGCCGCTGTGGCCGTGGGCACCGTGAGGCCCTGCCAGGAATAGGCGTCGAACCCGGCCAGCCCCTGCTCGGCCAGGGTGGGCAGTTGGGGCAGCACGCGGGTGCGCTGCTCGGTGGTGACCCCCAGCGCGCGCAGCTTGCCGCCCGCGATGTGCTGCAGGCCGCTGGCGGAGTCGATGAGCATGAAATCCACCTGGTTGCCCAGCAGGTCCTGCACCGCAGGCGCAGCGCCCCGGTAGGGCACGTGCACGAGGTTCAGGCCCGTGCGCTCGCGCAGCAGCTCGGCCGCCAGGTGGTGGGCCGTGCCGGCGCCAGGCGAGGCATAGGTCACGCCCTGCGGGTGGGCCTTGGCCCAGGCCAGGAACTCCTTGAAGTTGCCGGCCTGCACCCGGGGCGCGACCACCAGGATCAGCGGAAAGCGCGCCATCATGCCCACCGGCGCGAGGTCTTTGGCCGCGTCGTAGCTGAGCTTTTCGAACAGTGCGGGGTTGGCCGCCAACGTCGCGAAGTCGCCGCTGAACAGCATGCGGCCGCGTTCGCGCGAACGCGCCACATAGTCGGCCGCGATGTTGGTCGCCGCCCCGGGCTTGTTGACGATGACGATGGCCTGCCCCAGCGACTTGCCCATGGATTCGGCCAGCAACCGGGCCACCACATCGGAGCCGCCGCCGGCGGCATAGCCCACCACCCATTCGATGGGCCGGGTGTCGGCGCCGGTGGCGCGCGCCAAGCGGGACAAGGGCAGCAGGCAGGCCGCTGCCAGCAGGGAACGTCGTGCGGACATTGCAAACGCGGGGGTGGTTTTCATCGGAGGTCTCCTTGGTGGTTTTTTCTCAGCGGGCGTCGGCCTGGCTGGCGGGCTGGGCGCGCTGGAATGCGGGCAGCGCCATGCAGGCCTGCTCGATGTGGCGCACACGGGCATAGGGCTGCAGGTCGAGCTCGAAACGCCGCGCATTGAACAGCTGCGGGATCAGAAAGCAGTCGACGATGGAGGGCGATGCCCCCAGCGCATAGTCGCCGCTGGCGGGCACGCGGTTCAGCTCGGTCTCCATGCGCGCCAGGCCTTCGGCGCACCAGTGGCGGTACCAGGTTCCGACCTCGGCCTCGGGCAGGCCCAGGGTGCCGCGCAGGTACTGGAGCACGCGCAGGTTGTTGAGCGGGTGGATCTCGCAGGCCACGAGCTGGGCCAGCGCGCGCGCCCGGGCTTTCTCGGGCTCGCCCGCGGGCAGCAGCGGCACGGCCGGAAAGCGCGCATCGAGGTATTCGATGATGGGCATGGACTGCTGCAGGCGCAGCCCGTCGACCTCCAGCAGCGGCACCAGGCCGAAGCTCGCGATCTCGCGGTAGGCCTCGCCGCAGTGCGCGCCGGCCGCGAGCTGCCAGGGCACCGGCTCCCAGGCCAGGCCCTTGAGCTCCAGCGCAATGCGCACCCGGAACGCCGCCGAGCTGCGAAAGTAGGTGTGCAGGCGCAGGCCCTGCCCTGCGCTCATGCCGCCACCCCTGTGCGCACGGTCTGCGCGATGGCGCCGAACAGGCTGTGCCCTTCAGGGTCGCGCATCTCGATGCGCACCCGGTCGCCGTGGCGCAGAAAGGGGGTGAGCGCGCTCGCACCGCCCAGCTGCTCGCGCACCCGGCGCTCCGCCAGGCAGCTCACGCCCGCGGCCGGGTCGCGGTTGGACACGGTGCCGCTGCCCACGATGGTGCCGGCCACCAGGCGGCGCGTGCGCGCGGCATGGGCGATCAGCCGCCCGAAGTCGAAGTCCATGTCCACGCCGGCATCGGGCGCGCCCAGGCGTTCGCCATTGAGCTCGGAGAGCAGCGGCAGGTGCAGCTTGCCGCCGCGCCAGTGCGCACCCAGCTCGTCGGGCGTGGCGAGCACCGGCGACAGCGCCGTGGCGGGCTTGGACTGCAGAAAGCCGAAGCCCTTGGCGATTTCGGGCGGCACCAGGTGGCGCAGCGTGACATCGTTGGCCAGGCCCACCAGGCGCACCCGGCCCAGCGCGGCCTCGGCACTGCAACCGATGGGCACATCGCCCGTGATGACGATGACCTCGGCCTCCAGGTCGATGCCGAAAGCCTCGTCGGCGGCCTCGATGGGGTCCGTGGCGCCCAGGAAGTCGTCCGACCCGCCCTGGTACATCAGCGGCTCGCGGCGCAGCTCTTCGGGCATGTCGGCACCGCGCGCGCGCCGCACCAGCTCCACGTGGTTGAGGTAGGCCGATGCATCGAGCCACTGGTAGGCGCGCGGCAGCGGCGCGGCGCAGGCCTCGGGGCGAAAGGCCTCGAAGGGCCCCTGCCCGGCCTGCAGTTCGTCGGCAACGCGCTGCAGCACGGGCGCCATGGCGTCCCACTGGTCCAGGGCGGCCTGCAGGGTGGCGCATTCGGGCACGGCGCGCATGCGCTGCAGGTCGCGGCTGACGACCACGAGCTGCCCGTCGCGGTGGTGGTTTCGGAGGGTGGCGAGTTTCATGGGGAGGTGGCTGGGAAATCGTTGGCGTCAGGATTGCTGTTCAGGACTGGATGGCGGCCCACATCTCGCGGTCGCGCACGTCGGTCCAGATGCGCGGGTTGGCAATGCCGCGGGCTTCGTCGTAGGCGCGCGAGACATCAAAGGGAATGCAGTGCTCGTAGATGAAGACCTGGCCGAACACCGGGTCCATCACGCGCCGCGTGTCGGCATAGACCTGCTGCAGCGTGTGGCCTGCGGCCACCCCGTCGCGCGCGCACTGCAGCAGGGTCTGCACCCAATCTCGCGTGTAGGCGATGGCGCTCAGGCTGTCGGCCGGCGTGCGCAGCGCCGGCCCGCGGCCCGGTACGAGCTGCTCGGGCTGCAGGGCGGCCAGGCGGTCCAGCGTGGCGGGCCAGGCGGCCAGGTGCGCGTCGCCGGTGTAGACGCCGGCGTTGAACTCCACCAGATCGCCCGAGAACACGATGCCCTGCGATGGGATCCAGGCAATGCTGTCGCCGCTGGTGTGGCCGGCGCCCAGGTGCAGCAGGCGCACTTCGAGGCTGCCCAGGTGCAGGGTCAGCTCCTTCTCGAACACCAGGGTGGGCCAGGTCAGGCCGGGAATGCTTTCCTGGGCCTGGAACAGGCGCGGGAAGCGCCCGATCTCCGAGGCCATGTCTTCGGCCCCGCGCTCCACAATGAGGTCGCGCGTGGCCCGGCTGGCGATCACGTTGACCGCGCCTTCGGGCACGAAGCCCGCGGCGCCGAGCACGCGCACGGCGTGGTAGTGCGTGAGCACCACGTGGCGGATGGGCAGGTCGGTCACCTCGCGGATGCGGCGCACCAGCGCGGCGGCCATCACCGGGGTGGCGGTGGCGTCGATGACCATCACGCTGTCGTCGCCGATGATGACGCCCGAGTTGGGGTCGCCCTCGGCGGTGTAGGCCCAGGCGTTGGCGGACAGTTGGGTGAAGCTGGTCTTCTTCTCGGCCAGGTCGGCCTGCGAAGCGAATGCGGTGGAATGGCTCATCGTGCTTTCTTTCGATTCAAAAGGGGAATTCAAGGCAGAGCGGGTTGCAGGCTGCGGCCGGCGGAGCGGGCCACGCTGGCGATGGCGGCCTGCAGCCGCGCGGCGTCGTCCACCTCGGCCGCGAGCGCCAGCACCAGGCGGGCCAGCAGATCGCTCTGCACGGCGGGGGTGGCGGCATCGGTGAGCGCGATCAGGGACTCCAGTACGTCGTCAAGCTGTTGTTGCGTGCAGGTCATGGGCAAGGGTGGTTGGTGGATCGGTGGAAACGGGGGCCAGGGCGGCGGCCAGCAGGGCCGGCACCAGCGCGGGCTGCAGGTGGGCCCGGCGCGTGGCGACATGCTGGTCGGGCCGCACCAGCCAGCACTCGCCGCTGTCCGACCCCACCCCGAGCTGGCGCAGCAGCGCCGCGCGGGCCGGCTTGTCGCAGGCCGGGGACAGCAGCACCACGGTGAGCAGCGGGTGCTGCACGGCGGCCAGCGCACGCGGCAGCCGGTCGGCAAACACCAGCAGCGTGAACCAGGGGCCCAGCAGGCGGTGCAGGCTGGTGGGGCCCAGGCGCACATCGGGCAGTGCTGCGCCCTCCCCTGCGGCGTCGGCACCGTCGGCCAGCAGCGGCGAACCGGTGTAGCGGCACGGGGCCGAGAGCCGGCCGGTGTTGATGCTGCGCGCGGCCCAGGGCAGCTGGGGTGCCATGGCGATGATGGCTTCGCGCCAGAGCCGGGCCGAGGCCTGGCCCTGCGGGTGCACGAAGCGCGAGGAGCGGCGCGCCTGGCGGATGTTCTCGAAGGCGCCCTGCTTGCGCTCGGTGGAATAGCTGCCGAGCAGCGCCTCGTCGGCCTCGTGGTTCAGCACCAGGGCCAGCTTCCAGGCCAGGTTGTCGGCGTCCTGCACGCCGCCGTTGCCGCCGCGCGCGCCGAAGGGCGCGACCAGGTGGGCCGCATCGCCGGCAAACAGCACGCGGCCGGCGCGCAGGTCGGCCAGGCATTCGTGCCGGTAGGCCCAGACGCCGGACCAGGCGATCTCGAACACCAGGCCGTCACCGAACAGCGCGTGCACGCGCCGGCGCATGGCTTCGGGCGTGGCGGCGGCCACGGCGTCCTCGTCCTCGCGCAGCTGGAAATCGAGCCGCCAGGTGTCGTCGGCCATCTTGTGGCGCCAGACTGCGCGCCCGCCGTTGGCCGAGGCGTCCAGCCAGGTCCAGCGCTCCTGCGCCCAGTCGCAGCCGGGCACCATGATGTCGATGATGATCCAGCGGTCTTCGGTGCGGTCGTGCACCACGGGCGCCAGGCCCAGTGCGGCGCGGCAGGGGCTGGACGCGCCATCGCAGGCCACGGCCCATTGCGCGTCCAGTTCGTAGGTCCCATCGGGCGTGCCCACGGTGAGGCGCACGCCCTGGCCGGTCTGTGTGAGGCCCTCCACCTTGTTGAGCCAGCGCACTTCGGCCAGCGGCTCGGCCTGCAGCGCCTCCACCAGGTACTGCTCCACATAGTACTGCTGCAGGTTGGCAAAGCCGTTGTGGCGCAGGTCGGGCTGGTCCTGCAGCGTGTAGGAAGTGACGGGCTGGTCCTTGGCCAGCACGCGCGCCACGTTCCAGGCCACGCCCTTGGCGGTGATGCGGCCGGCCACGCCCAGGCGCTCGAAGATGTCCAGCGTGCGCTGGGCCCAGCACATGCCGCGCGAGGCCAGGCCGCGCACGCCCACGGTGTCGTCGTCGTCCAGCACCAGCACGGGCACACCGCGGCGCGCCAGGTCCAGCGCCAGGGCCAGGCCGGTCAGCCCGCCACCGATGACCACGACGGGGCGTGGATCCGAAGGAGAAAGCCCATCCAGTTCAGGTGGGCGGAGAAAAGGGTAGCGGGGCAGGACGTGCATGGCATCGGAGGGCGTTGACTGGAAGGGAATTCTGGAAGTCAACGCGCCCGCCGTCTGTCCTCTCGCGAGGGGACATGCGGGCCGCCATGGTCTGTGGCATCATTTCAGGAACAAGCGCCAGCGCCCCCATGACGGACGACAGAGCGCACAGGAGACAAGACAATGGATTGCACACCCGCGCTGGCCACGCGCGACGCCTGGCTGGGGCAATGCGTGGCGGACATCGGCAGGCCGCGCTTTCATGCCCGGCTGCTCGAGGGCATCCACACGGTGCTGGGCGCCGACCACTTCAGCCACCTGAGCTACGACCCCGAGGGCCGCATCCGCCATGCGGCGGCGGCCAGCGTGTGCAACCAGCCGCTGATCGACTCCACCACCGACATCTACGTCAAGCACCTGTACCGGCGCGACCCCAACTACCCGCTGGTGCGCGAGGGCGGCCGCAGCACCGCGCCCCAGGCGCCTGCGCACGGCGGCGCCGACCTGCGCCTGCTGGGCATGTCGCCCACGGGCATTGGCGATTCGGAATACCGGCGCGTGCTGTTCGATGAGCCCGGCTTCACGGGCAAGGTGTCGCTGCTGGGCCTGCAGGACGGCCACCGCTGCTACCTGAACTTCTATTTCTCGCGCGTGCCGCTCGACATGGGGCGCGCCACCACCCTGCTCGGGCAGTACGGCAGCACGCTCATGGGCCTGGCCTGCCGGCACAACGAGCTGGCCTTCCCCAAGGACGGGGATGAGGACCAAGGTGTTCAGGCGCCGCACACGGCCTGGGGTACGCTGTCCCCGCGCGAGCGGGCCACGGCTGAGCTGCTGGTGGACGGCTGCACCGCCAAGGAGATCGGCCGCCAGATGGCCTTGTCACCCGCGACCGTAGTCACCTACAAGGAGCGCGTGTTCACCAAGCTCGGCGTGGCCAACCTGCGCGAGTTTCTGGCACTGGGCCGGGCCCGGCCCAGTTAAGCGTCTTGGCCGGGCCCGGCCCAGCTGATCCCGCCTACGCCACCGCCGTCCCGTACGCCACCCCGTCGCGCCCCGGGTCGGCCCCGCCGTGCAGCGTGCCGTCGGCCCCGATCTGCACGCCGTGCACCCAGCCGATGGTGTAGTTGTACGGGTTGCGCAACACCTCGTAGCCCTGGGCCTCCAGCTCGCGCGCCACATAGCGCGGAATGCGGTTGCACACGTCGATGGAGTTGCTGGTGGACGAAAAACGCGGGGCCGACACCGCCTCCTGCATGCCCATGCGGTGGTCGATGAGGTTGAGCAGCACCTGCAGCACGCCCATGGCGATCTGCGTGCCGCCGGGGGCACCGAGCACCACCTCGGGTTGGCCGTCCTTGAACACGATGCTGGGGCACGACGAAGTGAAACGGCTCTTGCCCGGCTGGATGCTGCCGGCACGGCCCGGCCGCGGGTCGAACACGCCCATGGCACCGTTGTAGAAGAAACCCATCCCCGGCGTGATCACGCCCGAGGGCATGGCCAGCGAATGGGTCATGGAGACGCAGCCGCCCTCCCCGTCCACCACGCTGATGTGGGTGGTGTCCTTGGGCACGGGCGCGCCCAGGTTCACGCGCTCCACGCTGTGGCGCTTGCCGGCGAGGATGTCGGCGGCCACACGGGCCGCGTTCTCCTTCGAAAGAAGCTGGTCCAGCGGCACCTCGACGAAGGCCGGGTCGCCGATGTGGCGGTCCTTGTCGGTGGTGGCTTTTTTCATCACCTCGCTCAGGGTGCGCAGGTACTCGGGGCCGTTGTGCTCCATGCCGGCCAGATCGAACTCTTCGAGGATGGTGAGCATCTGCAGCAGCATGGCGCCGCCGCCCGGCGGCTGGTTGGTCGTCACCACGCGATCGCGGTAGCGGCCCACCAGGGGCTGGGTGCGGCGCACCTGGTAGTTCTTCAGATCGTCCATGCCGAGCAGCCCGCCCAGCGATTGCACATGCGCCACCATGCGGCGGGCCAGTTCTCCCTCATAGAACGGGGCAATGCCCTCCTGGGCCACCTGGTCGAGCACGCGCGCGAAGTTCTCGTTGGCGATGGGCGTACCGATGGGCTTGGCGCTGCCGTCGGGGCGGCAGTAGAGGGCGCGGCCCTCGTCGCTGAAGTGCAGGCGGTCCATGTTGCTGGCGCGGCCGGCCAGGGTCTGGTCGATCCAGAACGAGTACATGCCGGGCCGCACGAAGTAGCCGTTGCGCGCCCAGGCGATGGCAGGCGCCACCACTTCCTTCCACGGCAGGCGACCGTGGGCGGCATGCATGGCGGCCAGGCCCTTGAGGGTGGCGGGGGTGGCGATGGACTGCGCACCAATGTCGTTGACCCGGCCTTTGAGGATGAAGCCGAAGCCGTCCTTGGTTTCACCTTCGAGCAGCGCGGCCCACATGTCCTCGCGCGCGGCCAGCGGCGCGGGCGCATGAAAGTCGAAATACTCATGCGCCTTTTTGCCGGGCAGGTACACCGCCGCCGTGCCGAAGCCCGCGATGCCGCACATCAGCGGGTCCACCACGGTCTGCGACAGGGCCACGGCCACGGCCGCATCCACCGCGTTGCCGCCCGCGCGCAGGACCTCGATGCCGGACTCCGCCGCCTCGGGCTGCGGGCAGGACACCATTGCTTGTTTTTTCATGGAGAAACTCAGAAAAAGAAAGGGGAGAAAACACAATGCGCCGGCCACCAGAGGCAGCGGGCGCAGGGGATCAACACAGGGGCGAGGTCACTTGGGGTTGAGGTTCAGCGCTTCGAGCGTGGGCCCCCAGGCTTTGGTGTCGCGGCGCGTCACCTCCATCAGCTGGCTGGCCGGGCCGGGCATGGCAATCGCGTTCATGCCCTTGAGCTTGGCCTGCACCTCGGCGCTGGCGTGGAAGGCACGCGTGCCTTCGTGCAACTTGGCGATGATGGCGGGCGGCGTGCCGGTCTTGGCGACGATCCCGCTCCAGCCCATGGTGTCGAAGTCCTTCACGCCCAGCTCGTTGGCGGCCGGCACGTCGGGCAGGTCGGCCAGGCGCGAGGGGGCCAGCACCACCAGGGGCACAACCTTGCCGTTCTTGATGTGCGGCAGCGCCGAGCCGCCCACGGGTGCCATCACCTGCGTCTGGCCGCCGATGGTGGCCATGAGCCCGTCGGGCTCGCCCTTGAAGGGCACGTGCACCATGGTGATGTCGAGCTTCTTTTGCAGCAGTTCCACCGCCAGCTGGGTGGAGTTGCCCAGGCCCGAGGACGCGAAGTTGAGCTTGCCCGGGTTGGCCTTGGCGTACTTGACCAGGTCGTCGAGCGACTTGAAGCCCGAGGCCGGGTTGGCCACCAGGATGAAGGGCACGGTGCTGAGCATGCCCACGCCCACGAAGTCCTTCTCGGGGTCGTAGGGCAGCGGCTTGTAGACGAACTTGTTGAGCACCATCTGCGAGACGCCGCCAAACATCAGCGTGTAGCCGTCGGCCGGCTGGCTGAGCACCTGCTGCGCAGCGATGATGCCGCCCGCACCGGGCTTGTTCTCCACCGTGATGGTGGCATTGATGGCCTTGCCCGCATGCTCTGCCCACAGGCGCGCCACGGTGTCGGAGCTGCCGCCCGCCTGCTGCGAAACCACCAGGCGGATCGGGCGGTTGGGGTAGTTGCTGGCGTCCTGCGCGTGCACGGCAGTCACCGCGGCCAGCGACGACAGGGCGAGCGCCACGGCCTTGGCGGCGAGGCAGAAAGATTTCTTCATATCGGCAGATCTCCAGGGTAAGCAGCGGGAATGTGGCAGCCGCATGAAAAAACCGGCTGCATGCCAACGATTATTCGGCGCCCTCGCCCTGGGGACTAGTGAATTCGCACGATGGATCCATTAGCATTCACTCATGACTGCATACGACCAAGTGGCCTGGGCGCGCCGGCTCAAGGTCAAACATCTGGAATCCTTCATGGTGCTGGACGAGGCCGGCACCCTGACCGAGGCCGCCGCCCGCCTGCACATGACGCAGTCGGCCATGTCGCACTGGCTGGCCGACCTGGAAGAACTGGTGGGCACGCCCCTGGTCACGCGCGGGCGGCGCGTGCAGCTCACGCCGGCCGGCATCATCATGAAGCGCCTGGCCATCAGCGTGCTGGGCGACATCACCCGCACCCAGGCCGAACTGGGCGCCCTGGCCCAAGGCCGCACCGCGCGCCTGCACATCGGCAGCGTGTGGGCGGGCGTGGCGCGCGGCATACCGCAGGCGCTGGTGGAGTTCCAGGCGATGTACCCGTATATCTCGGTCACGGTGTCGGAAAGCCCGCTCACCCAACTGCTCGAAGGCATCGACAACAAGCAGCTGGACCTGGTGGTCTGCTCGCTCGACGCCCGCGCCTACAAGGACGGGCTGGAACACCGCGAGCTGTTCGATGACAACGTCTGCCTGGTGGTGGGCCGCGCCAGCCGCCACTGGGACGCCCAGGGCCCCATCCGCCTGATCGACCTGGTGCAGGACAACTGGATCATGCCGCCCCCGGGCACCCTCACCCGCTCACAGCTCGATGCCGCGCTGCTGGACGCCGGCGCCTCGTGGCTGCGCCCCAAGGTGGAAACCCCCGCCATCACCACCCTGCAGGCCCTGGTGCACCAGGGCGACTACATCGGCGTGTGCTCCGAGGCCATGGCCCAGTACCAGGTGGCGCTGGGCAATATGCGCATACTGCCGCTGGACAGGACGATCCGGTTTGGGCCCGTGGGGGTAATCTGGGCGAAGGACAACACGGCGGAGGCGGTGCGGTTGTTCGTGGAGCATATTGCAGCGGTGGTAGGGCGGGCGGGTTGAATCACTGCCGAGAACGCAGCCACTCATTGAGATGGGACGCGAGGCTGTGAACCACAAGACAAGCCGGTGACGCGAACTGCCCTGACTGGCCCCACCCCTTGGCCCAGTCACCCTGCGGATGCGGGTGGTGCGGTACATTGCACAAAAAATCGCCCTGCATGCAGGGGACCTGATTCCGGAGGGAGTACAACGCATGGGATTCTTCACCAACACGGCAGTTGGGGTGGGGCTGGGCTGCCTGGGCGCCGCATTGCCATGGCAGGCATGGGCGGCAACCGACTTTCCGCCACGTCCAGGCACCGTCAGCCATGGCTATGAGGGCGCGCCGCGGCCCCAGGCACAGGTGGCCACCGTCTTCATGACGGACGGCCTTCCGAACTATGAGGCCGGGTTCGTGTGCACGGTGAACCAGCAACCCGCGGTGCGCGATGGCGGCTGTGCGTCGGCAGCGCACCTGCTGCCCGGTCAGCACCGGCTGGGCCTGCGCTACCTCTCACGCATCGAACAGGGCGAACTGGAGGTAGGCCTGCGCGTGGAGGCAGGCCGCCTGTACCAGCTGAACTTCACCTCGTTCCGCACGAACCACCGGGGCGCCGTGAGCCTGATTCCGATGGCTCCAGGCGCCAGGCTGATCTACCGCCACCTCTCGCCCAGTGCGTTTCCTTCAGCGCAGCTCGATCAGCCCGTGCCGTACGAAGCGCCCTAGACGCGGCCCCCTGCGGACTGCACGGCCTCAACGCCCCACGTAGACCGGTATGTAGATGATGTTCGGCTGGCAGATGCCCGCCATGGGCAATGCCTCCACGCGCGTGCGCTGCATGCTTCCCTGGAACTGCGGGTACTGCTTGCGAACGAACGCCGCAGCCGCTTCGAAGCGGTCTTCGTAGCGGATGTTCAGCGAACGCCCGCCACCGGGCTCGTAGCGGATGTCCGCGAGGTACAGGATCTGCCCTTTGGGTACATGGAATACCGGTACGCGTGCGCCCCCGCAGGCGGTATAGGCCCGGCCAAAAAGGCCTTCGCCTTGCGCGGACACACTGGTCAGGCCCAGTACCTGGCCCGCACGCGCCTTGGCAACCACGTAGCCGTCGGTCGCTGAGCCGTTGATGACAGCGGTTGAAAAGCCGCCTTGCTTGAACTGGCCGCCAACGATCTCGCCTGGGTACACCACCACGCGATAGCCTGGGTTCACGCCCAGCACGATCAGTGATTCATCGGGGTCGATGGTCTTGGCCGAACCCGGCTCGAGCACGGCCGTGGTGCCGCAGCCACCCAGCGCCAGGGCGAGCAGCACCGGCGCAATGGTCTTCATGGTCATGATTCCCTCTCTTGTTGTGGGCGCCATCCTAACCGCAGTGAATGGGCTCGCCGCAGGATTTCAGACGCCCCAGGTTTGACCCACGACAAGCCCGGCATACGGCTTGCGTGGTCCAATCCATGCCCCGCCCCGTGACGACTCCCTCGCCCGCCATGACCAGCCCCGCTCCTTCGACCACCGCCGCGCCATCAGCCCCCCACACCCCCACCGAAGACGCCGTCGCCATCTTCAACGGCGTCCTCCTGATCTCCGTGGGCGTGGCCTTCTTCACCAGTGCCGGGCTGCTCACGGGCGGCACGGCGGGGCTGGCGTTTCTGGCGCACTACGCCACGGGCATTGGCTTTGGCAAGCTGTTCTTCGTGCTCAACCTGCCGTTTTACTGGCTGGCGCTGCGCAAGCTGGGGCGGGCGTTCACGGTGAAGACCTTCATCGCGGTGCTGCTGCTGTCGGGGCTGACGGAGCTGCAGTCGCACTTTTTGCAATTCGCGCAGCTGCAGCCGCTGTATGCGGCGATTGCGGGCGGCACCATCACGGGCGCGGGGTTCCTGGTGCTCTTCAGGCACCGCTGCAGCCTGGGCGGCGTGGGCATTGCCGCGCTGTACCTGCAAGACCGCTATGGCTGGCGCGCAGGCAAGATCCAGATGGCGGTGGACTGCTGCATTGTGCTGCTGGCGCTGTTCACGGTGGAGCCGCTGCGCGTGCTGTGGTCGATTGCGGGCGCGGTGGCGCTCAACCTGGTGCTGGCCATGAATCACCGGCCGGGGCGGTACATGGGGACGTGACCCTCAGCGCGGGGCTGTGGGCTTGTTGATCGGCTTTTCGATGACCACGTACTTCACGCGCAGATCGCGAGCCTGGGCCAGGCGCTCCAGTTCGGCATCCGGCAGCACCACGGTGGCCCGGCCGAAGGACTCCTCCCACTGCGGCGTTCCGCTCACCGCATAGGGCGCGAGCACATCCTCCAGCACGCGCCGGTAGGTGGACTTGCGGGTTGCCAGCGCGACGCCCCAATCTTCCACCGGGGTTTTCAGGAACACAACCGCCCGCGACTGCCCGGCACCGGGCTCGGGCTGGGTCGCATAGCCCTGCGGGAGCACCAGCGGCGCGAGCATGGGCCTGTACCCGGGGGCCTTCAGCGCGATGGCCCAGTTGTTCCAGGCCAGCTCCGCCAGCCCGCGCTCGTTGGTGCGCAGCAGCACGGTGCCATTGCGGGTCACGCCCGATACGTCGAGCACGGTGATGACGCCGCCTGCCGTGCTGGCCGGCAGGCCCGACGAGGTGGGCACGCCCAGGCGCCTGAACAACAGCATCGCAGCGTCCACCGCCGCGCTGTGCTGCGCCGGCGATATCAGCACGACAGAACCCTCCCCGGTATGGCGATCGATGTCGAATTCGGCCCCCGGCACGGCGAGCGTGGCCTCCACGTCCACCCACCCGCTGGCACTCGCCTTCAGCCGGCGGTCCAGTTCGTCGAGGTGGCCATCCGACTGCGGCAGCAGGCTCCCATGGCGCCACTCGTTGAGGAATAGCGCGCGCGAGGCCACGGTGCTGTTGCGCACGATCTCCAGGCCCGGCTCCGTCACCCACACGGTGAGGATGCCCAGGCTGTTCACCAGCCGGCCACCGGGCAGTGCCTCACTCCCCAATTCGGTCAGCAGGCGGTCGATACGTACCTGCAGTTCGGCCGCCCGGGCATCGGCATCGGGGATGGAAAGGGCGTTGAGCAGCAACACCGAGACCGGCGCCGAGCCGCTCTGCTTGATCCGGTCGCGGATCCGCTCGTACTCGGAAGGGTGGATCTCTGCCGCCTGGCCCACCGGCAGGAAGATCCCTGCCAGCGACAACGACAACGCCAGGGTGGCGAAAGCTCTGCGAAACAGCATGGAACTCCAGTGGCTCGAAAGTGACAGGATGGCGACGCCACACCTGGAACGTGCAGGCCGCATAGGCTGCCGCCCGGCGCGGTGCATGGACATGGGGTCAGGGTGATGCCGCGGGCCTGTTGGTCGGCTTCTCGATGATGATGTAGCCCAGCCGCAGGTCGCGGGTCTGCACCAACCGTTCCAGCTCGGTATCGGACAGCACGACGGTGGCGCTGCGAGAATTCGCCGACCATTGCGGCGTGCCCAGGAAGGCATAGGGCCTGAGCGCATCCTCCAGCAGGCGCCGGTTCAGCGCAACGCGGGTGGCATACGCCAGGCCGCGCCAGTTGATGAACGGGTACGGAAGGCTGACCACGGCGCGGGACTGCCCTGGGCCCAGGGCGGGCAGGGATCCGTACGGCTGCGAGCCGACCGCAACGCTGGTTCGGGCCGCATACCCTGCGGCCTTCATCGCAACGGCCCAATCGTTCCAGGCGAGCTCAGCCAGCCCGCGCTCGTTGGTGCGCAGCAGCAGGGTACCGTTGCGGGTCACACCCGACACATCGAGCACGGTGATGGCGCCGCCCGCCGTGCTGGCCGGCAGGCCGGACGTCAGGGGTACACCCAGGCGGGTGAGCAGCAGCAGCGCTGCGTCCACCGCCGCCTGGTGCTCTGCGGGCGTCTTGAGCACGAGAAACGCTTCCCCGGTATTCCGGTCGATGTCGAACTCGCCGCCAGCCACCTCCAGTGTGACCTCCACGTCCACCTTCCCGTCAGGGGCCGCCCGCAGGCGGCGGTCCAGTTCGTCGAAGTGGCCGTCCGATTGCGGCATCAAGGTGTGGTAGCGCCATTCGGTGTAGTAGTTCACGTTCATGGCCAGGCGGCTGTTGCGCAGTATCTCCAGACCTGGCTCCGTCACCCACATCATGAGACCACCCAGCCCATTGATGTGCCGGCCACCGGGCAGTACCTCGCTGCCCAGTTCGGCCACCATTCTCTGGACCCGTGCCTGCAGCTCTGCCGCCCGGGCAGTGGCGTCCGGAATGCTGAAGGGATCAAGCAACCACACCGATACCGGCGCAGAACCGCCCTGCTTGATCCGGTCTCGGATGCGCTCGTACTCGTAGGCGGTGATCTCCCCCGCGCTGGCGCCCGCCAGGGGTGCCAGCGCCAGAAGGAATACCAGGGAGGCAAAAGCTTTGCGAAACAGCATGGAACTCCAGTGGCTCGAAAGTGACACGGTGGCGATACCGCCCTGGCGGGGCGTGGGTTCCGCCGACCACAGTCCATCGTGACGCAGGGGCGCCGGTCCGGCAAGGCCAGGATTGCCCGTCGCGGCCAATCTGCCACAAGCGCAGCGGCCCGGCGTCAGAAAAAGCAAAACATTGCTCCGTGAGCGTGGTCATCATGGCCTTCAAGATCCCCTCGCGCTACGGCTTCGCCACGCGCGCCAACTTGCAGCTCACGCAGGCGCGGTACACGCTGGCATCGCCGCTGCTGGGCCGGCCTACACCGTTCAGGCGATTGCCAAAAACCTCTCGGGCGGCTAACGCATCACTGTGGGCGAGTACCTGGCCACGCCCGCCGCGCAGCGCGCCGGCTGACGGCGGTGCACCGCGGGGCCATGCCTGGCCAGGCCGGCCGGGGGGCATTGACCGCCCCTACCCCATGGCCGCATAGCGCTGCGCCATCAGCTGCTCGAAGTTCTCCAGCGGCACGGGCCGGCTGAACAGATAGCCCTGCCACAGGTTGCAGCCGTGCTGCGCCAGGAACTCGCGCTGCGCCGTGGTCTCCACCCCCTCGGCGATGACGTCGATGCCCAGGCTCTGCGCCATGCCGATGATGGTCTGCACGATGAGCGCATCGGTCTCCTGGATGCCGATGTTGCGCACGAAGCTCTGGTCGATCTTGAGCTGGTCCAGCGGCAGCCGCGTGAGGTAGGACAGCGAGGACTGCCCGGTGCCGAAGTCGTCCATCGAGAAGCCCACGCCCAGCGCACGCAGCGCGTTCATCTTGGTGATGGTCTGCTGCACGTTGTCCAGCGCCATGCTCTCGGTGAGCTCCAGCTTGAGCCGGTCGGCGCGGGCGCCGGTTTCATTCAGCACGGCAAACACCTGGTCCACGAAGTCGCCCTGGCGGAACTGGCGCGCGCTCACGTTCACGGCCAGTTGCAGGTGGGCGCGCGCGGGGTCGTCTTCCCAATGGCGCAGCTGCAGGCAGGCGGTGCGCAGCACCCACAGGCCGATGGCAAGAATCTGCCCGGTCTCTTCGGCCAGGGGAATGAACTCGCCCGGCATGACCAGGCCGCGCTCGGGGTGCTGCCAGCGGATCAGCACCTCGGCCCCGATGGCCTGCCCGCCCTGCCCCACCTGCACCTGGTAGTACAGGCGGAACTGGTCTTCGGCCAGGGCCTTGCGCAGGTCGTTCTCCATCGCGGCGCGGGCCGTCACGGCGGCCTGCATGCGCGGGTCGAAAAAGCGCACGGCATTGCGCCCGGCGGTCTTGGCGGCGTACATGGCCAGGTCGGCGCGCTTCATGAGCTCGTCCACCGATTGCGCCTGCCCGGTGAACAGCACGGCACCGATGCTGGGCGTGCTGTGCACGTTGTGCAGGGCCAGCTGGTAGGGCTGGTTGAGCGCGGCCAGTACCTTGTTGCCCACGTGCTGGGTGTGCTCGGCCGCCTCGGTGGGCTCGCTGCTCATGCCCTTGAGCAGCAGCAGGAACTCGTCGCCGCCCAGGCGGGCCACGGTGTCGCCTTCGCGCACACAGGCCTTCAGGCGCTGGGCCACCTGCTGCAGCAGCACGTCGCCCATGTCGTGGCCGAGGGTGTCGTTGAGGTTCTTGAAGTGGTCCAGGTCCAGGCACAGCAGCGCGCCGTACTGGCCCGAGCGCGCGCTGCTGGCAAAGGCCTGCTGCAGCCGGTCCATCATCAGGCGGCGGTTGGGCAGGTGGGTGAGCGGGTCGTAGAAGGCCAGGTGCTCGATCTCGCGGGCGGCGGCGGCCTTCTGCGTGATGTCGCTCAGCGAGGCCACGTAGTGCGTGAGCCGGCCCTCGGCATCCTTGACCGCCGTGATGCTCATCTGGTGCAGGTTCACCTGCCCGTCCTTGCAGCGGTTCCAGATCTCGCCGCTCCACTCGCCCACGCCATCGAGCGTCCTGCGCATGCCGGTGAAGAAGGCCTCGTCATGCTGGCCCGAGGCGAGAAACCCGGCGCGCCGGCCCACGGCGTCGGCACTGTCGTAGCCGGTGATCTTGGTGAAGGCGCGGTTGGTGCGCAGGATCACGGTGTCGGCGTCGGTGACCAGCATGCCCTCCTGCGACTCGAAGGCGATGGCGGCGATACGCAGCTCGCGCTCGGCGTTCTTGCGCGCGGTGATGTTGTTGCCGATGCCGCGGTAGCCCAGGAAGACGCCGTCCGCGTCGAACATGGGCGAGCCGCTGACGGAGACCCACTCCACCGCACCGGCCGTGGACTGGCGCGGGTACTCGAAGTCGCGGAACTCGCGGTGCTCGCGCAGGGTCTGCTCGTGCTGCGCCCAATCCACCGCCTGGCCCTCCAGCGCCGCCACGGCGCCGCCATCGTCGGTGGCCACTTCGTAGCGGGTCTTGCCCACGTGCCACTGGGGCCCAGGCAGGGTGCGCTTGGCGGCCTCGCCTTCGAGCGTCACGAACCGCAGCTCGGCGTTCTGCTCCCAGTACCAGTCGGACGACAGCATGGTGAGGGTGCGAAAGCGTGCCTCGTTGTCCTCGAGCTGGCGGCGCACGCGGTAGGACTCGGTGACATCGCTGAACACCAGCACCACGCCGGTGATGGCGCCTGCGGCATTGCGGATGGGTGCGGCGCTGTCGGCGATCTGGTACTCGGTGCCGCTGCGGGCGATCAAGGTCGTGTAGTTGGACAGCTCCACCACCCGGCCGCTGGCCATGACCAGTTGCACCGGGTCTTTCGACGGCTCGCGGGTGCGCGCGTTGACGATGCGAAAGATCTCCGTGAGCGGGCGCTCCCGCGCCTCGCGGAGCGACCAGCCGGTCATCTGCTCGGCCACACCGTTCATGCGCACCACATGGCCCGCTGCGTCGGTGACCACCACCGCATCGCCGATGGAGTGCAGGGTGATGGCCAGGTTCTCTTCGCTCTGGCGCAGCTCGCCCTCTGCCTGCTGGCGCGCCTGCGCCATGTGGTTGAAGCGCTGCGCCAGCTGGGCCAGCTCACGCGCCCCGGTCTCGGGCACCGGTACCACCTGCTGGCCCTGGGCGAGCTGGTCGGTGGCGCGCAGCAGCCGGGCCAACGGCTTGCCCACGCCGCGGCGCACGCCTTCGTGCGCCAGCACGAACGAGGCCAGCAGGCCCAGCAGCAGAAAGCCGATGTCGCGCCACATCTGCTGCGTGATGCGCGCGTGCAGCGCATCGAGCGGCACCGACAGGCGCATGCTGGCCACGGGCCGGCCCTGTGCTTCGAGCAGAGGGCGCACCACCTCCATGTGGCGGCCACCGCCCTCGGTCTCCAGCACGTGGGCACCCGCCTGCAGGGCCTGGGCACCCGAGCCCGGCCAGGGCAGGTCGCTTTGCTTGCCCAGTTCCCGCGGGTCGGGCGGAAAGCGCGCGATCACGCGGCCATCGGGGCCGAGCACGCGCGCCACGGCACCGTCGGGCAGGCCCAGGTCGTGCAGGCGCCGGCTCCACCAGTCCAGCGACACCACGGCCACGGCCGCGCCCAGCACCGCACGGGTCTCGGGGTCGACCAGCGGCTGGGCGAAGCTCACGCTGGCCAGGCCGATCGCCGGGTCCACCTGGAAGCTGCCCACCGAGAACTCGCGCGCCACGATGGCGCGCAGGAAATGGGGCTGGTCGGTCATGTTCACCGGCGTGGCGGGCGGCACGGCGCTGCAGCGCAGGTCTCCGTCAGCCCGGGGCAGGCCGATGTTGATGTAGCTGCCGTTGAGTGCCAGCACCTCGGCCAGGTACTGCGAGCAGTCGGGGGCATCGAGCTGCTGCGCCCGGCGCGTCATGGCCAGTTGCTGCAGGAAGGTGCGGGTGGTGTCGATCAGGCGCTGCTGGCTGTAGGCCATGCTGCGGGTGAGCAGCAGCGCGTTCTCGCGCGCGGCGGCCACCGACTCCTCGCGGTTGGCCTGCGCCTGCAAGGCCACCAGCACCAGCGCAGGCAGCGTCGCCACCAGGATCAGCAGCCGGATCCTGGCGGACAGGGAGCCCGTGGCCAACTGCCGGAGCGTGCGCATGGGGCCTTTCGCGAAAACATCTGGATACATCGTACCCGCGGATGCCCTCGCGCAACAGGTTTCCAGCTAAACCCTGTGCGGCGCCCGCGCTTGCGGAACTTCGGGCCCAAAGCCCGTATCATTGGAGGATGCGTCGCGGCCCCCTGTTTTATCTGCTGATGGTGGTGCTGGTCCTTCGGGGCCTGGTAGGCACCGCCATGGCCGCAGGCATGGGGCCCATGCAGCACCCTGCGCCCGCCCCCGTGGCGCAGACCGCGCTGGCGGACCACCACGGGCAGCATGGCGGCCATGCCGCGGCAGCCGATGCGGGTGCCCATGCCGACCACGGAGTCCCTGACACCGCGCTGCAGGCCTGCGATGGCAGCGCGCCCGGCAATGCCGGCTGCGCCACGCACAGCCAGCATGCCAACTGCACGGCCTGCGAGATCTGCCACACCGCGCTGATGGAGCCACCCGCCCTGCCGGCCGGCCTTCCGCGCCTGGCTGCCGGCACCGCCCCTGCAGCCGCCACCCCGTTCGACAGCGCCACCGCCGCGCTGGCCATCAAGCCCCCCATCGCCTGAGGCGGCTTCTCCCCGGGCCTGTTCGGGCCTGGGCGGGAGCGCCTGGCACACCCCCACGGCATCCAACGGCGCCACTTGTGCGCGCCGCTGCCTAGCGCAGGGGTCCGCTTTGCGCACCTGCCCCGTCGCCTGAACCGTGCCCTTCCGGGCCCGCCCACGCCTGCCTGCGCACGCAGGTGACGGCGCCGCTCCCTTCCCGTCTTTTCTTCAGGAGACCGCAGCATGCGCGACCTCTTTGTTCTTGCCTCTGGCCGGTTCTGGCTGCGCCCCCTGGCGTGGCTGGCCTGCCTTCTTCTCCCCGCCCTGGCCGGGGCGCAGCAGCCCGCTGCCGCCGAATCGGCCCCTGCAGCCCCGGCGGCTGCTTTCCAGGCGGCCACCGCACCCTTGGCCCATGCCCCCATGCCGGCGCACCCTTTGCGCAGCGATGAGGCGCCCACCGACTGGCGCGCCGCCCACCAGGCCGTGGGCGCTTTCCCGCGCGGCCATGCCGACATCGTGCGCTGGGAGGCGCGCCAGGGCACGGCCCCGGCCGCAGCCACGCCGGCCGCAGCGCACCAGGGGCACAAGCCATGAAGCGGGCCGCACAACGGCACCCGCTGCCCCGCTGGTCCGCACTGGCCCTGGCCGCCCTGGCCTCCATGTTGGCCGGCTGCGCCAGCGTCTCGCCCGACGGCCTGCGCGGCGACGTGCAGGCCCTGGCGCAGCCACGCACCGGTGTGGCCGATGCGGCCCTGCCCGCCGCCGACCCGGCCGCACGCGCGCAGGCACGCCAGGCCATCACCGGCTGGCTGGCCCAGCCACTCACGCAGGACGCTGCCGTGCGCACCGCCCTGCTCAACCACCCCGGCCTGCAGGCCCGGCTGGCCGCGCTGGGCGTGGCCGACGCCGATCGCGTGCAGGCCCTCACCCTGCCCAACCCACAGTTCTCCATCGCCCGGCTCACCAACCCCCATGAGCGCGAGATCGAGCGCACGTTGGCCTTCAGCCTGCTGGACCTGGTGACCCTGCCCTGGCGCAGCGCGCGCCAGGCCGAGCGCCTGCAGGTCGCCACCCTGCAGGCCGCGCAGGAGGTGGTGGCCCAGGCCGCCGACACGCGCCGCGCCTGGCTGCGCGCGGTGGCCGCCGAGCAGGTGGCTGCCACGCACGAGCGCATGGTCGAGGCCGCCGAGGCCGGTGCCGAGCTGGCCCGGCGCATGGCCCGCGTGGGCAACTTCAGCCGCCTGCAGCATGCACGCGAGCAGGCCGTGCTGCAGGAGGCCACGGCCCAGCGCGCCCGCGCACGCCTGGCCGCCGCGACGGCACGCGAGCAGCTGGCGCGCAGCATGGGGCTGTGGGGGCCCGAGGCACAGCAGTTCACCCTGCCCGCGCAGCTGCCGGCCCTGCCCGCCACGCCCTTGCCGGCCGATGGCATTGAGGCCACGGCGCTGCGCGAGCGCCTGGACGTGCAGGCCGCGCGCCGCGAGCTCGACACCGAGGCACGCCAGCAAGGCTGGGCACGCGCGGGTGCCGTGTTCGGCGACATTGGCATCGCCTACCAGCGCAACACCGCCACCGAGCGCGAAGGTGGGCACCGCGAGACCACACGCGGCTGGGAGCTCGACGTACCGCTGCCCCTGTTCGACTGGGGCGGTGCTGCGCGCACGCGGGCCCAGGCGCGCGTGGAGCAAAGCGCCGCCACGCTGCAGGACACGGCCGTGCGCGCGCGCAGCGAAGTGCGCAGCGCCTGGCTCACCTACCGCACCGCGCTCGACCTGGCACGCCAGCAGCGCGACGAGGTGGTGCCGCTGCGCCAATTTATCAGCGAAGAGACCACGCTGCGCTACAACGGCATGCTCGCCAGCGTCTGGGAGCTGCTGGCCGAGGCACGCGCCAGCACCCAATCGGTCGCCGGTGCTATCGAGGCGCAGCGCGACTTCTGGCTGGCCGAGACCGACCTGCAACTGGCCCTCACGGGCACCTCGCCCGGGGCCCTGCAAGGCCTGGCTTCGGGCGCCGCCACCCCCTCCACCCCACAAGGCCACTGACCCACCATGCAAAGACGCCATTTCTTCACGGCAGGCGCCGCCACGGCCGTGGCTGCCACCACCGTCAGCCGCGTGGCCCTGGCTGCGCTGCCCGAGCCCGTGCTGCAGGCCAGCGCCGACACCGCGCCGCCGCTGCACCCGCAGAGCGGCCGGCCCTACAACCCCGTGGTCACGCTCAACGGCTGGACCGCGCCCTGGCGCATGAACGCCGGGGTCAAGGAGTTCCACCTGGTGGCCGAGCCCGTAGTGCGCGAGGTCGCGCCGGGCTTCATGGTCAACATGTGGGGCTACAACGGGCAAAGCCCGGGCCCCACCATCGAGGTGGTGGAGGGCGACCGCGTGCGCATCTTCGTCACCAACCGCCTGCCCGAGGCCACCACCATCCACTGGCACGGCCAGCGCCTGCCCAATGGCATGGACGGCGTGGGCGGCCTCAACCAGCCGGGCATTGCGCCGGGCAAGACCTTTGTCTACGAGTTCGTGGCGCGCCGGCCCGGTACCTTCATGTACCACCCGCATGCCGACGAGATGGTGCAGATGGCCATGGGCATGATGGGCCTGTGGATCACCCACCCCAAGGCCGCGCACCCGCACATCGCCACGGTGCAGCGCGACTACGCCTTTTTGCTCAACGCCTTCGACGTGGAGCCCGGCGCGCGCACGCCCAAAGTCAACACCATGCTGGACCACAACATCTGGTGCTGGAACAGCCGGGTCTTCCCCGCCATCAGCCCGCTGGTGGCGCGCCAGGGCGAGCGCGTGCGCATCCGCGTGGGCAACCTCACCATGACCAACCACCCCATCCACATCCACGGCCATGAGTTCGAGGTGACAGGCACCGATGGCGGCCCCGTGCCCAAGAGCGCGCGCTGGCCCGAGGTAACCACCGACGTGGCCGTGGGCCAGATGCGGCAGGTGGAGTTCATCGCCGACGAGCCCGGGGACTGGGCCTTCCACTGCCACAAGAGCCACCACACCATGGGCGCCATGGGGCACGACGTGCCCACCATGATCGGCGTGGACCACAGGGGCCTGGTGGGCAAGATCCAGAAGATCGTGCCCGACTACATGGTGATGGGCGAGCGCGGCATGGCCGACATGGGCGCCATGGAGATGCCCCTGCCCGACAACACCTTCCCCATGATGGCCGGCACCGGGCCCTATGGCCCGCTGGAGATGGGCGGCATGTTCACCACCTTCAAGGTGCGCGCCCACCAGGCGGCGGGCGACTACCGCGACCCGGGCCACTACGCCCAGCCGCCCGGCACCCAGGCCTATGAGTGGCGGGGCGCGCCCGCGGCCACGCCGGCCCCGCCGCGCACCACCACGCCTGGCACCGCGCCCGGTGCCGCCAGCGCACGCAAGCCTGCCGCCCACAGCGGCGGCCACCAGCATTGAGCCATTCATCAATTGATTGATTCACGAACCCCATTTTCTGGAGCAGACCATGAACACCCTGTCCACATCCCGCCGCCTTGCCCTGCAGCTGGCCGCCAGCGCCGCCCTGCTGGGTGCCACCGGTGCCGCCTGGGCCCACGGTGACGCCCCGCACGGCAGCACCGCCAAGGCGGCCCTGCCCGCCCAGCAGCAGGACTGGGGCATTGCCGGCAACCCCAAGGCCGTGCAGCGCACCATCACCCTGCGCATGGGCGACGACATGCGCTTTGCCCCCGCCCACATCGAGGTGCGCGAAGGCGAGACCGTGCGCCTGGTGGTGCAGAACAAGGGCCAGATCCTGCACGAGATCGTGCTCGGCACCCAGGCCTCGCTGGCCCAGCATGCCCAGATGATGCTCAAGCACCCCGGCATGGAACACGACGAGCCCTACATGGCCCATGTGAAGGCCGGCAACCAGGGCGACCTGGTGTGGACCTTCAACCGCCCCGGCCGCTTCGACTTTGCCTGCCTGATCCCCGGCCACTACCAGGCCGGCATGGTGGGCACCATCAACGTCGTGCCGCGCAAGGGCTGACCAATACAAGGCAGGAGACCCGATGACCGATGCACCATCAACCCCCAGCACCCGCCGTGCCTGGCTGGCCCTGCTCGCAGCCAGCGCCCTGCCCTGGGCTGCCGGCGCGGCCGCCCCCACACCGGTGGAAGTCTGGAAAGACCCGAACTGCGGCTGCTGCCAGGACTGGGTGGACCACATGCAGGCCAACGGCTTCGCCGTGAAGGTGCACGACACCGGCAACAACGCCGTGCGCGCGCGCCTGGGCCTGCCGCCAAAGCTGGGCTCCTGCCACACCGCCCTGGTGGGCGGCTACCTGGTCGAAGGCCATGTGCCCGCCAGCGACGTGCGCGCCCTGCTGCAGCAAAAGCCCGACGCGCTGGGCCTGGCCGTGCCCGGCATGCCCATCGGTTCGCCCGGCATGGACGGGCCGGCCTATGGCGGCCGCAAGGACAGCTATGCCGTGCTGCTGGTCGCACGCAACGGCAGCACCCGTGTTTTCAAGAACTACCCCGGCAATGCCGGCAAGAAGGAATCGACATGAACCACACCACCACCCACCCACTGCGCTCCACCCTGCGCGACACCCTGATCGCCGCCACGCTCCTGTTCGGTGCTGCAGCCGCCTTTGCGGGCGACGACCACGACCATGGCGAAGCCCATGGCAGCCAGGCAGCGGCCACCACCGAATTGAGCGAGGGCGAAGTGGTGCGCTGGGACGCCGCCAGCGCCAAGGTCACGCTGCGCCACGGCCCCATCCGCAACCTGGACATGCCGCCCATGACCATGGTGTTCCGTGTCACCGACCCGGCCCAGGCCGCGCAGGTCAAGCCGGGCGCCAAAGTGCGCTTTCGCGCCGAGCAGCAGGCGGGGGCCTACGTGGTGACGCGCATCGAGCCGGCCACGCCCTGAGCTGCCGCCGTCCCTACAATCCCCGCGTCGCCACTTCCAACGGTCCTCCCCATGCCCCAGCCCCTCTGCCCGCACCCGGCCGCCGCCGCAGGCATCCACCCCTGGCTGAAGGTGGGCGACAGTGTGGTGGCCGAGGTGGTGCTGGATGGCATGGCCGTCGCGCAGCTGGACCACCAGGCCACACAGCCCGGGTTGCAAAGGCAGCCCGCGCTGCTGGTACCCCTGCCTCCCGGGCTGCAGCAGTTGCAGCTGAGAGGCACGGTGACCCTGGCCGGCAAGCCCCCCGCGCCCCTGGACAGGACCTGGACTGTACGCGACTTGGCCCCCGCCTCTGCCCCGCTGTACGACCCAGGCCTGCCCTGGGCCGAGCGCATCCGCGCGCTGGCAGTGCAGACCCCGCGCATCCGGATCGGGCCCGCCCCGGCCCAGGCGGGCCAGGCCTCTCCACAAGCGGCGCTGCAAGCGCTGGAGCAGCGTCTGGGCACCCCCGTGCCCGCCCTGCTGCACTTGCTGGCGGACTGGGACATCGGCATCAGCGACTCCTACTTCGTGGGCGCCCGCGGCCTGGGCACCGTGGGCGAGATGCTGGTGAACCAATGGGACTATGCACGCACCGGCGAAGAGGGGCTGCAGGACCTGCTGCCCCCCGACGTGCTGGCCCGCTATGACCGCAGCCTGGCCGTGTACGTGGACGTGGGTGACGGCCTGGGCGCCCTGGCCTGGGACCCCGAGGGCGCCCCCGGCGAAGGCCAGTGGTACTGGCTGCACCAGGACGAGCTGGACGAACCCGCCTTGCTGCAGAACCACGCCAGCGGCCATCCGCACACCGCAGAGGCCGTCTTCACCCAGGTCTTCCAGCGTTTTGCGCTGTCGCGCCTGGCTTGCGCACAGGCCGACGATGAACTCGTGGTGGACACGGCCCTGCCGCGCCCCAACATGCTGCAACTGCAGTTCGACAAGCGGCGCCACCCCAGGCTCTGGCTGTGCAGCTACGAGCATCCCTACGGGCTGTATTGACCTGTGCGGATTGGCCTTCGACCGGCCTGTAACCTGTTGCAACGCCGTGGGCTCGCCTGGCCGCCCTAGGAGTCCGCGGCCTCCTGCCTCTGGCGCCTGCCGACCCTACAATCGCGCCCCAACTGCCAAGAAAGGGATTCGATGACAGGGACCACCCGGCGCAACACGCTGGCCACGCTGGGCGCCTTGCCCGTGGCGCTGCTGGCGCAAACACCTGCGGCGGCCGGCATGCGGGTCGGCCTGCACCCCTGGCTGGAAGCCGGGGACAGCGTGGTGGCCGAGCTGCTGGCCGATGGCCAGGTGGTGGGGCAGCTGGAGCACCGCTCCGCCAAGGCCGGCCTGCCCCGGCTGCCGGCCGCCACCGTGGCACTGCCTGCGGGCGTGCGGCGCCTGCAACTGCGCGGCACGGTGACCGTGGCGGGCAAGGCTGGCCGCTTCACGCGGACCTGGACGGTGCGCGACCTGGCCAGCGCATCGGCACCGCTGTACGACCAGGGCCGGCCCTGGCCCGAGCGCGTGCGCGCGCTGCTGCAGGTGATCCCGGTCCCCGAGGACGAAGACGCCCCGCTCACCCTGGCCCCCGCCCAGCCGGCGGGCAGCGCCACCTGGGAGGCCCTGGCAAAGCGCCTGGGTGCCCCCGTGCCCCCGGCGCTGGCGCAGTTGCTGGCGGCCCTGGACGTCCGCATGGGGCTATCGCACTTTGTGCGCCCGGCCGCAATGGGCACCCTGCTCGACCTGATGCACGGTGATTTCGGCTACCCCAGCACAGGCAAGGATGCGCCGGGCAACTTTCTCTCGCCCGGCGTGCGCGAGCGCTATGCCCGCAGCCTGGCGGTGTTCGTCACGGTCGGCGACGGCATGGGCGCCCTGGCCTGGGACCCCCAAGGCCTCACGCCCGAAGACCACGCCCGGCTGGGCAGCAACCCGGGCCCCGCCACGGGCAGTGAAGGCCTGTGGTACTGGATGCACCAGGAAATGGCGGTCAAGCCCTCGCTGCTGCTGGACAAGGACCACCGCCCCCTGGGCACCGACCTGGCCCTGGCCAGCGTGTTCGAGCGCTACGCGCTGGCGGACCTGTACCAGCCCCTGGCCGACGATGAACTGGTGCTGGACAGCGCCACCCCGCTGGGCAACCTGCTGCTGTTGCATTTCAACGGGGCGCGCGTTCCGCAACTGCGCCTGAACAGCTACAACGGCCACTACGGGCACCACACCCAATATTGAGAGAGAGGGAGATTCCATGAGCACGACACGGCGAAGCATTCTTGCCACCCTGGGCGCCCTGCCCTGCGGCCTGCTGCAGGCGCAGCCCCAGGCCGTTGCACAAGGCCCCCGGGCCGGCATCCACCCCTGGCTGGAGGTGGGCGACGCCGTCGTGGCCGATGTGCTGGCCAATGGCAAGGTGGCGGCACAGCTGAACCACCAGGCCACCCAGCCCGGCTTGCTGCGGCGGCCGGCGCTGGTGTGGGCCCTGCCCAAGGGTCTGCAGCGCGTGCAGTTGCGCGGCAACCTCACCCGCGCCGGCAAGACCACGCCCTTCAACAAGACCTGGACGGTGCGCGACATGGCCAGCGTCTCGGCCCCGCTGTACGACCAGGGCAAGCCCTGGATCGAGCGCGTGCGCGGCCTGGCCAAGCGCCTGGAGGAAGGCACGGTCACGGTCGAGCGGGCCAAGCTCCCGGCCGGCAAGCAGCCCGCCGCCACCGCGCTGCCGCAGTTGGAAAAGCGCCTGGGCGCTCCCCTGCCCGCCATGGTCAGGCTGCTGGCCGACTGGCGCGTCGAGGTGGGCGACTCTTCTTTTGTGCACCCCTCGGCCATGACCACCGTGACCGACATGCTGCGGCGCCAATGGGACTATGCGCTCAGCGGCAAGGACGGGCTGGACCAGTTGCTGTCGCCCAGCGTGCGCGCACGCTACGACCGCAGCCTGGCCGTCTTCGTGCACGTGGGCGACGGCATGGGCGCCCTGGCCTGGGACCCTGCCGGCGTGACCGCGGGCGAGCCCACCCACACCTGGGGCGACCAGGGCAACCCCGGCGCCCAGCCCGGCACGGCCAACGAGGGCGTGTGGTACTGGCTGCACCAGGAGTACCTGCGCAAGCCTTCGCTGCTGCTCGACGAGGACTACCGCCCGCGCAATGCCGAGGCTGCCTTCACCCATGTGCTGCAGCGCCTGGCCTTCAGCGAGGTGGAAGAGGCCGCCAACGACAAGGAGCTGGTGGTGGACAGCGCCTTGCCGCGCGCCAACCTGCTGCAGCTGCACTTTGACGAGGAATCGCGGCAACCGAGCCTTTGGCTGCGCAGCTACGACAGCTACTACACGCTGTTCTGACAGTCTGGAGGCGCAGCCACGGCCACCACTTCAGCATCTACTGACCGCCCGCAGCAGCCATCTCCCGGCGCCGATCAGTAGTCCGACGGCAGGACCATTCCGCTCGCGTCGGGCCCCAGTTCCAGCACCTCGCGAAAGCGCCTGGCCGCCAGCATCTCGTCGACATCGCGCCCGTAGCCGATGTACAGGCGCAGGCCCGTGATGTCGGAGCCTTGCTGCAGTTGCTGGGGCCGCAGATTCAGCGGCAGGGCCTCGGCCTCGCTGCCCAATTGGGCGTTGCTGGCCACTGCAGGCACGGGCCAGCGCAACGGGCTCCAGGCGCCCAGGGCATCGAGCTGCATCCAGACACCTGGGCCCAGGGGCCCGGCGGAGGCCAGGGCATACACATGGGCGTCTGGCGGTGTGCCAGCGCTGCCGAACACCTCGCCGGTGAGCGACAGGCTGCGCAGATTGCCCGCCAGCTGCGTCTTCACCCGGAACGGGGGGCGGCCCGCGGCGGTCGCCGTTCCATTCGGCACCGCGGGGGCCAGGTCCAGGTCGCCGGTGCCGGCTTCATTGACCACGGGAATCGGCTCTGCCGAGCTGGCATAGGCGCCGGTTCCCAGTTGTCCGTGGCGTCCCAGGCCCATGGCCCATACCGTGCCATCCACCAGGCGCAGGTGGACCGTGCCGCCGCGCCGGGCAGTGGCCGTGGTGTCGGCGCGGTCCTCGTCCACCCCCATCGATATCTCCTGGATGGGCGCATGCAACTGCAGGCGCCGGCCCCGGTGCGCGTTGAACAGCTTGCCGTAGCACTGCGCCGAGCCATCCTGCAGCACGGCACAGACGTTGAAGTCGCCCGCGTGGATGGAGACGGCCTTGTGCGGCAGTGGCAGCACGATGGGGGTGCGCACGAGCCACGTTCCCCGGTTGAGCGCCGCACTGTCCTGCCCGGCGATCCCGTACAGGGGTTGCGCACCCCAGAACCAGACGGTGCCGGATGCGTCCAGCGCGTACGCAGCGCCGTAGCTCCCATCGGCCGTCGCCACCTGCGTGATGGTATTGGGCAGCCCACCCACCTTGCTGGGTACCGACGATGCGACCAGGGACGCATGGACGTCGGAGCCCTGGAAGGGCGGGAAGATTTCGCGGCTGCCGCCAATGGTCCAGACCGAGCCGTCCACACCGAGGATGGCGCCATGCCCGTTGCCCCCCACGGACACACTGCGCGCCAGCGGCAGGCCCGTGGATCCCCCCACCACGGCAGGGCGGCTGTGGGGGATCGGATCGGTCCCCCAGCCCCCCGAGCTCCAGACCTTGCCATCGGCATCCACCGCCAGCCACTGGCCCTGCGCCGCCGCGAGCCGCTTGATTGGCGCCCCCAGCGGAATGTGCGTGGGCGTCTGCTCAAAGCTGCGCCCCAGGAAGCTGGCCTGCCTGTCGTACTGCACGGCGCCCAGGCCCCAGCGGAAGATCCGCCCATCGGCCAGCAGCGCGTGGCTGCCCGCCTCGCTCGCGTGCACGCTGAGCGCGGCGGCCGGCAGCGAGAGCTTGCGCGGGCTGGCGACCGATTCGGCCCCACCGGCCGCATCGGCAGCCACCGCCAGATGCAGGCTGGTGTTGGAACCCATGGCGTGGAGCTTGCCGTCGCGCGTGATGTACATCAACACCGGCAACACGCCCCTCAAAGAGGTGTTGTGGCCGCTGGCATCGACCACGCCAGTGGCGACACGCTCCACCGCCATGTGCGGGCCACCGGGAATCTCCACCGTGGGGACATACCGCCAGCGCCACAGATCGCCCTGCGCTGTCCACCCCAGGGAGCCGGCGCCACCGTGCACCACCTTGTGCAGCTTCACGCCGGCCTTCTCCATGTCCGGGTGGATGCTGTCGCGGATGGCGAAGGGGTCGTAGCCCTGTGCCCAGCGCTCGGCCGGGCAATAGGTGAGCCCTGGGGACGGCAATCCGTCCGGAATGCGGAGGGGATCGGTGCCCCACACCCACAGGCGGCCATCGGCATCCCTGGCCGTGACGCGTGCGACGGGGCCCCTTGCCGGTATGGCCGGAGACTGGTAGTTGATCGGCCCCTGGGCCTCGAAGATGAAATCCACGATGGGCGGCACGCCGCGCATGGCCCTCGGCGCCGATGCCGCTGCGCTGCTGTCCGCGCAGGCCGCATCTTCGCCCCAGGTCCACACCACGCCCTGCTCGTCGAGCGCCACGGTGGCGCGCAGCTGGTGCTCGATGCGCACCAGCCGCGCAGGCACCTGCGCGGCGCGCTCGGGCACGGCGGCGTCCACGCCCGATGGCAACGGTCCCCACCACCAAGGCTGGCCGTCCTTGTCGATCACAAAGGAGGGAGCGGAATCGCCCCCGTTGGCGATGTGCACCGCGCCGCGAAACACCACCTGGGGCGTGGCCCGGTCGGCCCGCGTGCCGTCCCCGAGCTGCCCCCGGGCATTGGTGCCCCAGCTCCAGACATTGCCCTCTTCGTCCAGCACCAGCGCGCTGGTCCTGCTGGTGCGCACGGCTGCGGCCTTGGCCGGCAGGGGAATCTCGATCGCCGTGCTGGCGTAGACCGTCTTGCCCTGGCCCAGCTGGGCCAGGCGGTTGTCGCCCCAGGCCAGCACACTGCCATCGGCCTGCAGTGCCATGCCGTGGCGCGCGCCGGTGGCAATGGTCTGGGCCAGCGCGGCGCCCGATGGCCCCAGGCCCGCCAGCAGCGCCGGCAACAGCCAGCCCGCGGCCCGGCGCCATGGTGGTGGTGTCGTCATCGTGATCTTCCCTTCCTCTCTTGGGTCTGTCGCAAGGCGCGTCGGCAAATCAGGCCACGCGCCACGGTGCCGTCACACGCCGTGGCGGCTTGTGCGGAGAGAACCATCCTAGGCCGCGCTGCCCGGCTGCGCCCCACCCCACCGGGATGGGCCAGGCAGTGCTGCTGCCGTCAGCGATAAGCGGGGGTGCACAGGTTCTCGAGGCACGGGTCTGCAACCAGGTCCAGCACGGCGCGAAAGCGGCGGGCGGCCATCATCTCCTGCGCATCGCTCCCATAGCCGACGTAGACGCGCAGCCCTTCAAGCCCTGTGCCCGGGAGTTGCCGCAAGATGTTGGCCAGTGCAAGCGATTGGGCCTCGCCGGTCAGTTGCGCGTTGCTGGCCACGGCGGGCACCGGCCAGCGCAGCGGCCCCCACAGGCCCTGGGCATCGAGCTGCACCCAGACGCCCGGCGCCCCGCTGGCGGGGGCGGCCATGGCGTAGACATTGCTCCCGGCAGGCGCCCCTGCGCTGCCGAAGACCTCGCTGCGCAATGACAGCGCACGCAGGTTGCCCGAGAGCTGTGTCTTCACGCGGAACGGCGGGCGGGCCGTTGCCGCCGCGTCGGGCGTTCCCGGGTCCAGGTCCAGGTCGGCGGTGCCGGATTCGCTGACCAGCGGCACGGGGTCGAAGGCGTGCGCATGGGTGCCGGCACCCAGCTGGCCCCACTGCCCATGGCCCCAGGCCCAGACGGCACCACCCGCCAGGCGGAAATGCACCGTGCCGCCCTGCGTGCCATCGGCACCGATGGACACCTCGCGGATCGGCGCGTGCAGCGTGAAGCGCATGCCCAGGTGCTCGTTGAAGATCTTGCCGTAGCACTGGGCCGACCCGTCCTCCAGCACGGCGCAGAAGCTGCCGCCGCCGGCATGCACCGAGACGGCCTTGCCGGGCAGAGGCCGCACGAAGGGGGCCGGCACATCCAGGCCCGTGGTGGTGCCGGTGTCCACGGCACCACTCAGGCCGAATGACTCCCGTCCCCGAAACCACACCTGCCCCTGCGCGTCGAGCGCGAAGTGGGCCTCGCCGTAGCGCCCCAGCACCATCGCCACCTGCCGGACCTTCGGCAGGCCGCCATATTGAAAGGGCAGGAACACTGGAGGCCGCGTCTCGGCGTGGGGATAGGGCACCGCCTGCGCGGGCACGTTCCACAGCGTGCCGTCCACTCCCAGGATGGCGCCTCCCGCGCCGCCCACCACGAGGTCCTTTGCTGCCGGCAGGCCGGAGGCCCGCGTGACGAGCAGGCGCTGGAACCAGACAGGCTCCTTGTACTCGTTGCCGACGGCGGTGACATCGGTGCTCCAGACATCGCCGTTCGCAGCCAGGGCCATCCAGCGGCGCTCCCCTACCGCCAGTTTCACCGCGGGCGCAGGAAGGTCCAACTCCACCGGTGCCTGCGGCACGGCATAGCGGTTGAGGCTGGCGAAGGGCTTGTACTGCGCCGTGCCATAGCCCCAGTGGAAGACCCGTCCGTCCTTGAGCAGCACATAGCTGCCGCTGGCGTTGGCGTGCACGCTCACGGCCGGCCCGGGCAACTGCACCTTCTGCGGCCCCGACACTGAATCGACCTCGCCGCTGGCGATGGCCAGGTGCAGGAACAGGTTGGAGCCCTTGGCGTAGACCTTGCCGCTCCTGGTGACGTAGACCAGCCCCAGCGTTCCGTGGCGGTCTCCAGCGGAATAGTTGCTTGCATCCACCACGTCCAGGGCTTCGCGGTGGATCTTGGTGCCAGGGCCCTGGCTGTCCCAATGCCAGAGCTCTCCGTCCTGCGTCAACCCGAGCGTGGAGCTGTTCTGCGACGCCACGGCCCGCTCGATGTTCATGCCGAGCACACGGGTGATGGCGACACCGGCGCTCACGAGCTCGGCGGGGATGTACGGTGGCACCAGCGGCATCGGCAAGGTCCAGTCGGCTGCGTCCGGCGTACGCACCGCAGGGCAGTACCGGCGTATTTCGGCCGGTCCATAGCCCATGAAACCATAGGAGGCCTCGGAGCCCCATTTCCAGACGTTGCCATCGCGGTCCACGGCGTTCACGATGGTCAGGGGCGTGCCGTCCGCGGGCGTGCCGGCGGCGCGCAGCGCGGAATAGGAGATCCAGAAATCCCTGATGGGCGGCAGGCCACGCATGGCCACCGGGCCGGTCTTGCCTGGTGAGTCGGCGCAGGCCACGCCTTCGCCCCAGGACCACACCACGCCCTGCTCGTCCAGCGCGGAGACCGTTCGGCCCCGAGGCTCCACCTTCACCAGCCGTGCGGGCACCTGGGCGGACCGGGTGGGGGCCAGCAGCTCGCCGCCGCCGGGCACGGGCCCCCATTGCCAGGGCTGGCCGTCCTTGTCGAGCACGAAGGTGGGCGACGAAGCCCCGCCGTTGATCGCGATCTGCGCCGCATTGCGGAACACGATCTGCGGCGTGGCCCGGTCGGCGCGCGTGCCATCCCCCAGCTCGCCGCGGCGGTTGGTGCCCCAGCTCCAGATGTTGCCCTGCTCGTCCAGCACCAGCGCGTTGGTGGCGCTGGCCTGCACGGCCACGGCCTTGGCGGGCAAGGGGATCTCGCGCGCCGTCTCGGCATACAGGGTGCGGCCCTGGCCCAGTTGTCCCAGGCGGTTGTCGCCCCAGGTGAGCACGCTGCCGTCGGCCTGCAGCGCCAGGCCATGGCGCGCGCCGGTGGCGATGGTCTGGGACTGCGCGGGGGTGGCCAGGGCCAGCAGCACCAGGAGTGCGCAGAACCGGCTCGCCTGCCCCGTGGGATTTCTTCGCTGCATCATTGCCCCCCCAGCAAGGTCGGTCCGCACGGAGTGAGCGTGCAGTCCTCATGGACCAGTTCGAGCACTTCGCGAAAGCGCTTGGCCGCGAGCATTTCGTCCACATCGCGGCCATGGCCGACGTACAGGCGCAGCCCCTCCAGGCCCGTACCGGTGAACCGCTGCAGGATGTTTTCCAGCGTGATGGACTGGGCTTCGCTCGCCAGCGCTGCGCCGCTGGCAATGGCGGGTATGGGCCAGCGCAGCGGGCCCCAGTGCCCCTGCGCGTCAAGCTGCACCCAGGTGCCACCGCCCGGTGCGCCGGAACTGGCCAGGGCATACACATTGCTCGCTGCTGGCGCGCCAGCGCTCCCGAACACGTCGCCACCGAGCGACAGGGAACGCAGGTTGCCGGTCAGTCGCATCTTCACCCGGAACGGGGGGCGCACGGCCGCCCCCGGCGCTACAGAGGGGCCCAGAATCAGGTCTGCAGTTGCGGCCCCGTTGACCACCGGCATGGGCTCTGCCGCATTGGCATAGGTGCCGTTGCCCAACTGGCCATGGAGCCCTTGCCCCTGGGCCCAGACCGAGCCATCGGCAAGCTGCAGATGCACGGTGGTTCCCTGGGTGCCGTTGGAAGCATGCGTGCCGAAGGAGATCTCCCGGATCGGGGCATGCAAGCGAAACCGCACGCCCCGGTGCTGGTTGAACAGCCAGCCATAGCACTGTGCCGATCCATCGGCGAGGATGGCGCAGAAACTCGACTGGCCGGCGCGTATGGCAACCGCTTTCTGGGACAGTGGAAGCGGTATGGGCGTCTGCACCTCGCGGTCGCTGTCGTGCCCCGTCAAGCCGAACCGGGAGCGGCTGCCCCAGAACCAGACCCCGCCCTCGGCATCCAGCGCATACAGTGCAGCAGACACGGGGGTGGCCGAAGCCACCTGCACGATGGATGGGGGCAGCCCCTGCACCTGGTGCGGCGTGGCCAGCACATCCAGCACGCCGTAGATATCGGGAACCACCCCGGGCACGATGGGCGCAAGGGGCCCCACGGGTGCAAGACCCGCGCGGGTGCCCATGGTCCATACCGAACCATCCACGCCGAGGACCATTCCGATGGTCTTGCCGGACACGGCAATGTCCCGGGCCAGGGGCAGGCCCGTATCACGGATCAGCATTGCGGGCAGGTACGACTTCAGCGGTTCGCGCACCGTGGGCCGGCTGCCCCAGCCGTCGGAACTCCAGACCCGGCCATCGGCGTCCAGGGCCAGCCACTGGTCTTGCGCCACCGCCAGCTTGGCGATGGGTGCGCCCAGGGGAATGTGCGTTGGCACCTGGGGGTACAGCCGTTGCTCGAAATTGGCCTGCGGATCGTAGCGCGTGGCGCCCAGGCCCCAGCCATAGACCCGGCCATCGCTGAGCAGGGCGTAGCTGCCAAAGGGCTGCGCGTGCACACTGCGCGCAGGCCCGGGCAGCGCCACCGTGCCAGGGGTGGACATGGAATCCACCCCCTCAGACGCCGTGGCCAGATGCAGGCTGAGGTTGGTGCCCAGCCCATGGAGCCTGCCGTCGCGCGTGATGTACAGGATGCCGGATACCAGGGGTTCGCCCTCGCTGGTGTGGGAGCTGGCATCCACCACGCCGGTGGCCACGCGGTGCAAGGTGACGCGGTAGCCTGCAGGCTCCGTCTCCACCGGTGGCATCCACTGCCAGAGATCCCCTTCGGCCGTCCAGCCCAGGTAACCGGCGCCGCCGACTGCAGCGTACTGGGCGATCTTCACCCCCTGTGCTGCCATGCCGGGGTGGACCCTGCGCTCGTAGGCCCATGGATCCTCCTGCGTTGCAACCGGTGGGCAGTAGGTCTGTCGCGGCGGGGGAATCGGGCCCCAGCTCGAAACCCGGGGGTCCGTGCCCCATTTCCAGAGGGCGCCATTGGCATCCCGCGCAATGATCCGGGAGGCCGGGACCTCGCCTGCGCGCTCATCCGAGCTGCCGCGCGCAGGGGCCGAGGCGGCCAACCGCAGCTCCTGGATGCGCGGCAGGCCCTTCATGGCCACCGGCCCGGTGTACGCCGCCGTGCTCGCGCAGGCAGCGCCCTCGCCCCAGGACCAGACCACGCCCTGGTCGTCGATTGCCGCCGTGCTGCGTGCCTGGTGCTCGATCTGCACCAGGCGCGCGGGTACGCGCGCCGCGCGCTCGGGCACCGCCACGTTGGTGCCGGACGGCAACGGTCCCCACCACCAGGGCTGCCCGTCCCGGTCGATCAGGAACGACGGTCCCTTGTCCCCGCCGTTGACGATGCCGTTCGCCCCCCGGAAGATGAGCTGTGGCGTGGGCCTGTCCGTGCGCGTGCCATCGCCCAGCTGGCCTTTGCGGTTGGTCCCCCAGCTCCACACGTTGCCCTGCCCGTCCAGTACCAGGACACCGGTATTGCTGGTGCGCACGGCTGCGGCCTTGGCCGGCAGCGGGATTTCGCGCGCCGTGCTGGCGTGGACGGTTTTGCCGCCACCCAGCTGCGCCTGGCGGTTGTCGCCCCAGGCGAGCACGCTGCCGTCGGCTTGCAGCGCAAGGCCGTGGCGCGCGCCGGTGGCGATGGATTGGGACTGCGCGGCAGTGGTGCCCAGGGCCAGGGTCAGCAGGCCGGCCAGGGAGCGAAGAAGCGGGTGGTGCATGCAAGAGGCCTCGGAACAGGTGCCTGGCGGCAACGTGAATCGCTTGGTCGGCTGGCTGGTTGATGGGCCATCAGTCTTCGGGCGCCAGTTCCAGCACCTCACGGAAGCGCCGCGCCTGCAGCATCTCCTGCGCATCGCGCCCCTGGCCCACGAACACCCGCACGCCGGCCAGGCCCGTGCCTATGAACTGCGGCAAGATGTTGAGCGGCACCGACTGCGCCTCGGTGGCAAGCGGCACATTGCTTGCCGCGGCAGGCACAGGCGAGCGCAGCAGGCTCCACTGGCCTTCCCCGTCCAACTGTATCCAGGTGCGCAGGTCGGCTGTGGCGAAGGCGTAGAGGTTGGTGGTGCCGTTGCCAGTACCACCACCCGTTGCAGCGCCGAACACATCCGCGTTGAACGACAGCGTACGCAGGTTGCCCTCCAGGCGCGTCTTCACGCGGAATGGAGGACGGTTGGCCGTAGGCACATTGGGCGTGGTGGGGTCCAGGTCCAGATCGCCGGTTCCGGCTTCGTTGTTGACAGGGACGGGTTCTGCGGTGTTGGCGTGGATGCCCGCGCCCAACTGCCCATAACGGCCCTGGCCCCAGGCCCAGACGGTACCGTCGGCCAGACGGAAGTGGACGGTGTTTTCACGCCTGTCGGTCGTGCGGCCCATGGCCTGTTCGGCCCCGCCGACCGCCAGTTCCTTGATGGGCGCGTGCAGTCGAAAATGCATCCCGGCATGTTCGTTGAACATCTTGCCGTAGCACTGGGCAGAGCCATCTTCCAAAATGGCACAGAAACCGTAGTCGTAGGCATTGGTGTGGATCGAAACAGCCTTCTGCCTCAAGGGCAGCACATAGGGCACATTGACGATCAGATCTCCCCCTACTGCGGCAACCGAGCGCCCGCCGATACCGTAGGCATGCTGGCCCCAGAACCAGACGGACCCCGAGGCATCGAGCGCATACGCAGCGGCCCCAATGTACCCGCCAATCGCGGCCACCTGCACGATGGACGAAGGAAGTGCCAGAACTTTCTTGGGTGTCCACAGGTGCGACAACACATCGTCAAAATTCTGCAAAGGCGGGCTGGGAGGGGGCGACACCCCGGCAAAGGCACCGATGGTCCAGACCGATCCGTCCACACCCAAAATGGCAGCCATGGCCGTGGCCCCTGCGCTACCACCCAGCGCAATGTCCCGTGCAGGTGGCAGACCGTTGGCACGGCTCACCATGGTCGGGCGCAAAAGGCCCGAGCCTTTCACGCCCGAGCCCCACTCATCCGAGCTCCAGACGTTGCCGCTTGAATCCAGCGCCAGCCAGCGGCCTTCCGTCACCGCAAGCTTTGCAATGGAGGCCGGTATCCCGATCTGTGAGGGCCCTGGCCGGGGCACATACCAGTTGAGATTGGCACTGGGATCGTATTGCGCGGCTCCAAGGCCCCAATTGAACACCCGCCCATCCTTCAAGACCGCATACCCGCCATCGGGCATCACATGAACGCTGGCAGCGCCTGCGGGCAGAGGAACTCTCTGAGGTCCGGCGACCGAATCGATCTGATTGCTGGACAGGGCAAGATGCAGATTGGCGTTGGAGCCCTTGGCCAGCACCCTGCCGTCGCGGGTGATGTAGATCAGCCCCTGGGTTCCCTCGCGAAGATCGGTGGAGTAGCTGCTGGCATCCAACACCCCCGAAGCCTCATGGCTCAAGGTAACCGGGGGGGCCGACCCGGGCGGCCCGGACTGGACTTGCCGCCACAGCCACAGGTCCCCGTTTTCAGTCAATCCAGCGGTAGTCCATTGGTTTGAGGGGATGACCCGTTTGATGACCGTTCCGGCCTTCACCAGATCGGCGTGGATCCGGGGTTGGTAGCCCAGCATAGCGCTTGCGTCCAGCGACTGGACAGGAGGGCAGGTGGACTGGAGCCTGGCCATTCCGCTGGAATACACCACCTCTGCGCCCCATTTCCAATACTTCCCGTCGCGGTCAACTGCATAGATACGCGAGATATACTGCGACGCCACTGGGTCAGGAAATTCGCGGCGATCGGGATTGAAGGTGTCGCCGACAACGACAAAGTCCTTGATGGGCGGAACATCACGCATCGCAAACGCCTCGCCGGGTGCTTGGGATGCGCCAGCACATGCGGCACCCACACCCCAGGACCACACCACGCCCTGGTCATCCAGTGCGGCCATTGCCCGCCCACTGGACAGTACCCGCACCAGCCGGGCAGGCACCCGGGCTGCTTGTACTGGCTGAGTCAGTTCTCCGCCTGAAGGCAAGGGTCCCCACCACCAGGGCTGTCCATCTCTGTCGAGCACCCATGACGGACGTTGATCGCCGCCGTTGTCAACGAGTTGGGCCGCGTTGCGAAAAACGATACTGGGCGTGGCCCGGTCGGTGCGCGTGCCATCGCCGAGTTGCCCCCGGCGGTTGGTGCCCCAGCTCCACACATTGCCCTGGTCGTCGAGCACCAGCGCGTTGGTGGAGCTGGCACGTACGGCCATTGCTTTTGCCGACAAGGGGATCTCGCGCGCAGCCTCGGCATACAGCGTGCGTCCTTGTCCCAGTTGTCCCTGCCGATTGTCTCCCCAGGCCAGCACGCTGCCGTCGGGCTGCAGCGCCAGCCCATGGCGCGCGCCCGTCGCAATGCTCTGCGCCTGCACGGCACCCGATGAACCCAGCCCCACGAGCAACGCGGGCAGCAGGCAGGCCAGAGCCCGACGCCACAATGGTGTCGCCATATCGATCCTTCCTCTCTTGTCTAATCTTGTCGTTCCATTGTGGTGCACCGTGCTGGCATGACAGGTGATACCCGTCACCTTCCAATGCGCTTACAACACACCGTTACAACGCGGCCGAAAACGGGTCGACCCCGCCGCGTCCGCCCCGCGCTTTGGCACCGCCCATAATCACTGACCATGACGCACACAACGACAACAACGACCTTCCTCTCCCCTGTCACCCACGGCGATTCCCACGACGCCGGCAGCATCACCCGCGTGCCCGGCATCGAGGTCGGCCACTTCACCGACCCACGGCGGCCCACGGGCTGCACGGTCATCCTTGCGCGCGAAGGCGCGGTGGGCGGCGTGGACGTGCGCGGCGCGGCGCCCGGCACGCGCGAGACGGACCTGCTGGACCCATCGAACCTGGTGGAAAAGGTGCACGGCATCATGCTGGCGGGCGGCAGCTCCTGGGGGCTGGATGCGGCCGGCGGCGCGGTGCGCTGGCTGGAGGAGCATGGCATCGGCTTCGACGTGGTGGTGGGCCGCCTGCCCCTGGTGCCCGGCGCCGTGCTGTTCGACCTGCTGGTGGGGGACATGCGCATCCGCCCCGATGCCGCTGCCGGCTATGCCGCGTGCGAGGCCGCCTCGCGCGCCGACCCGGCCGAGGGCAGTGTGGGCGCGGGCACGGGCGCGGCCGTGGGCAAGATCTTCGGCATCCAGAATGCGATGAAGGGCGGCATCGGCACGGCGTCGATCACGGTGGGTGGCGTCACCGTGGGCGCCCTCATCGCCTGCAATGCCCTGGGCGATGTGGTCGACCCCGACACCGCCCAGGTGATCGCCGGCGCCCGCACCGATGATGGCAAGCAACTGCGCGACACACGCCGCGCCCTGCTGCGCGGCGAGCTGCCCAAACCCCTCCTGGCCGGCACCAACACCACCATCGGCGTCATCGCGACCGACGCCACCATCACCAAGGCCCAGGCCCACCGCCTGGCCGTGACCGCGCACGATGGCCTGGCGCGCAGCATCAACCCGGTGCACACCATGTCCGATGGCGACACGCTTTTCGCCCTGGGCACGGGGGTGTCGGGCCAAAACCCGGGGATGATGGTGCTGTCGACCATGGCCGCCGAGGTGACGGCCATCGCCACGGCCCGGGCTGTGCGCGCGGCGCGCTCGGTCACGACGGCGCAGGGGCTGTACCTGCCGAGTGCAGCGGACTTGCGCTGAGCGCCCTTCGCGCGAAGACCCGGGTCAGCGGGCCGAGGCCCGGAATGCCTTGCGGTAGCGCCGCAGGTTCCTGGCCTTGGGCCCCGTGGGAAACTGCGTCAGGTCCAGGGAGCAACCCACCTTGGCCACGGCTGCAATCAGCTCAGCGGGAAAAGTGTCGGACTGGACAATGACACTGCGCATGGCGATGCCAAAGTCCACGCGCGCCGACTCCACGCCTTCGACCCGGCGCATGGCCTGCAACGTCTGGCAATGGTCGTTGAGAAACTGGATGGCGTCCGCCTGCTGCTCCTCCAGCTCCTCGAACTCTGCATCACTGATCTGCAACGTGACGCCGGAAGTGGTTGCTACACGACTGCCTGGCCGGGAACTCAAAGGCTCTCCACGCCGCCAGACACTGACAGGTTCTACCGGGCTCAGCGCAAGCAATTGCTCTACGTCCGCGTCGGGTCCGATGAAGGTAAGAATGCAACCCATGGGTCTCCAGTTCCACTACACCGTTTCAATCCGGTTGCGCCCATTCCTCTTGGCCGCATACAGCTGCTGGTCCACCGCCGCGATGAAGTCCGAAGGGCTGGCATAGTCGGCCGGCGTGGCCGTGCCCACGCCGATGCTCAGGGTCACGCGCTGCTCGTGCGGCGACTGGGCGTGGGCGATACCCTGTTTCTGGATCAGGCGCTGGCAGCGCTCGGCCACCTTGAGGGCGGCATGCGCATCGGCGCCGGGCAGCAGGATGATGAACTCCTCGCCACCAAAGCGCGCCACCAGGTCGCGTGGGTTCTCGAGCGCCAGGCTCAGCGTGCGGGCGATGGCGATCAGGCAGTCGTCGCCCTGGACATGGCCGTACAGGTCGTTGTACTGCTTGAAGAAGTCGATGTCGAGCATGAGCACCGACACGGGCGTGCCGCTGGCGCCACCGCCATTGCGCGCACTCTCCCACTCCAGTTCGATGGCGGCATTGAAGCGCCGCCGGTTAGCGATGTTGGTCAGGCCGTCCTTGAACGACAGGGCCTCGAGCTCCTTTTGCAGGACGAGCAGCTTCTCTTCGGTCTTCTTGCGCTCGGTGATGTCGAACATGAAACCGATCAGCGCCTCGACCTCGCCGTCGGGCTTGCGCACCACGTGGACCACATCGCGGATCCACACGTAGCCGTTGTCCTTGGTGAGGGCACGGTAGTCGGCCTCGTGGTCCACGCCGGCCTTGGATTGGGCCACGCAGAAGTTGACCACGTAGTCCCGGTCCTCGGGGTGCATGCGGCTGGCCCAGTCATCCACGGTGAGCCAGCTGTCCTGGCTCCAGCCCAGAAGCGGCTCGATCTGCGGACCGATGTAGGCGAACTTCATCGTCGCCCAGTCGATCTTCCAGGGGATGGCGCGGGTGGATTCAAGCAGGGTCTTGTAGACCACGCCGTCACTGTCGCTACCGCTGAGTTCCTTCACATCGGCCATGTCCATCTTTAGGCTCTCCCTGTCCGCAGTATCAGTTATCCCTTGCGCTGTGCTCCACCCACTACGCATGAGACTGGCGCGGCCCAAGCCAGTGCCTCCGCGCAAGGGCCGCCCCGCCGCGAAGGCGGCGTATCCAGCGACTGCGCTGGAGGCGTCCCCCTCCCGACTCGCGCAGCGAGTCGAGAGAGGGGTGAAGGCGCGAAGCGACTCAGGGGGCGTTTCACTTCAGCCAATGGCAAGAGGGCGGCTGTGCACGGTGGCGATCGCGTTCCAGTACCAGTAGAAATACCCGCCTTCGGTCTGCAGCAGTGTGTGGGTCTTGATGCTGTTCTGGTGGATGTCGCCCCAGCAGGCGCGCGCCGAGTTGCGGTTGTTGTGCAGATCGACCACGGCCGCCGGGTCGCTGCTGGCCGGCTTGGGCGGCACGTAGAGCGCGCTGCCGCGTGGCACCCACAGGTCGGCCAGGCGGATCTTGCCCAGTTCCGGCCAGTAGCGCCCTACCGAGATCACCAGCGGCTGGGTGGGGTCGGTGGAGGCAAAAACGTGCGGAAAATCATGGTGCTCCAGGTCGGTGCAGACCACGCTGAGCAAGGCGTCGCCCGTGCCCTGGTAGGGCGACCAGTGGCCGGCGAACACGCCGTACTCGTACTCCACCTGCTGCAGCTCGGTCACCGGGCTTGCGATCTGCACCACCTGCCCCGGCTCCACCAGCGTGATGCCGAACGCCGCCGCAATGCTGCGCGTGGCCCACAGGGGTGCGAACACCACCTCCTCGGCCGCAAAGCCCAGCTGCGTTTCCACACCGTAGGGCGGCATGGACTTCACGCCCAGCACATCGGCCACCAGGTACTCGGTGCCCACGGCCAGCGCCGGGTCGGTGGCTGCGGGCGTGAGCGGGGTGAGACCCTCGGGCGGCTCGGTCAGGTAGACCGGCATGCCGCCATCGTTGAAGAAGAACGGGGTCTTGGCGGTGTCGACCTGGGTCTCGTAGATGTCCTTGATGAAGATCGGGGCGTCGAGGTGGGGTCCGGGCATCGGTGGGGCGTTCCTTCGTTCGAGACACTGGGTTCTGTCGGTCCTTGCGCAAGAACCATGCCCTTGCACTATAGCGGCCCCGGATGACGGCCCCGGGTCATGGGATCTCCATGGCAGTGCCCTCAGCGCGGCTCGCGCCAGTACCAGAACAGGGCCACCTCCCGCGTCCCGGGCTGCAGGGCCCGGTACAGGCCGGCATCGAAGCCCTCCAGCGTGAACCCGCAGGCCGCATACAGCGTGCAGGCCGCCACATTGTTGTTCTGCGTCTCCAGCACCACGCCGGCCAGTTGCTGTGCACGCGACCAGGCGATGGCATGCTCCACCAGCGCCCGGGCCACGCCCCTGCGCCGAAAGGCCTGGCCGACCACCAGGTCGTCGATGCTGGCGCAGCCGTTCCAGTGGCGTGACAGGCGGACCTCGCCCGCGGGCTCGCCGCCGAGCCAGGCAACGAAGGAATGGCCGTCGTCCCCACCCTCGCCATCTTTCGATGCGTCCTGCGGCCCCTCATCGGCATAGGTCTTCACATACCGCGCCACGCGGGCCACTTCGTAGCCCAGCCGGCCATCGGCAAGGCGCAGCACCAGCTCGCTCTCGACGGCAAAGCTGCGGTCATGCGCCGACCATGCGGGCGCCTGGCCGGGCGGGCTCTCGGCAATGTGCAGCCCGCCCACACGGGCCCGACCCCGGTTCTCATCTTTCGCCACCATCGCGCTCCCTCAAAAATACAAACGCAACACACTTGCATTAACAACACAGAGGCGACAGAATACCCGACGCGCAGATGCCCGCACTTTCAAAGCCTCTGTGGCGCCCCGGCATTCCCCAGCCACAACAAGCACAGCACCATGTTGATCGACCCCCTCTCCTACGCCACCTTTGTCGCCGCCAGCGCAGCACTGATCCTGGTTCCCGGCCCTGCCCAGGCCCTGGTGCTGGCCAACACGCTCACGGGCGGGCGCCGCGCGGGCGCACTCACGGCGGTGGGCCTCAATGTGGGCACCCTCATCCATGCGGCCGCTGCGGCACTGGGCCTGTCGGCGCTGCTGGCCACCTCGGCACTGGCCTTTGCGCTGGTGAAGTACGCCGGCGCGGCCTACCTGATCTACCTGGGCATCCAGGCGCTGCGCGCCAAGGCGGGCCCGCAGCCGCAACTGCAATCCGCCACAACGGCCGCCCCGACAAGCAACAAAGCCCCGCTCACGCAGGCCATCCTGGCCGGCACGCTCAACCCCAAGGTGGCGCTGTTCTTTCTGGCCTTTCTGCCCCAGTTCGTGGACCCGGCGCGGGGGTCGGTGGTGGCACAGATGCTCATCCTGGGCGCCACCATGGCGGTCATGGACACGCTGTACGAGCTGGCCCTGGTCTCCGTGCTCTACCGCATGCGCGACCGGCTGGTGGGCAACCAGCGCTTCATGGCCTGGCAGTCGCGCATCTCGGGCGTGATCCTGATCGGGCTGGGCCTGCGGCTGGCGGCGCAGGAGCGGTAGCCAGGGCAATAGCCAGCGGCTACCGATGGGGGTGCTCCGCGAACTGCGGGGCACCGTCACAGATGCCCACCCAGTGCGGCTTTTCCTTGACGAATTCGTGGAACTGGTTGGCCAACATAAGCTCGTCATCGAAGCAATTGGCCGCGACGGGAAAGGCCTTGTCGCCCGACGTGACCTCGCCCAGCGAGGTGCCGCAGCGCGCGCAGAAGCAGCGTTTGTACTGGTAGGGTGCCGGCGGCTCGTAGGTGGTGATGCAGTCGGCCCCTGCAAGCAGCGTGAAGGCCTCGCGCTCGGCGAACACAAAGGTGCTGGCACCGAGCTTGCGGCAGCGCGTGCAATGGCAGGTGCCCATCATGGTGGGCGGGCGGGACAGCGTGAACCGGACGGATCCGCAGCAGCAGCTACCGTGGAGCATGGTGGGCCTTTCGTTGGAAATCGATACTGTATTTAAATACAGTATCGATGGCAAGAGGCCCCTTGCCTGCCTTGCCCTTCCCCTGCTCCTCGGCTCAGCGGCCGAGCTTGGCGCGGATCCGGTCCAGCCCCTGGCGCGCCAGTTGGCCCGTGCGCCGCGCGCCGGCCTGCACCTGTTCGGCACTGGGCAGCGCCTCCTGCGCGGCCTGGCTGGCCGTGCGCAGGCCGTCCACCGCCTGGCCCGTCAGCGCCTCACCGCGCTTCTTCAGCGCTTCCACCTGCTGGGCCGTGGGCATCTGCTCTTTCGTCCATGACGCAGCCTTGCCCACAGCGCCCGCAATCTGCCCGGGCAATTCCGTTCCACGCATTCTGAGTTCCTCCATCTGCTGCGCCGTGGGCAGCTGTTCGCGGGTCCATGCCGCCGCCTTGCCGGCGGCACCGGCCACCTGGCCGCCATAGTGGTTGGCATGGCCCTTGGCCTGGGTCCAGGCCTTGGAGATCTCGCCCGGGGGCGGGGTCTGCAAGGTCTGCTGCACCTGGGCCAGCAACTGTTGTTCGGGTTCGGCCAGCACGGCCCCGCCAGCCGCCAGCATCTGCGCCAGAAACGCGCCCATCTCGGCCGCGATGACCTGGTGGTTGCAGTCGGGGTTGGCATGCAGAAAGGCCGACAGCTCGCGCGCCAGCTCCTGGGGCGCAGCCTCGGCCAGCCCGGGCTCGATGGCCGCCATGGCGCGCGCGACGAAGCGCGCGTCCAGCCCCCACTCGTCCACCAGGTGTGCGGCCAGAAAATCGCGCCGCTGCGGCGGCACCACGCCCTGGGCGTCAGCGGCCAGCCGCAGCGACAGCGGTGCGATCAGATCGAACAGCGCGAGACCCAGCGTATCGAGCGGGGTGTTGAGGCAGCGCGGAATCTCGATGACCCGGCTGCCCTTGGATGCACCGAGCCAGCGGTACATGCCATAGCAGGCGCCGCCCGAGGCCAGCGCCGCCAGCGCCACCCAGCCCACCGGTGTGACCGCCGCCCCCATGCCCAGCGCGCCCACCACGCCCGAGGGCGCAAAGAACGCCGAGGCCACCAGGCTGGACTTGGCGACGGCCGCACCCGCGCCGGCAGCGCCGATCACGTCCCACAGCTCGCGCCCGCGGTTCACCATGCGCAGCGAGGCGTACGCGTTCTCGCCGATGGCCAGCTTGGCCTTGAAGCGCAGCGGCTCGGCCACCACGCGTTCGATACCGTCCAGGCCCGAAGCGGCCTCCTGCACAGCCTGGGGTTCGACCTTGGCTATCTCGCTCACTCTGCAGCTCCCGTGTTGGTCATCGCCGGGAATGATCGCACGGGCCTGCCGAAAATCCCAAGCGCAGTTCCACGGCACGCCGCAGGGACACTGCGCTCAGCTCCCGGTAGAGGCATAGTGCCGCACACCCACGCGCCAGGCCCCGAAGGCCGCGGCCAGGAACACAAAGCCCGCCAGTGGCGACACCAACCCCACCCAGGCGGGTGCGCCCAGCGGGTCGGCCTTGCCCAGAATGGCCAGCACCGGGTAATAGGCCACGCAGGCCAGGGGCACGGCAAAGGTCAGCACGCGGCGGAACCACGGTGCGTACAGGGCCAGCGGGTACTGCGCCGCCTGCACGCCGCCGTAGGTGAGCACGTTGGCGATCTCCAGGCTCTCCACCGTCCAGAACGACAGCGTGCCCTGCAGCACCAGAATGCCCAGGAACAGCGCCACCCCGCCCGCCAGCGCCCACAGGGCAATGGCCACGGTGGCGGGCGTCCAGGCGATGCCGGCCTGCACCGTGGCAAAGCCCAGCACCAGCAGGCCCTGCGCCAGCCGGCCCAAGCGGCTGATGCGAAAGTCATGCCCCATGAGCTGCAGGGCCAACGGTCGCGGGCGCAGCAGCAAACGGTCGAAAGTGCCGGTGCGCAAGAATTCTGTGCCCAGCACATCGAAGCCACGGCCCAGCGCATCGGCCACGGCAAACATGCAGTTGACCAGCCCATAGAACAGCGCCACCTCGCCGATGCCCCAGCCCTGCACCTCGCCAAAGCGGTGGAACAGCGCCCACACCCCGATCACCTCGATGCCCGTGGCCAGGAACTGGCCCAGCGTGAGCATCAGCGCCGAGGCCGGGTAGCGCGCCTGCCCTGCGAGCGAGGCGCGCACGAGGCGGGCAAAAAGTGCCAGAGACCCCATATCAGCCTCCCTGGACCTCAAGGCGCCGCATGGTGTGCGCCATGGCCGCGCGGCCCAGTACCACCAGCAGCACGATCCACCCCGCCTGCAGCGCCAGGCCGCCCAGCGCCTGGGTACCGGCCAACTGCCCGAAGTAGATGCGCGCCGGGATGTCCATCACCCCCGCCAGCGGCTGCAGCAGCAGCGCCGTCTGCCAGGCATCGGGCAGCAGCACCAGCGGCAGCAGATTGCCCGAGAACACGATGACCACCGGCGCCGCCAGCGCGTTGATGCCGCGCTCGTTGAGCGCCGCCACCGCCGCGATGTTGAGCAGCATGACCAGCGCGGCGGACAACAGCAGCGCCAGCAGCGCCGATGCCGCAAACGCCAGGCCCGCGGCCACCCCGGCCGGCGGCTGCCAGGCCCAGGCGCCCAGGCCCGCCAGGGGCAGCGCCAGGCCGGCAAAGGCCAGCATCAGCGCCAGGCGCGGCAGCACGCGCGCCGCGATCCACCCGGCCGAGCGCACGAACCACAGGGTGTAGGCATCCACCGGGCGCATGCGGTCGTAGGCGATGGAGCCGGTGCGCACGGCCTGCGCCACCTCGGGGTCGCCCAGCCAGGGCAGCAGTGCCAGCAGCCCCTGGGCCAGCCAGGTGTAGGTGATGGCCTGGGCCAGCGACATGGGCGCGCCATCACCGGCACTGCCGGCATAGAAGGCGGCCAGCACCATCACCTTGATGCCACCCCACCAGCACTGCGTGGCAAAGCCCGCATACGCCGCCGTGCGGTACTGCAGCATCTGCAGAAAGCGCGAGGCGAAGGCCGCCCTGTAGGGGCGCAGCCGTTCGTGCAGGGGCATGGCGGTGTTCGTCATGTCCGTCACACCTCGGTGGCGCTGTGCAGGGCGTAAAAGCGCGTGATGACGGCCTCGATGGCCATGCCCTCGTCGTCCTCGGCATCGGCATGCAAGCCCGTTTCGGCACGGCGCGCGGCCATGACCTGGGCGCGCAGCGCCTCCACCGGGCCATCGGCCAGCACGCGGCCGTGGCCGATCACGATGACGCGCTGGGCCAGCGCCTCGATGTCGTGCATGTCGTGCGTGGTCAGCAGCACGGTGGTGCCGCGCTCGCGGTTGGCGCGCAGCACGAACTCGCGCACGGCCAGCTTGGAGGGCGCATCGAGCCCGATGGTCGGCTCATCCAGGAACAGGATGTCGGGCTCGTGCAGCAGGGCCGCCGCGATCTCGGCGCGCATGCGCTGGCCCAGCGAGAGCTGGCGCACCGGCTGGTCGAGCAGGCGCTCCAGCTGGAGCAGTGCCACCAGCTCGTCGCGCGTGCGCGCCAGGCGCACCGGGTCCACCCGGTAGATGTCGCCCAGCAGGCGAAAGCCGTCGCCCACCGGCAGATCCCACCACAGCTGGGTGCGCTGGCCAAACACCACGCCGATGTGCGCCACATGGCGCTCGCGGTCGGCAAACGGATCGCGGCCATTGACCTGCACCCGCCCGCCATCGGGCCGCAAAATACCCGCCAGGATCTTGATGGTGGTGGACTTGCCCGCCCCGTTGGGCCCGATGAAGCCCAGCAGTTCGCCGCGCTCCAGCGCGAAGGACACGCCCGCCAGCGCTTCCACCGTGCGGTGGCGCGGGCGCAGCAGCGCGCGCAGGGCTCCGCCCACGCCCGGGTCGCGCTCGTGGATGCGGTAGCTCTTGCGCAGCTGGTCGACAACGATCTGTGGCATGGGGCGGGAGTGCAGCGCGGTGAAGGGGGGCGGATTCTAAGCGGTTTGCCCCCGCCCTTGCCCCGCCTGCTGGCGCATGCCGTGCTCTAGCTCTTGCGGTCTGGCGCTACCGGCCACGGTCGGCCCTCTTCTTCTCCCGTTTCGCCCAGCCCTCGGCCCACGCGAGCAGCGGGTTCAGGGCTTCGCACAGGCGCCGGCCTTCCGGGGTCAGCTGGTAGCCCCCTGCGTCGTGGTCCACCAGGCCAGCAGCCCTCAGCTCGGCCAGTCGCATGTTCAGCAGCCGCGAGTTGGTCTCGCAGGCCTCCTGCAGCACCCTGAACGTGGCCGGATCACCCCGGAGCTCCCACAGCAGGCGCAAGGTGGTTCGCCGCCCGAGCAGGTCCAGGGCCACCATGATGGGCCGGCCGGTGGTCGAGCCTCTGACAGGCTGTCCGATTTCTGGATTCTTCATGCTTTACTTTTTACAGCAAAAAGGGCTACGATGGGCAGAGCCTGTCAATTCACCTGCCCCAAGGAGACCACAGTGACCTGCCGCATCGCGCCAGCCCCCATGCCCTTCGATCCCGAGATTGCGCCCACCATCGAGCGCGTCATGAAGGGGCAACCGCCGCTGCACCTGTTCGCCACGCTGGCGCGGGACACCCGGCTGGCGCAAAAATTTTTCGCCGCGGGCCTGCTGGACAAGGGCCATCTCAGCATCCGCCAGAGAGAGGTCGTCATTGATAGGACAACGGCACTGTGCCGATCCGAGTACGAATGGGGCGTGCACGCCACGCTGTTCGCTGGGGTTGCCGGCCTGACCGCCGAGCAGATCCATTCGACCGCTGCTGGTGGTGCGGATGACCCCTGCTGGACGGGTGAAGACCGCTTGCTCATCCGCCTGTGCGATGCGCTGCACCAAGGCTGCGACGTGCCCGATGCACTGTGGTCCGAGCTTGCAGCACACTTCAGCGAAGAGGCGCTGCTGGAGTTGCTGATGCTGGCGGGCTTTTATCGCACCGTGGCCTATCTGACCAACGCACTGCGAATGCCTCTTGAGAACGGGATGGCGCGATTCCCCAAGCCCTGACTGCAGGCAGGAAATGCCCCCATCCAGAAAGCCACAGTGGATACCGACCAACTCGTCTCGTTTCTGGGCCACTCGTCCGTGCATGGCGCCCTCGACGCCTTTCTGAGCGCCCACGGCACCACCCGCCGCCCCCGCCTGAGCGACAGCTACCCGTACAAGGTGGCCACGCCCGTGCCCGGCCTGGCCTTGGCGTTCGAAGACTCCGCCCAGGTGCAGGCCCTGCAGATGGCCCGAAAGAGCGACGGCGAATTCGTCCTGCACGAGCTGTATTTCGACTGCGACCCGAAGAAGCACGACGGCGCCTTCTTCCAGGGCCTGCTGCCCCTGGGCATGGGCACGGCACGCTCCATGGCGCAGATCGAGGCGGCGCTGGGCACGCCCCGGGTGCGCAGGGATAGCACCAACCCCAGGTTCCCGGGCCTCTTCGCCAGCTACTTGGCAAAAGAGGGCATCGTCGTACAGCTCAAGTTCACGGATGCCGAAGGCAGCGCGCTCAAGTTCGTTCGGGTCGGGCTTCTGGACAGCCGCCACGTAGCGCAAGGGCTGGCCTGAAGCACGGATGGCCGGGGCCGATGCCGGGCCGCCGCATCACCCGCCAAAATCCAGCTGCAGATACTGGGGTGCCAGCGCCTGCAGGAACGAGCGCGCATCGCCCAGCTGCCCTGCCGACAGGGCACCGCTGAGCGCCCCCTTGGCCGCCAGGATGCGCCCCACGGCCTGCGCGGCCAGGGGGCCGGTGATGGCATAGATGTCCTGCCCGCTGGCGCTGGCGCGGCGCTCTTCGCTGCCCCGGCGCACCACCACGTCCACCAGAAAACGCTGGGCCGAGCGGCCTGACTCATCGACCGCCACGGGCGCGGGCGTGTCGGCGGCGCGCAGCTCGGTGAGCGGGGTCTCGTTCATCCAGGCGGGCACGTCGGGCACGCGGATGTGGTGGGCGATGGTCACGGCATCGGCGCTGGAAAAGCCCAGCATGGCCTGCTCGCCGAAGGGCGCGGCAAAGGCCCAGGCCTTGCGCGGCGGCACGGCGGGCGGCAGCTGGAACTGGCCATCGCGGTAGATGATGTGCTGGCCCGCATTGCGCACACCGGTCTTGCGCGTGCCCGCGGTGGGGTGCCAGCTGTCCAGCGCGATGTGGATGTCGATGGCATCGGCATCGGGCCAGTCACCCAGGGCGCTGGTGGCCAGCAGGTCGCCCACGGCACCGTAGAAGGCCACGGCCGGTGCGGCGCACAGGCCGGCGGCAGCAAAGCGCCCGCCCCACTCTTCGAAGACCGCGCGCGCCGTGGGCTGCTCGGCCGACACGTCCACATAGTGCACGCCGGCCTGCAGCGCGGCCTGCAGCAGTTGGGGCGCGCTGTCGGCAAAGGGGCCGGCGCAATTCACGACCAGCGCACTCCCGGCCAACAAGGCCGTGAGGGCGGCGGCATCGCCATCGAGCGCCTGCATACGCAACTGCTCGGCCGGCGCATCCGGAAAGGCGGCCTGCAGCTTGCCCAGGTCGCGCCCGGCCAGCAGCACAGCGTGGCCTTGGCTTTGCAGCGCCTGCACCACAAAGCGGCCGGTGTGCCCGGCGGCACCGTAGACCAGCACGGGGCGGGCAGCAGCAGGGGAAGAAGAGGACGGAATGGAAGATTGGATAGACACGATACAGACCTGTACGTTTTGTTGAAGGTGGCGCGATATTACATACAGGTCTGTATCGTGTCAACACGATCTGTGGGACAATGCCGCCATGAGCCCCACCGCCCCCCGCAAGACCGGCGCCGCCAGCGCCCCCGCCACAATGCCGCCAGTGCCTGCGGGCGACGTGCAGCAGCGCATCCTCGACACGGCCTGCCAGCTGTTCTATGCCGAGGGCGTGCGCGCCGTGGGCATCGACCTCATCATCGAACGCGCGCAGATCGCCAAGACCAGCCTGTACCGGTACTACCGCACCAAGGACGACCTGGTCGCCGCCTTTCTGGAGCGCGAGGACAAGGAGTTCTGGCAGCAATGGGACGAGGCTGCCGCGCCGCATGCCCCCGATGCGGCGGCCGAGCTCGACGCCCTGCTCGCCTGGGTGGGCGAGCGCGTGGCCCGCCCCGGCTACCGCGGCTGCCCGCAGCTCAATGTGGCGGCGGAGTTCGCCGACCCGGCCCACCCGGCCCGCGCCATATCGGCCGCGCACCGGCTGGAGCAAAAGCGCCGCCTGGCGGCCCTGTGCAAGCGCATGGGACTGAAAAAGCCCGAGGTCACGGCCGCGCAGTTGTCGCTGCTGGTCGATGGTGCGTTCAGCAGCGGCTCGCTGCTGCTGGGCGAAGGCGCGGGCAAGGTGCTGCGCGCGGCAGGCCGCGCGCTGGTTGACGCCGGCACCTGATCCGACGCGCACCGCGCAGCAAGGGCGGCTGAGGCTCGCCCATCAATTAAGAAATTGATATTCTATTGACTGACAATCTATAAAAACATAGACTTTCAGGCATTGCCATGCCCAAGCAGCCCGCCCCGCCCATCGACATGACCCGCCTGCGCCGCTCGGCCGAGGGCGCCAGCCGCCTCATGAAGGCCCTGGCCAACCCCGACCGGCTGCTGCTGCTGTGCCAGCTGTCGCAGGGCGAGCAGCGCGTGGGTGAGCTGGAGGCCCTGCTCGGCATTGCCCAGCCCACGCTGTCGCAGCAGCTGGGCGTGCTGCGCGACGAGGCCCTGGTCAGCACCCGCCGCGAAGGCAAGCACATCTACTACCAGATCGCCAGCGCGCAGGCACTGGCCATGCTGCAGACCCTGTACGAACAGTTCTGCGCCCCCAAGGAGGCCCGCTGATGCACATCGACTGGAACCACTTCACCCCCTGGGCGGCCCTGGCGGGCGGCCTCATCCTGGGCCTGGCGGCCGCCGCCTTTGTGCTGCTGCACGGGCGCATCCTCGGCATCAGCGGCATCGTGGGCGGGCTGCTGCATCCACAAGGGAGCAAGGGCGGCAAGGACATCGCCTGGCGCGTGGCCTTCGTGCTCGGCCTGCTGGCCGCGCCCCTGCTCTACCAGTTGGCCGTGGGCGTGCGCGAGGTGCGCATCGACGCCGGCTGGGGCATGCTGGTGCTGGCCGGGCTGCTGGTGGGCGCAGGCACCCGGTACGCCTCGGGCTGCACCAGCGGCCATGGCGTGTGCGGGCTGTCGCGCATGTCGCTGCGCTCGCTGGTGGCCACGCTGGCCTTCATGGCGGCGGGCTTTGCGACCGTCTACTTCGTACGCCACGTGCTGGCCTGAACCCAGGAGCCCGATCCCATGCTCAAGCGCATTTCTGAATTCGGCATCGGCCTGGTCTTTGGCCTGGGCCTCATCATCTCGGGCATGACCGACCCGGGCAAGGTGCTGGGCTTTCTGGACCTGGCTGGTCCTTGGGACCCTTCGCTCGCGCTGGTGATGGGCGGCGCCATCGTGGTCGGCGTGTTCGGCTTCACCCTGGCCGGCCGGCGCCGCACCAGCGTGCTGGGCGAGCCCATGCAGATGCCCACCGCGCGCCAGATCGACCGGCGCCTGGTGCTGGGCAGCCTGGCCTTTGGCATCGGCTGGGGCATCGCAGGCTTTTGCCCCGGGCCGGCCATCGTGTCCCTGGGCACGGGCGAGCCCAAGGCCGTGGTGTTTGTGCTCGCCATGCTGGCGGGCATGGGGATTTTTGAGTGGCTGGAGCGGCGCAAGAAAGTGCCTCCCGGCAAGGCCTGACCGGAATGAACCGGCAGGAACTGCATGCGCTGCTGCAGGACACCGCAGGCCTGGTGCCCGAGCCAGTCGACAACCCGATCGCGCGCAGCTACTTCTTTCAGCGGGTCGAATGGCACCCGCAGCGCAGCACCCGGGTGTTTCGCGTGCTCTTCGACAGCGCGGGGGAGCCGGCGCGCATCCAGCTGTGCGCGTCGTCGGACAACAACAACACCGTGGTCCTTGCGCAGCCCTTCAGCACTGAGCAACTGCTCGACCTGGCCCGCCAGGAGGTGGCATTGATCAAGACCCGGCAAGCACGCGAGGCAATCGCGCAGCGGTCTTGAAGCGCCCGCCGTATCAGTTCTTGCCCCAGCCCGGCAGCGCCGCCGCCTGCTGGATCCACTGCACCATCTGCGCCTCGTCCAGCCCGCCTTCCTGGATGTTGATCCAGCGCGCATCCTCGCCCGCGCCGCCTTCGGGCGGCGGGTTCAGCGATGCGCCCTTGAAGAAGCTCACCTTGATGAACTTGGCGAACACGTGGTAGCCCAGGAACCAGCCCTGCCCGGCAATGCCGTAGAAGGGCGAGTTCCAGCGCACGGCCTTGAGCACCTGGGGCACATTGGCTTCGACCAGCACATCGAGCCGTGCGCACAGGGCACGGCGCCAGTCGTCGGGGATGGCGGCGATATAGGCCTGCACGGGCGCATCGCCATCGGCCTTGGCGATCTGGGGGTTGTCGCCCGACAGCAGCACGGGCTTGGCGGCGGGCTGTTTTTTGGCGACGGGCACCGCCGCTGCCTTTTTGGCGGGCGCTGCAGGCTTGCCGGCCACGGCCGCCGGCTTCTTGGCCGGGGCGGCCACACTCCGGGTTGCCGCGGGTGCGGGCTTGGCCAGGGCCACCGTCTTGCTTCTCGCGGGGGATGGGGCTTTTTTCACGGGCGCCTTGGTGGGCGCTTGGGTCGTTGTCGTGGAAGTCGAAGACTTCGCCGCTGCGGCTGCTTTTGCAGTTGCCTTGCGCGCAGGCGGCTTCGTCTCTGGCTTGCTGGTGGCCATGGCATTCACTCCCTGTGAATGGCGGGTCAGTCACCCCTATGGGGGATTGCCTGCCTTTGAAAAAGAGTGCGAAGGTTACCAGTCTTGTGTGAAGTTGTACGACGATTTTGCTTCAAGCAAAGTTGGAAACGGCTCTGATCGCGCAGACGGAGTGCCAGTGCAGCCCAATTGCCCAACAATCTTGCGCGAGCGTTAACATGGGGCCATGGGTTCCGCGAACACTCCATGGCCTGGATCGCCCCCGGTCGAAACCGACAACCTGGCCGGGGGGCTTGCCCTTGGCGCGGGGACAGAATGCCTGCATGGCGTGGTTCGTCGGGAAGAGGACCGCCAACAGCTGCGTTCACGGCTGTTGGCTGGCAGGGATTCAACAAGCGCGGCGCCCGCGGACGGCAGCTATTTCGACGCCCTGCGGACACGCGTGAGAGCTGCGCTGGACCAAGGCTGAGGCCAGCGTCCGGACTGACAACAAGCCCTGGCCTCAGCCAGCGCCTGCCCCACCCGGGCTGCCGATGCCTGTCAGGCCCACCCCTCCAGCACCACCTTGCCCCGCGCCTTGCCCGATTCGATGAGGGCGTGCGCCTTCTTCAGGTTCTCGGCATTGATGCTGCCAAAGCGCTCGGCCAGCGTGGTGCGCACCAGGCCGGCATCGACCAGGGCGGCCACCTCGTTGAGCAACCGGTGCTGGCCGACCATGTCGGCCGTGCCGAACAGCGAGCGCGTGAACATCAGCTCCCAGTGGATGGAGACGGACTTGCGCTTGAAGGGCATCACGTCCAGCGCCTTGGGGTCGTCGATCAGGCCGAATTTTCCCTGCGGGGCAATGGCCTCGATGATCTGCGCCAGGTGGGCGTCGGTCTGCGTCAGGCTGACCACATAGTCCACCGTGGGGTAACCGATGGCCTTGAGTTCTTCGGCCAGCGGCTTGCTGTGGTCGATGACGTGGTGGGCGCCCAGGTCCTGCACCCAGGCCTGGGTTTCGGGGCGCGATGCAGTGCCGATCACCGTGAGGCTGGTCAGCCGCGCGGCCAGCTGCACCAGGATGGAGCCGACCCCGCCCGATGCGCCGATCACCAGCAGCGTCTTGCCCTCGGGCTTCTTGCCGGGTTGCACGCCCAGGCGGTCGAACAGCATCTCCCACGCGGTGATGGCGGTGAGCGGCAGCGCCGCGGCCTGGGCGAAGTCCAGGCTTTGGGGTGCATGGCCCACGATGCGCTCGTCCACCAGGTGCCGCTCGGCATTGGTGCCGGGGCGGGCGATGGAGCCGGCGTACCACACGCGGTCGCCGGGCTGGAACAGGGTGACGTCGGGGCCCACGGCCTTCACGATGCCGCTCGCGTCCCAGCCCAGCACCTTGTACTGCTGGCCTTCGGCCGGGGCGCCGCTGTTGCGCACTTTCGTGTCCACCGGGTTCACGGAAATGGCCTTGACCTCCACCAGCAGGTCGTGGCCCGTGGCCACGGGTTCGGGCAGGGTGATGTCGAGCAGCGACTCGGCGTTGGCAATGGGCTGGGGCTTCTGGTATCCGACGGCTTTCATGGAGAAGGTCCTTTCAGGGGAGAGTAAACAACAAAAATCGAATCAACGCGCGTCAGGCCGTGGCCTCGGCAACGGCCTCGTACGGTGCGTAGTCGCTGTAGCCTTGCGCGGCACCGCCAAAGAGCGCCTTGGGGTCGAACGCGGCCAGCGGCAGGCCATGCGCCAGGCGGCGCGGCAGGTCGGGGTTGGCAATGAAGGGGCGGCCAAAGGCCACCAGGTCGGCAAAGCCATCGCTGAGCACCTGGCTGGCGCGCGTGGCGTCGTAGCCGCCCGCCACGATCAGGCGGCCCTGGTAGGCCTGGCGCAGTGCGGTGCGGAAGGACTCGGGGATCTGCGGCGCATCGGCCCAGTCGGCCTCCACCAGGTGCAGGTAGGCCAGGCCCGTGGCATCGAGCTGGCGCGCCAGGTGCAATATGGTGGGAATGATCTCGGGGCAGTCCATGCCGCGCTGGGTGATGAAGGGCGCCAGCCGCATGCCCGTGCGCTCGGCGCCGGCCTCGCTGGCCACGGCGGCGGCGACTTCCAGCGCGAAGCGGGTGCGGCCCTCCAGCGTGGCGCCGGTGTAGGCATCGGTGCGCTGGTTCGAGGTGGTGCGCAAAAACTGGTCGATCAGGTAGCCATTGGCGCCATGGATCTCCACGCCATCGAAGCCGGCGCGCATGGCATTGGCCGCCGCACGGCGAAAGTCGCCGACCACGCCCTGGATGTCCTGCACGCTCAGCGCACGCGGCACCGGGCTATCCACCATGCGGCCCACGCCGTCATCACCGGCCACCCACACCTGGGCCTGCGGTGCGATGGCCGAGGGCGCCACGGGCAGCCCGTCGGCATGGAAGCTGGCATGCGACATGCGGCCCACATGCCACAGCTGCAGCACGATGCGCCCGCCCTCGGCGTGCACGGCCTCGGTCACGCGGCGCCAGCCTTCCACCTGCGCATCGCTGTAGATGCCGGGCGTGAAGCTGTAGCCCTGGCCCTGGCGCGAGACCTGGCTGGCCTCGGTCACGATCAGGCCGGCACTGGCGCGCTGGGCGTAGTACTGCGCCATCAGCGCATTGGGCACATCGCCGGGCTGGCTGCTGCGGGCGCGCGTCATGGGTGCCATCACGATGCGGCTGGGCAGATTCAACGGGCCCAGTTGCAGGGGGCGGAACAGAGGGGACGAAGTGGCGGTCATGGAAGTGGGCTCCGGGTTGGGGACGGCGGGTTCGCCGTTTGCATGCCTCTATGGTCTTCATTTCGCCTTGATTGAAAAACCACCCACTCCTTGAAGCCACCTTCAATAAAATATTGAAGATCAACGCCACCGCCCTGCCCCTTCGTCCATGAAAGCCTTGCAAGACCTCGACATCTTTGTGCGTACCGTGGACAACGGCAGCCTCTCGGCCACCGCCCGCGCGCTGGACCTCACGCCCGCTGCCACCAGCGCGGCCTTGAAGCGCCTGGAGGCCGAGCTGGGCGTGCAGCTCTTCGTGCGCTCCACGCGCAGCCTGCGGCTCACGCAGCAGGGTGAGCTATTCCTGGAACAGTGCCGCCCCGCTCTGGCCGCGCTGCAGCAGGCCAGCCAGCAGTTGGCCGCGGGCGAGCAGGCGCTGCGCGGCGTGCTGCAGCTGTCGGCCCCGTCGGACCTGGGGCGCAATGTGCTGCTGCCCTGGCTGCACGAGTTCCAGGAGCTGCACCCCGGAGTGGACATCCGCCTGCAGCTGTCGGACCGTGTGGCCAATGTCTACAGCGACCCGGTGGACGCCGCCTTTCGCTACGGCAAGCCGCCGGACTCGGGCCTGGTCGCCCTGCCCCTGGCGCCCGGCGTGCGCCGCGTGCTGTGTGCATCGCCCGCCTACATCGCGCGGCACGGCGCACCCGCCACGCCGCACGAGCTCACCGGGCACGACTGCCTGTGCTTCATGCTCGGCGACGAGGTGCATGACCGCTGGCGCTTTGCGCCCCCGGGCGAGGGGCCCGAAGTGACGGTGCGCGTGCGCAGCGTCAATGTGTCGAACGACGGCGACGCCGTGCGCCGCTGGGCCCTGCTGGGCAAGGGCATTGCCTACAAGGCCGGGCTGGACGTGGCGGCCGACCTGGCCGCGGGCCGGCTGCAGGCCCTGTGCCCGGGCTGGGCGACCGAGCCCACACCGCTGTTCCTGGTGGTGCCCAGCCGGCGGCAGCTCACGCCATTGGTGCGGGTGCTCAGGGATTTCGTGGCGCAAAGGACGGCGGCAATGCCGGCACCGAAGCCTGCCTGAGCCCTGCCGTTCAGCCCGCCGGGCCCATCAGCGGGCTCCACAGGCTGGGCGTGTGCTCACGGTCGCGCATCCAGCCGGGCACGTCCGCCGCGGGCATGGGCGGCGCGACGTGAAAGCCCTGCACCAGGTCGCAGCCCTGCGCGCCCAGCACCCGCATCTGCGCTGGTGTTTCCACGCCTTCGGCAACCACCTCCATGCCCAGCCCGTGCGCGAGCTGGATGACGGCCTGCACCACGTGGCGGGCCTGTTCGCTGCTGGCCAGGTCGGTGACGAAGCTGCGGTCGATCTTGAGCTGCTGCGCCGGAATGTGGCGCAGGTGCGCCAGCGATGAGTAGCCGGTGCCAAAGTCGTCGATGGACAGGCGCACGCCCAGCGCGCCGATGCGTTCGAGCGTGGCGCGCTCCTGCACCGAGTGCTCCATCATGGTCGATTCGGTGATCTCGCACTCCAGCTGCGAGGGCCGCAGCCGGTGCGCCGCCAGGGCTTGGCCGATGCGCTCCACCAGGTCGGGCTGGCGCAACTGGTGGGGCGACAGGTTGACGGAAATGCGGCAGCGCAGGCCCTGGGCCTGCCATTGCGCCAGCTGGGCGCAGGCCGTTTCGATCACCCAATGGCCGATGGCACCGATGAGGCCATAGCGCTCGGCCAGCGGGATGAAGATCTCGGGGCTGACCTGGCCGAACTGCGCATGCTCCCAGCGCAGCAGGGCCTCCAGGCCCTGCACGCGGCCCAGGGTGCAATCCACCTTGGGCTGGTAGTGCAGCACCAGGTCGCCGCGCTCCAGCGACTCGCGCAGGGCCTGGCGCATCAGCACCTCTTCGGCCCCTTCGTCGGACATGGATTTCTCGTACAGCACGCAGCAGCTGCCGCCAGCGCGCTTGGCCTCGTACATGGCCGCATCGGCACAGGCCAGCAGGCGGTCACCCGAGGGCTCCTGCCGGGGGTGCAGCACCACGCCGATGGAGCACGACAGCGACACCCGGTGCCGGCCCACGGCATACGGGCGCCGCAGTGCCTCGATGATGCGGCTGCCCAGGCGCATGGAGTCTTCGCCCGCCGTGGGCGACTCGATCAGCGCCACGAACTCGTCCCCGCCCAGCCGGGCCAGCAGCTCGACGCCCCGCACCACGGACTGCAGGCGCCGCGCCACCTCCTTGAGCACGGCATCGCCCGCGGCATGGCCAAAGCTGTCATTGATGGGCTTGAAGCCATCGAGGTCGATGAACATCACGCCCAGCTCGGCGGGCCGGTCCGCGCCCGTGGCCGCGCCCTGAGCGGCAATGCGCTGCAGGGCCAGGTCCAGACGCTCGTTGAACAGGGCGCGGTTGGGCAGGCCGCACAGCGGGTCTTCGAAGGCCTGGCGCTGCAGCTGGTCGTTGGCGCGGCGCAGGTCGGCATTGGCCTGGCGCAGCGAGTCGGCCAGGTCGGAGATGCGGCGCTCGGCATCCCTGCGCGCGGTGACGTCGCGCGACAAGGCGATGAAGGTGGGGCCCTCCTGCCCATCCGCCCCATCCGGCCCGTGCTGCAGGCCGTCGGCCGCCTTGCGCGCCACCGACAGCTCGAACCAGCGCTCGCCATCGGGCAGGTGCAGGCGGTAGGTGCGCGGCCGGGCATGGCCCAGCGTGCGCGCCTCGGCAATGGCGGCCATGGCCAGCTCGCTCAGCTTGGGCGACAGGGCTTCGCTGACCGTGCGCCCCACCAGCGCGCGGTGGGGCGTGGCCAGCTCTTCGCTGGCAGGCGCATTGCACTGGATGAAGCGGCCCTGGGCATCGAGCTCGAACAGCAGGTCGGGCAGCGCGTTCAGGATGGCGGCGTTGCGCGCCTGCGCGCGCTGCAGGTCGCGCTGGATGCCGAAGTTCTTGAGCAGGTGCAGCAGCCGATGCCCCAGGATGGGCCAGTTCACCGGCTTGGAGATGAAGTCCGTGGCGCCCGCGGCATAGGCGTTCTCGACCGAGGCCACATCGTCATTGCCCGTGACCAAGACAATGGGCACGAAGGGGCCGGCCTCGCCGCGCAGGATGCGGCACAGCTCGTAGCCGTTGAGGCCGGGCATTTCCACGTCCAGCAGCACCAGGGAGCAGGCAGTCTGGCGGAACGCGAGCAGCGCCGAGGCCCCGTCCTCGGCCAGCACGGGCTCGAACCCGAGCCTGCGCACGGCGGCCCGCAGCATGGCGCGCATGCCAGGGTCGTCGTCGGCGATCAGCACCCGAACGGCGGTGGCAGCCCCCTCCTCAGGCGGCTGCCCTGCCAACGTCGCCAGGGCCACGGCGCTCATGGGTGCGCCTCCAGCACGGCGTGCAGGGCGGCCGCGGTGCGGCGGCGGGTATCGTGCATGCGCGCCAGCCCCTGGCGCACCCCATGGGCATCGTCGGCGAGCGCATGGCGCTCCACGCTGCGCATGCCTTCGGCCATCTCCAGCGCGCCGGCATGGGCGGCCGAGGACTTGAGGCCGTGGGCAATGCGCGCGGCCTGGGCCAGCCGGCCATCGGCCAGGGCCTGCTCCATGGCGGCCAGGCCCTGCGCAGCGGCGTCGAGGAAACCCGTCACCACCTCGCGCAGCAGCCCGGTGCCGCCATGCTCGTCCAGGTACAGCAGGGTTTCGACCGCGCGCGCGTCGATGGCGGCATGGCCGTCGGCAGGCACCGCGGGCGCCTCGGGCTGTGCCTGCGGCAACACCTGGAGCCAGGGCGCCAGTGCAGCCGCCAGCGTATCGATGCCGTAGGGCTTGGCGATGAAGCCATCCATCCCGCTGGCGCGGCAGCGCGCGGCATCGTCGGCCCCGGCATTGGCCGTGAGCGCGATGATGGGCAGGCCCGCGCCGCGACCATCCGCCAGGCCGCGTATCGCCCGGCTGGCGGCATAGCCGTCCACCACGGGCATCTGGCAGTCCATGAGCACGGCGTCGAAATCGTGCTGGCGCACCTGCTCGATGGCCTGCGCACCGTCGTGCGCCTCGCGCCAGGCCAGGCCCAGCTTGCGCAGCATGCCCGCCGCCACGGCGCGGTTGACCGCATGGTCCTCCACCAGCAGCACCGTGCCTTGCAGGCGCGGCACCGGGGGGACAACCGTGCCCGCTGCTGTTGCAGCAGCGCCCTGCTCCGGCCCTTGCGCTGCGGCACGGGCGGGCACGGTGCCAGCCAGGGGCAGCTCCAGTTGCACCGTGAAGCGCGCCCCCGCGCCCGGCTGGCTGCGCACCGCGATGTCGCCGCCCATGGCGCGCGCCAGGTCGCGGCAGATCGCCAGCCCCAGGCCCGAGCCGCCAAAGCGGCGCGTGGTCGAGCCATCGGCCTGCGCAAAGCGCTCGAAGATGCGCTCCTGCGCGTCGGCCGCTATGCCGATGCCCGAGTCCTGCACCACGATGTCGACCTGGGCGCGCCCAGCCATTTGCGCCGGCGCCACCCATGCCTGAACGCTGACCTGGCCCTGCTCGGTGAATTTGATCGCGTTGCCGATGAGGTTGGCCACGATCTGGCGCAGGCGCAGCGGGTCGCCCACCAGCTGGCACTCGGGCATCTGCCACTTCACCTGCGCCTGCAGGTCCAGGCCCTTGGCCAGTGCGGGCTGCACGAACATGGCCTGGGCCTCGCCAATCTCGCGCCGCAGGTCGAACTCGGCCTGCTCCAGTTGCAACTGCCCGGCCTCGATCTTGGAGACATCGAGCACGTCGTCGATCAGCGCCAGCAGGTGCCGGCCCGAGGCCTGCACCGCACCGGCCCACTCGCGCTGCTCGCGGCTCAGCCCGCTACCGAGCAGCAGCTCGTTCATGCCCAGCACGCCGTTGAGCGGCGTACGGATCTCGTGGCTGATGGTGGCCAGGAACTCGCTTTTCACCAGAGCCAGCTGCTCGGCGGCCAGGCGCGCGCGCTCCAGCGCCCACTGGGCCGCATAGTCCTTGCGCACGATGAACTCGCGCCACCAGCCCACGCCCACCGCGAGCAGGAACAGCGTGACCACATGGTAGGACCAGTAGGCCACCTCGGCCGGCGAATGGCCGGGGTGCCACCACAGCGTGGCGCAGAAGGCCACCAGGATGGCCAGGCCCGCCATCAGCGCCCAGCGGAACTGCAGGCCCAGCACGATGAAGCAATAAAACTCCAGGAAGGTGAAGTTCAGGATGCCGACCCAGGAGTTCAGCCCCTCGCCGCCGGCCGCATCGATGCGCAGCAGTATCCAGAACAGGCACAGCGACACCGCCACGATGAAACCGGCCAGCACCGGCTGCCAGTGCCGGCGCGCCTGGGGCGCAAAGGTGTACGCCAGCCCGGCCAGCAGAATGGGCACGGCCACCTGCAGCCTGAGCGCGTTGACCGCCACCGCGGGGTAGGCGATCCAGTCCACCAGGAAATCGCCGAGCACCAGCACCAGGCCCAGCAGCAGCGCGCCCTGGGCGTAGCGGTGGTAGAACGAGAGGTAATGCGCGCCGAACGCGCGTTCGACCTCGGCCGGCTCGAAGCGCAGCAGCACCCGCAGACGCAGCGTGGGCGCGGCGTCCTCAGGGGTGCGGGGGATGCCGCTGGCGGAGCCCATGGGGAAACAATCGAAACGGTGGAACGGGCAGTTGAGAATATCCTATAACGAATTGTTACTTTTGCGCAGCCGCAATTGCCGATGGCCCCGCAGGCCAGTCGGCTGTTGGCCAGCCCACTTCCATCCACCCCACCACCCCGCCCTCAGCACAGCCTGCCGGCAATGGCGCGCAGCGCGCCCGCGCGACAGCACTCGCCCGGCGCGGCCCGGCCTGTCCACCACAGGCAGCCATAGGGCATGGGTGGGCACGGTACCAGCGGGCTGAGGTTTTAGAGAAGACCGCTCAGAACCGTGGCATAACATGCGGCCCGGCCTGCCCGCCCGAGGCCGGGGCCTGCTGGAGCAAACACCCACAGAACGGACAGGACAGAACAAGCCATGCTGATCACGCCCGCCGAGTACAAGGACGTGCTCGATACCTATTTCATCGTCGACTGCGCGATACGCGATCGCAATGTCTTCGGCTTTGCGCTGGACCGCGTCTTCACCGATGAAGAAGTGCAAGAGGAGGAGCGCAACAACTGGGACAGCTCCCGGCGCCCCAAGCGCCTGGCCGTCTTCTACCGCGAGGACCCCGAAGGAGATCGGCTGGGAGCGGAGAACCTGGGCAACTGGGGGTCCCTGCGGCTGGGGGCCATTGCAGTTCCGAGGAGCCAGTTCTTCCTCTATGAGTGGCACCAGCATCGGGTCTATGTCATCGGATCGGGTGAAGACGCCTTTGAAACCCCGCTCAGCAGCCGAACGAACCCGAATGCTCCCCTGCACGCGGGCGTGGACCGGATCAAGACCTTCAACGGCAAGGCTTTCCTGTGCGGCGGCTACCGGGGTTTTGCCGAGCGCCTGGGGCCAGACAGCTACCGCAGCCACAAGGCCCTGGTGGAGGGCTACCCACTGGACGACGACGAAAGCGGCCACGAGGGCTTCGACGACTTCGACCTGTTCGCCGAAGACGACATCTACGCCGCCGGTGGCAAGGGCGACGTGTGGCACTTCAACGGCACGGCCTGGCGGCAGATCGCCTTCCCCTTCAAGGGCTGGCTGAACACCGTGTGTTGCGGTGGCGACGGCATGGTCTATATCTCGGGCTACGAAGGCGTGACCTTCATGGGCCGGGGCGACGAGTGGAGGCAGATCCACCACGGCGGCACCCACCTCGGCTGGCGCGACATGGTGTGGTTCGAAGACCGCGCCTGGGCCACCAGCGACAACGGCCTGTGGACCATCGAGGACGGCCGCGTGGCGTTCCAGAACCACCTTCTCGCGCCCGAGATCAGCGTGTGCAGCGGCAACCTCTGCGTGGCCGATGGCGTGATGCTCATGGCCGGCCTGGGCGGTGCCTGCTTTCGCGAGAACGGGCAATGGCACAGCATCTTCACCGCAGGCCAGATGGGCAAGCTGTTGCTGGAGAAATAAAGGCGCTGGAATCCCCTGGTGCACTGGCAGCCGCACCGGGCCCAGGGCAGGCCCTGGCAGCCTGCGCAGTGAGAGTCTGGTCCTGGAACCTGTTTCAGTGCCCTGAGTTGAAAGTTCGTTGAAGAAATCAATCTGCCGAAATCGCTGCCAGGCTAGGCGCAAAGCACAGCCATGCCGGGTGGCATGGCGAGCATTTGCAACAACGCATGGCGGGGATTGTCGGTAGATTGATTCAACGAATTTCCAACTCGGGGCACTAAGGCTTTTTCGCCCCTGGGCCGAGCAGCTCCAGCGTACGGCTGTCCTTCTCCCCGCCAAAATACTTCTGCAGCACCGATGCGAAGACGCTGTCGGCCCCGGCCACCTCGGCAAACAGCGTCATGCAGGAGCGCAGTTTGAGGTCATCGGGCGAGCCGAAGACGGCATGGGCCGACGAGGCCTCGAGCGCCATCAGCAGCGCACAGCACTCCTTGATCCGGCTGCCAAGCACCGGGTGTGCGAGGTAGGACTGCGCCTCTGCGCGCGACTGGACGGCATAGCGCACGGCCATGTCGCTCTGGCCCAGGCCCTTGTACTGGGGAAAGACGAACCACATCCAGTGAGAGCGCTTCTTGCCGGCCTTGAGTTCGGCCAGCACCCGCTCCCACACGGGCTCCTGCGCAGCCAGAAAGCGGTCGAGGACAGGGGGCAAGGGCATAGGTCGTGGGGCACAGGGCCGTAGCTTGCTCGGCAGCGCCTTGCGGGGACGCAGGGCACCACGCGTTCATGTTCATGGTACCAAGACTTGCGGTGATGCAAGCTGCGCCGCGCGCAAAAGCAACAGTCAGGAATCCCGGGGTCCCTGCATGGCTGCCTGCACCCTCAATTGGGCCGCTTCATGATGACCTGACGCAGTTCCTCGTACTCGCTGCGCGTCATGGCCTGGGCGTCGTAGGCGCGCACCAGGTCATCAAGCTCTCGGCCCTTGGAGAACTTGACGCCCTCTTGCACGGTCACACGCGAGGTGCTGCTGCTCACGCAACCGGCCAGCGATGCGAAGCAGGCGCAGGCGATGGCTGCGCAGGCCATCCAACGGATATGGTTCTTCATGGCGTGGCCCTCCCTTTCACTTCACGCTGTCGATCAGCCGGCGGCGCTGGCTGTCGTATTCGCTGCGGCTCAAGGCGCCGTTGTTGAAGGCGCTCTTGAGGTCGATCAACTGCTGGCCAATGGTGGCCTCAACCGGCGCGCGCACGACTTCGGTGGAACTGCATGCCGGCAGGGCCAGCACGGCTGCCACGGCCAGAAACGCCATGCTTGTTGGAAACTTCATGCACCCTCCTCCTTGGATTGATATCAGGCACGGAATCCTAGCCCAGTTCGGGCCGGTCAACGGCATGCGAAATGGCGCTGGCGCGCCGCACCTTTCTCGCCCAGATGCCTGCCTTGGATTCCATCATCTATGCTCAGGCTGCCATGCACCTTACGACGACGCACCTGCACGACCTGCTGCTCGACCCCGCGACGCACCCGCGTGGTCAGCCGCACCTGAGCGCGGCCAGCGGCCTGGTGCGGGCGGGGGCCTGGTTGTATGTGGTGGCCGATGACGAGCACCACCTGGGCCTGCTGCCCACTGCTGCGGCCACTGCACCGGGACCCGCGCCGTTGGTGCAGTTGCACCGCATCCTGCCAGGCGACCTGCCCACCGAGCCGCGCGAACGCAAAAAGCGCAAGCCCGACCTGGAAGCGCTGGCCCTGCTGCCCGCCTCTTCTGCGTACCCTCACGGAGCACTGCTGGCCCTGGGGTCCGGGTCCAAGCCCAACCGGCAACGGGGCCTTGCCATCGCGCTCGACGCCACTGGGCGCCCCGATGGCGCTGCAGAGGTGCTGGACCTGTCTACCCTCTACGCACCCTTGCGCGCCGAGTTTGCCGACCTCAACATCGAAGGCGCCTTTGTCGCCAACGAGGTGCTGCACCTGCTGCAACGCGGCAACAAGGGCGATGCGCGCAGCGCCTGCATCACCTACCTGCTGGCATGGCTGGCCGGCACGCGCGCGCAGCCACCGGCACCGCTGCGCACCACCGTGTTCGACCTGGGCACGGTGGACGGCGTGCCGCTGGGCTTTACCGACGGCGCAGCACTGCCTGGTGGCAATGGCAGCTGGATCTTCAGCGCCGTGGCCGAGAACACGGACGACAGCTATGCCGACGGTGCGTGCGTGGCATCTGCGATTGGCTGGATCGGTGCGGATGGCGTGCTGCAGCGCATGGCAGCCCTGGAAGGGGCGCCCAAGGTCGAAGGGATTGCGCTGGATGGGGCCGGGCGACTGCTGATGGTCACGGATGCGGATGATCCGGCGCGGGCATCGCGCTTGTTGGTCGTGGCGCTGGATTGACGGATGGCCAAGCACTTGCCCTTTGAAGAACAGTTCCATGCCCTGGCAGACAGGGCCACGCCCGCTGGCAGCGCCCGCGCTGCCAGCAATGAAGCGGCCACCCGGCCCGCCATGCCCTTGCGCGAAGACCTGCGCAGCTTTGCAGACGCCCTGCGCGCCGCCCGCCTGGAGACTCCCGGCGAACAAGAGGTCCAGGGCGCCCGCGGGATCCAGGAAGCCAACATGGCTGACACCAAGGCCCTGTGGGCCTCCATCCGCCCCCGGCTGCAGCGCGACCTGGCGCGGGCCGCGTGGATCGATGGCCAGCTGCAGCAGATGTTCAAGGCCTTCGCCGCTGGCAAGCATGAACAGGCGCGCCAGATCGCCTGGGCTCTGTGCCGGGCCAAGCTGGGCACGTTGCGGTAGGGAGTCTGCACGCGCAGACACGCATGCGGCGTAGATGTTCGGCCAAACCGGGCTCAGAGAGGCTCCACGCTCCAAGCAGCTTTGCTGGAAAACTGCGCGCCGCACTTGGGGCACTCCGCAGAGGCCAGCGCGATCACGGCCTCACAGTTGGGGCAACGCCCCATGGTCTCGCCATCTGCAGACAGGGCCTGGATCTCCACTTCGCTCATCCGCGCACCTGTGGGGGGCGATTCAGTTCCCCGCACCGAGATAAGGTAGGCGATCAGAAGGCTGGCAAACAGTCCCCAGGGGGTGAGTGCGAGCATGAAAAGGCCGTGCCTGTCTATGGAAGCCAGACACCCCACCACCCACAGGGAGGCGAGAAAGCAAGTCGACAACAAAGCCATGAAGGTTGACTTGCTGAACAGCATGCACAAAGCGAGCACCGCACTACCCAGCAAGGGCAATACCACCAGCATGAACATGCCACCCTTGGAGGGGCCGAACAGTGCAATACCTTCGGCCCAGCTCGGGCCCGAGGCCAGGGCTGCGGCCACCCACAGCACCAGGCGGGCTGGGGACTGGCCATGGCGGGTACGAGCGGTCACAAGTTCAGGTGTAGGTGCGCGCAAGGGACTGGGGCGAAGAGACAAGAAAAGGCGCCAGCATATCGGCCGGCGTGGCGACCATGCAAGCAATGGATTACCGCCGCACCGCCAGACCCACGCTGCCCGGATGGCGCCAAAGGAACGCCTTGGCCGGAAGCCGGAACCAGGTGCAGCCTGAAGTACCCCAGAGCCACCACCCACGCCCCCAGCAACAACAGGAGGGCCCACGGGCTCCAGGTCTCCTCACACGCTACCTCAAGCCGCCCCATTTCACCAAGTTCATCAGCGCCTGCCCGCCATTGAAGGCGGCCAGCAGCAGGTTCACGGCGGCGGCAAGGAGGATCGCCACGGCCAAAGCGACCGCAGCGAAAGCCATGCCCCAGTGCGTGGCGGCGCCAGTCACCCGGCTTCTGTCTTTGTCTTTATCGGCGGAGGCGTCGCGAAGCCACGGACCTTGGTCCAGTACTCGTCATGCACATCGGCATCCACCGCGGGCGCGATATGGGTCGCATACAGCGCATCGCGCCCATCCTTGCGCGGGCCGGAGATCCAGTAGGGGTCGCCCGTGGCCTCGTCGAAATAGTTCGACTTGAAGCCGCTGCCCTTCTGGCTCTGGAAGGATTGACCAGCGTAGTACAGGGTGGCGCCCGTCCTGGAAAAGCGCACCCGGCCAATGCGCGCGGGGCCGGTGAGGCCGCCGGCCTTGGTTTCGATGTACATGATGCGGGGTTTCATGAGAACCTATTTGGTCATTGGCAAGCCTGCGCCCTGCTTGCGCAGCCGCCGCAGCCAATAGGCCGCAGCCAGCAGAAGTGCCAACCCAATGGCTGCGCTGCGCTGCGTTGAACCGGGCGGGCCTTCGTAGCGTGCCGTGATCGTGTGTTCGCCAGCCGCCAATCGAACCTGCATTCGGCCATCCGGCAACAGCTGCTCTTCGATGGTCGCTGCGGCCAAGGCCACACCGTTCACGTGCACGGACCAGCCGGGCAGGTAGATTTGCTGGATCACCACCACACCCGGGCTCGCGCCTGCGAAGCGGTAGTTGAGCGCGTGCGGCGAATGCCCGGGCTGTGGCTGCCCCTGCCAATGCGCTGAGTCACTGGTCATCCAATTCAATGTGGACGGGTTTGAAAATGGGTCAAATCCCAGACGTCCGGTCAAGGCGGCCCGATGTCGCGCCAGTTGTGCTTCGCATGCTGGACTGGCAGGCGTATGCCGTGCCGTTTCGGGCGGATTCTTGGCGAATCTTGCCGGCAGCCATTCCCCAAAATCCAGGGTAGCTACCACCGTGTTGGGTCGGGCCAGGCTGGGATAGGTCTTGATGCAGTCGAGCTGCGCGCCGGCAACGGGCTCGCCCAACACGGGCAGTGCGCGAAAGTCATGGTATTTCCATGCCGACCACGCCAGCGCCAGCAGCCCGAGGGTCAAGCCCAGCCGGCGCAGGACCGGGTGGCGAGTGCTGCCTTGCCAATAGCCCAGCGTACAAAGCACCTGCAGCGCGGGCGCAAACACCGCCAGCCGCCAGGGGAACTGCATCAATGAAAAGGGGTAAAGATGCCAGAACCAGCGGCCGGTCGGCAGCATGGCTAGAAACAGTACAAGGTAGACCACGCCTGCGGCGCGGATCAACGGGTGTCCACGGCCTTGCCAGGCACCGGACAATGCCAAAGCCACAAAGGGTGCGGCCAGAAACGCCTGGTGGCTGAAGGATGCCGACGGGTCTGGCAGGCCAAACAGCACACCAGACAGAGAGACGACGTTGCGCCAGGTCTCAAAGCTGCCGATCGCAGCGGCCTGGGCATTGACCAGGGGTTTGAGTTGCGCAACCGGGAGCCAATAGGGCGAGGCCAGTGCCAGTGCCAGCAACAGGGCACCTGCCAGTTCAAAGAGGCTGCGCAGTCTGGCCGCCAGCGGTGCTTGGTGCCCGGTACCGGCCAGCGTCAGCACACCCAGCAGAGCGACGACCAATGGCAAAAACAGCACGGCAATCGGATGGCTATAAAAGCTTGCCGCAAGGACCAGTGTCAGTCCGCTCCAGCACAGCGCCCGTCTCCTCAGATCCATTGTTGAGCGCTGCACTGGCGCCAGCAGGCACCAGCTCCAGTGCAGCACCCACGGCAACAGTTGAATGACCATCCATTCACTCAAGTCACCGCGCTCACTCAGGTTGATGTGAACATAGGGCGCCGCCTGAAACAACACCACAAGGGCCAGGGCGGAGAGGCGGTCCACAAAAGTCCGTGCAAGTCGGTACGCCCCAAGCCCGCCAATGAGGCACAGCGTACCCAGTGCCAGCAATTGACGCCATAGCAGGTCGTCAGTCAGTACGGCCAGCAAGCTGTTGAGAAAGAAATAGCCGGGTTGATAAAAGACGAACTCGGGATAGCCGTACCCGCCATTGAACTCGGGTAGCCAGCGCGGATACCAAATACCGGCGGCCATCGCCTCCTGAAAGTGACTCGACAACACGGCGTAGCGGAAGTAGTCGTGGGCGTCTGGCAGGACCGGGTTCAACAGGTTCGACCAGAGCGGCAGCAAGGACAGCACGGGCAGTGCCGCCCAAACGCCGAGCGTCAGCCAAGTCCAACGCCTGGCAGGGGTGAGGCCCAACGCGCGGGCAAGCGTTTGCATGGCGCCCGCGCCAAGCGTCTGGAACCAGAGCATGCCCGCTATGAACCGCTGCGTTGCGTGGTGAGATGTCATCGACTCCGCCCCACTTGCGGGCCCCTATCGAAGGCCTTGCGTTGCCTTGTGCAGCCTTGGCAAACAACCGGACAGGCAAGCTTCTTCCATCGATGCAGCACGGGCAGGCTTGCCATGCCGGGTCCGGTGCAGTTCCTGGAGACTTTACGATCTTGTCGGGGTCGCGCTGCGGCGCCATCGGGATGCGTGGATGCTTCGGGTGCGCCGCGTGGGCCCGAGCCCATGCAAGCAGCCGGGGCGTCCAATCGCCCGATTTCACCCCAACCCTTCGGGCCAGTGCCTGGCCGGGCGGTCTGCGGCGTTGCGGCGCTTGCCAATAGCCGAGCTCTTGGCTGCACCCCGCGCCTGGCATCCCATCCCGGCAAGGTAGATGCACGACCCTCCAAAGATCGCAAACAGGCGCTGGACACCCCAAACGGCAGGGGTTCTGTTGCATGGGTGGCGTCGGGGCAAAAAGAGTGGTTCGGTTGCACGGGTGGACAAGCTGGAACTGGTGGGTGCGGTGAGGCACGCATGCAAAGGTAGGGCTGCACCGATCTTTGTCGAACGGCGGTGATTCGTCGGTGTCGGGTGTCACAAGATGGTGCGCACACCCATTTGGGTGGGGCTGGGCGATGGGCGTGCCAGCCAGCGCAGCGGCCATGGTGTGTACGGTCTTTGCCCGGCTTTTTCGAGGCCGCCCTCCGCGCTGCCCCGTGGTGGTGGGTAGCACAGCCGAACTTTCGCTTTTGGCCGGTGGCCGTCATGGCATTCACAACCTGTCCAGCGCCGCAGCACTGCCCCCAAACGCCGCCCCCAACACCCCCACAGCCTCCCGCCCCCGCCCACCGCGCACCCGCGAATGCAGCACCACCGGCAGCCGCGGCAAGGCCGGCAAGCCCAGCCGTGGGCCCACCTCCACCGCGCCCAGCGGCAGCATGCGCGGCGCCAGCGCCGCCACACCCAGCCCGGCGATCACGGCGGCAGACACCGCCGCCACCCCACCACCCACAAACGCCTCGCGCCAGGGCACGCCCGCCTCGTCGAGCAAGCGGCTGGCCACCACGCGCACGCCGCAGGGTTCGGCCAGGGTGACAATGGGCAAAGGCTCGCCCGCGCGGTGCTGCCAGGTGGGGGCGGCGTACCAGCCAAAGGCTTCTTCGGCCAGCACCTGGCCGTCGCTGCGGCCCGCACTGAAGCGCAGGAGGGCGACGTCGAGTTCGCGGCGATCGTAGGCCTGGAGCAGATCGCCCGACGAGCCGATGCGGATCTCGATCACCAGGCCCGGGTCGTGTGCGTTCATGCGGGCGATCAGGGCGGGCAGATCGGGCCCGGCCACATGGTCGCTGATGCCGATGGCAATGCGCTCGCGCCCGGCCTGCTCGGCAAAGGCGGCCAGCGTGCGCTGGTGAACGGCCAGCAGTTCGCGTGCAGGGTCAAGAAACGCCGCGCCGCGGGCCGACAGCTCCACATGGCGCGGCGTGCGCTCGATGAGGCGGCAGCCCAGGCGGTCTTCCAGGCGCTTGAGTTTGAGGCTCACCGCGGCCTGGGTGGTCTGCATGGCGTCGGCCGCGCGGGTGAAACTGCCCAGCTCGGCGATGCGCACAAAGGCTTCGATGGCGTCGAGGTCGAGCGGACGGTGCTGCTGTTGCGATTGCGGTTGATGGTCCTGCGCCATATGCAATCATTATCTCTGTTATCAATTGCAATAACAAAGTGCAATGAATAGCATGGGGCCACCTCAACTTCCGATGGACCGTTTCCCATGCCCCTGCTCCACATCGCCCTGCGCGCCGGCAAGCCCGAGGCCTACCGCAAGGCCCTTTGCGACAGCCTGTACCGCGCACTGCGCGAGACCTTCAATGTGCCCGAGGACGACGAGTTCATGGTCATCACCGAGCACGATGCCGCCAATTTCCGCTACAGCCCCACCTACCTGGGCGTGGCGCGCAGCGATGACCTGGTGTTCATCCAGATCACCGCCAACAACACGCGCACGCTGGAGCAGAAGAAAGCGCTGTACCAGCGCATCACGCAGCTGCTGGGCGAGAACCCGGGCGTGCGGCCCGAGGATGTGTTCATCAGCCTGGTCGAAGTGGCCAAGGAGAACTGGTCCTTCGGCCACGGCCTGGCGCAGTACGCATAGGGCACCGGCGCTGGCCAAGGCCCGCGCATGCACGGCCTGCGGCGCCCGCCTGGTGCCGAATGCCCATGCACGTGAAACACGCGAAAGGCGCTGTCAGCCCGGCAGCTGAAAGCCAAATTCTCCCTGGGCCTGCTGCGGCCCGAACATCACGCGGGCCGTCAGGCTGCGCCCCGGGCCGAGCTGCTGCACCAGCATCTCCGTGAGCAGCAGCGTGTAGCGGACGGCTGTGCCGTCGACCTCGGGCCACTGGTTCAGCGTGGTGTAGGGCAGGTCCAATGGCTCCTGGGTCTGCGCGTCGAACAGCAGGATGCCGCTGGCGGGCAGGTCCGTCTCGGCCATGGCCTTGGGCAGGGTGACCTGCAGGTGCAGCGCCAGCGCGGCAAAGCTGCAGTGGGGCAGGTCCAGGCCCGGCGCGGGCTCGGGGGATGGCGGCATGCGGTCCAGGCTGAAGGTGCCGGCCCAGAAGAAGGCGCTGTGCCCATCGAACAGCTTCCAGGGCGCGATCAGCCGCTCGGCCGTCAGGCCGGCAAGGCGCACCAGGAAGATGGCCAGGCGGCTGCCTACCGACAAGCTCGTGTCGGCGTGCGGCGGCAGCACTTCGGCCGCTGGCGCCTTGTCCTTGCCCTTGCCCCCCAGGGGTGGTAGCCATTTGGTGATCGCGTCGTACAACCAGCGCACGGTGCCCGCCGTGTTCTCCTGGTAGCTGGCCGACAGGGACAGCCCGCGCACACCGCCTTCACCCTCGCCCAGGACAGCGCTCAGGCGCAAGGTGTCGAGCGAGATGGGCATGGCGCTGAGTTCGAAATAGCAATCGCGCGCCTCCAGCGTGAGAACGCCCTGGCGGTAGTGTCCGCGAAACAGGTACATCAGGTTGCGTGGGCGCCGGCCAGGGGCCACATCGCCATAGTGTTCGCAGCCATAGGCGACCACCTCGGCCTGGTCCGCCGCCGCCCCGATGGCGCGCACATGCAGGATGCGCAAGGCAATGGGGATGGTGGCAATGGCCAACTGGTCCAGCGCAGGCACCACGAAGGGCGAGAACACCGACATGCGCGTGACCTGCCACACCCCTTGCTGCAGGGCTGCCAGGGACAGCGGCTGGCGAATGGGCCGCGGCTGGCAGAACACCGTGCCGAAGGGCAAGCCATCGACCCGGATCGACAGGACAAACGGGTCGTCCTGCTCAGGGGCCGGAACATGCAGCAGGGTGCGGTCGGCACTCAGGGAGAATTGCAGCGGCTTGTCCCCCATGCACACGGTCACGCCCGTTGCCGGCAAGGGCATGAAGCCCTGGGCCGACACGCTGGCGAAGCTGAGCAGCTGGCCCCGGTCGACGGGGACGGGTCCAGCCCCAAGCGGGCCGGCAGCCATGCGGCCGGAAGGGGCCACGTAGCGGAATGCCCAGGCCGGTCGTGGCACATCGCCGGCCCCGGCGCCTCCATCGGAGACCCCGCCCTGCCCCGCCACGAAACTGCCGTAGGGAATGCTGGCCACCACGCCCCCCGAGGTGACAGCCACCACGCCCTGCGGGCTCAGCGCCAGCGATGCATTGATGGCCGGGTAGCTCAGCGAGGGCCAGAACGCGGGGTCGTCCCCCTGGTCCTGCGGTGTTCGCCTCAGGGCCGCCACATCGAAGGAGCCGCGCGGGCGCCCCTGCGGGTCGATGGCCATGGCAATGCCATCGCCAGTGGCCACATAGACGAGGTAGCCGCCCGGGCTCTGCGGATCGGGGCCCACCACGGGCGACGAGAAGCCAGGCATTCCGGTGAAGCAGGACCACAGCAGCCGGGGGGTGGCGATGCTGGATGCGATGTCGAACGCGCGCAACACCCCGTCGGACGAGAGCACAAACATGCGCCGCACCCCGTCCCGCTCGAACAGCGCAGGCGAGGCATAGATCAGGGCGCCGGTATCGAAGGGTTCGCAGCAGGGCTGGCCCGAATTGGCGTACATGCCGTAGACCTTGCCGTCAAAGGCCCCCACCACCACCCGGCCATCGGATGTGACGGCCGGCGAGCTGGCGCACAGGTTGCCCAGTTGGCTGGTCCACAGCACGCGCGGCTGGCCGGGCTCGGCCAGGGGGTCGAAGCCATACACCGTCATGTCGGCCGAGGCAACGCAGCCGACCTTGTTGTCCTGCGTGAAGGCGGCTGCGCTCCAGATGAAGAAGCCGGTGGCAAAGGACCAGCGGTTGTGCATGGAGGTGCTGGCGCCGCTGCTGGTGTCCTGGCAGCAATAGAAGAAGAAGTTGTCGCAGCCGGCATACAGGCGGCCTGCGCCGTTGGTGACCACATTGCCTTCGAGCCAGTGGATGGTGCTGGGAGAGTCCGGGTGGGCCTGCAACCCGAAACCCGGGAAGGCCGGTGCGCCAGGCAACGCGCCGTGCAGGCTGAAGTCGCCCGCCGGAAAGTACAGGCGGCCCGATTGCGTGAAGCAGCCGGCGGAGTCCACCACCGCCTTCACATCGCCACGGTCCATGCTTCCACCAGGGTGCAGGCGGTAGATCCCACGGTCCGACGAGCCCACGTACACCGTGCCTTCGGCATCCACGATCGGCGTGGCGTTGAGGATGCCCGGGGCCTCGCCTCCGCGCTGGGCAAAGCCCCAGTACAGGCGGGCGCCCGGCTGCGGCGGACCAAAGCCCCAACAGCCGGTGTTCTGTGGATTGCCGCGCATGGACGGCCATGCGGCGGCTGTTGCTGCGGTGGTGGTAGCGCTCGGCTCTGTCATCACGGTGCCTCCTCGAGCGCCTGTGCGCCCAATCCCATAGAGCGCGACTGTAGGAGGCTTTGCATGCGGCAGCCAGTACCCGTGGGGCCATGCGTGTCCCGTGTTTGCGGTATGGCGCCGTGCCACGGTCTGGGGCAGGCCGCCCGGCTCCCATGTTTGCGGGATCGACGCTGCGCTGCCGGCTGCCTAGAGTGGACTGGCCTGCCGTCACCTGCGGCGCCCCCCGGTCGGCGAACCGGCACCCGACCCACCGTCACTCTGGAGGAGAAAAGGAATGAAGCACCACACCATCACCCGTTCGGCCGCCCACTTCATCGACAAGAACGGCCTGCGCAAGAACGTGCTGTTCGAGTCGTACGAGCACATGTTCATCGGCAACCAGATCACCCTGTGGTCTGCCGACGGTGTCCTGAAGCCCGCCGCGGACATGCCGCTGGCACTGCCCAACGGCCTGCAGCTGACCTATGGCCGCATCGTGGCCCTGGCGGGGGACTTCTTCGGACTGCCGGGCGAGGCGATTGCGGACGATCCGGCGCCACCATCGCGCTTTGTGCGCGCCTTTGGCCAGTTGGCGCAGGACAGCAAGGGCAGCGGAGAAGTCGCCGCCATCAACGCGGTGATGCAGGAGGAGATCGACGCCGTGCGCAGCGCCATCAGCCGCGGCCAGACCGACCTGTACAAGGTCTACGAAGGCCTGCACCTGGACGGGCGCTACAACCGTGCCACAGGGGGTGGGAGCATGGTCACCGACTACCTGCCCCTGGGCCGCTACCTGGCACTGGCCAAATCGAACTTCGACCATTTCGGCGACGACGCCGTGAAGGCCTACTCCATCGGCCATGGGCAAGCCTTGCAGCAGGCCCTGCGGGCCCGCACGCTGAGCGGCCCGCAGCGCGAGGCAGCCCTGCAGCTGGCCTTTGCCATGAATGCGTTTGCGGACCACTTCCTGTCGGACCTGTTCTCCGCAGGCCACCTGCGCACGCCGCGCCGGGCGCTGGATGTGCTGGGCAAGCAGTCTGCGGCACCCTCGTCGCTGCTGCTGTCCGGGCTGTGCGCCAAGGCCATGCACGACGAAGACAGCTACCACGGGCTGTGGGTGCGCAATGCACGCGGGCAGAAGTGGCGCGCATTTGGCGACAAGAAGCTGTTCGATCACCAGGACGAGGACAACAAGCGGCAGGCCATCGCTGCGGTGCAGGAATCGGCGCGCGAAGTGTGGCAGGCTTTTTCGACCGGCGAAGCGCCCCAGGCCATGATCGCCCTGGAGCTGGTTCCCGACCTGCAGGCGGTGCGCAACCGCAGCGACGACCACAACCATTCGCCGCTGTTCACCGCGCAGGCATCGGGTGAAGTGCTGCGCCGCAACCGTGTGGGCGTGTTGTCCGACTACAGCTGGACCGGCGACTGGTGGTTCGCCACCACCTGGCACCTGCTCGAAAGCACGCTGCAGGAGCGGCTCTCGGGCATCACCGACAGCCCCCTGGGCATCGACCCCATCGTGGTGCAGTTCTTCGGCAATCCCGATGGCCGGATGGGCATGATCCAGTACGGCCCCAGCCAGAACGGTTACGAGACGCTCTGGAGTTCCTTTGACATGGGCCAGGGCTCGGGCCACCTGGCCCTGCTGAAGCTGGACCTGGACGGGGACCAGACCACCGAATTCCTCCAGACCTGGCAAGCCGGGCCGGACGTGGGTGCCATCGTGTATGCGCTGGACGCCCGCTCCGGCGGGTACCAGTGCAGCTTTGCCACGGCCTCGGCCCTGCCGGGCGCCACCGGTGGCCGCTGGCTGGCTTGCCGCCGCAAGCACGGCGGGGCCTGGATTGCGCGCTGCACCGACCCGGACAACACCCTTGGCATCGACGTGTTGCGTGCCACCCCCGACAGGCCCGGGCTGGAGGTGCTGTGGCGCTTGCCGCAGGTGTTCGACAGAAACCATCGCGGCAACCTGCTCGCGGCGGACATCGATGGCGACGGCAATGATGAGCTGGTGTGGGCGGGCTCCACGCTCGGACTGTCCTTTTCGTTCGGTGCGATCCGGCTGGGCGAAGACGGACCGCAGGTGATAGTGCGGCCGCGCGAGGCCAGCCTGAATCCCGCCCCGCCATGCCTGGCGCTGGACATTGATGGCAGCGGCCGGCAGTCCCTGGTCTGCATCGGTGAAACCCAGGACGGGTCCTCGGGTTTCACACGCGCCTTCCAGCTCGACGGCAGCGGCACCGGCTTCAAGGCGCTTCCACGCCAGGAGCACACCTTCTCGGGGCGCCTGATCGGCTGGCTCGTGGTGGATGCGGACCAGGACGGCGGTGCGGACCTGGTGCGCGTGGGCGCGCTCAACGGCCGGACGACCATCCAGTTGCTGCGTTCGCGCAAGGACGGCAGCTTCGACGCCGGCCATGCCAATGCCTTCGACGTGCTGCCGACCTCGGTCGGCCTGCTGACCAGCCGCGTGGGCGGCAAGGGGCGCTACGTGGTGCACCACCTCTTCGACAACCACGGAAAGCTGGGTTGGGCGGTCTTCACCCCGAATGCACAGGGCACCGGTTTCGGCCTGGCCGGCAGGCAGGACGACATGAAGCAGGGCCCGGGGGCCATCGGCTTCTTCACCGCCGATTCGACGGTGCTGACGGCCGACTGAGCGCGGCCGCGGTGTACCGTGAATGCGGTACACGCCGTGGCCCCCCAGGGTGAGAAAATGACTGAAGGCAAGCAGCACTGCGCAAGAAAGAAAGGAATGCCGGATGGCCATCAGCGTGTTGGTCGTGGAGGACGAACCCGCTTTTCTGAAGCGGTTCTCGGACGCCGTGCTGGGCGATGAGCGCCTGCGCCTGGTGGGTGCCGTGTCCGCCGTGGCAAGCGCCCGGGCGCTGCTCGACATCGATGTACCGGACGTGGTGCTGACCGACCTGGGCCTGCCCGACGGCAGCGGCATCGAGGTGATCCGCCACGCTTTCGCGCGCCGCCCGGATTGCGATGTGCTGGTCATCACCATGTTTGGCGATGACGCCCACGTCACCGACAGCATTGCAGCGGGCGCCACGGGCTACCTGCTCAAGGACGCCCTGCCCGGCGGCATTGCCGAGGCCATCCTGCAGGTGCATGCGGGCGGATCGCCCATCAGCCCCGGCATCGCGCGGCGCGTGCTGCAGCGCTTTCGGGCCGCTGCAACCGCCCAGCCGGCCGCAGCCCCGGCCCTGGGCGCGACCGCCATCGCCGCCGCCGCATCGACCGTTGCCCCGGCGGGCACCGCGCCGCAGCCCAGCCCGCTCAGCGAGCGGGAGGCCGAAATCCTGCGCCTGGTGGCCAAGGGCCTCGGTTTTGCCGCGGTGAGCGAAGTGCTCGGCATCTCGCAGAACACCGTCATCACCCACATCAAGCGCATCTACCGCAAGCTGGCAGTACATTCGCGCGGAGAGGCGGTGTACGAAGCGCAGGCCCTGGGCCTGCTTTGAACCGCCCTGCTGCGCGGCTCGCCAGGGCAGCGCCGACTGCCTATACTGGCGGCCCATTGCGGGGGCTGCCCGCATCCATGATGGGGACACACCGCGCATGCCCACCTCGGCACTCTCCAACCGGTACGATGGACTGCAGTCGCTGCGGCAGGAGCCCCGCCTGCTGGTGGCCCGCGCCCGGATGCGAGGCCAGCCGGTGCTGCTGTGGCATCGGGAGGGGCTGGTGGGCGAGCCCGCCGCGGCCAGCCGCCTGGTGGCCGACCGCCTGCAGGCGCTGCAGGGCCAGGACAGCCTGCTCGACTGGCATACCGGCCCCTCGGGCGTGACCTGGGTCGTGCCCGAGGATGGCGCGCAGTTCCTGGACGACTGGCTCGATGCAGCCGGCACCGTGCCGCTGGCCACGGCGCTGCACCTGCTGCACGAAATCGCCCGGGCACTGGAAGTCCTGCACCGCGAACGGGTGCTGCACCTGCACCTGCGGCCCACCACGGTGCGTGTGCGCCCGGGGGACAGGCCACAGGCGCTGCTGCTGCCCGCAGAGGCCGTGCCTTTCGAGTCCGCCGCCGCAGTGCGGCACGAACTGGCGGTGGACGACGCACGTTTCACCGCGCCGGAGCTGACCGGACGCACCGCAGGCCGCCCCGGCCCCCGCACTGACCTGTACCTGCTGGGGCTGCTGGCCTACCGCCTGCTGGCGGGCCGTTTCCCGTTCGAGGCCATCGACCCGCTGGGCTGGCTGCACTCTCACCTGGCGGTGCCTGCACCCGACCTGCGCAGCATGCGCCCTGACACACCTGCGGCACTGGCCGAACTCGTGGCGGCACTGCTGGCCAAGTCGCCCGAACAGCGACCGGCGTCCACGCGCGCGGTGGCCGAGGACCTGCAGCGCTGCATCGACGCGCTGGCCCAGGCCCAGCCCCTGCGCCCGCTGGCGCTGCGGGCGCCGCGCGCACGGCTGGCCTTGCCGCGCCTGCTGCTGGGCCGCGAGACCGAGCATGCAGCACTGCAGCAGGTGCTGGCCCGGGTGCAGCAGACCGGCCGGGTCGAGCTCGCAGTGCTCAGCGGCCCTGCGGGCATCGGCAAGAGCAGCCTGGCGGCGCATTTCATTCAGGACGCCCGGGCCCAGGGCGCGCTTGCCATCGCCGCCAAGTGCGAGCAGCTCGGATCACAACGGCCGTATCCCGCCCTGGCCGACCTGCTGGACGACCTGGCGCGGCAGTTGCCTGGCATGCCACCGCTGGCGCTGGGCCCGCAGGGGGGCGCACTGGCGGCGCTCTCACCGGGCATTGCGCCGCTGCTGGGGGCGGCAGGAGCCGAGCTGGTGCAGGCACCGGAGCACGCACGGCAACGCATGCTGTCCGGCCTGGTCGCACTGCTGGCCACGCTATCGCGCGAGCGCACGCTGGTGCTGCTGGTGGACGACGCGCACTGGAGCGACTGGGCCACGTTGTGGCTGATCGGCGCCGCGCTGGCAGACCGTGCCCTGCAGCGCATCTTGCTGGTGGTGGGGGTGCGTGATGCTGCGCCGGGCAGCGCACCGGCGAGCGCCATGCTCGGTCCGTCGGGCCCATTGAACACACTGGGCCCGCTCGCCCGCACCGACCTCCCCCTGGCCGGCCTGCACGACGCCGAGGTGCTGCAGTGGGTGCAGGCGGCGCTGCCCGGCGGGTTGGCACACCCGGGCCCGACGCTGGCACGCCTGGTGCAGCGCAGCGCGGGCAACCCCCTTTTCCTGGGCCAGTTGCTCGACACCATGGTGGCCCAGGGCCAACTGCTGCCCGGCAGCGATGGCCGCTGGCTGCTGGACGAAAGCACCGGGGGCTGGGACGCCCTTCCCGCCTCGGCGCTGGAGGCGGGGGCCGCACGCCTGCGCGCGCTGCAGGCCGAGGACGCAGCGCTTCTGGGCATGGCGGCAGCCCACGGGCGACAGTTCGACGCTGCACTGCTGGCACGGGCGTGCGGCCGGCCAACGCACGAGGTGGCCGCTGCGCTGGCCCATGCGCAGGCCGAAGGCCTGGTGGAGCCCGCACGCGATGGACAGTGGCGCTTTCTGCACGACCGCCTGCAGCAGGTGGCCTACGAAGCCGGCGACGCCGCCATGCGCCAGGGCTGGCACCTGGCGCTGGGTCAGGTGCTGCAGGCCGAGAATGGGGATGCCCAGCTGTTCGAGATCTGCCGCCACCTGCAGCAGGCGCTGCCCCTGCTGAGCCCCCTGCAGCGCCGCGCCTTCGTGCTCGCGGCCCAGCGCGCGGCTGCCCGTGCGCGGGCGGGTGCGGCCTTCGCCCAGCAGGCGGCACTGATGCGTGCTGCGCTGGCGGCCCTGCCTGCCGATGCACCCCTGGCCCCCCCGGCCCAGCTGGCCCTGTGGCACGACGCGGCCGAGGCGCTGCTGATGGCGCGCGATTTCGACGCCGCCGACCGCTGCCTGGCCGCAGCCGCGCCGCTGGCGACCGACGCACTCTCGCGCGCACGCGGCGATGAGCTGCGCATCGGCTGGCTCATTGCGCAAGAGCGCGGCCAGGAGGCACTGGACGCAGGCGTGGCCGCGCTGGCACGCCTGGGGCTGCGCACCAACCCGGCGCGCGCCACACTGCAGACGCTGGTGCAGTTGGCGCGCCTGAAACTCACACTGCGCACCAAGACCATGGACCAGTGGCTGGCCGCCACGGCACCGGCCACCACGGACGGCTACCACCTGCAGCTGGACCGCCTGATCTTCGCCACCATCAACGTGGCGCACACCCTGGCATCGCCGCTGTATGCCGTGCTGGGCCTGGCCGGCGCACGCCAGGCACTGCAGCGCGGGCTGACCCCATGGTCGTGGCAGCCGATCTCGGTGGCCGGGCATGTACTGTCGGGGGTGTTCGATGACATCGACACCGGCCATGCGCTGGGCGAGCTGTCGGTGCGCCTGAGCGAGCGCCTGGGCTCCCACAGCCTGAGCTTCAACCACCTGTTCTACATGATGCACTGGAAGGTGCCAGTGGCCTCCACCCTGCCGCAACTGCGCAACTGCTTCGAGCAGGCCGAGCGCAGCGGCAACTTCGAGATCGCCGGCTATGCCGTGGGCATGCTGGTGGGCGTGACCTGGAACGCCATGGGCTCGCTCACCGCATTGGACGAGGCGCTGCACGAAGCCCGGGGCTTCACCGCACGGCGCAACATTGCGTTGGTCAGCGATTGCTGCGACACCTTCGAGCAATTGCTGGGCCTGCTGCGCGGGTCCATGCCGCAGGGCACGATCGCACCGCTGCGGCGCCAACGTGCCGGCATGCAGCACCTGCCCCATGATGAGCTGTTCGACCTGATCCACGGCCAGCTGGCGGTGATGCTCAATGTGATGGCTGGCCACACGGGTGATGACGTGGTGGCGCACGGCCTGCGCGTACGGCGCAACCTGCACCGCATGGCGGGCAATTTTTCAACCCCGCTGCACCACTGGTTCGAGGCCCTGCTGCACACGGACCGGCTGCACGATCGTCCCTCGGCCGCCTCGCGGCGCCTGGTACAGCGGCACCTTCGCAAGCTGCGCGCCTGGTCGGCGCACTGCCCCGCCAACCATGCGCACCGGGTGGCCAGCCTGGAGGGCGAACTTGCTGCACTGGCCGGCCAATCCGCCGAGGCAACCGCGCATTTCGCGCAGGCCGTGCAACTGGCACGCACGCATGGGTTCACCGGCGATGCAGCGATCCTGGCGCACCGCTGGGCCCGGCACTGCGCCCGCCGGGGCGACCCCGCAGGCATGCGCACGGCCCTGGAGCAGGCGCATGCGCTCTACTCCCAGTGGGGAGCCACCAGCATGGTGCGGCAGATCGAGGACAGCCTGCCCGCCTTTGCACGCCCGCGCCGCGAGCCGCAGCAGGCGCTGCCGCTGGACACGGCCACCCTGGTCAAGGCCTCGCAGGCGATCGGCGCGGAACTGGCGATGGACGCGATTGCCGAGCGCCTGCTGCAACAGGTGATGGAAAACGCGGGCGCACGCTACGGTGCCCTGCTCCTGCCGCGCGAAGGGCACTTGCTGCTGGTCGCGCAGCGCGCTGACGCGGGTGCCCGCCTGGAAGACATGGCCCCCCGTCCGCTGGAAGAGACCGGACTGCCCTGTGCACTGCTGCGCGCGGTGGCACAGGGGCGCGATGCCGTGGTGCTGCAGGACGCCAGCGCTCCGCATGCCTGGGGTGTTGCGGCGCGCTGGGGAGCACCCGGGGCGCAAGCCGCCGTGTCGGTGCTGTGCGTGCCGGTGGTGGCGGCCGGCGGCGTGCTCGGCGCGCTGTACCTGGAAAACGAGCTGGCGGCAGGCTGCTTCACACCCGAGCGCGCCACGCTGGCGCGGCTGCTGGCGGGCCAGGCCGCCATTTCCCTGAGCAATGCCCAGCTCTACGCCCAACTGAGCACAGCCCACGAGGAACTGCGCTCCGCCCACTGGCGGCTGGAGGAGCGGGTGGCCGAGCGCACGCGCGCGCTGGAACACAACCACGCACAGCTGCGCCGCCTGGAGCGCCAGCTGGCCGCAGACGAGGAACGCCAGCGCATCATGCGCGACCTGCACGACGGCCTGGGCTCGCAACTGTTCGTCACGCTGTCCCGGGTGGAGGGCGAGGACATCACGCGCGGCGAGATCAGCGATGCATTGCGCGCCTGCATCGCCGACATGCGCCTGGTGCTCGAGGCCATGGGCCCGGACGGCAACGACTTCCTGGCCGCCTGGGGCAGCTTTCGCTTCCGCTGGGAGGCTCAGTTGCGCGCTGCCGGCCTGGCCTCGCAATGGCCCACGGATGTACCGGGCGAGGTGCTGGAGCTGCCGCCCGCCACCGGGCTGCAGGTGCTGCGCATTGCCCAGGAGGCGCTCACCAACGTGCTCAAGCATGCCAGCGGTGCACGGCAAGCGCATGTCGCACTCACTGCCACCGGCCAAGGCCTGTGCGTGGAGATCAGTGACGATGGCATCGGGCCGCGACCCACCGCTGGCCCCGCAGGCCGGGGCCTGGCCAACATGCGCGCCCGCGCGCAGCGCCTGAACGGCCACCTGCGCGTGGAGCCCGCTCAGCCCGGCATGCGTGTGCGGCTGGAGCTGCCGCTGGGCTGAACACCCACCCGAAGGCCATCCGCCCGATCAAATGCGCTCGCCGTTCCTGATGCGGTAGCTCGGCTGGTACATGGTCACGAACTCTTCGGCCGCCGTGGGATGCACGGCCATGGTGCGGTCGAAGTCGTCCTTGGTGGCGCCGGCCTTGAGCGAGATGCCCAGCAATTGCACCATCTCGCCCGCGTCGTGGCCCAGCACGTGGGCGCCCAGCACCTTGCGGCTGGCGGCATCCACGATGAGCTTCATGAGCATCTTCTCGGTGCGGCCCGAGAGCGTGGCCTTCATGGGGCGGAACTCGGCGCGGTAGACCTCGATCTCGGCATGGCGCTTGGCGGCGTCTTCTTCCGACAGGCCCACGGTGCCGATCTCGGGCTGCGAGAACACGGCCGTGGCGATCAAATCATGGTCGGGCGCGGTGGGCTGGCCCCGGTACTCGGTGGCAATGAAGCACATGGCCTCGTGGATGGCCACGGGCGTGAGCTGCACGCGGTTGGTCACGTCGCCCAGCGCCCAGATGCTGGGCACATTGGTGCGCGAGTAGGCGTCCACGATGATGGCACCGCGCTCGTCCAGGGCCACGCCGGCCGCCTCCAGCCCCAGGCCCCGGGTGTTGGGGTCGCGGCCCAGCGCCAGCATCACGGTGTCGACGGCCAGGGTTTCGCCGTTCTTCGTCGTGGCGATGAGGCCGCCGCCCCCGCCCTCGACCTGGGCGACGTTCTCGATCACATCGCTGAGCAAGATGCGGATGCCCTTGTCCACCATGGCCTTGTGCAGGCCCTGGCGCAGGTCATGGTCGAAGCGCGAGAGGATTTCCTTGCCGCGGTAGATCAGCGTCACCTCCACGCCCAGGCCGTGGAAGACATTGGCGAACTCGACCGCGATATAACCGCCGCCAGCGATCAGGATGGAGCGTGGCAGCGTTGCCAGGTCGAAGGCCTCGTTGGAGCTGATGCACAGTTCATGCCCCGGCAGCGCCGCATGCGGGTTGGGCGCGCCACCGGTGGCGATGACGATGCGCTCGGCGGTGACGGTCTTGCCGGTGGCCACGATGCGCACGGTGTGCGCGTCCACCAGCTCGGCGCGGCTGTCGATGAGTTCGGCCTGGTTGCTCTCCAGGCCGCGGCGGTACAGGCCCTCCAGGCGGGCGATCTCCTTGTCCTTGGCCGCTGTCAGCGCCTTCCAGTCGAAGCTGGGCGTGCCCACGGTCCAGCCATAGCCCGCAGCGTCTTCGAAGTGTTCGTGGAACTGCGAGGCATAGACAAACAGCTTCTTGGGCACGCAGCCGCGGATCACGCAGGTGCCGCCAAAGCGGTGCTCTTCGGCCACGGCCACGCGCTTGCCCAGCGATGCCGCCACACGCCCGGCGCGCACGCCGCCCGAGCCCCCGCCAATCACAAACAGGTCATAGTCATAGGCGCTCATCGCATGGGTTTCCTTGAGGGGTGCGAAGCGGCGTCTCACGCCGCCGTCTGTGGGGATTCGCGGCGATGGTATGCCAATGCGCAAGGGCTTGCCTGACCAGGGGCATACCCACCCCTTGGCAACTCACTCATTCATTCATCGCGCCACACCAGCCTGACGTTGTACGCCTCGTCCGTCACAGGGCTGCGGCGGAAGAAATACCGCTCGGCCATGCGATCGCACGCTTGTGCCAGCGCGCTTTTCTGCTGCCGGCTGAGCCCCTCCCCATCCACCGCCACCTCGGCCGTGCCGTTGAAGGACAGTGTCTCGGCATTCTTTTCCGAGTAATGGGCGAATACCTCGTCCACGGCCGCCAGCGCGTGGCGCACCAGGGTGTCGAAGGGCAGCTTGTCGGCAAAGTTCACCACGCAGGTGAATGGCCCACTGTCACCCTCTGCATGGCGCTTTTCGGTGGTGAACGACGGCTCTTCACACGCCACCTCGGTGGCGTCGCCGGCCAGTGCATGGGGCGAAAGAAAGACATAGCCCAGCCCCGACAGCCGGCCTGCTGGGTACAGGCTGCACACCACGCCATCCAGGTACTTGCCCAGCGACAACAACCAGAACCTGTTGAGCGGAATGTGCAGGCTGGCAAAGGCTTGCTGCGCCAGCAGATTGTCATGGAGGTGAAGCGCCGGCTCGCGCGCAAACGCCGCATACACCCCTTCCTGCGCGGCCAGGTAGCAATCCACCTTCTGCCCGGAAAAGGCCGGCTTCATGCCATCGGCATCCAGCAGGTACAGCCTGCCAGCCCACATGAACGCCCAGGCGCCACCGATTTCCGCCAGGTCGTAAAAGCCTTCGCTGTCGGCCTCGATCTCGACGCTCTGGATGACGGCCCTGGCCTTCACGCCGTACACATCGCACCGGGCCCGCGAGCCGGGCAGCTGGGTCGAAACCAGGATGCGGCCGTCGATCCACTGCGTGTAAGCCGATTCGTCCAGCGGGTAGAGCACCTGCTCACGCCCGCTGGCATCGGCGGCAAAGATCTCCCTGGGGCTGTGGCGGCGGAACACGAAATCACCACCGCAGTGCCCCAGAAACTCCAGGTAGCGCCCCGACACCTCGAACGCCAGGCGGCCATCCGCGTGCTTCACGGTATGGGTGGACACGGGATCGCGTTTGTCGTCCAGGGAATAGATCCACTCGCCATAGACCTGGGGTGCCTTTTTGGGCACCGCCTTTTTTGTCTTGGCTTTGGCGAGGCCGCCTTTTCCATCGACCCGCTCCAGATAGAACACCCCGTCGGCCTGCTCGACCAGGATGTCGCCCTGGTCATCGGCCCATACGCGCTTCAAACCCTCGCCGGCATGGACGATGGGAATGCCCTCTTTGCCCAGCTCCCAGAGGTGGCCGAACGAGAGCAGGAACACCCTGGCCCCGCAAACAACATAGAAACTCTCGGACGCCGGGCAGATGACTGCCTTTGCATGCTTTGCCATGGTATCGACTGCTTGGTTGGCTGAACAGGGTGCGCTCATGCCGCCAGGTACTTCTGCGCAGCCTTGTTGCGCTTGGTGACGGCACGGTCCATGGCTGTTCGTCCCTGCTGGTCACGCCGATCGCGGTCCACACCGGCCTGCAGCAGCAGGGGGATGCAGTTGGTGGCCTTCCAGTACAGGGCTTCATGCAGGGCATTGCCGCCGTCGTGCATGGTGTGGTTGGGATCTGCACCGCGTGCCAGCAGCAGGGCCACGGCATCGGTCCATTGGGCGGCGATGGCCGCAGCCAGGGCGCTGGAATGCCCGGGCGGTGCGTTGGCGGGCAGGCCCAGGTCCAGCAGTTGCTGCAGCAGCGCCAGGGGCGGCCGCAGCTTGTCGCGGCGCACCCAGTGGCGCAGCGTGGAGGCTGCGGCATCGGCCCACAGCGGGTCGTCCTGCCCGGGCACGGATTTGCCGGCACTGCGGGCCACCAGGTCGTTCAGCATGGCGGCATCCATTTCCGGCTGCTCGGTGACCGACTCCACCAGCAGGTTCGGAAAAATCCCGGGCACCAGCACCAGGGCGTGGTCGACACCCTCGCGCCACAGCCGCTCCAGCGCCTGGTGGTTGCCGTCCTTCAGGGCATGCACCAGCAGGCGACGGCGCTGCTCCTCGTCGGGTGGTGCCTGCTCCAGCAAGGTATCGAGCCAGGCATGGTCATGCGCCCAGACGGCATGGGTCTGGCGCAACGCCATCTCGCCCTGCAGCGTCGATTCGGGCCAGGCGATGCGGGCGCCGTGCGCCGCCAGCAGTTCGCGCACACGCTGATGGCATCCCTGGGCCAGGGGCGAGCCGTGGATCGGGCTGCAAGCGTTGACGTCGGCTCCCGCATCCAGCAGCAGCTGCGCGGCCTGCAGGCAGCGCGCGGGTGGCTCGCTCAAGTGTGAGGACGAGCCGACCAGCACATGCAAGGCGGTAGCGCCCTGGTCATCGGTGCCGTTCACGTCGGCACCGGCGTCGAGCAAGGCCTGCACCAGCCGGCTGTCGAAGGCATAGGACGCGCGCAGCAGCGGAAACACCGGCATGGTGGCGTACTCGGGCATGCGGGTGACCAGGGCCACCGGGTCGGGGCGCGCGCCGGCCTGCAGCAGCGCGATGATGGCATCGGTGGGCAGGGGCGTGTCGTTGCGCCCGTCCTTGACGGTGAACAGGTGCACCAGCAGCGGCCAGTGGCCTACCACGGTGTTGGGGTCGAGACCATGGTGGTGCACCAGGTCGAGCAAAGCCTCATGGTGGTCGCCGGCGAGCAGTTGGCGCACCTCTTCCATCGGGTCCATCTTGCGCGCGGCGGCCTCGAACTGCTTCTTGCTCACCGCCTTGTCCGGGCCGTTGAACCACAGGCTCTGGAGCTGGCCGTCGCCTGCCCCATCGTCCCACTCGCAGCCGAAGAGCTTTCCGCCTCGCTCCGCCAGTCCGGCAGGCCAGCCATCGCCCGGCAGCAGGGACCAGGGGCCGAGCACAGCCAGCTCGGCCAGCAGGCCCACGCAGCTGGCAAACTCGAAGCTCGCGCCCGAGCCTTCGGGCAGGCCGAGCAGCGCCTCCAGAGCCTGGGCCTGCGCATCCAGCGGCAAGCCCTCCGTGGCCTCGGCTTCGTCGACCCAGCGGCGGGCCTCGGCGCGCGACTGGAAGTAAAGGGTGTAGTGCAAACGGTTTTCGGACATGGCCCGATTGTGGCGAAGGCCGGGGCCGGTTCGCTGGACAAGTTGTCCACTCCCGGCGTTCATGGCCGCAGGCTGTGCCCAGGCGCGTCGAGGCAGCCCACCAACGACCGATTCCGGCCGAAGGCAAATCCGCCTCACTCCTTGCTGCGCTCGAAATGCTCCGACAGCACATGCACCAGGCGCGCCGTGGAGCGCACGCCCAGCTTGTCGCGCACGGCGCGCAGCTGGTGGTCCACGGTGGAGAGCGAGCGGTCCAGGTGGCGCGCGATCTCCTTGTAGGTCAGGCCGGTGGAGGCCAGGTGCGCCACCTTGAGCTCGGCCGGCGTGAGGGCCCCAAGGTCGGGTGGAACTGCAGCGCTGCAGTCCTGCGTGCTGCCCGGCGCGGGCAGCAGCAAGCCCTGCTGGCGTTCGCGCTCCTGCGCCAATTGGGCGGCGCTGCGCAGCAGCGGGCCCAGGGCCTCGCTGGCCAGGGCGGGCAGCTGGTTGCAGGCCTCGCTGTCCCAGCGCGGCGCCTCTACATGCCAGTCCGCGCACATCAGGCCGATGGGCTCGGCCCCGTCACGCAGCGGCAGGGCCAGCTTGGCGGCGGTGCCCATGGACAACAGGGTGCCGCGCAGGTCGGTGGTGAGGGTGCGCTCCTGCGCCACATCGGCCATGGCGGTGATGCGCGCCGGGCCCCACAGCACGCGCAGCCCGGGGTTGGCGGCGCCAAAGCGCCGGCCCAGGGCCGAGGGCAGGCGCGAGGCCTCGCGCTGGGCCTCGGCCAGCACCACATAGTCGGTGGGCCGGCCGCCGGCCTGCATGAAGCCGCCAAAGCCACCATCCACGCGGTCGGCATCGAGCGTGTCGCGCAGCCATTCGGTGGTGATGCGCCAGCACGCCCGGGGGTCGTCCAGGTACAGCAGCAGTTGGGCGGCCAGTTCGCGGCCGGGGCGCCAGCGGATGGCGCCGGGCCCCTCGAACAGGCACCGCCGCAGGCTGCGCTGCACCTGCAGCAGGTGGTCGTCGGCGTTCATGCGGCCTTTATAGCGCGACTACACGCTTGCACGCCACATGCAGCGGGGCCGGCATCGTCACTTCTTGACGCTGATGACCTGCCCGCGCGTCATGCCCTTGAGGCCTTCCACGCCGAACTCCACCCCCCAGCCCGATCGCTTGGTGCCGCCAAAGGGCACCATGGGGTGGATGGCGCCGTGCTGGTTGACCCACACCGTGCCGGCCTGGATGCGCGCGGCCACGGCGGCGGCCTGGGCCGCATCGGGCCCCCAGACCGAGGCGCCCAGGCCCGCGCCCAGGCGGTTGGCGCTGGCAATGGCGTCCTCCACATCGTCGTAGCGCACGATGGGCAGCACCGGGCCGAACTGCTCCTCATCCACCAGGCGCGCGCCATCGGCAATGCCGGTGACCAGGGTCAGGGGGTAGAAGTTGCCGGGGCCGGGCTCTGGGTTGCCGCCGCAGACGATGGTGGCGCCGCCCGCGCGCGCGTCTTCCACCAGCGCCACGACCTTGTCGTACTGCATGCGGTTCTGCACCGGGCCCATGGCCATGCCGGGCTGCATGCCGTCGCCCATGGGCATGGCCAGCGCCAGGGCCTTGAGCTCGGCGACCACCGCATCGTGCAGGCTGCTGTGCACATACAGCCGCTTGGCGCAGGCGCAGGTCTGGCCCATGTTGAGGAAGGCGCCCCAGAACAGGCCCATGGCGATGGCCTTGGGGTCGGTGCCGGGCAGCACGATGGCGGGGTCATTGCCGCCCAGCTCCAGCGTGGTGGGCGTGACGCTGCGCGCCGCCGTGGCGGCGATGCGCGCACCGGTGGCAGTGGAGCCGGTGAAGGTGATCTTGTCCACGCCCGGGTGCTCGGTGAGCGCGGCGCCCACATCGCCCGCGCCGCTCACGGTGTTGAGCACGCCCGGCGGCAGCAGGCTCCCGAGCACGCGCACCAGCTCCAGCGTGCCGATGCTGGTGTACTCGGACGGCTTGAGCACCACGGTGTTGCCCGCGCGCAGCGCCGGAATGATCTGCCAGATGGCGATCATCAGCGGCCAGTTCCACGGCGCGATGGCGGCCACCACGCCGTGGGGCTTGCGGTGCACCTCGTCGCGGCGGGTGGCGTCCTCGAACACCACCTCCACCGGCAGGTCCAGGCTGGCGGGCACCTGGGTCCAGACCTCGCAGGCCCAGACCTCGAAGTGCGCGCCGGGCACCTGGCCTTCGCCCACGCCGCCCAGGGGCTTGCCCTGCTCGCGGGTGACCCATTCGGCCAGCATGCCGGCGTTGTCCTTGATGGCCTGGGCCAGTTGGCCCATGAGGGCCTTGCGCTCGGCATCGGGCCGGGCGGCCCAGGCGGGTTGCGCTGCGCGCGCGGCGGCCACGGCCTCGGCCACCTGCTCGGGCGAGGAATGCGGCACCAGGCCGATGGCCTCGCCCGTGGCGGGGTTGACTGACTCGAAGCTGCGCGTGGAGCCGACCAGGCGGCCGTTGCTGTAGTTCTGGAAGGTGTGCATGGCGGGGGTTTTCAGAAAAGAAGGGGTTGGCTCAACCACGGCATCAGGCGGTCTTGCGCAGGATCATGTCGGCGGCCTTCTCGGCGATCATGATCACGGGGGCGTTGGTGTTGCCCGAGGTGACGGCGGGCATGATGGAGGCGTCCACCACGCGCAGGCCGGCCACGCCGCGCACCTTGAGCGTGTGGTCCACCACCGACAGCGGGGTCTTGCCCATGGCGCAGGTGCCCACCTGGTGGTGGTAGGAGACGACGGCGCTGCGGCAGTAGTCGGCCAGCTGGGCATCGGTGGTCTTGCCGGGGCCGGGGTAGACCTCGCGGCCGCGCCATTCGGCCAGGGCGGGCTGGTCGGCCACCTGGCGCATCATGCGGATGCACCGGACCAGGGTGGCCACGTCGTAGTCGGTGGCCAGCACGTTGGGGTCGATGTGCAGCGGGTCGTCCACGCCCGGGCCGGTCAGGCGCAGCTCGCCCCGGCTGGTGGGCGTGACGCCGGCGGCGCACAGCGTGAAGGCATTGGCCGGCCCCTCCTGCCCCGGCGCGTAGTAGCCCACGTTGAAGAACAGGGGCTGCATGTCGGGCCCGGGCAGCGAGGGCGCGGACTTGGCGAAGAGCTGCGCATGCAGCACGGTGATGCCGGGATCGGCCGGCTCGGGGATGGGCTTGCGCCCCTCGTAGATCACCGGCAGCAGGGTGTGGTCGTGCAGGTTCTTGCCCACGCCGGGCAGGTGCTGCACCACGGGGATGCCGAAGGACGACAGCTGCGCCTTGTCGCCAATGCCCGAGAGCATGAGCAGCTTGGGCGATTCGAGCGTGCCGCCGCACAGGATCACCTCCTTGCGCGCCCGCACCTGGTGCTGCTTGCCCGCCTGTTCATAGGCCAGGCCGGTGCAGCGCTTGCCCTTGAAATCGAGCTTGCGCGCCCGGGCGTTGGTGATGACCGAGAGGTTGGCACGCTCCAGCGCCGGGCGCAAGAAGGCGACGGCCGTGCTCTGGCGCTTGCCGCCGCGCGTGTTCAGGTGGTTGAAGCCCACGCCCAGGATCTCGGCGCCGTTGTGGTCGGCATTGCGCGGGTGGCCGGCCTGCACGGCGGCATCGACCATGGCCGCGGTGGTCACGTGCGGCGTGTAGTCGGCCGTCACGTGCAGCGGCCCACCGGCGCCGTGGAAGGCATCGGCGCCGCGCGAGAAGTCTTCGGACTTCTTGAAGTACGGCAGCAGGCTCTTGTAGTCCCACCCCGGGTTGCCAGCGGCGGCCCAGCCGTCGTAGACGGAGGAATGGCCGCGCACGTAGATCATGCCGTTGAGCGAGCTGCTGCCGCCCAGCGTCTTGCCGCGCGGCCAGAACAGCGAGCGGTTGTGCGCGTGCTTTTGGGGCACGGTGTCGTAGGCCCAGTCGTAGGGGGTCTTCCACAGCTCGATCAGGCGGATGGGGGTGGAGATCTTTTCCGAATCGTCGGGCCCGCCGGCCTCGATCAGCAGCACGCGCACCTTGGGGTCGGCGCTCAGCCGGTTGGCCAGCACGCAGCCGGCAGAGCCCGCGCCCACGATGATGTAGTCGAACTGGCCATCGAGGTCGGTGGCCGCATTCACGCTGGCGCCGGTGAGCAGGCCGCCCACCATCAGCGTGCCGCTGGCCACCCCGGTGGTGGCCATGAAGCGGCGGCGGGTCAGCGGCTGGCCGCCGGCGGGGGTGGCCGTGGGGCCCTGGTCGGTAGTCTGGTCCATCTTGCTTGTCTCCTGTGCGTTGTCGCCCCGATCCGGGGTCTGCAACGATTCTCAAAGCAAGGGCCAGGCGCCCGCATCGCGAAGGTTCGCACCGGGAAAACCCGGTGCTGCAGCGCCAAGGCCAGGCAGGCGCAGCCGTTGAGCGCTCAGCTGATCAAGGCGCCCAGCAGAAACGCCAGGCCCAGCAGCAGCCAGTCATTGGCAATGTGCGCCAGCGAGGCCACGGACAGGTTCCTGGTGCGCAGGTAGGCGATCCACAGCACCATGCGCGAAGCGCTGATGATCACCAGGCTCTGCGCCACATTCCAGCCATAGGTCGGCAGGTGCAGGGCACCGAACAGCAGCGCCGACACCACCCAGGCCCCCACGACGGCCCGGCGCCGGGCCCAGCCCAGCGGGCCCGCCAGCCAGGTGAGCAGGGCCAGGAAGGGCAGCACGGTGAGGATCTCTTCGCCGATGAGGTGCGGGATGGTGCAGGCGATGAAGACGATCTTCTCGGCCGTGCCCATGGCGGCCAGCGCCTTGACCACCGGGTTGGGCACGGCGCCGAAGAATTTGGAGACGACCAGGGCCACGGCCACCGTGACCACGATGTTGAGCAGCACCAGGCCCACGGCCAGCCGCACATCGCGCCAGCCCATGCGCCGGAACAGCTGCTGCCACTGCGGCCCCGCCACCGCGCGCAGGGCCAGCAGCGGCAGCGCGGGGAAGGCCAGCGCCGGGACCAGCGCCGCCCAGCCGCCCGACACGCGCATGGCCGCCACCGCGGGGATGTGCAACGCGCCATAGGCGGCCATGGCGGCCAGCAACACGGTGAACCACTGGCGCGCGCCCAGCGCCACAGGCTGGCCGTTGTAGAAGGGGAAGTCGGTACCCGGGGGCGGGTGCGTGGGGTCAGGTGTCATGCAGTACGGATGGGGGACGAACCAGGGTGCGGCAAGTGCGGTAAAGAGCATAGCGCGACCCCGGCCCGCACTTCATACAGGCCTCACAGAGCGACACCACACTGGCGCACCGTTGGCTCTTCTCACGACACGATGCAATTTCTGAAAACCGCGCTGCGCTGGTGCGCCCTGCCCTTTGTCTTCATGGGCGCGATCCTCATCGGCGGCTGGATGTGGTGGGTCTTCCTCCAGATCCCCGTGGCAGCCTGCCCGCCGCCGTTGGCAAGCTACGCACAGGACCCTGCCAGCGTGACCTGCGGCCTGCTGCTGGGCGCGCGCCTGTTGCTGGACATCGGCGGTGCCTCGATGCCGGGCCTGATGGCGGTGTTTCTCTGCGCGCTGGTGGCGCCCGCGCAAAGGCCCCTGGTAGCCAGCGCCGCGGCCCTCGGGGCCAGTGCGCTGGGGCTGGTGTACCTGCTGGCCACCCTGTCTCTGCGCAGCCCCATGAAGCTGCCGCTGCGGGCCGACCTGCTGGGGATCGCCGCAGCGCCCTGGCTGACGGTCTGGCTGGTTGTCCACCTCAACCGGCAGACGCTGCGCAGACGAGCTCGGCCTGGTGGTGTCGGCACCGCCTGAAGGCGGCCCCCGCTCAGCCCTGCTGCACCCGGTTCAATCCGCCGTGGCGTCCAGCCGGTAGCCGAAGCCGCGCACGGTCTTTATCAGGGCCAGTGCATGGCCCTCGTCGATCTTGCTGCGCAGGCGGCGCACGTACACGTCGATCACATTGGTCAGGGGGTCTTCGTTGGTGCCCCAGACATTGGCGAGGATTCGTTCGCGGCTGTACACGCGGCCCGGTGCGCTCATGAGCAGTTCCAGAAAAGCCAGTTCGCGCGCCGTGAGCGCAATGGACTGGCCGGCCCGGCTGGCCTGCATGCGCTCCAGGTCCAGCACCAGGTCGGCCACCTGCAGGGTGCTGGCGCGCGGGCGCTGTTCGCGGCCGCGGCGCAGCAGCGCCTCGATGCGGGCCAGCAGCTCCTCGAAGGCAAAGGGCTTGGTGAGGTAGTCGTCGGCGCCCAGGCGCAGGCCGTTGACCTTGTCTTCGGTGTTGCTCAGGGCGCTGAGCATCAGCATGGGCATATGGCGGCCTTCGGCGCGCAGGGTCTGGCACAGCTCCAGGCCGCTCAGGCCCGGCAGCATCAGGTCCAGAAGCAGCAGCACGCCGGGATCGGCAGCGCGCGCCAGGGCCAGGCCTTCGGGGCCGGTGCGTGCCAGCTCCACGCGGTAGCCCTCGGCCTTGAGGCCGCGCACCAGGAAATCGGCCACGCGCGCATCGTCCTCCACCACCAGGATGTGCTGGTTCATGCCAGCGCCCCTGAACGTGCGCCTGCGGCCTGTGGCGCCGCAGCCGCTGCGCAAGCCACCCGCGGCAGTGCGATGCGCACCACCGTGCCCTGCTGGGGCGCACTGTCGATGGTGATGCGGCCCTGGTGCGCCTGCACGATGGCCTGGGCGATGGACAGGCCGATGCCCGTGCCATCGGCCCGGTGGGCGCGCGCCCGACGCCCCCGCACGAAGCGCTCGAACACACGGGGCAGTTCGTCGGCGTCGATGCCAATGCCCTCGTCGCGCACCACCACCTCGACCGCGTCCGATCCATCCGCCCCGTTCTCACCCGCCGCTTGCTGCAGGCCAATGTGCACGGTGGTGCCCTGCGCCGAATAGCGCACCGCGTTGTCCAGCACGATCACCAGCGCCTGGCGCAGCCGGTCCGCGTCGGCCAGCACCACACTGCCCCGGTCCGCCGGCTGCGCGCTCTTGCCAGGGCCACTACCTTCGGGCCCGTGCACCAGCTGCACCTGCACACCCAGCGTGGCGCCCAGGGCGGCGCCCTGCTCTGCAGCGTCGCCCAGCAGGGCCTGCAGGTCCACCGGGGTCGGGTGCATCACGAGCTGGTCGGCCTCGGCCTTGGCGATGAGCAGCAGGTCGTGGATCACGCGGGTGAGCTGGTCCACCCCACCCACGATGCGTGCCAAGGTCTGGCGGTATTCCTCGGCCGGCTTGTCGCCGCCACGCAGGGCGATCTCGGCCTCGCCCCGGATGGAGGTGGCGGGGGTGCGCAGCTCGTGGCCCAGGTCGGCAAAGAGCTGGCGGCGGCGCTGGTCCAGGCGCTGCAGGGTATCGTGCGCGGCACTCAGCTCCTGGGTGCGGGCCTGCACGGCATCTTCGAGCCCGCGGCGCGCGGCATCGGCGCGGGCGCGGTGCTGCTGCAGTTCGGCCGCCATGGCGTTGAAGTGCTGCGCCACGCGGTCGAATTCGTCGTTGGAGCCGGTGGCCACGCGGTGCTCCAGCGCCCCGGCCTGCAGGGCCTGCGTGCCTTCGAGCAGCCGGTCCAGCGGGCGCTGCAGGCGCCGCTTGAGGTGCAGCGCCAGCACCACGGCCACGGCCAGCGTGATGAGGGCCATGCCGATGGCCTGTGCACGCAGTACATCCAGGCCACGCTCGGTGGCGGCGCGGGCCACCGGCACGGCCGCGCGCTGGTGGGCGATGGCGCCATTGATCAGCTCGCGCAGGTCGCGCCCGCGCGCCATGTCGAACACCTGGGTGAGCTCGGCCCACAGGGCCGGAAAGTCGGCGCCCTGCTCCAGCGGCACCAGTTGCGCGAGCCGCGCCTCCACGGCCTGGATGTTGTCGCGCAGCAGCTCGGTCACGCCCACGAGCTGGGGCACCTCGGCCGGCATGCTCACGCCTTCGCGGCGCACCAGTTCGGTCCACAGCGCCAGGTCGCGCTGCACCAGGTCATCGAGGTTGGCAGCACTGGCATACATCGCGGCCACCAGGCGCTGGCGCTGCTCGGGCTGGGCATCGGTGTCCATCAGGCGCTGCATGGCCCACACGCGCAGGCGCTGCTTGTTGGCCGACAGGTCCAGCAGTTCGGACTGGATGTCGCTGGCCAGCCGGCTGTGCTGGGCGTAGTCGTTGACGCGGTTGGCGCCCCAGTACACAAAGGCGGCCTGGATGCAGACCAGGGCCACCAGGGCAGCAAAGGCCAGGGAAAGTCGTGCGCGGTACATGGAGCGAAAGGCCTGTGCGAATGGCTCGGATTATGGATCCTGGCAGGCCCGGGCCCGCGGGACCGGGCCGGTCACCCGTCAGTTGCCGCTGAACGGCAGCGACGAGTGGTGCACCACGATGCGCAGCTTGCCCGCGTCGTCCTTCACGAAGGTCCAGGTCTTGTCCACCGTGGTCACCTTGCCGGTTTTGTCCGTGAATGCCACATTGCCCATGGTGTTGGCCGAGTCCCCGGTGATGAAGACTGCGGCATTGGCGATCTCGCATTTCGTCCAGCCCTTGAGGGCAAAACCCGTGTCCTTGGGGTAGGCCGGGTTGCCGCCCACGAAGTAGGCGAGCGCGCCCTCGCGGGTGGTGCGAAAGGTCTGGGGCGCCGTGGTGAGGGTCGGTTTGAACAGCACGGCCCCCATCTGGTAACCGTAGGCGGCATCGATCACCTTCTCGGCCAGTGCCTTGGCGGCCACCGGGCCACTGGCGGTGGCCGTGGTGCTGATGTCGACCAGCGCCTTGCACCAGGCCTGCTGGGCCGCCAGCACCTCGGCTTCGGAAATGGCGTGGTTGACCACCGGACCCTTGGCGGCGGCAGGCAAGGTGGCTGCGCCCAGCAGGGCACTGGCGAGGGCGATGCAGATGGATTTTTTCATGGTTTTCTCAGGTTGAACGGGTTGGTATCCCTTGGCAGCCCCATGGCCGCCGGGGGATCTCCAGTTCAACAAAGGCAACTGAAAACACGCTGATCAGCGCGTGAGAAAACCATGACCAGAAGATGAACCGCAGATGAACCGGCCCACCCCAGTACGCCGTGCGCGCCAGCAGCGCGCACGGCAATCCGCTCACGCCTGCTGCACCCGGTTGCGCCCGGCCTGCTTGGCGGCATAGAGCGCTGCATCGGCGCGGCCGTAGAGGCGCTCGGCGTCCTCGCCTTCCACCAGCGTGGCGGTGCCCACGCTGATGGTCACGGGCATCTCGGGCCAGGGGCCGGCTTCCACCATCTTGCGGATGCGCTCGCCCACTTCGTGGGCGCCGGCCTCGCCGGTGCTGGGCAGGATGACGGCGAATTCTTCACCGCCCACGCGGGCCACCACGTCCACGCTGCGGGCGCAGGCCTTCATGTGGCCGGCAATGGCCTGCAGCACGCGGTCGCCGCCGTCGTGGCCGATGGTGTCGTTGACGCGCTTGAAGTGGTCCACGTCGAGCATGAGCAGGCTCAGCGCCGTGCCGCGGCGCTGCACGATGGCCAGTTCCTGCGCCATGTGCGCGTCGAAGGCGCGGCGGTTGCGCAGGCCCGTGAGGGGGTCGGTGGTGGCCAGCTCTTCAAGCCTCATGTTGAGCTCGTCCACGCGCTGGATCTGCTCGACCAGCTGCAGGTTGATGCTGGCCGCCTGCTGCAAGGCGATGCGCAGGCGGATCTCGCGCAGGGCCGACTGGCCCAGCTCGGTGAGCACGTCGATGTCCTGTTCGGTCCAGTGCCGGGGCGCGAAGTCGAGCGCGCAGAAGGTGCCCAGGGCGTCGCCGTCTTCGGTGAGCAGCGGCATACCGGCATAGGCGCGCACGCGACCGGCCTTGACGCCCGGCAGGTCGCGGAACACGGGCAGCAAGGTGGCGTCTTCGATCACCAGCGGTGTCTTGGACACTGCCACATAGTGGCAGAAGGTACGGCCCATCTGGTCGCGGCTGCCGCCGGGCGTGGCCACGCCGGGGCCCAGGGCCGTGCTCATGTGGAAGTCGCGCCCCCGGTCGAGCAGCGAGACAAACACCACCGGCGCCCCGGTGAGGCGCGAGGCCAGGCGGGTGAGGCGGTCAAAGGTCTCCTCGGGCGCGCTGTCGAGCAGGCCCGTGCGCTGCACGGCCTCCAGGCGACGCGGGTCGGACAGCGCGGTGTGGATGCTGACATCGTCCGCCGGGGGAGAAAGCGCGAGGTCCATGGCGTGGAGGTGCTGGGTGTGGTGGACGAAAGGTACATCATCCCCGCCCGCTGCGGACGCCTTGTAGGGAAGACCCTGTCAGGTGCCGTCGGCCGGCGCCGCGTAGACAGCCGCCGGTATGCCCTCGAAGCGCGGCCCGCCCAGCGTGGCGCCGTCGAGCGACTGGCCGTCATTGAGCGCATTGTTCACGGCATGCAGCAGGCCGCTGCGGTTGGTGACGGTCTCGAATTTCAGCCGCGGCCCGGTATGGAACATGCGCTGCGCGGCCAGCAGAGCCGCCACGAAGACGGGCTCGCGGGTCAAGGGAATGTCCACCCAATCGCCAGCCGCATCCTGCACCGAGAACTCGGTGGGCAATTGCAGGGTGGCGGCGGACTCGACATGCGACACCAGCACCAGGCCAAAGCCTTCGGGCACCACGTCGATGAGTCGGCGCGCAAGCATGGCATCGCCGCCCGCCAGTGCCAGCACGGCGGCTTCGATCTCGGGTATGGAAAGTGCGGGATTGCCGAGGTGGTCGATGGTGGATGCGACCAGGGCCTCGATGCGCTCGTCCATCACGTCACTGCTGGCGCGGCCGGATGGCCACCAGCACGTTTTCGCCCTCCACCCGCTCGGCGCGGAACTCCACGCGCGTGCCGGGCTGCAGGCCCTTGAGCAGCGCCGCGTCCCGCACGCGGTAGGTGATGGTGGAAAACGGAATCTTCACGCCCGGCGCTACCTTGATATGGGCAAAGCTGTCGCGGCTGCCCGGCTCCTGCGAGACGGCGCGGTACTCGCCCTGGGTGTAGACGGTGGCGGCAGGGTCGGCCGCAACAGCAGTCGCCGCCTGGGCCGATGCGGCGCCCGGAAGGCAGCACGCCAGTGCCAGAACAGCGGCCGCGGACCGGAGCGTGGAGGTGGTGGTTGCAGGCATGCCACACAGCATACTGCAGGCCCATGCAACACCCAAGGTGCAAATGCCATTGCCTATCTATCAGCTGACTGCCGGCGGGGCAGCCTGCGCGCGCCGGGCTGCAGTCGCCAGCGCAACGGCCAAGGCCCCCAGCACCAGCAGCGCCGCCACGCCGAACGTGGCCTGCAGCCCGGCCAGCACCGCGCCGGGCTGCGCCATGGCATCGCCCTGCCCGCCCACCCCCCAGGCAAACACGGCGCCCATGGCCGAGGCACCGGTGACCAGGCCCAGATTGCGCGAGAGGTTGAGCAGGCCGGACACCACGCCGCGCTGCACACCCGCACCAGCCATCACCGCCGTGTTGTTGGCGGCCTGGAACAGCGCGTACCCCGCAGTGACGACCACCAGCGGGCCCACATAGCCGGCCACCCCTGCGGCCGGCCACAGCACGGGCAGCAGCACCATGAGCACCGCACCGGCGGTCATGGCCGCCAACCCCGCCACCACGGAGGGCCCGCTGCCCAACCGGTCCACCAGGCGCCCGGCGGGCACACCGGCGAGCGCCGAGACCAGCGGGCCAGAGGACATGGCCAGACCCACCTGGGCGGGGGCCATCCCCAGCGCCCCCGCCAGGTAGAACGGGCCCACCACCAGCGTGGCCATGACCACGGTGGTGACCAGCGCGCTCATTGCAAAGCCCGCACCCAGCGCCGGGCCCTGGAACAGGTCCAGCGGCACCAGCGGCGCCACACCACGCCGCCCTGCCCTGCGCTGCAGATGGATGAACAGCACCAGGCCCAGCAACGCAGCAGCCAGCAGCACGCCGTTGGGCATGCCAAAGCGGCCGCGCCCCAAAGTCATGGCCAGTGCATAGGCAGCTAACGTGGCCGCCAGCAGCAGCATGCCCGCGATGTCGAAACGCGGGCGCTGAACGCCGGCACGGGGGATGTCTGCCGGCAGGCTGCGGCGCGCCAGCCACCAGGCGGCCACGCCCAGCGGCAGGTTCACGGCGAACAGCGCCGGCCAGCCCCAGCCCGCGATCAGCACCCCGCCCAGCGTGGGCCCCAGCGCCGTACCCACGGCCGACAGCGTGCCCAAGAGGCCCATGGCGCTGCCCGTGCGTGCGGCGGGCACGGCATCGGCCACCAGGGCCATGCCGAGTGCCAGCATCACCGCCGCGCTCAGGCCCTGCAGCGCGCGTGCGGCCACCAGCCAGGGCAGCGATGGCGCCAGCGCACACAGCAGCGACGCGCCGGTGAACAGCGCCAGCCCCGCCAGCAGCAGGCGCTTGCGCCCCAGCACATCGCCCAGACGCCCCACCCCGACCACGGCCGTGGTGGTGGCCAGCAGGTAGGCCAGCACCACCCACTGCACCTGCTGGAAGGTGGCACCGAAGGCCTGCGCCAGCGTGGGCAGGCCCACATTGGCAATGCTGGTGCCCAGCGAGGCCAGCAGCGTGGCGAGGCCCAGGCTGGCGAGCACGCCGCGCGGTGCGGCGGGGGTGGAAAGAGAGGCGGTGGTCATGGTGCAGCGGCAAAAACTGATCGATGCACCGAGCGTAGGCAATTGCCAGCCATGGCGGAAGGCGCACGATTTGCATTGAATCAGTGCATCTAAGGCAACGCTGAACAAGTCCCTCGCGCGCCGCGCTCCCCGCTTTGGGCGGTCTGCGTCGTTGCAAATGCTCGCCATAGCACCGGCTATGGCGAGCATTTGCGCCTAGCATCCCATCCCAAATCAGGGCACGCGCCATCGCGAAGACTTATTCAGCGTTGCCCTAACGCCATTCCAGAACACAATGCCCCCCATGTCCCGCCCCGACCTGAACCTGCTTGTCACCCTGGATGTGCTGCTGACCGAAGGCAATGTGGCACGCGCCGCCCGGCGCCTGCACCTGAGCCCCTCGGCCATGAGCCGGGCGCTGGCGCGCCTGCGCGAGACCACGGGCGACCCGCTCCTGGTGCGCGCCGGCCGCGGCCTGGTGCCCACGCCGCGTGCGCTGGAGCTGCGCGAGCGCGTGGGCCAACTGGTGCACGACACCGAGGCCGTGCTGCGCCCGGCCCAGGCGCCGGACCTGGCGCAGGTCGAGCGCACATTCACCCTGCGCACCAGCGATGGCTTTGTCGAGACTTTCGGCCCCGCGTTGATCGCACGCGTGGCGGCCGAGGCACCGGGTGTGCACCTGCGCTTTGTGCAAAAGACCGACAAAGACAGCACCCCGCTGCGCGATGGCGCGGTGGACCTGGAAACCGGCGTGCTCGGCCCCGCCATGGGCCCCGAGGTGCGCGTGCAGGCCCTGCTGCGCGACCGCTTTGTGGGCGTGGTGCGCGCGGGCCACCCCTTGGCTGCTGCGCGGGTGACGACCAGGCGCTACACCGCCGGCCGGCACATCGCCGTATCGCGGCGCGGGCTGGAGCAAGGGCCCATCGAGCAGGTGATGGGCCCGCTGGGCCTGCAACGCGACATCGCCACCACCGTGGGCGGCTTTGCCACCGCGTTGGCCCTGGCCCGCGCCACGGACCTCATCGCCACCGTGCCCGAGCGCCACACCGCCGGCCTGCGCGCGGGCATGCACAGCTTTGCCCTGCCCGTGGCGGTGCCGCCCATCACCGTGTCGCTGCTGTGGCACCCGCGCCTGCATGCGGACCCGGTGCACCGGTGGCTGCGGGGTGTGGTGCTGGCGGTGTGCGCGGAGTGAATGGCCAGGCGCCATTCAAGGGGTCGCCCCTTCAGGGGCCACCTTCAGGGCCGGGTCGGCCACAAGCGCCGGGTCGGGAAAGCCATGCCGCCGGGCGGCCCACACCACCGCCAGGGACGCCGCCAGCAGCACCAGCGCGGCCGGTGCCAAAGTGCCTGCACCCAGTCGTCCGAGCAACACACCGCCAACGATGCCGCCACCGGCAATGGCCATGTTCCAGGCCGTGACGAGCATGGACTGCGCTACATCGGCCGCCGCATCGCCAGCGGTCTTTGCCAGCGCGGTCTGAAACAGCGTTGCGGCACCGCCAAAGGCCAAGCCCCAGGCAGCGACTGCGGCATAGACGATCAACGGCGCATCAGAAGCCGCAGCGAGGGCCAGCGCGGCGAGCCCAAACACCAGTGTGCTGGCCAGCGTCAGCGCGCGCAGATGGCGGTCGATCAGCGCGCCGACGATCCAGATGCCCAGCAGCGATGTGGCGCCAAACACCAGCAGCACGCCATCCGCCCGCCCGGCCATGCCCGCTGCGGCCAGAAACGGTGCGATGTAGGTGTACAGCATGTTGTGCGCCAGCACAAAGGCCAGCACCACGAACAGCACCGGGCGCACGCCAGCCAGGGTGAACACCTGCCCCAGTGGCAGCCGCCTGGACGCGGCCTGCCCACCGAAGTCCGGCACCTTGATGCGCACCCACACCATGAGCAGCAGGGCCAGCGCGCTCATGGCGCCAAAGCACATGCGCCAGCCCAGCCAATGGCCGAGAAAGGTGCCGGCCGGCACGCCCAGGGACAGCGCCAGCGGGGTGCCCGCCATCGCGATGGCAATGGCCCGGCCCTTCTGGTGCGCAGGCACCATGCGCGCGGCATAACCGGCCAGCAGCGCCCACAGCAGCCCGGCGGACACGCCGGCCAGAAAGCGCGCCACCATGGTCACGGCATAGCTGGCGGACAGCGCGGTCACGGTGTTGGCGATGGCAAAGCCGGCAATGGCCGCCAAGAGCAGCGGCCGGCGCCGCAGGCCCTGCGTGGCGGCAGTCAGCGGAACTGCGGCCACCAAGGAGCCGATCGCATAGGCGGTGACGGTCTGGCCGACCCAGGCTTCGGACACGGCCAGGCCCTGGGCCATCTGCGGCAGCAGCCCGGCCGGCAGTGCTTCGGTGAGGATGGTGATGAACGCGGCCATCGCCAGCGCCAGCAATGCGGCCAGTGGCAGGCGATCATTGCCGGCGGCGCTCATTGCCCCGCCCCCACGGCGCCATAGACGGCATCGCGCAGATCGGTGACAAAGCGGCCGGACATGCCTTCGTACAGCGTGTTGGTGAAGGCCACGGCGCTGAGGCCCAGGGCACGATCCACGAACCAGGCGTGGCCGTAGGCGCCACCCCAGCGCCAGGTGCCCACCGACTCGGGCGATGCGGCCAGCCGCGCATCGCGCAGCACCGAGAAACCCAGGCCAAAGCCGCAGCCCGGGGCATTGGGCAGCTCCAGGCCACGCGTCTGGTCGCGGCCCATCTCCTCGACCAGTTCGCGGGGCAGCAGCGCGCCGCCGCCTTGGCGCAGGGTCTCCAGCAGGCGCAGAAAATCCCCCGCGGTGCCAGCCATGCCTGCGCCGCCGGATGGGAAGGCCTGCGCGTCGAAGATGCGCGCGGGGCTGTAGGGGATGCCGACAGTGCCCTCGAAGGCCGGGACCACCTCGCCCTCGGCCAGCCGGTGCGGCTGCGGTGTGTCGTTGACGTAGGCTGTGGCGACGCGATGCGCGTCAAGGGCGACAAAGCCCGTGTCGGCCATGCCCAGCGGGCCGGTCACCAGCTGGCGCACGGCCTCGCCCAGCGCCGTGCCGTGGATGCGTTCGATCAGCGCGCCCAGCACGTCCGTGGCCAGCGAGTAGCCCCAGGCCGTGCCCGGCGCGTACAGCAGGGGCACGCTGGCAAGGCGGCGCAGGTTCTCCTGGAGGCTGATGCCCGCAGCATCCATACCGTCCGAGATGCCCGCCCGGGCATAGGTGCCATCCGCATCGGCCTCGAAGAAGCGGTAGCCCAGGCCTGCCGTGTGGCTGAGCAGTTGCCGCGCCGTGATGCGCGGGGTGCTGCCATCGACCAACCGGGGCTGGAACTCCGGCAGCCAGCGCTCGATGCCGGCGTCCAGGTCGAGCCGGCCTTGGGCGACCAGCACCAGCGCCGCCGTGGAGACGATGGGCTTGCTCACCGAGGCCAGCCGGAACACGGCATCCAGCGCCATGGGCCGCGCGCTTTCACGGTCTGCAAGCCCTGCAGCCTGCTGGTGGACCAGTTCGCCGTCGCGCGCCACAAGCACGACGGCGCCCACCAGGCGCTGCTCCTCCAGCGCCTGCCGGACTGCGGCCTGGATGCGGTGGGAGACAAGCGCGGGTGAAGCACCTTGGCGCGCGGGAAGAAGGGAGTTCGTCATGGCAAATGGATCCAGTGAATGGGGATGCCATGACGATAGGAAGCCTGCGATTAAAGATAAAGGAGGCTGCAGTTCCTTGGTATCAGGAGTAAAGTGTCCGCAATCGACAGGAGGACAAAACCGTGGACAGCGTGAATGGCTTTGCCGTGTTCGTGCAGGTGGCAGAAACGCGCAGCTTTGTGGCCGCCGGCCGGCTGCTGGGCGTGTCGGCCTCGGCCATCGGCAAGAGCGTGGCGCGGCTCGAAGAGAAACTGGGCGTGCGCCTGTTCCACCGCAGCACACGCAGCATCACCTTGACGGCCGAGGGCACGCTGTTCCTGGAACGCAGCCGCCGCATCCTGGCCGAGATCGAGGCGGCCGAGCTGGAGCTGTCGCAATCCCAGGCCGCGCCGCGCGGGCGCCTGCGGGTGAGCCTGCCATTGGTCAGCTCGCTCGTGCTGCCGGTGCTGGCCGAGTTCATGCGCGCCTACCCCGCCATCGAGCTGGACCTGGACTTCACCGACCGCATGGTCGATGTCATCGAAGAGGGTTTCGACGCCGTGGTGCGCACGGGCGACCCGGCCGACTCGCGCCTGTCCGCACGCAGGCTGGGTGCGTTCCAGATCCGGCTGGTGGCCGCGCCGGACTATCTGGCGCAGAGGGGCACGCCGCGAACGGCTGCCGACCTGCGGCAGCACAGCTGCCTGCACTACCGGTTTCCGAGCAGCGGCAAGCTGGAGGTCTGGACCCCCGGGCCATCGCCCCAGGGCGAGCCCGAACTCCAGCTGCCCCAGTCGATGGTCTGCAACAACATCGAGACGCGCGTGTGCTTTGCGCTGCAGGGGCTGGGCATCGCCTGCCTGCCCGACTTCGCCATCCGCGAGCCCCTGGCCGATGGGCGGCTGGTGCCGTTGCTGCCCGAGCTGGACCGCACCGGCGTCTTCCACGTGCTGTGGCCGGCGAGCAAGCACCCCTCGCCCAAGGTGCGGGCGCTGGTGGATTTTCTGTGCGCGCGGGTGTTTCCGGCCGTGGAGGACAAGCCGCCATCCGCGCGCGCGGCGCTCAGTGCCCGCCGAAAATAAGCGACTGGTGCGTGGCCGCCCCGGCCATGGTCCCGTCCCCCACCGCCAGGGGTAGCGAGCCCCCTTGCCGCGCTGCATCGCCGCAGGCGTACACGCCCGGCACGGTGGTGGCCTTCATGGTATCGGTCTTGATGGTGCGGCCCAGGGGCCCGTCTTCGAACTCGCAGCCCAGTTGCGCGGCCACGGGGCTGGCCACCTCGACGCGGCTCAGGGTGAACAGGCCGTCTTGCGTGATGGTGCGGCCATCGCGCATCACGATGTCCATGGCGCCCTCGATGCGGGCGATGAGGCCACGCTCCAATACCACGCCACGCGCCTGCAGCTGGGCCAATTGCTCGGCATCGGGCTCGAAGGCGCCGTTCAGGAAGAAGGTGGCGCGGCCCCAGTCGGGCAGCATGAGCGCCACGTGCATGGACAGCGGCGACACGCCCAGGGCGCCCAGCCGGCCCTGGTGGAGTTCATAGCCATGGCAGTAGGGGCAGTGGAAGACATGGCGCCCCCAGCGCTCGGCCAGGCCGGGCACCTCGGGCAGGTGGTCGATGACGCCGGTGGCCAGCACCAGGCGGCGCGCCTCGATGGCCTCTTGCATCGCGCCAGAGCCCTCCACCTCGATGCGAAAGCCCTGCCCTGCCTGCCTGGCCGCAGTCACCTGGCCCTGGCGCCACTCCACGGTCGGGTAGGCCATGAGCTGCTCACGCCCCCGGGCGGCGATGTCGGCGGCGGGCGTGCCGTCCTGCGTGAGAAAGCCGTGCGAGTGGGTGGCAAAGCGGTTGCGGCGCTGGCCGGCGTCCACCACCAGCACACGCCGGCGCGCCCGCGCCAGTTGGGTGGCGGCGGCCAGGCCGGCGTAGCTGCCGCCGATCACGATGGCGTCGTAGTACATGTCGGGCTCCTTTTCTTAATCAAGATACTTTTGAAGTTTCATGATAGTTCGGCGCGGCATTTCATGCAACTTACAATGATTCAAGACCACATTGGAATCAGACTTTCATGAGAAGCGACAGCAGACTTTCCAGGATGCTCCACGTGCTGCTGCACATGGCGCGGCACGATGCGCCCTTCACCTCCGAGCAGATCGCCACCATGCTGGGCACGAACCCCGTGGTGGTGCGCCGCACGATGGCGGGCCTGCGCGAGGCGGGCTATGTGCGCTCAGAAAAAGGCCACGGCGGCGGCTGGACGATTGCATGCGACCTGGCGCAGGTGACGCTGCTCGACATCCACCACGCCGTGGGCGGGCCGCACCTGTTTGCCATCGGCAACGGCAGCGACAACCCCGAATGCGCGGTGGAGCGCGTGGTCAATGCGGCGCTGGACGATGCGCTGCGCCAGGCCGAGGCGCTGCTGATCGCGCGGCTGGGCTCGATTGCGCTGGCGGATCTGGCCAGGCAGTTCGACGCGGAGTGCGTGGCCAAGGGGTGGACGGGGCACGGACCTCTCGGGCACTGAAGTGAGCTGGAGCCGGTTCGCCATGGGGCGTGGCCCGGGTTGATGCATGCCTGATCAATAGGCACTGCAACTGCAGGCAACTCCGCAGCGCCTGCGGGTCATGCGTCCAGCCCCCTGGCCACCAGCTCAGCCAGCCGCTCTTGCACCGTCGAGAGGTTGTGGGACGCCACGGCTCCCGGAACGAGCAACTCCCGCAGCACGGCGGGGCTGTGGCAGTGCTGTATGGGTATGAACCCGCCGAATTTCAGGTCGACCAGGATCTTGCGGCTGGCGGCCTCGCTCAGATTCCAGCTGCGCGAGAGGGAACCGAGCAGATACCAGCGCGCCGAACCAACCGGGGGAATCACCTCCAGGCCCTTGACAATCATCAACTGGATCAGCGGGTTGTTGGTGTGCTCCACCACCAGCCGCAGGCGGGCGAAGTCCCGCTGTCGCTGCGGGCTGAGACTTTCCTCGTAGTCCCCGCTCTGGCTGTTGCGCGCCACGAGCTGGGTAATCTCGCGGTACGCGGCGTCCAGGGCTTCGGCACCCAGCACATCTTCGATGGGGATATCGGGCGTGCGTCTGAGAATCCTGTTCAGCGCGAGGTCCGAGGTTTCGGCGTCAGGGTCCTGGGCCAGCACCTTGAGCACATCCAGATCCACCGAGCCTCTTTTGGCCACCTCCCGGCGCACTGCCGTGCTGCGGTCCGCAGCCAGCAGGCGCGAAAGCTCCGGGTCGTCGGTGGCAGTCACCACGCGCTTGCGCTGGGTGCTGTCCAGCGCAAGCACTGCTGCATGGCCGGCCCTGGCTGCCTCCCACGGGTTGAACACGGGCTTGGGGACAGCAGGTTTGACGTAGGGCTTGGCGATGTTCTTTTCGATGGCGGCCTGGATGGCACCATCGGTGACCTGCAGCGCCGGGAAGCGCTGGGCCAGGTTCTTTCTTGCGGCGCGGCTCACTTCGTCGTGCTTGTCGCGCAGCAGGCTGAGCAGCGCCTCGCTGGTGGCATGGCGCGACAGGGCCAGGTTCAGGCGCTCGGGCTTGCGCTGGCTGTTCAAGAAGAAGCGCGCGATCTCTGCCGAGGCGTTGGGGTGCATGGCGATGCTCTTGCGCAGCATGGGGTCGTCCACGGGCAGCAGGGCTTCGAGCACGTCGAGCGGGCACTGGGGGTGCTTGATCAGCACGCGCGCAGAAGTGGGCACCAGTTCCTTGGCGTAGCGGTCCTTGCGGCTGTGCCAGATGAAGCGCACCTGCTCGGGCGTGAGGTTCTTGTTCAGCACCAGCGACAGCTCCCAGGCAAAGAACCAGGTCCGGTTCAAACCTTCGGCCACGCGCCCGGATTGCAGCAGGGCAAAGATGAAGTCCAGCAGGACCTTGTCCTTGCTCCTCCTGATCTTGGTTTCGAGCTCCAGCAGCGCGTTGACCATGCGCAGCGGGCTGTGCGCTGCTGCGGCGCCCGCCAGGGCAGCGTCGTGTGCGAGCTTGCCGGCCAGCACGGACTGCAAAAGCACCTGGTCGCTTTCGTTCAGGCCGCTGGCCGACTGCATGAAGCGGCGGCGCTCGCCGCTCTCGCTGAAGTGGGCATCCATGCCCTTGAACAGGGCCTCCAGTTCGGCAAGTTCTTCGGGGCTGGGTAGGGCATCGGTCGTCTTGGGCACGGTAAGAAAGTTCTCCTGGCAATGGATGAAAGTCTAGGGCCTGCGCATCGCCCCCCGCTGGACAAAGTGTCCACCGCCGGGCCGCCGCAGGCACTTAGGATGAGCGCACACAAGGTCTCAGCAAGGAACAGGGAATGGGTATCGCGTTTCACCAGACAGACATCAACATCAAGATCGCCAAGAAGCATGGCAAGGAGATTTCCAAGCTCTTGCTGGACAAGGGCTGGATCACCGAGGACATGCCCTTCGATGCTGCGCTGGCAGCCATCGGCTGGCATGGCAAGGGCCACAGGACCGTGCTGGAGATCGACGAAATCGACGTCGACAAGATGACGGACCGGGTGCGCCAGCACATGCAGGCGCTGGCACCGTTTGTGCGCGATGGAAGCCTGGTGCGCTTCGAGTCCGAGGAGAGCAGCAAGGACTACGCGCTGTGCGTCTTCGAAGGCGGCCAGGCCCATGGATACGGGTGGCTGGGCGCGCCGGCAAAGACTGCGGCGGCCGCTGCCATCGGCGCTGTGCCGCAAGGCCCGTGGAACGAGTACATCCATGACGAATCGCCATCCCAAGAGAAGCTGACCGACCACCGCTACTGGGCGGTGGTGGCCCTGAACCTGGCGCAGAAGATCTGGTTCATTGCGTCGAGCGCCAAGAGTTTCGGTGCCAAGGACTGGGACCAGGCCTACTGGATCATGCGCGGCTGCGAAGAGGCACGCACCGCCCTGATGGGGGAACGCCACCTGGTGTTCCAGGACATCCAGATGTATGAAAAGGAAGTGCGCGAAACCCCGCCGCACCTTGCCAAGTACGAGCAAGAGGTCAAGCTGAGCTGGCTCAAGGGACCGCGCAAGAAGCTGGCCGCCTGGCCCCTGCCCATGGAGGCGGATGAACTGCAAGCCCTGCTGGCCCACCGCGAGACGTTCGCACCGGGGCGTGGGCTGCCGCTCGACGGGCAGGAGGGCGTGTTCCCGGCCGAGGTACTGGCCTTCTTCGATCACCTGCGCACGGCGCCGTGGTACCGGCAGATCAGCGGCCTGAAGAAGGACAGCCGCGAGTTCAACGCGCTCCGGCTTAGCTTCAACGGACTGATGCACGAGATGCTGGATTCCGCAGACGTGAAGGAGGCGCTGATCTACCTGCATCTGCTGACCAGCGTCAAGGACACCTGGGAAGCCATCACTCCCGGTGTGGGCGGTGAAGAGGTGGAGTGGCGAGCCCCCAACATCCACCAGGCGCTGGCCCGCATCGGCCAACTGGCCGCTGCCTAGGCGCGCGGGTGCCTGTCACGCCAGCGGCCCAGGCACCTGCTGGCGCGGCGCGTGCACCGCCATCAGCTCCACCACCCAGTCGATGAACACGCGCAGCTGCTTGCTCACATAGCGATTGGGTGGGTAGGCCACATGCATGGCAATGGGTTCGATCTGCCAGCCCGTGAACAGGGGCACGAGGGCGCCGGTTGCAAGGTGCTTCGCGGCCATGTAATGGGGTAGCCACAGCACGCCCAGGCCGGCAAGGCCTGCGGTGAGGTAGGCGTTGCCGTCGTCGATGGCGAGCGCGTAGCGGGCGCTGATCTTCACCGTCTCGCGGCCCCGGCGCAGGGTATAGGGCAGGTCCTTGTCCCAGCGGTAGCGCACGATGCGCTGGCGCGGGTCGCGCAGCTCATCGGGGTGCAAGGGCGTGCCCGCCTGGGCCAGGTAGGCCGGCGCGGCATACACGCCCAGCGGCAGGTCGCCCACATGGCGCGCGACCAGGCCCTCGTCCTTCATGCTGCCGCCGCGCACCACGCAGTCCACGTTGTCGCCGATCAGGTCGACCTTGCGGTCGCTGGCGCCCATGTCGAGCTGGATGTCGGGGTAGCGCGCATAGAAGCCCGGCAGCGCCGGCACCAGGATGATGTTGGCCAGCGGGCTGGGCACGTCCACCCGCAGCAGGCCGCGCGGCACCGTGGGAGCGCCGGGCAGGTTGCCTTCGATGTCGTCGAGCTCGGCCAGCAGGCGCACCACGCGCTCGTAGTACACCGCACCGTCGTTGGTCACGTTGACCCGGCGCGTCGTGCGGTGCAGCAGTTGGAGCTGCAGGCGCGCCTCCAGCTGCTGCACCAGCTGGGTCACGGTGGTGCGGCTCCACCCCAGGTTGTCGGCCGCCCGGGTGAAGCTGCCCGACTCGACCACCCGCACAAAGGCCCGCATGCCGTCAAACCTGTCCATCGGGCAGCCCTCCTGATTGTCCGCATTTTACAAACAGTGATGCAGGAGATGGTGGCTTTATCCAAACAATAGACCAACCTACAGTCGCTCCATCAACCCACCCATGGAGCCCCCAATGAGCCAACGCAAACCCGTTTTTCCCGCCGACCGCCATGACCTGTATGCCAACCACCGGTACTCGGCGGCCATCCAGTCGGGCGACCTGCTGTTCGTCTCCGGCCAGGTCGGCAGCCGCGGCGACGGCTCGCCCGAGCCCGACTTCGAGGCCCAGGTGCGCCTGGCCTTCGCCAACCTGCAGGCCACCCTCAAGGCCGGCGGCTGCACGCTGGACGACATCGTGGACGTGACCACCTTCCACACCGATCCGCAAAGCCAGTTCGAGACCATGATGGCCGTGAAGAACGACATCTTCCCGGCCGCGCCCTACCCCAACTGGACGGCCGTGGGCGTGAACTGGCTGGCGGGCTTCGATTTCGAGATCAAGGTGATCGCCAGGATCCCCGGCTGAACGGGCCCTGAGACCCGGGCGGGCGGAGGCAGCCTGCGGATCGCGGCACGGCGACCCGCAGGGGCAGTAACATCCGGGCAACCTCCGCCCAACCCATGGCCCCAGACACCCCCTTGCCCGAGCTGATGGCGCGCGTCGCCTTGCAGGACCGCGCGGCCTTCCAGTCCCTGTACCAGGCCACGTGCGGAAGTCTGTTTTCCGTGGCCTTGCGTATATTGAGGAATGAGAACTGGGCAGACGATGTGCTGCAAGAGGCCTACGTGAACATCTGGCACAACGCGGCGGCCTACCGGCCCGGCGCGGGCGCGCCCATGACCTGGATGATCAACATCGTGCGCAACAAGGCCATCGACGCGCTGCGCGCGCGCAAGGCCGAGCTGGCATTGACCAGCGACCTGGGCGACGAGGCCCTGGACGCCCGGGACGGCCTGGCCGCCGATGCCGCCCACGAGCCCCAGCAACTGCTGGACGACAGCCTGGTGAAGGCGAAGATCGCCGGCTGCATGGGCACGCTGCCGGCCGCGCAGCGCCAGGCGCTGGCGCTGGCCTACTACCGCGGCATGGTGCACACCGAGATTGCCCAGGTGCTCAATGCCCCGCTGGGCACGGCCAAGGGCTGGGTGCGGCGCGGGCTGGAGCAGCTCAGGGCCTGCCTGGAGGCGGTGGGGGTGACGCAGCCATGAACTATCTACTGCCCGAACGCCTGGACCGGCTGGCCCGCGAGTACGCGCTCGGCACCCTGGCCGGCCCTGCGCGGCGCCGCTTCGAGCGCGTGCTGCAGTCGTCGCCCGCGGCGGTGCAGGCCGTCGATGCCTGGCGCCAGCGCCTGGCGGTGCTGGACCTGGCCACCGTGCCCCTGCAGCCGCCCGCGGCGACCTGGCACCGGATCGAGCAGCGCCTGTTTGGCGCGCCCCCGCCAGCGCAGGCGGCTGCAGCGACCGCATCGGCCTGGCAGCGGCTGCTGCAGGCCCTGCGGGGCCTGCTGTCGGGGCGCACGCTCAGCGGCGCACTGGCCGGCCTGCTGCTGTGCGCGCTGCTGGTGCGTGTGGCGCCCGGCCTGCTGGGCCTGGAGCCCCGCGCCGATGCACTGCCCGCCAGCTACGTAGGCCTGCTGCTCGATGCCGGCGGCAAGCCCACGCTGGTGGCCAGCTCGCGCCGCCAGGGGCGCCAGCTCACGGTGAAGCTGCTGCAGCCGCTGGCCGTGCCCGCCGGGCAGGTGGCCCAGCTGTGGGCCCTGCCCAAGGATGGCGGCGCGCCCGTGGCGGTGGGGGTGGTGCCGGCCAGCGGTTCGGCCCGCATCGCCCTGCCCGACACGTCAGAAAAGCTGTTCTTCACGGTGTCGCAGCTGGCTGTGAGTTTCGAACCCGCGCCGGTGCAGGCCGGGGGGGCGCCCTCGGGGCCGTTTGCACTCATCGGGCATTGCGTCAAGGTCTGGTGAGGCCGGCGGCGCGCAACAAAAAAAACCGGCATCCCGGGGATCCGTCTGCCCTGGCCGGCCGTAAGTAGCTTCGGTGCCCTTTTTGTTTCACCGCCCTCTGAATGAAGGAAGAACGCCATGACCACCACCCCGCGCACACGGCTCTTGCCCACCCTGTCCGCCTCCATGCTGGCGCTGCTGCTGGCCCAGGCGGCGCACGCGGCCGACCACCCGCCGGTGTTCCCGGCCCGCTCCGCAACGCCTGCCGCGGCTTCAGCACCCGCCCCGGCTGCGGACAAGCTGGCCCAGGCGCGTTACCTGACGCGGTCGCTGCAATGGCCGGCGGCGCTCGACGAGCTTCGGCGCATCAACGACACCGGCAGCGCCGACTGGCACAACCTCATGGGCTACACGCTGCGCAACAGCAAGGCGCCAGATCTGGCCGCCGCCGAGCGGCACTACGACGAGGCCCTGCGCATCGACCCGCGCCACCGCAATGCGCTCGAATACTCGGGCGAGCTGTACCTGATGAAGGGCGATCTCGACAAGGCCCAGGCGCGCCTGGCCACGCTGGGCAGCGAGTGCGGCACCAGCGGCTGCCAGCAGCAGGCGCAGTTGCAGGCAGCGATCGAGCGCTACAAGGCTGCGGGCAACAAGTACGTGCCGTCGAACTGGTAAGGCAGCGGCCCCTGCCCCTCAGCACCGCCCCTCGGGCGTGCCCTCCAGCTCGCCGAGCTTGTCCACCACCAGTGCAATGAAAGCCGACACGGCCCGCGGCAGGTGCCTGCGGCTGGGGTACAGCACGGTGAGGCCCTGGCCCTTGCGCTGGTACTGGGGCAGCACCTGCACGAGCAGGCCGGCCTGCAGGTCGAGCCGGGCCATGCCCGCAGGCAGCAGCGCAATGCCCAGGCCTGCCACGGCAGCGCGGCGCAGGGCCTGGGCGGTGTTGGCACCAAAGCGGCCGGTGGCGGCCACCTCGTGCAGGCTGCCATCGGGCCCGGCCAGGCGCCAGGTGCCAGTGCTGCCCGCGTGGCTGGCCATGATGGCGTCGTGCGCGACCAGGTCGGCCAGCGTGGCGGGCACGCCGCGCGCGGCCAGGTAGGCCGGGCTGGCCACCAGGCCGTCGCCCCGGGCGCCAAACAGCTGGCGGCCCACATAGCCCGAGTCGCCCACCTCGCCGCCGCGAAAGGCCACGTCGATGCGCTCGGCGATCAGGTCCGAGCGCGCGTCGCTGAGCACGAAATCGAGCCGCACACGCGGGTGCGCAGCCAGAAAGCCGGCGATCCACTCCATGGGAAAGAAGTCGAAGAAATCCGCCGGCACCGCCACGCGCACGGAGCCGGTGGGCTCGTCGCTGCCCAGGCGCAGCTCCTGCCCGGCCTCCAGCAGGCCATCGACCGCGCCCGCGCAGCGCTCGTGGAAGGCCTGGCCCGCACTGGTGAGGGTGAGCTTGCGCGTGGAGCGCTGCAGCAGCCGGGTGCCCAGCTGGGCTTCGAGCTGCTGCACGCGCCGGCTCACGGTGTTGGGCGGCTGGCCCAGGCGGCGCGCGGCCTCGGCAAAGCTGCCGCTGCGCACCACCTGCACGAACAGGGCGATGTCGTTGAGGTCGAGCGCGGCCGTGGCGGCGGTGTCGGAAGCCATTTATTCACACCAAAAATGGATGAGTTCAATCCCATTGTGCCATCTATTCAATCAATGGGGTGCGCCCTAACCTTGATGGCATCGGGGCGCGTTGCCCCTTCACGAACCACCAGGAAGGAAAGCACCTATGACAATTTCGAAATTGCCCCATATCGGCATCGTGATCGGCTCCACGCGCGAGGGCCGCTTTGCCGACAAGCCGGCGCAGTGGATCCACGGCATTGCCAGCGAGCGCAGCGACCTGACCGCGGAGCTGCTGGACCTGCGCGACTACCCCATGCCCTTCTTCGACGAGCCGCTGTCGCCCGCCTGGGCGCCGGTGAAGAACGAGGCCGCGCAGCGCTGGGCACAGAAGCTGGCCACGCTCGATGGCCTGGTGGTGATCACCGCCGAGTACAACCACGGCCCCACGGCCGTGCTCAAGAACGCGTTCGACTATGCGTACCAGGAGTTCGCGCGCAAGCCCATCGGCTTTGTGGGATATGGCGGCGTGGGCGCTGCGCGCGCCGTGGAGCAGTTGCGCCTGGTGGCCACCGAGGTGCAGATGGCCCCGGTGCGCAATGCCGTGCACATCGGCATGGTGGAGTTTCTGGGCCTGTGGCGCGAGGGCAAGGCCTTTGCCGACTACCCGCACCTGGCGCAGTCGGCCAAGGGCCTGCTGGACGACATGGCCTGGTGGGCCCGGGCCCTGAAGACCGCCAGGGAGGCTGTATGAGCGTCGATCTGCAAGAAGCACCCGTGGTGGCCACGGCAAGCCGCGCCATTGCCTACCGCACACGCGGCAGCTCACACGGCCCCATCACCCGGCTGGTAAGCCCCGGCGATCTGGGCGAGTGGATCAAGCCCTTCGTGTTCCTCGACCTGTTCGCATCAGACTCGCCAGCAGCCTTTCGCGGCTTTGGCATGCACCCGCACTCGGGCATTGCCACGCTGACCTATCTGATCGACGGTGCCATCTCTTACGAAGACACCACCGGCAAGAGCGGCGCGCTGAGTGCCGGCAGCGTGGAGTGGATGCGCGCGGGCAATGGCGTGTGGCACACCGGCGCGCCCGTGGGCGATGCGCCTTCGCTGGGCTTTCAGCTGTGGGTGGCGCTGCCCCCTGCGTTGGAGAATGCGCCCGCGCTGAGCCAGTACCTGGCGCCGCACGAGATTGCCCAGGCCGGCCCGGCCCGCGTGCTGCTGGGCAGCCATGGGGGAGTGCAGAGCCCCATCGAAGCGCCCTCTCCCATGGCCTACCTGGCCGTACAGCTGCGCGATGGTGAACGTTGGCGCTACGAGCCGCCTGCTGGCCACACGGTGGCCTGGGTGGCGGTGGCCTCCGGTGCGCTGGATGCAGGCGGCCCCGTCGGCACGGGTGAACTCGCGGTGTTCGAGGAGTCGGAGGCTGCCATCGACTTCACGGCCCGCGGTGACACGCACTTCGTGCTGGGCTCGGCCGTGAAACACCCGCACGAGCTGGTGATGGGCCGCTACTCGGTGCACACCAGCCGCGCGGCACTGGACCAGGGCGAGGCCGAGATCCGGCGCATCGGCATGCAGTTGCGCGACGCGCGGCGGCTGGGTTAGCTCAGGCGCATTCGGCGGCTGGCCGGGGCGCAGCGGCGGGGCTGCGCGCGGACCAGACCACCAGGGCCAGCGCCAGGGCTGCCAGGCCGGCGCCGGCCAGCATGACGGCGTGGTAACCACCGCCGCTGCCCAGCACGACAGCACCCGCAGCGGCCCCGATGGCGTTGCCCAGGTTGAACGCGCCGATGTTGATCGACGAGGCCAGGGCCGGTGCCTCGGCGGCTGCGCGCATCACCTTCATTTGCACCGGGGGCACTAGGCCGAAGGCGGCCGTGCCCCACACCACCAGGGCGATGGCCGCGCCCAGCTTGCTGGTGGCCAGCCAGGGAAAGGCCAGCATGCTGGCGGCCACCACCACCAGAAAGCCCACCAGGGTCTTGTCCACCGAGCGGTCGGCCAGCTTGCCGCCCACGGTGTTGCCCACCGTGAAGCCCACGCCCACCAGGGCCAGCAGGCCCGTGATCTCGCCCGGCGTGGCACCGGCAACGGCCTTGAGCATGGGGTTGACGTAGGTATAGAGCGCAAACATCGCGGCCGAGCTGAGCACCGTGGTCAGCAGCCCGTAGACGACCACCGGCCGGCGCAGCACGCGCAGCTCGGCGCGCACATCGATGGGCGCCTGCTGGGCCTGGCCCTGCGGCAGCGCCAGCCGGACGGCGGCCATGGTCAGCACGCCGAGCGTGGCGATGACCGCGAAGGACACGCGCCAGCCCACGCTGTCGGACAGCCAGGTGGCCGCCGGCACGCCGCCGATGTTGGCCAGCGTGAGCCCCAGGAACATGGTGGCCACCGCGCTGGCCTGCTTGTCGCGCGGCACCAGGCTGGCTGCCACCACCGCGCCGATGCCGAAGAAGGCGCCGTGCGTGAGGCTGGTGACGATGCGCGCCACCATCAGGCTGGCATAGCCGGGCGCCAGGGCCGACAGCAGGTTGCCCAGCGTGAAGATGGCCATGAGCAGCACCAGCGCCCGGCGCCGCGGCCAGCGGGCCAGCAGCAGCGTCATGAGCGGCGCCCCCAGGGTCACGCCGATGGCATAGGCCGACACCAGCATGCCGGCCGAAGGGATGGACACGTCCACGCCTTTGGCGATGTCGGGCAGCATGCCCATGGGGCCGAACTCGGTGGTGCCGATGCCGAAGGCGCCGATGGCGAGTGCGGCCAGGGGCCATGTGGACGATGTGCCTGCCGTCGGCCCGGCGGACTCGGTAGATGCGGTGGAAGGTGATGCGTGCATGGGGATCAGATCAGTTTGCGGGTTTACCCGGATGCAGCGATTGTGCGAAGGTGCTCTTTCCCAGTAAAGTAGACAATCAAGAAAATACTTTTCGCAATACTGGGAATATGAAAGCAACGCTGGAAGAAGTGGAGGTGTTCCTCGCGGTGGTGGACACGGGCTCGCTGACCTCGGCCGCCGAGCACCTGGGCCAGCCCGTCTCCACCACCAGCCGGCTGCTGGCGCGGCTGGAGGACAAGCTGCAGACCACCCTGCTGCAGCGCACCACGCGCCGCCTGCACCTCACGGACGAGGGCTGCGGCTTTGCCAAGGATGCGCGGCGCATCATGGAGTCGGTGCGCATTGCCGAAGACCGGCTCATGGAGCGCCGGGGCCGCCTGTCGGGCCCGCTGCATGTGGACGCGGCCTCGCCCTTCATGCTGCATGTGCTGGTGCCGCTGATGCCGGCCTACCGCGCCCAGCACCCCGAGGTGGAGCTGGTGCTGCACAGCAACGAGGGCTTCATCGACCTGCTGGAGCGCCGGGTGGACCTGGCCATCCGCATCGGCGAGCTCAAGGATTCGACCCTGCACAGCCGGCTGCTGGGCCACAGCCGGGTGCGCCTGGTCGCCAGCCCCGGCTACCTCAGCCGCCACGGCGTGCCCGAGGACACGGAGGCCCTGCAGCGCAACCACGAGCTGATCGGCTTCACCCAGCCCGATGTGCTGAACCTCTGGCCGCTGCCAGGCAGCGACGGCAACCTGCTGCGCATCGAACCCACGCTGCTGTCGTGCAATGGCGAGACCATCCGCGAGCTGGCGATCAAGGGCATGGGCATTGCCTGCCTGTCGGACTTCATGACCGCGCGCGATATCGCCGAGGGCAGGCTGGTGGAGGTGCTGCCGCAACTGGCCATCCCCCGGACCAAGCCGGTGAACGCGGTGTACTACAAGCAGTCGGCCGTATCGGGGCGCATCGCATCGATGGTGGGCTACCTGGCCGAGGCCATGCGCGCGCCCGAGGCGCTGTGGGCCGCAGAACGCGGCCACTAAGGCAACGCAAAACCAAGTCCCTCGCGCGCCGCGCACCCCGCTTTGGGCGGTCTTCGGCGTTGCAAATGCTCGCCATGGCACCGGCCATGGCTGCGCTTTGCGCCTGGCAGCCCATCCCCAATCAGGGCACGCGCCATCGCGAAGACTTGATTTTGCGTTGCCCCAACCCATAAATGCGAATGATTTGCAATAATATGCCTTGATGCTGGCCTGGGCCAGTTGCAAACAAGGCATGCATTGAGCCACCCCCCAACCACCCTGGATCACCCGCGCACCGACGCCGCCGCACCCGCGGGCACCGGGGGCCCCATTCCCTGGGCCGGCATCCTGAGCGTGCTGTTTCTGGGCGTGGCGGCCGGCACGCAGATGAGCGACCGCGGCCTGCAGGCCGTGCTGTCGCCCGCGATCCAGCAGGCCTTTGGCGTGGGGGACGCAGTGATCGGCGCGCTGCACGGCATTGCCGGCATCCTGATCGCCAGCGCCCTGGCCGTGCCGCTGGCGCGGCTGGCAGACCGCTATTCACGCAAGCACATGCTGCTGGCACTGATCGCGGCGTGGACCGTGCTCACGGGGGTGAGCGCGCTGGCGCCGAATTTTGCGCTGTTCTTCTCGGCCCGCGCAGTGCTGGGTGTGACGGAGTTCGCGATGATCCCGGTGGTCTACTCGCTGATACCCGACCTGGTGGGCGAGCGTTTTCGCGTGGGGGCCAACCTGGCGTTTGCGGCGCTCATGGCCACGGGCGCAAGCGCGGGCTTCTACGGCGGCGGTGCCCTGCTGGGCTGGGCGCAAGGGCTGGTGGATGCAGGCACCGTGACCGGCATCGCACCCTGGCGCCTGGCCATGGTGCTGCTGGGCGGCGCGGGCATGCCGCTGCTGCTGCTGGGCCTGCTGACCTGGGACCCGCCACGCGGGGCCCAGCAGGCCGACGCGCCGGGCAGCCCCCAGGGGTCCATCGCGGCCTTTGCACGCACCCATGGCCGCGAAATCGCGCTCTTCATCGGCGCGGCAGGCGGGCTGGCGATTGCCGTGCAGGCGCTCACGCCCATGATTGCGCTGGCCCTGGTGCGCCGCTTTGGCGCAGACCTGACCGCCGTGGGCCATGCACTGGGCATCATCCTGCTGGTCACCAACCTGTGCAGCCTGCCCGCGGCCGGTGCCATCGACCGGCTGCTGCGCCGCCGCCTGCAGGCACGCGCCCGGCCCGCGGTGATGGCGGCGGGCGCCGCGCTGAGCCTGCCCTGCGCAGCCCTGCTGGGCCTGGCGGCCGGCACCCACCAGGCGCTGGCCATCGTGGCCGCGTTCCTGCTGCTGACCTGCATTGCCAATGCGCTCATCCCCACCATGCTGCAGGACCTGCTGCCAGCCGACCTGCGCGCACGCTGCTTTGCCATCTACAGCTTTGTCATCGCGGCCTTCTGCTCGCTCGGGCCGGTGCTCTCGGGCGCCGTGTCGGACCGCCTGGCGGGTGGCAACCTGCTGCTGTCCATCGGTGCGGTGGCCGTGCCAGCGCTGCTCGTGGCCATGCTCAGTGCGGGGCTGTCGGCATGGCGGCCGGGGGAACGCTCGCACCTGGCAACGGCGGCGAGCGCCGCGTAGTAGCCCACGGCGGCCACGCCCAGCATGGCCGCCAGGTGCGCGGCCAGGGCGGCCAGTGCATCGAGCAGCACCGGGCTGGCCATGAGGGCCCCCTGGCACAGCGGCGCGAGTGCAGGCACGAGCGCAAGCCCTGCCCCGTGCAGCAGCGACACCAGAAAGCAGCCCAGCGCCATACTGGCGTGCACAGCGGCATGGCGCCGCCACAGCACCAGGGCCGCCAGCATGCCGGCCAGGCCCGGCGCCCAGACCAGGGCACCCACCACCACCCATGCCAGCGCCGCCCCATGCCCTGCCGCCATGGGCAAAAGCATCTTCCAGACGGGGCCGCGGCGCGTGGCCGGTACCAGCCCGTGCGCTGCCCCCATGCCTGCCATGGCAAGCCAGGGCCACAGTGCGTCCACGGCCGTGCCCCGTCAGGCCTTGGCGTGGCAGCAGCCGCCCGCCGTGGCGCCCGAGGCCTGTGCGGGCACCGCCAGCGGCGATGGCGCGGGCTGGAAGGGCGCGGCGCCTTCGTAGCGGTCGTGGTGGCGCACCCAGTCCATGGTGTATGCGCGGTTGGGCTCGTTGCGGCCCACGGGGGTCAAATCAATCAAGGGGTAGGTGCCCATCATCACCTCCACCCCGCGGCCGTAGGTGGAGTAGGTGTGGAAGACCTCGGCGCCCTCGCCCGGCTCCTTGTAGAACACGCTGATGCCCGGCGCCTCTTCGGCCGGAAAGCGCTGCACCGTGTAGTTGTAGGGCACCTCGCCGCGCGCCACCTGCTCGGTAGTGAAGCTCACGCCGAAGTCGTGGTTGAAGTCGCTGCCGTGCGATGACACCCAGTGGAAGCGCCATCCCATGCGCTGGCGAAAGCGTTCGATCTGCGCGAGCGGCGCGCGCGACACCACCACCAGGGTGATGTCGCGGTTCGCCAGGTGGATGTTCATGCCGTCGAGGTGGTCGGCCATGTAGGAGCAGCTGGGGCAGCCCTGCTCCCACCCGAGGCCGAACATGAAGTGCTGCACCAGCAACTGGCGCCGGCCGTCGAACAGCTCTCCCAGGGTGCGCGGGCCGGCCGGGGTGTCGAACTGGTAGGGCTTGTCCACGCGCACCCAGGGCAGCGCGCGGCGCTCGGCGGCCAACTGGTCCTGGTGGCGCGAGAGTTCTTTTTCGCGCGCCAGCAGGGCCTGGCGTGCGGCCAGCCAGTCGCTGCGCGAGGCGATGGGGTGGTTCTTCGGTGTGGCTTGGGTAGCGGTCATGCGATGCTCCTTGGGTGGTGTGGTCGAACAGGGGCGCCCATGCGGCAGCCTCAACCGCCATCCGTGGGGCGGTTGCCGTGCAGGGCGTTGGGTGGATGGGAGAGAGGATGGCGGGCGATGCGTCTTCGCCCGCCCGTTGTCAGGCCTGGGCCGTCTTGGGCCGGCGCACGGCGCGTACCTTGCCGGCGCCGCCGCCACCGGCGTAGAACAGATCGGCGCCATCGGATTCGAGCCCGCTCACGCCTTTGCCTGCGGGCATTTCCAGGCGCTCGATGACGGCGCCGCTCGCCGGGTCGATGCGGCGGATGTCGCTGGCATCGCCCTCCCAGGTGCCGTGCCAGAGCTCGCCATCGACCCAGGTCACGCCGGTCACGAAGGCATTGGATTCGATGGTGCGGCGGATGGCACCGGTGGCGGGGTCGATCTGGTGGATCTTGCGGTCGCGGTACTGCCCCACCCACAGGCTGCCCTCGGCCCAGGTGAGGCCCGAGTCGGCGCCCTTGCCGGGTGCGGGGATGGAGGCGAGCACGGCGCCCGTGGCCGGGTCGATCTTGTCGATGCGCGACTCGGCGATCTGGTAGAGGTGCTTGCCGTCGAAGGCCGTGCCTGCGTCGCAGGGCAGGTCCAGCGTGCGCGCGGTGGCGCCGCTGGCCGGGTCGAAGGCGACCAGGCCAGCGTCGGTGGCGGCCCAGACGCGCTGGCCGTCGTGCGTGACGCCGTGCACGCGCTCCGATCCGTTGAAGGGGCCGTACTCGCGCACGATCTCGGCGGGGCGGGCCGGCACGCCGGCCGGTGCCGCGGGGGTGGTGCTGCCGGGGTGGCAGTCGGTGTTGCAGGACATGGGGTACTCCTTGGTGTTGGCGCCCTACGCAGGGCATGGAGCAACTCTATTGAATCGGCAGCGCAGCGGGGAGTAACAAGATTGTCGTGAATCCGGCCAGGGGCGGGGCCAGCCAGCGCTGCGTGCGCCCCTGGCCGATGGAGCGCACGCGCCCCTCTTCCTGCAGCTCGGCCAGGGCGCGCTGCACGGTGCGCTGGCTGTCGCCCAGCGCCAGGGCCAGGGCCGAGGTGGACCAGGCGGCGCCATCGGCCAGCAGGGCCTGCAGCGAGGCCTGCTCACCGGCGATGGGCGGGGCCAGCACGGCGACATCGCGCCCATCGGTGGGCCGCAGCACAAAGCCACGCGCCGTGGCCTCGATGCGCGCCCAGGGCTTCACCAGCGCGCGCAGCCGGCCCAGCTCCACGCGCAGGCGGGCGCGGTGGGTTTCGTCGGGGTCGCGCGTGCGAAAGGCGGTGGCGATCAGCGCATCGCGGTCGGCATCGCCGGGCCAGGCCCGGGCCAGCGCATGCGCCAGCGCGAACAGAATGGGGCGGCGCGCCAGCGAGAGCCAGGGCGCAGCGCCACTGCCCTCTTTCTCCACGCCCCCCACGCCCAGCCGGTGCCGGCAGGCATCGAGCACCAGCACATCCGAGGCCAGCAGGGCCGCCACCTCGTCCAGGCGCAGCAGTTGCTCCTGAACGGCCCCATCCTCGCCCGGCCGCAGGCGCCGCGCGGCGGGCCGCTGCAGCGCGGCCAGGGCTTCGGCAACCTCGGCCTGCAGCGCGGGCACCTGGGCGTGCGCTGCCGCCTGCTGTGCACCGAGCAAGGCCTGGTGCGCGGCCTCCACGCACAGAGAGCGCTGCGCCAACTCGGCCAGCGTGAGCCCCGCCACGGCGGCCAGCGCAGGGGGCATGCCTTCCTGCTGCACATCGATGGGCGCGAGCACGGCGCCTGCTTCACCCAGCCGGCCCATCACCAACCACTGGCGCGCCGCGATCAGCCGGGCCTGCAGCGCGTTGGCCCGGTCGCCCCGCGCGGCCAGCACGGCCGCCGCCGCCACCAGCGCATGCGGCGGCCCGTTCAGGTCGCGCTGGGCCAGGGCCACCTCGGCCTCGGCCACCACGCAGCGGGCGCGGGCCAGCTCTTCGTGTGTGCCAAAGCCCCGCGCCGCGCGGCGCAGCAGCTCGCGCGCCCGGGGGTGCTCGCCCAGCTGCGCCATGGCAATGCCGCGCAGCGCCAGCGCAGGCGGGTCGTCGCGCAGGGCCACGCGCTGCAGCGCGCCCAGCGCGTCGCCCGCGGCAAGCGCGCGGGCAGCGGCGGTGATGAGCGAATCCATGGTGCGGCAGGCTACACCAGAGCGTGGCTTGCATTTTGTTTCCAAGGAAACTACACTGCGGGCAAATAGTTTCCCAAGAAACCAATCATGAAGAAAACCAGCCCACCCAGCGCCCTGGAAGCCCACCTGGGTTACTGGATGCGCTTTGTCTCCAACCAGGTGTCGGCCGAGTTCCAGCAGGCGGTGGAGGCATCGGGCGTATCCGTCACCGACTGGGTGGCGCTGCGCACGCTGTTCGATGCAGACAGCGGTGGCGAAAGCAGTGCCACCCACGCCACGCTGACCCAGGCCCTGGGCATGACCAAGGGCGCCGTCTCCAAGGTCGTGGCCCGGCTGGAGGACAAGGGGCTGGTGGGCCGCGCGGAGGCGCCGTCGGATGCGCGCAGCCACACCCTGTCGCTCACCCCGGCCGGCCGCGCCCTGGTGCCCGTGCTGGCCGCCAAGGCCGATGCCAATGACGAGAAATTCTTCGGCCACCTGCCGGCGGCCGAGCGCCAGCGCCTCGCCCGCCTGCTGCAGGAGATGGTGCGCCGGCACCAGTGGCTGGAAGTACCACACAACTGACCCCAGCCCCATCACAGAGAGACGCCCATGAACGAAACCACCATCGCCACCATCGAACGCTGCGCCCAGGCCTCCAAGGACGGCACGGCCCATTTTGGCGCCATCGTGCAGGCCCTCACCGGGGCCGGCGTGGAGGCCTATTTCGCCGACTACCGCGCCAACGCCACCACCTACTACCTGCCGAGTGGTGAGACCCATGCGGTGGCCCTGCCGCCACCGCCGGCCATGCCCATTGCCGGGGCCTTTGATGCCGCAGGCATCCAGGCCGCGATCCGCGGGGCGCAGCGGGGCGAGGTGATGTACCCCGAGTTCCTCACGCTCTCGCGCGCTGCAGGCTGTGTGGGCTACATGGTGTGGCTGGCAGGCCGGCATGTGAGCTACTTCGGCCGCCGGGGCGAGGTGCATGTGGAGCGGTTTCCAGATGCGCCCTGAGCGGCCGCTGCAAACACCTCGCTTCCTGCGTCTGCCTACATGGACTGGCCCAACGCCGTTTTCGCGGTCTTCTGATGGGCCGTTGTCGCCGCCTGCGTGCTCGGCACCAGCAGCGGCATCGCCACCAGCGCACAGGCGCTGGCCGCAAGCCACACCAGGGGCCAGCCCTGCAGGGCCAGCAGGTGCGGAATGGAGAAGGGTGTGGCAAAGCACACCAGGAACACGCTGGTGTTGGCCATGCCCAGCGCGGTACCCGCACGTGCCGCGCCGGCCAGCGTGGCCAACTCGGTGTACGCAACGCCGTGCCATGCCGACACGCAGACCCCGCACACCGCCAGCAGCACGACCAGCGCGGCACGCAGCGCCCATGCATGGGCAGCAACAGACGTGCCCGCGGCCAGCACCAGCAGCGCCAGCCCGGCAAACAGTGCCACGCTGAGTGCGCTGCAGGCGCGCAGGAAGGCTGGGCGGTTGCGGCGGCGGTCGGTGAACCGGCCGCTCCATACGCGCATCACCATCGCGCCGACTTGCGTGAACACCATGGTGGCGGTGATCGTGGTCAGCCCTGCATGGCCGAAGTCGTGCAGGAACACGGTGCCGAAGGACAGCACCGCGAATTGCGGCGCACACAGGATGCCGATGCCCAGCACGATGCGCCAGACGCGCGCATCGCGCAGCGGGCCCGGTGCCGCTGCGGTGGGTGCTGCGGCCCTGGTCGCATCGGCCACGCCCGCCGGGCTGCGCGCCGCGGTGGGCGGCTCATGCACCCAGGCCCAGGCCAGCACCGCGCCCAGCGCGCACAGCAGCGCCAGCAGGCCGTAGAGCGCGGCAAAGCCCCCATGCAGCGCCACATACGGCAGCACCAACGCGCCGATGCCACCGCCCAACGGCACGGCGGTCTGCCGGATGCTCATGGCCAGGCCGCGCTCGCTGGCGTCGAACCAGGTCATCACTGCGCGGCCGCTGGCGCCGTTCACGCTGCCGCCCAGCAGGCCCACCGCCAGCAGCCCCGCGCCCAGCAAGCCCAGGCCGGGGATGTGCTGTGCATTCGGCGCCACCCAGATCGCCATGGCCGCGAGCGCGAGCGCGGTGCCGCCCAGGCCGACCAGCAGCACGGGCCGGTCGCCCCAGCGGTCGGTCAACAGGCCCCAGGGCAGCTCGCTCACCGCGATGCCCAGCCCCATGAGGCCCAGCACCAGGCCGAGCGTGGCGTTGTCCAGCTGGTAGCCGGTGCGCATGAGCACGGCCGTCATGGGGATGCCGCTGAAGGCCACCGAAAACGCCGCGTTGGCGGCCACGCCCGCGGCCAGCACCTTCCAGCGGTGGCGCGCCGGGCGCGTTGAAGACGGTGAGGACGATGGCGAAAGAGAGGTCGAAGAGGTCATGGTGCAACGCAGTCTCCGCCGTTTGAAAGGTTTTGAAAATCAGAAAATAATGCGCTATTCGTCCTGAAAATCAGGACATTCAAAGACAGGCTCCCCCCATGACCCAGGTGATGTTCGATCTCGACGTGTTGCGCACCTTCTCCACCGGCATCGCGCTGGGCAGCTATGCGCGCGCGGCCGACAAGCTGGGGCGCTCGACCTCGGCCGTGAGCGCGCAGCTCAAGAAGCTGGAGTCGCAGACCGGCACCGCGCTGCTGCGCAAGAGCGGGCGCGGCCTGGTGCTCACCGATGCCGGAGAGACGCTGCTGGCCTACGCGCACCGCATGCTCGAACTCAACGACGAAGCCGGCGCCGCCCTGCGGGGCGCCGACCTGCAGGGCTGGGTGCGGCTGGGCCTGCAGGAGGACTTTGGCGAGACCCTGCTGCCGGCCGTGCTGGGGCGCTTTGCGCGCGCGCACCCCAAGGTGCGCATCGAGGCCTGTGTGGCGCGCAGCGGCGAGCTGCGTGAGCGGCTCGACCTGGGCCAGCTCGACCTGGCGTTGGCATGGGACACGGGCGAGCAGCCACTGTCGCCCTACGCCGAACGCCTGGCGCGGCTGCCGCTGCTGTGGATCGGCCCGGCCGCGCCCGGGCGGGTCGAGGCGCCCTGGTGGACCGAGCGCGAGCAGAGCAGCCCCGGCACCCGCCCGCGCAAGAGCAAGGAGCCGCTGCCCCTCATCATGCTCGACGCGCCCTGCCCGCTGCGCGAGATCGTCGTCACCGCGCTCGACCGTGCCGGCCAGCCCTGGCGGCGCGCCTTCGGCAGTGCCAGCCTGGCAGCGCTGTGGGCCGCCACGTCGGCCGGGCTGGGCCTGACGGTGCGCACGCCCTTCGGGCTGCCGCCCCACGTGCGCACGCTCGACCGCGCCCTGCTGTCGTTGCCGGCGCTGCCGCAGATCTCACTGGTGCTGTACCGCGCGCAGGCCCACCCCGAGGCCCCCGCGAGCCGCCTGGCCACGCTGCTGCGCGAGGCCGTGCGCCAGCATGTGCAGCCGATGGCCGTGCCTGGGCGGGCGGGCTAAGCGCGCCTCAAGGCCTGCTTTCGTGCAGGTTGCAGGTCGGATGTGGGCCCGATCCAGCCGCTGCTACCATGACGGAAACCGGCCAGAAGCGGTCCTTCAGCAGCCTGTAGGCTGCCATCGCAGGAACCTATGAAACGCCTTCTTTTTGCATTCGCCCTGTGTACCCCGTTGTTGGCAAGTGCTGGGCAACCAAAGTTTTCTTGCATAGGTCCAGATGCTCCTGATTGCCCACTGGCTATTGATGCCACGTTTGAAAATGAGCGGCTGACGGTGACATATGTGACAGGTCCGGCAATCAACCTCAACCACCCAACAACCACTGTCGGCTACTGCGCAATCAGCCCTTGGAACTCCCAAGTGGCATGGACGCCTGCGGGTTGCTACGAAACCGGCACCTACCGCATCATCAATGGCGAACTCACAAAACTTCAAGTCGCGAAGGCAATGGTGACTTTTGAATGGCACCGGCGGGCAGGGTTTTGCATGGAGATTTTTACTAAAGTTTGGACGACACGGTGCTGGAATCAAAACTATGGGGGTGACCCCAATTGGCTGATCGTCTAGAGAGAAGTGCAACGCAGAGTGCTCTCGCCACCGATTCCATTGAAGGTGACATATCGGCTTGCCGCTAAGGCGGCTTTGGGCCCGCAGCGGTCTTCGACCCAATCGCCGCGTTGTTCCGCGCGCGTGATCTCCCGTCGCCCACCTGACTGTCTTGCGCACGCTGGCGCGCCTGAGCACGCCGCACGATGCCACACGCGATGGCAGGGGCAGGCCGCCGTTCTCTTGGGTCTGCGCGCAAGGCGACCGGTGGTGCACCCACTGGCGTCCGCCCCACGGCGCGCCACTGCAGCGGCGAGATACATTAATTAGGTCAGGCGCCAAAGCACGCACTGCTTTCAACAACCCGGGGTTTTCCTCCACACCGTCACAGCCATGCACCGTCTGTTTCTCATCCTCGCCTCCCTTGCCCTGCTGGCACTTGGCGGTTGCGCGACCGAACCGGTCAAACCGGTCCAACCGATGTTTGTCGAATCGTCCAACCAGGCGCTCGCCGCGCCGCCTCCAGACAAGGCGCAGGTCATTTTTCTCGAACCGATCAACTCAGTTCAGGGGTTTTTCCCGGTCGGTCTCTTCGATGTGAATGACAGCGGGCGCACCTTGCTCGCCATCACAGGGGCCCGCAGCAAAGCTGCCGTCCTGTTGGCGCCAGGGCGTCACCGGCTCATGGCAAACAACTCCGGCATGGTCGCGCACTTTCTCGATGCCAATGTCGAAGCGGGCAAGCGGTACTACGTACTGGTTCGATTCATCTACGGCCGCGGATTCCAGCTGCGACCGCTCAGGACATCCGGCCCTTCGGACTACACGATCCTTCACAAGGACTATCCATCCTGGGTGTCGACCACACGCTATGTCGAAATGACCCGCGAAGGCGTGGAACACTTTGACAAGATCAAAGCCGCCGTTGACAAGAGCCAGGCAGAAGGCTGGAAGACATGGCTCGAAAAGACCGACCAGGAGAGAGCAGAACTCACGCTCAATCCACAAGACGCTGTCGCTCGATAGACCCTCACAGCTCCATCGTGATCGAGAGGACCTCGCCCGACAAGCCGGGCGCCGCCTCTCATGCCCAACGTTGAGCGCCCGCTTTCGCCGCCCGCGACCGGGCGGCTCCTGGCCGGTGCCGCCATGGCGCGCAAGCTGAGGGCGGGCACGAAGAAGCGCGGCGCGGGCCCGGCCTGCACGCGCATTTCGTTCGCCGCTGGCCCAGGGGGACGAATTGAACGGGACCCACCGTTCGGCTCGCGTGGGCATCCAAGGACCATAGGCATCTGGCCAGCCTCGCCATCGCCTTCTTGGGTGATGCAGGGCACTTGCGTGACGAGCTAGACTGCCGCTATCGGGCAGGAACCACATCTACCCCAATGGACCAGGCCAGATCACGTAAATTGATGAACTCTGCCGCAAGAGATGGAGATCGGCTCGACAATGCGTATCCATTCTTCGCTCCAAAACCCAAGTCTTACCTCACAGCACCAACTTCAATCCTCATGAAAAAAATTACTTCCTTTCTCGGTCGCGCACTGGCAGTTATTGGATGCCTGGTCGTACTCTCTGGCTGTGCATCGATGTCGGTCACCAAGTCTGAGCCCATCGCAAACGGATCCAAAATCCTGATCATGCCTTCACGCGACGTTGTACAGGGGGGGAAAGCCCATGCGCGAGGAGAAGGAAGTGGTAAAAATCTCCAAGTGGCAGTGCAACGCGAACTCAGTACCCTGACTCCATTCAAGGCGACATCCTTCGACGCGGATGCAAAACTCAATCACTCTGCGAGCATCGCTAAATCAGACGCCCTGGAAGCGGGCAAGAGCGCTGCGGCCGATTACGTGCTCATCCTGGACCTCGGTGAATTCAGAAACGCTGCGCCAATGACTTTCCGATCTGACTTCGTGACACTCCAAAGTGGCTCGCTCGTCCGCGTGAGCGATGGCAAGGAGACGTGGGTGTTGAATAACCCAGTGGTCTTGGAAAAATCCAACATCGGAAATCATTTGATTTTGATCGACAACCTCGCCAAATTGGTGGCCGAGTCCATTGTTCGGTAGCAGCCCACGGGGCTTTGCGCTGTTCCCTTTCAACTTCTTGTCCGACGGTGCAAAGCAAAGCACAGCGCTAGCTGCATAGCGCTGGCCACAAGAATCCGGCAATGCGAAATGGGCAGTGGTGCGTACGTTTGAAGGGTTCTGATAGGCTTGTAGAGCAAGACTGTCAGAGGGTTTCGCAAAGCTGGGACTTGCCTTTTTCGTAGATGGCGCACGTCTTCAAAATATGGCCGTTCGGCGGCTTGGACAACTGTCAACTTCTCCTGTTGATGAAGGACTGCTCCGGGCGCATTGCCGACTCTCGCCTCATCCCAGAACCAGTCGTTCAATTCGCGCACGGTGAGTGACCGCTTCCCGGTATAAGCGTCCGGCGGCTATGGCCCCAACGCAGTCCTTGCAAATCACAGAAGGCGGGCGATCCTCGCAGTCCGATCAGTATCGTTGGCGATCGACTCAAGCACCTCCACGGCCTGTTGCAGCGCAGCCCACTCTGGCGGCAGTTCAACCTTCCACGAAAGGTCGCATGAAAAGTTCAGCGAGGAAATCTTCAGTTGAAAGGTCTCAGGATGTAGATAGCCAACCCGGCCTTCCGTAAAAGGGCTGATCCTTGCCGAGCAAATTGCGCTCCAAAGTGACAGGGCGAGTTCTTGCCGCAGGGGTTCGGGTTTTCCAGCGCGGACAGGCGGATATGTTGCGTGCTCCATCCAATCCATCCCATACGTCGGCCCTCTCCAGCAGCAGCCCTCAAGACAGCCGGACCTGTCATACGAGAGTTCGACGCGCAATGCAAATCCTTGACGGTCTAGGTGCTCAGCAGCGGGCGTAGTGATCAGTTCAACAACGCAAAGATTCATAGGCTGGTTAAAGTCCGCTGCTGGCCGATTGCGGTCATCCTGGCAGGGGCAGCATCGGGCCCGAAGGCGACGTTGAGCACAACGTTCCAATCCGGGCATTTGTTCTGCCTGCGGGGCAAACTTGAGCGCCGCCCCCCCTGCCTTTGCACGTGCGCAGGCTATAGTTTGCTCCGCTGAAGCTTGTGGGGTTTGCAGGAATCTCTGTACCTTGAGGTTCCCACCGCCCTGCGCTTGCAAACCCAGGCTTCAAGCCGCTTTCAGGAGGAAACAGTGCCCAGGATATTCCGCTCGGTCCAGTTTGTCCCGCAAATCCTGCGGGATGCATCGCGCCACGCCCCATGAGTGCTGATCAGTTGCAGGCGCTTGAAAACAGAGCCTACGCCAGTTGGGAACTTGGTGAACTCCTGGAGGCGGCCGAACTGTTCTTTGCAGCCGAGCGCCTCGAGAGCGAACTCGCCTCCACAAGAGGTCCATTCGCAAAGGCAAACCGAAGCATCCTGCACAAGGCTCGCGGAGCGTACTGCCTCTGGGATGCTGGAGAGTTCGAGCGTGCTCGCCCCATCCTGTACGAGGTCGCTCTCTTCGATTGGAAGCAAGGGCGGCTGTGGGGCGACCGCCATGATGCTGAAAAGGCTTACTCGAGGCTCGTCTTGGAGGCGGCGGCCAGTGGAAACGAGGATAGTTTCAGCGCGCTTTGGGTTGCCGCCTCTGCCCGCGGCCGGGAGCTTGACTATCCTTTCCCGACCATCGTTCCTGTGCAGAAGAAGCTTCTGGCCGCTGCATTGGCCCTCAAGAGGAAGGACGTGTGCCGAGATATTCTGGCGAATCTGAATGCAAAACTGCTGGCGAAGCACCACGACCTTCAGTTGTTGAAGGCCCAGGCAGAGGCGTTGTGCAGTGAGGCGTGACGAGCCAGTCAACGCCGACGCCCCGGGGCGCCCTCCCCCTGCGTCAGCTACTTTGCAATGGCGATGTTTCGGTTTCGCGCTCCCGAAAAGAACTCCGAAGTAGCACTGCCCGCCACGACGGCTCATGCTGCGGCGACGGCCTCGATCTCCAGCAGCCAGGCCTCGTCGTAGATGCCGGCGATGATGACCGTGAGCGCTGGCGCGTGGCTTCCCAGCGCGCGTCGCCGCGCGGCGCCGTTCTCCTCGGCGTACTGGCGCGACGAGAGGAACGTAGTGACCTTCACCAGGTTCGCCACGCCCATGCCGGCCGCATCGAGCTGGGCCAGGATGTTCTTCCACACCAGATCGGCCTGCTCCGTGAAGTTGGCGGGCACGACACCGGCTTGGTCGACCGGGATCTGCCCGCTGATGACCAGCCAGCGCGTGGCGCCTTGCACGTCCAGCGCTTGGGAGTAGCCGCCGGAAGGGGATGGGCCATGGGGCGAGTTGATGGGGGTGGATTGCATGGGTGGATGTCTCCAGCTGCAGCCATGGCCGCATGGGTGCGATTCAACAGATACTCGGCCAGCGGATGCGCACATTGTGCGGTGTTGACTCCACCGGGCCAGAACAAAATTGGCGGCCTTGGGGCTGGCAAACCTGTCCTGAAAAGACCGTCAACAGAACCTAAGATGCGTGCTGCTGCGTCCTGCGTCTCCTCCCAGAGACACTGCTTGTCCCACGAAGCGACTTTGTGCCGCCCTTTCAGCCCCAGATAGCCGTGAGCCTCGCCCCCGACCAACTCCATCCCCGCATCGCCGGTTACAGCGTCATCGACTGCGAGATCAAGAACCGCGATATTCTGTATTTGCTGGTGCGTGAAGACTATACGCAGCGGCCTGGCTGGCACGACTCGATGCAAGCGCCTGGCGAAGGGCGGCTGGCCAAACGCCTGCTGGGCCTGGGTGTGAAAAGCCTGGACGCGCCCAAGATGAGCGTGACCCACCTCACCGGCCTGGGTCAGAGCATGTGCGGCGTGGCTTTTGCGCCCGAGGAGAAGGTCGTCGTGCTCGACAGCTCTACCCGGGGTTGGTCGCCTGCGGCCGGATCGTCCGGGTTCGAGGGCCCCATTCCTCCCGCCCGCGAAGGGGGCATCCATCGCGGTGGCCTGACCCGGTTGAAAAGCTTTGGCAGCCAGCTGCTGGCCTGCAACAGTGCGCGCCAGGTGTTCGTGCGCACCGCGCCCGGGGCCTGGAGCCTGGTCGGCGATGCCATGCCGGAGCCGGCCGAACACACCATCAGCTTCGCGGACTTCGATGGTTTCGGCCCGGACGAGCTGTATGCCGTGGGTGACCCGGGGGATGTCTGGCATCTGTCCGGCGGCACCTGGACGCGGCTGAAGTTTCCCAGCGACTGGGGGCTGTCCGCCGTGTGCTGTGCGGGCGACGGCAATGTCTATGTCGCTGCGGGCAAGCACCTCTTTCGGCGCCAGGGCAGCGAATGGGCCATGCTGGCCAGCCAGGCGCAGACGGCCCTGCCCATCAAAGACCTCGTCTGGCACGAGAACACCCTGTGGGCCACCGGCAACCATGGTGTGTGGGTGCTGAAGAACGACTGCCTGGTCGATGCCGATGTGCCTGCCGACATCAGAAGCTGTGCCGGCAACCTGGCCGTGCGCGACGGTGCCATGCTGCTGGCTGGAGATGGCGGCGCCGCCATGCACTGGGATGGCCAATGGACCCTCCTCTTCCATGACCATGCGGTGCGCCAGTGGCTTGCGAGCCACCGGGATGAGGTCTGGACGCCGCCGAAGTAGCGGGGCAAGTTGGTTACGCCGCCTGCGGTGCCTGGGCCTGAGCCACCGGCCTGGAAAAGACATTCACCAGACTGCCATCGGGATCACGCAGCAGGGCCGAACGATTGCCCCAGGGCATCACCGTAGTGGGCATGACGAGCTCGGCAGCCCCTTCCATGCGCGCCAGGGCGCCCTCCACATCGGCCACTTCGAACTCCAGGATGGCCGAGCGGTTCGATGCCGCCGTGGCGGCACCCTGGTTGAACATCTGCACCAGGCGTTCTTCGGAAATCGCCAGCGTGGCGCCGTCGAGCCGCACTTCGGCAAAGCCATCGGCCAGGCGCGTGGCGGCGGTGCCCGACAGGCGGGAATAGAAGGCCAGCAGCGCCTCGAACTGCTGGGTGACGAGGCGAACGGATGCAAACTTCATGGCAACAAGCTCCTTGCTTGGGTTCAAAAGAAAGGAGCGAGCTTAGGAAGGCATGGTGCCAAATTCTGGCAGTATCGTGCGGCCACTGTCGCGCACCCGTTGGTGCCAGGTTGTGAGCAAGGTCTGGCGGCGCTGGGGGTAGCGTGCATCGAGCACCTCGGCCTGCGCAATGCGGTCGCAGCGGAAGTTGCGGAAATCGCCGCGCAGCTCGCACCAGGCGGACAGCACGCGCGCCTCGTCGAAATACACCAGCGCGAATGGCCAGACCACGCGCTCGGACTGCGTGCCCTGCGGATCACGGTAGACGATGCGCAGCTTATGCTCGGCCCGGATGGCGGCACGCAGCCGGTCCTGCGCTACCACCGTGGCAGGCGAGGGCTTGGGGCGCGCGCCCACCAGCACGGCCGATGCCTCCAGCTCACGGCGCAAGGGGGCCGGCAGCACGGCACCGATCTTGGCCATGGCATCGCGTGCGCCGCCCGCAAGGCCCACGTCGCCCCGGTCCGCCACCCAGCGCAGGCCCAGGGCCAGGGCCTCGATCTCTTCGGGCGTGAACATCAGCGGCGGGAGCATGTAGCCAGGCTGCATGACATAGCCCACACCCGGCGCCCCTTCGATCATGGCGCCCTGCGATTGCAAGGTGGCGATGTCGCGGTACAAGGTGCGCAGGCTGATGTCCAGGGCTGCGGCCAGCGCCTGGCCGCTCATGGGGCGGCTGTGGCGGCGCAGGACCTGCAGCAGGGCGAGTAGGCGTTCGGAGCGGGACATGGGCTGATGGTAGCCAGGCCGGCCCGCTCAGCGCGACGGAGTCAGGCAGCGTGGCGCTTGTTCCACAGACCTGCCGAGGTGGCGGGCAAGCTCACGTCGCCCCCTCCACCGAAACCCCCTCGAACGCGGGCTCCTGCGCGATGAGGCCATGGAAGAAGCCGAAGCACGGGTCGCTGGCACCAGCCATCTTGGCCTTGCCCAGCACGCGCTCCTTGAGCGAGCGGTGCTTGGTGAGCGACAGCACCCACTCGTGCTTGCCGTCTTCGCCCTCGTTGGCGGCGGCGCCGACCATGTAGGTGCGGCCCTCCCAGCTCACATGCACGTACCAGCCCCAGTCTTCGGCGTCGGCGTCGGTCATGTCCAGGTGGGCGGGCACGCGCGTGCGCAGCCATTCGAGCAGCGAGTGGCCCCGGATGGGGTTGATGGGGTTTGCGGGCTCCAGCGAGACGTCGAAGAGCCGGGTGTGGAAGTGGATGGCAGGTTCCATGGATGGGCAAATGGGCGGCAGGACGGGCCAGGCACTGGGCGCGAGCGTATCACCGGCGCGTGACCTCTCCAACCGAATTTTGCCCAGGCCCACAAGCCCAGGCCGTTGGACCTGCGTACCATGCGCCCTGCCGCAGAGCGATCAGGACGACAACCACAATTGCAGGAGACAGGCGCCACCATGCAGGCCCACCCCACCACGAGCCCGCCTCCACCACGGGCAGCCCCGGCCCTGGAGCCCTTGCGCGCGCTGAGCGCCAGCCTGCTGCAACTGGCCGCGCTGGCGCGCACCGCGCCGCCCGAGGGCCTGCTGCTGCAGGCGCTCCAGATGCTGCGCGGCACGCTGGTGGACTTTGACACCGCCTGGTGGGGCGAGGTGTCGGCCGGCGATGGCGGTGCGCCGCCACGCAACTGGTTGCATGGCAGCATCGGGCTGGCGAAAGGCTTTGCCGCGGAGTGGAATGCGCTGGCCATGGCCGACCTCTTCGCCCAGCAGTCCATGGACCAGTTGGGCGTGGTGCTGCGCGAGAGCGCCGACGACATGCCCCCGCAAGGTGTGGAACAGGGCGTGGAGATACCGCCGGACATCGATGCCTTCTGCCGCCGCCACGGGCTGTACCACTGCATGGCGATCACCGTGGCCATGCCGAAGAGCGGGCTGATGTTCTTTGTGAGCATGTACCGCGGCCCGGGCCGGCCGAACTTCACCGATACGGAGGCAGCGCTGTTCGGCGAGTTCGTGCCCCACCTGCTCGCCCACTGGCAGCACCGGCTGGAGCAATTGCAGACAGCGCCCGCAGGCAATGGCCCGTGGGACAGCTATGCGCTGGCCGATGGCGCCGGCCAGTTGCTCTTCGTCGGCCTGCGCGTGGGGCGGGCGCTGCAGGCGGTATACCCCGATTGGTCGGGCACCGCCCTGCCAGCCGCTTTGCTCGGCGCCCTGCCCGCCACGCTGCCGGGCAGCCTGGCGCTGGGCCGCGCCTGCCGGCTGCGGCTGGAAGCCTGTGGGCCGCTGCTGGCGATCAGCATGCCGTCGCCGCACGACAGCAAGCCGCCGCTGGCCCCGCGCGAGCTGAGCGCGGCCACGCTGTACGCACATGGCCAGTCGTACAAGGACATTGCCGCCACCCTGGGCCTGACGCCGGCCACGGTGCGCACCTACCTGCGCAGCGCCTATGCGCAACTGGGGGTGCGCAACAAGGTGGAACTAGTGGCCGCACTCCGACGGTAGCAGGCTGCGCGGCTGGCCGGGTGTTTTCCCTGTCCCTCTGCATTTGCAGAGGGCGCGGAGCGCCTGCCCGTCCCTATCGTTGCGCCCGGAGCCGACAGGCTTCGGAAAAACCCAAGCAACAACAGGAGACGCATCCCATGTTTTCGACCCCACCGACCGCCGGCACGGCCAGCGGCCGCCCTGCCCTGCTCGCCGCCAGCCTGGCCGCGCTGGCCGCCCTCGCGCTCACCGCCTGCGGCGGCAGCGACAGCAGCGCGCCCGCCGCCAGCCAGCCGCTGGCCCAGGCCTGCCCGACCTACCGCACGGCCGCCCTGCCCCATGGCGCGAGCATCACCCGCACCGAGCTGCGCGCGGCCGAGGGCCTGCTGCCCGAGGTGTGCATCGTGCGCGGCGAGATCGTCTCCTCGCCCCAGTCCACCATCCACTGGGCGGTGGAGCTGCCCGCGGGCACGGTGTGGAACGGCAAGACGCTGACGGTGGGCGGCGGCGCGTTCGACGGCTTCATCCCCACCGACGACCCCTGGTACCAGCACATCATCGGCGCCTCGGCCCACGCCTATGTGAAGATGAGCTCCGACTCGGGCCATCTGGCGCCCGGCTTTGCCTGGGGCGCGAGCGATGTGGCACTGCGCAACCATGCCTTCGATGCCAACCATTTCGTGCTGGAGGTGGGCACCGCCATTGCCGCCGACTTCTATGGCAAGCGGCCCACGCGGCGCTACCACATCGGCCACTCCAACGGCGGGCGCTCGGCCCTGGCCGCCACGCAGAACTACCCCAAGGACTACGACGGTGTAGTCGCCATGGAGCCCGCCATCAGCCAGCAGGCGCACCAGACCAACCTGGGGCCCACGCTGCTGCGCCATGTCTTTTCCAAGCCCGAGAACTGGCTGAGCCCGGCCAAGATCGCGCTCTATGCCCGGGTCGAAACCGCGGCCTGCGACGCGCTGGACGGCCTGGCGGACGGCATCATCGGCAATGTGGCGGCCTGCAACTATGTGCCCACGGACCTGCTGTGCAAGGGGGCGGACAGCGACAACTGCCTGACCGCCGGGCAGATCGAATCCATCCGCCTGATCTACGCGCGCAAGGACGTGCCCGTGACCCTGTCGCAGGGCGCACGCGGCTACCCCGGCTTTGGCCGTGGCGGCGCGGCCACGTCCGACTGGGAGGCGTACGTGTTCGGCCCCGGCTTTGCGGCGCGCGACTCGTTCAACTACATGGCCGCGCTGGCCGCCGCGCGCCTGGTGGAAGGCAACCCAGGCGCCGACCTGCTGGCCCACGACCCCACGCTCTACCAGGCCCAGTACCTGCGCCTGGCCAACCAGATCGATGCCACCAACCCCGACCTGGCGGCCTTTGCCGACCAGGGCGGCAAGCTGCTCATCTGGTACGGCATGGGCGATGCCTGCGTGTCAGTGTACCGCACGGCCGAGTACCTGGACAGCGTGCGCCAGCGCCTGGGCGCCGGCAAGGTGCAGGGCTTTGCGCGCATGCTCACTTCACCCTCCATCGGCCACAACCTCGATGGCCCGGGCACCGACCCGGTGAGCATCGACCTGCTCGCCGCCATGGACGCCTGGGTGGAGCGCGGCAGCGCGCCCGACCGCCTGGTGGCCACGCGCTACGAGCCCGCCGACCCGCGCATGGGCCCGCAGACCCCGGTGCTCAAGCGCCCGGTGTGCGAGTACCCGAAGTTCCCGCGCTATGACGGCAAGGGAGACCCGGCGAAAGCGGAGAGCTTCAGCTGCTCGGCGGTATAAGCAGGCCGCGGCGCCGGGCGGCCGTCAGTAACTCGCCCGCAGCGTCACGCTCGCATTGCGTGGCTCGCCGAAGAAGTTGCTGCGGCCCGTGGTGTACACGCGCTGCCAGTAGACCTTGTCGGTGAGGTTGTTGATGTTGAGCGCCACGCTCCAGCGCGGATCGATGCGGTAGCTGATGGCCAGGTTGACGACGCCGAAGCCCGGGCGGTGCGTGTTGGTGGTGGCATTGCCGCCGCTGGCGCTGCTGTAGGCGTTGACGCCCGCGCCGATGCCCAGGCCGTCGAGCACGCCTTCGGTGAAGCGGTACTGCGACCACAGCTTGACGCTGTGGTGCGGCGTGAGGGCGTTGAGCGGCAGGCCGCCGCTCGATGCATCGCGCACGTAGCGGTTCTCGTTGTAGGCGTAGCCGGCGTAGACGTTCCACTGCTTGGTGATGCGGCCCGCGACTTCGAGCTCCACGCCCTTGCTCTCCACCTCGCCCTGGGCGACGAAGAAGCCGGTGTTGAGCGGGTCGGCCTGGGCGCGGTTGACCTCGCGGATGCGGTAGACGGCGGCGTTGGTGGTGAGGGCCCGGTCGAAGAACTCGCCCTTGACGCCCACCTCGAGCTGCTTGCCCACGATGGGGTCGATCACGCCGCCGCCGAAGGCCAGTTGGGTTTGCGGCGTGAAGGCATCGCTGTAGCTCACATAGCCCGAGACCTGGGGTGTGAAGGCGTAGGTCAGCCCGGCATAGGGGCTGAGCTTGTGGTCCACCTGGTTGGTGGTCCAGGCGCCGGTGGTGGGCAGCAGGTTGCGGCTTTGCGTGTCGTACCAGCTCACGCGGGCGCCCAGCACCAGGGTGAGCGGGTCGGTGATGCGCAGGCGGGTCTGGCCGTACAGGCCGTACTGCGAGGTCTCGGACTGCGAGCGCGCCGTGGCCGGGCGGTCGGGGTACGGCACGGCCGAGTGGTCGGGGGCGTACACGTCCTGCACGTAGTAGTTGGCGTAGCGGCCCGAGGTGGTGGCGCTGGTGTTGCGGCGCCAGTCGGCACCGACCACCACATCGTGCTTGCGGCCCAGGGCGTTGAAGCTGCCCGTGAGGTTGGCGTCCAGCACGTTCTGCTCGATGCGGGTCTGGTTGAACCACAGCATCAGGCTGGTCTTGCCGTTGGTGGGCGTGACCTGGCCGTTGGGCAGGTACAGGTAGTTGGTGGCCTGGTCGTTGCGGTAGCCGCTCCAGTTGAGCTTGGCGCGCCAGTCGTCGTTGAAGCGGTGCGTGAGTTCAGCGTAGAGGTATTTCTCGTCCTGCTCGGAGCGGTTCCAGTCCGCGCCCAGCCAGGTGGAGCGCGGCACATCGAGCAGCGCGCCGGTGGTGTACGAAGGCAGGCCGCCGGTGAGCCAGCCGTCGACCTTTTGCGCATGGGCGCCGACCAGCAGGCTGGTGGCGGGCGCGAGCTTGAAATCCAGCGAGCCGGCAATGGCGTAGCGGTCGCGCTGGGCGCCGCTCTGGTAGGTGCCGCCCTCCTGCTTGGCAGCCGAGAGGCGGCCCAGGATGGTGCCGGACTGGTTGAGCGGGCCGGTCACATCGACCTCAGCGCGCTTGGTGGACCACGAGCCCAGCTGCACCGCGCCGCGCGCCTGGAAAGTGTCTTGCGGGCGCTTGCGCACCAGGTTGACGGCGCCGCCCGAGCTGGAGACACCACTGAACAGCGCCGAGGGGCCGCGCAGCAGTTCCACGCGGTCGAACAGAACCGAGTCCCATGCGGCGGCGGTGCCCGGGGCGGGCACGCCGTCGATCATGTAGTTGTTGATCGCAAAACCGCGCGACGAGTACGAGGCCGATTCGCTGTCGAAGCGCTCGGAGACATAGCCCACCGTCTGCTCCAGCACTTCTTCGACGTTGCGCATATTCTGGTCTTCCATGCGCTGCTGGGTGACCACGCTGATGGACTGGGGGATCTCCTTGAGGTCCGCCGCGGCCTTGCCCACCGTGGCCTGGGTGCTGTTGTAGCGCTCGGTGCCTTCGGTGCTGGAGCGGTCCTGCTGGGCGCGCACGGTGACCGGGGGCAGGTTGGTGGTGGCGGCGTTGCCGCCCGCAGGTTCTGCCGTCTGCGCGCGGGCGGCGGTGGCCCCCAGGGCGGCCAGGGTCGCCACAAAGGCCATCACGGCCAGCGCCACGGGCGCGGGGGTCAGGGGGGATGGGGAAGAAGACGTCGTCATCATCAGAAGCCTGGTCATGCAAAAGCGGTTGAAGATGCCCCGGCCCCTGCCGCGCAGCGAACAGGCAGGCGCGCGCAGGCCGGCATACCCCGGCTGCAGAGAAGGCAGCCGCGGAGCAGGCGGTGGGTGGGGAAGAGCGGATGGCTGGCGCAGGCGCAACCACCTCTTGCGAAGCGGTTCGCTGCCGGGCCGGGGGAGGCCTCAGGCGCTGGCTGGTGCTACGGCAGGGGCCGTAGTGAGAATCGTTTCATTCTATAACAGGATGAACACTTATCAATTGAATGGATACCTCCGGCCCCGCACGCCCTGGCTCAAGGCGCGCCCTGCGCTGACCTTGCGCGCCGCCGCCCCCACCAGATCACCACCCCGGTCACGCTGAGCACGGCCACGGCCAGGCCCAGCGTCGTGACCAGGATGCGCCCGGGCACACCCGCGATGCGGCCCGAGTGCAGCGGGAACTGCAGGCGCATGAACAGGTCGCCGGCCGTGCCCTCGCCCGGCACGCGCTGGCCGGCCAGGGCGCCGGTGGCACCATCGAAGTACAGGCGCGGCGGGCCCAGGCCGGGGCGGCTGATGCCAGGCACATAGAAGTCCACGCCGTAGAGGTCGAAGGCCGGGCGGTAGGTGAGAAAGCCCGGCGGGTCGGCCCAGCCGCGGCGCAGGCCTTCGGCGCGGGCGCGCTCGACGATCTCGGCCCGGCCGACCTGGGGTGCTGCCGCCTGCTCGGCGGGCGTGCGGCGCGGGCGCTCGTCAAACGGACTGGGGCTGGTGCGCGAGAAGACGTTGACCACGGGCTCCATGACCTCGTCGTGCAGGTTCATGGCCACCGAGGTGACGGCCAGGATGAGCATGAGCACCCAGGTCCACACACCGCCGGAGCGGTGCAGGTCGAAGTTGAGCGTGCGCGCCCCGCGCGACCAGCGAAAGGCGAAGGACTTGCGCCACGCCCGCCAGCGCGGAAACGCCAGCCACAGCGCGATGAAGCAGTCCACCACCCAGAGCAGGGCCACCGCGCCCAGGAACCACACGGCCCAGTCCACCCCCCAGGCGCGCGGCAGGAACAGGGTGTGGTGCAGCTTGTAGAGGAAGGGCACGATGTCTTGCCGCGCCAGCGAGGCCTGGCCCCAGGTGCGCGTGCCCTGCACCTCGGCCGTGGCGGGGTGCACGGCCATCTGGTCGAAGCCCAGCACAAGGGGCCGGCCGGTGGCAGGGTCCATGCGCGGCGCCACCATCAGCACCAGGGTTTGGCCCGGTGCGGCGGCCAGGGGCATGAAGCTCACCTGGAGTTGGGGGTGCGCGGCCTCCACGCGGCGTGCCACCTCGGTGGCGGGCAGTGGGGGCGCATCGGACGGCGCGGCGTAGTGAAAGCTGGGGTTGAGCCAGCGGTCGAGCTCATGCTCCCACGCAATGACCGAGCCCGTGAGCCCGGCCACGGCGAGGAACACGGCCATGAACAGGCCGGCCCAGCGGTGCAGGAGTACCAGCAGTTTGCGCATGGCGCTTCAGAATGGCCGGGAGTGGAAGCAGCCGGCAGGGCAAGCGCATGGCCTGCCCTGCCGGCGCCCTCTTCTTCCCACCCCTGGATCAGAACCGGTAGGAAGCCGCGACCTTGACCTCGCGCCCGAAGCCCAGCGCGCAGAACTCCGCGCCGCCGCGGAAGGTGTTGCACTGCGTGCGGTAGCGCTTGTCGCCGAGGTTGGTCACATTGAGCGACAGGCGCCAGGCGCCCACGTCGTAGGCGGCCATGGCGTCGAACAGGGTGTAGCCGTCGTTCGTAGGGATGGGGCCGGTGGCCACGCGCAGCTCGCCCACCGTGGCGCTGATGTGGCGCACGCCCAGGCCCAGTTCCAGCGGGCCGCGCTGGTACTTGCCCCACAGCGATGCCACATGCTCGGGCGTGGCGCCGGGGCGCTCGCCCACTTCGAGCGCATTGTTGCTGCGCGTGACCTTGGCGTTGAGGTACGTGTAGGCGCCGATGACCGAGAAGCCCCCGCCCACGTCGCCCGTGCCCTGCAGCTCCAGCCCGCGGCTGCGCACCTCGCCGGTCTGCACATCGAAGCGCGGGTTGATGGTGGAGGGCGTGCGCACATTGCGCTTGCGCAGGTCGAACACGGCGGCGCTCAGCGTGTAGCCCGCGCCCTGGGGTGCGTAGCGCACGCCCACCTCGGCCTGGCGCGCGGTCTCGGGCTCGTAGGGGGTGCCGTTCGCATCCACGGCCGTCACGGTGGTCAGCGGCGGCTGGAAGGCGGTGTTGAAGCTCACGTACGGTGCCAGGCCGTTGGGCGCCAGGTAGATGGCGCCTGCGCGGCCGGTGAAGGCGTTGTCGCGCCGGTCCACCACGGTGGTCGTGAAGGCGGTGTTGCCGGTCAGGCGGGCGTCGTACTTCGTATCGATGCGGGCGGTGTCGTAGCGGCCGCCCAGGCTCACCACCCAGCGCTCGCCCAGCTTGATCTGGTCCTGCAGGTACAGGCCCACCTGGGTGTTGCGCGCCAGGGCGCGGTCGCTCAGGAAGTTGTTGCCCCAGTCGGGCTGCACGTAGACGGGGTTGACCAGGTCGATGGGCGCCACTGCGCCGTTGAGCGAGTGGATGCGCCAGTCGAGCTTGGAGTGGTAGTAGTCGATGCCGGCCAGGACCTGGTGCGAGACATCGCCGCTTTTCAGGCGCGCCTCGACATGGGTGTCGATCACCAGGGTCTTCTCGGCGTCGGGCCGCACCATGGCCAGGCGGGCCATGCTGCGCTGGTCGGCCAGGAGGCCGCGGTTGCGCATCTCCAGGCGGTGGTTGCTGCCGTCGAGGTAGCGCAGGTTGTGGCGCAGGCTCAGGTGGTCGCTGAAGGAATGCTCCAGCAGGTAGCCCAGCGACCAGGCCTCCTTGTGGTGGCCCGAGCCCGGGCCATTGACGTTGATGGTCTCGCTGGCCGGGCCGGCGGGCGTGTTGCGGTAATAGGGAATGATGTAGCCCATGTCGTCCTGCTGGTGGTGGGCCAGCAGGGTGAGCGTGGTGCGGTCGCCCTGCAGCGTGATGGCGGGGGCGATGTAGGTGCGGTCGTTGCGCAGGTCGTCCCATTGCGTGCCGGCCTCGCGCTTGAGCACGGTGAGGCGGCCGAGCACGGTGCCTTGCTCGTTGAAGGCGCCGCCGATGTCGGCCGTCACCTGGCGCCGGTCGTGGCTGCCCAGCTCCAGCCCTACCTCGCGCTGCATGCCGGCGCGCGGGCGCTTGGTCACCGCGTTGACCAGGCCGCCAGGCGCCGACTGGCCGTAGAGCACCGAGGCCGGGCCGTGCACCACCTCCAGCCGCTCCAGGCCATAGGGCTCCAGGTTGGTCATGAAGCCGTTGTGGATGAGGCGCATGCCGTCGCGGTACAGGCCGGTGCCGGTGAGGTAGAAGCCGCGGATGGAGACGTCGTCGTCGGTGATGCCGTAGTCCGCCGGGCGCACGCCCGCGCTGTAGCGCACGGCTTCGGCCACGCTGGAGATGGCCTGGTCGCGGATCTGCGCGGCGCCGATGGTGGAGACCTGCTGCGGGGTTTCGAGCACCGGCACGTCCATCTTGGTGGCGCCCGCACCGCGCGTGGCGCGGTAGCCCTCCACCGGGCCCCAGGCGGCCTCGCGCTCGGCGGCCACGCGCACGGTGGGCAGTTGCGTGTCGGTGGACGATGACGAGGTGCGGCCGGCGGCCGCGGGTGCGAGCGCAGGCGCGCCGCGGCGCAGCGTGTAGCCGCCGCCGCTGCGCGGCACGGCTTCGAGGCCGCTGCCCACGAGCAGGCGGGCAAAACCTTCTTCGACCGCCGCCACACTGCCCTGCAGGCCGGGGCTGCGCAGGCCCTCGGTGAGCGAGGGCTCGAACGACAGCGTGACGCCGGCTGCACCCGCATAGCGCGAGAGCGTGGGGCCCAGCGGGCCGGCAGGGATGTCGTAGTTGCGCGTGGTGGCCTGGGCCGTTGCAGCGCCAGGGGCGTTGGTTTGCGCCCAGGCGGACTGTGAGGCCGCCGCCGTCGCCGCGGCAATGGCGATGCCCACGCACAGTGCATGCGCGGCGCGGGCCAGGGGCGTGGCACGGGCAGTCAGCGGGGTACTGCTGCTGCTGCGCAGCAGGTGGTGGTGGTCAACGGGCGCCATGCGCGTCCTCCTCGGGTATGTTCGGATAGGGATTGGAGTGGCAGGCGCTGGCTGCAATGCCAGCCAATCAGCGCCTTCCAAACCTTGCCGAACGGTTCCCGAAAAAGGGACACGCTTTTTTGAAAACTATGCTCTAGGGGGCGCGCATGCACCCCGCCCTGCTTTGGCCTGCCTTGCTGGCTCAGGCCATCGCCATCGCGGCCTCCTGGCGCTGGGGTGCTGGCGCCAGTTGCTCGTCCACCCAGCAGCCGTATTCGGCCGATGCCTGTACCGGCTGCACCACCAGCTGGGGCAGCGTGTAGGGGTGCTGCTTGCGCAGCAGGGCCATCAGCGCGGGCATGGCGCTGGCAGCGGTCTTGCAGGCCACGCGCAGCTCGCGGCATTCCTCCAGGGCGCCTTCCCAGTGGAAGTAGGCGGTGATGGGCTCCACCTGCACGCAGGCGGCCAGGCGCGCGTGCAGCACCGAGTGCGCCAGGCGCTTGGCCTCGGCTTCGGTGGCGACCGTGGTCGTGACCATGAGGATCTGGTGGGGGGCGGCTGCGTTGTTGGCTGCAGCCGCAGTGGTGCTCGGGTCGGTCATCATCAACATGCTTGTCTCCCGGGGGGTGCTGTGATGGAGCTGGGTCGGGGAGTCTGCCACAGGTGGGGGCTGGGGTCCAGTGGGCTTGGTCCTGTCCTGGTTTTGGCTCTGGCTCTGGCTCTGGCTCTGGCTCTGGCTCTGGCTCTGGCTCTGGCTCTGGCTCTGGGACGATGGTTGATTTGTGTCTTGGTTGAGGGCGGAGGCCGGGATGTGCGCCCGGCGGCGCACCTACCTTCTTTTGCTTCGTCAAAAGAAGGTAGGCCAAGAAAAGACGACCCCGCTGCCCGTGTCCCTTCGCTTCGCTACGGGCAGCCTGCGATGCTCGGTCCTGGGGTGCACCGTGGAACTCGCTACGTTCCCCCTGCGGGTGAACTCCGCTCAAACATCCACGGTGAGTCAGACAACGATGCGCGTGTCCTTCGGCACGCGCTCACCCCAGGCCCTGCGCTTCTCGGCACGGTCAGAAGGGGGTGGGAACGGGCCCCACACGGGCCATTGCTTCGCTCGGCCCGATGCGCCATCGCTGCGCTCGGCCTGGGCAGGGCGGCTGCGCGCAGCGCGAAACCGACACCCGGCGCAGCTGCGAAGCAGCAGCCGTCCCTGACCCCGCTCCCCACCCCTTCTGGCTGCGCCGAGAAGCGCAGGAGCTGGGGTGGGCGTGTGTGCCGAAGGACACACACGCTTCGTCTTCTAGCTCGTCGATGCTGTCTGAGCGGAGTTCGAAGAACGAAGCGAGTTCATCGACGCCCACCCCAGATCCGAGCATCGCAGGTTGCCCCCGTTCGCCCGACAGGGCGAACGGGGGTCGCAGACTGGGGGCCGCCTTCTCTTTGGTGACTTTCTCTTGGCGGCCCAAGAGAAAGTTACTGCGCCGCCGGGCGCACATCCCGGCTCCCGCCCTCAGCGAAAGCACGCAGCCAGCAAGGGCAGCAAAGGCAGCAAAAAACTCAACGCGCCACCACCAACCTCAACGACCCCTGATAAAACGCCTGCCTGCGCAAGGCCCCATACCGCGCATCCCAAACCCCCGACACCAGATCCCCCCGCAACGCCTCCACCCCCGCATCCACCGCCGCAGCCGACACAAACCCCCACGCCGAACACGCCGTGCGCGCAGCCGGCACCAGCAGCATCTCGGGCCGCCCGTAGTACGCCTCGTTGAACCCATCCCTGCAATCCCAGGGAATCGGCACCGGCAACACCTCCACATGCCCGCCCAGTGCCGCCGCGATGCGCTCCATGGCCGGGTAGCGCCGCGCCTCGGCCGCCAGCACCCCGGGTGCATAGTGGGCCAGCCAGAAGTCCTGCACCGCCAGCGGGTCGCAGGTGAGAATGACCACCGCCCCGCGCGCCACGCGCCGCATTTCGCGCAGGCCGGCCTCCACGTCGCTCCACTGGTGGATCGAGAAGGTGCTCATGGCCGCGTCAAACGCGCCATCGGCAAACGGCAGGTGCTCGGCCACGCCGTCCACCGCGGGCGGCAGGTGCGCAGGCCGCTGCTCGCGCATGGACTGCGAGGGCTCGAGCGCAGTCACCGTGCGGCCCGTGGGTTCGTACGACCCGGCCCCGGCGCCGACATTGAGCACGGTGGTGGCCGCCGGGCCCAGGGCCTGCTCGATCAGCGCGGCGATGCGCGGCTCGGGCTGGCGGTAGGCAGCGTAGGTGGTAGCACCACCCACGGCACCGTAGTTGACATCGCCTGCGCTGCCGTCGGCAGACCGGGTGATGGTTGTGGTGGTGGCGGGGTTGTTGTCGTTGTTGTGCTTGTCTGCAGGCATGGACAAAGGCCTCAAGGGGATGGAGAAGGCCTCCATGCTGGCCAGAGACCGGCACACCGACAAACGAGATTTGCAGCGGCCATGCGTGAGAAAAATGCACGCATGGCCCCAGGGGGCGGGCAGCCCCTCAGGCCGGGACCAGCGTGATCCAGTAGCGCGTGCGTGTGACCACCTGCACCGGCAAGGTCTCGCGCAGCATCGCCAGGATGTACTCGGTATCGTTCAGCTGGAAGGCGCCCGAGATGAGCAGCGCCGCCACGGCCGGGTCGCAGCGCACCACGCCCGGGCGGTAGCGCGCCAGCTCGGCCGCGAAGTCGTCCAGCCGCATGCCGTCGGCATACAGCACGCCCTGCGCCCAGGCCAGGGCCTGCTCGCCCAGCGCGGTGGAGGCCTGCACACCGCTGGCCGTGAAGCGGCATTGCGCGCCGGCCTGCAGCACACGCTGCGCGCCGTGGTGCGGCGTGACTTCGACCGCGCCTTCGGCCACGGCCAGGTGCACGGCGCCCTCGTCGAGCAGGCGCACGGCAAAGCGCGTGCCCAGGGCGCGCAGCCAGCCACCCGGTGTCTCCACGCGAAAGCTGCGCGCGGCGGAATCCTTGGCCGTGGTGATGAGCACCTCGCCCGCGCGCAGGCGCAGCAGGCGCTCATGGGTATCGAAGGCCACGTCGAGCGCGCTGGCGGTGTTGAGCAGCACCTCGGACCCATCGGCCAGCGTGACGCTGCGCCGCTCGCCCGTGGCGGTACTGTGCTCGGCCGCCCACTGCTGCCAGGGCATGTGGCGCCAGCCCAGGTATGCCGCCGGAGCCACCGTGCCCACCAGGGCCAGCACGCGCAGCGCAGCGCGGCGGTTCACCGCGGTGCGCTCAGCCTGCGCCAGCACCGGCATCCCCAGGCCCGCAGGCACGGCGCCAAAGGTGCGCGACAGGCGCTCTGCCCGCTGCCAGGCGGCTTCGTTGGCGGCATCCTGCGCGCGCCAGGCGGCCAGGGCCTGCCAGTCGTCTGGGCGGGCCTGGCCGGAGTTCAAACGCACCAGCCACTGCGCGGCCTCGCGCAGGGCGGCACGGCTGGGCGCGGTATCAGGATTGGCGGATGAGGTGGCGCTGCCCATGGCGGATTCACTCCATGGCCAGCAGGCAGCACTCAAAGCCCTGGGCCATGTAGCGCTTGATGGTGCGCTCGCTCACCTGCAGCTGCACGGCGATCTCGGCATAGCCCAGGCCTTCGAGCTGCGACAGCAAAAAGGCCTGCCTTGCCTTGGGCGCGAGGCCGTCGAGCATGGCGTCGATCTCGTGCAGGGCTTCGAGCACCAGCGCGCGCTCTTCGGGCGACGGGGCCAGGGGCTCGGGCATGAGCGCCAGGGCATCCACATAGGCCTGCTCCAGCGCGCGGCGCCGCCACAGGTCGGAGACCAGGCCCTTGGCAATGGTGGTGAGGTAGGCCCGCGGCTCGCGCAGGCCCTGCAGCGCCTGGGGGCGCAGCAGCACGCGCACGAACGTGTCCTGCGCCAGGTCGGCCGCCTCGTCCCTGCAGCCCAGCCGCCGCTGCAGCCACGCACGCAGCCAGCCATGGTGGTGGCTGTACAGCGTGTGGGGGTCGTGGTCGGGATGAACCAGGCCGGGGTCAGCGGTGCTCATGCGGCAGGATGGGCAAAGAGAATGGGGGGATGTCGCAGAAATTATAATTGAGAACAATTCTCAATTCAAAATACCACATCCCTTGAACGCACGGGGGATGTACCCCGCCCACTTCCATCTTGTTGCCGCACTCCATCCCCTTCGACCTTGCGCACTACGAATCCACCGGCTACGGCGTTGTGCGCCAGGCTGTGCCCGCGCCCCAGCTCGCAGCAATGGGTGCGTGGCTGGCCCATGCCGAAGTGGCTGCACGCCAATGCGGCGCCGAGGAGCAGGCGCGCGATCTGGTGTTCGAGAAGGACCTCTCAGACGCGGGCCGCAACGGCATACCCGCCGCCGAGGTGGGCGATGCCATTTTCATCCTGGGCGACCTGTGCCGCTATGCGCCGCAGTTCAGCGCCCTGCTGCAGCTACCGGCGCTGGTCGATGCCTGCGCGCGCGCCCTGGGCAGCGCCGATCTGGTCGCGCATTTCATGAACGCGACCACCAAACACCCGGGCTTTGGCCGGGGCATCGGCTGGCACCGGGACTTTCCCAACGGCTACCTGAGCGGCGCCGGCTCGCGCTTTCTGCGCGTGATGGTGTGCCTGGATGGCATGGCCGAGCATGGCGGGGCCACGCGCTTCATTGCCGGCAGCCACCGCGTGGACGACAGCTATGCGGCGCAAGAGAAGCGCGGCGGCGCCAGACACCCGTACGGCGCGCACCATGGCGTGGCGGCGGAATGCGCGCCTGGTGATCTGGTGCTGATCCACCCCAGGGTGGTCCATGGCGGCCCCGCCAACACCAGCGCCCTGCCCCGGCGCAATGTCATCGTGCAGGTGGGGGTGGCTGGGATGGAATTGGTGGGTGAGCGGGAGACAGTGACGGGCTGGCCAGTGGCCTTTCCACCTCAGCCCGCAGCTTCTTCATCCAGCTGAAACAGGCTGGTCGCCACCAGGTCCAGCACCGCCGCCCCGTCCTGGTTGGCCAGCTCCCAACGCCAGCGCAGAATGCCCAGGCCGGGCTTGCTCGCCGAGCGGCGCACCTCCTGCACCGTGGCCGTGAGCACCAGTTGGTCGCCCGGGCGCACCGGGTGCGGCCAGCGGATGTACTCGATGCCCGGCGAGGCAAAGGATTCGGAACCGTGCAGCGCCTTGTCTGCCACCAGCCGCATGGCGATGGCGCAGGTGTGCCAGCCGCTGGCGATGAGGCCGCCAAAGCGCCCCTCCTGCGCGGCGGCCGGGTCGGTGTGGAACCACTGTGGGTCGTAGGACCTGGCGAAGGTGAGCACCTCGTCTTCGGTCACGGTGTAGGGCCCGGCCGTGAGGACCTGGCCGGCATGGAATTCGGCGAACTTCATGACTGGTCTCCCCCGAAGTTCGCGGGCCGCTTGGCGTTGAGTGCAGCAAAGCCTTCGCGCGCATCACGGCCGGCAAAGCCCAGCATCTCCAGCGCCAGCGAATGCTCGAAGGCCGGCCAGGCCGCGCGCAGCCAGTGGTTCAGGCTGCGCTTGGTGAAGGCCAGCGCCGTGGGGCTGCCGCGTGCGAGTTCTTGCGCAATCTGCAGGGCCCGGGCGTCCAATTCCTCATCGGCCACGGCCAGGCTGACCAGGCCGATGCGCTCGGCCTCCTGGCCCGAGATGGTGTTGCACAGCAGCAGGTGGTACTTGGCCTTGGCCATGCCGCACAGCAGCGGCCAGAGCACGGCGGCATGGTCGCCAGCGGCCACGCCCAGCCGGGTGTGGCCGTCGATGATCTTGGCACGCTGGCCGGCCACGGTGATGTCGGCCATCAGCGCCACCGCAGCCCCTGCCCCCACGGCCGCGCCGTTGATGGCAGAGACGATGGGCAGGTCGCAGTCCATCATGCCCTGCACGATGGCGCGGGCCTCCTGCATGGTGCGCAGGCGGGCCTCGTGGCCCTCCAGCATGGCAGTCACCAGCTCGGGCGAGCCGCCCGCGCAAAAGCCCTTGCCCTCGCTGCGCACAAGAATGCTGCGCACGCCCGGCGTGGCCTGCAGCCGGCCCCAGATGGTGCCCAAGTGCGCATGGCCCTGTATGTCGGTGAAGGGCATGCCGCCTGCAGGGCCGAAGATGAGGTGCGCCACGCCGTCGTCGGCGATGCGCACCTGCAGGTGGGGGCCGAGGTCCCAGGGTTGCGATGGACCATCCATAGGGTTTGTCTCCTGTGTGCTTGTGTTCTGGTGGGCCAGCTTACACGCGGGCCCGACACATCGCTCCCCAGGGCACGAAAGCCCCCCGCCCAGCGCCCCGCCACGGCTTTGCATGCATACGCTTTTTCGTGGGACACTGCCAGCCATTCATTCAACCACCACCCGTTGCCACCGAGACCCCATGGCCAAGCCCAGGCATATCGTCACGCCAACCCGGCTCCTTGCGGCCGCACTGTGGGCGGCTTTCGCCGCCACCGCCCTCGCTGCCGACGTGCCCCCGGACATCCTGGAACTGCGCACCCGCTGCGTCGCCGGCACGGCCGGCATCGACCTGGTGTTCGAGCTACGCAACCGCAGCGAGCGCACGGTCTGGGTGTCGGCCGATACGGCGCCGTGGACGCCCTCTTCGCGCAGCCTGCGCATCACGGCAGAACGCCAGGGCGCGAATGCGCAGCGGCTCCAGGGGCCGGTTGTGGCAACGGCCCCTACCCCATCAGGTTCGGTCCGGGTACCGCCCTCGGGCCATGCCGATGGCATGGTGCCGCTGTCGCGCCTCTTCCCCGAACTGGCGCAGGCCGCGCAGCAGGCCCCCGTGCGCATCCACTGGACCTGGCAGGGCCTGGTCAGCGATTCGGGCCTGGCCGGGGCCTGGGGGCCAACGGCGCGGTTCGAAGGGGAAGCAACCGTGCAGGGCGGCGGGTGTTCGCTGGTGAATGCCCGGCGGGTTTGACCGGCGCACAGTTCCCCACTGCAGGGCAGTTCAGGCAGACGCCTCGATCAGCTCGCGGGCCCCGCGCAGCACCAGCCCCTGGCCCAGGCGTCCGGCGCGGTAGGCCGCGATGAGGGCCTGCTCGGTGCCCAGCGCCCGCAGCCCTGCACCGATCTCGGTGGCCAGCAGATCCAGCAGCAGCGGGTAGGCCGCAGGCTGCCCTGGGTCGTCGATCGCGCTGGCGGCCAGGATCAACTCCCGGTGCGCGGGGAACAGCCTCTCCAGGCGAAAGTACATGTGGGTCTTTTCCACCCGCTCCACCGGCGCCGGGTCCAGCCGGTGCAGGCAAAAGCCGGCATTGATGAACCACTGGTCGCCAAAGCCTTTCTCTGCGTTGACCAGCACCGCCGCGCCCTCGCCCCGCGCGTGCAGGGCATGGCGCTGCTTGGCAAAGCCGGCGCGCTGGAGGGCGCCGTAAACGCCGCGTTTGTATTCGGTGCCCGTCATGGCCTGGCTTCGCGGATCACCTCCCGCACCCGCATCAGCGCAAAGCCCAGCAGGTTGTGGCCCTGCCACTGCGCCGGCTGCAAGGCGCGCGGGTCATCGCCCGCCAGGCCGATGCCCCAGACCCGGTCCACGGGGCTGGCCTCGACCAGCACGCGGTCACCGGTAGTGCGCAGGAACTCGCCCATGGCCGGGTTCTGCGTGAACTTGGCGACATTGCCTTCGACCACGGCGTCGAAGCCGCGCGCCTCCCAGCGCGCATTGTCGAAACCCGCGACCTCGCGGCCGAGCTTCTTGGCGTGGGCGGGGGTGGGCGCGGAGAGGATCTTGTCCAGCGTGGCTTCATCGCCGAAGAGGCGGGCCTTCTCGGCCATCATGTAGTGTTCGGCGGTGGCGTAGTGGATGCCGTTCAGGATGAACGGCGCCTCGAACCATTGGCTGAAACAGGTCTTGCCGATGGCGCCGTCCTTGCGGGGCTGGTGGCCCCAGAAGAAGAGGTACTGCGGCTCCAGGCCCTGGGCGATCTGCGCGATAAGTTGTTCGGTGTGGTGTTCGGGTCGCATATTGTTTTCGTTCGTCATTCAAGTTGAATCGGTCAGTGCAGCAAGGCTTCGTACAGCGCCAGGTCGCGTGCCGAGAAGCAGCAGAAGCTGATCTCCAGCGGTGCATCGCCCTCGGCCTCACGGCAGGCCTCCACCGCGATCTGCGCGGCAGCCTGCGCGGGGTAGCCATAGGCCCCCGTGCTGATGCAGGGGAAGGCGATGGACTGAACACCGTGCAACTGCTGCAGCGCGAGGGCGATGCAGGCGCGGTAGCAGGCGGCGAGCAACTCGGCCTCGTTGCGGTTACCGCCGTACCAGACGGGGCCCACGGTGTGGATCACGTACCTGGCAGGCAGGCGAAAGCCCGGCGTGGCCTTGGCCTGGCCGACCTTGCAGCCGTTGAGCGGGCGGCAGGCCTGCAGCAGCTCGGGGCCCGCCGCACGGTGGATGGCGCCGTCCACCCCGCCCCCGCCCAGCAGCGAGGTGTTGGCGGCGTTGACGATGGCGTCCACCGGCAGCCGGGTGATGTCGCCTTGCAGGGCCTTGAACGTTGCCATGGCGGTAGCCTCCTTGAAAATTGCTTGACTTAGTTTATTCGTTGAACTTATGATAGTTTCACAACAGCACTAAGTCAACATCCCCGCTGTTGCAAACGGTGCATGCAAGGCACCGAGAGGATCACAACAACAAGAAGAAAGGAAAGCTTCCATGAACAACGACAACAACAAGAACCACAACGAGCAAAGCAAGCGCATCGTCTCCACCAGCAAGTTCCTGAGCCTGGTGCTGCGCCATGAACCCGGCCGTGCCGGCATTTCCCTGGGCGAAGGCGGCTGGGTGGCCGTGGCGGATCGAGGGCCTGTTCACCCTGATTTCGGGGTCGCGAAGGGCCTTGCCGGCGTGCCAATCTAGGCGTGCGACGCAGCGTGTGCCCTTGCACACGCAAGGAGCGCAACGACGAGTGGCGCGCCGGCAAGGGCCGTCCCTTCGGGTTGCCCGGCCTGGGGGCCGTCTGCGGCGTTGCCCGCGCTTGCAAGGTGCACACCTTGCTGCGCACAGGCGCCTTGCATCCAGCCCCCAGGCCGGGCAACGCGATCCCCGAAATCAGGGTGAACAGGCCCTGAGGCCGGCTGCGAGCGCGCGAGCAAGCGCATCGGCCCTGCCCTGCTGCACGAGGTGGTGGCCAGCAATGACAAGCAGCGCTTTGCCTTCAGCGACGATGGCCTGCGCATCCGCGCCAACCAGGGGCATTCGGTGGATGTGGACCTGGGCCTGGTGCCGCAAGTGCCGCCGGACAGGCTCTACCACGGCACGGCGTCGCGTTTCCTGAAATCCATCCTCGCGCAAGGCCTGCTGCGCGGCAGCCGCCACCATGTGCATCTGACCGAAAAGCAGGACGTTGCGGTGTCCGTGGGCACACGCCATGGAGTGCCCGTGGTGCTGGTGGTGGATGCCCTGCGCATGCAGCGCGACGGGCATGCGTTCTACCGCTCGGACAATGGGGTGTGGCTGACGGACCGGGTGGGCGCGGAATACCTCGCGCGGCTGGAGGGCACGGCATGAAGCTGGCCACCAAGTTGCACCGTATTCAGAGCGCCGGGTGGCCCGCATCGGGCAAGCACATCCTGGCGCACTTCGACGATGAGAGCATCGTCGTCTACCAGGCGTACCGGCCCGAAACGGCGTTGTACGCGCTGCAGCACGGCCACTTTGGTGGCCCGACTTACAGCTTCAACCGCATGAGCTGGATCAAGCCCAACTTCAGAACCTGTTTACGATCTCGCAGGGGATCGCGTTGGAGCGCAATCGGGATGCGTGGATGCTTCGGGTGCGCCGCATGGGCTCATGCCCATGCAAGCAGCCGGGGCGTCCAATCGCCCGATTTCGCTCCAACCCTTCGGGCAGTGGCCTTGGCAGGCGGTCTGCGGCGTTGCGGCGCTTGTTGATAGCGGGGCTATCAACTGCGCACCGCGCCTAGCATCCCACCCGCCAAGGCCGCTGCGCGACCCCTGGGAGATCGTAAACAGGTTCTTTTGGATGATGTACCGCTGCGGCTGGGCGACCAAGCCCGGGCAGGAGATGGTGCTGGGCCTGCGCATCCGCCGCAGGTTTTTCGACCAGGTACTGGCCAGCGCAGTGGCATCGACCTGGCGACCCGCGCAGTACCCCACCCGCGAGGAATGGAAGGCTGCGGTCGAAGCATCGGACGTGCGACTGCAATGGGACCCCGACCATGATCCGCTGGGGGCGCCCCTGGAACGCAGGGCCGTTCAGTTGGGCCTGCGCGGGTCGACGCTCAAGGCCTTTGCCGCCGACGAGTTGCTCGAAGTGATCGACATGGCGCCCTTCGTGCATGCGCAACGGCCACTGGCGCTGGCGCTGGCGCGGGACGGCGGGATGCGCATGCCGGTGGAGCGGATCTATGGGCCGGCATGAGAACGCGCCGTGACCTCGTTCTCTTCCACACCGGCAATCACGGCCACCCGATGCCTTGCCCAAAAGGTTTGGTCCTACTAGCGGTACGTATCCACCGCCGACAGCCCATGGAATGACAGCCCCGTGCGCTCTTCAATGGCGGCGATGGGGGTCTGCTGGTAGTTACCGAAGTCGATCTCCTCGGTGATCGGTCCATGCGCGCGGATCTCATCGGACTGGTCCAGGATGAAGCCCGCGGCCTGGAGCTGGCCGCCCTCGACCCAAGCCACGACCTTCCAGAACCGGGTGGGCACGCGCATGCCCTTGCGGCGCTGGGCCGGGGGAACGCCGGCCTTGAGTTCGTTGAAGAACTTGTCTTCCACATCGAAGATGGGGCCTGCGAAGTACGACACCTTGTGGCCCGCCTGCAGGTGCTCCGAGACCAGGTCTTCCAGGTCGCCCCACTCCACGTTGTTGAAGTTGCCGATCATGGGCGTGGCATTGGTGATGACGAAGGAGTGCTTGTCTGCCTGGTCCCGCTGGGCCTGGTCCTCGCCCTGCACGGCATCTTCACGCTTGAAAAGGTGGCCGCGCTGCATGGCGTTGCTGAAGATCGCATCGTCGGGCTGGTACTTGTCGTCCATGCGCGGGTCGAAGGTCCAGGCCGGCCGCTTGGGCATGGGCCCGTCCATCACGTTCTTCCACAGCAGCTGGCCGTCCACATTGGCCGCCGCGAAGATCGCGGTGCGGCGCCGGGCATGCATGAAGACGCTGTAGTTGCGGTACCTGAGTTCGCGCTCGTCGCTGTCGATCAGCGGCGCCGTGGCGCGGCCCACCTCATAGGACATTTGCGCCAGCGGCACCTCGAAGCCCTCCCCCAGGAAGTGGGGGTCGTAGCCTGCAGCGCCCGCGAAGAAGGCCTGCGGCCGGCGCACCAGTTTCTCCTCGGTGCTGCCCGATGCATCGGACAGCGGCTGGGGTATGCCCAGCACCGCAGTGGGCATCTGCACCGGTCCGGTCAGCGGGTCCCGCGCCACGGCGCGGATGCGCGCAAGGATCGCCTGCGCAGGCGCGGCGTCGACGCCCGGCGCGGCCGCCTTGTCCTTGAGCGAGGCAAAGATGCGGCTGACACGGGTGCCTTCGTTGGTCACATAGTCGATGGAGGCCCTGGAGTCACCCTGGCGCGCAGGTGTGCCATCCTTGCGCATGACCGTGGGCTTGCCGTCCACCACGGTGACTTTGGGCACCCCGCCACGGTGCAGGGCGACCACAAACCATTCGTCCGTGCAGACCGGGGAGCCCGACGAGCCGCGCAGGGTGTCCGAGCCGTAATAGAGCGAGTTCTGGTCGGCGCTGCCGGCGATGCGGTCCTTGGGTGGCTCCATGAAGTAGTTGTCGCGGATGGCGATTTTCTTGCCCTGGCCCAGCGGGTGCTGCAGGATGTTGGCGGCCTGGCGCCGGTTGGGGTCGACCTTGCCGGTTTCCTCAAAGAGGCGCAGGTAGCCGAAGTCGGCCAGCGGCTCGCCCTGCCCGGTGGCTGGTGCCACGGCCACGAAGGCATAGTCCAGGTCCTGGTCTGCCACAAACAGCTCGTTCGGGTTCAGGTCGAACAGCTTGGGGGTGCGGGGCTTGCCGTCCAGCCCGTCTTCGTAGTCGAACGACACGAAGGAGGCCACTGCGTAGTCCACCGACTTGAGCACATGCCAATTGGTCAACAGCAGTCCGGGCGCCACGAGGAAGCCCGTAGCATCGCCCTCCTCGTCGACCACGCCACGCACCGTGATCTTGCCGACCGCGCGCGCAGCCAGCAGGGCGATGTGCAGGTAGCGGATGGGGCGCAGGTCGTTGTCACCAAAAGCGATTTCCTGGCCGGCCACATCGGCGGCCAGCAAAGGGGGCAACTGCGCAGGCGGCGCATCGGGAACCGGGGGTTCCGCCAACCGCGCCTTGAAGGCGGCATTGGCCAGCACACCCAGGCGATCGGACTTGGAGGTGAACTTGTGCGCATTGGTCACGCCCAGCTTCAGGCGCTCCTTCACGACCTGTTCGATGGGCGCCGCAATCTGCGCCTGCTGAAAGCTCTGGTACCGCTGCGCTGCTGCCTCGAGATCTGCGAGTTGGATGCCCATGCGACCCTCCCTTCTGACGTGGCGCTTTTTTAGCAGTTCTGTGTGACATTGCCATCACAAAATGGCTGGCGGGCCCGCCGCGTGACGCAATTCACACCCCCAAGGCCACAGGCAGGCCGACATCCTTCACCTGGATGATGCGCGGGGTCCGCAGGCTTTCTACATTCGCCCCCATTGCGACTTCTTCCATCTGCGCGTGCACCCACCCAGCCCTTCGCCCTGTGGCGAGCCTGAAACCCCATCGACCGCCTCCGCTGGCATGGTGGCCGATGCCTTGTTCGACACCGCCCTGTGCCTGAACTGCGGGGCCGCGCTCACCGGGCCGTTCTGTGCGCAGTGCGGGCAGAAGAAGGCCGGGCGCATTGGCCGGGCCACGGTGCGCCAGGAGGCCTGGGCGCGGTTTCGCTGGTTTGAATGGGGCGTGGTGCGCAATGCGCTGCGCGTGCTGCCGCAACCGGGCACCATGGCGCGCGAGTATGTGCTGGGCATGCGCAAGGACCATCTGCACCCGCTGAGCCTGCTGTGCCTGGCCATCGGCTTCCTGCTCGTGGTGCTGGGGCACACCGACTACCTCAAGCCCGAGCTGCCCAGCGAGGCAGCCGCGCGCATGTATGCACTGGTGGCCAGCTACTCGAAGTGGTCGTTCTCGCTGGGGGCGCTGGCCGCGTTCGTGAGCGCTGCGGTGGTCTTCTGGCGGCGGCTGGGTTACAACGCCGCCGAGCTGCTGGCCTTTGCGCTGGTGTGCCAGGCGGTGTTCATTGCGCTGCAGATCCTGAACCAGCTTCCGCTGGTGCTGGCCCCCTCACCCGGCCTGCTCAAGTGGCACAAGGCCTGGTCGCCGTGGTACATGACGGGGGTGCAGGCGCTGGTCTTCATGGTGGCGCTGCGCCAGTTCTACCTGGTGGACCTGCGGCGCGAGGGCTGGAGGCTGCTGCTGGCCGGCGCGCTGTTTGCCCTGCTCAAGTGGCAAACCACGGCGCTGTACGCGCGAGCCGTGGTGGAGCTGGTGCTGTGGCAGATGGGCCTGTGAAGGCAAGGCCGGCGCCATGCGTGGCACGCCCACAACATCATCCATTTGGATGATGCCCGCCTCCAGACGCCCGTCATACCATGCCCGGCACAACAATCCAACGACGACGACAAGCGGGAGCAAGGCCTTGACCCACGGGAACTGGCTGGGAGAGCAATTGGGGATGAGCGGGTTCGAGACCCTCATGGCCGAGAGCATGGAGGCCCTGGGCGAACCCGGCATGGTCGAGCGGCTGCTGCAGCAGCTGGGCGAGCGCCTGGGCAGCCGCAAGGTGGTGCTGTTCTGCCCCCTGCCCGGCACCGATGATCCGCTGGCGGCCTTCCAGTCGGGCATGCCCGAGGATTTCCTGTCGCGCTATGCCTCGCTGATCCAGGTGAGCGATGCCTGGAGCGATGCGCTGGAGCGCCAGCATGCCCAGGCCACCGCGCGGGGCGGCTCGCTGAGCCAGCAGCTCATCGGCACGGCCGAGTTGCGCCGTGGCGCCTTCTACGCGGAATACCTGCGCCCGCTGGGCATCGACGCCATGGTCAACAGCGTGGTGGAGAGCTCGCCCGAGGTGGGCGTGCATGTGCTGGCCATGTACAACGAGCTGGGCCAGCCGGAGTTCACGCAGCAGCAGTTTGCCTGGCTGCGGGCCGTGACCCCCTGGGTGCGCAGCCTGCTGCGCGCACAGCGGCGCATGCAGCAGGCGCAGCGCCACGCCGGCGCGCTGGAGCAGACGCTCAACCAGTTGCCACTGGGCGTGCTGCACGCCAACCGCCAGGGCGAGGTGCGCTACCTCAACGACCATGCCCGCACCTGGCTGGGCGTGGAGGACGAATGCCGCGTGCTGCTGCGCCATGCCACGGGCTGGCACAACCGCCAGCCGCTGCGCCTGGCCCAGGTGGATGCTGCCCTGGTGCCGCTCATCGCAGCCAGCCTGGGCACGCGCACACCGGTCTCGCTGCGCCTGCGCACGGCGGGCAACCAGCCCCTGGTGGCGCTGGCAGCGCCGCTCAGGACCGCGCCGGGCGCCATGGGCGAGGCACTGGTGCAGTTCATCCTGGTGCCCGAGACACCGCCCCATGCCTCGACTGCGGCCTCCGTCTGCAGTGCGCTCTACGGGCTGACACCGGCCGAGGCTGCCCTGCTGCCCCTGCTGCTGCAGGGCATGACGCCACGCGAAATGGCCGACACCCAGGGCGTGAAGATGCCCACGGTGCGCACCCAGCTGGCCAGCCTGTATGCCAAGACGGGGACTCGCGGCCAGGCCGACCTGGCCCAGCGCGTGCTGCGTGTGGCCGCACTGGTGGCGGCCTAGACAGTGTCCTGCCCCCCAGCGTTTCCCACCTATCCGTTCCTTCTCGCCCTCTCCGGCATCCACCCACGGCCACCGGCCGCATGAAAGGCAAGCACCCGCATGACCACCCAACGCCGCTTTACCCATCTGCACCCCGGCCTGCACCCCGTGGCGCGGGCCAGCATGGCGCTGCTGCTGGGGCTGGCCTGCGCCACCCCGGCGCTGGCGCAGAAAGCCCCGTCCACCGCCTCCAGCAGCAGCGCCGGCAAGCCCAGCCGCGCCCAGCTCACGGCCGAGCTGGCCGCCACGCTGCAGGCCTGCTCGTACGACGGCAGCCCGGTGGCTTTCTCGCCGCCCGATCTGTCCAAGGGGGGCAGCACCGGCAAGGAGGTGGTGGCCGAGATCATGAAGTACACCGGCCTGCCGCCCAACTTCGTGGTGGTGGAGGGGCAGGTGCCCAACGCCGCCGCCGTGATCATGCAGGGCCCCGACAAGGTCCCCCGCCGGGTGATCGCCTACAACCCGGCCTTCATGGGCGACGTGATCCGTGCCACCAAGGCCAACAACTGGGCGCCCGTGAGCATCATGGCGCACGAGATCGGGCACCACCTGTCGGGCCACACCATCGTGCCGGGCGGCAGCCAGCCCCCGATCGAGCTCGAATCGGACAAGTTCAGCGGCTTCGTGCTCTACAAGATGGGCGCGCCCCTGGCCGATGCACAGCGCGCCATTGCCACGCTGATCCCCGAGCAGGACGGCCAGACCCACCCCGGCCGCCGCAAGCGCCTGGCCGCCATCGAGGCCGGGTGGAAGCAGGCCTGCGAACTGCAGGGCGGCAAGGACTGCGCAGGCGGCACACCACCCGCCGTGGCGGTGGCAACCGCGCCCACCACGCCTTCCGCCCCCTCCGCCCCCAAGGCGGCCCCGGCACCTGCGCCAGCCCCCGCTGCGGCCACCGCCCCTGCCCCCACTCCCACGGCCAAGCCTGCGCCCACTGCCATGGCCGCGGCGGCCGAGACCTTGCCACGCCCCGATGCGCAGGCCCTGCCCTCCAAGGGCACGCAGTTCATCTACGACGAGTTCGGCTTTCTGGAGCCGGCCCAGCGCGCCAAGTTCGAAAAGCAGATGTACGAGCACGCCCAGGCCGTGGGGGTGGAGATCGTCACCATGCTGGTCAAGGACCTGGGCGGCCTCACGGCCGAGCAGTACGCCTGGGCCATGATGCGCCAGCTGCGCGTGGGCAAGCTGGACGTGGGCAACGGCGCGGTGCTGGTGGTGGCCCCCAACCAGCAGCAGGTGGGCGTGGCGCTGGGGGCCGGCGTGGCCCTGGAGATGGGCGGCAGCGACAAGGCCGCCCAGCTCAAGCGCTGGATGGATTCGGCCTGGAAGCTGTGCCAGTCCAAGGGCAGCTGCGGCAACTGGACCGAAAACCTGATGCTGGCGGCCGACCACATCCGCCGCGATACGCGCCACTGGGACTGGAGCATTGCCTACAACTCGCTGGGCGACATCCAGAAGGCAGCGGCCGAGGAAAACGGCAAGCCCTCGGCCGACCCCAAGCAGAGCAAGGTGTGGCGCAAGGTCGTCCGCCTGACCGGCACGGTGGAAAACCTGGCCCCGCAGCCCGGCAACAAGGCCGCATGGGTCAACGAGCCCAAGCTCGATGGCGGCAAGAAGAAGGCCGTGCTGCTGCGCAGTGGCGAAGGCCTGACCACCATGCTCTATGTGGATGCGCACACCGAGGCCCTGATGCCCGGTGGCAAGCTGCAGCAGGGCAAGACCTATGCGCTGGTGGCCCGGGAGTCGGGCCTGTCGTGGAATCCCAAGGACACCCAGTCCCTGGACCTGCTGAGCTACGCCCTGGCCGAATGATGGCGCGCACCGCCCCCACCCTCCCCCGGCTGTGCGCCGCACTGCTGTTGCTGCTGGCCGGGGCGCAGGCCACGGTGCACGCCCAACAGCCCACCGCGCACCACTGCGGGCGCACGGCAGCGCACCCCATCGATGCGGCCTACGCAGCCGCCATGGAGCGCAGCGGCGGCGTGACCGTCGACATGCGCGACGCCCAGTCCACTGCCTACGCGGCCTGGGACAAGGAGCTCAACCGCCTGTACGCCCAGGTGCTCAAGGCGGCAGGCAGCGCGCGGCGCGACAGCCTGCGCGCTGCGCAACGCGCCTGGCTGGCGTTCGACAAGGCCCAGGCGCAATGGGACATGGCCGTGCATGCCGACCAGGGCAGCTCGGCCGCCCTCAACGTGGCCGGCGCTGGCCTGGCGCGCCTGCGCGCGCGGGTGTGCGACCTGGACACCGACCTGCAGGCGCTCAAGGACAGCCCATGATGCGCCGCCATGCGCTGCACCAGGGCATGCGAGTCCTGCTGGCCGGGATGGCGGGCCTGGCCACGGGCGGGGCCCGCGCCCAGGGACCACACGCCCACGGCGGCAAGGTCTGGCTGCGCGTGCGCAATGACAGCGGCACCCTTTTCGAGCATGTGTGGCAAGGCTGGCCGCAGCGCGGCACCGATGTGGACCTGGGCCCCCTGCAGCCCGGGCAGACCAGCCGCTGGCACGGCTTTCCCGCCGAACTGCCGCACTACCGCAAGACCCGCATCCAGCTGCCGGACCGCCAGGTGACGGACGTGATCGACAGTGCCTTCCCCGCCGGGCGCAAGGCATTGGCACCGGGGTACTACACCCTCGCCTACTCGGGGAGCGGCAGCCCGGGCCTGCAGCTCAGGCTGATCGAAGACCCGGGGCCGCGCTGACGCCGCCCGGCTGCTCACCCCGCGCCAGCCGCACCGCAATCGCATCGAGCACCGGCGGCAGATCGGCCACCGAGTCGATGACATAGTGCGCGCCGGCAGCACGCAGCCTGGCTTCGGCCGCCGCACGGCGCACGGCCTGCTCGGCCGGGCCCAGGGCCTGCCATTCGGCCAGGGGCAGGCCCATGGCGTTGCCGCTCACCGCCAGGCCCACGGCCCAGGTGCCGGCGGCCAGGCCTTCCTGCACGCCGACCTCGGTGTCGTCGACCTTGACCACGGTGGCGGGCCAGCAGATGCCCAGGTCGGCAAAGCACTGCCACATCATCAGCGGCGTGGGCCGGCCGGTGGCCTGGTCGCCGGCGCAGACCAGGTTGTCGGGCACATAGCCGCCCTGGGCGGCGATGGCGCTCACGACTTCCATGATGGGGCGGTTGTAGCCCGTGGTGGAGCCGACCTTGAGGCCGCGCGCGCGCACCGCGGCAATGGCGTCGAGCGCGCCGGGGATGAAGTCGCAGAAATCGGGCACGACGGCAGCGTTGAGCGGCGTGAACACTTCGTAGAGCTGGTCCACATCGGCGTCGGTCAGAGGCCGGCCATACTTTGCTTGCCATTGCGCCGCCACCTCGGGCAGGCGGCCCAGGGCCTGGATGTGGTCCCACTTGGCCATGCCCATGGGGCCGCGCGCCTGGGCGATGCTGAGGGTGATGCCGAACTGCTCGAACAGGCGCACGAAGGCGCCCATAGGCGCGCAGGAGCCAAAGTCAAGGATGGTGCCGGCCCAGTCGAAGACGACGGCGCTCAACTGGTCGCGCGCGGACGATACGGCGGGGACGGACGGGGTGGTGTTGCTCATGGTTCTGAAAAAATGCAATCGGAGACGGTGGCTTACCAGGCGTTGAACACATCCTCGGCAATGCCGAAGGCGGTGCTGGCGCCAGTGCCGCTGGTGACCAGCACCACACGGGTGGCGTCGTCGGGGGCGTCGATCAGGCAGTCGGTGCTGGCCGACGAGGGGTAGGTGCCGACCCAGCGCGCGCTGACGGTGGCTTCGCGCAGTTGGAGGGTTTCGCGCAGATGGCGCAGGATGAGCGCGTCCACGCGCTCGCTGGCAAAGGGTTCGGGCGCGGCGCCGTAGTGGTGCGAGTCGCCCACCACGAGCGAGCCGTCGGCGCTCTGCACCACGATGAGGTGGATGCCGTGGTCCAGCGACTCGCCCTCTTCGCGGCGCATCTGCGTGAGCAGGGGCGCGGCCTCGGGCAGGCGGCTGTAGCCGTGGTAGCGCACCAGGCTCAGGTCGGCCATCACGGAGCCGGGCAGCTGGAAGCCCGGCTCGGGCACCACGCGCAGCATCTGCAGCTGGCACAGGCGCAGATCGTGCGGCGCCAGGCGCTCGGCGAACAGGCCATGCAGCTCGGTGTTGGTGCACACGGCCACGCGCTCGGCATGCAGCACGGCGCGCGAGGTGCGCACGCGCGGCGTGGCCACTTCGAGCACGGCTTCGCCAAAGCGGAACTGCACGCCATGGGCCTCGGCCAGCCAGCGCGCCAGCAGGCCGATGGCGGTGCGCGATTCCACGCGCATCTCGTGCGGGCTGTAAAGCACGGACTGGGCGCCCTCCAACCGCAGCGCGGGCGCGCGGCGCGCGGCTTCTTCTATGCCCAGCAGTTCGCAGCCCTCGGCCATCTCGGTGCGCATGAAGGCTTCGAGCACCGTGTGCGCCAGCGGGCGGAAGGCGCTGAGGTACAGGCCATGGTGCACGGCCGCTATGCCGGCCTGCGGCGCCACATCGCCCCAGACCTCGCGCGCACGCCGGGCCCGGCGCCAGGTGTCGCCCGCGCCCTGGCCGGTGACGGTGATGAAGCCGAAGTTGCGGATGGAGGCGCCCACGCAGGCGGCGTCGCGCTCGACCACGCAGACCTTGAGGCCGCGCTGTGCGGCGGTGTAGGCATGGGCCAGGCCGACGATGCCGGCGCCGACCACGATGAGGTCGAAATGGTGTTCAGAAGAATGCTTGGTCGTCATGTTGTCTCGGTGGAAAGAGAATTGCGCGCCAGCCGCAGCACGGGCCAGGCGCGTGCCTGGGCCTCGGCCAGCAGGCGCGGGTCGGGGTCGACCACCACGGGGTGGCCCACGGCCTGCAGCAGGGGCAGGTCGTTGATGGAATCGCTGTAGAAGCTGGCGCCGGCCAGCGCGGCATCGACATCCGAACCACGCGCAGCGAGCCAGGCGCGCAGCCGCTGCTCCTTGCCTTCGCGCATGTTCAGCGTACCCTCGGTGCGGCCGGCCAAGCGGCCGCCGGGCAGCAGCTCCAGCTCGGTAGCGATCAGGTGCCCGAAGCCCAAGGCCTGTGCGCTGGGCTCGGCCAGGATGCGGCTCGACGCCGTGCTCAGCACCAGCACATCGCCGGCGTCACGGTGGCGCTGCACCAAGGCGTGCGCAGCCTCGGGGATGCGCGGGGCGATCACGCTGGCGAACCAGCCGTCCAGCAGCGGCTGCCATTGCCGCGGCGTGCGGCCGGTGAACAGCGCGGCGTAGAAGCTGCAGAACTCCGCAGGCGCCACGGTGCCGGCGTGGTAGCGGCGGTCCATATCGGCATTGCGCTCGGCCATGGCGGCATCGAGCAGGCCCTGCCCGCGCAGCCAGGCCAGCCACAGCACCTCGCTGTCGCCGGTGAGCAGGGTGTTGTCCAGGTCGAAAATGGCAAGACGGGGTTGCATTTTAAATATCTACAGTGCTGTGTGCGACCCATGGGGCATGAAACTGGCGCGCCCAAGGCAAGTGCTCCCGTGCAAGGGCCGCCCCGCCGCACCGGGAGCGTCCCCCTCCCGACTCGCGCAGCGAGACGAGAGAGGGGGAAGGCGCGAAGCGACTCAGGGGGTGCTTCATCTCTCGGGAGCGCGCCAGGCCTGGGTGCGCTTGTCGACCAGCTTGCCCAAGCCCAGGTACAGCAGCGTGACCACGGCAGAGGTGGCAGCAATCAACACGGCCATGGCGGCGGCGGGGCCGGTGTCGCCGGCTTCGTCGAGGTTGAGGATGGCCAGCGAGGCCAGGCGCGTGTCGGGCGAGTACAAAAACACCACGGCCGAGATGGTGGTCATGGCGTTGATGAAGAAGTAGCGCGACACATCGAGCAGCACGGGCAGGCAGATCGGCAAGGTCACGCGCCAGAAGGTGGTGTACTGCGGCACCTTGAGCGAGGCCGAGACGGCTTCGAACTCCGCATCGATGGCCTTGAGCGCCGTGACCATGGTGATGTGGCCCGTGGTGTAGAAGTGCACCACGGTGCACAGCACCATGAGCGGCAGCGTCTGGTAGAGCACATTGAGCGGATTGCCTGGTGCGTTGAAGAAGAAGATGTACCCGAGGCCCAGCACCAGGCCGGGCACAGCCATGGGCAGCGTGGCCAGCAGGCGCACCACGGGGCGCAGGGCGTCCATGCCGCGCGTCTTCTCCAGCAGGTAGGCCCCCACGAAGACCACCAGCGTGCCCACTACGGCGGTGCCGGCGGCGAGCTTCAGGCTGTTGAACAGCGCGGTGGACACGCCCGCATCCACCAGGCCGGCCACATAGTGGTTGAGGCTGGGCGCCAGGTTGTAGGGCCAGAACTTGGCGAACGAGGCGAACACCGCCATGCCGAACATGGCCAGCACCAAGGCGGCGATGGCCAGGCAGTACAGCAGCATCAGCGTGTCGAAGCCGCGCCGGGGCCGGGGCACCAGGGCCACGGCGCGCGCGGTGAGCGTAGCGGTCTGCTTGCGCTGCACCAGTGCATCGACACCGAAGGTCAGCACCGCGGGCAGCAGCAGCAACAGGGCCACCACGGCACCGCGCTGAAAATCCTGCTGGCCGATGACGAGCTTGAACACATCGGTGGCCAGCACGTTGAAGTTGCCGCCCACCACCTTGGGGATGCCGAAGTCGGTGATGACCAGGGTGAAGCAGACCAGCGCGGCCGAGATCAGCCCGTATTTGGCGCCCGGCAGCGTGATGGTGAAGAACTTGCGCACCATGCCCGTGCCCATGGCATCGGCCGCCTCGTACAGGCGCGCGTCGGCCAGCGAGAGAGCCGTGACCAAAATCATCAGCACATGCGGAAAGGTGGCAAAGCACTGCGCCAGAACGATGCCCGAGGCGCCGTAGATGCCGCTGAAACCCAGGCCCTGCCAGAAGTCCTTGGCAATGCCCTGGTTGCCGAACCAGTAGATCATGGAGATGGCCGACAGCAGCGAGGGTGCCAGCAGCGGCAGCAGCATGATGCTGCGCAGCAGGCCCTTGCCCGGCATGCAGCTGCGCGTGAGCGCATAGGCGAAGGCGAAGGCCAGCGGCAGCACGATGGCCGTGACCAGCAGCGACACCCAGACGCTGTTCCACAGGCTGCCCAGCAGCGCGGGCGATGCCAGATAGGAGGTGAAGGCTGCCAGCCCCGCGGTGGCGCCGTTGCCCTGCAGCGACTGCGAGAGAATGGCCACCAGCGGCGCCAGCAGGCCCAGCACGAGCAGCAGCACGATGGCCAGCAGGCCCGCGTGGGCCACGCGGTCGCTCCAGTGCAGGCGCTGGCGCAGTGGCGGGGCGGCCACGGGCAATGCCATGGCGTTCATGCGCCCTCCCCTTCGGATTCGTCGGATTGCGCCGCAAACACGCGCAGCCGGTCCATGCGCAGCGCAAAGCGCAGCTGTGCGCCCTCGCGCACGCCAAACTCGTCCATCTGGTTGAGCGAGTACTGCAGCTGCAGCGGCTGGCCCGGCAGGCCGTCCACATCGACCTCCACCAGGCAGTTGCCGCCCAGGAACTCGGTGCGCAGCACCCGGCCCGTGCACAGGCCCGGGGTGTCGTCCGGCAGCGCGCCGACCACGCGGTCCTCGGGGCGCAGGTACAGCTCCACCGGCCTGCCGGCGCGGAAATCGGCGCCTGCGCCGGGCGCGCACTGCAGGCGCTTGTCGCCGCAGCGGAACCAATGGTCCCCCTCGGCCACGGCCTGCAGGCGGTTGACCTTGCCGATGAAGCGGGCCACGAAGGGCGAGGCCGGCTCGCGGTAGACCTGGGCCGGCGTGCCCACCTGCTCGATCACGCCATGGTTCATGACCACGATGCGGTCGGCCACGGACAAGGCCTCCTCCTGGTCGTGCGTGACCATCACCGTGGTCACGCCCAGCTCGCGCTGCAGCGCGCGGATCTCGTTGCGCAGGTGCACGCGCACGATGGCGTCGAGCGCGGACAGCGGCTCATCGAGCAGCAGCAGCCCCGGCGAGGTGGCCAGGGCCCGCGCCAGCGCCACGCGCTGCTGCTGGCCGCCGGACATCTGCGCCGGGTACTTGGCGCCGCTGCCGGGCAGGCCCACCAGGGCCAAGAGCTCCTGCACGCGCGCGGCAATCTGCGCACGCGGCTGGCGCCGGTTGACCAGGCCGTAGGCCACGTTGTCGGCAATGCTGAGGTTGGGGAACAGCGCGTAGGACTGGAACACGATGCCGTAGTCGCGCCCGGCCGGCGGCAGCACGGAGATGTCGCGCCCGGCCTGGTGGATGCGGCCGGCGGTCTGGGTCTCCAGCCCGGCGATGATGCGCAGCAGCGTGGTCTTGCCACAGCCCGAGGGGCCCAGGAAACACACGAACTCGCCGCGCGCGATCGCCAGGTCGATGCTCTGCAGCGCCGTGAAGCCGCCGTAGCGCTTGTGCACGCCGTGCAGTTCCAGGTAGGTGTCGTTGCGCACGGCTGCCTTTGCGGGGGGCAGATCCAGGCCGTTGGCGCCGTAGGCCTCTCGGGGGGCGAACATCACTTCTTCGCTTCGCTCTTGGTGTCGTAGCGGCGCGTCCATTCGGCCAGCACGCGCTCGCGGCTGGTGGCCGACTGCTCGAAGTCCATCTTGATCAGGCGCGCCTCGTAGTCGGCCGGGATGTGGGCCAGCTTGGGCGCCACGCCGGGCTGCGCGGTGATCGCGAAGTTCTTGCCGTACAGGATCATCGCGTCCTTGGACGAGGCCCAGTCGGCCAGCTTCTTGGCGGCGTCGAGCTTCTTGGTGCCCTTGTAGACGGCAAAGCCCTCCAGGTCCCAGCCCAGGCCCTCCTTGGGGAACACCAGCTCGATGGGCGCGCCCTTGGCCTTGTTGGTGTAGCCGCGGTACTCGAACGAGATGCCGGCCACGAACTCGCCGGCCGCCGCCATGTTGCAGGGCTTGGAGCCCGAGTGCGTGTACTGGGCGATGTTCTCGTGCAGCGCGTCCATGTACTTCCAGCCGCCGCCCTTGCCGCTGTCGTCGCCCCACAGCTGCAGCCAGGCCGCCACGTCGAAGTAACCGGTGCCCGAGGAGGCCGGGTTGGGCATGACCACCTGGCCCTTGAATTCGGGCTTGAGCAGGTCCTTCCAGGTGGTGGGCAGGGCGATGTTCTTCTTCTTGGCCTCGACGGTGTTGAAGCACACCACGGCGCCGAACACGTCCATGCCCCACCAGGCGGGGACTTTCTTCTTGTCGCGGTACTGGGGCATCAGCGCGTCGAGGTTGAGCGGCGCATAGGGCTCGAGCATGCCGCTCTTGTCGAACAGGGCCAGGCTGGAGGCGGCCACGCCCCAGATCGCGTCGGCCTGGGGGTTGGCCTTTTCAGCGAGCAGCTTGGCGGTGATGACGCCGGTGGAGTCGCGCACCCACTTGATGGCGATGTCCGGGTGCACCTTGTTGAAGGCCTCCTGGTAGGCCTTGAGCTGGTCCGTCTCGAGCGCGGTGTAGACCACGAGCTCGGTCTTCTGCGCATGGGCGGCAGCGGCAACAACCAGCCCGAGGGCTGCGGCGATGAGATGTTTTGCAATTTGCATGGAAGAACTCCGGGTCAGAAAAGCGGCGAATATGCCGATGCGACAAGTCATCTTCATGACACATTGCTGATGCAAAATGCAGGCCAACCCGGTTGATTGTCTATTGCATATCGTAAATTGTAGACAATCTGCGATCTGCAACGTACCATTGCACCCCATGGCGACACCCTCTTCCAGCACCCGCACCACCATTGCACAGCTTCAGGGCAATTCGCTGCCCAAGCTGGTGCAAAACGAGATCGAACGCATGATTCTGGACGGCGCCCTGCTGCCCGGCGCCAAGCTCACCGAGGCCACGCTGGCCGACCAGTTGGGCGTGTCGCGCGGGCCGGTGCGCGAGGCGTTTCGCCTGCTCGAAGAAGCGGGCCTGGTGCGCACCGAGAAGAACCGCGGCGTGTTCGTGCGCGCCGTGCCCATCGAGGAGGCGCTGGAGATCTTCGAGGTGCGCGCCGTGATGGACCTGTACGTGGGCCGCAAGCTCGCGCAGACGGCCACCGCCACCGAGGTGCGCGAGCTGCGCCAACTGGTCGACGCCATGGACCAGGCCGTCAAGGGCGGCAACGCGCAGGACTACCACCGCTTCAACCTGCAGTTCCACGACCGGCTGCTGGAGCTGGCGGGCAATGCCAAGCTGGTGGCCACCTACCGCAAGCTGGTCAATGAGCTGTCGCTGTTCCGCCGCCAGAACCTGACCGAAGAGTCCATGGCCGTGTACTCGCGCGAGCACAAGGCCATCGTCAAGGCGATTGCCGCGGGCGACGCCGAGGCCGCCGGCCAGGCCATGCACGACCACGTGATGAACAGCCGCGAGCGCACGCGCCTGAACTACGAAGCCCGGCATGCCGATCCGGCCGCATCGGCCACTGCACCAGGCGCACGCCGCACGGTCGCCGCCTGAGCGGATACAGAGAGCACACCATGGCACTGACACTGGACGACATCGGCCAACTGTTCGCCCGCAAGGGCAGCGCGCAGTACAGCGGCGAGCCGGTCACGCAGCGCGAGCATGCGCTGCAGTGCGCCTGGCTGGCCGAGCAGTCGGGGGCAGACGACGAGCTGATCACCGCCGCCCTGCTGCACGACCTGGGCCATCTGCTCAACGACCAGGGTGAATCGCCCACTTTGCGCGGCATCGACGACCTGCACCAGTTCTACGCCCTGCCCTTTCTGCGCGGGCTGTTTCCAGAGCGCGTGCTCGACGCCATCCGCTGGCATGTGGACGCCAAGCGCTACCTGTGCGCCGTGCAGCCGCACTACTACGAGAACCTGTCCGAAGACTCGCGGCGCAGCCTGCAGCTGCAGGGTGGCGTGTTCAGCGCCGAAGAAGCTAAAGAGTTCCTGGCACGCCCGCATGCGCACGATGCGGTGCGCGTGCGCCTGTGGGACGATCTGGCCAAGCAGGCCGACTTTGCCACTCCCAGCATGGCCCACTACCTGGTGCGCGCGCGCCGCTGCCTGCGGGAGGGCGCCCCCGCGTGACGCTGGCTGCCCCCGTGGTTCTGGCGGTGCTGTTCGGCGCGCTGCTGCACGCCAGCTGGAATGCGCTCATCAAGTCGGCCACCGACAAGGAGCTCGACACCGCGCTGATCCACAGCCTGGGCTTTTTCATCGCCGCCCCGCTGCTGCTGGCCACCGGGCTGCCGGCGGCTGCGGCCTGGCCGTACCTGGCGGCCTCCAGCGTGATCCACATCGGCTACTACCTGGCACTGGCCGGTGCCTACCGGCATGGCGACCTGGGCCTGACCTACCCGGTGATGCGCGGCTGCGCGCCGCTGCTGGTGGCATTGGGCAGCCACCAGCTGCTGGGTGAATCGCTGTCGCTACTGGCCTGGGCCGGCGTGGCGGCCATCTGCGCGGGCGTGCTGCTGCTGGGGCTGTCGCGCGCCAGCGCATCGCCGCCCGGACAGCGCAGCCGGGCGCTGCGCTTTGCGCTGGTGAATGCGCTCATCATTGCCGCCTACACCGTGATCGACGGCCTGGGCGTGCGCGCCGCGGGCGACGCCGGGGCCTACGTGGCGGCGCTGTTCCTGTTCGACGGCATCCCCTACCTGCTCGTGGTGCTGTACCAGCGCGGGCCGCAGGGACGGCGCGCCGCGCTGGCCTACATGGCCGGGCGCTGGCGCATTGCCAGCCTGGGCACCCTGGCCTCTTTGGGCAGCTACGCCATCGCCCTGTGGGCCATGACGCGCGCGCCCGTGGCCGTGGTGGCGGCACTGCGCGAAACCTCGGTGCTGTTTGCCGCGCTGCTGGGCACGCTGTGGCTGCGCGAGCCTTTTGGCGCGGGCAAGGCCATGGGGGTCTGCACCATCGTGGCGGGTGTCATGGCCCTGCGCTTCGGCTAGCCAGGAGCAAGGCCCCTACGGCCAGGAACACCACCCACGACAGGTGCCGGCCGCGCGTGAAGACCAGTGGGAAGACGGCCGACACGAGCGCAGTGGCGCCGATGACCAGCAGCAGCTCGTCGCGGGACAGGGGACCATGGGCCAGCGCATACACCATATAGGCCAGGGCCCACCATGCCACCGTGGTCAGGTGCCAGGCAAAGCGCAGAGTGCCCACGGTGAAGGCCGTGCCGCCCAGCAGCCGGGGCAGGCTGTCGGCGTGGCGGAACAGGCGGATCAGGATATAGCGCTCGCCCAGGACGGAATGGGCAAGCCCGGTCAACCAGATCAGGGCGGCAGCAGTTACAAGCATGGCAGACATCTCGCAGGGAGTGCGGTGGATCATAGTTGCTTACGAAATCAGCCCCTGGCTTGAACCGAAGCGCCATGGCCCGTGCACATAATGCCGGCGAAGGGATGGATTGCATACCGTCGCGACCATTGCAACTAGGAGGAATGAGACCATGAACCAACACCCGAACCGCATGCGGCGCAAGGCCTGGCTGCTGTGCGTGCCGCTGATGCTGGCCCAGACCCACCAGGCCGTGCAGGCGCAGCAAGCGCAGGACCAGATCGTGGAGCTGCGCTCCAACGGCGGCTACACCTCGGCCCGCCTGGCCGACGATGTGACCCAGGTGGACCTGGCCGAGCAGGTGCAGGGCGCCTGCCGCTTCAACCGCACCTGGGGCTATGACCTGACCAACCGCGAGCTGTGGACCAACGATGGCTGCGGCGCGCGCTTTCGCATCACGCGCAGCTATGCGCAGAACAACAACAATGGCGGCGGCAGCTCCAACAACGCGGGTGCCGCCGTGGCGGCCGTGGCGGCGATTGCCGGCATTGCCCTCCTGGCCAACCAGCACAACCGCGACGACGACCGCCGCCCCGACTACCCGGACTACGGCCACGGCGGCGGTGGCGGGCGCGGCGGCGAGATCCGCGTGGACGGCCGCCTGTGCCTGGACGTGACCAAGGGCAACTTCCGCCCGGGCAATGCGCTGCAGGTGTTCGAATGCAATGGCACGGATTCGCAGCGCTTTCGCGTGGGCCGCGGCGGCGAGATCCGCGTGCGCGACCTGTGCCTGGACGTGGACCGCGGCGACCCGCGCGACGGCGCCCTCGTGGTGCTGTGGTCCTGCTCGGGCTCGCGCAGCCAGCAGTGGGGCACGCGCGGCGGCCAGATCGTGAGCCAGCTCAACGGCAAGTGCCTGGACGTGGTGGACGGCCGCGTGCGGCCGGGCAACCCGACCATGGTCTGGCAATGCAATCGCAGCCCCAGCCAGCGCTGGTGGTGGTAAGACTGGAGGACCCGACCATGAAGAAGCACCATAAGCTCACCCATCGAGCCCTCCCCCTGCTCTGCGCGGCTGCCTGCAGCCTGGCGCTGGCGCTGCCCGCCATGGCACAGACCAGCACCGGAGCACCTGCCGCCGCCCCCGCCAAGCCCGCTGCTGGCGCCCAGCCGCACCGCCCTGCGGGCAAGCGTTCGCTGGACGAGCGGCTGCAGGCGCGCTGCGCCGCCGCCGACATGGACCACGACGGCAATGTCTCGCTCGACGAGTTCCACCAGGACATCGTGCAGGGCTGGCACAGCCTGGGGCCCGACGCCAGCGGCCACGTCGTGCTGCTCGAACTGGCCCAGGTGCCCGGCATGGGCAAGGGCCGCGTGCGCCGCCTGGCCGCCACCGACAAGGACGGCGACGGCAAGCTCTCCTTCAAGGAGGTGGTGGAGGCGCGCATGGCCTACTTCGATGCCGCCGATGCGGACAACAACGACCTGCTGTCGGTGCAGGAGTGCGTGGCGTTTGAGAAGAAGCGCCGGGCCATTCGGCAATAGCCCCCCTTGCCGCCGAGTTTGTCAGTCAGCGCATAGGTCCCAACCCGACTGCCCGGGGTGGGCTCAACAAGCATGATTAAGACGCCTGAAGCGTGCTTCGGCGTCCTTCCATCTGCATCCCGTGCTGCTCAGCGCATCAGATGTGGACATTGCTCGAGATCGGCCCCTATGTTTCCGCTCCCCCGCTGTATCACCACCAGCAGATTGCCGTAGTTGTTGCCATAGAAGCGATGTGCATCGTTCACATAGAACGAGAGCGATCCCTCCAGACACTCCAGCCGCGACCGACTGTGCACATGCAGTGGATTGCTGCTGATGCTTGCCGTGGCCATCAAGGCAAACCAGTTGTGCTCCTGGTGTTTTTTCATGGACCCCAGCAATTTGGTGACGAAACCACCAGTGTCCCCCTGAGGGGCTGGCACCCTGCGATCCTTGTCGTACCAGGTGCGCGAAGCCGCTTCGGGAATGCTGATCCAGTACCCATCGTGCAGACCCAGAGTTAGACCGGGACCATTGTCCCCATCTTCGAAATGTGTCCCCGATTGCACAACGAACCAGCAGCGCTGACCGACGTCCAGCTTTGCCAACGCACGCTGCAGCCCGGGCCGCACACTCTTATCCTGCTCCCAGGCTTGCCCGGAGGGTGAGCTGGGCCGCTGCAGAACAACGTCGGCCCGGCCCAACTCCAGGCATGACTTCAGCGTGCGGATCGCCGGATGCTTCACACCCTTGAGGTTTTGCGGGTCTTCCGGGTCTTCGGCCAGCGACTCAAACGGCAAGGGCTGGTCGATGCGATGTTCCGTGAACTCATTGGACGCGCACCCGGCCAGCAATGCGCAGCCGCCAAGGGCCAGCGTGGTGAAGACGCCGTTCAGGCGGAACGAGGAGAAGGTGTTCGACATGGCGTTCACTTGGCAGAAGGGTCTTTGCAGGTCTTGCTGCTCGCGTCCCACTCTCTTACCTGGATGGCGGCAGACCCGACAGGGCAGCGAAAGTCACCTGTCTCACCGCTACCGGCAGAGAACGCCACCTCGCGCAGAATTGGAGGGTTGGCCAGCTCCGTGTCTGGCGCCACGCAAAAGGTGCCTGTGCGGCGCAGATCCAGATACCGGTTTTCATTGGGCCGAGGCGGCATCGCCACGCGGCGCTCGGCCACACTGGGGTGCATGCACAGTTGCCCAGCAAACTGGGCCATGGGCTCATGCACACCCGCGTCGCCACAGGCCGAAGGATCCCCTGCCAGACTGCATGCCTTGGCCTGGCCCAGTGCGTAGGCGGCCAGGTTGCGGTTCATGCGGTGGTAAATGGCCGACATCGCAGACTCCGGGTCGTGGCTGCTGCCGTAGGCGTCTTGTCTGACTCTGGTATCTGCCGGCAACAAGCGCTGCTTGGCCTCTATTCCTGCTTCTACATGGTTCAGCATGGTGACCATCCAGTTCAGGCTCAAACCCGACAAATCCGAACCTACGTATCCCCCACCCACGTCGGAATGGGCCCCCGGGAACCAAATCTCCTCAATAAGCTTGGGCTGCCCTTGCAGGTCGCTCGGAGCCACGGCGTCAGGCGTGCCTTCAGGGCAGTTGTCGTGGATCTTGGCCAACGGATCTGAGCGCCGGGGCAGGCGCTTGTTGCTCAGGAGATGCTGGCGCGTGACCAGCAGGGGCGTGAAGATCCATTCCCGGTTGTCGTCCAGTGACACAGCATGCAGCACGTTCTCAACGTTGTGCAGTTGGTCGCCATACCTTTGGTTGGGTTCATCGATATCGACATGCAGGGCCCGTATGTCGCCCTTGTGCAGAAGCCGTGCAGGCCAGCCGGACACACCGCCTCCCAGGGCGCCCACGGTGTCCCAGAGGCCGAGCACCGCCACGGAGCGGGACTGGTAGGCAGTGGATCCATCGGAGTTCAAGCCACCGCGCACGCGGGCTATCGTGCAGGGGTAGCGGCGATGGAGGAAGGCCTCGCGCATCTCGTCATACATCGCAGAGACGTACTGCACCTGCTCCGAGAAGGTCCGGGGCGTCACGCCTTTGGCCACAGTGAGCTGCGGCGGCTTGTCGGGCAAGCCTACATACTGCAGCATGGATGCCAGCACCCGTGCCTGGTACGCACCGCGGCTAAAACCAAAGATGTAGACCTGATCACCGGCCTGGTAGTTGTTGAGCAAAAAGTTGTACGCCAGCACCACCCTGTTCTGTGCTCCCAGGCCCAGGCCCGCGCCAAACGCATCGTTGCCCACGCCGACCCCTTCGACATACAGCGTGGACAGGTGGGGCTTGTCCTGCAATGACACCAGCGAATGCAGGCGCTTCACGTTGGTGCTGCTCTCGGCATCGTTGGCCGTACCATCGAAAAAGATCGCATGCGTCCTGGGTCCTGCACTGGTCGCCGTGCGTGCAGTGACTTCCGGTGCGGACTCGGCCCCGATACGAATCAGCTGCTGCTGATGGTAGATGCCGGAGCATCCCGCCAACGCAAGCGCGGTCACACCCGCCAGCAATGACTGGAGAAATCGTTTTGCAAGCATCCCATCCCTCTCATATGTATCTTTTCAGTTACATACTAGGACGCACTTCGCGGATCTGGCAAGCAAAGAATGGCACTGCCGCACGGTCGGCTCCGGTGCACAAGCAGCGCAGCCCTCAGGCTGCAAGCATCCCAACAGTTCAGGTCCGCGCTTTATCCCATCGCATGCACCAGCCCCCAGAGCACCCCCACACCCGACAGCAGCGCGCAGGCCGCCAAGGCCGTGTCGCCCCAGGGCATGGGCCGGCGGCGGCCCCGGGCCCACAGGAAGGCGATGGGCAGCGGCGCCACGGCGACTGTGGCGGCGCCCACCCAGAGTGCGCCGGTCCACCAGCCAATGAGCCCGCCCCAGACCAGGCCGAGCAGGCACAGGCCAAGCGCAGCGATGGGGCGGGAGATGTTCCAGGGCTCGCCCTGCCAGGCGAAGTCCGCCGGCGTGCCGACGGGGGTGTGCACGGTCGCGGGCTTACCTGCGGCCGTGGCCTGGGCATCGGCATGCCACAGGATGCCGATGCCGGCGGCCCCCAGCACCAGCCAGATGCCCATGCCGCCCGTGAACCAGTCGACCCACTGGGCCAGCGCCACGGCCGCCAGCAGGCCCAGCAGCAGGGGCAGCAGCAGGCGGCCATAGCACCGGTCGGCCAGGGTGGCGATGAATGCGGCCGGGGGTGTGGCGTCCATGGTGCGATCCGTTGTGGCCTCAGCGGGGGCTGGCGGGTGCGGAGGGCGCGCCCCGCACCAGGGTGACGGCCGGCTGCGCGCTCTGCCAGAACGCGGCCTCGCGCACGGGCGCGCCCCAGGCGTGCAGGCAGTCGAGCACGGCCTCGCGCTGCAGGCGGTCGCGCACGCGGCGGGCGGTGTAGGCGTGCGTGGCCTCGCAGGGCAAGGGCTCGCCCTGCTGGAAGAAATCCCAGCGCGGCGCATCTTTCATGGCGCGCACGGCACGCTGCATGCGGTTGCCCGTGTAGGTGATGAATTCGTTGACGGGCTCGGCGTCCGCAACTGTGCTGCTGCTGCGCACGGCCACGCCATCGTGGCCGAAGCGCTCGCACGCATACGACAGCACGAAATGGTCGCCCGAGCCCACACCTGGCATGACCGCCGTGAGCCCCGGGTCGCAGGCGGGCGACCACAGCAGCAGCGGCAGAGCGCCCCGCTGGTAGCCTTGCACCGGAAAGTCCAGCGCAGTGTTCTCGGCGCGCAATGCCACCAGCGGGGGCAGGCCGGCGAACTGCCCGACCAACCCGTGCAAGGGCGTGCGCACCACCGAGAGGTTGAAGAACGGGCGTTCGAGAACAGGGGGCATGGTCGTCAAGGGCCTGCGCGGCGGGCGTGCCGCGCGCGCATCATGGCACAGCCGCGCCCCAGGCAGGGGGCGGGCTGCAGCAGCGCTGGCCAGGCCTGCCGCCACGGCCTCACCGGGTGGCCGTCTGCTTCCACCAGTTGGGCATGGCGGCCAGCACCTCGCCGCCGGCCTTGAGGCTGTTGGCCAGCTCCAGCGCAGCGCTGCCGGGGGCCGTGGCGATCAGGTACCAGTTGCCCATGGCTCCCGTAGCGCCCATGCGCTGGGTGACAGCCAGGCCCTTGGCCAGGGCCCAGGCGCGCACCTGGGCATCGCTCCAGTCGGGGGCGAACTTCACGAGCACGCCACCGGGCAGCGCCATCAGCCGGCCCGCGGGGGAGTTGCCCTCGCGGTACACGGGCGAGGTGTGCGTGCCCGCGCCCTTGGCCACGGGCTGGCTGGCGGGCTGCAGCTGCACCAGGGGTGCGGGGCTGGCGGCATCGCCCACGCTGCGCGCCTGGGTATTGCTGCTGCCGGCGTCGGGCGTGGGGTTGATGATGGCGACCAGGCTGGTATCGAGCGTGATGGTGCGCTGGGTATCACCGTCGAAGTAGTGGGCTGTGCCAGCGGCCAGGGCGCCCGTGGTGAGGGCACCGGCAGCCAGGGCCAGGGCGGCGTGGCGCAGCAGGGAGAAGGAGGGAGTGGTGGTGAGCTTCATGGTGTGAGGCCTCGGCAGGGGTTCGGTGGAAAGGTGTGGCGTGGAGGGCATGCCGGGCTCAATAGCCATAGGCCTTGATGCTCCAGGCCGAGACGCTGCCGGTCTCGCCCGTCTTGCCGTCGCGCACGGACAGGGTCCAGTTGCCGTCGGCCGCCTCGCCCATCAGGCGCACGATGCCGAAAGTGAAGCCCCCTTCGAGCGCGGCGCCGCAGGTCACGGCATTGCCCGCCGTGTCCTTGCAGTCGCGCACTGCCGACACCGTGCTGCGCGTGCCCGCGGGGCTGGTGAGCGTGATCTCCAGGTGGCCCACGTTAGTGTGGTTGGAGGTGATGGCCAACTCCACGAACTCCAGCTTGCCAATGCCGCTGCCCTGCAGCGTGAGGCTGCTGGTGGCGGCCGGGCCGTCGTCGGCAATGGCCAGGGCACTGCCCAGCGTGGCCGCCTGGGTGGCGGTCTTCTGCGCGGGCAGCAGCGACCAGCCGGCCGCGGCGCGCACGGCGGCCAGGGCGTCGATGGCGCCGTAGCCGTACTCATGGTTCACATGCAGGCCGCCGCCATTGGTCACCCAGCCGGCGTTGTTGGGATCGGTCTTGCGTGCGGTGCGCGCGAAGATGGCGCGCACATCGCGCCAGGTGAGCGCGGGGTTGGTCTCCAGCAGCAGCGCGGCCACGCCGGCGGCTTGGGGTGTGGCGGCCGAGGTGCCATTCATGCAGCGCGTGTAGTTGGGGCTGCCGGTGATGTCCTGGGGCTTGTTGCCGTCGTTGTAGCCGCCCGCGCCCGACACGTCGGTGGTGGTGGTCGTCTGCGTGCTGCAGAACTCGCCGCCATAGGCTGCGACCAGCACGTTGGAGCCGGGCTCGGAGTACGAGGAGCGCTGGCCCTGGTCGTTCATCGCGCCAATGGCCAGCACGCCCTGGAAGTTGGCCTGGCCGTCGTAGTCCGAGCGGTCTTCGGGCGCACCGTTGCCGGCCGCCCAGGTGTAGATGGCGCCCTTGCCGCCGCGCCCGCTGGTGATGCCGGTGCGGATGGCGTCACGCCACAGCTCGTCGGCCGGTGCCAGCAGGCCGTTGCTGTCGGCCGCGCCGTAGCTGTTGGTGTAGATGTGGTTGCTGGCCAGGTCCTTGGTCACGGCGTCGGCCCCGAAGGCGCCGGTGGTGGCCGCCAGCAGGTTGTAGCCCACCAGGCGCGCATTGAAGGCCACGCCCGTCACGCCCAGGTTGTTGTCGCCAATGGCCGCAGCCAGCCCGCCGCAGCTGGTGCCGTGCGAGCTGGTGGAGGAGGAGGGGTCGCCATAGCTGTTGGTGCGGTAGTCCCAGCTCTTGCCGGCCACCACGCGCAGGTCTTCGTGGGCGATATCGAGGCCGTCGTCGATCACCGCGATCTGGATGCCCGTGCCCGTGGCCAGTTGCCAGGCCTTGCCCACATTGAGGTCTTCGCCTGCCAGCGCGGCCGGGCCGCCCGCGCCGCTCTGGCCGGTGTTCTTGAGGTGCCACTGGCGGCTGAACAACGGGTCGTTGGGCACCAGTGCGGCCAGCGGTGCGCCGCCGCCCACGCTGACCAGCCCGCCCAGCGTGATCACCACGTCATAGAAGGACTGGCTGCCCACGGTGAGCGTGGCAATGGTGAGCTGCCCGTTGGACAGGTTGAAGCTGTCGTAGCTGCGGTTGGGCCCCGTGGCGCTGAAGCCCAGCACACTGCCCACGGTGACGACGACGTTCTCGTACTTGTTGTCTCCCACCACCAGGCTGCCGATGCGCACCTCGGTGGGGCGGTCGGGCGACCAGGTGGTGGCCGCACCCGCCAGCCCGCAGGTGGCGGCCAGCATGGCGGTGACGAGGGCCAGGCGCGCAGGCCTGCGGATGGTGGATCGTGGAAGACGCATGGAAGACACCCCTGTTGGTTTGATTTGATGGCGGCAGGATCTTGGTTGCAGGTGCCGCCTGGCGATTATCAAAACCGCTTTTGCTTTGCGCCAGCGAAATATGGCTGAGCGGTCGTCCACCCCGCAGCACAGCGGTTTGCTGGGCATGGCTTGCCCTGGGTTCATTTTCAAGTCAATAATGTTGACATGAAAACCCTGAAGACAGCCTTTCCCCAGCCAGCACCGCCCCGGGCCCCACCGGCCTGCAGATCCTGCAGGCCATGCAGGCCGGCCGCATCCCGCCCTCGGGCATTGCCACCACCATGCCCATGCGGCTCACCACCGTGGAGCGCGGCCTGGTGGTCATGGAAGTGAGTCCCGATGCCCGCCACCTGAACCCCGCAGGCGCCGTGCACGGCGGCTTTGCCGCCACCTGCCTCGATGGCGCAGCCGCGCTGGCCCTGCTCTCGGCCCTGGGGCCGGGCGCGCAGTATTCGACCGTGGATTTGAATGTGAAGTACGTGCGGCCGTTGACGGAAGGGCTTGTCTACGTTGCCACCGGCCGGCTGGTGGAGCAGACGCGCAGCCTGGGCATCTGCAGCGCCGAGATCCGCGGGGCGGATGGCAAGCTCCATGCGATGGCCTCGGCCACGCTGATGGTCAAGGCATGAAAGGCACCTGGAGCCGCCCCGGCTGCTAGCATGGCAGCACATACGCCCTTGCCTATTCGCCCCGCATGCAAAGCCCCACGGTTCCGTTTCGCCTGCCCGCCGATCGCCTGGCGGAGCAACTGGCGCAGTTCAATGCACGCGCGGAGGTGCAGTGGTTTGGCTTTGCGGGCGCCTTCCAGGCACCGGGGTCGGCGCTCATCACCTTCTCTCGCCTTGGCGATGGCCTGCAGGGCGGTGGCGGCACGGCGGCCATCAATGGCGGGGTGATTGCCGCGGGCTTTGACGCCGCCTTTGTGCTGGCCGGGCTCGGGCAGTACGACGCACCGGTCGTCGTCACACTGGAGCTGTCGGTCAAGTTTTTGTCGCTCGCGCTGGCGGACAAGCCGCTGGCCTTTCGGGCGCATGTGGTTCGTTCGGCGAAGAACTTCTCGTTTGCCGAGGGCTTTCTCGCCCCGCTGGGAGCGGCAGCAGGCCCGCACATGGCGATCGCAACGGCCATGGTGGCGCCGGCGCGCTGAAGCAGCCCACCGGTCAGGCCATGCGTGCCAGCGCGGTCATGACCTCGCGCCACGCCTCCTGCCCGTCGGGGGAGACGGTGCGCATGGCCTCTTCCATGGCTTCGCGCTCATGGCAGGATGCTGTGGCCTCCACCTCGCGGCCGCGCTCGGTGAGCGACAGGCGCTTGGTGCGGTGCTGCACCGGGTCGCGCCGGGCCACGACATAGCCCTCGTCCTGCAAAAACTTGAGCGGCCGGTGCAGCGCCTGCTTGCTCACGCCCAGCAGTTCGATGAGCTGCCCGACCGAGATGCCCTCGGCCCGCGCCACCGCGTAGAGCAGCCGGTGGTGCACGCGCGACAAACCCTGCTCCGCCAGGAACGCATCGGCCTTGACCACCAGCCCGCGAAAGGCGAAGTGCATGAGCAGCAACGCCCCATCGAGCGGCTGCAGCGGGCGCATGCCGGCGCTGGCGGCGCGCGGCAGGTCGAAGGCGGGGTGGTCGGCAGGCTGGGCGGGCATGGGTGCAGTCTAACTACAGCCAGCGCCCGCAGGTTCACGGGCCGATGACATCCGCACCGAGCCCGCGCATCTTTCGCCAGATGAAGAACACCGCGTAGGCCGCCATGCACAGCCAGCAGGTGGCCATGAAACGCAGCACGAAAACGGCCTGAAAGCCTCCCCACCCCTTGAAATCCACGCTGGGGTTCATCTCGCTCGCCACCCAATGCACGAGGGCCTGCGCCAGCGGAAACAGGACCAATGCCCCGGCCATCCATGCAAGGGGGCTGTGTCTGCGAAACCCGAACCAGAGAAAGACAAAGCCCAGCCACTCCAGCGCAAAGCCCATGGCGGGCAAGCCTGCGGGTTTGGGCCATGGCGATGCGTACCAGTATGCCGAACATGCGGCACTGGCAATGCCCAAGGCCATCAACAACAGGCAGCGGGCGGCAAGTACCCATGGCATACGGAGGACCTTCATCGTGGTGTGGATGCATCCAGCGTAGCGGCCCGGATTGGTCCTGTACGCCATGAACTGCAGGAGAGGCCTGCGCCGCTACCGGCGGGCGCACCACAGGCTACCTGGCGGGTATCTGCTCGTACGCCACAGCGACGCCGGCTACCGCATCCTTCTGCGTGAACACCCCCGCGCCTGCCTGGTGCGTGATGACCAGCGCATGGCCCGACGCCCACCGCACCTGCACCACCGGCCCGCCCGCGGCGCTGGTGGGCGCGGCACCGTGGTTGTCGTCGGCCGTGAAGACGTTGCCGGATTCGTTGGGCAGCGCCTCCTGCGCACCGATGACCGACACCTGGGTGGAAAAGCCCGTGCTTGCGCCGCAGTCACGCTGGAAGACCACGGCCTTGTGGCGCTGGTCGGGCGAGACGGCTTCGGCCAGCACCTTGTTACCGCACAGATCCGGAAACAGAAGCGACAGCGCAAAGAGGCCTGCCGCGGCGACCAGGAGCAAGGCCAGGGCGGCGATGGCAAGGACGGCAAGTTGTTGGAAAAGGTACTTCATTCCATGGCGAGCGTGATGGACCGGCAATATAGCCCCTGCCCTCAGGCCCCTGCGCCATGCGCATCGAGCCAGTCGGCGATCCGTGTCCACAGGTCTTCGAGGTGGGCGGCCTTGGCCAGCACATGCCCCTCGCCCCAGTAGCGCGCGAACTGCACCTCCTTGCTCAGGTGCAGCAGGGCCGAAAACATCTCCTCCCCCTGGGTGATGGGCACATAGTCCTGGTCGCCCTGCACGATCAGGAGCGGCGCGGTGATGCGCTCGGCCTGCATCACGGGGCTGTTGCGCACGTAGCGGTCGAGGTCCTTCCACGGCGGGCCGTCCAGGCCAAAGATGCGCTCGCACATCTCGGCCAGAGCGAAGCTGCCTTGGTCAGTACCGTCGTCGTAGCGCATGCGCGGGTCGGCTGCGCCGTGGAAACTGATCAGGTTGGAGATGCCCGCCGCCGCGATGCCCGAGCGGAAAATGCCCGTGGTGGCCAGCAGGGCCATGGCGGCCCAACCGCCATGGCTGTGGCCGTAGACGTGCAGCCGGGCTGGGTCCACCAGGCCGGTGGCCACGCAGGCATCCATGGCCTCTTGCGTGGCCTGGGCCACCACAGCGGCCAGGTCCAGCGGGCCGGGCGTTGCGGGCAGGGGCAAGGGCACGTCGATCACCGCATAGCCCTGGGCCGCGATCAACTGCATGTTGAACTGGCCCGCCTCGTGCAGGCCGAAGATGCGGCGCGGCCGGGGGTGGGCCACCGCGCCCGGGTACACCCAGGCCACGGCCGGCCAGGGGGCGCTGCCGCCCAGGCAGGCCGGCGGCAGCAGCACGCGGGCCTTGCGGGGCTGGCCGCCATCGCTGCCGGTGAAGTCGACATCGCGCACCTCGCCGGCCTGCACCTGCGCCAGGTGGGTGTTGGTGCGAAACAGCTCGCGCAAGGCCCCACCGCCCTGCCCGGCCAGCACCAGCCGGCTGCCCAGGAAATCTTCCACCAGGAACAGGGCCTGGCCCGATGCGGCGTGCAGGGCCACCAGCTCGCGGGCCCCCTCTGCGGGCACCTCACCCGCCCAGGCGCATTGCCGGCGCTCCAGCACATCGGACCGGCCCGAAGCCAGGCGCTCGCGCAAGGCGATGAACGCCGGGTTGTCCGCATGCTCCGCCAGAGGCACGCGCTGGCCCCTGCGCACGTCGTACACCACCAGTTCGCGCGGCAGATGCGCCATATCGGCCGATGCGGGCACACGCGTTGCCGCCAGCTCCCCTGCGCCCGAAGCCAGCACGCTGACCGCCGCCTGGCCCGGCACATCGAGCGCCTGCCAGAAGGCGGCGGCCTTGCGTGCGCCGCGCGAGTCGATCCCCGCCATCCAGGGGCTGCCGCCATCGGGCACGCAGGCACAGGCCAGCAGGCCATCGCCGATCCAGTCGAACGGGCGCATGCCCAGCAGTTGCAGGTTGCCCAGGTCGGGGATGGTGGGGTGCTGCACGCCGCCGGCCATGGCCGCACCGGCCGGCAGCCAGCCCACGCGGATGGAGGCACCATCGGCAGATGCCAGGCCCAAGGCCAGGTACTGCCCGCAGGGCGACCAGGTGGGGGCGAAGCAATCGTACGGACCATCGAGCCGCCGGACCTGCTGCGTGGCAAGGTCCACCGTGCACAGCTCGCCCCGGGCGATGCCCGAGGAAAAAGGGTCGGCATGCCGTGTGGCCTGGGCCAGCGGGCGCTGCATGCAAAACGCCAGCATGGCGCCATCGGGTGCGAAAGCAAAGCCGCTGCCATGCGACTCATGGAAGCTGTGCAGGCCCAGCACATCGGCAACGGCCAGGGGGCGGAGATCGGGGTGGCGGGGGCTTGGCGGGGTGGCGCTCATCAACATCCTGGAGGGCAAAAGGGGCAAGGAATGTGGCTGGGCGCGGCGCACGCGTGGGGCGTGCGCCAGGGCGCTGGCTGCGGTGCGGGAGGGCGAGTCTACGCACAGTGCCGGTAACCGAATGCAACGCCTTCGGGGCCGGCGGGGCGCCTAGAATTTCAGGGCCCGCCCTTCCCCTTTTCTCAGCCTGTGTTGGAGACGCTGTCGATGCGCACTGCCGATCACCCCCTGCCCGCCCTGGACTGGCCCACGCTGCTGCGCCGCGCGCCGTTCTTCAGTGCCGCGCTCATCGATGCGCTGTGCGAAGGGGACATGCCGCCCGACACGGCGCCGCACCTGCGCGCGGTGGTCGATTTCGACGTGTTCGATGCCCAGGTCTCCAATGGCGGGGTGGACCAGTACTTTCGCAACGTGCTGCTGGCCATGGACGGCGACCCCGGCCGGGTGCCCGCCTCCATCGCCCAGAACCCGGCGCTGGCAGGCGCCCTGCCCTTTGTCGAGGAGGTGCATGCCCTGTGGCGCGCCATCGCCCCAGCCTACACCGCTGCCGCCGACAGAGAGGACGATGAAGATGGCGAGGACGGCCCCGGCTGCGACGCCGTGCTGGCCCCGCATGCCAAGCGCATCGAGGCGCTGCAGCAGCGCTTCTTTGCCGCCCACCATGCGATCCGCCAGGCGCTGGAGGCCGACATCGTGCGCGCGCCCGAACGCTATTTTTCCATCGAGGCCGTGCCCGGCCTGCGCGGCCAGGGCATCGAGCATGTGGTGATCGATGGCGGCGCGCACCGGCTGCGCTTTGACGATGGCTTCCCGGTGGGGCCGAATGTGCTGGAAAACGAAGACGGCAGCTGCGACGTGGTCTGGTTCTCGCGCGACCGCATGCTGCTGGAGGCCGAGACCTCGGGCTGGGCTGGCAACCGCGACCGGCGCTGGATCCACTACCCCAGCCAGGCCAGCGGCAGCTGGAGCTTCAACTTCAATGGCGAGGGCGAATCGGTGCGGCAGGACTCGCGCTCGCTCGGGCTCACGCAGCACGGCGTGCAGGAGTTTCTGGGCGCCGACGGGCGCGTGCAGAACTCGGCCGTGTACTGGCACGGGCAGGAGCTGCGCCAGGAATTCTTCTACCCCGATGGCAGCCTGCAGCTGCTGACCGAGCGCACGAGCGAGGGCGACGAGCGCCACCAGCGCCACTGGCCCGGCGGCCAGCCCCATACCGACAGCGTGCTGCAGGCCGCCGATGGCCGCACACGCTACACCCGCTGCCTGGACGCCGAAGGCCACGACCTGGCACCCGGCGGCACCGGCCGGCTGGTGGAGCTGCTGAGCCTGGACGACGGCATGCGCCAATGGCGCGAGGGCACGCTGGTGGAGGGCTACCTGCATGGCCCGGTGGTGCGCATGGCAAGCCACCTGGACGGCACGGGCGCGCGCGAGACAGAGCGCAGGGAGTTCGACCACGGGCAGGCCCGGGATTGGTGAGCGATGCCCGGCAACACCAGCCCTGACAAGGCCCTTGCCAAGCTGCAGCAGTGGCTGGCCCACCCGGGCAACCGCGCCACCCTGCTGGAGCGCCCGGAACGCGCGCTGGCCGAGTATGCCGCCTTGCCCGTGCGGCGCTTTTCCAACGCCCACACCGAAAAGGCTGCGGGCTATATACGCTCGCCCTCCACGGTGTGCATGGACAGCATGGGTTACTGGCTGCAGGCCGAGGCCATCAATGCCTGGGCCGCCCAGGGCACGGACCCCGCCCCCGCCTGGAGCCGCGCTGCGGCCTGGCGCCTGTGGGGCATGGCCGTGCAGTGCGCGCGGCTGGAGGGCGGTGAGATCCGCGAGCCACACATCCAGAGCGACAAGGCGGCCGAGGTGCTCTACCTGCTGGCCGCCGTGGGCGACCGCCTGCGCTGCACGCAATGGGGCCGGTGCATGCTGGCGCTGCGTGCGGCCGGCCATCTGCAGGATGCGGGCTCCAAGTCGGGGCCGTTCGCGCTGTCGCTGCTCACGCACTGGCTCACACCCACGCAGGCCCAGCCCGTGGGCGCGTTCTGCATGCCGTACATGGTGGATACCTCGGGCGCATGCACAGCCTACCAAAAGCTGGTCGATCATCTGCACACCGACAACCATGCGCCCGCCCTGGCCGCTTCCCTGCAGGCCGCGGCCGAGGCGCACCAGCAGGAGACCCGGGTCACGACCGATGAGGAGACCTTCGACTTCGACGCCTTCTATGACATGGTGGTGGCCATGGAGCTGCTGGGCTGGTTGCGCATACGCAGCTGGCTGGGCCATGCACCGCCACCCGGCTGGCCCGCGCCGCCGCTGCATGCGGCCAGTGCCCTGCCGGCCGGTTGGTGGGGCGTGGAACGGTCCGTCGACGCCAGCGACCCGCTGCTTGTACGCGTGATGCACCGCGTGCAGCAGGTGCTGCCCGGGCGCGAAATGCTGGCGCGCGAATTTGCGCCGCTGCCGCCCGACCCCTCTCCTGCGCCATGAACGTCATCGACCACGAACCTGCCAGCTGGTTCCTCGTGCAGCACGGCGACCAGTGGCTGCTCGATGTGCACTGCAGCCACAGCTTTGTGTCATACACCGTGCTGATTGCGCTCAATGCGCAAGAGACCGCCTTGTACGCACAGAAAGGCCATGCCTACCTGAACGAATTGGCACATGCCGTCCATTATTCGGCCCCCGGGGTGAAGGGCAGCCAGTCGCCCTACAGGGACCGCAATGTGGACCGGGAGTTTGGCGCCCAGGTGTCGCAGGCCATTGCCACCTTTCGCGCCTAGAGCAGCGCTCTATCTCCCTACCGCCCGCGCCCCAGCCACAGGGCCACGGGCAGCGCCAACAGCTCGGCCACAAAGCCCACGGGCGCCCAGAAGGTCTGCCAGCCCAGGATGCGGATGTCGCGCAACCCCAGCGGCCGGGCCATGCTGGCCGGGGCATACAGCAGGATCAGCGCCGCAATGGCAATGCCGAACAGCACCAGCAGACTGGCCGCGCGCCAGGGCCGCAGGCCCAGCCGCGCGCCAAAGCGCGCATGCACGGCATACAGCACCAGCAGGCCCAGCGCCAGCGCGGGCGCCAGCAGCCACAGGCCCAGGGCGATGAGTTCGGTGGGGTAGATGATCATGGCGGGCAGTCGTACACCGTGGCGCTCATGGCATGGCCGCTGCGTCCCACAGCCGCTCGGCCCCCACAAGGGCATGCCAGGCCTTGAACTCGCGCCGGTGGCCTTCCCACGGCTCGGCCAGCGGGGTGCGCGGGTCTTCGCTCAGCGCATAGGCCATGCCTTCCACCCACCAGGTGGGTTTGAACAGGCGCGGCAGCAGGCCCAGGCGCTGGCCTTGCAGGTGGTGAATGAGTTCGTGGCGCACGTAGTACGGCGCCCAGGCGCGCGGGCCGATGACGGTGCCCCAGGTGCCGGCGGTGACGGCCGAGCGTGCCCCCAGGCCGAAGGTGTCGGCGCAGGCCTGGGTGGAGCAGAACACAAAGCGCGGCGAGCCCTCCAGCGCTGCGACATGGTGGTTCACAAAGGCCACGCCGTCGGCCACCAGCTGGTGGGCCTCGGCGTTCCGCACCGGGTCTTCGACACATACCGGGGCGCCCTGGGCACAGTCCAGGCCGGCCAGGCCCGGGGCGATCACCCGCACGGGTTTCACCAGCGCCCATGCCGCCACGGGCACCACAACCAGCAGCAGCAAGGCCAGGCGCGCGGCCTGTCTGCGCAGCGGCACCCTGCTCATGCGGGGTCTGCCCACGGGCGGTGGGCGGTGCGCCGGCTAGAACGCATCCTTGTACATCTCGGTCGCCAACTCCAGCGCCAGCGCCTTGCCGCCGATGGCGCTGAGCACATTGACCATGTCTTCGGAGGTGTCAGTGTAGAACCAGTCGATGGTGAAGCGCAGCGTGCGGCCCAACTGCTGCTCGCCCGCCACCATGGGGGACTGGCCCAGGGTGCGCAGCTGCATGTTCTCGCCCAGGCGCGACTGCTCGCGCACCCACCACGAGAGGAATTCCGCCGCGCGCAGCCCGCCCTCGTTGCGCTGGATGCGGAATTCCAGCGACAGCAGCAGCTCATTGCCCAGCGCACCGCCCGAGCGGCGCAGCGCGGCGATGGGCAGGTCGGCGTGCGGGCCATTGGGCAGCGACAGGTCGGCCAGCGCCACATCGGGCAAGTAGGTGTTGTCCAGTTGCGCCTGGGTCACGCCGGGGATGGCCGTGATCGCGGCGATCAGGCGCACGACCTCGGGCGGGGCGTCCTGATCGGGCTCTGCGCCGGGGGAGCCCCCCGATCCGTCCAGCTCCGCGGGTTGCGTGGTGTCCGCATAGTCGGCAGCCAGGGCCGCGGGCTGGGTGGTTTCCGCCGGGTCGTAGGGGTCGGTGGGCTGGGTCATCGGCAGGTCTTCTTGCGGGGAGGCCAAAAATCAGGTGAGCGACGGCCTATTGTCAGCCCTCCGCCCGGGCTCAGGCGGCCCATTCGTGGGTTTCGATGCCAAAGGCATCGGCTGCAAAGGCCTGGGCTTCGTCCAAGGTGGGAAACCAGTGGTCGGCCGGGGCCAGGCGGCCGTCGAGCGAGGCGTATTCCAGCAGCACGCCCCGGCCCTCCTCGCCCGTGATCTGAAAGCGCAGATCCACGTCTTCGGCGCCGGGCGTGCCCTCGTCGGCGCCAGACCAGCTGCCATCGGGGTTGACGGAGACCAGCAGGCTGCGGCGGGGAATGGCGGCACGAATGGGCATGGAGCAGGCGATGGGGCTGAGGCAGGTTGGGCGGGGTGGCAGGTGCCGAAGTCTACCGTGTGCGCCAGGCCCGACCAGGCCCGTAGGCTCCAGGCCCGGCCGGCGTCAAGGTTTGCCGGCGGCCCCTGGCGCAGGGGCGGAGGCGGCGGCGCTTTCGTCGCGCATGCGGCCCAGCGTCACCAGCAGGGCATAGGCGACGACCAGGGTGGAGTGGATGGCGATGTCCGGCCAGGGGTTGCCGATGAGCCAGGCCTGGCCCACCTCGTGCAGCCCCTTGGCACCGGCCCAGGCGTGGTTGACGGCCATCACCAGCGCCAGCCGGCGCCGGTGCACCGGCGGCAGGCTGGCCCCCACCAGGCACACCAGGCCGACCACCACGTAGAGGATGGACAGGCTGGACAGCGCCGCCAGCACCAGCCCCGGCGCACCCGCGCCCCGGATGTCGACGATGGTGCCAAAGGTCGCCATGGGCGCCCACCACGAGGCCAGGCCAAAGCCCAGGGCGAGCAGGCCGTCGAGCACCAGAACGGCAGCCAGCAGCTTGCCGGCAGTGAGGGGGCGAAGGGGCATGGGCAGGGAGAGAGCAAAAAGAGAAGAAAAGCAAGGAGGGCCGTGTTTGCGTGTCCGGCGCGTCCTCAGCCCCCCGCGGCAGCGGCAGCCTCGATGTTCTGCACGATGGCGTCCACATACGGGTCGTGCAGGCCGCGCTCGCGCAGCGCGCGGTGCAGCGAGAGCACATAGTCGATGTTGGGCCCGAACACGCCCTTGGCCACCGCCACTAGGCGGGCCACGGTCTGGGCGCAGGCATCGTGCTCGTGCTGCGGGTGCTCGGGGTTGGCCACGAAGGTGATGGCGGTGACGCTGCGGCCGTCTTCAAGCTGCACGGCCTGCCAGCGCGGCCAGTAGCCGCCGCCGGTCATCTCGCGCGTCCAGAGCATGCGCACCTCGTCCTGCGCCTCGGCCTCGGGCAACTGCAGTGCCACGCCCTGCACAAAGCCGCCCGGCATGAGCGACAGCACCCTGCCCGGCCGCTCGGGGCTGCCCCGGCCGGAGATGGAGCGCAGGCAAAAGCTGCGGTGCCAGCCCTGCAGCGTGGCCGTGTGCTGCGCCTCGAAGGGCATCAGCGGGTTCCAGATCAGCGAGCCATAGCCAAACACCCAGACCGGCCCCTCGGGCCGCTGGCCCCAGGTCTCGGCAAACGAGGCATCGATGCGCTCGTTGGACCAGGCCGTGCCTTCGGGCATGGCCATGCGGCTGCGCAAGCTGCCGTTGCGGAGGTTCTCGCGGGTCAAAATGCTCATCTTGTGTCGACAATGCCCCAGGTGGTGGTGCAAGTTTGCCATGGTGCGCGCCCCTGCGGCTCAGGCCCGCCCGTCAATCTGTAACCGGTTTCGTGCCGCAGTGCCTACATGAATGGCCAGCACGAGGCCAGCGAGGTGCCACCGCAGCACTTGGCATTGCGCAGGGTGAACAGGGGGCATGGTTCGTTGAGCGGCTCGGTATCCGGCGCTTTCGGCCCAGCAGCCATCAAGGCCCGGTAGGACGCAGCGCAGGCCAGAAACCGGCGCCGCAGCAGGCGCAAACCCGCGAGCAGCCCGCAGCGCTCGATGGCACGCCGGGCAAACTCCGAGCACGATGCATGCCCGGTGCGCGCGCGATGGGCACAGCAAAAGCCCTTGTACGGGGAGACGTAGCGCTGGTAGGCGCCAATGGCGGCAAGGGCTGCGGACGCGGCGGGTGTGGAATGCTCAGGCATCTGGAGCAGGTTTTCTTTCGGGGAGCGCATCTTGCCAGCCCTCTGGAAACGGCGGTTCCACCCCGGCAATGGCGTACACCTCGCGCCACACAAGCGTGTCTTCGGAGTCGAGCCACACAGCGCCAAGCAACTTCTTGAACACGCCACACACGGCTGCCTGATGCGCCGCTCGTTCAATGAACTGCGGGCCATGGGCAGTCAGCAGGTCCTCCAGGAGCAAGGACGACAAAGTCGCCAGAACCTGTGGCGGCGGCTTGCGGGCGATGACGGCAAGGATGAACTGCCAAGCTCGCTCGGGCTGGTCATCGGGCCACCGCATCACCTCCAGCATCAAGGGTTGCCGGCTTTGGTATTGTTCAGACTCCACGCCACTATGGGACTGGCCGACAATCCATTCATCGACAAAGTAGTCGAGTTGAGCGGTCATGGTAGCCAGACAGCAGCGTGCAGCGACAGCAACTGGTCGTCCACGGGAACAAAGAGCGTTGAACAAATCACCATCTATCTTCGCACTGTAGACGCAGAGTCTTTGTGGGTGAAGCCCTGTGCTACGCAAACGGATACCTTTCGGTGCTCCTCGACTCCTTTGCAGCAATTGCCTGCACGGATAATCGCGCAGTTCGCGGGTTGCGGGCCCATGGCAAATCGTCCCGGGCCAGCGCAGTTGCTGCCTTCTCTCCAAACACCCCACCAGTCCCCCATCCATGCCCCAGGCCCTACGCAACACCTTCCTCACGCTGCGCGACCTGATCGTCTCAGCCGGCCCGCTGGCCTTTCTGGCCGTGGGCCTGCTGATCGCGGCCTACTGGTGGCTCAACCCCAACCCGCCCAAGTCGGTGACGCTGGCCACCGGCCCGGCGCAGAGCGCGTACGAAGAGTTCGGCAAGCGCTACCAGAAGGCGCTGGCGGCCGATGGCATCGAGGTGGTGCTCAAGCCCAGCGCGGGCTCGTCGCACAATTTGCAGCTGCTGCGCGATGGCGAGGCCGACCTGGCCTTTGTGCAGGGCGGCACGGCCGAGCTGCTGCCCGAAGACCCGGACAACCTGGCCTCGCTGGGCAGCCTGTTCGTGGAGCCCATCTGGCTGTTCTACCGCGCCGACTCGGCCCTGCGCGTGAACGCCGCGGGCCGGCTCGACAACCTGCGCCAGCTGCGCGGCCTGCGCGTGAACGTGGGGTCTGAGGGCAGCGGCGTGCCGCGCCTGATGGAGCAATTGCTCGAGGCCAACCGCGTGGAGCTCAAGCAGGTGCGCCTGTCGCAACTGGAGCAGACGCCCGCCACGGTGGCCTTTCTCGACGGCAAGCTCGATGCCCTGGTGTTTGCCTCGGCCCCCGAATCGCTGATGGTGCAGATGCTGCTGCAGACCCCCGGCGTGCACCTGATGGACTTTGCCCAGCACGAAGCCTATGCGCGGCGCTTTCCGTACCTGACACCGGTGACCCTGCCGCGCGGCGTGGTGGACCTGGCCAGCAATATCCCGCCGCTGGACGCGCGCCTGGTGGCCACCACCACCTCGCTGCTGGCGCGCGACGGCACCCACCCTGCCCTGCTCACGCTGTTTGCGCAGAACGCGCAGAAGCTGCACGGCGGCGCCAGCTGGTTCAACCGCGCCCGCGAGTTCCCCAGCACCCGCCACAGCGAGCTGCCCATTGCCAAGGAGGGCGAGCGCGCCATCAACGAGCCCGTGCCGATGATGCAGCGCTACCTGCCGTTCTGGATCGCCAACCTGATCGACCGCATGTGGCTGGTGATGGGCCTCTTGATCGCCGTGCTGCTGCCCCTGTCGCGCATCGTGCCGCCGCTCTACCAGTTCCGCGTGCGCTCGCGCGTGTTCCGCTGGTACGGCCGCCTGCGCGAGATCGAAGACACGCTGGAGAGCAACCCCGCCGGCCACCCCGACATGCTCAAGGCGCTGGACGGGCTGGAGGCCCAGGTGGAGAAGATCAGCGTGCCGCTGTCGTATGCGGACGAGCTGTATGCCTTGCGCAACCATATCCAGATGGTGCGCAAGAAGTTGCTGCGGGTGCAGGCGGGGGATACGCCCGTGCCAGAACCTGCCGCATTGGTCCCCGACAAGGCGCAGACCGCCAGCTGATGGAGTTGGCGGCCTCTCGCCTCCTGACAGTGCGTTGACCGGCGAGACCCGCCGGGGCCGGGCGACGGGAGGTCACCCCGGCACACCCATGGCGTTGTCGATGCCATTGCTGCGCAGCCAGACCGGGTCGGTCTTCCACAGGTGCTCGCGGCCGGCGTACAGCTCGTCCTCGCGCAACTCCGCACCGCTGCCTTCGCGCCAGTTCAGGTGGCCCAGGTGCATGAACCAGGTCTGCACACGCGGGGCGTGCACGCTGCCCTGCACGCAGGCATAACTGCGGCCCCCGTAGTCGGCCCGGTCCGGGTCGTCATGGTGCGCAGTGGCCAGCACGGCGCGCGAGGCGACCAGGTCGCCCGTGATCCAGGCTAGTCCACTGAAACCGAGAAATCGGCTGTGCGTGAGGGCCTGGCAGGGATGCAATCTAGGCGTCGGGCGCAGCCGGGTTGCACACCCGGCGAGCACGGCAACGACGAGTGCGGCCCTGCCAGGCCCTCACCCTTCGGGCCGGGGTGGCAGCGGGCGCATCGCGGCGTTGCGGGCTTTTCCCA